>Ga0207680_10000009_pt1:5000-464571 | contig 464571 bp, 453 predicted proteins | sample KBSS23metaG_FD_184321 | JGI IMG/M metagenome (GOLD analysis project Ga0207680, IMG submission 184321) | Switchgrass rhizosphere microbial communities from Kellogg Biological Station, Michigan, USA - KBS S2-3 metaG (SPAdes) (version 2) | ecosystem: Host-associated > Plants > Roots...
CTTCACCGGCGCGCTGGTGCAGGCCAGGGAGATCGACCGCGGCCAGGTGCGTCAGGTGCTCGGCATGCTGATCCTGCTGAACTTCTCGCTCGCGGCGCTCCAGTTTCTGAGCGCCCCGCTCGCCGGCGCCTATTTCCGGACGCCGATCGTCGCCGATCTGCTGCGCGTGCAATCGCTCTTCTATCTCACCACGCCCTTCATCATGGTGCCGCAGGCGCTGCTCTCGCGCGGGATCGATTTCCGTACCCAGGCGCGCGCCAATATCATCGCCGCGCTCCTGTCGGCGATCGTGGCGCCGAGCTGCGCGCTCGCCGGCTTCGGCGTCTGGACGCTGGTGCTGGCACCGCTGACGCTCTATTATGCGCGCGCCGTCTGCCTCTTCGTCATGGGCCGCTGGTGGATCTGGCCGAGCTTCCGCTTCAAAGGCGCTGGCGCGGTCTTCGGCTTCGGCATGGCGATCCTGGTGAGCGAATTGCTGTGGTTCGCGCAGACCCAGGCGGACGTGTTCATCGCAGGCCGCAGCCTCGCCGCGCATGAGATCGGCATCTATACGACCTCGCTGTTCCTCTCGCAGATCCTGGTCAACAAGTTCGTGCCGGCGATCAACGAGGTGGCTTTTCCCACCTATTCACGGATGGACGGCGATCGCGCGAAGGTCGCCGCCGGCTTCGCCAAATCGGTACGCATCATCATGCTGGTGGCGATCCCCTTCTCGCTCGGCCTGAGCGTGGCAGCAGCGCCGCTGATCCTGACCGTGCTGGGGCCGAAATGGGCTGAGACGATCCCTGTGGTGCGCATTCTCGGCTGCGCGATGCCGTTCGTGACGCTCCAGATTCTCTATGCTCCGGCCACGAATGCGTTGGGGCGCCCGTCCATCGCCGCTGCTGTTTCCGGCACGGGTGCGATCATCATGCCGATCTCATACCTGTTCGCGGTGCGTTATGGCGCCGTCGGCATGGCCTATGCCTGGCTGACCGGCTTTCCGCTGCTCACGCTGATTGCAACGTTTCTGTCGCTGCGGGTGATCGGGCTACGGCTCGGCGCGCTGCTAGGCGCACTAGCGCCTGCGCTTGGCGGCGGGCTCGTCATGGCCGCGGCCGTGACGGGGGTCGATCATCTGCTCCCACCCTTGCCGCCCCTGCCCCACCTCGTGATTCTCTTGGCGACCGGGGCGGCTGGCTACTCCGCAGCGCTCCTGCTCACCGCGCGCCAAGTTTTCGGCGAACTCGCCTCGCTCGCGGGGCTGCAAAGCAAACAGCCTGCCGCCGCTGCGGCTTAAGCGCTTTGAATATAGTCGCGCATGGCCGCGGCTTCGGCTTCGATGCGATCGATCCGTGCCTTCACCAGATCACCGATCGACACCAGCCCGACCATCCGCGATCCTTCCACCACAGGCAGATGGCGGACTCGGCGTTGCGTCATCAGCGCAAGCGCACCGATCAGCGTCGTTTGCGGGTCGATGGTGTGAACCGGCGCTGTCATGACCCGCTCAACCGGCCAATCGAGGATCGCGGCGCCGCCGCTGCGCAGATGATAGATAATGTCCCGCTCGGACATGATCCCAATCACCTGGCCGTCATCCAACACGGGCACGGCGCCGATTCTGCGATCGGCCAGAAGCGCGACAGCATCGGAAACACGCGTGCCGCGCGTGACGCTGACCACTTCACCATTGCGTGAGGCCAGCAAAATGGCGATCGTCATAGCCTGCTCCTCTCAATCCCCCTGCCACGACTCTTCCGCCATGGCATTTCCTGCACACCTTGATGATCCCACGCGCAGCCGCCAAATGGAAGCGGTGACGAACAAGCCATCTTCACTTTCCGATCCCGACTATGCAGCCTTTGCCTGGGGGCGTTACCGGCGGCTTATGCGCTGGATGACGCTGGTTGCCGCCATCGCCATTATCGGCGCGCTGGCCTATCTGCATGCATCGATCGGCCCGCTGCGCTGGCAAGTGATTCTCGCCACCGTTGCTGGCGTTGGCCTCACCGTGCTGCTCGGCGCGGCCTTGATGGGGCTGGCGTTTCTCAGCTCAGGGAGCGGGCATGACCAGGACGTGGCTGATTTCGAGGAGAAGAGGTAAGTGAAGCCCCATGAATCATGCTGATCCAATTTTGCGGGTCGTGCCCGCTCCGCGAGACATCAATGCCAACGGCCATATTTTCGGAGGCTGGGTGCTTGCGCAGATGGATATTGCCGGCGGCATCGTCGCTGGCAATGTCGCGAAAGGGCCAGTGGCTACCGTAGCTATCGATGCGATGGAATTTATCGAGCCGATTTTGCTCAGCGACGTCATCTCGATTTACGCACAGGTGGAGCGGCGTGGCAGGACATCACTCGGCATTCGCATTGAAGTCCACGCCACGCGCGATCGCGGCAAAAAGCAGCTTAAGGTGACCGAAGCCCTGTTCACCTTCGTTGCCATCGACGAGGCGACGCACCGGCCCCGGCCTTTGCCGGAGCCTGAATCCTAGGCCGGCCTACTTACGCCTCGGCAGATGCCGCGCGCGGGCGACGCCCACGCCGCTTCGGAGCGCCTTCCGCTGGAGCCTCGCCGTCCTGTTCGACAGGAGCGGCGGCAGGCGTGAAGGATGGCGGCAAGCGGTCAACCTCGATCCGCTCATCATCATTGGCGAGCGGCGCGAGCAGCGGAGCGCTCTCAGTGCGAGGCCGACGGCCGCGGCCCGGACGCCGTTCCGATGAGGCCGATTCGGGCTGCGCGCGCTCATCATGTCCGTTGGCAGCATGGACGGCCGGCGGCGCAGGCTCTTCAGAAGCCCGGACGGACTCGGAAGCCGCACGCTCCTGCTCGACCATCGGGCGCCGCTGGTAATTGCGCTCGGCATAGCTCCCGTTGTTTCCGTCGTTGCCATTCGGGACCTCGGGGCCGCCATCCGCTTCCTCGGCGAAATCATCCTGCTCGTCGCGATCGAACTGATCATCGCGCCCGCGGCGCTGATCCTCGAAGCGCGGGCGATTCTCGCTCAGCACCCGGAAATAATGATCGGCGAATTGATAATAATATTCGCTCATCACGCGATCGCCCTGCATCTGGGCATCGCGAGCCAACGTCTTGTACTTCTCGTAAAGCTGGTTGGCATTGCCGCGCGCGCGGTTATCTATCCTGTTGCCGCGATCATTCCCCTGATTGACACCATTGGGCCGCGGCCCGCCCCCGCGCCCACGGCGGCGGTTGTTCTGACGATTATTAATCAACGTCTGGATGTCCTTGTAATGGTGGCGATCTAACCACTCCTCATGCCCGCCTAAGCCGGGCGACAGGTTGCAAATAACCCAAATCTGCGCATGGCCCAGCGGCTATGCGCTTCCACCAGATGTCATGCCGTTCCTGTCATGAACGGCGCAACCATTTGGGGGTAGGCCCGAGGATTACCGCACATTCGCGATCTCTACCCCTGCCTGTTTTCCCATCTAGTGTGTCCGGCGCCAAAATCCAAGTGGAATTTACGGATGCATCGTGTCCATGCAGTGAATTGCAATGCAACGATTTCTGCCGGCCATATCCTTGAGCAGCCGAGGTTGATGGCCGGCCCTACGAAAGATCGCGCCGACACTGTCGCCCTGATCTGCTCCAATTTCGAACAGCGCCAACCCTCCCGGTGCGAGCAACCGCCACGTTTCCGGCGCAAGTGAGCGATAACAGGCCAAGCCATCGCTGCCGGCATAAAGCGCGCTCGCTGGCTCATAGCCCGCGACGTCCAAAGGAAGCTCTTCATTTTCACGGATATAGGGCGGATTGCAAAGAACCAGATCGAACTGCTCGACGATATCTTCCGCCCAATCACCCTCGATGATCCGCGCGCGCCGAGCAAGCCCGAGACGCTCGGCATTCGCACGTGCGATCGATACCGCTTGCGGCGACCGATCCACGCCGACGCCATGGGCGCTGGGCCATTGGTCCAGCGCCGCCAGCAGCAACGCACCCGAGCCGGTGCCCAGATCAAGCACCGTGCGCGGGCCGGCCACGCCGAAATGTGCCACGGCGGCCTCGATCAGCGTCTCGCTGTCCGGGCGCGGAATCAGCACCCCCGGCGCGACATGAAGCGAGATCGTCCAGAAATCCCGCACTCCGATGATATAGGCAACCGGCTCCCCTTTCAGCCGCCGCTCGACGAGGGGCGCGAATCCCGGGGGTGCAGGTTGATCAAGCCCCTGCAGCAGCAAGGCCTCCCGGCTTGTACCTAGAGCGCGGGCCGCGAGCAGTTCCGCGTCGAGGCGCGACGTCGCACTGACCGAGACAAGTCGCCCTGCAGCCGCGGCAATGGCTTCACGCAACGTCGTCAAGCTGAGCAAGCCTGGCGGCTTCATCTTCGGCGATAAGCGCCGCGATGAGTTCCTCGAGCCCTGGGCCCTCGAGAATTTCCGGAAGACGGTGAAGCGTAAGGTTGATCCGGTGATCGGTGACGCGCCCCTGCGGGAAGTTATAGGTTCGGATCCGCTCCGATCGGTCGCCAGAACCGACCATCGACTTGCGCGCGCCGGCGCGTTCGCTGGCCAGCCGCTCGCGCTCGATTTCATAGAGCCGCGTGCGCAGCACCTTGAGGGCCTTGGCCTTATTCTTATGCTGCGACTTCTCATCCTGCTGGATAACCACCAGACCGCTGGGGAGGTGGGTGATGCGGACGGCGCTATCCGTCGTGTTGACCGACTGTCCGCCTGGTCCGGAAGACCGGTAGACATCGATCCGCAAATCCTTCGCCTCGTCGATATGGACATCGACATCCTCCGCCTCCGGCAGCACCGCCACCGTCGCCGCGGAGGTGTGGATGCGGCCACCGCTTTCGGTGACGGGCACGCGCTGAACGCGGTGGACGCCACTTTCGAATTTGAGCCTGGCGAACACCCCCTGCCCCGTGACGCTCGCGACGACTTCCTTATAGCCGCCAAGATCGGCAGCGCTGGCAGAGATCAGCTCGACCCGCCAGCCCTGACTTTCGGCATAGCGCTGATACATGCGAAAGAGGTCCCCCGCGAACAGCGCCGCTTCGTCTCCACCCGTGCCAGCGCGAATTTCGAGCATCGCCGCGCGTTCATCGGCGGCATCCCTCGGCAGAAGCTTGAGCGCCAGCTCGCGCTCGGCGGCCGGCAGCTTCGCCTTGAGATCGGCCAGCTCCTCTTCGGCCATCGAGCGCAGCTCCCCTTCCGAAGCCTCATCACTCAGCATATGTTCGATATTGCGAATTTCATGGCGAAGCCGCCGCACTTCGCCCGCCGCCCGCGCGACCGGCTCAATCTCGGCATAATCCTTCGAAAGCTGCACGAATTGGTCGGCTGCGAGATCGGGACGGGCCATCGCCGCCTGAAGCTCGTCCCTGCGCGCTTCGATCTGGGCAATGCGCTCAGGTGCGATGCTAGTCATGCAAGCCTCGCTCCCAGCGTGTCGAGTATAGTGGACATGGACGCGGATTCTTGAGCGCCAGTGCCGAGATCCCTTATCGTCACCTCGCCCCGCGCGATCTCATCGTCGCCGAGGATCAGGGCGAGGCGCGCGCCAGCGGCATCGGCCTTCTGCATCCGCTTCTTCATATTGCCGCGATAGGCCATGTCGGCCGCATGACCTCGCCTTCTGATATCAGCCAATAACCCGGTGGCGAGCGTTTCAGCAGCCTGCCCCATCGGGATCAGAACGACCTCGACCGGCGCGCGCGCAGGCGCATCGATCAGCATCGCCAGCCGTTCGATGCCGGCAGCCCAGCCGACCGCGGGCGTCGGCGGGCCACCGAGCGTTTCGATCAAACCGTCATAGCGACCGCCGCCGACCACGGTACCCTGTGCGCCCAACCGATCGGTGATGAATTCAAAGGCGGTATGACGATAATAATCCAGGCCCCTCACCAACCGGCTGTTCCGGGTCCAAGCGACTGCAGCCGCATCAAGTCCGCGCACGACCGCATCGAAGAACGCGCCTGCATCAGCGGATAGGAAATCGTCAATCGCCGGCGCGGCATCGGCAATCGGCCGATCGCGGGGATCTTTGGAATCGAGAATGCGCAGCGGATTGCGCGCGAGCCGGTCGAGGCTCTCCTCCGAAAGCTCGCCACGATGCTTTTCAAAGTGCGCCACCAATGCCGCGCGCCATGCCTCGCGCGTTTCATGATCACCGAGTGTATTCAGGTGTAGCGTCACGCCTTCGGATATGCCCAATTCCCTGAGCAACTGATCGGCGAGGCAGAGCAACTCGACATCGGCGGCGGGTTCGGCAGCGCCGATCACCTCCGCATCGAGCTGATGGAATTGGCGAAAGCGCCCCTTCTGGGGCCGTTCATAACGGAACAGCGGGCCATGCGTTGCCACTTTGAGCGGCGCATATTGCTGCCAACCCTCGGTCAGATAAGCGCGCGCAATGCCGGCGGTGAATTCGGGACGGAGCGTAAGCGAATCTCCGCCGCGATCGTCGAAGGTGTACATTTCCTTGGACACGACATCGGTGGTCTCGCCGAGCGAACGCGCGAACACTGCCGTCGCCTCGAACACGGGGACCTCGATCCGGCCGAAGCCGTAGAGCTTGCGGACACGATCGAACGTGGCAACGACATGCGCGAAGCGCGCCGCCGTCTCCCCGATCATGTCCTGCGTGCCCCGTATAGGTTTCGGGGTCTCCGTCCTTGCCATGGGCGCTCCCTAGAGGAATTCGGTCGCAAAGGTGAAGGCATTTTGCCGCCGGGACGCTCGCTGTTGCAAAATATTCTTCGTACCGACTTGAGCACGGCCGCGAGCGCGTATATTGCGCCGCAGCATGAACATAGATCTAATTCCCGTCGGCGACGACCCGCCCAACAGCCTTAACGTCATTATCGAAGTGCCGGTGGGCGGCGAGCCGGTGAAATATGAGTTCGACAAGAAATCCGGTGCGTTGTTCGTCGATCGCATCCTGCACACGCCGATGCGCTATCCCGCCAATTACGGCTTCGTGCCGCATACGCTGTCTCCGGACGGGGATCCGCTCGACGCGCTCGTCGTCGCGCGATCGCCCTTCATCCCGGGCTCGGTGGTGCGCGTGCGGCCAATCGCAGTGCTGATGCTGGAGGACGAGGCGGGCGGCGACGAAAAGCTGCTGACCGTTCCGATCGATGGGGTGTTTCCCTATTACAGCAAGGTAGGCGAAAAGGACGATCTGCCCGAGATCATCATGCAGCAGATCGAGCATTTCTTCACCCACTACAAAGATCTTGAAACCAAGAAGTGGGTTCGCGTCGGCACCTGGGGCGGAGCCGAACAGGCGCGCCAGGTGACGCTCGACGCCATCGAAGCGGCAAAGCGCGCCAAGCAGATTCCGCGTCGGCGCAAGGAAGATTGGCCGCAGCCGGAATAGGCCGCGGCAAGGGCCGCGCTCGCGCAAAGGCATCTTTACCAGACATTGACTAAAATCAGCCAATCTCCGCCGGCAATCGAGCGGAGCGATGATACGTGCTGGCAAATGTCTGGACCCGGCTGAAATCGCGATATGACGGAAAGCTCGCCGGCCGCCTTCAGGCGAGCCTGCCTTCGATCTGCCGCGCATGGCTGGTGCTCAGCCTCGGCGCGGCCTTCATGCGCAATGCGCACTCCCCCGGGGCATGGATGCCGGCATCGGCGCTGACGGCAATCGCGCTTGCTGCGCCGGCGATCGTACTTCTTGCCATTCTGCGCTATTATCAGCCGTCCGCCTTCTTCGCTCAACCCGCCACACGGCTTGCGCGGCTGGGCCGCTGGCGGCAGCTCGACAATCTGAGCGCCCGTGATTTCCAGCAATATGGCACCGCAGGTTTGCTCACGATGCTGCTTGGCGGATTGCTGCTGAACGTACCGGTACGGGCGGCTGAATTCCTGGTCGCCATGCCAATTCCGCGTCCGGACGCGCCGGGCTGGTATCTCACTTTCTATGGCTTGATGCTGATTGATCTTGCGCTGCTCTGCTCCTGCTATGCGGGCCTCGTCGGGCTTGCAATTCGCAAAGTGCCCCACTTCCCGCGCCTGCTCGTAGCAACATGGCTGCTCGACATCACCGCGCAGCTTGTGATTGGCGCGACGATGGCTGCGGTTTCCCATGTCCCGGCCCCAGTGATGCATCAGCTGCCGACCTTGCTGAACGGCAATATCGAGAAGGTGGGCATCAGCGTCACGATCTGGCTGCCTTATTTATTGTTGTCGCAGCGGGTAAATCTTACCTTCCGCCATCGCATTCCTGCTTACAGCTTCAACAATCTTAAAAGATCTTGAGCCGATCTCGCCTTCACAGCACATAAATCTCACTTTACTAAGAAAATTTATTAGTAAATACCGTCGACGAGTACGTATATCTTCGGATATACGGTTGTCCTTTGGCTGTTGATATTTACCTGATGTCGAGCTTGACGTCTGTTCAACAACGAGGAATTCTTGCCGCATGCCAATCGGATCGCTGCATGCGGAAAGATCGAAACCTTCGATGGAGGCCAATGCCAGGCCTTGTTTCCTCGCGCCATCTCGGCATCATGCATTCCCCAGATACAGCTATGCGCATCTGGCGCGGCGTGGCGGGGAGCATAGTCTGATGCGTGGGGAGACGATCATTGCGGAGCGGCCGGCCAAAACGCCGAGGCCGATCGCCAATGCGCCGCTATTCCCTTCGGGCGTGACGGTCGATCGCAACATTGTGCGGCTGTTCGTGGCCGCGGCAATATCGTGCCTGCAAGTGGCGACATTGATCTACGGCATCAAGCCGGCCCCGCTCGGGCTTGCCGCATCCGCCGCTTATATTCTGTGGGCCATGGCCGGCCTGTTCCCGCCGCGTTATGGCTCGCCGATCTTCATGACGCCCGTCTGGGCGGGGCGCCTTGCTGAGTTGACGCTCTGCGCGGCCATCATTGCCACGGGCGGACCGGTCCTGCTCGGTTTCCTCGCAGCGGCGGTCGCCCTGTTCCTACCCCAGGATTATCTTCGCCACATCACGCGACGCACCACCGTCAAGGCGCTCTTGATCGCCGGCCTGGTTTGCGCTGCCCTGTTGTTCGGCCACCGCTGGGGGCCGCCGGTGATGCAAACCCCGTCCAGCCCGTTCGACGAGGCTTTTGCCGGGCTGGTGTTCGCGATGTTCGCCGTCGCGGTGAGCGGCGGCGCGATCATCCCGCGCGAGATGACGTGGAATGACGAACTGTCGCACCATGTGGCTTTCGCCAGCAAGGCGCCGATGGAGCGGTTGCTCGAGCTTATCGCGGAACGGATCGGCGGCACGGTCGCCATGGTGTTCACCGGAGGCCCCGACCGCCCACTGGTCGCGCGCGTGATGCACGCCGGCCAGGATCACGCCATCGAGCTGGACGAAAAATCCGGCCAGCTTCTCTACGCGCCACGTGCGGAAGCGCGGCCCTTCCTGTTTGACAGCAAGGCAGGCAAGAGCCTGTTCGAAGATCATCGCGGCCGGATCGGCGTGCGCCATACCATGGCGTTCGCCAAAGCCTGGAACGGCCTGTTCGTGCCGGCGCGGGGCACGGCCATTCCGGTCGGCATGGGCCGGGCCAGAGGCTGGCTTTATATTGCCAGCGGGCAGGATCTGACGCATCGCAGCTTTTTGGAGCTGCGCAAGGTAGCGGCCGACATCAACGGCATGATCGTGCGTTTCGAACGGTTCGAATCGTGGCGCGAACGCACGCTGGCCGAAGCGCGCCTGCTCGCCAGCCGCGACATGCACGACAGCGTGCTGCAGACGCTTGCCGGGCTGCGTATGCAGTTGAGCTCGATGGTGAAAGCGAGCGAGGCAGGCGGCTCTGAACAGCTCAACGCGCAGATGAAAAGCCTCGACGGGATCGTGGCGGCCGAGCAGCAGCATCTTCGCGCCGTCCTCAAGCGCAGTCACGAGGATGCCGAGACGGCGGCCGAGCTGTTCTCCTATCTCGAAAGCCGGGCGCAATCGCTCGCACGGCAGTGGAATATGCGTTGCAGCGTGCAGATTCCCGACGAGAGCCTGCCGGTTTCCGAAGAGACCGCGATCGAATGCGAATTTCTGCTGCGTGAAGCCATTTCGAATGCAGCCCAGCATGCGAGCGCGGATCATGTTGCGCTGGCGATGGCATTGGAAGACAATACGTTATTGGTCACATTGCGTACTGAGGGAAAACCCTCGCGTAACGTTAAAGAAAAGGGCGATCGAAAACGCCCAGTTGAATCGCGGTCGCTACGCCAACGTGTCGAGAAGCTGGGGGGGACCGCCTATCTTCAATCCATAAGTGGAGGCGGGGTCTTATCGATCCAGATCCCGCTGGAGAGAAAATAATGGCCGACCTGCTGATTGCCGACGATCATCCCATATTCCTGTCGGGCCTCAAATCCTTCCTGGAAGCACATGGCCACAATGTCGTCGGCCAAACCTCGTCCGCCAATGAAACCATCATGGCGTTGCGCTCGGTGAAGCCGGACGTGGTGATGGTGGACGTGCACATGACCGGTGGTGGCGGCATCGAGGTGCTGAAATATGTGCGCGACGCAGGATTGGAGGTGCCGGTCGTATTCCTGACCGTGGGCATCGATGGCGAGGACATTTCGGAAGCGCTTCGGCTTGGGGTCAACGGGCTGGTGCTCAAGAACAACGAGCCGCAGTCGCTGCTGGAATGCATCGAGGCGGTCAAGCGCGGCGAGGACTGGTTCGAGGATGCCGTGATCGACGTGCTGATCGCACACCAGCAGCGGCCCGAGCCGGGCCGTTCGGCGGCGGCGGGCAAGATTCAATCGCTCTCGGCGCGCGAGCGGGAGATCGCGGAACGGGTCTCGCAAGGTTCGCGCAACCGCGAAATCGCGAAGCAATTCGGTATCACCGAAGGAACGGTGAAGGTCCACCTGCATCGCATTTACCGGAAGCTGGGAATCGCATCGCGTGGAGAGCTGATGCTGCTGACGATGGGCCGAACACGCGGGTAAGCCTGTCCGCGCGTCCGGTCAGGATATGGCCCGCCAGACCATGATAGGATTATCCTTCAGCCTTATCCTTTGAAGCCAGGCGGGCTTCTTCCCTGCCACCAGTTGCGCGGCAAAGCCATGTGGCGCAAATCTTTGATAGACTTGCACCTCACCCCTATCGGGACAGATGATGACGTAACGGAGCTCGCGCTGTAGCATGATGTCATGTGCCTGTTGGGGGCTGCCCATGAACGCCGCGATCAATTGGCTCATCGCAGCATGATTGCGATGATGGCTGCTGGCGAGTGCCGCGTGGCGCGTGTAAAGTAGCAGCGGCGGGGCGAGATCCAATGTCGCCAGAAAACGGCCGTCGGGCAATCCCTCCAATTGACTTACATGCTCCGCCGCCTCGCAGGCCGACGTTGATGCGTTACCCGGGGCATTCGCCTTATCGGGTGCGCTCGGGACCAGGTGCGATATCACCGCCGAAGCGGCAAGCGGCGCAACGGGGCTCAAGAGCCATATGATCAGAGAAGTGCCGAGAACGCGGACCACCGCCTTGTCGCTCGCCAACGACCGGCGCGCCGCGCGGACCATCGACCACGCGACCCCCGGCGCGGCGGCCGCGCTGGCAAGCCCACACGCGCGCTGCACCAGAATGCCCACTATCACCGCGGACACGAGCAACGAGAGATAGACTCCCCACGCCCACCGCCGCTCAGGATCTGCGCGGAGGAAACCCAATCCCGCACAGGCCAGCCCCATGAGCGGGAACAGGATGTTCAAGGCCATATCGCCGGGCGAACCGCGCCAGATCGGCTGGCCCTCCAGTACGTGCTCATACCAATATGTGCGTACATTGGGCTCGAGCGTGGTGAACGCATCGGCGCCGCAATGGGGCGGAACGCTATGATAGGCCGCAAGCGCAGCCGCCCCGATCAATGCCATCGCCACAAATCGAACGATCGTGTTGCGTGGATTTAGCGTGGTGAGTGCGATCGTTCCCCCTCCCGCAATTCCGATCGCCAGCAATTGCGGTGGCGAGACGCTGTCGCAGAACGGCGCACTCCAATCGTGCTGCGCATGCAACAGCAGAAACAACGAAAATTCGAGCATAAGCAGCGCCGCCGAAAAGCCGGTCAGGCGCTGTCGTTTACCTGGCGAAGGGTCGAGCCCCCAGTCGATGCCGAACACGGCTGCAATAGCCAGGATGAACGGCAAGGGCTCCAAGGATATCTGCAAGGCAATGGCCGCCGCGACGCCGCTGAGCAGCCCCGATCGTCTTCCGTTGCTGTCGAGTGCGGCAAACAGCGCCAGCATGGATAGCGCAATCTCCCACCCATGATGATCGATGCGCGTTGGCGTGGTCTGGACCAGCACCATCGTGCTCATCGCGACCAAGGCTGCCGCGGCCGCGCCGGTCTCGGCGTCAGCCAGCCGCCGGCCAACCAGCCCCGCGAGCAGCAGAATCACTCCCAGTGTCATAAGCGGGACGATCGAAACCGCCAGCATCTCGGCGCCATTGGCGCCAACCAAAGGCCGAAAAAGCAGGATCAGGGCCGCGAGCGGCATGTCCACCAGGCGTGACCAGTGCATCGGCGCACCCCAGGGCTGGTTCATCCGATATTGCGTGACATCATAGAAGCTCTGGCCGTTGAGCCAGTCGCGCACTTCGACGAGCCGAAGCTGATCGTCGACATCGGCGAAATTATGGGTCGTGATCGCGTGCCAGCGGACGGCCAGCAGGATCAGGGCCGCCAAAGCCCACACGGCGCCGATAGGCAGGAAGAGACGGCCGCCAAACAGCGGCGCCTCATCACGGACCGGCGAAGAAGCGTCGGCGTGCGGCGACAGCATGCGCGATCGCCTAGGCAGCCTTCAATGGCTTCGGCACGGCGCGCAGCGAGGATAGCGCCGCCGGCCCATTGCCAGACACAGCCGGACCGATATGGTCGTTCTCACCTTCCCGGCCGGCCTCATGATATTCGGCGTCTTCGTTGACCGCCCAGATATCGAACAGCCGCTCGCCCGCAAGGATGTTGCGAACCGTCAACATCGCCGTCATCATCGCATGATCCTGATTGTTATAGCGATGCATGCCGTTGCGGCCGACCAGGTGCAGCGTGGGATAGGATGCTTCGAGATCGGCGCGCATCGCCGCGACCTGGGCCGCATAATCCTCGTCATAAACGGGGTAGGCCTTTTCCTGCCGCACGACCACCCCGCCCTCGACCCATGCAGGGTCGCACAGGCCGAGCTTTCCCATCTCCTCGGTCGCGAGCCGGACGAGATCGGCGTCAGAAGAGGTCCAGAGACCATCGCCTTCGAAGCAGAAATATTCGAGGCCGACGCACGCAAGCTCCGTGTCCGGCACCATTTCGGGCGACCAGCTGCGGAAATTCTGGATCCGGCCAACCTTCACGCTCGGATCGTGGATATAGATCCAGTTATCCGGAAACAGGTCCGCCGAGCGGATCATCAGCGCGACCGTCAGGAAGTCGCGATATTTGAGCTCCATCGCATTGGGCAACGAAGCGGGCAGCGGGTGCAGCCGCCCGGCCAGCTCGCGCATCGGCGCTGAGGAGATGACATGCTGCGCGCGGATGACACGCTCGCCCGCCGGGCTTGTCGATGTCATGCGCCAGCCTTCGGCATCATGGCTGAGCTGGTTGAGAGCATGGCCCATCAGCACGAGGTTGCCGCCCGCGAGCACGCGATCGCGCGCTGCTTCCCACATCATGCCCGGCCCGCGCCGTGGATAGCGGAAGGTCTCCAACAGGGTTTTGACGCCCATGCCGTCATTGGGTTTGCGGTGCAGCCCCAGCGAACGCTTGAGCCCGTCCAGCACGGCGCCACCCAGGCTGAGCCCCTTGATCCGCTGCGCCGCCCAGTCGGCGGAGATGTCGGAACACGCCATGCCCCACACCTTTTCTGTATAGGTCTTGAAGAAGATCGAGAAAAGCTTGCGGCCGAACTGATTGACCGTCCAATCCTCGAACGAGCGCGCATTGCGGATCGGGAACAGCTTCCAGCGCGCATAGCTCATCATGCATGCGGCGGAGCGGAACAGGCCGAGATTGCGCAGCGCCTCGAACGCGCGCAACGGGTAGCTGTAGAACTTGCCCTCATAATAGATGCGGCTCATGCGCGGCCGTTCGATGAAATCGTCGGGCAGCAGCTCGTTCCAAAGATCGACGACTTCGCGCGACTTCGAGAAAAAGCGGTGGCCGCCAATATCGAAGCGGAAGCCGTCATGCTCCACGGTGCGGCTGATGCCGCCCACATAGATCGGATCCTTCTCGATCACGGCGACGCGCTTGCCTGCCTTGGTAAGAAGATAAGCCGCCGTGAGACCGGCAGGGCCCGCACCCACGATCGCAACATCGACGCTGACGTCAGAATGATTCACGCATTTCCCCGCTTCCGGACCTTGCGAAGGCTCTGCCGGAAATTGGTTAACAAGCTGTATCACCGCTTCCCCTCATCCGGATATCAGCCCTGCCCCGCCTTCGCCATCTGCATCTGCCCGATTGGAAGACAATATTTTTGCTCAATTCAGCCAGCGGGAATCTTTGGGAGATTTACTTGGCTGTTCCTTTAGCGTCGTCTATAGCGTTGGCGAAGATTAATAACAGTATATCTAGAGTTGTATATCCTTAGATATACGAGAAATGTACATCATCATCGCCGATGAAACTCACAAGTTTCTAACAAGCCAAGTAAATAAAAATGGTATACGATTCGACTCGTGGCTTTATTCGATAGTTAAATCGATAATGATATCTTTGGTTAACACAAAACGCTTCATAACTGATTGATTGTAGGGGAGAAAAAACATCAATTGACATGAAGCTGGGTTTATATCTCCGTAAACACATCGTTTACCGAGGCGGGAGCGGGGCGCGGGTTCCAGAGGGAAACTGCAAAACGGCGAACAGGGTAAACGGGGTGTCAAAAGGTGGGACAGTTTACCACCTCCAGTAAGGGGTCATGTTATGATCAAGCTTATCTCGTCCTTCCTGCGCGACGACAGCGGCGCTTCCGCTGCTGAATATGCGCTCATTCTCGCAATCGTGGGCACCGGCATCGCTGGCGCCGCCTTTGCTCTCGGGGGCGCCATTTCGAACTCGATGAACAAGGCAGTGAACTGCATCAATTCAACCACCGGTACCTGCTGATCTGGTCGATCGTCACAGGACGTTTATTTAGGGGTCAAAATCATGGTCAATTTCATTGCATCGTTTCTCAAGGACGATAGTGGCGCTTCGGCTGCCGAATATGCGCTCATCCTCGCGATCGTTGGTACCGGCATTGCCGGCGCTGCCTTCGCTCTCGGTGGCGCAATTTCGAACTCGATGAACAAGGCGAAGAACTGCATCACGTCGGCCAACGGTACGTGCTGAACTTAAAGTTACCCTGCAGCTAACCCTGCAGGGTAACGATCTTCTGAATCTTCAGGCCTAAGGGGCAAGAGGCCATGCTACAGGGGCGTTCGCTCATCATCCTCGTCGTCGCGATCCTGCTGGGGATTTGCGCAGTTATTGTTGCCAACGCCTATCTGGGCGGCGTGCAGCAGCAACAGACGCAAACCGATACCAGCAAGGGCATGGTCAAGATTGCCGTAACCGCATCGGCGCTGGATTTCGGCGCACCGGTAACTCCCGAAAAGGTGCGCTTCGTCGACTGGCCGAGCTGGTCGGTTCCCGAAGGCTCCTTCAGCTCGGTCGAGCAGCTTTTCCCCGCGGGCAAAACCCATGTGGTGCTGCGGCCGATGGCGGCCAATGAACCCATTTTGAGTTCCAAGCTTTCTGGCGAGGGTGGCCGCGCGACGCTCGCGGCGCTGCTGCGGCCGGAGATGCGTGCTTTTGCCGTCCGGGTAAGCGACAGCTCGAGCGTCGCCGGCTTTGTGCTGCCGGGCGATGTGGTAGACGTGCTGATCACGCGCAGCGCCGCCGCCCAGAACGCGCAACAGATCACCGACGTGCTGCTTCAAAATGTTCGCGTGATCGCGATCGATCAGGACGCCAGCGACTCGAAATCCGATCCGCGCGTCGGCAAGACCGCGACCCTGGAGGTCAGCCAGACCGACGCGCAGAAGCTCGCGCTCGCGCAGCAGGTCGGCTCGCTCAGCCTCGCGCTCAAGAAAGCTGCGGATGATCCCCGTCCGATCGTCGAGACGGTTGCGTCCGACGATCTGCGCGACCGCGCCTATGCGGGCGGCCTTTCCAGCCCCGGCCCGGCGGCAAGCATCGCCGCTCCCCGTTACCGGGTTCACTATGGTTTCGTGGCACCACGCCGCAAGCCGCTGACCGTAGAGGTCGTGCGTGGCGTGAACAGCAAGGATTATGAGGTAGGGCGTTATGTCGGGTATTGAGGGGATGAAGGTCGGGCGCGCCGCCGCGCTGCTGACGACGGCGCTGCTGGCGCCCGCGATCCAGGCCGCCGCACCGGCGCCGGCCCCGGTGATCGCCCCTGTGCAGCAGGCGAGCTCGCTCGAAGTCCCGCTCAACAAGAGCGAGGTCTATCGCTCGAACCGCAGCTTCACCAAGGCGCTGATCGGCAATCCGGACATCGCCGATGTCCTGCCGCTTTCGAACCAATCGCTGCACGTGATCGGCAAGAAGACCGGCACGACCACGCTGACGCTTTATGGCGCGGGCAATCAGCTCATCCAGGTCGTCGACGTCGTGGTCGGTCCCGACGTGGTGAGCCTCCGCCGCCAGTTTGCCGATCTCATGCCGGGCGAGAAGATCGGTGCGAAGATCTCGAACGATGCGGTCGTGCTGACCGGCACCGCGTCAAGCGCGGTCGCGGTCGATAAGGCGGTGCAGCTTGCCAGCACCTATACCGGCGCGCCCGAGAAGGTCGTCAATATGTTGTCGGTCGGCGCTTCGCAGCAAGTGATGCTGGAGGTGCGCTTCTCAGAAGTGAATCGGAGTGCGGCCAAGGATCTTGGGTTCAACCATTCATGGCTTGGTCGGAAAACCGACGGAAGCATTGGCGCCCTCGCGACGGATTCCGCTCTTGCCACCAACGCTACACGCACGACCAAGATCCCTGATCTGGGTATCATAGACCCGCGGCCGATTGTGAGCATCGATAAACTCAGCGATGCTTTCCTCTCAGGTGGCCTCACATATACCCTTGGCGGGATAAACTTGTTCTCGACGTTGGACGCACTCGAGAAGAAAGGCTTGGTCAAGACACTGGCAGAGCCAACACTGGTGGCGCTCTCCGGCGAAACAGCCTCTTTCCTGGCAGGCGGCGAATTCCCCATTCCCGTCGTGCAGAACAGCGGCGGCGGAGGCCAGACTGGCAACAACGGCATCACCATCGAGTTCAAACCGTTCGGGGTCAGCCTTGGCTTCACACCAACAGTCCTCGCCGATGGCGTGATCAGTCTCGTTGTGACGCCGGAAGTCAGCTCGATCGATCCGTCTGCCTCGGTGACCATCAATGGGCTGGTTATTCCCGGTCTGCAAACTCGCCGCGCCAAAACGACGGTCGAGCTTCGTGACGGCCAATCCTTTGCGATCGCCGGACTATTGCGCAACGATTTTCAGGATACTGTTCGCCAAGTTCCAGTGCTGGGTTCGCTGCCGATCATCGGCACGTTATTCCGTTCAACCGGGTTCCAGAAGGATCAGACCGAGCTGGTCATGATCGTGACGCCCCGCCTGGTGAAACCGGTCGAGAATGTTGCCGATATGCGCCTGCCCACCGACCGCGTGGGTGATCCGCACGAACTCGACCTGTTCATGATGGGCCGCACGGATAAGGCGGTCGGGATCAATCCTCTCGATCCGAACGCGCCGCCTCCGGAAAAGCCCACTACGCCGGCCAAGCCCGCGGATAAGGACAAGAAGGGCGGCTTCTCTGGCCCAACCGGTTATGAGCTGTAAGGAGTTGGCGATGCGCATATTCTCCATTGCGTTGCTTGGTCTCGCGGCCTCTGCTTGCACGCCGAACGACGTCACGCTCGGCGGCGCGATGAAGCACGATGTCGCGATGCAGACGATCGATCCGCAGCCCCGGTACAGCGGGACCGAGATGGAAGGCGGGAGCGGCCCACATGCGGCGGCGGCGATGGATCGTTATCGCAAGGGCACCGTTAAGGAGCCCGAGACGATGAAGACCACCGAGGGCGTCAGCGGCTCGGGCGGTTCGCATTGAGTGGCGGCGGATGCACGCGCGGTTCCTCAATTCTCTGATCAAATCGGAGAATGCGGCGGTCGCACCGACCGTGGCATTGTCATTGTTCGGGCTGATCGCGGTTGGCGGAATTGCGTTCGATTATGCCCGCTTAGCAGCGATGGATTCCGAATTGCAGGCAGCCGCGGATCAAGCAGCGCTTGCGGCAGCAACGCAACTTGATCAGAAAAGCGACGCGATCACCCGTTCGACCGATGCAGCCAATAATCTGATACAGAATAATTCCCGCTTTGCGAGCGACCGATCAACTCTGACGGCGACTCTGAATTTCTACGACACCTATAATCAAAGCAGCGACAGCGGCCACGGCACCACCGACGCTACGGCAGCGCGGTTTGTCGAAGTCACGCTAAGTTCCAGGCAAGCAAATTATTCTCTGACGCCGGTTGTTGCCCTATTCAATTCTGGGAATATTCAGGCTCATGCGATTGCTGGCATGGGTTCTGCCGTGTGCAACGTTCCGCCATTGATGCTTTGCGCTCCCAACGCCGACTTCCCTACTGCGAGCGACATCGGCAAGGGGGTCAAACTTCAGCCGGGCCCGCAAACTGGAGCTTGGGCCCCTGGCGATTACGGTTATCTGGACTTCGGCAATGGCGCGAGCGGAGTGTCAACTAACCTCGGTGGAAATCAGACAATAGCAGGGTGTTACGATAACTCAGGAAACCTGCAAACCGAACCCGGCAACAAGGCGAGTGTTACCTCGGCGCTTAACACCCGTTTCGACATCTACGAAGCTGGAACGGGAACCTGCGATCCGTCCACGGGCAATTACTGCCCTGCCGAGAACACGCGCAAGGACTTCGTAAAAACCGAGGTTGTCGAGTTCAAAAATGTGACCGGTTCTACGGTGCCCACCAATCCCGGTTGTGGCACGGCCGGGGCGACAGTTACCGATTTCACGCAAAACAGCCTGGCGAAGGGTTTTCCCCGCGACACATGCCACATTAATGGCAGCTGCACGTCAAACTTCGGAAACGGGACCTGGGACGTAGCCGGTTATTTTGCAGCCAACCATCCGACGGACGCCGTGCCCACGGGCGCTTCAGCTACACGCTACGCCGTCTATAAATGGGAGCTGGCCGACAAGACCAACCGGATGCAATCGCAATGGCTCAATCCCTCTGATTCTCCTGCAACCAAGACGACGGGTCCGGCTTCAAATCCCAAAACCGATTATACTTATACGAATTACTGCGCCTATTCCCAGCCAGTAAACGGTACGGCAGTTGTCGCCAGCACGACTCAGAAAGACCGTCGCGTCATGCAGGTAGCGTCAGTCGATTGCGACGGCTTGAATGGCAAGAGCCCGGTCAAAGTCTTGAAATGGCTAGACGTATTTCTGGTTGAGCCGTCATGGGACCGGACCACACCCTACAGCACCGGAAAATCGGAAATTTACGGAGAAATTATAGGGGTGGCTACGAAGCCGGATGGCAGCAACGCGTTCCAGTATTTTTCTCGTAATCAGCCATATCTCATAAAATGATCGGTAAAATCTCTTCTTTGTCTACGGACATCATTGGCTCTGCGGCAGTCGAGATGGCGCTTGTCACGCCGTTACTGCTTACTCTCATGTTCGGATCTTTCGAACTCGGAAATTATTTCCTCGATGAGCATGCCGTGACGAAAGCCGTTCGAGACGGCGCCCGCTATGCGGCCCGATTGCCGATAAGCAACTTCAGCTGCCCGAGCGGCAGTTCTTCAGGTTCATTGCTGGGCAATTCCACACAAATCAAAAATGTGACCCGCACGGGCAAGGCCGACGGCACGGGTACACCAAGATTGATAACGTGGACAGACACCAACACAATAACGATCACTGTCGGATGCAAACCGGTCACAAGCTATCCCGGCATATACACGGGACTACCGGGGGACGTTCCCGTTGTGACGGTGGCGGCAACAGTCCCCTACACCACATTGTTCAGCCGATTGGGCTGGCAGATCGGTCGTAAAACGACGGGTTCCAGCACGCTCAATCTCAATGCTCAATCGCAAGCTGCGGTTATGGGCATATGATCAATATATTCCGTCTCTTCACCCGCGATAACAAAGGAGGCACCGCAGCTGAATTCGGCCTGGTTCTACCGTTGCTGGTCCTTCTTTTTCTGGGCGTGATCGACGTCGGCCGCCTATTGTACACTTGGAACGAAGCGGAGAAAGCGACGCAGATTGGCGCCCGTTTCGCGGTCGTGACCGCTCCCGTCGCTGGCGATCTCGCCACCCATAACTTCACGTACGATGGCTTGGCACCGGGATCCGTCGTACCCACGACGGTCTTTTCTCATCTGGAATGCGTGAGCGGCAAATGCCAAAGTTGCTCCGGCAGCGCGTGCGGCAACTTTAGCAATGGTTATGGGTATAATCCGACGAGCTTTGCAAATCTCGTGTTTAGGATGTCCGCCATATTCCCCGCTGTTAAAGCAGCCAATCTCCAAATCGATTATGACAATGCCGGTTTAGGTTATGTATCCGATCCCAATGCGCCCAATGTTGCAGCTTTTGTAACGGTGCGTCTCAAAAATCTGACATTCACGCCGGCATTGTTCAAGTTGCTCGGGACCTCCATAACTTTACCTGATTTCAAAACAACGCTGACAATGGAAGACGGCATCGGGTCGCAATCGAATTAGAAGGGTGAATGTATCGTGGGCGTCGTGAACAATCCGGAGACAGATATGGGCGGGTGGACGCTTCGCACGGGTGAGGCGAGCGTGCAGCTGATCCTGTCTCAGGCCGAGATCGGCGCGGGCGATATTCCGGCGGGGGAGATTGCGGGCTTTGGGGTGACGGTCAATTCCGTGCCGTGCGATGCGCCGATCACCGAAGAGCTGATCAGCCCGGCCCGCGCGATCGTGATCGAGGCGGTGCCGAGCTCGACTCAGTCGCTGGGGCGGCTGGCGGCGCTGCGCGCGGCGCATTCGCATCTGCCGATCGTCGCCGCGGTGCGCGAGCCTTCGGTGCAGGTGGTGCGCGCGCTGCTCAAGGCGGGCGTCAACGATGTTGTCAGCCTGCCGCTCAAGGTCGAGGAGCTGCGCTCGGTGCTCGAGCAGCTGCGCGCCGACATGGCCCGCCACGCCACTTCCGAGCAGAAGACCGGCAAAATCGTTTCGATCGTGCGCAGCGTCGGCGGCGTCGGCGCGACCACGCTGGCGACCCAGGCGGCGAGCATGCACGCGCGGCTCGATGCCGCACAGGGCCGCAAGACCTGCCTGTTCGATCTCGACCTGCAGTTCGGCAATGCCGGCACCTATCTCGGCGTGCATCCGAAGCTCACGCTGCAGGATCTGCTCGAGGCCGGATCGCGGGTCGATGGCGAGCTGCTCAAGACCGCCTGCGTGCAGACCACGACCGGGCTCAACGTGATCGCCGCGCCGGCGGACATCGTGCCGCTCGAATCGGTGAGCTCCGATCAGGTGATGAACATCGTCGAGCTCGCTTCGCACGAGTTCGACACCGTCTATCTCGATCTGCCCGGCAACTGGACGAACTGGTCGCTCTCTCTGGTCGCGCGCTCGGATGCGGTGCTGCTGGTGGTCGAGGAGACCATCGCGAGCCTGCGCCAGGCCAAGCGCCAGCTCCAGCTCATGCGCAGCCAGGGCCTTGCGGACGCGCCGATCTACATCGTGGTCAACCGCGTCGAGAAGAAGCTGTTCAAGGCGATCAGCCTCGCCGATGTCGAGCGCGCGCTTGGCCATGACGTCAGCTATTCGATCGCCAATGATTTCAACCTGGTCAGCACCGCGCTCGATCAGGGCGTGCTGGTCAGCGATCTGAAGGCCGGCGGCAAGGTTGCCAAGGATATCGGCGAAATCGTCAATGGCTGTGAAATCCTGTTCGAGCGGAGTAGTGCGTAATGTGGCAAATCAAGAAATCGGGGACGGCGCCCAGCTTCCTCGATAGCGTCGGCACCGCCGACCTTCGCTATGACACCCCGGTCGCCGTGGTGAACGAGGAGAGCGACCGCCATACCGATCTGAAGGTCGAACTGCACAAGAAGCTGCTCGATCTGATCAATCTCTCGGCGCTGGACACGATGTCGCGCGCGCAGGTGCAAGCCGAGATCGGCGACATCGTGCACGAGCAGCTCGCCCAGCAGAAGCATGCGCTGAACCAGAAGGAACGGATGCAGCTTGTCGAGGACGTGCTCGACGAGCTGCTCGGCCTCGGACCGCTCGAGCCGCTGCTCAAGGACGAGACGATCACCGACATTCTGGTCAACGGCTACAATTTGGTTTTCGTGGAACGCCACGGCCGGCTGGAGGAATCGAAGGTCCGCTTCAAGGATGATCGCCACCTCCAGCGCATCATCCAGAAGATCGTGGGCGCGGTCGGCCGCCGCATCGACGAATCCTCGCCCTATGTCGATGCGCGGCTGGCCGATGGCTCGCGCATCAACGCGATCATTCCGCCGCTCGCGGTCGATGGCGCGCTGCTCTCGATCCGCAAATTCGCCAAGATCCCGATCAATATGGCCAAGCTGATCGAGTTCGGCAGCATTCCCGCGCCGGTCGCGGAGATATTGCGCGCGATCGTGCAAGCGCGGCGCAACGTGCTGATCTCGGGCGGCACCGGCTCGGGCAAGACGACGCTGCTCAATGCGATGTCGGCCTATATCGACGGCACCGAACGCATTGTCACGATCGAGGATTCGGCTGAGCTTCAGCTTCAGCAGCGGCACATCGCGCGGCTCGAAACGCGTCCGCCCAATATCGAGGGGCGCGGCGAGGTCACCCAGCGCGATCTCGTCAAGAACGCGCTGCGTATGCGGCCGGACCGGATCATCGTCGGCGAGGTGCGCGCCGGCGAAGCGTTCGACATGCTGCAGGCAATGAATACCGGCCACGATGGATCGATGACCACCGTCCACGCCAACACCGCACGCGACGCGCTGGCCCGTATCGAGCAGATGATCGGCATGAGCGGCGTGGATATCCCTCTGCGCTCGGCACGCGCGCAGATCGCCTCGGCGCTCAATGTGGTGATCCAGGTTAGCCGCCTTTCGGATGGGCGGCGCAAGCTGATGAGCTTGTCCGAGCTGACCGGCATGGAGGGCGATGTGATCACCATGCAGGAGATTTTCCGCTTCAAGATGTCAGGTCGCGACGAAAAGGGTCGCGTGCTCGGCCATTTCGAGGCGACCGGCATCCGGCCCAAATTCATGAGCGAGCTGGCCGATCGCGGTATCGCACTGCCGGCCGATCTGTTCCGGCCCGACCAGAGGATCGATTAATGGATCCCGCCTGGCTGAAGCTGCTTCTTCTCATCCTGGTTTTCGGGACGGTACTGCTCGCCGTCGAAGGCGTGGTCGGCCTCGTTCGTAACCAGCATGAGCGCAATCGCCGCATGAACAAGCGGCTGCAGATGATCGGTGACGGCGCCAGCCGCGAGGCCGTCTATTCGCGGCTTCGCCGCCAGCGGCCCGAGGGGCTTGGCTCGCTGCCTGGGCTGCTCGGCCGCGCCGGAAGGCAGATCGAAGGCACGCTCACGGTCACCGGACTGCCATGGTCCGCGCGCACGGTCATGATGCTGATGGCGGGCACGGTGCTCGGCATCATCGTCATCGGCCTGCTGTTCATCATGGCGGCCGGGCTCGTGCTCACCGGCGGCATGGTGCTGATGCTGCTGACCTTCGCCTTCGCCGCGGGCTTCGGCCTGCCGATGATGGTGCTCTCGCGCATGGCCGATCGCCGGCGCAGGAAAATGCAGGAGCAGTTCCCGGTTGCACTGGATATCTTCGTGCGCGGCTTGCGCGCAGGCCATCCGGTCTCGTCGGCGCTCAATTTGCTGACCGAAGAAATGACCGATCCGATCGGCAGCGAATTCGGCCTGGTGGTCGATGAAGTGACCTATGGCGCCGAGCTGCGCGACGCGCTGCAGAACATGGCCGATCGCTGGGGGATCGAGGATATCCACATGTTCGTCGTGTCGCTCTCGGTGCAGACCGAAACCGGCGGCAATCTCGCTGAGATCCTCGAAAATCTCAGCGGTGTGATCCGCGAGCGTGCCTCCATGATGCTGAAGGTGCGCTCGCTCAGCTCCGAGGGCAGGATGACGGCAGTGATCCTCACCGCGCTGCCGGTGCTCGCCTTCGTCGGCCTGTTCCTGCTCAACCCCAGCTTCTTTCTGGATGTAGCCAAGGATCCGGCGTTTGTGCCAGGCTATGCGATCCTGATTACTCTGTATGCGCTCGGCTTCTTCTGGATCCGGCGCCTGGTCGATCTGAAGGTCTGATGCGATGACCGAGCTTCTGGCGCAGCCCCTGTTCCGCGGTCTTCTCCTCGCAGGCTTGTTCCTGTTCGTGACGGGAATCGCCTTTGTCCTGAGCCGCGCCTTCGACCGCCGCCTGGCCGTGCGGCAACGGCTGGAGGAGACTACCAGCACGCGCGCGGTGACCGGCGGCCAATCGACGCTACGGGCGCAAGCCACCAAATCGGCATGGACGAAGCTGGTCGACACGATCGAGACCAGCGGGCTCTCGCTTGCCGACAGCAAGGGCGATGTGCTGCGCAAGAAGCTGATCGCGGCGGGCTTCACCGCCCCGGTCGCGCCGCGCCTGTTCACGCTGATCCGGCTTGTGCTGACGCTGGCGCTGCCGACCCTGTTCATCACCTTGCTGTATGTGACAGGCGGCGCGCCGTCGCTGATCAAGGTCTATTTCTTCGGCGCCATCTTGGCGCTGCTGGGGCTCTATCTCCCCAATCTGTTCGTCACCGCGCGCGCTGACCGCCGCCGCGAGCAACTCGTCAACAGCTTCCCGAACGCGCTGGATCTGATGCTGGTCTGTGTCGAAGCCGGGCTCGGGCTCGAAGCGGCGTTCGATCGCGTCGGCCGCGAGATGAGCCTGTCGCACCCACTTCTCTCCGAACTGCTGGGGTCGGTCGTGCTGGAGCTGCGCGCCGGCCGCGCGCGCGAGGATGCCTTGCGCGGCATGGCCGATCGGGCTGGCGTGGAGGAGATCCGCTCCTTTGCGACCTTGCTGATCCAGTCGGACAAGCTCGGCTCTAGCATCGGGCAGACCCTTCGGGTCTATGCCGCCGAGATGCGCGAGAAGCGCCGGCTGCGTGCCGAGGAAAAGGCGCACCGGCTGCCGGTGCTCATATCGATCCCGCTCGTCACCTGCATGCTGCCGGTGATGATCGGCGTACTGATGTTGCCGGCCGGCATTCGGGTGGTCCGCGTGCTGTTGCCCGCCATGCAAGGACATGTCGGATGAACAGGAAAGTGGCTGCCGCACTGCTGCTTACGGTTTCGGCGATAGGCTGCACCCATTCGAAGCTGGCGGTGCGCTCCTTGCCCGTGCCGGAGAGCGCCAGCACGGCTGACGAGGCTTCGCTGGCAAAGGGCCGTATGCTGTTCGCTCGCGGCGAATTCGCGCTCGCCGCCGACGCCTTTCAAAAGGCAGCGCGTTACGATCCGAAGAGCGCCGACGCCTATAACGGCCTCGCCGCCAGCTATGACCAGCTCGGCCGCTACGATCTGAGCCGCCGTTATTATGAGCTGGCGCTGGCGCAATCGCCGGAAGACGGCCGCGTTCTTCGTAATTTCGCGCGCTCGATGCTCCGCCAGGGCGACCAGCTGGCGGCGCGAAAGCTGATCGCGGAAGCCGCCGCGCTGGAGCATGACGGCACATCCCAAGCCGCCGGCCAAGCACAGCCCCAACCGAGCGCACCCGCCGCCCCCGTTCAGCAAGCCTATGCGGATGGGGCATCGCCCAGTTCGGTGACGATGTCGATCGCGCCCGAGCCGCTGCCGGCGGCCGCGCCCGTCACCGTGGCCAATTCCCCCTCGCTGTTCCAGCGTGTCGCGGCGACGGTGATCGAGGCCTTCCCGCAGAGTCAGAGCGGCGTCAATGTGCTACTCGATGCACCTGCACCGCGCGCGGCGCCTGCGTCTGTCCTTGCGCAGGCAGCAGCGCCCGCAATTGCATCCTCGACCCCGCATCTGCATATCATGAACGCGGTCGGCCGTAAGCGTCAGGCCGCGCGCATGAGCTCCTATCTCAAGCAGGATGGCTGGGCGACCATCTCCACCGGCGACAGCCGCAACAAGCTCGTGCGATCCCGCATTCTCTTCGGCACAGCCGATGCCGCAGCCGCCCGCAAGCTTGCCGCCACCCTGCCATTCCAGCCGCGGCTTCAGCGGATGCGCAACGCCCCGGCGATGTTCCTGCTGCTGGGCCGGGACGCGCTTGTCTTCGACAATCAATTGCGCGCGCCGAAGCGAAGCTGATGCCACGCCTGCCCCTGCTCGCGCTGGCGCTGCTCGGCTGCTCAACGCTCGCGCCGGCGGCCGAGCTGACCGGCGCGTCCTTTACCGCGGCGGTGGAACGGGCGATCGCGGGCAATCGCCTGTTGCAAGCCGAGGCCATGCTCGATCGCACGGACGTGACGATCGAGGCGCAGGATCGTTCGCAATTGATCGCATCGCTGTTCCTGGCGCAGCATCGCGATCAGGCGGCGTCCGGTCGTTTCGAAGCCCTGCTCAAGCAGCAACCAGGCGATTGCCGCTTGCAATCGGGCGCCGGGATAGCCGCGCTCCGGCTCAATCAGCCGGAGATAGCCGAGGCGCGGCTGAATGCTGCGGTGGCGACGTGCCCCAACGACGCCGACGCATGGGGCGCCCTTGCTGTCATCGAGGACAAGGCCGGCCGCTGGGAGCGCAGCACCGCCGCCTATGCCAAGGCGATCGCATTGAAGAAGGACGATCCGGCGCTGCTCAACAACGCCGGCGTATCCCTGCTCGCGCAGCATCGCTATGCCGATGCCGCGCGGTTGTTCCGTCAGGCATTGTTGCTCGATCCTTCCAATCAGCGCGCCAAGAATAATCTCGATATCGCGCAGGTCTCGGCTGGCGCACGCCCTTCCTTTGATGCGGAAGACGACAGCCGGAGGCGGGCCGAACGGCTCAACAATGCAGGCTATGCAGCGCTGCTTGCGGGCGACGATCAGGCAGCGGCCCAATATTTCGCGCAAGCGATCAAGGACAATCCGTTTCGGTTCGAAACCGCCGAAGCAAATCTGCACGATGTGGCCGGTCCGAACGGCGGTGCTCCGTGAATCAGTATATCCTCATCGGCTTCTACCTCATCCTTGCGGGTGCGGCTCTTCAGGATATCGCGATGCTGCGCATCTCGAACTTGTTCTCCATCGCTTTAATCCTGCTGTTCGGCGCATGGCTTTGGTCCAACGGGCTCCCTGCGACATTGTGGCAGAATGCTGTTCTGTTCGCCGTGGTCCTGTTGGTCGGGCTTGTGCTGTTCGCCGCTAAATGGTTCGGCGGCGGCGACGTGAAATTTCTATCCGCCGGCGCCTTATGGTTCGATCTTCAAGGCGGGCTGGCATTGTTCGTCTATATGACGCTTTGCGGAGGGCTGCTGAGCCTCCTGCTGGTGTTCGCACGAAGGATGTTGCCCGCAGGCGTGCGCGAACGGCTGGGCTGGCCCGGGCTGCAGCCGCGCGGGCCGATTCCCTACGGCGTGGCGATCTCATTTGGTCTCTTGCTCGCGCTTTCGCTGAACGGTGCCAATCCCGACGGCCGGCTCAGATTGCCCGATCTTCACATGAGCGGATTCCCGGCCGCGCCTTCTGGGAAGTGACGATGGGGCGATGGTCCAGAAATATTAACTTGCTTTGTACTAAGATGGCCGCCGAGCGCGTTATTCGGCCAGGAGATCTGAACCAGCCGCAATCCAGCGCCGCAGCTCAAGTCGCTGCGCTGGTGTGTGAGGATCTCCGTCCGGGCCGCGCGAAAGGCGGGAGTATATGGTAATGGCCGTTCCACGGCGAATTCTTGTGACCGGCGGCGCCGGTTTCCTCGGCTCGTTCCTCTGTGAGCGGTTGCTGGAGCGCGGCGACGAGGTGCTGTGCGTGGATAATTTTTACACAGGCACGCGCTTCAATATCGAGCATCTGATCGGCCATCCGCGCTTTGAGCTGATGCGCCACGACGTCACCTTCCCGCTTTATGTGGAAGTGGACGAGATCTACAATCTCGCCTGCCCCGCGTCACCCATCCATTATCAATATGATCCGGTGCAGACGACCAAGACGAGCGTCCACGGCGCAATCAACATGCTCGGGTTGGCCAAGCGCCTGAAGGCGAAGATCCTGCAGGCTTCCACCAGCGAGATCTACGGCGATCCGATTGTGCACCCCCAGACAGAGGATTATTGGGGCAACGTCAATCCGATTGGCGTGCGCTCCTGCTACGACGAGGGCAAGCGCTGCGCTGAAACGCTGTTTTTCGACTATCATCGTCAGCACCGCGTGGGGATCAAGGTCGCGCGCATCTTCAACACCTATGGCCCGCGCATGCACCCCAATGACGGACGGGTCGTCTCCAATTTCATCGTTCAGGCGCTCAAGGGCGAACCGATCACCGTCTACGGCGATGGCAGCCAGACCAGATCCTTCTGTTTCGCCAGCGATCTGGTGAGCGGGCTGATCGCGCTGATGGACAGCGGCCCTGAGATTACCGGCCCGATCAATCTCGGCAATCCGGTGGAATTCACCGTCCGCGAGCTGGCTGCCTTGGTGATCACCCTGACCGGCTCACGCTCGAAAATCGTGCACGAGCCGCTGCCGCACGACGATCCCAGACAGCGCAAGCCGGACATAAGCCTTGCCAAGGCCCAGCTTGGCTGGGAGCCCAAGATCAGCCTCGATCAGGGGCTGAGGCAAACCATCGCCTACTTCGAAAAGGCGATCGTTGCCCCACCGGCCATCAGCCGCCGGGGCGTCGCATGAGCGCGGTGCTCGTGGCCGGTGGCGCGGGCTATATCGGATCGCATACCTGCAAGGCGCTTCACGCCGCGGGCCATCAGCCGGTCGTGTTCGACAATCTTTCCGCCGGCCATCGCTGGGCGGTTCGCTGGGGCCCGCTTGAAGTAGGCGACATTTCGGATCCGGTCGCACTCGATCGAGCGATCGAACAGCATCGGCCCACCGCCATCATTCACTTCGCGGCCGATGCCCTGGTGGGCGAATCGGTGGTCGATCCCGCGAAATACTATCGCAACAACACGATCGGGAGCTTCACGCTTCTCGAAGCTGCGCGCCGCCACAATGTCAAGAACCTGGTATTTTCCAGCACGTGCGCCTCTTACGGCGTCCCGTCGGTGGTACCGATTCCGGAGGATCACCCGCAACGCCCGATCAACGCCTATGGATCGAGCAAGCTCGCGGTGGAGCACATGCTCACCCATTATGCGCCGGCTTATGGGTTGAGTTCGGTCGCGCTACGCTATTTCAACGCCGCGGGCGCGTCACAGGACGGCGAACTCGGCGAGGAGCATGATCCCGAAACGCATCTCATCCCGCTGGCCATCGGCGCGGCGCTCGGCTCCCGCCCGCCGCTGAAGATTTTCGGAACGGACTATGACACGCCCGATGGCACGGCCGTTCGCGATTATATCCATGTCGAGGATCTCGCGGACGCCCATGTCGCTGCGCTCAATTATTTGCTGGCTGGCGGCGAGACGACGCAGCTCAATCTTGGTACCGGCCATGGGCTTTCGGTGCGCGAGATCATCGCAACAGTCGAAAAGGTCCTGAACCGTACGGTCCCGCACGAAGAGGCGCCGCGCCGGCCGGGCGATCCGCCCGCGCTGGTCGCCAATCCCGAGCGGGCGGCGCAACTGCTCGGCTGGCGCACAACGCGCAGCGACCCCGAGAACATCGTCCGCAGCGCCGGCCGCTGGCACGCGGCGCGACTGGAAAGTAGTGCGCATCCAGACGTCCCGATCTCGGGCGAACGAGCGGCGGCAGGCTAGTGGACGGCGCGTTGACGAAAGATGGTTTTGACATTGATCGCGGCCCATTTCACGAAGCGCATTGTGAACAACGACCATGTTGATGTCGGATAAGCCGCGTCCAGCAACGCGAGTGCTGATGGTGGCGCCGCAGCCTTTTTACGAGGACCGCGGCACCCCAATCGCGATACGGCATGTGCTTGAGGCACTGAGCAACGCCGGCTACATGGTCGATCTGCTGACTTTCAGCGCGGGTGCGGACATCAGCTTGCCCGGCTTGCGCATCATCCGGGTTGGCGGGTTGCTGCGGATCAGAAACATTCCTATCGGTTTTTCGCTCAAGAAGCTGCTGCTCGACATCGCGATGACCTTCGCCCTGCTGCGGATGCTACGCAGGCAGCATTATTGGTGCGTGCATGCCGTGGAGGAAGCTGTGTTCCCGGCTTTGCTGATAGGGCGCCATCGTGGCATTCCCGTGATCTACGACATGCAGTCCTGCCTGCCCGACCAGCTCAGCGACCATCCGTTGTTTGGGACTACGATCGTTCAGCGCTTTCTCCAGCGCTGCGAACGATGGGCGCTCAGGCATGCGGCGATGGTGGTAGGAAGCGCCGGCCTCAAGCCGTATGTGATGCGGACCGAACCCACCGCCCGCGTGGAAGAGTGGAATTTTCCGGGCCAGCCGCATAATCCCGATCCGACCCAGGCCGCCGAGCGCCGCCGCGCCTGCGAGATCGCGGACGATGCACCTGTCGTTCTCTATTCGGGCAATTTCGCCCGCTATCAGGGTGTTGACTCGTTGATCGAAGCAATGTCCGACGTGCTGGAGCAGGTTCCCGACACTGTCTTCGTATTGGTCGGCGGCGACCGGGAGAGCTTTTCACCGGAGATACGCAAGGCGGTGGAAGCCTTATCCCCCCAATCGATCAGAATCCTGCCCCGGCAGCCGCGCGAGGCGCTTCCCTCCTTCATCGCCATGGCCGACATATTGGTCTCGCCGCGGGCTGGGGGCGACAATCTTCCGCTCAAGGTGTTCGATTATATCGCGGCCGGCAAGGCGATCGTGGCGACCGATTATCCGATCCACCGCACCATATTGGATGAGAATTGCGCCGTGCTTGTAGAGCCGCGCGCCGACGCCATCGCCCGCGGCATCGTTCATCTGCTGCGGGATCCGCCGCTCGCGAGCAGGCTTGGCGCTGCCGCCCGCGCGCGATCCGAGACCCATTATGGCCTGGCACCCTTTCAGCGTTTCGTAGATGATGTGTATCGCCGTGTCAGCAGCGACTTGAAACTGGCAGTCAAGCTCCAGTGAGCAGCCCTTCATCGGCGGCCGGTGACGTGAACGCCCGCGCGCTTGCTGCCTTCCCCATCATCTCAGTGATCATACCCTGCCGCAACGAGGAAGCCGCGATCGGCGGCGTCATCGATCGGGTTAAGGCGCAGACTCCGAGCGGCAGCGAGCTTGAAGTGATCGTGGTCGACGATGCCTCGTCCGACCGCACCATTGCAGTCGCGGAAGCAGCGGGCGCGCGCGTGCTGGCGCTGCCTGCCCGCCCCGGCGGCGGCAATCCGGCGGCCGCGCGAAATCGGGGTGCGGCGATCAGCCGTGGCGATCCCATCATCTTTCTGGACTCCGATTGCACCCCGCATGAAGGCTGGCTCCAGGCGCTGCTAGCGGAACATGCGAAGGGCTATGAGGTCGTCGGCGGTTCGCTTGGGCTGCCCGACGGCCTAAGTTTCTCCGCACGCTGCGACTATTATTGCGGCTGGTATCATGTGCACCCTCGGCGGCGGGCGGCCTCCGTGCTCCACCATCCGCCCTGCAATCTCAGCGTCCGCCGCGACGTTTTTCGTGCGACCAAGGGTTATGTCGAGCAGCAGCCGATCGCCTATGCGCATGAGGAACTGGAGTGGCAGGCAGACGTGCTGGCGAAGGGCGGCCGCATCTTCTTCCAGCCGCAGGCGGTGGTCGATCATCATAACCGGCCCGGTTTCGGCAATCTTCTGCGCCGCAACTATCGCTGGGGCTACAGCGCCCTGCCCTCCAAGATCAGCACCGGGACGGCGCGCTTCGCTTTCCTTTACGAGCACCCGCGGCTGCTCGTGCTGGCGAGCTTCCCACTCGCTTTGGCTTCGACGGCCTATATTCTCGGCTGCTGGATAAAGGCACGCATGTTCGAGCCGGTGCTGATGGCTCCGGCGATGCTGCTGGCCCGGCTGGCCTATTCAGCCGGCATGGCGGCCGGCGGACTCTTCTGGCTCAGAAAACCCGAAGAGCGCGCGTTTGAGCACCGTCCGCGCTGGGAATGACGCTTAGCTGCCGTAATTTTTGAGCTCGTCGCCTGTCAGCCTGACGACGTGAAGCACATTAGTGGAGCCCGGGGTCCCGAACGGCACGCCGGCCATCAGCACCAGCCTGTCGCCTGCCTTGCCGACGCCATGGCGCAGCGCCATGCGCTTGGACTTGCCGACCATTTCCTCGAAGCTTGCCACGTCGCGCGTCCGCACCGCGTGCGCGCCCCAAAGCAGGCCGAGCCTGCGCGCGGTTACAAGGCGCGGCGTGAGCACGAGCAGCGGCACCGTCGGCCGTTCGCGCGCCACGCGCCGCGCGGTCGAACCCGACAGGGTGAAACATATCGTTGCCGCCACGGAAACAGCCTGCGCAATGCTTCCGGCAGCTTCGGCAAGCGCATCGGCGGTCGTGGCGTCGGGCCGGGTTTCCGTGAAATGAACGCGCGCGTGGTAGCTTGGATCGGCTTCGACCGACTGGGCAATCCGGTCCATCATCGTCACTGCCTCTTCCGGCCACGCGCCCGCCGCCGATTCGGCCGAGAGCATCACGGCATCGGCGCCGTCGTAAATCGCGGTGGCGACATCCGAGACCTCGGCGCGGGTTGGGCTGGGTGAGGCGATCATCGATTCGAGCATCTGGGTAGCGACGACAACCGGCCGCCCCATGCGGCGGGCCAGTTCGACGATGCGCTTCTGCAGCGGCGGGACCTGTTCGGGCGGCAACTCGACGCCGAGATCGCCACGCGCCACCATTGCGGCATCGGCAAGCTCCAATATCTCTTCGAGGCGATCGAGCGCGGAAGGCTTCTCGATCTTGACGAGCAGCGAAGCCTTGCCGCCGATCAGCCGACGGGCCTCGGCGACGTCATCGGGGCGCTGGACGAAGCTCAGCGCAATCCAGTCCGCGCCCTGATCGAGCGCGAAGGTGAGATCGGCGCGGTCCTTCTCCGTCAGCGCCGCAAGCGGCACCACCACGTCCGGAACGTTCAAGCCCTTGTTATTCGAAAGCGGCCCGCCGACCTCGACCTTGGTGGTGATCCGCTCGGCCTCCACCCGCGACACGCGCAGCACTAGCTTGCCATCGTCGAGTAGCAGACGGGCGCCCTTCTCGAGCGCCAGGAACAGTTCATGATGGGGCAGTTCGACGCGCTTTGCCGTTCCTGGCGCCGGATCGCGATCGAGCACGAAAGTTGATCCGGTCTTGAGCTCCACCCGCCCGCCCTCGAACTTGCCAACGCGAAGCTTCGGCCCTTGCAGATCGAACAATATCGTCGTCGCGTGGCCATATTCCTTTTCGAGCGCGCGGATGTTCGCCACCAGCGCGGCCTTGTCCTCATGGCCGCCATGGCTCATGTTGATGCGGAAGGCATCCGCGCCCGCGAGAAACAGCTTGGCGATCATCTCCGGCGACGAACTGGCCGGCCCAAGCGTCGCCAATATGCGAACCTTGCGTTTACGGGGAGGAAACAGGATCTGCACAGCCAACCTCTTCGTGATTTGGCGGAGGCCGCTTAGCCTCTAAATAAACAGTTTGCCATGGAGTTATCAGATGACCTCTCCTGAAATAGACGATGCCACCGCCGCAGCTGCGTTCCGTCGCCTCCTTCGCCATTTGCGGCATCGGACCGATGCGCAGAATGTCGATCTGATGGGGCTTGCCGGTTTCTGCCGCAATTGCCTGGCGGATTGGGCGAGCGAAGCATCCGGCGGCAAGCTGGACCGGGAGGCTGCCCGTCACGCGGTCTACGGCATGCCTTATGCCGAATGGAAAAAACGCCACCAATCCGAAGCCACGCCCGAACAGCTTGCGCGGATGGAGCAAAGCGTGGCGAGAAACCGCCGCGAGGACGCGCTTGACGAGGCACTGGAAGAAAGCTTTCCGGCAAGCGATCCACCGGCAATGAGCGAGCCCGGCCGCTGACCGCTTGAGCCGCTGACTAACCTCTCCTAAACGGCCCCTCCACAGCCAAGCGGAGGAGTTGAATTTCCATGTCCGATAATGTTGCCGCCGATCAGTTGAGGCTCTTCATCGAGCGGATCGAACGGCTGGAAGAAGAAAAAAAGGGCATCGCCGACGATGTCCGCGACGTTTATGCCGAGGCCAAGTCGCAGGGATATGATAGCAAGACCATGCGTGCGATCGTAAGGCTTCGGAGAATGGAGAAGAACGCGCGGCAGGAGGCCGATGCGCTGCTCGAAACCTACCGGGTGGCGCTTGGCCTCGACTGAGGAGGGGTGAGATGAAATTGCATGGCGTGACCTTTTCGCCGTTCGTTCAACGCGTGCTATTTGCCGCGCGTGTGAAGGGCGTCGAGCTGGACGTGGCCCCGCTCGGCGGGGCTGCGCTTCAATCGCCGGCCTTTGCCGCGATCAGCCCGATGCGTCGTATGCCCGTGCTTGAGGAAGAGGATGGGTGGACGCTATGCGAATCATCAGCCATCATCGCCTATCTGGACGAGACCAAGCCCGGACCATCGCTTCTGCCGGGCGATCGCCGCTTGGCAGCAAGGGCGCGGCAGATCGCAGGGCTGGTAGACACTGAGATCGCCGCGGGACTTCGCCATTTTGTCGTCCAGCAACTCTTTCGCGTGTACGATAATCCTGGTGCGCTGGACTATGGCCGTCAGCAGAGCGAACTCGGCCTCGACGCCGTCGAACGGATCGGGCTTAGCAGAGATGGCTGGGCCGTTGGCGATGCTCCTTCGATCGCGGACGCGGCGCTTATCCCGTTTCTCACGCTCGGCGAACTAATCTGCGAAGTCGCGCCCAACCCGCCTGTCATGTCGGGCCGCGCTTCGATCGACGACTATTGGCAGCGCATCAAATCAACGCCGCTTGGTGGCCGCAGCTATACCCAAATGCGCGATGGCTTTGCACAGGCAATGCAGGCGAGGCATGCAGCATTATGATCGTCACCACCACACCCGCAGTGCGGCTCGGCTGATTGTAACAGGAGAAAGCGGCAAGAATGGCCGGTCACAGTAAATTCAAGAATATCATGCACCGCAAGGGCGCACAGGACAAAAAGCGGTCCGCGCTCTTTTCGAAGCTCAGCCGCGAAATCACGGTGGCGGCGCGGTCCGGCCTGCCCGATCCGGCAATGAACGCACGGCTGCGCGCGGCCGTGCTAGCTGCCCGCAAGGAAGGCATGCCGAAGGACAATATCGAACGCTCGATCAACAAGGCCGCTGGCAATGACGGCGAAAATTACGAAGAGGTCCGCTATGAAGGCTTCGGGCCCGGCGGCGTGTCCCTGATCATCGAGACGCTCACCGACAATCGCAATCGCACGGCGACCAATGTCCGCACGATCGTCTCCAAAAATGGCGGCAACCTCGGCGCGGGTGGTTCAGTCAGCCATGGGTTCGACCGCATGGGCCTGATCACCTATCCGGCCTCCGCTGGCGATCCGGACACCCTGTTCGAAGCGGCGCTCGAAGCCGGAGCGGAGGATGTCAGCTCGTCCGAGGACGGCCATGAGATCTGGACCGCGATCGATGCCCTGCACGAAGTCGCCAAGGCGCTTGAGGCGACGCTTGGCGAGCCCGAGAGTGCCAAGCTAGCATGGCGTCCGCAAACCAACGTCACGGTGAACGAGGCCGATGCCGGCCAGCTTCTCAAGCTGATTGATGCGCTCGATGACGACGATGACGTCCAATCGGTCTGGGGCAATTATGAGGTGCCGGAGTCGGTAATGGAGAAGCTGGGCTGATCCTGATCGGTCTCGATCCTGGTCTCGGTACGACCGGCTGGGGCCTGATCGCGGCCGAGGGCAATCGCCTGAGTCACATCCTCAACGGCCAGATCCGGACCGACACGGCGGCGCCGCTGGCCGAACGACTGGTGATGCTCCATGACGAGCTCGCTGATGTCCTCGCCCGGCATTGCCCCGATGGCGCGGCGGTGGAGGAAGTGTTCGTCAACGCCAATCCGCAATCGACGCTGAAGCTGGGGCAGGCGCGTGGCGTGGTGATGCTGACGGCCGCCCGTGCCGGGCTGCATGTGGGGGAATATGCGGCGCGGCTGGTGAAGAAAGCCGTGGTGGGAACTGGTACGGCGGAAAAGGCGCAGGTCCATGCGATGGTTGCGCGCTTGCTGCCCGGCGCGAAGATTGCAGGCGCCGATGCCGCCGACGCACTCGCCGTTGCGATCACCCACGCGCATCATCTGGCGACCGCACGGCGACTACCCTGAAATTACTTCCCTAACGATAGTGTTCTGCTTATGTACCGGGCGATGCGGGCGGTGCTTCATTCCAGCTTCCATATCTTGCCCCGCGACGGGATGGGCCGATGATCGCCCGATTGACCGGCACTTTGGCCGAAAGTGGCGCTGATCATGCGGTAATCGACGTGGCCGGCGTGGGTTATCTGGTGCAGGCATCCACGCGGACGCTTGCAGCCATCGGCGCGGTCGGCGGCCAGGTGATGCTTTTTACCGAGATGCAGGTGCGCGAGGATGCGATCACGTTGTTCGGCTTCGGCTCGGCGGGCGAGCGCGACTGGTTCCGCTTGCTGACCTCGGTGCAGGGCGTTGGCGGGCGCGTCGCGCTGGCGATCCTGTCGGTCCTTGCACCCGAAGAACTAAGCCGTGCGGTTGCTTCGGCCGACAAGGCCATGATCGCGCGCGCCAACGGAGTCGGCCCCAAGCTCGCCCAGCGGATCGCCATGGAACTCAGGGACAAGGTGGGCGCGATCGATCTGGGCCCAAGCCCCGCTGCGGCACCAAAAGGCGGTGCGGCGGCAGACGCAATGTCGGCGCTGGCCAATCTCGGCTTTCGCCCGGCCGAGGCGAATGCCGCCGTTGCAGCAGCGGTCGCCGAACTCGGCGAGGGTGCGGGCCTCGACGCGCTGGTCCGGCTTGCGTTACGCAAGGCCGCGAAATGACCGAGGATCGCCTTTTAGCTGCAAGCCGCAAGCCCGAGGATGTTGACGCAGCGTTGCGGCCCAAAGCCCTTGACGAATTCGTCGGCCAAAAGGCGGCGCGTGAAAATCTGCGCGTGTTCATTGCCGCCGCCAAGGAGCGCGGGGATGCGCTCGATCACGTCCTGTTCTACGGGCCGCCAGGGCTTGGCAAGACCACGCTCGCGCAGATCATCGCGCGCGAACTGGGCGTAGGATTTCGTGCAACCTCCGGCCCGGTGATCGCCAAATCGGGCGATCTCGCGGCGTTGCTCACCAATCTCGAAGATGGTGACGTGCTCTTTATCGACGAGATCCATCGGCTGAACCCCGCCGTGGAGGAAGTGCTCTATCCGGCGATGGAGGATCGCGCGCTCGATCTGATGATCGGCGAAGGGCCTTCGGCACGCTCGGTGCGGATCGATCTCCCCCGCTTCACGCTGATTGGCGCGACGACGCGCCAGGGGCTGATCACCACCCCGCTGCGCGATCGCTTCGGCATTCCCGTCCGGCTGATCTTCTATACGGTCGAGGAATTGCAGCAGGTAGTGCGGCGCGCGGCGGGGCTGCTCAACGCGCCGATCGCCGACGATGGCGCGCATGAGATCGCGAAGCGGGCGCGCGGCACGCCGCGTATCGCCGGCCGGCTGCTGCGGCGCGTGCGCGATTTCGCGCATGTCTCGGGCGTTCCGGTGATCGACGCCAAGGTAGCGGACGGCGCGCTGAACCGGCTCGAGGTGGATTCGCTCGGTCTCGACAGCATGGATCGGCGTTATCTGACGATGATCGCAGATATCTACAAAGGCGGACCGGTCGGCGTCGAAACGCTGGCCGCCGGCCTTTCCGAACCCCGCGACACGATCGAAGACGTCATCGAGCCCTTTCTGATCCAGCTCGGCCTGGTCGCACGGACGGCGCGCGGACGCTGCCTCAACAGCCGCGGGTGGAAGCATCTCGGGCTCAATCCGCCCGCAGCCTCTCAACAGGACAGCTTGTTCGACGCAAAATAGCATCTCACCGCGCACTTCGATCGCCAATTGGAGCAAAACAGCTTTACGTGCCGAGTCGCGAGAGTCTATCGGCATGCCAAATGGTTAATGACGCGCAGGACAGCCCCCAATCCGGCCGCTTCGTTGGTGGCGAGCATCGCTTCGCTTGCCGCGTCTATTATGAAGACACCGACGCAACCGGCGTGGTCTATCATGCAAGCTATATCCGCTTCATCGAGCGCGCTCGATCGGACATGCTGCGCATCGCCGGCATCGATCAGCGCGCCGCGCACGAACGCGGCGACGGCGTCTACGCCGTCGCCGAACTTTCGATCCGCTATCGCACGCCGGCCAAGCTCGACGATGATCTCCTCATTCGCTCGCGCGTGATCCGAACGCAGGCTGCAAGCGTTCACATCCACCAGAAGGTGATGCGTGCGGAAGAATTGCTGGCAGAAGCGGATGTGAAGGCGGCGTTTGTGAGCCCGGACGGACGGCCGCGACGGCAGCCGAACCAGTGGATCGACATATTTCGAAATCTGACAGGAGCGGAATAGCGGATGGATGGAGTTCAGCTAAGCGCAGCGGGGGCGAGCCTGTCGCCGTTCGCCTTGTTCTGGCACGCCGATATCATCGTCAAGATCGTGATGCTGGGGCTGATCGGGGCCAGCATCTGGACGTGGATGATTATCATCAGCCACGGCACCCGCCTGCGCCGGATCGAGAAATCGAATGAGGCGTTCGAACGGGATTTCTGGCAAACCGAGGATATCGATCGCTTCTATGACGGCCCGGGCCGCAAGGAGCTTCCGAACGCCAAAGTATTTTCGGCGGGCGTCGTCGAATGGCGGCGCTCCATCAAATCGGCCCCGGTCGATCGCGAAGGCACGCGCGCACGTCTCGTCACTGCCATGAATTCGGCGGCGGCAGCGGAAACCGATCGGCTTGCCGACCGGCTGAGCCTGCTCGCGACGATCGGCTCGGTCGCGCCCTTCGTCGGCCTGTTCGGCACGGTTTGGGGCATCATGCGCAGCTTTTCGGACATCTCGGCATCGCAGAATACCAGCCTGGGCGTCGTCGCGCCGGGCATCGCCGAGGCGCTGTTCGCCACCGCCCTGGGGCTGTTCGCGGCGATCCCGGCGGTGATCGCCTATAATCGGCTGAGCCATCGCATCAATCGCATCGAAGCGCACACCCATCGCTTCGCCGATTCATTCCATGCGATGCTGAGCCGCGAACTGGAGCACGAAAAGAAATGATGGCGGCAGGATCAGGCTCAGGCAGGTCCGGCAATGGCCGCCGTGCTCCGATGTCGGAAATCAACGTCACGCCGCTGGTCGACGTCATGCTGGTGCTGCTGATCATCTTCATGATCACGGCGCCGCTACTCATCGCCGGTGTGCCGATCAACCTGCCCGACAGCCGCGCCAAGGCGCTCGATCAGGATCAGAAACCCGTCCAGATCTCGATCAACGGCAATGGCCAGGTCTATGTCGATGAGGACGCCGTGCCTGCCAACGGGCTCAATGATGCGCTGGAGACGATCGCTGAAGACCATCGTGGCGGAGAGCCTCCACAGATCTTTCTCCGGGCGGATCGGGCGCTATCCTACGGCTCGGTGATGCAGGTTATGGGCGAGCTCAATCGCGTCGGCCTCAACAAGGTCGCGCTCGTGACGGTGGGCGCGGACCGGCGGCGGTGATGGATACGGCCGAACGCAAGGGTTTAGGGCTGGCGCTTGCCGGCCACGTCCTGCTGTTCGCAGCCTTGTCGCTGAGCCTGTTGTTCCGCACGCCACCGAAGCACCTGCCGCCCGAATCGATGGACGTGCAGCTTGTCGGGCCGGTGGGGCTGCACGCGCAGATGCCCAAACCCTCCTCGGAGCCGCCGGCGGAATCGCAGGCGCCCCAAGTGGGGCCGCCGCAAGAAGAGACGCCACCCAAGCCAACTCCAGCGCCTGCCCCCAAGCCCGCGCCGCAGCCGGCACCCGCTCCGCTACCGAAGCCGGTGCCGGTACCTAAGCCGGAACCGCCCAAACCTACGCCTCCGAAGCCCGCGCGGCTTTCCGACGACTTCATGAAAGACATCAAGGCCAGCGCCGCCCAGGAGAAGAAGGCGGCCGGCGCACGCCTCGGCCCCGATTTTCTGAAGGGCATCACCGCCGACAGGACCGCTGGCAAGAGCAGCACGCCACGCGCCACCATCAGCGGTCTGCAGATGCGCGGACTGGCGGCCGCGATCGCTGCGCAGGTGAAGCCCTGCTACGTCATTCCAAGCGGCGGGGCCGATGCAGCAAGCATCGTGACGATCATGCGGCTGCGCTTCAACCGTGACGGCTCGGTCGCGGGCACGCCATCCGTGACCGACCACCAGGGGGTGACCGGCACGAACCAGAGCTATGTCCGGCAAATGGACGATGCGGCGATCCGGGCGGTGCTGCGCTGCTCACCGCTCAAGCTGCCTTCGGAGCTTTACGAGGGCGGCTGGGAAGATATCGAATTTGCCTTTTACCCGCGCGCGATGGGATGAGGAAATATGCCGTCCCGATCGCGCTGCTGCTGTCAGGCTGCACGAGGCCGGTCGCCGTCGCATCGCAGAAAATCCCTGCCGGCCCCGATCCCGCCGCGCTCGCGCAAGCCGTGTCTCGGGCGGCGGACCAGGTGAAAGGCTGCTATCGGTCGCCGAAATTGAACCGTACGGCGCGCCAGATCGTTACGGTGCTGCACGTCAGCTATACTGCCGACGGAAATTTGGCGACGAGCCCCGTGCTCGTGCGGCAGGACGGGGTAACCGAACAGAATAGCGTTTATGCCGGGCAGATGGCGCGGGCAGCGATCGAAGCAGTCGAACGTTGCGTTCCGATCCATCTCCCGCCAGAGCTTTACGAGGGGGGCTGGAGCGAGTTCGACCTGACTTTCAGCCCGAGAGGACTGGCATGAATTTCATCAGATTTCTGATTGTTGCAATCTCGACCGCGCTGGCGGCTTCCCCGCTGGCAGCGCAGATCAGGGTCGATATCACCGGTGGCATTTCCGCACCGATGCCGATCGCGATACCCGTGATGCCGACGCCGGCCGCAGCCGGCACGGCCGCAGGGGATACAGTGACGCTGGGACGGCAGGTCGCGGAGGTCATCACCAACGACCTCAAAAATTCGGGGCTTTTCGCTCCACTTGGCCCTAGCTCCGTGAGACAAATTACCAACCAACAGGTGAGCCAGCCCGACTATACTTATTGGATCGGCACTGGCGCCCAAGCCCTCGTTCAAGGATTCGTGCAGCTTAATCGCGATGGAACGATATCGGTTGGCTGTTACCTATTCGATGTGTTTGCGAAACAACAGATGAAGATCAGCGGCTGGGCGACGCCGGCCTCGAAGTGGCGTGAATCGGCTCATAGATGCGCCGACATGGTCTACGCCCGCCTAACTGGGGAAGGCCCCTATTTTAACAGCCAAGTCGTCTATGTCTCAGAAACCGGACCGAAGAATCGCCGCACCAAACGGCTGGCGATCATGGATCAGGATGGAGCCAATCATCGCTTCATAACCAATGGCCAGAACATCGTACTGACACCGCGCTATTCGCCCGACGGCAGCAAGGTCGTCTACATGACCTATGCCGGCAAGCGCCCGCGTGTCTATGTCTATCAGGTCGGGACTGCTACACAGCGGCTCGTCGTCGATCAGCCCAACATGACCTTCTCACCCCGCTTCTCGCCCGATGGGCGCTACATCATCTTCTCGATGGCGGTGAACGGCAATACCGACATTTATCGCGTATCGGCATCCGGTGGCTCGGCGCAGCGGCTCACGACCTCGCCGGGCATCGATACGGCGGGCTGCTACTCGCCGGACGGCTCGAAGATCGTGTTCGAAAGCGATCGTTCGGGCGTCCAGCAGATCTATGTGATGAATGCCGACGGATCGAACCAGCAGCGCATAAGCTTCGGCAGCGGGCGCTACGCGACGCCGGTATGGAGCCCACGCGGCGACCTGATCGCCTTCACCAAGATCGGCGGTGGTTTCTCGATTGGCATCATGACCCCCAGCGGCGGCGGCGAGAAGATCCTTACCGGCGGATGGCAGGACGAGGGGCCGAGCTGGTCACCCAACGGCCGCGTGATCATGTTCTTTCGCACCGGGCAGGGCAGCGGCAAGGCTGATTTGTGGTCCGTGGACTTAACCGGTGTCAATGAACGGCCCGTCCCGACGCCTCTGGACGGCTCGGATCCAGGCTGGGGACCGTTATTGCCTTGACGCATCCGTTTACCAATGATTCAAACAATCGAATTCATGAGGGCCAACGAAACTGAGTGGAGAAAGTTAATGAAGAGCACGACAATTAAATTGCTTGCTACCGCCGCTCTGATCGCGGTGGCCGGTTGCGCCAAGAAGAAGCCGGCCGAATTGCCGCCGCCGCCCGCGCAGACCGCTCCGCAAACCGCTCCGGAATCGACGGGCCCGGTCACCCAGGGCCCGGTCCCCGGATCGAAGGCCGACTTCCTGGCGCAGGTGGGCAGCGATACGGTTCATTTCGACACCGACAAATATGACCTCGACGGTGAAGCCACGGGCATCCTCGCCAAGCAGGCGCAATGGCTGCAGGCGCATCCCAATGTGAAAGCGACGATCGAAGGCCATTGCGACGAGCGCGGCACCCGCGAGTACAATCTCGCGCTGGGCGATCGCCGCGCCAATTCGGTCAAGAATTTCCTGGTGAACAACGGCGTTGCCGCCAGCCAGCTCTCCACCATCAGCTATGGCAAGGAGCGCCCGGTCGCGACTGGATCGGACGAGGCGAGCTGGGCGCAGAACCGCCGCGCGGTGACCGTCGTCCCAGATTGATCAACTTCTACCAAGCTTAGAAAACGGGCCTCATCCACTTCGGTGGGTGAGGCCTTTTTCATTCATCCCCATAGATGGCGATCATCCGGCCGGCCGGCGAAGCCTTGGCCCGGTACATGCCTTTGGAGTTGAACACCCAGCCAGCCTCCCCGGCCGCGGATACGAAAATGATCCCGCCGCTGCCGCCAAGCCTTTCGACCTCCGCCAGGGCATGAGCTGCGGCTTCCTGCGCTCCCTCGCCCAGCAGGCGAATGCGTGCGCAGATCTCGTGCGCAGCGACAGCCCGAATGAAATGCTCGCCAGAGCCAGTGGCCGAAATCGCCGCCGCACGATCATCCGCATAGGTCCCCGCGCCGATCACCGGCGTATCCCCGACCCGGCCCGGCTGCTTGCCCGTCACCCCGCCGGTCGAGGTCGCGGCCGCGACATGGCCCTTTCCATCGCGCGCGACCGCGCCGACCGTGCCATATTTCATGCCGACGTCGAAGCTGGCCGGCCCGCCTTGCCTGAGCTCATCAAGCTGCCGCCGGCGCATGGGCGTATGAAACCAGCTCGGATCGACTTGCGCGACCTTCATGTCCCTTGCGAAGCTTTCTGCTGCAGCGCCCGCCAGAAGCACATGCGGCGTGCGCTCCATCACGGCGCGCGCGAGCGCGATGGGATTGCGGGTCTGCATGATGCCTGCGACCGCGCCTGCGCCAAGCCCATCGCCATTCATGATCGCGGCGTCGAGCTCCACCGTCCCGTCCGACGTGAAGGCTGCACCGCGCCCGGCATTGAAATGCGGATCATCCTCAAGCAGCCGCACCGCTGCCTCGACCGCGTCAAGCGCACTCCCGCCATCGTCCATCACTCCGGCGCCCGCTTCCAGCGCATCAACCAGCGCCTGCCTGATCGCCTCCTCCCGCTGGCGATCGAGTGCGCCACGCTCGATGACGCCAGCGCCCCCGTGAATGACCAACTGCCAATCGCTTCCATCCATATAGCCAAGATGGGATGCCCAGGGGGGCGGCGCCACGAGAAATCGCCACTATATGCCCAGTTCGATCATTCGAGCGGTGACTTGCCGCGTTGTCCGGGCTATAGCGCCGGGCATGTCAGTGCGCCCCTGGAGAGACATTTCACGCCGCCAATCGCGGCAGATCATGGTCGGCAATGTTCCGGTCGGCGGCGACGCGCCAGTGACGGTGCAGACCATGACCAACACCGTCACGGCCGATGCCGAGGCGACGATCGAGCAGATTCGCCGCTGCGAGGAGGCCGGCGCGGACATCATCCGCGTATCCTGCCCCGACGAAGCATCAACCGCCGCGCTCAAGCAGATCGTGCGCGCTGCACACGTGCCGATCGTCGCGGACATCCACTTTCACTACAAGCGCGCGCTCGAGGCAGCCGATGCGGGCGCTGCCTGCCTACGCATCAATCCCGGCAATATCGGGTCGGCGGAGCGCGTCCGCGAGGTCGTCAACGCCGCCAAAGCGAATGGCTGCGCGATTCGCATCGGGGTCAATGCCGGCAGCCTGGAAAAGGATCTGCTCGAAAAATATGGCGAGCCCTGCCCCGAGGCTTTGGTCGAATCCGCGCTGGATCATATCCGTCTGCTCGAGGAGCATGACTTTCGCCAATATAAGGTGGCGGTAAAAGCGTCGGACGTTTTCCTCGCGGTCGCGGCCTATCAGCAGCTTGCCGAAGCAGTCGATTGCCCGCTCCATCTCGGCATCACCGAGGCCGGCGGGCTGATCGGCGGCACCGTCAAATCCTCGATCGGCATCGGCTCGCTGCTCTGGTTCGGCATCGGCGACACGATCCGCGTTTCGCTTTCGGCTGAGCCCGAAGAAGAGGTTCGCGTCGGCTTCGAGATCCTGAAGGCGCTCGGCATTCGCAACCGCGGCGTACGCGTGGTCTCCTGCCCAAGCTGCGCGCGCCAGGGCTTCGACGTGATCCGCACCGTCCAGGCGCTGGAGGAGCGGCTTCAACATATCCGCACGCCGATGTCGCTGTCGGTGCTCGGCTGCGTCGTCAATGGCCCGGGTGAGGCGCGCGAAACCGACATCGGCATCACCGGCGGCGGCAACGGCAAGCATATGGTGTATCTCTCCGGCGTCACCGATCATCACGTGCAGGACGCGAATATGATCGAGCATATCGTCCAGCTCGTCGAGGCCAAGGCCGCGGAGATTGAGGCGCAGCAGGTCCAAGCGGCCCAAGCCGCGGAATGAACTGGTCCTCTTCGGCGATCGCCTTCGCGGTCGCCTGCGCCGGCGTTGCCATCTTTTCGGCCATGGACGCCGTCGTCAAAGGGCTGGCGCTGACGATCGGCACCTACAACACGCTGCTATGGCGTAGCTTCGCGGGCGTCGTCGTCAGCATCGTTCCGTGGATGATGCGTCGCCCGCCGCTTCCCTCCCGCGCGGCGATCTGGCTCCACGTTCAGCGTGGCGCGGTCTCGGCGGTGATGGCGATGCTGTTCTTCTGGGGGCTCGCGCGCACGCCGATGGCGCAGGCGATCGCACTCTCCTTCATCGCGCCGTTGATCGCCCAGGGGCTGGCCGTGGTGATGCTCGGCGAGCGCATGAAGCGGGGCGCGCTGCTCGGCTCATTGCTGGCGTTGGCTGGCGTGATCGTCATTCTCGCGGGCCAGGCGAACATGGCGATGAGCGCCGATGCGCTGCTCGGCGCCGGCGCGGTGCTGCTGTCCGCGCTTTGCTATGCCTATAACATCATCCTGATGCGGCGGCAGGCGCAGGTGGCCGATCCCTATGAGGTGGCGTGCCTGCAGAACGTGGCGGTCGCGCTGTGCCTTGCGCTCGCCTCGCCATGGTGGGCGGAGGTGCCCGATGTCCGCCATGCGCCGATGATCATTATTGCCGCGCTGTTGGCGACGATCTCGCTATTCCTGTTGTCCTGGGCTTATGCGCGCAGACAGGCGAGCTATCTGGCGCCCACTGAATTCACTGCATTTTTGTGGGCGAGCCTGTTCGGATATCTGATATTCGCGGAGCATCTCTACCTGACCACCGTGGCCGGCGCGGCGCTGATCGTCGCCGGCTGCCTGGTCGCGGCGCGCGCAGCGCCCGAGCCTGCCTTCGAAAGGGAAGTTGTGCCATGACCATTTCCGTTCGCCCCGCGCGGCCTGGCGACGAGCAGGAGATCCTGCGGCTGGTGCGCGCGCTGGCAGAGTATGAGAATGCGATCGAGCTGGTTCAGGCAACGCCGGAAAGCCTCGCCGGCCATCTCTTCACGGACAATCCCTACGTCTTCGCGCATGTGGCAGAGAAGGACGAGCGCATCGTTGGGATCGCGGTCTGGTTTCTCAACTTTTCAACCTGGACCGGTAAGCACGGCATCTATCTCGAAGATCTTTTCGTCGAGCCGGATATGCGCGGCCTTGGGGTAGCGCGCGCGTTGTTCAAGGCGCTCGCCAACGAAGCCAAGTTGCGCGATTGCCCGCGGATCGATTGGCAAGTGCTTGATTGGAACGAACTCGGCAAGCAGCTCTACCGTCGACTTGGCGGCTGGCACAGCGAAACCTGGGAACCCTGGCGCCTCGATGGCGATGCGCTCGCAGCCTTGCAGGATTAGATGCCGCCCAGGACATTGATCGTGAAGGCCAGCACGCCGATGTTGAATATGAAGGCGGCAAGGCAGTGAAAGGTGGCGATGCGCCGGATACGCCCATCACAGATCTCGCTGTCCGATGTCTGGAAGGTCATGCCGAGCGTGAAGGAGAAATAGGTGAAATCCCAGTAATCCGGCTCCTTGGCGCCAGGGATCGCGATGCCGCCGCTGTCCTGCCCATGTGGGTTGCTGCTATAGAACAGATGGGCGTAGTGAAGCGCATAGACCATGTTGCTGAAGGTCCATGCGAGAAATAAGGTGGCGATGATCAGCACCACCGTCCACGGATCGGCATCATTCTTCTGCGAGAGCTCGGCTGCGACCGCGATCAATATCACCAGCATCACGATGCCGGTAATCACCAGGAGCATGACCCGATTGGCATCGTTGCGCTTGGCGAATTCGCGCATCGTATTGGCAGATCCGCACCGGAACAGATTGATCAGCGAAAGCAGGAATGTGGCCGCGGCGAGATCGAACCCCAGCATCGTGCCCATCCGCCAATCAAGCTTCACGATCGCGATCGCGGTCGCGACCACACCGACCGCAGCGGCAGCGATGGATCGCGCGGGGGCTACACGATTGCCGATGCTAGGTTCAGACGCAGCCCTATTCACCGCATCGACATAGCGTCGGTCAGCAGCGATCGCTATGGCCTCTTTCACATAAGAGGGAGTGCGAATTTTGGCGTGGCTTGCTCATCATCGGCGGCCACTTAGAAGTCGCCTCACCACCTGCCTGCGCTTCGTCGATGATTTCAGGAATATCCCCCGGACGCTCGCTTCCTCTCCTATACCATGACCGGCCTGCTGCTGATCGAGATCGCCTCGCGCTCCGTGGCGATGGGCTCCCCCTACGTGGTATGGGGCGGGATCGATGCGATCGGAACTACGGCGGTGGGCATGTTGTGGTTCGGCGAGCCTGCGACCCCACTCAGACTGGTTTGATCGCGGCTATCGTTGCCTGCGTCGCAGGATTGAAGGCGGTCTGGGCGATTCGTGACAGTGCGCGCCCAGACCTGCGGCGATGACGCGGCAGCAAAGACAAGGAGAATGCCATGACCTACGAAGGTGAATGCTTCTGCGGCACTGTGAAGATCGAAGTTTCCGGAGCCCCAGAGGCGATGGGATATTGCCATTGCGCCTCGTGCCGATCCTGGTCCGGAGGCCCCGTCAATGCTTTCAGCCTCTGGAAGCCGGAGGCTGTGAAGGTGACTGCAGGCGCGGAGAATGTCGCGACATATCAGAAGACCGAGCTCAGCCAGCGCCAATATTGCAGCAAGTGCGGCGGGCACCTGATGACCAATCATCCCCCGCTTGGCCTGATCGATGTGTTCTCGGCCACCCTGCCGACGCTGAAATTCGAGCCCGCCGTGCATGTGAACTATGCGGAGACCGTGCTGCCGATGAAGGATGGGCTACCGAAGCTCAAGGATTTTCCGGCCGAATTCGGAGGTTCCGGCGAGACCGTCGCCGAGTAGCGCGATTTTCCCGACCGCCGCATAAATTGCACTGGAAAATAAGGGTTTTCGTTAAGCCGCCATATGCCAAGGAGCCGCTATCCTCGTGGCGGACGGGCAAGATGCAGGACAGCGGCGCGCGATGAAACGTTTCGTTGCATTGGTGATGGCCGGACTGCTGCTCCTGTTGGGCTATATGCTGATCGAGGCGATGAGCGATCCGGTGATCCGGCGCTTCGATTATCATCCCGCCGGATGGCCTGCACATGCCGCGCCGATGCGGCTGGTGCTGGTGACCGACCCCCACGTTTCCTGGCCCGACATGACGCCCGAACGGCTGGCGCGGATCGTCGCGTCGGTCAATTCGCTTAGGCCCGATCTCGTGCTGCTGGGCGGGGATTATCTGATCGGCCACAAGCTTGCCAAACCCTATTCGCCTGCCCAATCGATCCGGCCGCTGGCGGACCTGAAAGCTCGGCGCGGCGTGATCGCCGTGCTGGGCAATCACGATCATTGGACCAATCTCTCCGGAGCACGGCGCTCCTTGCGTGCGGCAGGCATCACGCTGCTCGACAATGATGCCGTGCGAGTCGGCCCGCTCGCCATCGGCGGGGTAGATGACGATTATAGCGGCCATGCTAACGTCGCGCGCACCGCCGCCAAGATGGACAAGCTGGGCGGCATCCCGATATTGCTCAGCCATAGCCCCGACGTGTTCCCGGTCACGCCCTACCGGATCAAGCTCGTGCTGGCCGGCCATACCCATTGCGGGCAGGTCGCGTTGCCCCTGTTTGGCCCGGTCGTCACCTCGTCGCATTATGGGTTGCGCTATGCCTGCGGCCTGATGCGCCGCGGCGATCAGATGCTCATCGTCAGCGCGGGAATCGGAACCAGCCAGTTGCCGTTGAGGCTAGCCGCGCATCCCGATATCTGGATCATCGACATCGGCGCGCCGCAAGCCGCACTCGCAGTTCAGGCCCCGGCCGCTCCATAATCGGCCGATCGACATAAAATCTCGGCATTGCGCATTAAGAGATCATATCGGCCGCGAAACAGGCCTTCCGTTAAGCCTCTTGCAGCATTGCCAAGGCAGCCGTTTGCAGGCAATTCTGCGGCGTCTTTCAGGGGCGATGGATATCATCATTGCGCAAAGGGGCAGCCGACGTAGAGGAAAGGATTGCCGGCGCCACGATGGCGGCGGGAAGTGGTCATTCGGCCGCCGATCCGCTCGCCCAGGGGCGCGATCAGCGCGCGTCGCGAAACTATCGCCCGGATATTGACGGACTGCGCGCGCTCGCCGTGCTGCCGATCGTGTTATGCCATCTTGGGATCGAGCGGTTTGCCGGCGGCTATGTCGGCGTCGACATCTTCTTCGTCATTTCCGGCTATTTGATCGGGGGGATCGTTCTCGACCAAATCCACCGCGGCATCTACTCGGCGTCGGCCTTTTATGTCCGCCGTTTCCGCCGCATCGTCCCCGCCCTGGTTGTGACGCTGGCCATAACCACGGTGGCGATGTGCGTGGTCGCGCTACCCTATCCGCTGCGCGAATATGGGAACAGCCTGATCGCGGCGATGCTCTCGGTCTCCAACTTCTTCTTCTGGCTGACCGCGGGCTATTTCGAGGCGCCGGCCGCCACCAAGCCGCTGCTCCACACCTGGTCGCTGGCGGTGGAGGAACAATATTATCTGATCTTCCCGTTCCTGATGTTCCTGGTCGGGCGGCGCAGCCGTGGGACGATCCAGATCGTGCTCGGCGCATTGGCGCTCCTTTCGTTCGGTGCCAGCGTCGCGGGCGCTTCGGGCATGTTCGATCAGCAGGAAGCTACCTTCTATCTGCTGCCGACCCGGTTGTGGGAACTGCTGCTCGGCGTGCTCGCGGTGGAAACGCGGCTGGGATTGCTCGACCGGCGCGGGGTGCGTGAGACGCTGTCGGCGATCGCGCTCATCATGATTGGACTGCCGATCCTACTCTACACGCCGGATACGCCCTTTCCTGGGCTGGCGGCGCTACCGCCCTGCCTCGGCACGGCCATACTGCTGATAACCGGCGCGCATGGCGAGAGCATTGCCCGGCAGGGCCTCGCGCTGAAACCGATCGTCTTCTTCGGGTTGATCTCCTACTCGCTCTATCTTTGGCATTGGCCGCTGATCGTCCTGCTCAAGGAGGGCTTGCCTACCTCGGAGCTGCCGCACCGGCTCCAGCTTGCAGCCTTTCTCCTTTCGGTGGCGCTGGCGTGGTTCTCATGGCGCGTAATCGAGCGGCCGTGGCGCGATCCTGCTATCAAAAGCCGCACGATCCTGCTCGGCACGGCGGTCTCGGCGGCGCTGATCGTCGCTGCGGGTACCGCGCTGGTCGTCAGCAAGGGCTGGCCGAGCCGCTATCCGCCACAAGTGGTGCGCGTCGCGGAGATGCTTCACCCGCTTAAGGCCACGCCCTCGCAGAAGGACCGTTGCTTCCTCACCACGAACATGCCCACGCGCGATTATGACGTGGCCTTCTGCCGCGACCGGCGCGATCCAAACAACCGCAACATCCTGCTGATGGGCGACAGCCATTCGGCCCATCTCTGGTACGGGCTGCACAACCGCTATCCGCAGCTCAACATCCTCCAATATGCCTTTGCAGGCTGCAAGCCGGTGCTGACCCAGCAGCCCCGAGTCGACAGTCGCTGCGCCGCGATGATGCGTGACATGTTTGCCAACTATCTCGGTGGAGGGCGGATCGACTGGGTGATCCTCGCCGCGAACTGGAAACAGGAGGACCTTCCTGCGATCGCTGAGACGCTCAGCTGGCTGCATTCGCATGGCATCCATGCTGTGCTTGCCGGACCGGTGGTGCATTACAAGCTGCCGTTGCCGCAACTGCTCGCGCTCTCAATCGCGCGGAGCGATCCGACGCTGGTCAACCGATATCGCAGCGCAGGCGATCCGCAGCTCGACGAGCAGGTTGCGAAGATCGCGCACGATCATGGCGCGATCTACTTCTCAACCTATCGCACGCTTTGTCGAAAGGGCAGCTGCGAGATCATGGACGCGGACGGAATACCGCTGGAATTCGACCAGGCGCATTTCACTGCGACGGGATCGATGCGCGTCGCGCGCGGCTTCCCGATGGAGCAGGTGGCGCTGCCCGCCAAATAAAGACTTTAGACGTAGAGCAGGATCAGCGGCAGGGTCGCGCCGGCGGCGAGCAAGCCAAAGGTCCGTCCGCGCTTGGCGCGGTTGTTGAGCGCGATCGTGACACCCAGGATCGACGAAATCAACAGCCCGATCGACAGCAGCACTGTGAACAGCTGCAGCGCAAACTTGGCGGGATTGCGTCGGACCCGCTTGGCGAGCGATGGCGGCTTCTTGGCAGGCTCATCGGCATGGCGATCCGGCCGCGCGTTCGCGGGCTTGTCCTTGTCGCTGTCCAGTTCCTGATTCTTATGAACCGCCGCCATCCACACGATCCAATCCGGCGGAGTGCCGCCATAGCCGCCTACCTCCTGCAGTCGAAAGGTCTGGAGCGCGCCGCTCAGCGCGAACAGGATGATCATCGGGGCGAAGAAGACGCCCACATAATTATGGAGCTGGCGGAGCTGCCGCATGGTCTGTGCTTTCATGCGGGCCCTCTACGCGATGGCTCGGTACGGCTGAACCCGTATTTTCCCGATCATGACCTGCTCCAGCGTGCGAAGATCGCAGTGGGGAGCAGCAGACCCCTTGCCTCTTCGCGCACCGCCATCTCGCCCGCTTCGATGACGCCGCCGAGCCCGTCCGTCGCCTGACGGAGCAATTCGGCGATCGCAATCGCTGACATGCGCACGGCATAAACCGTGAGCACGAGGAAGCGCGATCGCTCGTCAAGCAGCTTGCGGCAATCGGCGACCAGCCCCGGCAGATTTTCCTCCAGCCGCCAAACCTCCCCTTCCGGCCCGCGACCGAATTTGGGAGGATCGAGAAAGATGCCGTCATAGCGACGGCCGCGCCGCACTTCGCGAGCGACGAACTTGGCGGCATCATCGACCAGCCAGCGTATCGGCTTTTCCGCGATGCCGGCCAGCGCGGCATTGGCGCGGCCGGCCTCCACCGACTTCTTCGATGCATCGACATGCACCATCCGTGCACCCCTGGCTGCCAGCGCGAGCGTGCCGACGCCGGTGTAGCCGAACAGGTTGAGCACCTCGTCATGCGCCTGAACCTGATCGCGCATCCAGGTCCATTGCGGGGCCATATCCGGAAAAAAGCCGAGATGGCGGAAGGGCGTGCAGAGCGCGGTGAAACGCACATCCTGCCACGCCAGCGGCCAGCCCTCGCGGGGCACGTTGCGCTCCAACTGCCAGCGGCCGCCGCCTTCATCATCGGAGGCGGCGATGAACTCGCCATCGGCCTGCCACTCGGGCGAAGCGGGAGCCCACATCGCCTGCGCCTCCGGACGGATGAGGCGAAACTGGCCGTAACGCTCGAGCTTGCGGCCGTGGCCGGAGTCGAGCAGGCCATAATCCCCCCAGGGCTCGGCAATGAGCGTCGCGAGGTTCACGCCACGCGCGCGAGCCTGCCGCCCACACTGGCAACCGCGATCGGCCCCGAAAGAGCGGCCTGACCGGCGCTGCGGGCGTCACCGACGCTCACGGCGTCGATCGAAGCAACCGTCTCGGCCGCTGGCACGATGCGGCCGTGGATCTGGATCTGACGGGCAAGATGATCGCAGCGGGTGGCAACCGATTCCAGTCCCATGAGCAACCCGGCCTTAGCCTGCGTCTTGGCGCGTGCAAGTTCGGCCTCGTCGAGCGTTTCGGCCGTGCGGGCGAGCACTTCGCGGGCGAGCGTGAACGCTTCGGCCCCCTTTTCCTGCTGCGCCGCGCAGTAAACCCCGAACATGCCGGTATCAATATAGGGCTGCGCCCAGGCATAGACGCTGTAGGCAAGCCCGCGCTCTTCCCGCAGCTCCTGGAACAAACGGGAGGACATGCCTCCTCCTGCAGCCGAAGCGAACAGCGCCATCGCGTGGAGATCGCCATCGCGATAGGCGGGCGCTTTGTGCGCGAACGCCAGATGAAGCTGATCGAAGCGGCGGTTATCATGCCGCGTACCGCTCATGAAGCTGGCCGAGGTCGATGAGACGGCCTCGGCCTGATCAAGATCGCCGAATCGCCGCTCGACCAGCCTCAGCAGCGCATCTTCGTCAACCTTCCCCGCCGCTGCGATGACCAGCCGATCGGGCAGATATTGCTGGCCAATCCAATCCTGGAGCGCGGATACCGTAATCGCGGCGATGCTGTTTTCATCCCCGAGCACCGGCAGGCCGAGCGGCTGGCTTCCGAAAGCAGCCGCGCTCAGATGATCGAAAATGATATCGTCCGGCGTATCGCGTGACTCGCCGAGCTCCGACAGCACGACTTCCTTTTCGCGCTCCAGCTCGTCGGTTTTGAAATGCGGCGCGCGGACGAGATCGGCGATCAGATCGAGCCCCAGCGCGATATCGTCGGCGAGCATGCGCGCGTGGAAGACGGTGTGATCGCGCGCTGTCCAGGCGTTGATCGAGCCGCCCTTGTCCTCGATTGCCTCAGCGATGGCGCGGGCATCGCGCGAACCGGCGCCCTTGAACACCATATGCTCGACCATGTGCGCGAGGCCGGAAAGGCCTTCGGGCTCAGACCGCGAGCCGACATCGGCGTAGAGGCCCACGGCAACCGTCTCGACGCTTGCCATCGGCTCGACCGCAATGGTGACGCCGTTCGGTAGGCGATGCAGACGCGCGCTCACGCCATTTCCCGGGCGCGCTCAGCGATGAAATCTTCGACCGCGGAAAGCGTTGCCGGAAGCACATCATAGCGTTCGGTGCGTTCGAACAGCCCGGAGATGCGCGTCGGCTGCTGCGGACGCTGGCCGATCGCCCGCTCGACGGCATCGCGAAACTTGGCGGGATGCGCCGTCGCCAAGGTGACGACTGGCACCTCCGCCGGCAAGCCGGCGGCGCGCGCCGCCGCCAGGCCGATCGCAGTATGCGGATCGATGATCTGGCCGGTTTCCTCGAACGCCCAGCGCATCGCGAGCGCCATTTCATCGGCATCGATGCGCGCGCTGCTGAAGAGTTCCGCAGCGGTTTCGCGCATGGCGGGCGAAAGCGTCATCCGCCGCGAGGCTTCGAAACCATGCATGGTCTTGGCGAGGGCGGCGCCGTCGCGCTCATGCAGATCGAACAGCAGCCGTTCGAAATTGGAGCTGACCTGAATATCCATCGACGGCGCGGAGGTTTGCGTGACGCTGCCGACCGAATAATCGCCCTGGCTCAGCGCGCGATGCAGGATGTCGTTGACGTTGGTGGCAACGATCAGCTTCGCGATCGGCAGCCCCATCTTTGCCGCTGCATAGCCCGCGAAGACGTCGCCGAAATTGCCGGTGGGCACCGAGAAGGCGACCGGCCGCTCCGGCGCGCCGAGGCGGACGGCGGCGTAGAAATAATAGACGATCTGGGCCATCAGCCGCGCCCAGTTGATCGAATTGACGGCCGACAGGGCGAAGCGACCTGCGAACGCCTGATGCCCGAACATCGCCTTCACCAGCGCCTGCGCATCATCGAAGCTGCCTTCGATCGCGATATTGTGCACATTCGGCGCGAGCACGGTCGTCATCTGCCGGCGCTGCACCTCCGACACGCGGCCCTTCGGATGCAGCATGAAGATATCGACCTTGGCCCGGCCCGCCAGCGCATCGATCGCAGCCGAGCCGGTATCGCCGGAGGTCGCGCCGACGACGGTCAGGTGCGTGTGGCGCTTGTCGAGGAAGCGTTCGAACAGCAGCCCGAGGAGCTGAAGTGCGACATCCTTGAACGCCAGCGTGGGGCCATGGAACAGCTCAAGCAGCCAGTGGCGATGATCGAGCTGGACGAGCGGCGTGACGCCCGCATGATCGAACCGCTTATAGGCAGCGGTGCACAGCTGCCTCAGTTCGGCGTCGGCCAGCGAGCCGGCAACGAACGGTCGCATCACCGTGACGGCAGTTTCCACGTAGCTGAGCCCGCGCAGCGCAGCGATTTCGGCTGCGGAAAAGGACGGCCAGACTTCAGGCACATAGAGCCCGCCATCCGTAGCGAGCCCGGCGAGCGTGACCTCTTCGAACGATAGTGCCGGGGCCGTGCCCCTGGTGCTTATGTAACGCATAACCGGCGGGGCTTAGCCGGGTGCACGCTTCACCGCAACCTGCGCCGGAGCGCGATCACATAAACGACCAGCGCGGTCGCAGCGAACAGAAACCATTGCACGGCATAGGCCATGTGGTTGTTGGGAATGTCCGCGATGGAGGGTGGCTGGCTCGGCTGAAGCCCGGGCGCGGGTTGATCGGCGACGAGCAAGAGGATGTGCTTGCGATCGGAGCCGATCACGCCGGAAACGAGGCCGCCCCTATAACCCCTCGGCGGCTGATCCTCCCGCGACCAGCCGAGGTCCACCGCGATCCCGGGCCCTTCCGCCCCGGTGCGGCAAAGCGCGATATGGCTCCAGCCCGACTCCCCGGCGCGGTTGCGGCCGGCGCGGACGGTCCAGCTTGCCGGCTCGAGACAATGACCCGTCGCGCGACGGAACAGCAGGCGCTCGGCAGCGGGCGTCGGCACCGCAGGAAAGGAAACCGGGGGCAGGACCGCGTTCGCCTGATAGAGCGCCAGCAGATCCTTTTTCCATTGCGCGCGATGAAGCTGCCAGACCCCCAATCCGATCATCGCTGCGACCGCTGCCGCAACGATCAGGCTGGGAAAAATCGGGACTCGCTTCATCCTTTGTCGGAGTCGACGATGCGGCCTTCGCGCGCGGCATTGCGACATTCGAGCGTGACCAGCATGCCCTTCCCGATGCGTAGCGAGCCAACGACCAGCGCTAGGGTGACGATCGGCCAGAGCAGCACATGCACCCACACTGGCGGGCTCACCGCAAGTTCAAGCCACAACGCGAGACCCACCACCACCGCACCGATAATGAGAATGAGGAAAGCGGCCGGGCCATCGCCGACGTTGAAGGCGGCGAAATCGAGGCCGCAGGCACGGCAGCGCGGTGCGAACTTGACTGGCCCGTCGAAGAGCGTGCGCGCGCTACAGCGCGGACAAAGGCCGCCGAGCCCCGCCGCGAGCGGCGTCGGCGGCGAATCCATAAGGTCAGCCGGCGTGGATTGGCGCGCCCCAGCCGCCCCAGACGTAGATCGAGACGAACAGGAACAGCCAGACCACGTCAACGAAGTGCCAGTACCAGGCGGCCGCCTCGAACCCGAAATGCTGCCTCGGCGTGAAGTGGCCCTTATAGGTGCGGACCAAACAGACGATCAGGAAGATCGTGCCGACCAGCACGTGGAAGCCGTGAAAGCCAGTCGCCATGAAGAAGGCCGCGCCATAGTTCAGCCCTTTGAACGCGAACGGCGCATGCGCATATTCCCACGCCTGGATGCTGCTGAACAGCGCGCCAAGCAGGATGGTGAGCCACAGGCCAACCTTGAGCCCTTGCCGATCGCCGTGCAGCAGCGAATGATGCGCCCAGGTGACGGTGGTGCCCGAGCAGAGCAGGATCAAAGTGTTAAGCAGCGGGAAGGCGAAGGGATCGAGCACTTCGATGCCCTTGGGTGGCCATACGCCCTTGCCCGCGACCACGCTGGTGGCGCCTTGAATCACCTGCGTAACCCCGCTCACCACCTCGATCGGCTTCGGGAAGAGCGAGAAATCGAACCAGGCCCAGAACCAGCCGACGAAGAACATCACCTCGGAGGCGATGAACAGGATCATGCCGTACCGAAGATGGAGCGACACCACGGGCGTATGATCGCCGGCATGCGCTTCCTTGATCACGTCGGACCACCAGCAGAACATCGTGAACAGCACGCCGGCGACGCCTGCGAGGAAGAGCCAGCCGCCATGGGCTACGCTGTGCATCCACATGATTGCGCCCGATGCCATCGCAAGCGCCGCCATCGAGCCGATCAGCGGCCACGGGCTGGGTGCCAGAATATGGTAATCGTGATTTTTCGCGCCGGCCATTGCTTCGCCCCTTGTCTGTCTGCTGCCGTCCTTAACCGCTCGTTTTTCCGGAATCCACCGGATAGAAGGTATAGGAGAGCGTTATTTCGCTGATATCGTTGGCGTCCGGATCGTTCAGGATCTTGGGATCGACGTAGAAGATCACGGGCATGTGCGCTCGTTCGCCCGGTTTCAGCGTCTGCTCATTGAAGCAGAAACACTGAATCTTATCGAAATATGCGCCCGCCTGCGTAGGCGTCACATTGTAAACCGCCTGGCCCGTGATCGCACGATCGGTGGTGTTGGTGGCATCGAAAAAGGCCATCTGCCGCGCGCCGACCGCCACCCGCATCACGCTTTGCGATGGCTCGAATTTCCAACCCATATGGGGCGCTATATTCGCATCGAAGCGGACATTGATCATCTTGCCCACCACGGCGCCGGGCGCGTCACCCTCCGCGCGCTGGGTCGTGCCATTGAAGCCGGTCGCCTGACAAAAAACCCGGTAAAGCGGTACGGACGCGAATCCCAAGCCGAGCGCGGCAAGCGCCACCCCGCCCATGATCATGCCCGTCTTCCGGTTGGATTTCCGCGCAATCTGCATCGTTCAAAGCATCTTCGCTATGGAAATGGCGTAAAACAGGATCACCAGCGCCGCGAGCACAAGTGCCATCGCGATCGCGCGCGATTTTTGCCGCCGCCGGATCTCGGCTTCCTCATCAGGGGTCATGCCCAGCACAGTCGATCGGCCACAAGCATGCCGAAGAGGCCGAACAAATAGAGGATCGAATAAGCGAACAGCCGCCGCTCCGGCTTCATGAACGCCGGATCGGTTTCATGGCTGAGCGAAATCTGCGCGGCCAGCGCCACGAAGGGGATCGAGAGGAGGATCGCCGATAGACCGTACAAGGCCCCGGTCAGTCCCAGCTGCCATGGCGCGACCGCCACAGCGACCATCGGGAAAGTGTAGAGCAGAATCTGCTGGCGTGTGTGGCGCAGGCCGGCCACCACCGGCAGCATTGGAATGCCCGCCTTGGAATAATCGCTCTTGATGAAGAGCGAGAGCGCCCAGAAATGCGGCGGCGTCCACAGGAAGATCAGCGCGAACAGCAGCGCGGGCATCAGCTCGACCCGCCCGGTCGCGGCGGCCCAGCCGATCAGCGGGGGAAAGGCGCCGGCCGCGCCGCCGATGACGATGTTCTGCGGCGTGCGGCGCTTGAGCCAGACGGTGTAGACCAGCACATAGAACAGGATCGACACGGCGAGGATGCCTGCCGCGAGAAGGTTCACCGCCAGCCCCATCAGCAGAACCGAAAAGCTGCCAAGGCCCACACCGAAGTGAAGCGCAGTCTGCCGATCCATGCGGCCCGCGGGCAAAGGACGGCGCGAGGTGCGCGCCATCTGCGCGTCGAGGTCAGTTTCGTACCATTGGTTGAGCGCGGCGGCGGAGCCTGCCCCCAGCGCGATGCACAGGATCGCGGTAAACGCCAGCACCGGATGGATCGACTGCGGCGCCGCGAGCAAGCCACACAGGCCAGTGAACACCACCAGCGTCATCACGCGCGGCTTGGTCAGCGCGATGAAATCGCGCCATTCGGCAGTGAGCGGGGTGGTCTGGACGGCGCTGTTCATATTCTCGTCAAGAGCCATTCCGTGAGTCCTGAGCAGCCTCAAGCTACTCAGGATGAACGGCGTGGGTCTTTGTTCCATTCATTCTCAGTCGATCTTCGGAAGCGTCTCGAACTGGTGATAAGGCGGCGGGCTCGAAAGCGTCCATTCGAGCGTGGTGGCGCCCTCTCCCCAAGGATTGTCCGGAGCCTTCTTGCCGGCCACGAGCGACCAGATCAGGTTGATGAAGAAGATCCCCATGCTGGCGGCCATGATCTCATAGCCGTGCGTGGCGACGCTGTTCCATTTCTCATAAGCATCCGGATAATCCGGATAGCGGCGCGGCATACCATCGAGGCCCAGAAAGTGCATCGGGAAGAACAGGATGTTCACACCGATGAAGAAGATCCAGAAATGAAGCTGGCCGAGCAGCTCATTGTACATCTTCCCCGACATCTTCGGGAACCAGTAGTAGAAGCCCGCAAACAGCGAGAACACCGCGCCCAGCGACAGCACATAGTGGAAGTGGGCGACGACGTAATAGGTGTCCTGCATGTAATTATCGATGCCGCCGTTCGAGAGCACGACACCCGTTACGCCGCCCACGGTGAACATGAAGATGAAGCCCAGCGCCCATACCATCGGTGTCTTGAAGCTGAGCGAGCCGCCCCACATCGTGGCGATCCAGGAGAAGATCTTGATGCCGGTCGGCACCGCGATCACCATGGTCGCGGCGGTGAAATACATCTTCGTATCGACGCTGAGCCCGGTTGTGTACATGTGGTGCGCCCAGACAACGAAGCCGACCACCCCGATCGCGACCATGGCATAGGCCATGCCGAGATAGCCGAACACCGGCTTCTTCGAGAAGGTCGAGACGATGTGGCTGATCATGCCGAAACCCGGCAGGATCATGATGTACACCTCGGGATGGCCGAAGAACCAGAAGAGATGCTGGTACAAGATCGGATCGCCGCCGCCCGCCGCATCATAGAAGGTCGTGCCGAAATTGCGGTCGGTGAGCAGCATGGTGATCGCCGCGGCGAGCACCGGCAACGCCAACAGCAGCAGGAAGGCGGTGACGAGCACCGACCAGACGAACAGCGGCATCTTGTGCAGCGTCATGCCAGGCGCGCGCATGTTGAAAATGGTGGTGATGAAATTGATCGCGCCCAGGATCGAGCTGGCGCCGGCAAGGTGAAGCGACAGGATCGCCATGTCCACCGCCGGGCCGGCCGAGCCGCTCGTCGAGAGCGGTGCATAGACCGTCCAGCCCGTGCCCGCGCCATTGCCGGTGCCACCGGATACGAAGGTCGAGCCGAGCAGCAGCGAGAAGGCGGGGATCAGCAGCCAGAAGCTGATATTGTTCATGCGCGGGAACGCCATGTCCGGCGCGCCGATCATGATCGGCACGAACCAGTTGCCGAAGCCGCCGATCATGGCCGGCATGACCATGAAGAACACCATGATGAGCCCGTGCGCCGTGATCAGCACGTTCCACAGATGGAGCGCGGCCGGATCGGTCGGGCTGACGACGCCAGCCCAGTGATTGAGATACTGGATGCCCGGGTGCGCAAGCTCCATGCGCATCATGCCGGAGATCGTACCGCCGATGATGCCCGCAATGATCGCGAAGATCAGGTACAGCGTGCCGATGTCCTTGTGGTTGGTGGACATGAACCAGCGCGCGAAGAAAGCGGGTTTGTGATCCGCGTCATGATGATGCTCATGCGCATGATCGGCCTGGAAGTGCAGGGCGTTGGCGGTTGTATCATTCATCGATCGGCTTTCAGTTCTGCGCGGTGGCGGCTTGCGACGTTGTAGCAGGCGTGGCGATGCCGGGAGTCGGCGTCGCCGGGGTGGTGGCGGTCGGCTCGACAGCGGGCGCCGGCGCCGAAGATGCCTCGATCGCTTCGGACGCCGTCGGCTTCTCGCCGGCAAGCGTGCCCCCCTTCGACTTGAGCCAGGCAGCGAAGCGCGCCGGCTCCATCACCTCGACGGCGATCGGCATATAAGCGTGCTTGGCTCCGCACAGCTCGGAGCACTGGCCATAATAGACACCGGGACGATCAACCTTGAACCAGGTTTCGTTGAGCCGGCCGGGCACCGCATCCATCTTCGTCCAGAAGGCGGGAACGGCGAAGCTGTGAATCACGTCGTCCGAGGTGGTGATGATCTTGATCACCTTACCCGCCGGGACGACCATGCGCTCGTCGACGCCCAGCAGCCGCGGCTCGCCGCGCGCCTTGTCCTGATCCTCGGTCAGGATGTTCGAGACGACTTCGAAGTCCCCATTGTCGGGATATTGGTACGACCAATACCATTGGTGGCCGATCACCTTGACCGTAAGATCGGCCTTGGGCGGTGAATATTGCGCCGCGATCAGCTTGATCGAAGGCACCGCGATCACGACCAGGATCAGCACCGGAACGAGTGTCCAGATGATCTCGATCACGGTGTGGTGCGATGTTTTCGACGGAGTCGGGTTGGCGACGCGGCGATAGCGCACGATCACCCAGAGCAGCAGTGCCAGCACGAACAGGCTGATCACCGTGATGACCGGCATCAGCACCGCATCGTGCATCCATTGGGCGTCCTGACCGATCGCGGTGACTTGCGGCTGAATACCGATTGAGCCCGGCTGCGGCTGACCGATCGTGGCGACCGGCCGCGCATAATCGAAGCTCGGCTTCGCGGGCGTGGCGGCAGCAGCTGCCGCCGGGGCCGCCGCAGCGGGGGCAGCCGGAGCAGCCTCTTGCGCCAGCGCTGGCGTTGCCGCGAGCGCGAAGGCCAACATCATCGTCTTCAACGTCTTCATCTCACCCCCGCAAGGACCGTCCGCAAACGGATAACAGACATCGGGCTGCCAAAATCGAGCGCCTTATAGGGAGCCCCTAGTCCTGTCTCAAGCGCTGACGCAACGCAAAAATGCCGGGGTTGCGAGCAAAGCGCGCCAAGCCTATTGGCACGAGCCCGATAATCAGGCGGTGCAAAAGAGGCAGGAATGACCGAACAGGAAGTGCTGGCGGAGTTTCAGGCCGCGGGCGCGCTGCTGGAGGGCCATTTCATCCTGTCCTCCGGGCTGCGCAGCTCACGCTATCTCCAGTGCGCCCGCGTCCTCATGAACCCGAAGCGGGCATCGCGTCTGGCCGACGCGCTCACAGCATCCATTCCGTCCGGGATTCGCGAATCGATCGAGGTGGTGGTGTCGCCCGCCATGGGCGGGGTCATCATCGGCCACGAAATGGGACGCTCCTTGAACGTGGACGCGCTGTTCGTGGAGCGGCCCGACGGCGTGTTCCAGCTCCGCCGCGGGTTCGAGCTGCAGCGGGGCACGAAAGTGCTGATGGTTGAAGATGTCGTCACGACGGGACTATCCTCCCGCGAAGCGATGAATGCCGTGCGTGAAGCAGGCGGCGATATCGTTGCCGAAGCAGCCCTGGTTGACCGTTCGAACGGCACAGCCGACTTGGGCGTGCCCTTTTTCCCGCTGATCAGGCTGTCGGTGCCGAGCTATCAGGCCGATGCGCTTCCGCCGGAGCTCGCTGCCATCCCTCCCGTGAAACCGGGCAGCCGAGCCAAGCCGTGAGCCAGCCGCTGCGTCTCGGCGTCAATATCGATCATGTCGCGACCATCAGGAATGCGCGCGGCGGCCCACATCCCGATCCCGTGCGCGCGGCGGTCATGGCGGCCGAGGCGGGGGCCGACGGCATCACGGCCCACCTGCGCGAGGACCGGCGGCATATCACCGATCATGACATCGACCGGCTCATGGCCGAGATCGCGCTGCCGCTCAATCTGGAGATGGCGGCGACCGAGGAGATGCTCGCGATCGCGCTCCGGCATCGCCCTCACGCTGCCTGCATCGTGCCCGAGCGGCGCGAGGAGCGCACCACCGAGGGCGGGCTCGACGCCGCAGGGCAGATCATGCACCTCAAGCCAATGGTGGAGGCGCTGGGTGCCGCCGGCATCCGGGTAAGCCTCTTCATCGAGGCCGACCCGCGTCAGATCGAAGCCGCGATCAAGCTCGGCACGCCGGTGGTGGAGTTCCACACCGGCGCCTATGCACATGCCGAGGGTGCGGCAGCCGCCGCTGAATTCAAGCGAATCAGCGACGGCGCGGCGCTGGCTGCCAAGAATGGCATCGAGCCGCACGCAGGCCACGGGCTGACCTATGACAATGTCACGCCCATCGCCGCAATTCCGCAGCTCCGTGAACTCAACATCGGGCATTTCCTGATTGGCGAGGCAATCTTCGTCGGTCTCAGCGAAAGCGTCCGCCAGATGCGCGCCCTGATGGACGCGGCGCGGTGATGGCCTCGCTTAAATCCTCCCCCGCAAAGGGAGGGGGGTGTAGCTGCGGGCAGCGATGTGCCGGGGGCACATCGCAGCAGCGGAGCCGGCTCGCAAAGCGAGCCGTGGGCGCAGCATGGTGGAGGGGTATCCCCCTCACGATAGTGCAATACCCCTCCACCGCTCTTCGAGCGGTCACCCTCCCCCTCCGGGGGAGGATTTTATGATCGTCGGACTCGGCTCCGATCTCTGTTCGATCGAGCGGATCCAACAATCACTGGACAGGTTCGGGGACAGGTTCGTCGCGCGGGTGTTCACCGAGATCGAGCGCGCCAAGGCCGAGCGGCGGCCCTATACGCGTGCCGCGACCTATGCGAAGCGCTTCGCCGCCAAGGAAGCCTTCTCCAAGGCGGTCGGCACCGGCTTTCGTCAGGGCGTGTTCATGCGCGATATCGGAGTGGTGAACCTGGCGTCGGGGGCGCCGACGCTCGCCCTGACCGGCGGCGCACGTGCAAGGCTTGACGCGCTCACGCCCCGGGGCCACGTGGTGGAGGTTCATCTGACGCTGACGGACGATCACCCTTGGGCGCAAGCCTTCGTCATCCTATATGCGCGCCCGATTGAGAAGGAAGTTGCGTGAGCGACCAGCAGACCGACATATCCGGCACCCCGGCTCCCACCGTGCCGGCAGAGAAACACGGCACCGACTGGTGGGCTGAGATCAAGAGCATCTTCTGGCTGGTGCTTGCCGTGCTCGCCTTCCACAGCTTCATCGCCAAGCCCTTCTACATCCCATCCGAATCGATGATGCCGACGCTGCTGACCGGCGACCGGCTGGTTGTGACCAAATATCCCTATGGCTGGTCCTATATCTCCCCCAGCTTCCACGTCCTGCCATTCATTAAAGGCCGGCTGTTCGGCCGTATGCCCCAGCGCGGCGACATCGTAATCGTGACCCCCGTCAATCAGTCGTCCGACTATATCAAGCGGGTGATCGGCCTGCCCGGCGACACCATCGCAATGCGGGGCGGCACCGTCATCCTCAACGGCCAGCCGGTAAAGCGGGTATTCAAGGCGCCCATCATGATTCCCGTCGACGCCAACGTGCCGTGCGACGAGGACAAGCTGCCCGGCCGCCGCACCCAGGGCGTCGACGGCAAATCTTATTGCGCGCTGCCGCTGGTGCGCGAGACGCTGCCCAACGGCGTGAGCTATGACACGATCGATCTGGGCGAGTTTCCGGTCGACGAGATGGACCCGATCACCATACCGTCCGGCAAGGTCTTCCTGATGGGCGATAATCGCGATCAGTCCGCCGACAGCCGCGTGCCGGCGGCAGCCAATGGCCTCGACGGCCCCGTCCCGTGGGAGAATCTGGGCGGCCGCGCGGAATTCATCACCTTCTCGCTCGATGGCAGCTCCGAGCTGTGGAATCCGATCAGCTGGTTTACGGCGCTCCGCCCCGGCCGCGCCGGCACGAGCCTGCACCCGTCCCACGACAAATGATAGAACGAGGCCCCGAGGTCTCTCCCGAGGAGAAGGCCGGGCCGACCGATTTCCAGGATCCGCTGGTCAAGCGCGAGTTCGCCAAAGCCGCGGTCTGGCTTGGGTTGGCGCTGGCGATCGGCCTCGCCGCGCTGCTGACCCAACCGCTGCTGCTGATCATCGGCGGATTGGTCTTCGCTTCCATGCTCGACGGCGGCGCGCGCCTGCTCGGCCGCATCTTGCCGATTGCGCGCGGCTGGCGGCTCGCGATCGTTTGCCTGCTGTCGATCTGCTTCCTCGTCTGGGTGTTCTTCCTCGCCGGATCGCAATTCACGGCCGAGGCCGAGAATATGCGCAAGGTGGTGACTGACCAGATCAACCGCATCTTGAGCTGGGCGGGCGCCATGGGGCTGGCCCCCGGCGACGCCACGAGTGAAATTCATCGCCAGCTGATGGGATCAATCGGTAAGCTCACCTCGGCAGTGGGCACCGCGTTCGATATCGTTTCCAGCGTAGCGATGATCATCGTGATCGGGATCTTCGTGGCGATCGATCCTCGGCTTTACGAACGCGGCGTCGCCTGGATGCTGCCGCTCGACAAGCGCGCAGATTTCTACCGCACGAGCTCGCGCATGGCGCACTCGCTGCGGCGGCTGATGGCCGGACGGCTGGTGGGCATGGCGGTTGAGGGCGTAGGCACATGGGCACTGCTCAGCCTGGGCGGCGTGCCGATGGCGGCACTGCTCGGGGTATTGACCGGGCTGTTGGCATTCCTGCCCAATATCGGCTCGATCATCTCCGGGATATTGACGATGCTCGTGGGCTTTTCCGCCGGAGTGGACACGGGCTTGTGGGCGATCGGCGTTTATGCCGTCGTACAGACGGTTGACGGCTATCTGATCGTTCCCACGGTCGCTAAACGCGCGGTTGATCTCGCCCCAGCGCTGGTGCTCTCCGCGCAGCTTATTTTCGGAGCGCTGTTCGGCATATTGGGCCTGACCTTCGCCGACCCTATTGTCGCCATGCTGAAGGTCATGCTCGAACGTAAGGCGGAGACCGCCGCCGAATCCGCCGCGCAGGACTGACCCAGGCTGCCGCCTATTTTCCGGTCGCTGGCGTCAGCTTGAGCAATTTTCCCTGCTTGCCGTCTTCCAGCAGCCATACCGCCCCGTCCGGCCCCTGCGCCACGTCGCGAATGCGCGCGCCGAGCGGGAAGCGATCGACCTCCTGCGCGCTATCGGCATCGAAGGTGACGCGGATCAGCGCCTGGCCCGAAAGCGTTCCGATCAGCGCGCTGTTCTTCCACGCAGGGAACATCGAACCCGAATAGACGAGCAGGCTGGAGGGCGAAACCGAGGGCGTCCAGCTGATCTTGGGAGCTTCGATGTCAGGCATGGTGCTGTGGCGCGGAATCGCGCGGCCATCATATTGCGTGCCTTCGGACACGAGCGGCCAGCCATAGTTGCGGCCGGTGCGGATGAGATTCAGCTCGTCGCCGCCCTTCGGGCCCATCTCCACTTCCCACAAATGCTCATCGCGATCGAAGGCGAGGCCAAGCGGGTTGCGATGACCATAGGACCAGTTCTGGGCCTTGACCCGGCCCTGATCGTAGTAGGGATTGTCGGAAGGAATGTCGCCGGTATCGGTCAGCCGCACGATCTTGCCGAGATTCTGATTCAGGTCCTGCGCGGGCTGTTCGAGGAAGCGGTCGCCCGAACTGATGAAAAGAAAGCCGTCGGCGCTGAAGACCAATCGTCCCGCAAACTGAAGATTGTCGTTTGTCTTCGGCTCCTGCCGCCAGATTACCTGGAAATCCTCAAGCCCCGCCTCTGCCAGCTTCCCGCGCCCGACGGCAAGGCCGCTGGTGCCATTCGGCCCAGGTTCGACATAGCTGAGATAGACGAGCTGGTTGCTCGCAAAGTCCGGATGGAGGGCGACATCGGCGAGCCCGCCCTGTCCGGCAGCCACGACGGGCGGAACGCCTACCAGTGGCGGCGACACGGTGCCGTCCTGCGACACGATCCTGAGCTGTCCGGCCTTTTCCGTCACGAGCATTCGGCCATCGGGAAGGAAGGCCATTGCCCAGGGGCCGTTCAGCGTGGCGACCTGCGTGACCCGGAACGGCAACGCGACCGCCGAATTGCCCGATGCGGAGGCCGAGCCCGGCCCGCGGCAGCTCGTCAAAACCAGGATCAGCGCTGCGACGGATGCTTTTCTCATCAGCCTTATCGTTGGAAGCTCAACCTCCGGCTAACGCCAGCCGCCTGAATATTTCATTATCAGAAGTGAAACTCATATTCGAGCAGCAGGCGAAACTGCCCGCGTGAGTCATCCCGCGCCCTGTCCAGCGCGAACAGATAGCCGGTTTCCAGCTCGAGTTCGCCGCGGCCGGGCAGACCCTCGAACTCGGTCTTCGCGATCGGGCCGATGAAATGCTCGGCGTGCGGGGCAAGATCGCGGAAAGTACCCAGCTCGCCAAAGGCAGCGGCGCCGAGGCGAAAATCACCCAGCACCGCCTGATCGATGGAGGCGGCATAGCCCAGTTGCACCCGGTCTCCCTGCCGCAATGACTTCTGCGCGATCAGGTTCAACCGCGCGTCCAGGCCGCCTGCGCGTTTTTCCAGGAGCAATTTGGCCTCGATCGCATCGGCGTCGTGCAGGCGCACCTCATATTCGCCATAGAGCGCGACATCGATGCCGCTCTGCCCGATCTGACCCAGCGCATAAATGCCCTCCACGCTGACCGCCTCGACCTCGCGATGCTCGCCCGCCTCGCGCTCAAGCTCGACCAGGGCGGCACCGTAGAAGCGGCTGCTGAATCCGTGCGCGGCTTCGAGCACCAGGCCGTCCTCGCCATCGTCGGCGCGGCCCATGAGGCGTCCATAACGCGCCTCGAATTCCGAAACGCCTGCCTCGACTTGCGCGCCATAGACCTTTTCTCCTACGCCGGGCGCCGCCAGCGCTGACGTTGCGATCGTCCCGGCTACCCCCGCCAGCAGCGTACGCCAAAATGTGCGAACCATGTGCTCCCCTGTAAAATTCGGGGCGCTATGTGGGTTTTGAGACGCATTATCAATAGCATTTTGAATCAACCGCTCGAATTCAGCCTGTGAATGTGCAGCATATTGCTTCGACTTCGCGACTCGCCTATATCGCTGCCATCTCTCGACATTGGGAACTCTGCCGAAGTCGGAGCCGCAAGGCTCCGGCGAAGCGAACCGTGCATGCAAACGAGGTGTGATGGCCGATATCGCGGCGTTGACGAAGCTGATCGAACCTGAGGCGAAGGCGCTCGGGCTCGGGCTCGTGCGTGTCGCGATGTTCGGCGGGAAGAGCGACCCGACGCTGCAGGTGATGGCCGAGCGGCCCGATACCCGCCAGCTCGATCTGGCCGATTGCGAAGCGCTGAGCCGGAGGATTTCCGATGCGCTCGATGCCGCCGATCCGATCGAGGAAAGCTATCGGCTCGAGGTCAGTTCGCCGGGCATCGATCGGCCGCTGACCCGGCCGCAGGACTACGCCGACTGGGCCGGCTTCGACGCGCGGGTGAAGCTCGCCGCGCCGATTTCCGGCCGCAAGCAGTTCGACGGGCGGATCATTTCGCGCGATGGCGAAAGCGTCCATTTTGATGTAAACAAGCTCGGTCAGATCACCGTGCCGCTGGAACAGATTGCTAGTGCCAAGCTGATCCTGACCGATGCTCTCATAAAAGCAACCGCTCCGCTTTCGACCGAGGGCGCGGACAGGATTTCAGAAGAAGGGTAACGAAGACATGGCCACCGCCATTTCCGCCAACAAGGCCGAGCTGCTCGCGATTGCCGACGCCGTCGCGCGCGAGAAGCTGATCGATCGCGAGATCGTGATCGAGGCGATGGAGGATGCGATCCAGCGCGCCGCGCGGGCTCGTTATGGCGCGGAGAATGATATTCGCGCTAAGATCGACCCCAAATCGGGCGACATGCGGCTGTGGCGCGTCGTCGAGGTGGTCGAGCAGGTCGACGACTATTTCAAGCAGGTCTCGGTCACCGACGCGCAGAAGCTGCAGAAGGGCGCCGCGGTGGGCGATTTCATCGTCGATCCCCTGCCCCCCATCGAGTTCGGTCGCATCGCCGCGCAAGCGGCCAAGCAGGTGATCTTCCAGAAGGTGCGGGACGCCGAGCGCGAGCGCCAATATGAGGAGTTCAAGGACCGCGTCGGCGAGATCATCACCGGTGTCGTCAAGCGTGTGGAATTCGGCCATATTGTCGTCGATCTCGGCCGTGCCGAAGGTGTCGTTCGCCGCGATCAGCAGATCCCACGCGAAGTCGTCCGTGTGGGCGATCGCATCCGTTCGCTGATCCTCAACGTCCGCCGCGAAAATCGGGGGCCGCAGATCTTCCTCTCGCGCGCGCATCCCGATTTCATGAAGAAGCTGTTCGCGCAGGAAGTGCCCGAAATCTATGACGGCATCATCGAGATCAAGGCGGCCGCGCGCGATCCGGGCAGCCGCGCCAAGATCGGCGTGATCAGTCATGACAGCTCAATCGATCCGGTCGGCGCCTGCGTCGGCATGAAGGGCAGCCGCGTGCAGGCCGTGGTGCAGGAGATGCAGGGCGAGAAGATCGACATCATCCCCTGGTCGCCCGACCTGGCGACCTTCGTGGTCAATGCGCTCCAGCCCGCGCATGTCGCACGCGTGGTGATCGACGAGGAGGAAAGCCGCATCGAGGTGGTCGTGCCCGACGATCAGCTCAGCCTCGCCATCGGCCGTCGCGGCCAGAATGTCCGACTGGCATCGCAGCTCACCGGCTCGGCGATCGACATCATGACCGAGGCGGATTCGAGCGAGAAGCGCCAGCGCGAGTTCATGGAACGCTCCGAGATGTTCCAGACCGAGCTCGACGTGGACGAGACCCTGGCCCAGCTGCTCGTCGCGGAGGGCTTCGGCGAGCTCGAGGAGGTCGCTTATGTCGACGCCGCCGAGCTTTCTGCGATCGAGGGCTTTGACGAGGAGCTTGCCGCCGAGCTGCAGAGCCGCGCTCAGGAAGCGCTCGAACGCCGCGAAGCCGCCGCCCGCGAGGAGCGGCAGGCGCTGGGTGTGGAGGATGCGCTGGCCGAACTGCCCTATCTGACCGAGGCGATGCTGGTCACGCTTGGCAAGGCCGGGATCAAGACGCTCGACGATCTGGCCGATCTCGCTACCGACGAGCTGATCCAGAAGAAGCGGGCCGAGCCGCGCCGCCGGGCCGAGGGCGCTGCCCCGCGCCAGGAGGACAAGGGCGGCGTGCTTGCCGAATATGGCCTGAGCGAGGACCAGGGCAACGAGATCATCATGGCCGCCCGCGCGCATTGGTTCGAGGATGAGGCCGGGGAGGACGCGCATGCGGAACCCTCCCAATGAGCCCCGCCTAACCACTGACGAAGACGGTAATGCGGCAGGCCATGTGCCTGTCCGCAAGTGCGTCCTTACCGGTGATCGCGCCCCGCGCGCGGGGCTGATCCGGCTCGCATTGGGGCCCGACGGTATCGTTGCGCCCGATGTCCGCGCGAAAGCGCCGGGCCGGGGCGCATGGATCGGGGTCGACCGCAAGACGCTGGAGCTCGCGATCGCCAAGGGCAAGCTGAAGGGTGCGCTCGCGCGCGCGTTCAAGACGGCGGTCGAAATTCCCGCCGATCTGCCGCAGAAAATCGAGGACGCGCTTGCGAGGGCGGCGCTCGACCGGCTTGGGCTGGAGGCACGCTCCGGAACGTTGCTCACTGGCGCAGAAAAGATCGCCGAAGCAGCGCGCAAGGGCACCGTTTCGCTGTTGCTCCACGCAACGGACGCAGCCGCTGACGGCAACCGCAAGCTCGACCAGGCGCTGCGGGTTGGTCTCGGCGTCGAGAATGGCGGCCTTCGCGGGCTGGTAATTCCGGCGAGCAGGGCCATATTGTCGATGGCGCTGGGGCGGGAAAATGTTGTACACATCGCGCTGATTGCGCCGGCGGCCGCCGCGCGTGTATCCGACTCGTTGGCGCGATGGCGCAGTTTTATTGGACGGGACGGTGACGTGGAGCCTTGCGAAGCTGCTTCGCAGGGTCAAGCGGCGTAGCAGGTGAAGTGAAGGGTTCGGGTTTTAGATGAGCGATAACGACAAACCAAAATTGGGGATGCGCGCCCCGCTCGGCCTCAAGCGCACGGTCGAGACCGGCAAGGTGAAGCAGAGCTTCAGCCATGGCCGCTCAAATACCGTCGTGGTCGAGGTCAAGAAGCGCCGCATTCTCGGCCGTCCCGGTGAGGGCGAAGCCGCGCCCGCCCCTGCGCCCGAAGCCGTGGTCGAGGCGCCCGCGCCCGTGCGTCAGGCGCCTCCGCCGCGTCCGGCCGCTCCGCCGCGAGCGCCGCAAAACGATCTGCAATCCCGCCAGGAGCTTCAGGCGCGGCTGCTGCGCGAGGCCGAGGAGTCCCGGCTCGCCGCACTGGAGGACGCGCGCCGCCGCGAGGAACATGCGCGTGCGGAAGCGAGCGAAGAAGAACGCCGTCGTGCCGAGGAAAACCGGCGCGCCGAGGCCGAGGCTCGCGCCACCGCGCAAGCCGAGGCAGCGGAGACTACCGCAGGCGAGGCCGAACCCGCCGGCGAGACCGCGCTGCTCGTCCCCGACGAAGAGATTCAGGCCGCCGAGGCGGAGGAACAGGAAGGCCGCGCCGCCGTCGCGCCGCGCCGTTTCACGCCCGTCAGCCCGGCCAAACGGCCCGAGCCCCCCGCCCGCCCCTCGCGCGGACGTGGCGGCGATGAGCGCCGCCAATCCGGCAAGCTCACCGTCACACGCGCGCTCGACGATGATGGCGGCGCCCGCGCCCGCTCGCTCGCCGCGCTCAAGCGCGCCCGCGAGAAGGACAAGCGCGCGCATCAGACCGGGACGGTCCAGGCCAAGCAGGTCCGCGACGTGGTGGTGCCCGAGGCGATCACGGTTCAGGAACTGGCCAACCGCATGGCCGAGCGCGGCGCGGACCTCGTCAAGGCGCTCTTCAAGATGGGCATGATGGTGACGGTCAACCAGACCATCGACCAGGATACCGCCGAACTCCTTGTTTCCGAATTCGGGCATAATATCAAGCGCGTCTCGGAATCCGACATCGACCTCACCACCCACGAGGATGTCGATGCGGAAACAACGCTGAGGACGCGTCCACCGGTCGTCACGATCATGGGCCATGTCGATCACGGCAAGACCAGCCTGCTCGACGCGCTGCGCGGCACCGATGTCGTAGGCGGCGAAGCGGGCGGCATCACGCAGCATATCGGCGCCTATCAGGTGACGCTGAAGGACGGATCGAAGATCACCTTCCTCGACACGCCGGGCCACGAAGCGTTCAGCGAGATGCGCGCCCGAGGCGCCAATGTCACCGACATCGTCGTCATCGTCGTGGCCGCGGACGATGGCATCCGCCCGCAGACGATCGAGGCGATCAACCATACCAAAGCCGCCGGCGTGCCGATGATCGTGGCAATCAACAAGGTCGACAAGCCGGGCGGCAATCCGCAGAAAGTGCGTGAGGAACTGCTCCAGCACGACATCCAGGTCGAGTATATGGGCGGCGAAGTGCAGGACGTGGAAGTGTCCGCACTCAAGCGGACCGGTCTCGACGAGCTGATCGAGAAGATCCAGCTTCAGGCCGAACTGCTCGAGCTCAAGGCCAATCCCGATCGCATGGCCGAAGGCACCGTGATCGAAGCGACGCTGGACAAGGGCCGTGGCCCGGTAGCGACCATCCTCGTCACACGCGGCACGCTCCGGGTCGGCGATGTGTTCGTCGTCGGCGCCGAAAGCGGCAAGGTCCGCGCGATGGTCAATGACAAGGGCCAGCAGATCAAGGAAGCAGACCCGTCCACTCCGGTCGAGGTGCTGGGCCTCTCGGGCGTGCCTTCGGCGGGCGACCAGCTTTCGGTCGTCGAAAACGAGGCGCGCGCACGCGAAGTTGCGGCCTATCGCTCCTCGGTGATCCTCAAGAAGCGCACCACCACCGCACCCGCCAGCCTGGAATCGATGTTCTCCGCTATGAAGGAGAAGCAGGCGATGGAGTATCCGGTGGTGGTGAAGGCCGATGCCCAGGGCTCGGCCGAGGCCATCGTCGGTTCGCTCAACAAAATCTCGACCGACGACATCCGCGTGCGCATCCTGCATTCGGGCGTCGGTGGCATCACCGAAAGCGACGTGACGCTGGCTTCGGCGAGCCATGCTCCGATCATCGGCTTCAACGTGCGTCCCAATGCCAAGGCGCGCGAGATCGCCGAGCGCAGCGGGGTCGCGCTCAAATATTATGACGTGATCTACGATCTACTCGACGAGATCCGTGCCGCCATGGCCGGCCAGCTCGGGCCGGAGGCATTCGAGACGGTCGTCGGCCGTGCCGAGGTGCGCGAGGTCTTCTCGGCTGGCAAGCATGGCAAGGCCGCCGGCCTGCTCGTCACCGAAGGCTTCATCCGCAAGAATCTGCGCGCGCGGATCACCCGCGACGATGTCATCATCTACAATGGCTCGATCGCGTCGCTCCGCCGGTTTAAGGACGATGTGGCGGAGGTCCGCGCTGGCCTGGAATGCGGCGTGACCTTCGAGGGCACGACCGACATCAAGCCTGGCGATTATGTCGAGACCTTCGAAGTCGAGATGCGCGAACGGACACTGTGATCCGTTCGCCTTTCGCGAGGGCAGATGCGACGCAACGAAACCGATGAGGGACGCTCGGTCCGCCTGCTCCGCGTGGGTGAGCAGGTCCGGCACGCGCTCGCGGGCATATTGATGCGGGGCGACGTGCATGACGATACGCTCGCCTCGCACAGCGTGTCGGTGACGGAGGTTCGCATGTCGCCGGATCTGCGGCACGCGACCGTGTTCGTAAAGCCGCTGCTGGGTGCCGACGAGGACGCAGTACTGAAGGCGCTGCGCACCAACACCGCTTTCCTGCAAAGCGAGGTCGCGCGGCGCGTGAACACCAAATATGCCGCGAAGCTCAAATTCCTGGCCGATGAAAGCTTCGACGAGGGCGATCGCATCGATGCCTTGCTTCGCAAGCCGGATATTGCGCGGGATCTGGACTGATACGTCCCGTGGGATGCGCCGGTCCCGGCGCTATTGCCGCGCGAGCTGCTGTTCCTTGGCAGGGCCGTCACGACCATAGGGATCGTCAAGGTAGGCGATACCTTTTTCACCGGCCATGACGGTCAGATAGATGATATAGATCGGCACCGGCTTGGGCAGCGTGACATATTGCTCGGGCGCCGGTGATCTGGTTTCCAGCGGGCGGCCATAGAGCCACTGGCCCAGCCGCGGCGCGTCGCTCAGCCTGACGCAGCCTGAACTCAGCTGCCGGTGATCTTCCGAGAAGATCGATTTATCTGGGAAATCATGGAGATAAATGCCGAGCTCGTTGGGGAACATGAACTTCATCTTCCCCATCCAGTTCGTTCCACCGGGCAGCATGCGCACGCGCACCTCCTGACGCCCGTCCGCCACCGCTTTCCAGTCAATCTCGTCCGGGCGCAGCAGGCGGGCATGCGCCGTCCAATCGGACAGCGCCTCATAATGCATGCCCTCAAAAGTCTGCCCCGCGAGCACCTTCGGCGCGACCCTGTCCCGGACGAGATCGGTCGGCACATTCCAATAGGGATTCAGGATCGCGTAGCTGATCATGCCCGCCATCACCGGCGTCTGTTCATTGGGCTTGCCCACCACCACCCGCATCTCGCCCTGCTGCTTGCCCTCGCCGAACATGATCAGCTTCGCGTCCGCGATGTTGACCACCACCTGCCGCGTGCCGGCCGGCGGCAGCAGGCGCGCCCGCTGCAGGTTCAGCCTGATCCGTTCCTCATAGGAGGAGGAATCGCCATTGAGGGCAGCTATGGTGGCGCTGTCGGCCACCCCCGTCGCCGCCAAACCATGCTCCATCTGGAAGACCCTGACCTTCCAGGCGAGCGGCTTGTCGAACCGGTTGCCCTCCGGAAAGCCCAGCCTGTGGCGCAGGTCACGCACGCGCTCGCCTGAAGCTCCCAGGCGGAGCGGTGCGCCGGACGCAATCGTTCCGGCGGGCAGATCGTCCCAATGCTTGCGGAAATCTTCCAGCGCATCGCGCAGATTGTCGTAGATCGGGTTCATCCAGGCCGATGCGGCCAAATAGCCATCCAATGAGGACGCGATCGCGGCAGGCATCAGCACATCGGCCGGCAACAGCCGCTGCGGCCTCATGCGGGGATCGGCGAAAATAATCTTGTCGGACCGGAATGCGCCAGGGTCGCGCAGATCGCGGACATAAGCGTAGAAAGCCTTAGAGAGCTTGAGCTCGGTACGGCCGAGCGATGCGGAATCGCCGTTGCGGACCTCGGCGACAGCGCGACTGAGCCCCTCCGGATCATAATCGCGCGGATCGAGCCCATCCAGATCGGACGTTCGCAGCAGTCCGATCAGCCGATCCGCCTCAGGCCCGATGGTGCCGTTCCGGGCCCAGATCGGCAGGAAACCGCGGGTCTTGTAGAATTTCTTGAACTTCCCGCCGGCGGCGGACTTGATTTGTGCGGTGACCTGCTGAGGGCGATCGGAGCGTGCGGCAGCAGGTGCGGCCGGCAGAACGAGCGCGATCGCAACCCATGCGAACAGAATTAGACGCAACTTCATGACCATAGTGAAAGGAGCGCGGCGGTGGCGCCGCGCTCCATCGGGTTGGTAATCAGCCGCGCTCGCCCGACTTGCTGGGGGGCGGAGGTGGCGGCGGGGGTGGTGGTGGCGGTGGCGGCGGAGGCGGCGGCAGCGGATTCGCGTGGTAGACGCCATCCGAAGTATAATAGCCGTCCGCGATGCCATCGCCATTGGTATCCGCTGCGACCGAGCCCGGGATCGCGCCCGGCGGCGGGGGCGGCGGCTCCGGCGGAGGGGTTTTTGCGCAAGCGCCAAGAGCGAGCGCGCCTGTCAGCGTCATCACCAATATTGTTTTTTTCATCATCACCTCCGGAGAGATTGCTGCGGCCCGTCCGCAGCCACATGGGAAAAGCAAACAATCGACAACGATCTTCGTTCCGCATCTGTAGCGACCCGCTCTGGGGACAGGTCCAGAGGGAATGGTTAACGAGTAGCGGCTTGGCCCCGCGTGTCGATGGCGCACGGCCGAGTTCGGCGCAAATAGCCTTCGCCATATCGTGCTGGGAACGGTTATTCGGCAGCTAGCGCCTGATCCGGCTCGCGCCACACCAGCACCGGCTTGCGCGCCGCGGCGGTCTCGTCCAGGCGGCGGCGGGGCGCGAAATGCGGCGCCGATTTGAGGCTCGCATCGCCTGCCTTCGCCCGCTCGGCGACGCTGCGGAGCGCCCCGATGAACTGATCGAGCGCGGCCTTGCTTTCGGTCTCGGTCGGCTCGACAAGCATCGATCCGTGCACGACCAACGGAAAGTACATCGTCATCGGGTGAAAGCCTTCGTCGATCAGGCCTTTCGCCACGTCCAACGTCGTGAAGCCGTCCGGAAAGCCTTCGTCCGAAAACAACGCCTCATGCATGCACGGTCCGCTTGCGCCAAAGGGCGCGTCGAGCACATCGTCCAGCCGCCGCAGCACATAATTGGCGTTGAGCACGGCATCCTCGGCAACCTGCCGGAGCCCGTCAGCACCATGGCTCAGCATATAGGCGGCGGCTCGGGTGAACATGCCCATCTGGCCGTGAAAGGCGACCATACGGCCGAAGCTACGGCCATGATGCTCGCCTGCCGTCTCTTCCTCCACGAGATGGAAGCCGTCGGCCTGCTTCTCGACAAAGGGCAGCGGCGCATAAGGCGCGAGCGCAGCCGAGAACACCACCGGCCCCGCCCCCGGCCCACCGCCGCCATGCGGGGTCGAGAAGGTTTTGTGCAGATTGATGTGCATCGCATCGATGCCGAGATCGCCCGGCCGCACCCGCCCCACAATCGCGTTGAAGTTGGCGCCGTCGCAATAGACCAGCGCCCCGGCTGCATGCACCGCTTCCGAAATCGCGATCATCTCGCGTTCGAACAGGCCGCACGTATTAGGATTGGTGATCATCACCGCCGCCACGTCTGAACCCAGCCGGGCCATGAGGGCGTCGAGATCGACGCGGCCATCGGCGGTCGCGGGGATATTTTCGACGGCATAACCGCAGAAGGCGGCCGTGGCGGGATTGGTGCCGTGCGCGCTTTCGGGAACGAGAACCACCGAGCGCGCATCGCCGCGCGCCTCGAGCGCGGCACGAATCGCCAGCAGGCCGCACAGCTCGCCATGGGCGCCGGCCTTGGGGCTCATCGCGACCGCCTGCATGCCGGTGAGCCTGACCAGCCATTCGCCGACCAGATCGATCAGTTGCAAAGCGCCCTGCACGGTCTGTACCGGCGCGAGTGGATGGATGTCGGCGAAGCCCGGAAGCCGCGCCATCTTCTCGTTGAGCCGGGGATTATGCTTCATCGTGCACGAGCCGAGCGGAAACACCCCGAGATCAATCGCGTAATTCTGACGGCTGAGGCGCGTATAATGGCGCACCGTTTCCGGCTCGCTGAGCCCGGGCAGCCCGATCGGGCGGTTGCGCTCCAGTCCCCCGAGCCGCGAGGCTGCTTTGGGCGCGGGCGGCAGCTCGACACCGGTGCCCCCGAAATTATCGCGTTCGAAAATCAGCGCCTCTTCCAGCATCAGCGCCCGATTTCGCGTGAAGGTCGCGGCGTCGCCTGCGTCACCACCGCCCAGCTCCGGCCGCCAGCCGCTCGCATTAATGCTCATGCCAGTTCCTCCTCAAGGGCCCCCGCCAGCGTTTCGACATCCTCCGCCGTACCGGTTTCCGTCACCGCGACGACCAGCCCGTTCGCGAGCGCTTCCTCGCCCGGATAGAGCCGCCCCAGCGACACGCCGCCCAATATGCCGCGATCGGCAAGCGCGCGGACGACCGGCCGCGCCTCCTTCGGCAGACGCAAGGTGAACTCGTTAAAGAAGGCGCCGTTGACCAGCTCGACGCCAGCGATACCACCCAGCCGCTCGGCCGCGCCTACGGCCAGCGCATGGTTGAGCGCAGCGAGATCGCGCAAGCCCTTCTCGCCCAGCAGGGTCATGTGAATTGAGAAGGCGAGCGCGCAAAGCCCTGAATTGGTGCAGATATTGGACGTCGCCTTTTCGCGGCGAATATGCTGTTCGCGTGTCGAAAGCGTCAGCACGAAGCCGCGCCTGCCGGAGGCGTCGACGGTCTCGCCGCACAGCCGCCCCGGCATCTGCCGCACATATTTTTCGCGGGTCGCGAACAACCCGACATAGGGGCCGCCGAACTGAAGGCCCACGCCGATCGATTGTCCTTCGCCGACGACGATGTCCGCACCCATTTCGCCCGGCGACCTGATCGCGCCAAGCGACACCGGCTCGGTGACTACGGCGATCAGCAGCGCGCCTTTCTCGTGGCAGCGGGCGGCAAGCTCCGAAAGATCAGCGACATGGCCCACTATGTTCGGATTCTGCACGACGACGCAGCTCGTCTCGCCGTCGATCGCCGCCAGCAGCCGGGCAAGGTCGTCGCCGGGGGCACCAGGCGTGAGTTCGGGCGCCGCATAATCCAGCATATCGCCGGTGAAGCGGGCCATCGTCTTCGCGACGGATACATAATGCGGATGCAGCCCGGCGGAGAGCAGCGCCTTCGTCCGCCGCGTGATGCGCCGCGCCATGCCGATCGCTTCCCAGCAGGCGGTCGAGCCATCATACATTGAGGCGTTAGCGACATCGCAGCCGAACAACCGTGCCACCTGGGTCTGAAATTCGAACAGCACCTGGAGAGTGCCCTGCGCGATTTCAGGCTGATAGGGCGTATAGGCGGTCAGAAACTCGCCGCGCTGGATCAGATGATCGACGCTCGCGGGAACATGATGCTTGTAAGCGCCGCAGCCGAGGAAGAACGGCGCCTCCCCCGCAGCCAGATTCTTCCGCGCAAGTGCGCCTAGCTGCCGTTCGACCGAGATCTCCGGCGCGTGGTTGGGCAGGCCGGCGATCGGGCCTGACAGGCGGGCAGCCTCGGGCACGTCGCGGAACAGATCGTCGATCGAACTCGCGCCGATCACAGAAAGCATGTCGCGCCGGTCGGCGTCGGTAAGCGGAAGATAGCGCATCAATCGGGCTTTCTCATCGTAAAGCGAAGACGGACATAATCGGCAAGCCAACTGCCATCGGGTTGCCGAAGCTCGGACGCGAGCCGCGCCTCGACGGCGGCGGCGATCTCAGCCTGCTCGTCGTCGCCAATGCCGGCATGGTCCATCAGGCCAGCGCGGAAGGTTCTGAGCCAGCCTGCCACTCCAGCCGGCAACAGCGTCGGGCGCGGGATCAGCTGCGCGTCGATGTCGATGAAGCCCGCCGCGCCATAAGTGGCGGCGAAGTCCTCGATCGTCGGGTACCAATGCGTTTCGCCCGGAATGGCATGCCCGCGCTCGGCAAGCTCCTCGCGCAAGCCGCGCCAGATCGTGGCGACATTGCCATGGCCGCCCATTTCGCCCACGAAACGGCCGCCCGGTTTGAGCGCGCGGAACACGCCTGCGGCGACCGCGGCCTTGTCAAGCATCCAATGTAAAGCGGCATTGGAGAAAGCAGCATCGAATTCGCGATTGAAGTTAAGCGCCTGCCCATCCGCGACGCGCGCATCGATCCCGCGTTCCCGTGCGGCATCGATCATCGTATCCGAAGCATCGACGCCAATGACCTCCGCTCCGGCTTCAATCAGCTTCACCGTCAGCACGCCATCGCCGCAGCCGAGATCGAGAATGCGTTCGCCTGGCTGCGGATCGAGCAGCGCCAGCACCGGCGCACCGAGCGCGGGCACGAACGCCGCGTTCTTGGCGTAATCCTGGGGCTCCCAGCGGCTGGCGGCGTTGACCTCGCTCACAGCGTATCCACGAACGCCTTGTAAGCATCGGCGTCCATCAGGCCCTCGAGCTCGGCAGGATCGCTAAGCTTGAGCTTGAAGAACCAGCCTTCGGCTTCCGGCGACGTGTTGACGAGCGCGGGATCGGCCTCCAACGCGCCATTGCCTTCGATCACCTGACCCGACACCGGCGCATAGACATCAGACGCCGCCTTCACCGATTCGACCACGGCGGCTTCCTTGCCCTTGGCCACTTCGGTTCCCGCCGGCGGCACCTCGACGAACACCACGTCGCCAAGCTGGGCCTGCGCATAATCGGTGATGCCGACCGTGGCGCTGTCGCCCTCTACCGAAATCCATTCATGGTCCTTGGTGAAATAGAACGTCATGCCTGCGGGCTCCTTAGCGGTGATAACGATGCGGAACGAAAGGCAACGGCGCGACCACTGCCTGGAAAATCTTGCCGCGCTGCTCCAGCCGGATGGCGGCTCCAGGCTGGGCGCTCGCGAGCGGCACGTAGGCCATCGCGATCGGCCGCTCGAGCGACGGAGAGAAGCCGCCGCTGGTGACCTTGCCGACCTCATTGCCGTCGCCGTCGAGCACCAATGCGCCCTCGCGCACCGGCTGGCGGCCTTCGATCAGCAGCCCGACGCGCTTTTGCACCGGCCCCTGCTCGCGCTCGATGCCGATGCGCTCGGCACCCGGAAAACCGCCCTGCTCGCGCCGCCGCTTCGGGATCGCGAAGCCGAGATCGGCCATGACCGGCGTCGTCTTGGGATCGAGATCATGGCCGTAGAGCGGCAAGCCCGCTTCCAGCCGCAGCGAATCGCGCGCGCCGAGCCCGATCGGCTTCACTTCGGGCTCCGCGCAGATCCGCTCTGCCAGCGTCTCCGCCCTGTCGGCCGGCACAGAAATTTCGAGCCCATCCTCCCCGGTATAGCCCGAGCGGCTGATCCAGAGCGGCGTATCCTCCCACCTAAACTCGCCTGCGGTCATAAAGGTCAGCGCCGCAACGCCCGGCACGATGCGCGCGAACGCCGCAACGGCTTCCGGGCCCTGCAGCGCGAGCAATGCCTGCTCATCCATATGATTGAGCGTGACTGTTTCCGGCAGATGCTCGTGGAGATGCGCGATGTCGTCATATTTGGTGGCGCCGTTGACGACGACGTACAGAGCCCCCGAAGGCAGCCGCGTCACCATCAGATCGTCCAGAATGCCGCCATTTTCCGCGAGCAGCAGCGAATAGCGGATACGGTTCGCAGCAATGCCCTGGATATCACCCGGCAGCAGCGCCTCCAGCGCAACGTCGGCGCCCTCGCCCGAAATTTTGAGCTGGCCCATATGGCTGACGTCGAACAGCCCCGCATGTGCGCGCGTCCACAAATGCTCGGCGATGATGCCCTCATATTGGATCGGCATCTGATAGCCGGCAAAGGAGACCATCCGCGCGCCGCGGCGGCGATGCCACGCGTCGAGCGCAAGCGCCCGATCCTGAATTTCGGCTTCGGCTTCGGCAACGCTCATCACGGTCTCCTGACAGTTCGGGTCGCGCCATGGCCGGCCGAAGCCGTTCATGACCCAAACCCCCTCTGTCACGGAACCTGAGAGCTTTCCCCCGGACAGGCCGAGGTTACCCCTTCGGTGGCCCCGGCATGAAGCCGGAGCGCTTTCCAGAGTGCCGTTCCTCTATCCGCGCGGTCCTTTGACCTGAGAGATTCCGGGGCGGTTGCTCCTTCGGCGGCCCCCGGACCTGAGCCCGGCGACGCTCTCCCGCGCGGCCAGCGAAGTTTCCTCCGACGGCGTCATTGGCTTGGACGCTCGCGACGATTCGGTCAACTGACAATGCTTGCTCATGTGGAATAAGGCCCTCGGCCCCGTCATTAAGGTAGGAACAATCACCATTGCGGTTGCAGCGGAGGACGCCTCCGCCTAAGTTCAAAGGATGGGGCATGTGCATAGGATGTATGAGGGCGCTCCGCTCGCCGAAGCGGCGCAGAATGCGCTCGAACGGTCCGGCGAACAGTGGACCCCGATGCGCGCGGCGGTGTTCAACGCGCTTTCCGGCTTCTCCCAGCCCGCCTCGGCCTATGACATCGCCGAAGCGGTTTCGCAGGCCGAGGGCCGGCGGATTGCGGCGAACAGCATCTATCGCATTCTCGACCTGTTCGTATCGGCCAATTTGGCGCTCCGGATCGAAAGCGCCAACGCCTATCTGGCCAACGCGCACCCGGCCTGCCGGCACGACTGCATCTTTCTGGTCTGCGATCAGTGCGGCCGCACGACTCATATCGACGACGACGGGCTTACCGCCGCGCTCCGCCGCGCATCGGAGGCGCAGGGGTTCGCTCCTGACCGCCCGGTGATCGAGGTAAGGGGGCGTTGCGTCGATTGTAGAAAGGTCAATTAAGCAGCCACAGCGGGTTTCGCTGCTGCTGCCAATTGGTTATGGGGCGCTGGAAAGGAAATTGCGTGTCCGGTTCCGATCCATTTCATACACCGTTGCTTGACAAGATTTCCTCGCCTGCAGAACTGCGCGGGCTTGATCCTGGCCAGCTCACGCAACTCGCGCATGAATTGCGGCAGGAAACGATCTCTGCGGTGTCCGTCACCGGCGGCCATCTTGGCGCCGGGCTCGGGGTGGTGGAGCTGACGGTCGCGCTGCACTATGTCTTTGATACGCCCAATGACGTGCTAATCTGGGATGTCGGCCATCAGGCCTATCCCCACAAGATCCTGACCGGCCGGCGCAATCGCATTCGCACGCTCCGCCAGGGCGGCGGGCTTTCCGGCTTCACCAAGCGCAGCGAAAGCGAATATGATCCGTTCGGCGCGGCGCACAGCTCGACCTCGATCTCGGCCGCACTAGGCTTCGCCGTCGCCACCAAGCTGGACAACAAGCCCGGCAAGGCGATTGCAGTGATCGGCGACGGCGCGATGTCGGCCGGCATGGCCTATGAGGCGATGAACAACGCCAAACAGGCGGGCAATCGCCTGATCGTCATCCTCAACGACAACGACATGTCGATCGCGCCACCGGTCGGCGCGCTCTCCGCCTATCTGGCGCAGATCGTTTCGTCGCGGCCGTTCCTGAGCCTGCGCGATCTCGCCAAGCGGATCGCGCGCAAACTGCCGCGTCCGCTCCATGACGCCGCCCGCAAGACCGATGAGTTCGCGCGCGGGCTCGCGACGGGCGGTACTCTGTTCGAAGAACTCGGCTTCTATTATGTCGGGCCGGTCGACGGGCATAATCTCGAACATCTGCTGCCGGTGCTGGAAAATGTCCGCGATGCTGAAGAAGGCCCGATCCTCGTCCATGTCGTGACGCAAAAGGGCAAGGGCTATGCCCCCGCCGAAGCCGCCGCCGACAAATATCATGGCGTCCAGAAGTTCGACGTGATCTCGGGCGTGCAGGCCAAAGCCCCGCCAGGGCCGCCAAGCTACACGTCGGTCTTTGCGCAGGCGATGCTGGCCGAGGCCGAGCGCGATCCGAAGCTCTGCGCCATTACGGCGGCGATGCCATCGGGCACCGGCCTCGACAAGTTCGAAGCGCGCTTCCCGGACCGTTTCTTCGATGTGGGCATTGCCGAGCAGCATGCGGTCACATTTGCAGCCGGGCTGGCGGCACAGGGCTACCGCCCCTTCTGCGCCATCTATTCGACCTTCCTGCAACGCGCTTATGATCAGGTCGTCCATGACGTCGCGATCCAGAACCTGCCGGTGCGCTTCGCGATGGACCGGGCGGGACTGGTGGGCGCGGACGGCGCGACCCACGCCGGCAGCTTCGACATCACCTATCTGGCGACGCTGCCTAATTTCGTGGTGATGGCCGCCGCCGACGAGGCCGAGCTGACGCACATGGTGCATACCATGGCGCGTTATGACGAGGGCCCGATCGCGGTGCGTTATCCGCGCGGCAACGGCACCGGCATCGCCATTCCCGAGGCGCCCCAAGCGCTGGAGATCGGCAAGGGCCGCATCGTTCGCGAAGGCAAGAAGATCGCGATCCTTTCGCTAGGCACCCGCCTCGAAGAGGCGTGCCGCGCCGCCGACCGGCTCGACGCGCAGGGGCTTTCGACGACCGTCGCCGATCTCCGCTTCGCCAAGCCGCTCGACGAAGCGCTGATCCGCAAGCTGCTCACTACCCATGAGGTGGCGGTCACGATCGAGGAAGGCGCGATCGGCGGCTTCGGCGCTCATGTGCTCACCCTTGCGTCCGACGAAGGCCTCATTGACGGGGGGTTGAAGCTTCGCACGATGCGCCTGCCCGACATCTTCCAGGACCATGAAAAGCCCGAATTGCAATATGCCGAGGCCGGGCTCGATGCCGAGGCGATTGTCGAGACCGTACTCAAGGCGCTGCGCCACAACAGCGTCGGCATGATTGAGGGCGCGCGGGCGTAAGAACTGCCGGCAGTTCCTCCCCTTTGAGGGGAGGATCGATTCGCCTATCGCGCGCCGAGATAATGCGCCTGCGCCGCATCAGTGGCGTTCACTGCAAGGATTGAGCGCGCGTCAGCGATCGCACTTGGCGTGTCATCGGCGCAGGATGCGCGGATGACTCGCTCAAGCAGCGCCTGGCCATCGTCCCACCAGCCCACACCGCTTGCGGCGTTGATATGGCCGAGCGGGCCGGCATCGACGAAATGGCTTCCCCAGAAGGATGCCAGATCGCGCGCATGCTGGAGCGACACCCAGGCGTCGTCGCTGCTCGCGACCACGATCGACGGGAACGGAAGAATGATCTTGGGAGACGGCCCGAATTCACGCAATTCCTCCCTTCCCCCGACGCGATCGACATCCGCCGGCGCGACGAGCAACGCCCCGGCCACGGGCCAGCCATAAGGCTGCCCGGCAAGCTGCGCCCACCATGCGACCGCAAGGCAGCCCAGGCTGTGGGCGGCGAGGACGACGGGAACGCGCGCCGCCCGGATCGCCTGATCCAATTTGGTGACCCATGCATTTCGCCGCGGGCTGGACCACATGCCAAGCTCGACGCGCTGCGTATCGGGCCGCGAGCTTTCCCAGAGCGATTGCCAATGGGTCGGTCCGGATCCGTTCAGGCCCGGAACCGTCAGGACGATGGGATCGAGTCCGTCGGGGTGAGTCGCATGCATGGCAGCCTCCTTAAGGCCCGCCTATAACTCTACCAGTCCAATTGACAATCATTGGGCGACCAGTTGGGCAAGTTGCGCGCCAGGAGACGTCTATTCCGCAGCGTCCGCCGAAAGGATGGGATCCGCGAGCGATTCGCGCGCCAGCGCGTCGACGCTCTCGACCAACTCCAGATCGCGCGCGCCGGTTTCCACGTTCAACTCCTTGAAGCGACGGGCCGAGACCAACACGCGCCCTTCGAAGCTTGCGACGAACTTGTTGTAATTCTCGACTGCGCTGTTGAGGCCGCCGCCGACGCGCTTGAGATGCCCCGCTGCCACCGCCAGCCGCTCATACATTTCGCGGCCGAGCCTCCCGATCGCCATCGCCTCCTCGGCAAGCTTTTCCTGCCGCCACACGCTCGCCACGGTTCGCGCGATCGCGACGAGATTGGTGGGCGTAGCGAGCAGCACCTTCCGATCGAACGCCCATTGCCACAGCCGGTCATCCTGTTCGAGCGCGGCGGTGAGGAAATGTTCGCCGGGGATGAACATCACCACATAATCGGCAGCATCGCCGAACTGGTCCCAATAGCTTTTGCGGCCGAGCTGATCGGCATGCGTGCGCAGCGCTGCGGCATGCGCGCGCAGATGGCCGGTGCGGATCGCTTCATCGACCTCCTCGCACGCATCGAGATAGGCGTTGAGCGAGCATTTGGCATCGACGATGAGTTGCCGCCCGCCCGGCAGGCGCACGATCACATCGGGCCGCAGCCGCCCCTCTTCGGTCGTGATTGAAACCTCGCTTGCGAAGTCCGCATAAGGACTTAGTCCTGCCTGCTCCAGTACATTGCGAAGTGTCTGCTCGCCCCAGCGGCCCCGCGCCTTCGGGCTCGCGCGCAGCGCGTTGACGAGCTTGGCGGCCTCGTCACGCACCTGCGTCTGACCGGCGCGGACCAGATCGACCGCCTCGCGCAGCCCGGCATAGCTGTCCACCCGCTCCTTCTCGACCCGCGTCAGCCCCTCCTCATAGCGCTTGAGCGTATCCTGCACCGGAGACAGGAGCAGCTTGAGCTTCGCCTCATGCTGTTCGCCCGCCTGATTGAAGCGCTGATCGGCGCGTTCAAGGAATGATGTCTGCGCCTGATCCAGCAGCTTGCGGCCGATTTCGGAAAATTGCTGCGAAAGCTGCTCCTTTGCTTCGCGCAATTCCGCGATGCGCAGCTCGAAGGCCTGCTCGCGCTCCTGCTGCATGGCCTTGAGCCGCGCCACCTCGGTGCGCGCCTCCTCGCGCTCGCGCACCGCCAGATCCAGTGCCTCCTGCAGGCGCGGAACGGCCCGCGCGCGTTCGTCCGCGGCGGCGACTTGACCCTCGGCGCGAAGGGCCTCGGCGAGGCGCTGGTCGCGCTCGGCCCGCATCCGCGCCAGGCCGCGATTACCGGCAAGATAGCCGATCACGAGGCCGACGAGTAGCGCCGCGATCGCGAGCAGAGCCAAAGCAAGATCCATCTTACCCTCGGAGAGAACAGATGGCGAACTTTGCCAAGCCGCACGCCCTATGGCAATCCCCCATGACGGGCAAGGCGACGCGCGCAGATGGTAATGCAATTGATCGTGGCGACGGGGCTTGTAATTGCCCCCGTCAGATTCGAGAAGCCTTCGAGCTTGTCGGCCGTATCGAGAACTCAAGACGCGCCCGGGATCAGATTAGCGGGGCGCTGCTTTAGGCGGCCTTTGCGCGCCGCTCCTTCTTGAGCTTCCTGAGGATCATCTCGCGCTTGAGGCGCGAGAGATGATCGATGAACAGGATTCCGTTGAGATGATCCATCTCGTGCTGAAGACAGGTCGCCATCAGCCCGTCGAGCGGCTCGTCATGGGCAACGCCATTTTCATCGAGCCAGCGGGCATGGATCGCCGCCGGGCGCTCGACCTCGGCGAACTGCTCAGGCACCGACAGGCAGCCCTCGTTATACACCGAAAGCTCGGCCGAAGGATCGTAGATCTCGGGGTTGATGAACACGCGTGGATTGCGCACCGGCTCGGCGTCTTCCGCAGCTTCGGTGTCACTACCGCGATCCTGAAGATCGATTACCAGCACGCGCTTGGCCACGCCCACCTGGATGGCGGCAAGCCCGATGCCGGGTGCATCATACATGGTTTCGAACATATCCGCGATCAGCTTGCGAAGATCATCGTCGACAGTCTCCACCGGTGTGGATTTGACACGCAACCGCGGATCGGGCGCTTCGAGGATCGGAAGAATGGCCATGAGCTGAAGTTAAGGCAGACAGGCCGATTCTTCAAGCAATCGGCCGCCGCGCTCGCAATGCCTGCGCCAAGGTGCCCTCATCCAGATAATCGAGCTCACCGCCAACGGGCAGCCCATGCGCCAACTGGGTCAGCCTGACGGGATATTCAGCGATCCGATCAGCGATATAATGGGCGGTGGTCTGCCCCTCCAGCGTCGCATTCATCGCGAGCACCACCTCGTCAATCCCGCCGGCGGCGATGCGCGCCACGAGCTTGTCGATCGAAAGATCCTCCGGCCTGATGCCTTCCAGCGCCGAAAGCCGGCCGCCCAGCACATGATAGCGGCCGGGGAACAGCCGGCTGCGATCCAGCGCCCAAAGATCGGCGACCTCCTCGACCACGCATAGCATGCGCGGATCGCGCCGCTGATCGGTGCAGATCGAGCAGGGATCGACGGTATCGACATTGCCGCAGATGGAGCAGGTGGCGAGCCTGTCATTGACTGCCTCGAGCGCGCGCAAGAGCGGCGCCATCGCCGCCTCACGCTTGCGCAGCAGGTGAAGTACCGCGCGCCGGGCCGAACGCGGCCCAAGCCCCGGCAGCCGCGACAATGCCTGTACCAGCGTTTCGATTTCGGGTGACGCCATGCATATAGCGATAAGGGCTCGGGACCGGCCGCGCCAGCTGTAACCGAGCAGCCTCGGCGCTATGCAGGCTTACTCGCTGGGATCGGCAATATAGACGCGGTTGCGCCCGTCGGTTTTCGCCCGGTAGAGCGCTGTATCGGCCGCCTTGAGCATGGCCGATTGGTTCGACCGGCCCTCGAGATCGGCGACGCCCGCCGAAAAGGTAATCTTGCCGAGCTTCGCACCGGTCGAGGTGATCTTGAGATCGAGGCTGGAGACGCGTTGCCGCACCTCGTTCAGCTCCTGGGTGGCCGCGATCGGATCCATGCCTTCGAACAGAAGCACGAACTCCTCGCCGCCGAAGCGCGCCACGAACAGCCGATCGCTATCCTTCTTGGCAAGCGACGAGGCGACGAACTTGATGACCTCGTCGCCCACGAGATGCCCGTGCGTGTCGTTGACCGACTTGAACTTGTCAATATCGCAGATCGCGATCGAAAGCGGCTTCCGCTCGGCCCGCGCGTTCTTCACCGCATCGGCCAGACGCCGGTCAAGGCTGCCACGATTGGGCAGGCCGGTGAGCGGATCGGTGTCCGCCGCTCGCCGCGCCTCAGCGAGATTATCGCGCAGCGAGGTGATCTCTTCGCTTGAAACTCGCAGCTTTTCTTCAACTTGGCGTGATTTCTCGATCATCGCCTTGGTCAGCGTGATCAACTCATCGACCGTGCGAACTGTGGTTTCCGGATCCTCCAGCATGGTCCGGTTGTGCTCGAGCGAATGGCCATAGGATTTCACATCTTCGCTGGAACGATGCAGCAGGTGCAGAATGTCATTGAGCTGCTTCTGCGCGCCGGAGGCCATCTGCCCGAGATCCTCGGCCGACATCTCAACGCTGCGCTGGGCGATGATGGAGGCAACGGAGACAGCGGTCAGCCCGCCAGATTTCAGCGCACGATCCACCTGGCTGTTGAGCTCGCCGTCGCTGGCCGTGAGGTAACGGTGACAGACATCGAAATTCTGGGGCGTCGGCTCAAGGCTGTTTTCGAAAAGCAAAGCGCCGATCTTATCGTATAGACTGCGCCATGGCCCCGAGGGCGTTTGCAAACCTTCGCTATTCAACGGCAGCTCCTTTACCGGAACAGGGTCGGCCGCTCTCTTAGCTGAAGATGTCTTATGCACAAGCATGGCAGCACTTCTCGAAGGCTTCATCAGTCGATTTGTCCAAGCGCTCATGTTGATTGTCACGCCGGCCGCCCATCTTTACCTAAAACTATTTGTCTCGATCCAAAGACTTATGGTTAACCGAACGCTAGCGTAGATCGTTATGAATCAGTAACGATTTTTGCCGAACTGTTGCAAATGCGCCGCGCTATAAAGGCCAAAATTTAGCCAAGATGCGGGAGAAACTCCTCCAGCACCGCTTCGTAAAGCGCGCGTTTGAAGGGCACGATGAGGTGCGGAAGCTCCCGAGGCTCGACCCACCGCCAGGCCCGGAACTCGGGGTCGGCAGTTTCGATGCGCACATCTTCGTCCTGCCCCAGGAAGCGCGCGAGGAACCAATATTGACGCTGCCCGCGGTAGCGCCCCTTCCAGAGCTTGCCGATCAGATCGTCGGGAAGGTCGTAGAGCAATTCTCGTTCGGAGCGGGCGATGATCTCGACCAGATGCGGCGCGATGCCCGTCTCCTCCTCAAGCTCGCGCAGCGCGCCCGCCTGCGGCTCCTCGCCCTCATCAAGCCCACCCTGCGGCATCTGCCAGGCTTCGAGCGTGCTGTCCCTTCGCTGGCCGACCCATACTTGGCTACGATCGTTGAGCAACATCACGGCTGCAGCAGGGCGATAAGGCAAGGACGAAACATCTGTCATGGCGCGGCTTTCCGTATGCTAAGGAAAAGTAGGGGCGCAGCCAGCGCATCGGCGTCTTGACCGGTCGGATCAAGCCCCCATTTCGGGAGAATGGCGCGAGTGTCCCAAGCGCAAGTGCGCTGGCGCAGAAATTTTCTTACTTTGCTGCGGCCATCCGCGAGCGTAGGACAGCGCCAAAGAAAACCGGAGTTTTGCAGGAAATGGCAACAGCCGCACGTGAGCTTACCCCAGCCGAGGCCTCGGCGCATCCCCACGCCGAATCCGTCGTCGTCCGTTTCGCGGGCGATAGCGGCGACGGCATGCAGCTGACCGGCGGACAGTTCACCCTTTCGACTGCGCTGGCTGGCAACGATCTGGCCACCTTCCCGGATTTTCCCGCCGAAATCCGTGCGCCGCAGGGCACGCTGTTCGGCGTATCGGCCTTCCAGATCAATTTCGGTTCGACCGCGATCGAAACGGCGGGTGACGAGCCTGACGTACTGATCGCGATGAACCCCGCCGCGCTCAAGACCAACGTCGGTGCGCTCAAGCCGGGCGGGTTGATCATTGCCGATGAAGGCGAGTTCGGCGCCCGCAATCTCGCCAAAGCGGGCTATGAAGTCTCGCCGCTGACGGACGGCTCGCTCGCAAAATGGCAGGTGCTGGCCTTCAACATCTCGCAGCTGACGCTCGATTCGGTGAAGCCGTTTGGACTCGGCAACAAGGAAGCGCTCCGCTGCAAGAATATGTGGACGCTGGGGCTGGCGCTCTGGATGTTCGATCGCTCGCGCGAGCCGATCGTCGATTGGCTGAAGGCCAAGTTCGCGAAAGCGCCCGAGCTCGCCGAAGCCAATATCGCCGCGCTCAACGCGGGCCACGCCTATGGCGAGACCGCCGAGCTTTCGGCACCGCTCAAGCAGCATCATATCGACGCTGCGCCTGCCGAGCCGGGGCTATATCGGACGATCACCGGCGCTGAATCGATCTCGCTGGGGCTCGTGGCGGGCACGCAGCTCGCCGGCCTGAAAATGTTCTTCGGCGGCTATCCGATCACGCCGGCTTCGGCCATTCTCCATCATTTGTCGCGGCTCAAGGAATATCAGGTCACGACTTTCCAGGCGGAGGATGAGATCGCCGCGATCGCAAGCGCGATCGGCGCATCCTATGCCGGACAGCTGGGCGTTACCTCCTCGTCCGGCCCGGGCATAGCGCTCAAGGGCGAAGCGATGGGGCTGGCGGTGATGACCGAGCTGCCGCTGGTGATCGTCAATTCGCAGCGGGGCGGCCCTTCGACCGGCCTTCCCACCAAGACCGAACAGTCGGACCTTTACCAGTCCGTCTATGGCCGCAACGGCGATGCACCGATTCCGGTGATCGCGGCGCGCTCGCCCGCCGACGCGTTCGAGTGCGCGATTGAGGCGGTGCGGATCGCCACCCAGTTCATGACACCGGTGATCCTGCTGACGGACGGCTATATCGCCAATGCCGCCGAGCCCTGGAAAGTGCCGGACATGAACGGCTTTGCCCCCTTCCCGGTCCAATTCCTCGAGGAAGCGCCGGCAACCGGCTTCAAACCCTATAGCCGCGACGAGAAGCTGGCACGGCCATGGGTGAAGCCCGGCACGCCGGGCCTGCTCCACCGCATCGGCGGCATCGAAAAGCAGGTGGATACCGGACATATCGATTACAGCCCCGCCAACCATCAGGCGATGACTGACCTGCGCAAGGCCAAGATCGACGGCATCGCCAACCATATCCCCGAGCAGGAGGTGACGCTGGGTAACAGCAGCGGTAAGCTCGCGCTGGTCGGCTGGGGATCGACCTTCGGGCCGATCCACCAGGCGGTGCGCCGCCAGCGCGCCAAGGGCCGCGACGTGCACCATATCCATCTGCGCCACATCTGGCCGCTGCCGCGCAATCTCGGCGAGCTGCTCAAGCGCTATGACAAGATCATCGTACCCGAGATGAACAGCGGCCAGCTCAAGACCGTGCTGCGCGATCAATTTCTGGTTGATGCCCGGCCGCTGACCAAGGTTTCCGGCCAGCCCTTCCGCATCGCCGAGATCGAGGCTGCGATCGAACGGGCGCTTGATGGCGATGTCGGAGGGTCCTTGCCCGCCGACACCACGCAATTGCCGGAGCCGCTGTCAGGCCGCGACGATGGCCATTTGAAAGGGGCATCCTCGCCCCAGTCCAATTGAGATAGAGATCAGCCATGAACGAGATGACCCCCATCAAGACCAGCCCGAAGGATTGGGAGACCGACCAGGAGGTGCGCTGGTGCCCCGGTTGCGGCGACTATGCGATCCTGAAGGCCGTGCAGCGGACCATGCCCGAGCTTGGCGTGAAGCCGGAAAATACCGTGTTCATTTCCGGGATCGGCTGCTCGTCGCGCTTTCCTTATTATATGGAGACCTACGGCTTCCATACCATCCACGGCCGCGCACCGGCGATCGCGACCGGCGTGAAGCTCGCCAATCCCGATCTCGACGTGTGGATCATCACCGGCGACGGCGATGCGCTGTCGATCGGCGGCAACCACACGATGCATATCCTGCGCCGCAATCTCGATTGCCAGATCCTGTTGTTCAACAACGAGATTTACGGGCTCACCAAGGGCCAATATTCGCCGACATCACGCGTCGGCACGCGCTCGCCATCGACGCCGTTCGGATCGGTCGACCGCTCGGCCAGCCCTTGCGCCTTCGCGCTGGGATCGGGCGCGCGGTTCATCGCGCGCGGCATCGATACGCACAAAAATCTGCCCAATGTGCTGAAGGCCGCGCATGCGCATCGTGGGGCGAGCTTCGTCGAAATCTACCAGAATTGCATCGTCTATAATGATGATGTGTTCGCGCCCTTCACCGAAAAGGCCAATGCCGCGGCCAATCAGGTCTGGCTGACGCATGGCGAGCCGATCCTGTTCGCGGGCGGCACCAAGGGCATCCATCTCGATCGCCATGATCTGAAGCTGGTGGTGGTCGATGTGGTGGACGGCAAATGGAAGGAAGCCGGGGTTATCGTCCATGACGAGACCAATCACGGCGTCGCCCAGATGCTGATCGACATGAAGCTGGAACAGGGTCTGCCGATCGCGCTCGGCGTGATCTATCAGGATCCGGCGCCCACCTACGACAGCGCGGTCGTCGAGCAGAACCTCGCCGCCGGCAAGGGCAAAACGCCAAACCTGCAGGCGCTCATTTCCAAGGGCCAGACCTGGCAGGTCGACAAGGAACCGCACGCGGTCTGAACCGACCGGGCGTCCCGCTGAAGGGGTTCAGCGGGATCCGTCGATCATTCGCCCCTGGCCTGTTGTGCCTTCCGCCGATCATTGTTGCGCGCGAAGAGGTAGAGTAGCGGCGAAAGACCAAGGATTACGCCCATGACCATGCCAATCAGGCGGCCGCGTTCCGCAATCTGTTCCGGCGATCCCGGGCTGGTCACAGCCCAGACATAGAAGCCTGCAAGTAACAGCTCCAGAACGCCCACCAAAAGCAGGATCCGTTTGCGGTACGACATCCCTCTCTCCCCAAGAATGGCTTGAAACCCATTCCGATTTAGCATCGTTACGGCTCCATGTCGAAAACGGGTCGAGGTCAAGCGTCAGCCATCATCTGGTTCCGGCAGGATCTTCGTCTCACCGACCAGGCCGCACTCGCGGCGGCCGCGCGTGGAGGTGCGGTCATCCCCGTCTACGTGCTCGACGACGAGACGCCAGGCGATTGGCGGATCGGCGGCGCCCAGCGCTGGTGGCCGCACCACAGCCTTGCGGCGCTGGCGGCGGCGCTCGAAAGCAAGGGCTCCCGGCTCATTCTGCGCAAGGGCAAGGCGCACGAAGTCCTGGCCGGGCTGGCGCAAGAGGCGGGCACGTGCCGCATCCATGCGCTTCGTCATTATGAGCCTTGGTGGAAGAAGGCCGAAGCAGCCGTCGCCAAGGATCATGAGCTCCGCCTGCATGATGGCAATTATCTTGCGCCGCCCGCTCATGTCGTGAATGGCTCCAATGCACGCTATCGCATCTTCACGCCCTGGTGGCGCGCGCTCAAGGCGCAGATGCCGCCCCAAAAGCCGATCCCCGCGCCGGGACGAATTTCGGCACCTCCTAAATGGCCGGTGAGTGACAGGCTGTCGGATTGGAACCTGCTGTCCACCCGCCCGAACTGGGCGAATCAGTTCGGGCAATATTGGCAGCCCGGCGAGGATGGAGGGCGCGCGGCACTCGATCGCTTTCTGCCCGCGCTCGAAGATTATGAGAACGCGCGCAATCTGCCCTCGCACGATGCAGCTCGCGCCTTTCGCCGCACCTGCATTTCGGCGAGATCTCGCCCGCGACGGTCTGGTATCGTTGCACGGCGCGGGCACATGCCAAGGCCGAGCCCTATCTGCGCGAGGTCGGGTGGCGGGATTTCGGCGCCAATGTCATCGACCAGTTTCCGGATTACGCACGGCACAACGGCCGCGAGGGCTATGCGGTGCGCTGGCGCACCGGCAGATCAGCCGACGCGGATTATGAAGCCTGGACCAAAGGCCGCACCGGCTACCCCATCGTTGACGCCGGAATGCGCCAACTTTGGGCGATCGGCTGGATGCACAACCGCGTGCGGATGATTGCGGCAAGCTTTCTGATCAAGCATCTGTTGATCGACTGGCGGCGCGGCGAGCGCTGGTTCTGGGATACGCTGGTGGATGCGGATTACGGCAATAACAGCCAGAACTGGCAATGGGTGGCGGGCAGCGGCGTGGACAGCAGCCCGTTCGGCCGCATCATGGCGCCGCTCTCGCAATCGGCGAAATTCCAGGCGGGCGATTATATTCGCCGCTAGGTGCCGGAGCTTGCCGGGCTGGACGACAAGCAGGTGCATGATCCCCATGCGGCCGGCTGCGCCCCCTCCGATTATCCGGAGCCGCTGATCGGTCATGGCGCGGCACGCGAGCGCGCCTTGGCCGCGCAGCGCGGTAATTGAGGTAAAAGGCTGCGGTCGCCAGCATCTTAACGCTGCTTGTTGAGCCCAGGCTAATTGATCAGTGCCATTCTGCGCGGGGACCTGGAGGGAACCGCGTGATATCAGCCTTTTCGAGCGCGATCATGGGCGTGCGGGCCAGCATGGCGCGGGCCGATGCGAGCGCCGCACGCATCGCCGGCCAGACGAGCGATCCCGTTCCCGATCTCATCGATCAGCTTCAGGCGAAATCCGCCTTCGATGCCAACATACTGTCGCTGCGTACTGCCAACGACATGCAAGAGCGCTCTATTCGTCTCTGGGCCTGACAAGTTCGTCGCAAAGTACTGGCCCCGTAACGAAGCTATAGCTTTAGTTAGCCTGCGCCGTTCGTGCTATGGTGACCATGCCGGGAAAGGCTTGGTTATCCTTTTTCCGGAAAGGCAGCAGCCGCGCATGTCGTCGCGGCGGAGTGCAGAATGGTGTTGAAAGCGGCGTTGGCATTGGCGTTGCTGACTGGGTCAGCCTGTGCATTGGCAAAGGCCAATGAGTATGCCGAAGGACAGGTTTGGGAATATAAGACGAGGCCGCAGGACCCCGGTTCCCTCCTCAAGATCCAAAAAATCAGTACCTATCCCACCCGCGTCGAAAACCGCGTGATCTACCATTTAAGCATCATCGGCGTCCATCTGAACGATCCGGCGACGACGCGCACGATCAGCCATGTGCCGGTTTCGCGCGAAGCGCTCGACGACAGCGTCACCAGGCTCTCGCCGGCCCGGCCGTTCTTTCCAGCAGCGACTGACGGCATCGCTGAATGGCGCAAGGCGAACGGCGGCGTCTTCACCGTTCCGATAGCGCAGATCATCAACATTGTAGAAGATACGATGAGCAAGATGCCCGCCGCGCGCGCCGTTCCATGAGCTGCCCCCGCTGAAGCGCAACACCCCCTCCCGGCGACAGTGGGGAGGGGGCGCGGCCGATGGCCCGATACGCCGGCCATCGGCAACTGAGCGGGCATGCGGAAAACGAATGGGGCGGGCGAATTAATCCACGCCCCTCAGCAATATCTGCATCGCGCTGGGCGCGGCGGCGGGCAGCGGGCTATAGGGGAGGCGAATCGATGGCCGGGGGATGGAGCTCTCATGAAGTTTTTCGTCGACACAGCGGATACCAAGGATATCGCCGAGCTTGCTGCCACCGGCCTGTTGGACGGGGTGACCACCAATCCTTCGCTGATCCACAAATCGGGCCGCAAGTTTCTTGAGGTGGTCGAGGAGATTTGCGGGCTGGTGAACGGACCTGTCTCTGCCGAAGTGGTGGCGCTGGATCATGAGACGATGATGAAGGAGGCTGCGATCCTGAGAAGGATCGCGAGCAATGTCGCCGTCAAGGTGCCGCTGACGGTCGACGGGCTCAAGACCTGCAAGAAACTTTCGGACGACGGCGTGATGGTCAACGTCACGCTCTGCTTCTCCGCCAATCAGGCACTGCTGGCGGCCAAGGCGGGGGCGAGCTTCATCTCGCCCTTTGTGGGACGACACGACGACAATGGCTTCGACGGCATGCAGCTCATCGGCGACATTCGGCAGATCTACGACAATTATGATTTCGAGACGGAAATCCTCGTCGCGAGCGTGCGCCATCCGGTGCATGTTCTGGAAAGTGCCAAGATCGGCGCAGATGTGATGACGGCGCCGCCGGCCGTGATCCGCGCCCTGTTCAACCACCCGCTCACGGATAAAGGCATCGAAGGATTCCTCGCCGATTGGGCCAAGACCGGGCAGACGATCGGATAGGTTTTTGCGTTTTCTGCTTGCCGTAATAGTTGCACTGACGACGATCTTCGCAGGACCTGATCCGGCGGCTGCAAAAAGCCCGGCACCGGCGACGGCAAGGGTGAGGCTGCAAACCGAATTGGGATCTATCGTGATCGAGGTCGATCTGCGGCACGCGCCGATCACCGCCGCCAATTTCCTGGCCTATGTCGATCAGAAAAGGTTCGACGGCGAAACCTTCTACCGGGCGGCACGCAACCGCAACGCGCCGCAATATGGGCTTGTCCAAGGTGGGATCGATCACAAGATCAGCCGGGCACTTGCGCCCATCGCGCACGAGCCCACGAGTAAGACCGGGCTTCGTCATGTCGACGGTACCGTATCGATGGCGCGCAACGAGCCCGGCACGGCGATGGGCGATTTCTTCATCATCGTCGGCCAAGGCGGTTCCTATCTCGATGCCGGGCCGAACGGGCGGCCACCGGGTTACGCCGCCTTCGGCCATGTGGTGAGCGGCATGGAAATCGTGCGCAAGATCCTGGCCCTGCCAACGTTTCGTGGCGGCTATTCCTATGAAACAATGGGGCAATCGATCCGAAACCGGGTCAAGATCATTGCCGCGCGGAGGATATGACCAGTCGGCGGCTGCTCTATGCAATAGCTTGCTCACGTTCGCATATTGATCAGGCGAGCACCGCCATCAGCCATCAGAGCGGCAGAGCTAGGCCGCGCGGGGCCATCTAGACGGCGGCTAGACCGATCGGCGGCCCGTGAAGAGCTGCACCAGCCCCACGATCAGCGCCACCACCAACAGCAGATGAATCAACCCGCCCGCGATATGAAACGCAAAGCCTGCGAGCCACAAAACAAGCAGGATGACAACGATCGTCCATAACATGGCGTAACCTCCAACCAGCAGCCAAAACGCCCTGCCCCGCGGCAACGTTCCCGGGCCGGCACCGCTCGGCTGGCAGCAGGAGATCGTTACGGCGCTGCTTCGGAAAAATCCGTAATGCTGCCAGGGGATTAATGAAGCTATTGGATCCTCAGCAAAGGCAAGGGGGCTTTTCCTTTGCATGGGCCGCCGGAGTTGAGACGAGGGGTGATCCTCCGGCGGCACATTTCCTTCGACCAGACTGTTTATCCTGTCGGCGGATCCGCATTCGCGGCGCGATTTCTCCACATCACATCTTGGCAGCCTCGCTCATCGAGCGGGGAACCGTGCCACAGCAGGGTTCGTTGGAGAGCGCAGTACATAACAGCCAAGGAGTTTGGATCATGTATCGTACCGGCTTTTCGGGGGCAGGCACCGCAATCGTCGGGTGCCTCGCATTGCTCGCGTCGCCGGCGCTAGCCGGCAAGGCAGACAGGGCGCGGGCCGCAATTGCGGAAGCTCAGGGCAAGGTGGATGCCGCCGACAAGATCGGAACGGCGGGCGAAGCACCCCACCTCCAGGCCGAAGCACAAGCCGCGCTGCGCGCCGCGCAGGAGAGCTTGAAAAGCGGGCACAAGGAGCGCGCGATCGCCCAGGCCAATCATGCGTCGGAGCTAGCAGACACCGCGCTGGGCGAGGCCCAGCGCCGCAAGCAGCAGGCCGAAGCGGAACAGCGCGCTCAGGCCGAATCGGCTGCCGCGCAGGCGCAGCAGGCGACCCAGGAAGCGAATGCGCGCGCTGCTGCGGCCGAGCAGACGGCTGCTGCAGCCGCGGCCGATGCCGCCGCTGCGCGTGCCGCTGCCGCGACCCCGGTCGTCGTCCCCGCTGCGCCCACCACCACCGTGACCACGCAGACCGAGAAGGTTGCCACGTCGACGCGCCGGCCGGTTACGCACAGGGTCGTTAAACGGCGGACCACGACCACGCGTCCGGCGTCGGCCGTTACAGAGCGGACGACGACGACCGTCACGACCGGTCAATAATTTCAGCAACAAACTGTTGATGGGGCCGCTCCCATTGGGGGCGGCTCCATCATTTTGCCTGCAAGACATCAGAGGCCAGCGCTTCGGCGGCCGCGCGCACCCCGCTTTCCCACGCACCATGTGCGGTTGAGTAATCCGTCGAATGCGTCGCCTCCCCGGCGAAAAACAGGCGGTCATCGACTGCGGCGGCCAGCACGCCGCGCGACGAGGAATGCCCCGGCAGAGCATAGCTATAGGAGCCTTCGATCCAATCGGTTTTGCGCCATGCGGTGCCAGTGAGGAAATAGAGGTGCGGCCGGATGTTGCTGCCGAGCAGCCGGGCCAGTTCCTCCACTGCCAAGGAAAAGGCGGCGTCCAACCCTTCGCGTTCGAGCGCTTCCGCGCCACTGCCGCCGAGGAAGCATTCGATCACCGGGCGGCCCATTGGCCTGATATAATAGCTGCCGGTGCACCGGCTGGAAGGATTGCCCAGCAGGTGCGTCTCGCTTTCCAAACCATGACCTTCGCGCAGCGCCAGGAAAATCTTGTCAGCCAAGCCGAGCGGCAAGCGCGCCGCCGCCTGGCAATGATCGTCGATGGCGGGCGTGAAGCTGATCCGACCGGAGGCGAGCACCGTCGGCGGAACCGTGAGGATCGCCGTGCTGGCACTGAGTGCCCCCAATGGCGTCTCCAGTCTCAGCCTATTGTCGCCGCGGTCGATCCGCGTCACCGGCGTGCCCAGTTTCAATGGAATGGGTGGCAGGAGCGCTGCGATCAGCGTTCCATATCCTCGCGGTAGCCGCCAATTATTCTCTGACGCGGCCTGATCATAAGCCAGGTAATCCGCAACCGAGAGCTGCGCCAGCGAAGCGCCGTTGATATAGCCGCTCAGTGCCTCGAGATAGGCGTTCCAAGGGCTGCCGGGCTTAAGTGCGTCGGCGGCACAATCGCTTGCCGGCGGATCATGCTCCAGCCGGTGCATGAACGCTTCGAATGCAGCGTTCGCGGCATCCTGATCCTCAGGCGGGAAACCGAGATCGCGATATTGCTCGCGCCACGCGGTCGGCCCGCGAAGCACTGAAAAGCCGTTCGCTTCAGCCAGTGCCACGAGCGGATTGCGCTCGGCGGAATGAAGCCAGCCGCAGCCGAGATCGAGCGGCATGCCGGCGAGCGTCTGCGTCCACGCGCGTCCGCCGACGCGCTGGCTCGCCTCGATCAGGATGACCGAGCGGCCAGTTTTGAAGATCTCGCGGGCGGCAGCGACTCCGGCCGCCCCGGCCCCTATGATAGCCACGTCGAAATGCTGCTTCATATCGATTCAATTTTCCTCGATGTGGCGTTCGTCCTCGCTGGTGATCGCGAGTTCGCGGAAATCGAGCTCCTCCTGCAGGGCGAGATAGCTGTCGGCACCGACAACACTGCTTGACCGCAATTGCTCCAGCCGCTTCCGCTGGTTTCGGATCGCAGCGAGACCCAGCCTGCGCTTCTTCTCCATCGCGGCGGAGTGAGTCGATTGGGCCACGTCCCGCTCCAATATGAAGCCGTAACGCAGATGATCTGCCTCGGCGCCCTCCTTGCCGTCCAGAGATGCCAAGGCGGTTTTCGCAAGCTGCACCCGCGCCTCCTCCAATTCCGCTTCAAGCTCCTTCGTCTTGTCCAGATCAAGCAACCGCACGAGTGGGGCAAGCGTCAGGCCCTGGATGATGAGGGTAGCCAGCACCACCGCAAACGCCGTCAGCACGATCAAATCGCGCTGGGGAAAACCGGCCGGCAACGCGAAGGCCGTCGCCATCGTGATCAGCCCCCTCATGCCGCACCAGCCGACCAGCACGCCTTGACCGAAGCTCGGCACTTGCACCGGCCCGCGCAGGATCGGGAAATGATGCGACAGCCAATTATAGCCAAGCACCCACGCCATCCTGACGCCGATGACGACCGCAACCGCGACGGCGGCGAAGCTCGACACCTGCTGGAGCCGATCGGCCGACATTCCGCCGACGATCATCCGTACCTGCATGCCCATCAGCATGAAGGCGACCACGTTGAGCAGGAAGACGACCGAGGTCCATACCGCGAAGGAGTGTACGCGCACACGCGGAGGTTGCCGCAATCCAGCGCTGCGCGCGATCGTCATCGCGAACGCGACGAGACACAGCACCGGCGAGAGATGAAGGCGTTCGGCAAGGAACCAAACCGCGAAGGTCGTGGCGAACTCCAGCAGATTGCCGCCGAGCGTGCTGCCGACGAATTGCGAGACGGGCCTGAACAGCACGGCGGACAGAATGCCCAACAGGACCCCGCCGGGAGCCGCAAGCGCGAGCCGGAAGGCGATGCCCCCATCGATCCCGCCCGCCGCCTGCACGGTGATCGCCATGCTGAACAGCAGCAGCGCAGTCGCATCGTTCAGCAGCCCCTCGCCCTTGAGCACCGCGACCGAGCGGCGCGGCATGTGGATATTTCCCAGCATCGCTGTCGCCGCCACCGCATCGGGCGGTGAGACGATCGCGCCCAGCGCCAGCGCCGCATAGAAAGGAAGCCCGGCCAATGCGATGCCGAGCCCCATGATCGCGGCGGTCGTTAGCAGCACCGCGACCACTGCCATCGCCAAGAGTTGACGCCAGAGTTTTCGGACCGCACCGATAGGAAAATCAAAAGCTGCATCAACGAGCGCGGGCGCAATAAACAGCGCGAGCGCGGTTTCCGGATCAAGCATGATCGAAGGTGTGCCGGGGATAAGCGCGAGGACGACGCCTGCTGCCGCAAGCATCGTCGGATAAGGAATTCCCATGCGCCGCGAAAATTGCAGCAGCACGATCGCCGTCAGGAGAAGCGCGACAAGGCTTTCGAAAAAGGTCACGCGCGGGGTAACGCTTGCGCGGCGCTATGGTACCAGAAGCTTAGTGGATCACCGCGTGGGCTCGCCGATTGAGGCCATGCCCCGTCGCCACCAGGCATACGCCGATGATGGTGAAGACCACCTCGCCTGGCACGCCATGGCGCAAGCTCAGCGCATATGCCATCGCGCCGAGGCCAAGGCAGCCGATCAACAGCGGCAATTTCCGCCCATGGCTCATCGCCCCGCGGACGAGCGCGATCACGCCGAGACCGAGCGCCAACACCAGGCCCACTTCATGTATCGCGGGGTTCGTGAATATGCTCGCCGTGGAAGCGGCAAGCGCTATGAGCAGAGCCGTCGCCGCGCAATGGATGAGGCAAAGCCCAGAAAGCCCGATCGCCGCGCGATCCAGCCAACCCGTTGCCGATGCTGTTCCCTCTCCTGCCATGCCGACAGCTTTGCCATAGCGGGAGAAAGGTTACAATATATCATTTGACGACAAAAGCGTGGCCGCCATCTTCTGAAAGATGGCGGCCCCTGTTACTTGGCGGCGATCGTCACCGAGCAGCGGACTGCGGGCAGATCCGGGGTCATGCCCCGTTCCTCCGCCAATGATGCGAGCTCGACGCCTCCTTTCGCAGCAGCCGCGCGCTCGGCCAGCGAGGCCATGTCCGCGCAATCGGAGGCACCCGATCCGCCAGCGCCATAAGCATTGGCCAGCGCGGTGGTGAACCGATCATAGCTGCGCGTGCCCTCGGCCTGCCCATAGGCCATGCTGAAATGCGCCTTGAGCCGGCCGTTCACCTCGGTAATCGCGGCGCGATGGCGCACCACGAAGCGGTTGTAGCTCGCCAGCACGTCCGTGCCGGTTGTGCGGCAGCGCAGGCCAGCCACCATCATCATCGTCTGCATATCGCGCACCTTGGCGGCGGAGATTTCCTGCGCCGACCAGCAATCGCTGACCGCGGCACCTGCTTCGCCCGCCGCAAACGCGAGCACCAACGCGGCGCATGCCGCGCGTTCCCATGTTCCCATAACGCAACACCCCTGTTACCCCGCAGCGAAAGATTCCGCCGCAGATGGAGTGTCAGGCCCGCGCCTTCCCGAAAAATGAAAACAGAATCTTACCTGAAAATTGATCTGAATCGGCCGATCGTCAATTAACCATCGTCACGCGTTGCCGGTGATAGGAGCGAGCAGACGCGCATCGATGCCGGCATCGGCAAAACCGCGTACCCAGCGCGCGTCGGCCAGGGTCTCAAACAGCAGCGAATCGGATCCTGGCGTGACGAACCAGCCGTGCCGCGTCATTTCCTCGTCAAGCTGGCCTTCGCCCCAGCCGGCATAACCCAGCGAAACGACAAAGCGGCTTGGCCCTTTGCCCTCGGCGATAGCGCGCAACACGTCCAAGGTTGAGGTGAGCGTCCAGCGCTTACCCACCAGCACGCTGTCCTCCCCACCCCAATCCTGACTGTGCAGGACGAAACCGCGCTGCGGCTCGACCGGGCCGCCATAATGGACCGGCACGTCGGGTGCTACGCCAGGATCGATATCGAGCTGTCCCAGCAGATCGTGCAGGCTGATCTGCGGAACAATATGGCCGATGCCGATGCCAAGCGCGCCGCGATCATCGTGCGCGCACATCGCAATCACCGCCTTGGCGAAACGCGGATCGCCGATGCCGGGCATGGCGAGTAGGTACTGTCCACTGAGATAGGCTGGCGATTCCATCGGACTCTGTATAGAGCGGAGCGCCAAAGGGTCCACAGTTACGGACACGCAATGATCGAGAGTTCACCGGCAATCTCAGTCATCGTGCCGGCTTATGGCGTGGCGCACCTGCTACATGAGGCGTTGCAATCGCTGCAGGCGCAGGACTTTGCGGACTGGGAAGCAATCGTGATCGATGACGGAGCGCCCGATGATGTCGCCGCCGCATTTGCCCCTTTCGCAAGCGATTCCCGATTCCGGCTGATCCAGACCGACAATGGCGGGATCGCCGCCGCACGCAATCGTGCGATCGCGCGCGCGCGCGCACCGCTGATCGCGTTCCTCGACGGCGACGATCTGTACCAGCCCGACTATCTTTCGACGATGACCGCCGCCATCGCCGCTGAGCCCACGATCGGCTTCGTCACGTGCGACGCGATCTATTTCGGCACGCCTGCTCGCGAAGGGCAGCCATTCTCCAAATATAGCGCTCAGAGCGGCCCGCTCACGCTCGATCGCGTGCTGAGCCGCAAATTCAACGTCTTCATCGGCTGCGTTCTGCGGCGCGTGGCGTTCGATCAGATCGGCGGGTTCGACACCAGCCTCCAATCGGCCGAGGATCTCGATCTGTGGATTCGGCTGCTGGAGACGGGCTGGACCGGCGCGTGCGTCCGCCGCCCGCTGTGCCGCTATCGGCGCAGGCCCGGCTCGCTTTCCTGGAGCAAGCTCAGCCTGCTCACCTCCGCCGAGCAGGTCTATCGCAACGCGGCCGCGCGGCTCACGAGTCGGCCGGAAGGCGCGACCGCTACGCGCATGCTCGATGCGGTGCGGCGGGAGATCAGCTGGATCGAGGGCGAAGAGCTGATCCGCGCCGGCCGTGCGCGCGAAGGCATCGCCGTGCTGACTGGCGCCGGCGCGGATCGGCGATCGCTCCGCTGGCGGCTCGCAATGCCGCTGATGCGGATAGCACCGCCGCTCGCACCGCTGCTCGTTCAGCTCCGCCTGTGGCTGCCGCCGCTTTTCCCCGGCGCGGCGGAGTGATAGAGCCGCGCGGTTCCGCTATGGACAGTTCAAAAGGATGACAGCATGACGATTAAAGCAGGCGATCGCCTTCCTTCGGTAACCTTCACCAAGATGACCGAAAATGGTCCGGAAGCCGTCGAGTCGGACAGCTATTTCAAGGGCCGCCGCGTCGCGCTGTTCTCGGTTCCGGGCGCATTCACGCCGACTTGCTCGGCCAAGCATCTACCCGGCTTCATCGACAAGGCCGCTGAACTCAAAGCCAAGGGCATCGACGAAATTGCCTGCACGGCGGTGAACGATGCTTTCGTGATGGGTGCCTGGAGCAAATCCGCCGCCGCCGATGGCAAGGTCACGCTGCTGGCCGATGGCAATGGGGATTTCGCTAAGGCGGTTGGTTTGACGATGGACGGCAGCAAATTCGGCCTTGGCCAGCGCGGTCAGCGCTTTTCGATGGTTGTGAACGACGGCGTGGTCGAACAGCTCAACGTCGAAGCGCCGGGCGAGTTCAAGGTCAGCAGCGCCGAGCACATGCTCGAGCAGCTCTGAGCTTCATGGCGGGAGGATACGCAGCCTCCCGCCAGACTTACCGCCGTCCAGGAGGGCGCCATGAATCGGATGAGATTGAGCCTGACGATCGTCGCCTCGACGGCGACGATGCTCGCTGCTGCCGGCAACGCGCAAGCGTGGCAACCCCAGTCGGGCGTGATGCCCTCCTATCGCACCGCGCCACCCAAGGTGACCAAACGCATCGACGGCCAGGATGGGCTCAACGCCGCGCTGGCGAATGCAAGAGGCGGCGAAGTGCTTGGGCTCGCACCGGGCGGCTATGCAATCCAGCTTTCCGGGCGCAGCTTTGCCTCGCCGGTTGTCATCACCTCGGCCAACCCGGCGAAGCCCGCCAAGATCGGCTGGATCAAGCTTGAGGACGTCTCCAATCTTACCTTCACGAGATTGGAGATCGCGCGCGCCGCGAAGCCCGGTGAATCAGTCGAAGGTGCCTATATCGGCAAGGTCGGTGGCGGATCGAACATCACCTTCGATTCGGTCTGGGTGCACGGCTCGCTCGACGATGATCCGAGCAACGACGTCACCGGCATTTCCATCGGCGGCACCAAAAATGCCCGCGTCATCAACAGCGAGTTCGAGCAGCTCGGCCGCGCCGTCGTGTTCGGCGCGATCCGGAATTCCGTGATCGCTAATAATAAGATCCATGACATCCGATCGGACGGCTTCGATTTCGCACAATCGAACAATGTGCTGATCGAGGGCAATCATTTCAGCGCTTCGCATCGCGTGGCGAAGGATCACCCCGACGGCATCCAGTTCTGGACCCGCAACACGAAGCGGCCTTCGACTGACATCATCATCCGCAACAACCAGATCATGCAGGGCCATGGCAGCGGCATGCAGGGTATCTTCATGCGCGATGAGACCGAAAACATGCCGTTCGAACGGATCACGATCGAGAACAACCTGATCCTCGGCAGCAACATGGCCAACGGCATCTTCATCGCCAATGGGCGCCAGCTCAAGATCCTCAACAATACGGTCGTCTCTCCCACCGATGACAAGAACCCGGTGTGGATCAAGCTCATATCGGTTCACGACGTGACCTTCGAAGGCAATATCGCCGATGTCGGCGGCAACAAGTCGCCCGACCGCGCCAAAATCAAGATGTCACTCCTGAAAACGAAGCGCTTCCGGGATCTTGCACCCGATGATCTGGTCGTGCCGGGGATCGGCTACCAGCTTACCCCGGCCACTGGCAATTAAGGCCGCTTACCAGCCGCACGTCCTGCCCTTGTTCTGCTGCTCGAGCCAGGTCACCAGCGGCTTGAAATAAGCGATCAGGGCGCGGCCATCGATCTCGCGGCTGCCGGTGAACACTTGCAGCGCATCGGGCCATGGCTTTGATGCGCCCATCGCGAGCATCTTGTTCAGATTGGCGCCGACCTTCTTGTTGCCATAGAAGGAGCAGCGATGCAGCGGACCCTTCCACCCGGCCTGCTTGCACGCCGCCTGATAGAATTGGAATTGCAGGAGTCGCGCGAGGAAGTAGCGCGCATAAGGCGTGTTGCCCGGAATATGGAATTTCGCGCCGGGATCGAAGGCGTTGGCGGGCCGATCGGCCGGCGGCACCACGCCCTGATATTGCAGGCGCAGATCGTTCCAGCCTTTCTCGTAATTGGCCGGCGCAATCTCGCCTGAGAACACGCCCCAGCGCCATTTGTCGATCAGCAGGCCGAACGGCAGGAACGCCACCTTATCCATCGCTTGGCGCAACAGCAAGCCGAGATCCTTGTCCGGGCCCGGCACCTTGGACTTGTCGAGCAGGCCGAGCTTGACGAGATAGTCCGGCGTTACCGAAAGCGCGATGAAATCGCCGATCGCTTCGTGGAAGCCGTCATTGGCGCCGTTCTGATAGAGCGTCGACTGCGCCTTATAGGCGCGCTGATAGAAATTATGCCCCATCTCGTGATGGATCGTCACGAAATCATCGGCATTGACCTTGGTGCACATTTTGATGCGCAGATCGTCCTGATTGTCGATGTCCCAGGCCGAGGCGTGGCACACCACCTCGCGATCGCGTGGTTTCACGATCTGTGAACGACCCCAGAAGGTTTTCGGCAGCGGATCGAAGCCGAGCGAGGTGTAGAAGCCCTCGCCGGTCTTGAACATCTTGATCGGATCGTAACCGTGCGAGACGAGCAGATCGGTTAGGCTATAGCCGATATCGCCAGCGCCCTTAGGCGCCACGACATCATAGATATTGCCCCATTCCTGCGCCCACATATTGCCGAGCAGATCGGCGCGGATCGGGCCGGCGGCAGGCTGCACCGCATCGCCATATTTCTCGTTAAGCTTGGCGCGGGTATAGCAATGAAGCTGCACGTAAAGCGGCTTCACCTGCAGCCAGAGCTTATCCATCAGCGCGGCGAATTGCTCGGGCGGCATGTCATAGCCCGCTCGCCACAATGCGCCGGTATCCTGATAGCCGAGCTCCTTCGAACCCGCGTTGGCGATCTCGACCAGCCTTGCATAATCGTCGTGCATCGGCGTGCCGACATTGTCATGCCAGCTTACCCACATTTCCTTGAGTTCATCGGGATTGCGATTGGTGCCCATCGCTTCCTCGATGTCGGACCCGCTGATCGGCTGCCCCTTCAGCGTGCCCTTGCCCTTGCCATATTCGGACTGCAGCTTGGTGGCGATCCGGTTCAGCTCGTCGGCCGCGCCGGGCGTATCGGGCGCGGGCAGCACCAGGCCCTGCTTGAGGAAATCGAGCTTGCGCCTTGTATCGAAGCCTAGCCCCTTGACCGGATCGAACTTCGCCGCGCCCTTGGCATATTTGACGCCAAGCTCAGTCCCGCGCGCGCCGAATTCGGCGGCGATCGCATCGGTATCGTCAGTGATAAAGGTGTTGTTGATCCACTGGGCGCGATTGTTGAGAACCGCATAATCGCCCAGCTCCTTTTCGGCCTTTGCGACGAAAGTATCGGCGTCAGCGGGCGAGGTCGCGCCGGCCTGCGCGAATGCGGGAACCGAAAAGCCAAGCGTGGCCGCCATCGCGATATGGGAAATCATCCTCCTCATACGACTCGCCCTTTCCTCTATTTACATAATTGTAAGCCCCCATGGCCGGAGATCAGCCGATCGGTCAAGTCAGCAGGAAATCGCGAATAACCTTTCCAAGTTCCGCTTTCATCACCGCATTCATATGATTGCCGGGGATCTCGGCAAAGCTGCCATGGGCGAGCGCCTGCGCTAGCGCATCGCCCGAGCCATTGTCATGATCCTCGGTACCGTTGACGACCACGGTCTCGGTCATGATTTTTGGCAGCTCTGAAGCGGGCGTATCCACGAAGCTGTTGAGGATCAGCAACAGCGCCTCCGGATCGCCGCCGGTCGTTTTCAGGAAGGCCTCGGTCATCCACTCGGGTGTTCCGCGCGCAAAGCTGCCGAGGTTCGTGAGCACATGGCGGAAATGGCTCCCCCTGCCCGCGGTATCGACGATGCCCTGAAGCCCCATGCCGGACAGCACCGCCTTGCGTGGGGCCGCGCCGCGCACCAGCATCCGCAGCGTGGTGCGTCCGCCCAGCGAATAGCCGCCGAGATCATAATCATCGAGGCCGAGATGCCGAAGCAGCGCAAAGCCGTCATCGGCAAGGATATCGGGTGGATAGGCGGCCGGATCGTGGGGCTTGGCGCTGTCGCCATGAGCACGCAGGTCAGGCATGATCACGCGGAACCCTGCATCGGCAAGCAGCGCGGCGTGGCCGTAACGGATCCAGTTGGTCCAAGCGTTGGAGAAATAGCCGTGGATCAGTACCAGCGGCCGCCCCTCTCCCGTCTCGCGATAGGCCAGGCGCTGGCCGTCGAGGGACTCGAAATAGCTTATCGGAAGATCAGTCGGGGAGCTTGCCAATCGCGTTCATCCAGCGCTCGACCGTGGCCGGGTTGTCGGTGACGCGGTAGCGGGGCAATTCCTTCGTGTCGAGCCAGGCTTCATGCATCGCCTCGACGCCGAAATGATGCCTGGGAACGAAATAGCCGGCATCGTCGAACGTTCCGACATGGAGATCGCATTTGTCGCCGTCATGATATTCGAATCCCAGCGGCGTTCCGCACCGCGCGCAGAAGGGTCGCCGCGCGATCGGGGAGCTTTCGTACCAATCGGGCTCATGTTCCCAGCGAAGTGCCGCCTTTGGAAGATTGGCGAAGGCGATCGAGACATTGCCGGAGGCGCGCTGGCACATGCGGCAATGGCAGAGATAGGCATCCGGCGCATCGATCTCAGCAGCGTAACGGATGCGGCCGCATTGGCAGCCGCCGCGCATTTCGGTCATTTGCGGCATCCTTCTGCTTTCAGGCTTCACCGGACTCCCTTGTTCGCGATCAGTCTTGCGCCGTCAACATGCCGCATCGCGCCGCAGCTAAACAAAGGCGAACTCGGCCGGTGCAGAAACACACCTATCCGGCATAGGCGGATATTCGCCCTCGGCCGAACGTTGTCGCTCAATAAATAGGAGGATCATATGCCTCGTGGTGACAAGGATGCTTACACGGACAAGCAGAAGCGCAAGGCCGAACATATCGAAGAAGGCTATGAAGATCGCGGCGTGCCGAAAAAGGAGGCCGAGCGTCGCGCCTGGGCAACCGTGAACAAGGAATCGAGCGGCGGCAATAAATCAGGCACCGGCCGGGGCAAGCCGGATACGCATGTCTCCTCATCGCGCGGCGGCCGTGCTCACAAGTCCGGCTCGCCCGAACAGCGATCGGCCGCTGCGCGCAAAGGCTGGGCTACGCGGCGAAAGAACGCCGCGAAGTAAGTCTAAGCCGGACCGGGAGAAGCCGGGGGGTTAGGCCAGCGCCGCGCGAACGCGGGCATCATAGCGCTCCGCAAGCCGGCGAAGCGCCTGCCCGCCGTCGCCGCTGAATGATGAGCCATGCATGAGCGCGAGGGTTTGCGGCGCGAGATCGGCGAGCTTACGGATGGTCGGCGCCGTCAACGGACCAATGCTGGTCGCGCCAAACAGGTCTTCGGCTGCAATGGCGGCATCAACGATATCCTGCCCGGTGACCGCCGGGCCATTTCCGACATGGGTGAAGAGATCGCCGCAGAATAATGTGCCGGTCGTCTCCTCATAGAGCACCTGCGCCTCCCAGCCGTGCGGCACGTGCGGCGTGGCGATGAAGCGAACACGCTTGCCGCCGAGATCGAGCACTTCATGCTCGCCCACCGCCCTGGGCGGCCGGTCGGCCAGATCGTTCACGGAGATTTCGCAGCCGAGCTGGCTGTAAACCACCTGTGCATTCGGCGCGGCCGCCAGCCACAGGTTCATCGCCCCGCACTCGTCCGCCTCGATATGGCCGAAACTGATCCAGCGCAGCCGATCGAGCGGAACGATTTCCGCTGCTGCGGCCAAGACCAGCGGAAAGAGCGCACGCGAGCCGCAATGAAATAGCAGCGGCTCGTCAGCCGCGATCAGGAACTGGTTGAAGGTAAATCCGTCCGGCGGCGCGATTTCGGCGACATGGGTCGACAGGCGAAAGATGCCCGGCGCGATCTCGTCCGCCTGGGTCTGCATCAGATCCACAACCGAAGCAGACCGCCACCTGCGGTGCGTGGCCCCACAGCTCTTTTGACCAACAGCTGCCGCACGTCACCAAACTCGCCACCGTTTAAAGCGGCGATACGGGTTTTGATAAAGGCACCCCGGCCCGTCACGCCGCCTTCTTGAGGTGCCGGCGGCCGAGCAGCTCGGCGATCTGGACAGCGTTGAGGGCAGCGCCCTTGCGGAGATTGTCCGACACGCACCAGAGGACGAGACCATTGTCGACCGTGGGGTCCTCGCGGACTCGGCTGATATAGGTCGCGTACTCGCCGACGCATTCGATCGGCGTGACATAGCCGCCGTCCTCGCGCTTATCGACCAGCATGATGCCGGGGGCCTCGCGCAGGATCGCCTGCGCCTGCTTGGCGCTGATCTCGTCTTCAAACTCGATGTTGATCGCCTCGCTATGGCCGACGAAGACCGGCACACGCACGCAGGTTGCCACCACCTTGATCTTGGGATCAAGGATCTTCTTGGTCTCGACCACCATCTTCCATTCCTCCTTGGTGAAGCCGTCATCGAGGAACTTGTCGATGTGCGGGATCACGTTGAAGGCGATCTGCTTGGTGAACTTCTTGGGCTCGTTGCTATCGCCGACGAAGATGTTGCGGCTTTGCTCGAACAGCTCGTCCATGCCCGCCTTACCTGCACCCGAGACCGACTGATAGGTCGAGACGACCACGCGCTTGATCCTGGCGGCATCGTGCAGCGGCTTCAGCGCGACGACCATCTGCGCGGTCGAGCAATTGGGATTGGCGATGATGTTCTTGCGCGTATAGCCGTCGATCGCCTCCGGGTTCACCTCCGGCACGATCAGCGGAATATCCGGGTCCATCCGGTAGAGCGACGAATTGTCGATCACGGTACAGCCGGCCGCGGCCGCCTTCGGCGCATAGATGGCGGTCGCTTCCGAGCCGATCGCGAACAGCGCGATATCCCAGCCGGCCCAATCGAAATGCTCGATATTCTTGACCTTGTAGGTCTTGCCGGTCTCGCCGAACGGAATCTCGTCGCCAGTCGAGCGCGCAGACGCCAGCAGCGCCAGATCGTCGATCGGAAACTCACGTTCCGCCAGGATGTTCAGCATCTCGCGACCGACATTCCCGGTCGCGCCGGCGACAACTACACGGTACCCCATTTCAAGCTCCAAGGATAAAAGCGGCGGCCTCCATAGAGAGTTGCGGCGCGAAAGCCAAATCGGAACATGCTTGCCCGCCACCCTATCTTAACATCTCGAAGCCGCATTTGATTGATGATATCATCGACACGCCGGAGAGTCCGCGCGAAGATGGGCCTACCGGCTGGGAACGAGGAGTTCTTCAGGACGAGGAGGTCTTATGGCAATTGGTGGAATGGCGCCCGATGGGGCGCGGACGGCCGTCTCCGGTGTAGACAATAACGCCTATCCGGTTCGGCGGATCACAACGGCCGATCTGCGCGCGGCGCTGCGCGAAGGTTTTGCAGACTTTAGCGAGAAGCGCGGCGACTTGATCATGATTGGCCTGATCTACCCAATCGTTGGCCTGCTCGTTTCAGTAGCGGCGATGAACAAATCGGTGTGGGAGTGGATATTCCCGCTCGCGGCGGGAATCTCCCTACTCGGCCCGCTGGTGGCGACCGGATTCTACCAGCTCGCCAAAAGGCGGGAGGAACATGTGGATGCGGGCTGGGGCCATTTCCTCGACATTATGCATCACCCCTCGCGCCACGAAATCGGAGCCGTGGGTGCGGCCCTGGTTGGCATCTTCATCCTGTGGCTGGCGGCGGCGGGAATGATTTACACCGCTTTCTTCGGCGCGCCGCTGCACCAGCCCTCGCTGGGCGTCTTTCTGAATCAGGTCTTCACCACGCCGGAAGGCTGGGGAATGATCATCGTGGGCAATCTTGTCGGCTTGGCATTCGCAGTCATAGTGCTCGCGCTCAGCGTCGTCTCTCTGCCGATGCTGGTGGATCGCAAGGTGGATGCTGGCACGGCGATCAGGACCTCGCTGCGGGCGTTCAGCGTGAATAAGGGCGTGCTGCTCGGCTGGGGCTTCATCGTCGCCGCGCTGCTCGTGTTGGGGTCGATTCCCCTGTTCGTGGGGCTGGCGGTGGTGCTGCCCGCGCTCGGCTATGCGACTTGGCATCTTTATACGCGATTGGTCGACCGGAGCGCGTTGCCGCCAGCCTGAGCGGAGCAGCCCTACTCCAGATGCCCATCATGCAGGCGGACCATCCGGTCCATCTTGAGCGCGAGTCGTTCGTTATGGGTAGCAACAAGCGCGGCTGAGCCCTGATCGCGCACGAGGCGCAGGAATTCGCCGAGGACGACGTCCGCCGTCGCTTCGTCGAGATTGCCTGTGGGTTCGTCGGCCAGCACCAATGCGGGCTTGTTGGCGAGCGCGCGGGCGACGGCGACACGCTGCTGCTCGCCGCCTGAAAGCTGGCTGGGGCGATGATCGAGCCGCTGGCCGAGCCCGAGCGAACCAAGCAGCAGCTCGGCGCGTGCGCGCGCCTGATCGGGCTCGGCACCGTGAATAAGATGCGGCAGTGCGACATTCTCGACCGCCGTGAAATCGGGCAGCAGGTGATGGAATTGGTAGACGAAGCCGAGCCGGTCCCGGCGCAAGCGGGTGCGGCCATCGTCATCGAGCTGCGCGGCTTCCTGGCCGTCAATGCGGATCGATCCTTCGAACCCCCCCTCGAGCAGCCCGACCGCCTGGAGCAGCGTCGATTTGCCCGCCCCCGATGGGCCGAGCAGCGCCACGATCTCCCCCGAGCCGACGGCAAGATCGATGCCACGCAGCACATCGATGATGGCCGTGCCCTGGGTGAAGCTGCGGCGGAGATTGGCGACGGCAAGAACCGTCATTTGAGCGCGTCATTCATAGCGGAGCACCTGCACCGGATCGGTGCTCGCCGCCTTCCACGCCGGATAGAGCGTGAAGAGAAAGGCCGACCCCAGCGACAGCAGGACGATCGCGAGCACTTCGAACGGATCGGTTTTCGACGGCAGCTCGGTGAGGAAGCGGATCGACGGATCCCACAGATTCTGCCCTGTCACATATTGCACCGCGTTCACGACACCCTGCCGGAAGAACAGGAAGATCGCGCCCAGCACAAGCCCGGCCAGCGTGCCCACCGCACCGATCGAAACGCCCACCGTCATGAAGATCTTCATCATCGCGCGGCGCGAGGCGCCCATGGTGCGCAGGATGGCGATGTCGCGTGTCTTGGCGCGGACCAGCATGATCAGTGAGGAGAGGATGTTGAATACGGCGACGACGATGATCAGCGACAGCACCACGAACATCGCCACCCGCTCGACCTGGAGCGCCTCGAACAGGCTTGCGTTCATCGAACGCCAGTCCGTCACCACGGCGACTTCGCGGGTCCTGGCGGCCAGCGGCGCGAGGATCTGGCCGACATGATCGGGATCGACCGTCTGCACTTCGATCATGCCGACGGCATCGCCCAGCATCAGCAGCGTCTGCGCATCCGGCATCGGCATGAGCACGAACGCCTTGTCATAATCATAGACGCCGACTTCAAAGATCGCGGCGACATTGTAGCTCACGATGCGCGGCACCGTGCCGAACGGGGTGGTCTGTCCCTGCGGGCTGATCAGGCTGATCTGGCTGCCGACCTGCGCGCCGAGCGCCTCGGCCAGCCGCGCGCCGATCGCGACATTGTTCGAGCCGGGGGCGATGGCCGCAAGGCTGCCATCGACGACATTGTTCCTGATCGTAGGCGTGCCACGAATATCCTCAACCCGCATCCCGCGCACCAACACGCCTTCGACGCGGCCGTTGAAGCTCGCCATCAGCGGCTGCTCGATCAGCGGAGTGGCGGAGACGACGCCCGGCGTCTTCTTCGCCTCGTCGATCACTTGCCGCCAGCTCGCCAGCCGGCCGTCATAGCCCTGCACCACAGCATGGCCGTTGAGGCCGACGATCTTCTCGAACAGCTCGGCGCGGAAGCCGTTCATCACCGACATGACGATGACCAGCGCGGCCACGCCCAGCATCACGCCCGCCAGGCTGAACCCGGCCACGAGCGCAATGATCCCCTCGCCCTTGCCGGGCCAGAGATAACGCTTGGCGATCATGCGTTCGTAGCGGGAAAGCAGCACTACTCCCTCTCCCCTTCAGGGGAGAGGGTCGGGGTGTAGGGCAGTCGGACCAGCGTCGCGGCTGCTGTAATGCCCCACCCCAACCCAGCCGGCGCTTCGGCCCTGTCTGGGAGACAGGGCCGGTCGCCAGCTCCTGAAGGGAAGGGGCTAAGGAAGCATAAGGCCTTCACCCCGCCAGCCTCGCCAGCGCGCTTTCCAGCGACAATTCTTCCTTCTCGCCCGTCGCGCGGCGTTTCAATTCCACCACGCCCTTTTCGAGTCCCTTGGGCCCGATCACGGCCTGCCAGGGCAAGCCGATCAGGTCCATGGTCGCGAACTTGGCGCCGCCGCGTTCGTCGCGATCGTCATAGAGCGTATCGACGCCGGTTGCCTGCAACTTGGCGTAGAGATCGTCTGCCGCCGCTGTGCACGCCGGATCGTCCGCACGCATGTTGACGAGGCCTGCCTGATAGGGTGCGACTGACTCCGGCCAGATGATCCCGGCATCGTCATGGCTCGCCTCGATGATCGCGCCCACGAGACGCGAAACGCCAATGCCGTAGCTGCCCATCTGCGGAATCACCTCGGACCCGTCCGAGGCCTGGATCTTGACGCCCATTGCCTTCGAATATTTGGTGCCGAAGTAGAAAATATGGCCCACCTCGATCCCGCGCGAATGCCGCAGCGCGTCGCCGGCTTGCGCCTCGCGCGCCGGGTCGCGCTTCTCATCGGTGGCGGCATAATCGGCGGTGTAACCCGAGACGATCTGCTGCAGCGCCGCAACATCGTCGAAATCGACATCGGTCAGCGCGGCGGGCTTTTCCCAGTTGCTGTGATAGAACACCTCGCTCTCGCCGGTCGGCGCGAGGATGATGAATTCGTGGCTGAGATCGCCGCCGATCGGGCCGGTATCGGCCTGCATCGGTATCGCGCGCAGACCCATGCGCGCATAGGTATTGAGATAGGCTACGAACATCCGGTTGTAGCTGTGGCGCGCGCCAGCCTCGTCCATGTCGAAGCTGTATGCGTCCTTCATCAGGAATTCGCGGCCGCGCATCACCCCGAAGCGGGGGCGCACCTCGTCGCGAAATTTCCATTGGATGTTGTAAAGCGTGCGCGGCAGGTCGCGATAGCTGCGCGCGGCATCGCGGAACAACGAGGTGATCACCTCTTCCGCGGTCGGCCCGAACAGTATGTCGCGATCGTGCCGGTCCTTGATCCGCAGCATCTCCGCGCCATAATCATCGTAGCGACCGGACTGGCGCCAGAGCTCCGCCGACTGCATCGTCGGCATCAGTAGCTCGATCGCGCCCGCCCGGTCCTGCTCCTCGCGCACGATCTGCTCGATCTTGCGCAGCACGCGGTGACCCATCGGCAGCCAAGCATAGATTCCCGCGGCCGTTTGACGGATCAGCCCCGCGCGCAGCATCAGCTTATGGCTGACGATCTGCGCGTCGGCAGGCGACTCCTTCGTTACGGGCATGAAATATCTCGATAAACGCATGCTTCTGATCGCCTGGGCCAACTGTTGCGCGCTTGCTCTAGAGCCCTGCGGCACGCCGGGCAACATCAGAGCCGTACCGAAGCCACCTGTTGCGCGGAAAACACAGCTTGCGGCTTTCTATCGCGGCGCGAAGCAAAGCTCGTGACAAAAGCTGATCCATTTCATACCCATGATCACACGAAGCATAGGCGGAAAACCGGCCATGGTTCGGGGAGGAACATCTCCACCGCTGTCGAAAGGGGGCAGCGCCAGAACGAGATGGTCGCACGAGTTTAGGGGGCTGACGAGCATTCGTCACGCAGCGCGCCCGGGCCTAGTACAGGACCCGGGCGTTTGCATGTCTGGCGTTTGTAATTTGGCAAGCTTCCACCGCTACAGCACTTGCCATGATCCCGATGAAAACGAGCACGATCTTCAAGAGCCGCTGGATGGCCCTCATCTGGGCAGCGGGGATCATCTGGTTCGCGGTGGACGTTGCCGGCACGCCGAGCGACGGCAACCAATCGGCATCCGCCGATACCAATGAAGCACAGATCCCGGCGGTGCTCGATCCGATCAAATGAAGCGGCGGGGCGTGCTTCGTTGCGCGCGTGCTTCTGCTATCATCCCGTTTCCGTAACGGGAGATTCGCCATGGGATTGCTCGATGGGTTGCTGGGCCAGGTTGCCAGCAATGTGGACATCCAAAATCTGGCACAGAAGATAGGGCTCTCGCCTGATCAGCTCGAAGCCGCGGTGCACGCGCTCGGCGTCGCACATCCCCAGCCGGGCGACACGGTGCAGACCGCCGCGTCGAACACCGGCCTGCCGGCCGATACGCTTCAGCAGATCGTCGCGCATCTCGGCGGCGAAAATGCGCTCGGCCATTTCGCGAGCCTGCTGGGCGAGCAACGCGGCGGCATGCTGGGCGGCCTCGCCTCCAACCTGTTTGGCAAGAGCTGAGGCTGGCGGACGTGAACGCGTCCGCTGCGCCTCAATTGCTCAGCATGAAGCCCGCGTCCTGGCGCTGGACCGTGCTGGTGCCGATAAATTCGATCAGATCGCGATTGAGCCGCTCAGGTGCCGTCGCGAACAGGCCGTGCGGCTCGCCCTCATATTCGATGAAGGTAGCGGCAGGCAGCGCTGCCGCCACGGCCCGGCCGGTCGGCTCGATCGGCACGGTTTTGTCGGCGGTGCCGTGGATGACCAGCGTGGGCACGGTGAACGCCGCCAGATCGCGGCGGAAGTCAGTTGTCGCGAAGGCGTCGACGCAATCCAGCGTTGCCTTGGGGCTCGCCATCGTGGCCAGGATGAACGTCCAGTCCAGCAATTCCCTGCTGACCGGCTTCGACACCACGCCGACGCCGTAGAACATCTTCGCGAAATCGCCGAGGAATGCGAACCTGTCCTCGCGGATCTTCGCCTTCATCTCTTCGAACACGCTGGGATCGACGCCCTCCGGATTGTCAGACGCCTTGGACAGATAGGGCACGACCGAGCTGATCAGCGCCACCTTCGCGACACGATCGGTGCCATGCCGCGAAAGATAGCGCGCAACCTCGCCACCGCCCATCGAGAAGCCGACCAGCACGGCATCACGCGCATCAGCGTCCTCCAAGATCGCCGCGAGATCGTCAGCGAAATTGTCATAGTCATAGCCGCGCGCCGGATGCGCCGACTGGCCGAAGCCGCGCCGATCATAGGTAATCACGCGATATCCCGCCTCGATCAGCGCGAGCGTCTGATATTCCCACATGTCGCCCGTCAACGGCCAGCCATGGATCAGGATGACCGGCCGCCCCTCTCCGGCATGCTTGACATGGAGGACCGTTCCATCGCGCGACTGAATATGGGACATGAGAAGCTCCTTGACCGTCAGGACCTAACCGCCGCCTGGAAGGTTGGTTCCTGCCACTGACCGGACGGGATGCCCGCCCAACCGGAACTTCGCAGCCATTTAATCTTTGGTTCACTATTCGTTGCGATGATTGGCGTATGGCACAGACAGCTCCCGAACCCGCCCCGATCGATCCCTATGAACTGGCCGCAGGCTTCCGGCGGCTGGCCGCGCTCACCAACGATCCGGAGCTTGCCGAACGCATGATGCGGCACGCGGACGAAACCGAGCATGAGGCTGCCAAGGCGAGCAAGAAGCACGCCCGTCACTGAGGCACGCCCGCCTGAACTGCCAACAGCAGTGCGCTCGATCAGCGCTCGCTAGAACCAGCTTTTGGGCTGATCGTCGAAGCCGAAATAATCGATCTCCCAGCCCACGCCCGTGCGCACCATGTCGAACTCCCAGCGCACCACCATGTCGCGGTGCTGCACGAAATAATATTCCCTGACCGCCATTGAGCCGAGCGCGTCGGTTCGCACCTTTTCAAAAGCGATGATCGGCCCGTAGGTGGTCACCGCCGCATTGATCTGCGAAATAAGGTTGCCGCGCTCCTCCTGCTTCTGCGCCGCCGAAGCGCCCAACAGCCCATCCACTCCCTCGGCAATCTTGCCGGCCAGCAGCGCGGCAAGGAATGTCCGGATCTGCGCATCGGCTGGTGGGGCCACTGCTGGCACGGCGGCGACGCGGCGAGCCGAATCGCCAGGCGCTGGCGTCTGGGCGAAGGCAGCCGGATATGTCCCGACGGCCACGCACAATGCCGCGACCTGCAATTTCCTCCTATAACCTAAAATTTTTGGCTCACCTTCAATCCGAAGAACTGTGGTTTTGTTGGATAGAGCCTCGCATAGGGGCCACATAGGCTTGGCGCGCAAACGGTATTTTTGCTCAGAATACCGCGTTTATCGAATGCATTCTGAATGAACAGTTCGAAATTCATGCCCCAAATTTGTGTGCCGGCCGAAAAATCGAAGGTGGTGAAACCTTTGGTTGGACCAAGAACAGACTCGCCGTCGGTCGTAAGATAGGATGTTGTGCCGCTCTGATGCGATACACCCGCCTGGAGGAAACTCTTATTGGGACCGAGATCAAAGCTGTAACGCGCGGTGCCGTTGATCTTGAGCTTCGGTGTAATCGGCAGGCGCGTTCCCTTTGGCGCCAACACCGCTCCACCATTGGCCGGGTCGCAGCCATTAACCTGGTCGCAAAATGACGATCGCAGCTTGGCATCAACATAAGTGCCCGATGCCATCAAATTGAGACGACCCATTGTCCAGCTTATGTCGCCCTCCACGCCCTTGGAACGGGCGCTTCCTGCATTGAATGTTGAAAATATACCCAGCAATCCAGGCAAACTATATTGAATATCTTTCCAATCTTCCAAGAAGATCGCGCCGTTCACCCGAAGAGATCGATTGAGCCAACTCGTCTTCCAGCCAATCTCGTAATTTGTCAAAGTATCCGCTTTATAAGGTGGCACATTTACGGTTTGACCAAGCGCAACTATATTACGATTGTTGCCGCCTGGCCTGAAACCCGTGGAATAAGTGACGTAGATCATACGATCCCTGTCAATCTTCCACGTCAAGTTACCCTTATGCGTTTCGCCACTCGCAACATATCGCTTGTTGATGTTGGGGCAGCTAATTGCATTCTGCGCTACGCACGTGGCCGATATTGCACCGGCACCGCCTGAAAAGCCGTAGAGAGTGTTCTTGGCCATGAAACCGCGGATGCCTCCGGTAAGCGTCAGTCCGGGCACGATATCGAATGACGCTTCGCCAAAGACCGCATAATCCCGATCAACGCGGTAGATATGCGTGAAATATACGTCATCAGGACCGCCGCCAGGCACAGGAGGGCTGAATGGCGAGACGGCATTACTAATCCCTGGAATAATATATTCCGCTAGCCTGCGATCTATTTGGCGCTGAAAATACATTCCCGCGGTCAGTCTGAAGCGATTTTCAGCAGGCGAGCTGACCCTTATTTCGTGCGCTTGCTTGGTATATTTGTCGTGCCCGTGAATAACCTGAGTGGGATCTATATCATTTCCCGCAGAGTCGAACGCATAGTTGTAATCCACATAAGTGTCATAAGCGACGCTGAAATAGGAATAGTCCGACACATTATCCACAGTGCGGTGAAGATAGGATCCCGAATAGGTAATGTCCCAGTTACTGAGCTTGCCCTGAATCGTGAGCGAGGCCAGCCACCACTTGTCCAGATTGCGGTCTGGGGTGAAGTCGTGAACCTTGAGGTCGCCCACGCGCGGATCGAACAGAAATGCACCGTCAGCTTTCTGATGCTGGTAGATGATGCCCGGCGTAACCGTCCAGCTATCATCGAGATCGATCCCTAGCGCGGCACGGCCACCATAGCTTTCAACGTCGTTAAAGTTCTTTTCCACGAAGCGGCTATTATTGACTGTTAACGGCGAGGTCAGAACGGGAGTGGTGTCGTCGAACTGCACTTGATAATGCGGACGTTGATAGGTGCGCTCGGCGGGCGTGTTGTCGATATAGCCGCCATCACGTTCGTAGAATCCAATGACGCGCAGCGCCGCCATATCATTCAATGGATAATTCACGAAGCCTTCGAATTCGCCCCCGACATCACCCTTGCCGAACTTGTTGAGCTGGAGATCGTAGCCGGCTTCGAATTTGGAAGCATTCGGCTTATTGGTGATGAGCCGCAACGTGCCTGAAAGAGAACTCGCGCCGTATAATGTGCCCTGCGGTCCGGCAAGCGCCTCGACGCGAGCCATATCGTAGACGTGAATGTCCAGCGCCTGATAGATCGTTGTTACGGGAATTTCATCGATATAGAGGCCAGAACCGGGCAAAGGGCCGGAAGCCAGACCATCACCGCCTGACGCAATGCCGCGAAAATAAAGCTGCGCTTGGCTCGGCCCGAAGGATTGATAGCTCACGCTCGGCAGAAGCTTAACATAATCATCAAAGCTCTGGACCTGATGCTGATCCATGACCGCGGGTGAAAGCACCTGCAGGCTGATCGGCACATTTTGAAGCGTTTCGGATCGTTTAGTAGCCGTAACGATAATCTCGCCTTGATCTGGCGTAGCAGCTGCGTCTTGCTGGGCAAATGCCGCGCCGGATGCACCGAGAATGGTGGAAGCGAGCAAGGCAGCAGCGCCAGCCCGGCGCACAGATTGAAGACGAGCCATCATCAACGTCCCCCTTACATTGGTGAAAGCTAAATCGGACCAGATTTTGCTGCAGCGCAAGAGGGGAAATGGCGTGTGGCGCAGGCTCGTCTATTTTGACGGATATTGTTGCATCGCCGTCACAGGCACGGGGACCTCGGGATATTCGGTGAGAATTTGCCCCAGCGCCGATTTCAGCGGCCCGAGCCACGGTTCATAGGGCAGCCACTGGCCAACGCCTTCGCGATTGATCGGGCGGCGCACCTGCTCGCTGCTCGCCGTGCGCACCGCGCGTCTGTTCTGGTGGAAGCTCAGGCACGCCGCTTCGAACGGAAGGCCAAGCGCCTGAAGCAGCGCGCTTATTTCGCTTTCCGGATCGTCCAGCAGCCGTTCGTGGATCACCCGATGGACGCGGCCGGGAAGCACTGCGTCGAAATGGGCCATGAGCCGGACATAATCGACATAATAACGCGCGACATCCTCCAGCCCGTAGCTGAAGCCCTGGCCGCGCGCGAAATGCTGCTTGAAGTTGGAGAAGCAGCAATCGAGCGGATTGCGCCGCGCATCGATGATCTTGGCGTTCGGCAGGATCAGATGGATCAAGCCGATGTGCAGCCAATTGTTGGGCAATTTATCGATGAAGAAGGGCTTGCCCTCCTTGCGTTGAACATGCGTGCGATCGAGATAGCTTTGCCCGAGCCGGCGCGCCTCGTCGTCGGCCAACGCGCAGAGGGCGTCGGGATAGGATGCGCCGCCTTCCTGGAGTTGGTTGGCAAGCGCTGGAATGTCCGGCAGTTCCATCGTCCCTTCAACTTGCGAGTGGCTAGACAGGATCTGCTCGATCAGGGTCGAGCCCGCGCGCGGCATGCCCAGGATGAAGATGGGATCGGGCGCGTCGCAGCCATAGCCCCCGCGGCTGGCAAAAAATTCCGGTGTGAAGGTTCTGATCGCACGATCGACCTGGCGACTGATCTCGTCCGGATCGTAGCGTAGCTGAGCGCGGCGCAGCGCGTTGCCCGACGCATAATGGCCGAACGAGCGGGCGGCCTCGCTGCGATCTTCATAGGCTTTGCCCAGTGCAAATTCGAGATGCAAACGATCCTCAATCGCAAGTCCGCCGCCAATCAGCGCAGCCTCCATCGCCGCGACATCGGCGTCGCTGAACCGGACCGTCTTAAGATTGGCGAGGCTCCACCATACCTCCCCCAGTGCCGGCTGCAACGCAACCGCCTGCCGGTAAGCTTCGATGCTCTCCTCCTGCCGTCCAACCGTTTTCAACGTGTGGCCGTAACTCATCCACACCTTGGGATGGCCGCCCCCGCGCTTCAGCAGCATCTCATAGAGCGCGAGCGCTTCCTCGAACTCCCCGATCCGTCCCAATGCCGCAGCCTTGAGATTAGCGTGGCCGGGATTGTCCGGATCGATAGCGGTAAGCTTCGCCAGTTCGTCGAGTGCATCGGCCGTCCGGTTCTGCCGATGCAGGACCAGCGCGAGATTCGACCGGGCGGCGTGGAAAGCCGGCGCCAATTCGAGCGCGCGGCGCAGCAGCGCCTCCGCATCGCGATTGCGGCCGATGCGGCCCGCCAGTTCGGCCAGCATGCGGATCGCCGCAACATCTTCCGGCGTTTCCTTCAGCCGCGTGCGCAGGATCGGCTCGGCAACGTGCAACGCGTTTGCGGCAAGCGCCGCCGCCGCTTCGCGCAATTGTGGATCGTGCACCGAAGCCTCGATCGCGGCGAGTTCCATGCGCTCGGCCTCGTCGGCCTCGCCCAATGCGCGATAAGCGCGAGCGGCGACGCGGTAGGCATCGGCGCGATGCGGATCGGCCGTTAGCACGCGCCGGCAGGCTGCGAGTGCAACGGCCGGGTCCATCGTCGCCAGCGCTTCGCGAAGATCCGCTTCGGACGTTGCATTTTGTTGCATGGGATCAGTCTGGAAGGAGCCGGCCGGCTTGTCCAGCCTTAGCCGCAATGCGTCTGATCGCATGTTTTTATCCGTCACGGCGTAGATTTTCCCGGCTTGTGTAAAGTAGAAGACATACGTTCATTTCCCGTACATATTATATCTATGGTTATATCCCTGTATTAAAAAGGAATTTTCCGGTTTTTGACCGCTTCTTCCTGGAACCAGCCGTGCTTTACTTGGTTTATCACTCCACCGGCATCCAAACGGTGCCAGCGTAAGTAGCTTAGTGTGGTTGCCGGGCGGACGTGGCGTTGCGAAAACCGAAAACACAGCCCCGCGTCCGCCCCGCATTATAAGAGCAGGGAGTCCCCGGTCGCTACGATGAACACGCTATCCTATTATCGCCAACGCGCCGCGGAAGCGACGACGCGCGCGGAAAGTGCAAGCGATCCTTCGATTCGTGAATTCTTCACCGGCGTCGCCGAACGCTATGAGCGGATCGCGGCCAATCTGATCCGTGCGCGGCGACCCACCCTTTCGCTGCGGCTCGATCGGGCGAAGCCTGTCCCATCCTGCGACGCGCACGGGGCAGCAGTCTAACTTTTATATCGCGAGTTGAATTGACCTGGGCCCGGGCTGTTCGCATCATCCTGGGCATGAGCGTGGCATTGTCCGAATGGGAGCTTTGGGCTCAAGTTCATCTGCTTCGCCGGCTGCACGGCGATGGCGCCGTCCGCATTATCGCAGACCGCATCGGTGAATTCCTGCTCGCTGGTGACGAAGCCAGCGTGCGGACCTGGCGTGCGATCGAGGATCGGCTGGGAAAGCTCAACCGCGGCGGCTCGCTGCACTAAGCGCCGTGCCGCCAGCCCGAGGCGGCCATCCGATGCGCATACGGAACAAAATATCCGGTTGCGCATAAATCCTGGAAGTGCCGCATGGAAAGGATGAAGCGGATGGCTGATCCCCCCGAGCCCAAGCCGTTGCGCCAAATCCTTTATGAATTTGGCTGCCGCGTTTCGGATCGGGGCGCCAACATCGCCGGGCACCCGGCGGCCATCCTGCTCGTCATCATCTTTTGCGCGCTGTGGTTCGTCGATCTCGGCCCCGCTTCGCAGAACACGTTGACCCTGATCCTTTCGGTTGCGGCGATCACGCTGACACAGATGGTGCTCAACCAGCAGCGGCGCCACGAGGCGGCACTTCACATGAAGATCGACGAGCTGATCCACGCGATCAGCGGCGCACGCGACGAGATCGCCGGCATCGAGAACAAGAGCGAAGCCGAACTCGAAGCGCTGCGCGAGACCGGCGACGTCGCCGAAAAGGTGCTGGAAGAACGGCGGCGGCCGAAGCAGGAGGATGACGGATAACGGCGGAACCTGGGCGCTAGGCTGCGGATCCGAATTCCAGAAGGTAACGCTGCCGGAGCACGTCGATCGCGGAGAGCGCATCCGCCTCCTCGATATGCCAGAAGCTCCAACCATTGCAGGAGGGCGCGCCCTGCAACTGAGCGCCGAGCTTGTGGATGGAGCCGTTATGCTGGCCTGCGGCGAGCGAGCCATCCGCGCGCACCTCCGCTCGCCAGCGCCGCTTGGCATCGGTGAGCAGCGTGCCAGGCGCGATCAGCCCAGCTTCGACCAGCGCGCCGAATGCCACACGTGGGGCGCCTTTCTTCTCGGGCATCACGGTCATGGCGCTTTCGTCGAGCGGCAAGGTGCTGTCGATGCGCGCGCGTGCCGCCTTCACATAGACGGGCTCGCGCTCGATACCGATCCAGCGCCGCCGCAGCCGGCGCGCGACCGCGCCAGTCGTGCCCGTGCCGAAGAAGGGATCGAGCACGATGTCGCCCGGCTCGGTGCACGCCAGCAGCACGCGATAGAGCAGCGCCTCCGGCTTCTGGGTCGGGTGCGTCTTGTGGCCTGCATCGTCCTTGAGCCGTTCGCCGCCCGCACAAATCGGCAAGGTCCAGTCCGAGCGCATCTGCACATCGTCGTTGAGCGCCTTCATCGCGCGATAGTTGAAGGTGTAGCGCGCCTTCTCGCTTTTGGCGCACCAGATCATCGTTTCATGCGCGTTGGTGAAGCGCGTGCCCTTGAAGTTGGGCATCGGATTGGCCTTGCGCCAGACGATGTCGTTGAGGATCCAATAGCCCTCGTCCTGAAGCGCGGCGCCGACCCGGAAGATATTGTGATAGCTGCCGATCACCCAGAGCGTGCCGTCATCCTTGAGGATGCGGCGCGCCTCCCGCAGCCAGGCGCGGGTGAAGCGGTCATAGGCTTCGAACGTATCGAACTTGTCCCAATCATCAGTAACGGCATCGACATGGCTGCCGTCGGGCCGGAACAGTTCGCCACCCAACTGAAGATTGTAGGGCGGATCGGCGAAGATCATGTCGACGCATTTGTCTGGCAGCGAAGCCATCGCCGCCACGCAATCCTGCTCGATGATCTTGTCCAGCTCCAGCAGGGAAAGCTGCGGCGCGGCGTTCGCCGACGCGCTTCGCTTTGCCCTGATCGGTTGCACGACCCCCATCCGCACCCCGTTCGTTAACCAAGACCTCTATGGTGAGTCCTCCGGACTCCGCGGTCAAGCACAAAGACTTAGCGGGCAGTTTTGAGAAAATGGTTAACGTAGCGGAACGAAAGGAGTCCGACACTGCATGTTGCGGATTGTGTCCGCACCGGGACTCAACTGCTTGTGGTGTGGCTGCAGGGACTCAATGCGCACTCATCGTTGCTCTGTGTGCTCGAGGACAGCGCGTGCTTCCCGGTGGATGCTGAAACAAGTTCAGCATGACCGGCTAAAGATCCAACATCAGTTGGGCGACTGGGGCGAAGCTCCTGCGATGGAGCGGCGTTGGGCCGAGGCGGGTGAGCGCATCGCGATGATCGGGCGTGCCATAGCCCTTGTTGCTGGCCCAGCCATAGCCAGGGTGCTGAAGGTCATAGGCGATCATCATGGCATCCCGCTCATGCTTGGCGACGATCGAGGCAGCCGCGATCGAAAGGCAGAGCGCATCGCCGTCCACCACGGCGCGTGCCTGATAGCGCCAGCGCGGCAAGGTGTTGCCGTCGACGAGCACGTGGCCCGGCTCGATCCCCAGCACCTCGACCGCGCGCGTCATCGCCAGCATTGTCGCCCAGAGAATATTGAGCTGATCGATCTCCTCGACCGTGGCGATGCCGACGCCAACCTGGGCCTTGAGCCGGAGCTCGCCGCACAGATCGGCGCGACGCTCGGCGCAGAGCTTCTTGCTGTCGTCGATCCCCTTGGGCACCCGCCGCCGGTTGAGGATCACCGCCGCCGCCACGACCGGGCCGGCAAGTGGCCCCCTGCCCGCCTCGTCGACGCCGACGACGGGCATGACATGCTTCTTCTCGATCGTGAAGCAGGGCGGCATCAGGCCAGCAGCTCCTCCACCCAGCTCGGCACGAGCTCGCTCGCGGGCCCGAGCCGGGTCTCATCGAAAAAGATGCTGCCTTCGGAAGGATCGAGATTGAGCTCGAGCGTCCCTGCTCCGCAATGGCGCGCGGTGCGCACGAAACCCGCCGCGGGGTACACTGCGCCAGAGGTTCCGATCGAAACGAACAGGTCCGCGCGCAAGATTGCCTGCTCGATCCGCTCCATCTGATAGGGCATCTCGCCGAAGAAAACGATGTCCGGGCGAAGCGCGTGGGCGTCGCACGCCGCGCATTGGGGCGCGGCGAAGCCGCCCTGAGCGGAGTTGGCAGGCAGCATGGGCGTTTCCCAAGGCTGTCGCGCTCCGCAGGCCGCGCAGAGCGCAGAGCGCAGCTCGCCATGTATGTGCAGCAGCCGCTTCGCCCCCGCGCGCTCATGCAGATCATCGACATTCTGGGTGACGATCAGCAGCTCGCCCGGCCATTGGGCATCGAGCCGCGCCAGCGCTGCATGCGCGGCATTCGGCTCGACGTCGGCCAGCGCAGCGCGGCGCGCATCATAGAAGCGATGCACCATCACCGGATCGCGTGCCAACGCCTCGGGCGTGCACACATCCTCGACGCGATGCCCTTCCCACAGCCCGTCCGGCCCGCGAAAGGTCGCGAGCCCGCTTTCGGCCGAAATGCCGGCGCCGGTCAGGATCACGATATTGCTGATGCCGCTCACGCCCGCCGGATAGCCGAATGGATATGGCTGGGAAATAGCGGCCTGTCGCAAAATCTTATCGCCGGCCTTGCACGACGGGGCGTCGCGCAACCGCGCGGCACGCGGTTCGTTCAGCGCCCGCAACAGGCGAAAGGTTGAGGAATGCGGCTGCGGCCCGCCGAGGACGAATGGAGCTTCATCCGCCGCCTGCTCTATGTGATCCTGGCCGTCGCGCTCTGCTATTTTCTCTACAAGGTCGCCGATCTCATCCTGCTCGCCTTCGGCGCGATCATCGGCGGCGTCCTGCTCTCCGCAACGGCGGATTGGATTGCGCGCAGGACCGGCTGGCGGCGATCGATCGCGCTCGCCATCTCCACGACCATCCTCTTCGCTATGCTCGGGTTGATGGGTTGGCTGTTCGGATCACAGACGAGCCAGCAGATCAGCCATCTCAATCAGACGCTGCCGGGGCAATGGGCCAGGGTCCGCAGCTCGCTGATGTCGCACCCGGCGGGGCAGATGCTGGTCACCTCGCTCGACGAGGGCTCGCGCGGCAGCGGGCTGGCCCGCCGTCTGCTCAACGCCGGCTGGGGCGCCTCGGAGATCGCCGTCAACTTCATCATCATCCTGATCGGGGGCATTTTCTTCGCCGCGCAGCCCCGGCTTTACCGCCGCGGCGTCGTGCTGCTGGCGCCGCCCGCCTATCGCGATGTCGCGCGCGATGCGCTGAGCGACGTCGCACGGACGCTGCGGCTGTGGCTGCTGACCCAGCTTATTTCGATGGCGCTGATGGGCGTGATGATCAGCTTCGGTCTGTGGTGGTCGGGTATCGAAGCATGGGCAGCGCTCGGCCTGCTCGGCGGCCTTTCCGAATTCATTCCCTATGTCGGGCCGACGCTGGCGATGATCCCGCCAGTGATCATCGCGCTGGCGGGCGACGGCTCGGTTTGGGGGGTGCTCGGCACCTATGCGATCGTGCGCGTGGTCCAGGCCAATATCATCACGCCGCTGATCTCGCAGCGGGTGGTCTCGGTGCCGCCCGCGCTTTATCTGTTCCTGATCCTGGCATGCGGCTATGCGTTCGGAACGTTCGGGCTGTTCTTTTCGGGGGCGCTCGCGGTTACCGCCTACACGCTCGCCATCCGGCTCTATTCCCGTGAGATATTGGGCGATCCGGTTGAGTTGCCCGGCGAGGATGATCCGCCTGATCCGCAACCGCACGGAAGCGGTTGTTAAAAGGCGGGCTGCTGCCTAGACCGGCTTTCATGTCCGACCAAATCGCCGATCTGACCTCGCATACATATATCTCACAGCGGCTTCGCCTGCACTATGTGGACTGGGGCAACCCGAAGGCGCCGCCGATGATCCTGCTGCACGGCGGGCAGGATCATTGCCGCAACTGGGATTGGGTCGCCCAACGGCTGCGCAACGACTATCACATCATCGCGCCCGATCTGCGCGGCCATGGCGACAGCCAATGGTCCCCCGATGGCAATTATTCGGTCAGCGCGCATGTCTACGACCTGGCGCAGCTTATTCATCAGCAGAAGCTCGCGCCAGTCACCATCGTCGCGCACTCCTTCGGTGGCTTCATCACGCTGCGCTATGCCGGGCTCTATCCAGAAAATGTCGCCAAGCTGGTCGTCATCGAGGGGCTTGGCCTGCCGCCGAAGATGCTTGCCGAGCGCGAGCGCAAGAGCCTTGATGAACGCCTGCGCGAATGGATCGAGGATCAACGCAGCTTGAGCGGGCGACGGTCCAAACGCTATGCCTCCATCGATCAGGCCTTCACGCGCATGCAGGAGGAAAATCGGCATCTCACGCCGGCCCAGGCGCGCCATCTCACCATCCACGGCATCATGCAGAATGAGGATGGCAGCTACAGCTGGAAGTTCGACAATTATGTCCGCTCATTCGCCCCTATCGATCTGCGCGAAGAGGAGGTGCAATATCTCTGGTCGCGCATCACCTGCCCCACCTTGCTCGTCTATGGCCGCGAAAGCTGGGCTTCCAATCCGATGGAAGACGGCCGCATCGTTCATTTCCGAAACGCGCGGGTCGAAAGCTTCGACAATGCCGGCCATTGGGTCCATCACGACCGGCTCGATGCCTTCATAGAAGCGACGCGCGCCTTCCTCTCCGAATAATCCACGCGGCGACGGAGCCGTCGAACCGCCTGATCGTTGTCCAGCCAGCTTCAGGAGACGATCATGATGACAAGCAACGCTGCCGGCGGGCTCTGGGGGATCGCGATCGTTATCGGGCCGATCCTGCTCGCGCTCGTGCTGCTGTGGGCGATCATCCGCAACCGGCAATCGCGCGCCGACCGGCAGCGCTGAAGACGCCACTCGCGAACTCTACGAGCAATCGGATCGCGAGAGCAAAAGGCGGGACTATCAATAGCGCTCTCTCGCATCCCGCTGAATGAACCGTTCTGGTTTCCACCCGCATAGCGGGAATAGCTAAGGCGCGTCTTGCCTCAGCGGCTATTTGTGCAAAGCATGATCGGTCCGCTTGCGGATGGCGCGGCGCTCGCTCATGAAGCGCCAGCTGAAAAGGACGGGCCATGACGAAGATCGGCATTCTCGGAGCAAAGGGCCGCATGGGCCGGGCCATCGCGATCGCCGCCGGCGAAGCGGGCGCCACGCTTTCCGGCGGCATCGATCAGGACGGCGCGGTGCATGGTGCCTATGCAAGCGCCACCGAACTGGCGGCTGCCAGCGACGTGCTGGTGGATTTCACTCGACCGGACGCGCTGGCCAGCCACCTCGACGCCGCTGCTGCGGCGCAATGCCCCATCGTGATCGGCACGACGGGGCTCGCACCCGAACATCATGCAGCGATCGACGCGACGGCGAAGACGGTCGCGGTGTTGCAGGCGGCGAACACCTCGCTTGGCGTCAATCTTCTTGCTCACCTGGTCCGCGAGGCGGCGACGCGGCTCGGCCCCGATTGGGATATCGAGATCCTTGAAATGCATCATCGCCACAAGGTCGATGCCCCCTCGGGCACCGCGCTCCTACTGGGCGAGGCTGCGGCCGCCGGGCGCAATGTCGAGCTTGCTACCGTCGCCGACCGCGGGCGCGACGGCATCACGGGCGCCCGCCAGCCGGGCGCGATCGGCTTCGCGGCGTTGCGCGGCGGATCGGTGGCGGGCGATCATATGGTGATACTCGCCGGGGACGATGAGCGGATTGAGCTTGGCCACCGCGCCGAAAGCCGCACCATCTTCGCGCGCGGCGCGGTCAAGGCAGCCCTCTGGCTGCGGGGCAAGCCGGCCGGGCGTTATCGGATGGCCGACGTGCTGGGTCTATGAAGAAGGCTGACGTCTTCGAATTCTTCCGTCGCCTCGCCGAAAACAATCCCGCGCCGGAAACCGAGCTTGCCTATGTGAACCCCTATACGCTGCTGGTCGCCGTGGTGCTGTCCGCGCAGGCGACCGACATCGGCGTCAACAAGGCCACCAAAAACCTGTTCGAGCAGGTCAAAACGCCCGAGCAGATGGTGGCGCTGGGGGAGGACGGGCTGAAGCGGCACATCCGGACCATCGGACTCTTCAACATGAAAGCCAAGAATGTGATCGCGCTCTCCGAGCGGCTGATCGCCGAGCATGGCGGACAGGTGCCGGCTGATCGCGACGCGCTCGAACAGCTGCCCGGCGTCGGCCGCAAGACCGCCAATGTGGTGATGAACGTCGCGTTCGGGGCAGAGACGATCGCAGTCGACACGCACATCTTCCGCGTCTCCAACCGCACGAGCCTCGCGCCCGGCAAGACGCCGCTCGCGGTCGAGCTCAAATTGGAAAAGGTAACGCCGGCGCCATTTCGGCACCACGCTCATCATTGGTTAATCCTGCATGGCCGCTATATCTGCAAGGCGCGGCGGCCCGAATGCTGGCGATGCATCGTTGCCGATCTTTGCGCGTTCAGGCCCAAGACGCCCGCGCCTGATGGCAAGGCGGTGCAAGCCGAGACCGATGGAGAAGGAAATGAGAAAGCATCTGCCCCTGCTCGCGCTGCTCGGCACGCTGGCGTTTGGCGCGCAGGCGGACGCCAAGACGGATAAGGATGCCTGGAAAGCCGCCCAACCCGCCGGCAAGCCGATAAGCTGCATCCCGCTCACGCAGATCAGTGAAAGCCGTGTGCGCGATGACCAGACGATCGATTTCTATATGAACGGCGGCAAGGTCTACCGCAGCGTTCTCCCGAACAGCTGCCCGCAGCTCGGCTTCGAAAAGCGCTTTGCCTTCAAAACCTCGCTTTCAGAGCTGTGCTCGACCGATATCATCACTGTATTGCGGGAGGGGCCAGGGCTGATGCGCGGTGCAAGCTGCGGGCTCGGCCAGTTCCAGCCGGTGACCGGCGCCGGCAAATGAGCCGCCGTCGCGCGGCGCCGGAATAGACTGGCGGCGGGCAGCATGCTTTGCTAAGCGCGCTGCAACGCACCCGTAGCTCAGCTGGATAGAGCGTTGCCCTCCGAAGGCAAAGGCCAGGGGTTCGAATCCCTTCGGGTGCGCCAAACAGTCCGCGATTACGCGGTCTGAACTCGGAAATCGGATGGTTGCGCAATAGGGACTTCCCGATCCTTGACGAGCATAGCCGAAGCGTCGTGCGATCTTCAGCGTACCTATTCATAGCCCTTGGAATCGGATAGTTCGTTCAGGGGCCCCAATCCCGCTATCCTCACTTTTCCATGTCGAGCGCATCGCGCGGCACGAGCTTATCGGGATCATGCGCATAAGCGCGGAGAAATAGATGGGCCGCATGCCTGGCCTGCGCATCCTTCTGGCGCGCGGTGGGGGGATCGCCGACGCCCCACATGCGCTGGAAATGGGCCTCAGCGCCGCTCAGCGCAAACAGATCCTTGCCGGCCGTCTCATAATCGTCGGTCCAGAGAAGATCTGCGAAGTTGGCACGCAGATATTCACCTATCACATGTTGGGTCTTGCCCGGCCCCTGTTCGAAGAAGATCTTGCTGAGTTCCGGCTGGCGATCTGCGAGGGGCCCGATAAGCCGGAACATGGCGATCACTATCGGTGAGAGTGCGCGTTCGATGATTGAACGGCAGAGCCGCGTCAGCCTCTCGACAGGACCGCCGTCGCCTGGCGGCGGCATGTCCATCTGGCTGCGGATGGCGGCGGCCGTGTCCTCGACCACCGCGGCGAACAGCGCCTCCTTCGAGGGGAAATAGCTCCATAAGGTGCCCTTGGAGCCGCCGAGCTTGGCGGCGATGGCGGACATGCCGGTGTCGGCGTAGCCATGTTCGAAAAAATGCTCGCGCGCAGCCGAGATAATCTGTGCACGCCGCGCAAGCCTTTGGCTCTCTCGCTTACCGATCGTCATAACCAGACCATATGGTACGATATCCTGACATGACAAGTCCCAAACCAGCCAATCCAAAATAGCATACTTGACCGTATGCTATCCGAGTCGGGCGGCAATGCTCTTCCAGGCAGAACTTCCCTATGCAAAGCGTGACATCGCTATAGGCCGTAAATACCGGAAAACGCACTGTTTGAATAATCGTACTTTATGGTACGACTTTAATGTTGACATTTATACGCCTGAGTCGCAAAGGTCATTTCGTACTCAACAGTACGGCTAAGGAATTCAATATGACACGCTCCCGCTTCCGCGGGCTGGCCATTTTGTTGGCTGGCTCGGCGACCCTTGCTGCTTGCGCCTCGGTGCCAGACCTCGGGCATCGACCCGAGATCCGCCCCGCCCGGCAATTTGCGACCGGTCAGAGCTTCGCCTCGTCGGCCGCTCCCTGGCCGCGGGAAAACTGGTGGTCCGCCTATGACGATCCCCAGCTCGATAGGTTGATGAGCGAGGCGCTCGCCGCGTCCCCGGACCTTGCCGCCGCCTCGGCGCGACTACGCGCCGCCCAGGGCTATGCCCAGCAGGCCGGCGCCGCGCTCGCACCGCAGATCGACGCCACAGCCAGCGGCGGCCTCGTCCAGCAGAGCGAGAATCAAGGCATTCCGTCCGCGTTTGTGCCCGACGGCTGGGAGAAGACCGGGAAGCTTGGACTGACTGCCTCGCTCGATCTCGATCTGTGGGGCAAGAACCGCGCCGCGATGGCCGCCGCGCACTCCGATATCGACGCTGCCCGCTTTGAGCTGGCGGAAGCGCGGCTGGTGCTCACCACCGGCATCGCCGCCACCTACGCCGATCTCGCGAAGCTTTACGCCCAGCGTGACGTGCTGGAGTCGCAGCTTGCGATCCGCAGCGATACGTTGAAGCTGGTATCCGACCGAGTCGACGCCGGCCTCGACACCCGCGCCGAACTGAAGCAGGCACAGTCCCGCGTCCCCGCCGCCCGCGCCGAACTCGCCGCGACGGACGAAGCGATCGCGCTTACCCGCAACGCGCTCGCCGCGCTCACCGGCGCCGGCCCCGATCGCGGCTTGAAGATCGAACGCCCGCGCGTCTCGCTGTTCACCGCACGCGGTCTCCCCGACAATGCGGGCATCGATCTCGTCGGCCGCCGTCCCGACATCGCTGCTGCCCGCGCCGCCGTCGAGGCTGCTGCAAGCCGGATCAAGGTCGCCCGTACCGCCTTCTATCCGAATATCAGCATCTCCGGCCTGATCGGCTTGCAGTCGCTCGGGTTTAGCAATCTGCTCATGGGCAGCTCAGCCTTTGGCAATGTCGGCCCGGCAGTGACGCTGCCGATCTTTCACGGCGGCGCGATCTCCGGCCAGTATCGCGGCGCGCGCGGCAAATATGACGAGGCCGTCGCCCGTTACGATGCAGGCGTCGTCGCTGCGTTCAAGCAAGTCGCCGACGCGGTCACCAGCCGCAATGCGCTGACGGTGCGGCTCAGCGAATCCCGGCAGGCGCTCGCGGATGCCGAGGAAGCCAACGCCCTCGCCCGCAAACGCTACGAAGGCGGACTTTCCACTTATCTCGACGTGCTCAATGCCGAGGAAGGCGTGCTCGCCGCGCGCCGCACCGTCGCCGAGCTTCAGACCCGCGCCTTCACGCTCGATGTCGCCATGGTCCGCGCGCTCGGCGGCGGCTTCACCACAACCTGAACCCAACAGAAGGACGATTCCATGACCACGCTCCAACGTGCCGCCCGCCATTGGGCAACCCGCACCATCGCTATCGGCGCTGCCATCAAGCTGGCCATCGGCATCGTCGCCTACGCTTTGCTCACCGACATGCACCAGCTCGCCACCGCGACGCTGTGAGCCCTCACCAGATTGAAGAAAAAGGAATTTACCTATGGCTGATTATGACCCCCAGGAAGCCGGCGCTTTCACGATCGACACCGAACTTCCTCCGATCTGCCGCCCAGACAAGGCCGCCAAGCGCAAGAAGCTGTTCCTCGCTCTCGGCGGGGCGATGGCGGTGATCGGCGGCGGCTATGCGCTGTTATCCGACGGCGATCATGTGACCACCGAAAATGCTTATGTGGCTGCCGATGTCGCGCAGGTAACGCCGCTCGTCGCGGGGCCGGTCGCCTCGGTAGCGGTTGTGAATACCCAGGCGGTGAAGCGTGGCGATATCCTCGTCCGTCTCGACGATACCGACGCCCGCATCGCGCTGGCCAAGGCGGAAGCCGAATGGCAGCGTGTCCGTCGCCAGTTTGGCCAGGTGATCGCCACCGGCGGTGCGCTCGAAGCGCAGGTTCGGGCTGGGGACGCGGGGGTGGGTAATGCCCGCGCTCAGTTGGATGTCGCCACCGCTGCGTTCGCCAAGGCCAAGATCGATCTGGACCGCCGCCAGCGTCTCGCTGACTCCGGCGCCGTCTCGGGCGAGGAGCTGACCATCGTGCGCAATGCCTATGCGGCCGCTGAGGGCAGCCTCGCCCAAGCGCACGCGGGGCTGGCGCAGGCCAACGCCGCGCGCGCCGCGGCGGAGGGCAGCCATGCCGCCAACGACGCATTGGTCGCCGGCACCACGATCGACACCAATCCCGATGTCGCAGCGGCAAAAGCCAAACTCGATCAGGCGCGGGTCGATCTCGCCCGCACCGTGGTCCGAGCGCCGATTGACGGCGTCGTCACCAGCCGGCAGGTCCAGATCGGCCAGCGCGTCGCCGCCGGCAGTCCGGTGATGACGATCGTTCCAGTGCGCACCGTCTATGTCGACGCCAATTTCAAGGAAGGCCAGCTCGGGCGTGTCCGCCCCGGCCAGCCGGTCGAGCTGACCTCCGATCTCTACGGCGGCAACGTGGTCTATCACGGCAAGGTTGCGGGCTTCTCCGGCGGGACCGGATCGGCCTTTTCGCTGATCCCGGCTCAGAACGCCACCGGCAACTGGATCAAAGTGGTCCAGCGCCTGCCGGTCCGCATAACGCTCGATCCCAAGGAACTGGTCTCGCATCCCTTGCGCGTCGGCCTCTCGATGGAAGCCGCCATCGACGTCTCCGGCAAGAACTGAGGTGACATCATGAACACCAACGCATCACAGCCGGCGCCGCTCACCGGAACCACCCTCATCCTCGCCGGGGTGGTGCTGGCGCTCACCAACTTCATGGTGGTGCTCGATACCACCATTGCCAACGTCTCGGTCGCGCATATCGCCGGCGGGCTCGGCATCTCCTCGACCGAAGGGACGTGGGTCATTACCTCCTATGCTGTCGCAGAAGCGATCTGCGTACCGCTCACCGGCTGGCTCTCGCGGCGCTTCGGCACGGTGCGTGTGTTCGTGGGCGGAATGATGGGGTTCGGTATCTTCTCTTTCCTTTGCGGCATCGCGCCGACGCTCGGCGCCTTGGTTGCCTTCCGTATCGGCCAGGGCATCTGCGGCGGCCCGCTGATGGCGCTCAGCCAGACGCTGCTGCTGCGCGTCTTTCCCAAGGACAAGCATGCCATGACCATGGGTATTTGGGGGGTGACGACGCTGACCGCGCCGATCTTCGGCCCGATCCTCGGCGGCACCATCAGCGACAGTTGGGGCTGGCACTGGATCTTCTTCATCAACATCCCCATCGCCGTGGCCTGCTCGCTGACGGCGTTCGCGGTGCTGCAGCCAGCCGAGACCGAACGTTTCAAGGACCGGATCGACGGAATCGGTCTCGGTCTGCTGATCCTGTGGGTCGGCGCGCTTCAGATCATGCTCGATCTCGGCCGCGAGCATGATTGGTTCGGATCGCAGATGATCGTGACGCTTGCCGTCACTGCCGCGATCGGCTTCGCGATGTTCCTGATCTGGGAGCTGACCGAGGACAAGCCGGCGGTCGATCTTCGCCCCTTCCGCCATCGTGGTTTCAGCGTGGCGGTGACGGCGCTGGTCTTCGCCTACGGCACCTTCTTCGCCAGCCTCGTCGTGATCCCGCAATGGTTGCAGGGGGCGATGGGCTACACCGCCACCTGGGCCGGCTATGCCACTGCGTTCAATGGCGTGGCTGCCGTCCTGATGGCCCCGTTCGTGGCCAAGCGCATGACCCAGGTCGATCCCCGCCGCCTCGTCTTCGTCGGTGTGCTGTGGCTGGGCCTCACCTCGCTGTTGCGGGTCTTCTGGTGGGACAGCGGCTCCGATTTCTGGACGCTGGCGCTGCCGCAGCTGATCCAGGGCGCGGGCATGCCGTTCTTCTTCATCCCGCTCACCACGATTGCTTTGGGCGCGGTCGAGGAGAATGAGACCGCCTCGGCGGCGGGGGTGATGAACTTCCTGCGCACCATGTCCGGCGCCGTGGGCGTCGCCATCGCTACGACCTCATGGTACGATGGTGCGCAGGAAAAGCGGGCGGCCCTGTCGAGCGTGCTGAACGGCGCGCAGACGACCATGGGCCAGCTTGTCGCACGCGGTCTCAGCACCGAGCAGGCCCGCCTCCTCATCAGTCAGCTGGTGGACAAGGAAAGCGTCGCGCTCGCCACCGGTCAGATCTTCGTGGTGGCCTTCTTCATCTTCGCTGCCGCGGCCTCAATCATCTGGCTGGCTCCCCGCCCCAAGCGCGCCGTGGATACGACCGCGGTCCATTGAACCGCCTGTTCCGGAGAAAGACCATGAAGACTCCCCCGGTCGGCCTTGTTCACGAAGCCACGATCCATATTGACGAAACATTGATAGTTCCGCGCCTGCCGGCAGCGCTAGCCGCGATGGCGGATATGCCTCCTGTTTTTGCCACGGCTTATATGGCCGCCTTTGTCGAAGCGACCTGTATCGAACTGCTTAAACCCTATCTGGAGGGAGACGAGGGGACGGTCGGCACGCGTATCAACATGAGTCATTCCGCGGCAACGCCGATCGGCATGGCTGTTACCGCAAGGGTCGAGCTATTGGCTACGGAGGGTCGCATGCTTCTATTCCGGGTCATGTGCAACGATGAGCGAGACATGATCGGCGAAGGCCTGCATGAGCGATTCGTAATTGCGCGCGGGGCGTTTACGGCGCGTACCGAAGCGAAGTTGTCCGCTGTGCGATCTCGCGGTTGCCATCCAGAACGTCCAACAAACGCTTAGCCTCCGCAGCATAACGATTGCGGGGCGCTTGTCCTCATAATCCTTGCCGGCGAATTTATGGAAGAAACCGAGGCCCAATTGAAACATAACCACTGGAGCGCATGCCAATGCTCACGGATCAACTGGTAAGAACTCGCCCTCTTTCTCCGTTTGAGACCGAGCCATCGGTTTGCCTGGATGTCAGCTTTCCCCGTTCCCTTGTCCGAACCTGCCTGTCCGGAAACGGCCCAAAAAGGCCATTCGCGGCCGAAGCGACACAACCGGATTTCAGGTCCGCTCACTGGTCCGTCCGTCGGTTCACCGCTTGAGACAGCCGACGGGAAACGCGACAATAGCGTTTAATTGGCCCCGCTGCATCGGGTAAGCAACGCTCGTTCGATCCGAGCCAGACCCAGTTCTGTGGCATTGCGCGCCAGCCGAACGTTGCTGGTTGCGCTAGCAACGTCGGCCGCTTCGATCCGCACCATTCGGTGGTTGGCGAACCATCGCGTTAGCCATCGCGGCCGCCTCCGGGCCCAGGCGCCGGGGCCGATGAACAGGGCCTTCAGCTCCCAGATGCCGGGCTCGACTTCCGCGACCTCGACATCGTCAACGATGCCGCAGTTGCGATCCTCGCGATCCACCACAGCGAGATCGCGAAATGCGCGAACGATAGCTGCGGGCTGGCCGGCTCTCACAGTTTGCCACCGGACGTCAAAAAGTACAGCGGCAGCGCCGCGATCGCGGCGATAACGATCAACACGTAGAATGCCCAGCCGAGTGTGTTCGCCAAAATGCCATTGGTTTGGTCGCGCATGAACGTCAGGTCGTTGGCGGCGAGCAGCAGGGGCAGGAAACTCAAGGGCAACACGATGATTGAGGTCACCACCGCATAGTCGGCAAGGTCAGTGGGCTCGATACCGGTGGCGACGATGGCGAGCGCGAGAGCGAACACGCCCAGCCAGCACAAGGTGAAGATCGGCGTGTCGCGCGGCGGGCGATGCCGGCCCCAGCGCCAGCCGAAGAACTGGCAGGCCGAGTAGGCATTCGACAGACAGGTCTCGATCGCGGCGCCCCCGATTGCGAACAGCAAGCCCAGCAAGCCGAGCAGCAGACCCGCCTTGCCGTATGTCATCCCTGGTTGCATCGCCACCGTGCCGAGCATCTCAGGCGAGATCCCGCGCGGTCCGAGCAGCTGGGCGGAAAGCGCCAGCAAGGAGATCGCCAACACCGATCCGAGCCCCATCCCGACGATGCTGGTGATCCGGTTGGTGCCCAGATCGTTCCGGTTCCAGCCATCTTCGATCCCGCCGGAGGAATAGAAATAGAGCTCGTAGGGGAACATGACCGCGCTAATCAGGGCTACGGTGAAATAGCCGAATCCGAGCAGGTCTCGCGTTGACATTCCCGCGGGCACGCCCGGGATCAGACCTTTGGCCAATTCGTGCCATGGCGGATGGATCGCCAGCAGCGTCGCGCCGAACACGAGCATGAACAGGCCCAGCAAGCCATAAGTCCGCTCGATCCACTTGAACGGAAGAGCCCAGATTGAGATGGCGAAAAACGCCGTCGCGGCAATCGCCAGTACCAGATAGTTCCAGCCAGTAAGCAACTGCAGCGTCAGTGCGACGCCACCAATTTCTGCGGCGCAGGTGATTAGCGTGCTGATCAAGGCGCCGACCAAGGTAAGCAAACCGAGACTGAAACCCAGGCGGTGACGAATGATGTTGAACATCGGCTGGCGCGACATCGCCGCGATCCGACCGCTCATCTCGCCAAACACTATGATGCCGATCGTCGCCAGGACGATCACCCAGATCAGCGCGTAGTGAAAGCGCGATCCGGCCTGGGAAACGAACACCAGTTCGCTGACATCCACGAACCCGCCGACGGCGGTCAGGATGCCGAGGGTAAGCTCAAGAACCTTCAAGTTGGGTCTCTAGCGGCAAGAGCCTGATCGCGACCGCCCGCAAGCTTGGCGCATCGACAGGCTCCGCGAGAACTTTGGCTATCAGCTTTGCCGCCGCTGGACGGTTCTTGAGCTCGCCTTGGGCAGATCGAAGCTGGCTGCGCGCTTCAGCGCGCATGCTATTGGCGTAGGCTTGGGTGGTGTCGTGGCGTGCACTCTCGCTTTCGACCAGGGCCCATTCGACCAGAACACTTCGGGCCGACTTGACCGCCTCCAACTCTTGGTCGCTAGTCGATGAACAATCGGCTATCGCCAGTGCCGGAACAACCAACCAGATCTTCATGACGCGAAAACGGCCAACCGGGTTCCCCGTTCCGTGCCGCTGGAGTGTGGGAATATGAGTGTGTGGGATACAGGCCTGTCCCCCCCAGATCCTCCTTGAAATCGCCGGCGAAGGCCCCTGCTGAGTAGGTGGTGAAGGACATGCGGCGGCAGACCCGAACGAGATCTGCTTCCGTGGGAGCCAGGCTGGGATTTCTCTCTTGCTGTTTCTCATGTTCAGTCCGGTCAGGACGAGCATTTCCACCTGCCGGTCACGAAGGAAAGCCGGCATCGCGACAGCCTCGTTCCGAACAGTATACGGGAGCAGCCGCCGTTGAGATAGCCGCCGGTTTGCGCTTGCTATCGGACAAGAGATCATCGAGCTTTAGCGGCATGACCGGCTCGCGCTCACGCCTTTTCAACCCTCGGTTTGGGCGTTGGCTGGCACCGCCCAGATTCCTGCTATTTGGTTCGGCAAGTATCGCTGGAGCCGTCCTGGCAAAATTGTCCACCGATATACACAATGCCTTGCTCGCCGGCTTCGATGTTGGGGTGATCCTTTTCGTGGCGTCCTTCTATACACTGACGAAGACGCGAAGCATCGATGAGATGCGCCAGCATGCTGCGGCGAATGATGCAAATCGTGTACAGATCCTGATCCTGGCGGCGATGATCATGCTGGCCGTGTTGGGATCCCTGGCGGCGGAGCTAGGTGCCAAGGGTAACCCAACTCCTGGTGCAACCGCGCTGATCATCGTTACGCTCATCGCAAGCTGGCTTTTCACAAACTCGATCTTCGCGCTGCATTATGCGCATATGTATTATTCCGCGAACATGGATGGCGGAGACTTCAAGGGAATCGATTTTCCTGGGGATAGGGAGCCCTATTATTGGGATTTCATCTACTTCGCCTTTTGCATCGGCATGACTTTTCAGACATCCGACACGAGCATCACGATTAGCCGCGTCCGCAAGGTGGTGACGCTCCACGCGATGATGGCCTTTGTGTTCAGCATCGGCACCATCGCCTTGACCATCAACGTGCTGGCCGGTGGCGGCGGAGCAGCGACAGCGGCCGCAGCACGGTGAACGTCTCAGCGCATTGAGCGGTTGAACGAGGTCAACCGAGGATCAGCGACAAACATACCCATTGCGGCGATTTTGATCCTGGTCGTGCCGCTCGTCCAAGTGTTTGCCCAGTAGTGCGCCGCCGGCGCCCAGGATGGTGCCAACCTTTCCGCCACCAAGCACATTGCCCAGGGCGCCTCCGACCCCGCCCAGGGCGAGCCCGGTCGTCCATTGCTGCGCTTGCAGTAATAGCGACCGTCACTCTCGGCCCAAGACTCGTCATCGAGAGAAATGATAGATCATCCTCACACCCATCGAATCCAGGCCTCGATTTTGGCGGCTAAATAAGGTGGCATGGCTGAGATGAATCCATGATGCCTCAAGGGCCATCTTGGGAGTGATCCGCCATCCCACCGCCAATTCCGGTTCGAAGGTGATTGGCGACCCGAGGTCAACTCTGCGGCCGTTGCGATATGCTGGTCGTGGACCATTATTCGCAGACAGTCCGATCCCGGGCCTCACATAGAGCTTCGATCCAAAGGTCCAGTTCAGCCCAGCAGCGACATAATCCGTTCCACCATTCAGGCTCATGGAAATCAAGATGTGAGGCGCGGGACGCCCGATAAAGTGCAGGGCCGCGATCGGATCCCCGATCCAGCCCGCCTTGATATCCTGACCCGTTTCGAACTTCTGCTGAGCCAAGGTGATATCATGTTGATAGATGCCAACCCATAAACTCTCTGCCATCGCCGGCCTTGCAAGGCTCGCACCGAGGATCAAGAGACAGGATGCGCATATCGTCCGCATGGCCTTAAAATGCCTAGGCCGGAGAAAGGCTGCCACTTTGTACCGAGGAGCCCTGTTTTGTCACGATTAGCCAAACATCTCATCACAGGCGGCCTTCTCAAAATACGCTCTAAGGATCGAACATGGGCGCGGCGCCAAACAGGACCGCCGGACCAGTCGAGAAACTCGTGCGGCACTTGCCAATATATATGTTTAGTTACAGTCGTCAGCTAAAGACGGCTGACGCTTCTAAAAATTCTTCTGTGACAAGGCCATCGCAGGATACTCTTACTGCCGGCCGAATGTCGCTGGTTGCTGCATCAACGCCATTCCCTCGCGGCACCGGCCGACGACAACTCCGTTGCAAGACAGCCTCAGTTGATCACCTATGTGATTGCAACAGGTCTATCTTCGTTATGTCATCGCGCAATCCGATGGGCTCGCCGACTCCGTTGACGCGCCTTCACACGGGAGGCGTTCGACGCCTGTCCCAAGGCGATCCGCTTCCTGTCATTGGGGAGACGGTCGATGATAACCTACGATGACCTCAAGCATCACCTCCGCCGCGAACGCGAAGAACGCCGCAAAGCCAGCGACACAAAGAACCCAGAAGCAAAGCTGGTACACCAACAACTCGCGGACAGCCACGGTCGGCGCGCTGCCCGTGCACGTGAGATCCTCAATACAATAGAATTGAGCCTATCGTTCCGACCGCAATTTTAGGTGGCGACGCTCCGGTCAGATTATCTCAAGCGGTTCCCTGCCGTATTGAGGCGGACTCGCTGATGAACAACGCATTCCCATCGCGTTCAGGTCGCGCCGCTATGATGGCTGCATGTTCGAGAAGGGCTCCGCCGCGTTGGTCGTGCATTCTCGTTGAGAAGGACTGTCGATGAAAAACGTTCTAACCAAAGCCACCGCAGCGCTCGCCATGGCGGGTGCGCTGATGGCTACCGCCCCCGCCCAAGCCCGGCCCGGCGGGTACTATGGCTATGGTGGCTATAATCATGGCTGGAGCCGGGGACACCATTGGCGCCATCATCATGACGACGATACCGGTCTGGCGATCGGTGCCGGGATCATTGGCCTAGCACTCGGTGCCGCCATCTTGTCCGATCATTCTCGCGACAATCGCGGATATTATTACAACCAGCGCGGCTATTATGACGGCTATGACCGCGACCGCGGATACGGTGACTATTACAATTATTACGATGGCTATCCAGGATACGGCTATTAACCGCTGACACGGCCACCGCGAGCGGTGGTGCTGATTTTTGGCGAAGATCGCGGACGGGGGGTGTTCCTGCTGATTGTTCCATCTGCTTGCTCAAACAATCGAGCGCGGTGGGCTCGGTATTGGGGCGGCGGATAGGGCGGGAGTGTCGATTGGCTAGGTGACCTAAATTAAGCCGGCGCACGCTTGGGCGGTCAAGGATTGCGGTCAGAAATTCCGCAATATCCTCCAACCACCCATGCGGACAGCGGCCTGAAAGGTATCATGCGCCCGGTCGTGATCTGCCCGGCGTTTAAAAAGGCTCACGCCGATCAGATCGGGTCTTTGAAGCAGCGGACGACAAGAGAACAGGTGACGGTCAGTCCAGCCAATGTAGATCAGATAAACTCATCAATGCTTCGGACTAGCCGTGCTGTCTCTCGGGAGACGGGCCCATCCTATTTTTTCCTCCTGTTCTTCCGCTGGAAAGCCAGACGCGCGTGAATTTATTCGCAGAATTGCTTATTCCTGCACGCCGAGCGGCCGCGAAGGCGAAAGGCTGCCGCTGGTCGTCTGCTCACGGACGCCCTTCAAGAGCAGGTTCAGCAAGACCTCGGCCTGTTCAAGGGCGCTGTTCCCTTCGAAAGTCGCGGCCCACATTGCAAGATTGTTGATCGCGCCCGAAATCATCATCGTCAGCGCCATCGGATCTGCGCCGCCGATCGATCCGGGCGGCACCAGCGCTGCCAGGGTCTCGGTCATCGTCGCGCGGCAGTGCATCTGCTTGGGCCGCTCGAAGAAATTCGGATAGTGGTTGGGCGCATCTCGCAACATGATCCGTTGGAGACCAGGGTTCAGCAGCAGGCGCAGATAGCGGTAGCTACTGACACGCAGCAGTTCCCAGCCGGCTAGCCCTTCGCTAACCGCTTGCATCTGTGCCTCAACCTCCCGATCGACTTCTTCGACGACCGCTTCGAACAGGCCCTGCTTGCTGCCGAAATGATGGTAGATCGCGCCCTTCGTCAGACCTGCCTTCGCAGCGAGCGCATCGACCGATGCGTCAGCGAAACCCTCCATACCGAACATGTCTCGCGCCAACGCGAGCAGCGCCGCACGCGTCTCAATTCGCATCGTCGACCGCGATCGCCTGATTTTGGCATCGCCTCGGGCCACCTTGACACTGTCCTTCATAGCAAACATACCTACTTTCAGTATGTATATGTGAGGAGCATGCCCGAAAAGATGGATGCTAGCAATCTCGATGCCCTATTCCGCCCTATCACCGTCAACCGCCTGACGCTGCCCAATCGGCTTGTCATGGCGCCGATGACGCGCAGCTTTTCGTCCGGCAATGTGCCCGATGGGGCGGTGGCGGCCTATTATCGCCGGCGCGCAGAGGGCGGCACAGGCCTGCTGGTGACCGAGGGTGTTGGCATTGACCATCGTTCGTCCTTGGGCGAGGGCAGTGGCGATCCTACCCGCATTCCCGTGCTCTACGGCGATCACGCCCTTGCCGGATGGCGCGAGGTCGTGGGCCAGGTGCACGCAGCAGGCGGTCTCATCTTTCCGCAGCTCTGGCATCAGGGCGTCTTCCGCGTCGAAGGTACTCCCCCCTTCCCCGATGCGCCGGCCATGCGTCCTTCGGGCATTTGGGGGCCGGACGACGGCTTCTCGACGGTCTCGCGTGATTACATTCCCCGGGTGATCGAACCCACGCGCTCAATGACGGAAGAGGAAATCGCGGATGTCGTCACCGGTTTCGCGCGCAGCGCCACCAATGCAAAGGCGGTGGGTTTCGATGGTATCGCCATCCATGGCGCCAGCGGCTATCTGATAGACAGCTTCTTCTGGCCGAAGACCAATTTCCGCACCGATCGCTATGGTGGAGATATTGCGGGGCGCGCGACCTTCGGGGTCGAGGTGGTGCAGGCGATCCGTGCCGCCGTCGGACCGGACATGCCAATCATGTTTCGTTTCGGCCAATGGAAGCAGCAGGACTTCAACGCCCGCATCGCCGAGACGCCGGAAGATCTGGGCGTGTTGCTGGATGCGCTCGCTGGGGCAGGCGTCGATTTGTTCGACGCCAGCACCCTTTACTTCAGCGCGCCTGCCTTCGCCGGCTCGGATCTGTCGCTCGCCGCCTGGGCACAGAAGCTCAGCGGCAAGCCCTGCGTCGCGGTCGGCGGCGTCGGCCTGTCCGAGAACCTCTTTGCCTCGCACGAAACCGGCGGGGCTCAAGTGGAACGCAACTTCTATGATGCGGCCGAGCGTATCGAGCGCGGCGAGTTCGACCTCCTTGGCATCGGCCGGGCGCTCATCGCCGATCCGGACTGGCCAAAGAAGGTGCGAGCTGGGGAGGAGACTCTCCCTTATAGTCGTGCGATGTTGGGAGAGTTGGCCTGATTGCGTGCTGCGGTGTGGCCGGCTGCTGCCATTGAGAAAGCGACAATGGGAGGGAAGATGACGGAGGGATCACGATCCGCCGCGGATGACGTTCAGGCGATTACGAAGCAAATTTATCTCTACTGCCGCGCAATGGACCGGATGGACGTCAACCTAGGCTATTCGATCTGGCATGCGGACGGCGAGGCGGATTATGGTGAGGCGATCTTCCAAGGCACCGGCCGAGGCTTCGTAGACTGGGTTACCAAAACCCATGCCGGCATGGTGCGCCACTCGCATCAGGTGTCGAACATCATTGTCAATCTCGACGGTGATCGCGCAGCAAGCGAGAGCTATGTCACGGCCGCGCTGCGCGTGGAGAACGCAGACGGCCTCGTGGAGATCACGACGCGCGGGCGCTATCTCGATCGCTGGTCCTGTCGCGAAGGGCGCTGGGCGATCGATCGGCGCGTCTATGTGCATGATTTTGATGACGTGCGCCGCATAGAAGCGACGCAAATCGCCGGCACGTCGACCCGCGATCGGTCGGACCCGTCTTATGCCATTTTGGAACTGGGAAACTGACATGATGGATCTCGGTATTGAGGGGCGCCGCGCACTGGTGGTGGGATCAACTAGCGGGATCGGCGCTGCTATCGCCATCGGCCTAGCTGGCGAGGGTGTTGAGGTGGTCGTTCACGGTCGCAGCGCCGAAAGCGCCGAGCAGGTCTGCGAACAGATCGCGGGGAAGGGAGGGCGTGCCTCTGTAGTTCTGGCCGAACTCGACGATCCGGCCGCGGTGGAGCGCCTTGCCCGCGATGCGCTGGCTTCGGGAGCGATCGACATCCTCGTGAATTGCGCGGGTGCGGCCTCAACCGTGTATCGATGGTTCGACTCACCCGCAAATTCCTGGCAGGCGCAGTTTCAGACCTCGACCTTCTACGCCGTTCAGCTGATCCGGGCGCTCGTGCCGCCGATGCGCGAGCGCGGATGGGGCCGGGTGCTGAACGTCAGCAGCGGCGCGGCCTACACTGCTATGCCGCTTCACCCCGAATATGCCGCGGCCAAGCTGGCGCTGCATTCGATCACCGCCACGCTGGCGGCGGAGCTTGGCGACAGCGGCGTGACGGTGAACACACTGGTCCCGGGTGCTGTCGCAACGCCCAATACGCTGCAGAATATCGAGGGCAGCGGCAGGGCAGCGGGCTTCACCGAGACAGGCGCGGCGCTTGAGAAGCGGGTGATCCGGGAAGTCTGGCGCGTCAATATCCCGCTCGCGCGTATGGGCCGTGTCGAGGAGCTTGCCGATGCCGCTTGCTTCCTCGTCTCGGAACGGGCGTCCTACATCACGGGTGCGGCCCTCCGCGTCGATGGTGGCGCCACACAGTCGGTGGCTTAGAAATCAGCGGCGAGATCGACTGTCGGGCTCCGGGACTTGAAATCGGGACTCGTTGATTGAGCCAGAAGATGATGGTTGCTTGCATAGGCGGTTAACATGATCAACTAAATGGCGGCGGCCTTTGCATGTCCACTCGCGCAGAGCCCGCCGCGGCCATAGATTCTGGAGAGGCGATGACGCACTTCGCTTGGAATAAAGAAGAGGCAAAGCCTTCGGAAGACGATCTGATCGCGAACGCGCGAGCGCTCGCGCCGATGTTTCGCGCGCGACGCGCCGAGGCCGATTCCCGGCGAGACTTGTCGCCGGAAACCGTGGAGGAGATGGCGAGCGCCGGGTTGTTCGGCCTGTTCAAGCCGGAAGCCTGGGGCGGTTTGGAAGCGCATCCGAGCGTTTTTCTCGACGTGCAGAATGCGATTGCCGAACATTGCCTCTCGTCCGCGTGGATATTCGGCGTCCTCAATGTCCAGCCCTTCGTGCTCGCGCTGTTCGACCGGCGGGCGCAGGCCGCGGTGTGGGGCAAGCCAGGCACCAATCTCATATCCTCGGCCTTCCGGCCTGTCGGCACCGCGGTGCGCGAGCGAGACGGCTATCGTCTCACGGGACGCTGGTCCTTCTCGAGCGGCAGCAATCATTGCAAATGGGCTTTGCTGGGCGGCATGATTTCTCCGAAAGAGGAAGGCGCCAAGCCCGAGACGCGGCTCTTCCTGGTGCCGCGTAGTGACTATGAGGTCGTAGACGCCTGGAACACGTTCGGTCTGCGCGGCACCGGCAGTCACGATATCCGCGTCGAAGGGGCTTGGGTGCCCGATTACTGCACCTTGCAGCCGGATGCGGGGCTGACGACGGTGACGCGGGAAATACGCCCCGGCCCCGCGCTTTACCGCCTGCCATGGCTGTACATATTCACCTGCTCCATCTCCAACCTGGCGATCGGCGGCGGCCGCAGTGCCGTGGCCGCCTTCTGCAGCGCAGGCAATGGTGCGACCGATCGCCGAGCCCAGGCGGCCGCCCGCGCGCATGCCGAAATCGAAGCAGCCGATGCGGTGCTCAAGGCGAATATCGAGGCGATGATGAGCTACGCCGAAGCGGGCGAGGCGATGCCGCTCGCCGAGGGGCTGCGCTACCGATCGCAGCTGACGTCCACCACAAGGCAGATCGCCGCTCAGGTGGACCAGCTCATGCTGCTTCTCGGCGGCAACGGGATCCGGGCGGACGCACCGCTCACCCGGATCTGGCTCGATCTGTGCGCCGCACGTCATCATCCGGGCAACGATCCCGACGTGGCATTGGGCTTGCTGGGCGGCGAGATGCTCGGCCAGGACCGGCCGTCGGCGTGATGCGGACGCCAGGACCAAGGCGCCTAAATCTACATAATTCATTGAAAATACGTGATTTCTGGCGGAGGCGGAGGGATTCGAACCCCCTGTTTCCGCGCCTTTGAAATCCGACGCTTTTTGAGCCATACTCCTCGGAGAAACAAGGACTTTTCGTGACATTGGACGGATAGTCGGCCGCAGCGGTTGGTCCCGGTTTGCCCCATTCCAGCGCAAAAGTACGGACCAAAGTAAGGACCGAGAATCAGTCGAGCGCCGACCCCCCGGTTGATCAGGAGAATATCCCAATCACGGCGGACGGTTTGTTCGTCGCGGCATGTGCAGGAGTAGCGATATGGCGTTGAACAAGCTCAGTGCCCGCAAGGTCGAGACCCTATCCAAGCCGGGGGATACAATGGCGGTGGGGGCCTGTATCTTCGCATCACCGAGGGTCGTCCGACCAAATGGGTATACGTGTTCAAACGCCACACAAAGCGCCGGGAGATGGGTTTGGGTGCGCTTGCCGATGTGTCACTGGCGGTAGCGCGCGAGTTGGCCGCCAGCGCCCGCCAAATGGTGAAGGAAGGTCTCGAGCCGATCGAGGAGCGCAAGGCTGCGGTTGCCAAGGCTGCCGAAGAGGCCGCCGCTGTGGCGCGCGAACTGATGGAGTCGAGCACCCCGTTGTTCGGAGCCTCCGATACCGGAAGAACGCGGCGGACCTGCTCGATCGCCTCGCGGCGACGGGAGGGACTCAAAAAGTCAGCTTCGACGCCTCTTGCAGGATCGCCTTGTCGAGGGCGAGATCCGCCACAAGCTTCTTCAGCTGCGCATTCTCGCGCTCCAGATCGTTGGCCTTGCGGCCGCCTACGGCCCCATCCGACGCACCTGGTCGACCTTGAGGCCACCATGTTCCTTGCGCCACCGATACAGCGTCTGCTCCGCGATCCCGATCTGCCGACATGCCTCGACGGCGGTCCCGCCCCGCCCGACAATCACATCCACTTCACGCAGCTTCGCGATGATTTGCTCCGGCGTAAAACGCTGACGTCCCATGGATTTCTCCAATCCTTTCGCCCAATCGGGCTCTCTTCAGAATTGGACCAATTTTCTCAAGGCAGACCACTTAGTGCCAGCAGCGTGGAGAAGATCTGATCGAAAAAAATGTCGGCCCCCGGAGCGCTTGAGAACCGCCGATGACCCATCTCCGACAGAATGTACGGATAGGACAGCATCGCCGCGATCGCCAGCGTCGCCAGCGTCGCTGCATCATGATGCCTGAAGAAGCCTGCCTCTTGTGCCTGTATGAAACAATCGTGCAGTTCCTCTTCCCAGATTGTCTCGCCAGCGGCCAACGCGTCAGACAGTCCGGGAACCCGCCGCGCTTCGTTGACGCAGGTTAGATGGAAGCTCCGAAGCTCGGGCGAGAGCGCAATATCTAGGAATGAGCGAAGGAGCGCGCGAAGCGTGGACAAGGCGTCACCCTGTACCTTCGCCTGTGTTCGAAAACGCTTCAGCCGTTCGGTGAAGCGGGGGACCGTGGCGACCAGCAGGTCGTCCTTGGTCGGAAAGCGCCGTATTACCGAACGCGGGGTCGTCGAGCAAAGCACGGCAATTTCCTCGATGGTCGTTGCAGCAAAACCCTGCTCGGCGAACCGCTCAATCGCGACGTCGACGATCCTGACGGTCAGATCCGCCGCCTCCCGGCTGTTTAATCTACCGCCTACGCGCTTTGCCGGTTGATTTCTGAGCTCTGACATAAGGCGTATCTGCTGCTTTTCACTGTCCTTGTCACGGGGTGTGATCGACGAGCGGTGGAGGTCCTCTGTCGCCGATCCCCAAATGGAAGGTCAGAACCTTCGTGTCACGCGAACGCCGTAGGTACGCGGCGCCGCGGGGTTGCCGACGACGCCGGTGGGCGCCAAGAAGTTTATGGACACGTCGTAGAAACGATTCCCGATATTCTTCGCCCATAAGGTAACCTCGGTCTTGCCATCCTTCGCTTCCCACGACTGGGAAAGATTGACAACGGTGTGCTGCGGTTCAGAGAAACGATTGCCGGCGTCGGCGAAATAGCGTCCTGTGTAGCTCGCGTTCACATTGGTGGTGAATGTGCCCATTTCGGTAGGGAACGCGAGCGTCGCTCCTAACGAAAAGGCCCAACGGGGCGCAGAGGTGGTGCGGTGGCCCGATGCGCCAACTGGTGGGTTGCTGCCCTGAAGCAAAGCCCCGGAGAGGGGGTCGATCGAATAGATTACCGCGTCAGGGTAGTCGAGGTAGCGCGTATTGAGATAAGCGACATTCGCATTGAGCGTCAGCGGCCTTGCCGGCTTGGCCAACAGCTCTAATTCCGCGCCGCGGATCCGCGCCTTGGCGGCATTAACTGTGAAGGCCGCCCCGGTTTCGAAAATCTGTTGCTGCAAATTGTCGTAATCGTATTGAAATGCGGAAGCGTTAACCCGAATCTTCCGTCCGAACAGATCGGTTTTCACGCCGACTTCATAGGCCTTGATCGTTTCGGGAGAGATTGCCCCGGCACTCGCGTTGGCAAAGCCGCCCGGGCTGACACTGTTGTAACCCCCAGCATTGTAGCCAGTGTTGAACGAGGCATAAACGAGGATGTTCGGTGCTAGGTCATGGTCTAGGATCGCGCGGAACGTGGGCTTGCGCGTGATCTGGCGAGCGCGCCCGGCCGTGCCGGGGATGGCCGCCGCGTCGAGCGCCACATAGCCGTTCACGCCGATCCGGTCGATCGTATAGCGTGCGCCCAGTGTCAGGCGTGTTCGCGGCAGGATGGTGGCGGTTACCTGGCCGAAGGCGGCAAACGAATCGATCCGGTTGTCCGCATAGATATTGAGCGCTGACCCGGGTGGCGTGCCGAAGATGAACGGCAGGGCTGGCCCGTTGAACTGGAACGGCGTCACATCGGCAGACAAATGATAGTAGAAGCCGCCGATGACCCATTTCAGGCGGGAATTATCCTGCGACTGGAGTTGGATTTCCTGCGTGAACGACGTTGATTCGTCGCGGCGATAGACGTTCGCGCCCGGGATTTCGGTGCCATCGATATCGACAAACAATTCGGCCGTTGCCTTACGCCAAGACGAGATGCCCAACAGGCGTAAGTCGCCCAGATCATGCTCGATGCGCAGTGCCACGCCGCCCTCGCGCGTCTGATATCCCGGCCGAAAATCAGCGGTGACATTGTAGCGTCCCGGCGTGTAGGTAGCTCCGGTAAAGAGGTTGAAAAGGGGCGGGCCGTCAACGGCGCGCGTCACGACAGCGCCCTGGTTGCCGCGGCTAAAGCGATAGTCGCCGATCAGGTAGATCTTGGTCGCGGGGTCGGGCTCAAACAGCGTCTTGCTGCGAATAGCAAATTGCTTTTCAAGCAATATGTCCTTGCCTGTGGCTAGGTTCGTGCCCCACCCCTTCGCCTGGTCGTTATAATAGACCGCGACATCCGTGGCCATCGTATCGGTTAGGCCCGCGGTGGCATAGCCACTGGCGGTAATGGTATCGTAGTTGGAATAGCCAAGCTTCAGGTCCATCGAGGGTTGATGTTGCGGATCGAGGGTATTGATCTGGACGATTCCGCCAGTTGCGTTGCGGCCAAACAACGTGCCCTGCGGCCCCTTGTCGACTTCAACACTGGCGACATTGTTGAACACTAGCGCGCCCTGGTTGAACGGTTGGTATACCCCGTCGATGAAGGTCAGCACGGCGGCGCCCCCTGACAGTAGCCCCGAACTGCCGACGCCACGCAGATATATGGGTGATAGCGAGCCGGTCGGGGTCTCTTGCAGACCGGCGACCATGGTAGGCAAGTCGGCAGCCGACGACGCCCCGATTTGCGACAGTGTGTCACCCGAAAAAGCTTGCACAGCGATCGGCACCTTTTGCGCGGACTCGGATCTACGCTGGGCCGTGACAATGATTTCGCCCAGCGGTCCGGAGTCGTCGCTGGCTTGATCCTTGAGGTTCCTAGTCGAGGTCGCATCCTGGCCCCGGGCGCTTGCCGGGTGGCCGAAGACCAAGAAACAGACACAGGCGCAAGTCCAGTGGCGCACATTCATACTCCCTCTCCCTTTTTAACGGCATGTTGACATGCCGTTTTGGTGCTTGACTAATCGTAATCACAAAGTCAACAAAAATGGCATGCGTGCATGTCGTTTTGAGCTTTCGCGCGGCCATAGTCGAAGGGAAAACGGGAGTGGAAGGATCGGTGAAGGCGCAGGAAGCGCCATTGTTTTTGCTAGTGCACGGAGCCTGGCATGGGGCTTGGTGTTTCGGGCCCTTGCAACTCGCGCTTGCGCGTCTCGGCGGTCTTTCCTGCCCGCTTGAGCTTCCAGGCCATGGAATAGATGCGCGCATCCCCTCGTCGGCCGAAATCGCAGAGGGCGCTGTCTCGCGTGCGGCTGGCATCGACTGGCATGAGGCGGTCGCCTCGCTGGCTGAAGCCATTGCAGACATACGTTCGTTTCATCGCGGGCCAACAATAATAGTTGGACACAGCGCTGGCGGCGCGATGGTCTCGGCTCTCGGGGAACGGTGCCCCGACCTACTCGATCACCTAGTCTATCTCTGCGCTTTCCTACTACCGCCCGGCCTTTCGACGGTTGCCGCTTCGATGCTGCCGGAAAATGGCGAAGCCTTGGCACCTACACTGCTCAAGGGACCGCCCGACGTACTAAAGGCGCTTCGCATTGATCCGCGGTCGTCCAACGCCGAATATCGCGACCTCATAAAACAGACCTTCTATAGCGACATGACCGACTCGCAGGCGACGGCGGCGATGTGGCAAATTGTCCCTGACGAGCCGCTTCCCCCCGATGTCATCACCACAACCGCGCACCGATGGGGAAGCGTTCCGCGAACCTTTATCGTGGCGGAGCGTGATCGGGCGATCAGACCGGCGTTGCAGCGACGCTTCATTACGGAAACCGATGCTGCTTTTCCTGAGCGCCAGACCGATGTTTTGAGCATCGACAGCGATCATTCACCCTTCTTTACGGCGACCGAGTCTCTGGCGGAAATGCTCGTGGGCATCGGGCGGAACACGCCTCGACGCGATTCGGAGATCGCCCCTACTTGAATGTGGACTGCCCGCGATGATTGGTCCGGTTGTATAATTAGCTGATCCGCATTTCCGATGCCAGCCTGGGCGGGAGGCGCAACGGAGCGGAGCCGAGCGGCCAGGCTGGCATCTTGATCGTTTCGGGAGCTGGCGGGCGGTAGCCAAGGCTGCTGTGTGGGCGCAGCCGATTGTAATGATCGCGCCACCAGCCGGTGACGCAGCGGACTTCCTCAAGACTGTAGAAGATTTCGCCGTTGAGCAGCTCATCGCGCAGGCGGGCATTGGGCCGAAGGCGAGCAAAGCTCAACCTCTCGATATGGCCCTGAACGCGGAAACGGGGCAACTGCGCTGGACATTCCAGACAACCCATCATGACCTCTGGGACTATGACGTCGGTTCGCAGCCGGTGCTGATCGAGATGCGCGGCACGCCGGCGCTCGTGCAACCGACAAAACGCGGCCAGATATTCGTGCTTGATCGGCGGACGGGGCGGCCGTTGTTGCCGATCGTCGAGCGCAAGGTTCCCACGGACGGCGCTCCCGGCGAGCGGCTCGCGTCCACCCAGCCCTTTTCTCCTGCCCTTCCCGATTTCGCCGGACCGCGACCAACCGAAGCGCGCATGTGGGGATTAACACCCTTCGACCAACTGATTTGCCGCATCATGTTTCGCGCGGCCCGGTTCGATGGAACGTTGACGCCGATCGGCCTCGACCGTCCGACGATCACCTGGCCGGGATATATCGGCGGGATCGACTGGGGAAGCGTTGCGATCGATCCGACCCGCCGGATCATGGTTGTCAACAACAACCAGATCAGCAACTATAACCGGCTGTTGCGTCGTGACGAGGCCAACCGGCGCGGGCTGCGCCCCATCACGCCAGAACACGAGAAGTTATGTCGGCGGGGCAGTGCCGCAGCGCGGGACGCCTTATGCCGCCGACGTTACGCCCTTCCTCTCCCCCATCGGCCTGCCGTGCCAGCAACCGCCGTTGGGCCAGGTCAGCGGCGTCGACCTGAAAACAGGCAGGATCGTCTGGAGCCATCCACTCGGGACGTCGCGCGACGGCGGACCGTTCGGGATTGCGATCAAGCTGCCTATCCCCATGGGTACGCCCAATCTCGGCGGAGCGGTCGTCACTGCAGGGGGCGTGACCTTCATCGGCTCGGCGAAGGAACGGACCATCCGCGCATATGAGACGTCCACCGGGCGCAAATTGTGGCAGGCGCGCCTGCCCGCGAGCGCGCAATCCACGCCTTCGATCTACTGGTCGAAAGCGAGTGGGCGGCAGTTTGTCGTGGTTCCGGCCGGCGGATATCCAGGCTTTTTCGCCGCCGGTCAGCGACACGCTGATCGCCTACGCCCTGCCAAGATATAGAGCATTTTCGCCTTAGTCGAACGCATAGCCGGAGTTCTCGAGGTAGTTTCGGCATTCTTCCGAGCTGAAGTGATCGAGGAGATGGCCGATGGTGGTCCAGAGAGCCTCTTATGTTCTCGCAGAAGCCTTCCGGAGCATGGCCTTCAGCTTTCCGAAGGCCTGTACGATGCTCTTGTCATGACGCCTCTCAAGAGATGGGTATCTGCGGCATCCGCCTCCGCACATCTAGTCTCAAAAGGCCCCGTCGAGCGTCCGCGTTTGCGCCTGCCGTGAGCGGCTGGCACTGCAAGTAGCCCGACCAGAAACGACCCAGTTGCAGTCGTAAGCGCCGTCTGCAAACATTGCCAAAAGCTGTCATTGCAGCCGCTAAACACGAAGCTCGGCGATTGCTGCAGCATTGGGGAGGTGTATAGTGAAACGAAGAATAGGCTTCGGTGTCCTAATGTGACGCTGCTTCACCGGACCAGTCCGGTCGGCCCAGGTCGCATCGATCACCGGCGGCAACGCGCCCGGCTTATCATACCTCAAATGGAACGCTGGCCACAGCAAAGCGCAGCTTCTCCACGCCGCAGTCGAGCACTAAGGACTCAAAACGCCTTGGTGATGCCGAACTCTCCCCTCAGTCGCATCTGATCATAAAGGACGACGGTCGAGTAATTTCGCGACCAGGTCGTTCGAAGCGACGGGGCGAAACCGGCAATGTTCCAATTCCGCTTATAGATGCTAGCGGTCGCTTGTAGCCGCCAGTCACGTCGCGTACCGCCGAAAATCGCCAAGGGCGCATCGTTCCGCTGGCCCCCGATCTCGACTGTCAGTTGCGGTCTGAGGCCCCAGCCTATCTCCTTGAGCGCCCCAAGCCCAATACGTCCCTGCCAATTCGATTGGCCGCGATCGTTCGCGATGCCTCGCTGGACGACGGCGTAGGCGAAACCGAGCGTCGAACTGTCGAGCGAGCGATTGATTGAGGCGGCGGCTTCAATATCCCAGCCATCGACATCAGCCCGCCGGGCATAAGCGTTATGGCGTACCGACAATGATGCTTCGAGCGACCATTTGGCGTTGATCACCTTGTCAAAGTCGAGCTTTCCTCCCAAGCTGGTGACGAGCCCGCTACCACCATACCATCTTTCGAAGCCCGTGGCAGTCGTGCGCAAACGGCCGCCTGCAACACGGAATTCCGGTCCGGCTTCGCCGCCGACATAGATGTCGTCGAAATCATGATCCGGATAGCGAACGGCGCGGCCGTAGGCGCCGATATATAGGGGGACCGGATTGTCGCGAAGCAGGCGGATGTTCGCATCGCCCCCGATTATGGTGCCTGTCCCGGATCTGGCGCGTGCGTTGGGATCGAGCTTGAAGGGTAACCCAAATATCTCGATCCGCTCTTTGTCCGTAGCAGAATTTATATTGCTGTCCGGCGCGATGCCGAAGGTCAGATTGAAGCGCCAGGCGCGACGCGCACGTATCGCCTCGCGGAAGCGAGCGATGTTACGCAGGACAGGGGCGGGCGGATGTTGAGCCACCGCAAGGCGGAAATGATAATCGGCTTCTTCGTCCTTCCGATCGAGAAAAAGTGTCCGGGCCAGTTCAAGCCTAACCCGGACCAGTCGTGGGTCGCCTGCCAATATCTTGCGGAACAACCGCTCCGCGCGAGGAAAATGCTTCTGTGCGAGCGCGAGCATTCCTTCGAGGAAGTCACGTTCGGTTCCACGCGCTCCCTCCGCTGCCAGATGGTCGAGCAACCTCTGCGCCTGCTCATAGCGGCCGGCGTCTATCAGGCGCCCCGCAGCGGACAGAATATCGTCCGTCGCCAATTGTTGCGGGTAGCCTCGCGGCAGTTCTTGCGCGTGAACGGGCAGGGCAATTGCAAAGGTCTGGAGCGCCAAATGCCGAAGAGCAAAGTGAAGTGCGCGCATAGTGTGATGTCTGCGTCACAGGCGTTTCATGTGGGCAATAAATAAGCAACGCTAATCGAACGACTCCTGGGACCTATCTTTTCTCCAGCAGGAAGGGCTGGTTCGACCAGACGGAATCCCCAACGCTGTCGAGGGTGACAAAGCCGCCCACTTCGGCCGCCTGAGGGCCGAAGAACGCCCCTCTGAACTTCCCGGTTATGGGATCGAGAATATCGGGCTGCTTGCTTTCGACATCGGGATATATCGCGTTGCCCGCAAGTGGGATTGTGAAATCAGCAGAAGATGAGATCGATGATGATCCAGATACCTTGATGCCAACGATGGCATTTTTGTACTCGTGTCCATAATCATCACTACTGACCTCCACACGGGCTGGAGAGTCGAGATCGGCCGTGATCGTCCGGTCCCCGAAGTCGGCGGCCAAATGGAGGATTCCGTCTCGGCCCTCATAGGTTGCCTTTCCGCTGGCCGGGAGGTCCGAGGGCGCGGTACGCTCCCCATATATCAAGCGTACTTCGCGACCACGGGTCTGCATCGTACTCGCCCCGTCGGTCTGCAAATCCGAGAGATACCAGTCGCCATAGGATACATAGCTCAAGCCCAGCTCGGTGAAGAAAGATGACGAGCGGTACGTGGTGGGGGAGGTCTGGACGCGTCCCCCAATGTCGCTGCCGGCCTCGTTCGCAACGAACTTGGTAATGTCCTGGTTGCGGACATCGGACTTGGTGCCATCACTGAACGTATATTGATACTGAATATTGTAGCCGAAATCGCCATAGAATTCGTTGGTTGCGACCGATGAATGGAGCGCGGCCGCGCTGCTGCCGACATAGCTTCTGCTGACATCGCCATCCGGAAATTGTGCGGTCAGCGTGAAGGCTTTCGCGGCGGGATCGACCTTCACCTTCAACAAGGGGGAATCAAGCGATGTGACGGTGATCGCGCCGGGCTGACCCTTGTCAAAGATCTGCACATAGAGCGCCGCAAGGCTATCATATGTTCCGGCCTTGGTGGCGACGGTCTGCTGAAGCGGCGTTCTCCCCACAATTGTCGTGGAAACCACTGAAACAGGTTGTGACGAGGTTGGCCCGGGAACTGACGTTGCGCTGTCGACACCGCTTCCACCGCCACAAGCAGAGAGCAGGGCCATGGCGCTCAATGCCCCGATGGCTCGAAAATGATCGCTCATCATTGCCCTTCTCCTTCCTTGCGAAGGACATCGGGCTATCACAAATACGCCGCGCCATCGGCGAAGGCAGGCCAAAATCTGCATCAATCCATGGCAAAGATTGGGTGAAGCCGCACGTCACTTACCGTTCGTAGCGCAAGGTCAGACCGATCCTGCATCCGTCGCCAAGGATCAGATCGGTGGGGCGCGGGGTGCCGGGATAGAAGGCTGGCTGCCGACCAACGGCAACCCGGAGATAGCGAAAGTTGGTGAGATTGGTGCCCCATATATCCAGCCATGCTGGGCCAAGCGGCATCGACATACGGGCGTTCACGAGCGTGCGCGCGCCATAAGCGAGACCATCGATCTGTCGGTCGAAAACATTGCCTTGATGGCTGATGTCGATGCGTAAACGCGTCCCACTGAACGCAACCAATGGCGGCGCGAACGTGATTCCCGCCGTCCAGCTTGTCTCTACCGCGCGTGCCGGAACATTATCCGAGATGTCGGCGACCAGCTGGCCGGGATTGATCTGGCTGAGACGCAAGATGCATAGGCTGGACGTCGTGACCCCCGGTCCCAATCCGCAAAAGGCGTTGCTACCAGGATCCTCACTGTTCTTCTTGAAGCGCGGATGCGCGTAACTGTAGGCAAGGTCGAAGCTCAGCCAGCGCGATGGCACGAATTCACCGCCAACTTCGATGCCCTGGGTGTGGATACCCGCCGTATTTCGGATGATGAGTGCGGCAACCGAAGGCGTTGAAGGGAAACCGAGGATCTGGGTGCTGCTCCAGTTGATATCGTATACAGTCAGCCTGGCCGAACGCACCAATCCTGTTCCTGCGTAGGAAAGGCCTGTCTCGGCGATCCAGTTGGTTTCCGGTTTGAACTCCTGTTCAGGCGGCAGGAGGTTGGGGAGCGCGTTGATCCCGCCCGATCGCGAACCTCGGGCGTAAGAGGCATAGATCAACCAGTCGCTCGCCGGCCGATAATCGATGCTGATGCGCGGCGTCAGATCGAGGAAATGCCGAGCGCCCAAACTCTTGCCGAAGCTCGGTACGAAACTGGCCTTGCGGCTGTCCACGACCAGACGTTCCCAATTGGCCCGCAGCTCGCCGCGAACTCGCATGGCATCCCCGAGACGCTGATCGGCGGTGGCGAAGAGGGCGACGGTGCGCCGATGGTCGACTGCGTCGTTTTGAACGATCAGGCGTGCATCCGGGTCGTCGACAAGCGCTGCATTGATCATTGCGAGCGGCCCTACCCGTAGCGGATTGGCAAGAACCAGCGAAGTGAACCGTTCATTGGCTGCTAGTGCGCCTCGCTCCGCGCCATAGGCGAAGTTTGTCCGCTCACTCTGTTGCGTCCAGAACATCGTGACGCCCGCCAGCCATGAAAAACGGCGATCGCCCGTGCTCCGAACCCGGAACTCTTGCGCGATTTCGCGAGCGGATGACGGGTGGCGTTGAACGATGTTGACACGTTGCAGGCGAAGGACAGCAATGGTCTGGCTGCCCGGTCCGCTGCAATTCACCCCTAAAATGCAAACGCCGTAAATCTCCCCATCGGCGCCGCCGTCGAAATCGCGATATGCGTCCGCATCGGCACGGTAATAGCTAGTGTCCGAAAGCAGTTCGATCTCGTCCAGATCAAGCCGAAGATGCAGGGCTACCTGGCCCGTGCGAATATGGCTGTCGGGTATGCCGGGCGACAGCGACAGCCGGGTCGGTATCGGTGCCAACCCACAAAAATAGCTCCAGGCTCCCGACGCCGGATCGCGCCCGCCACAATTATATTGATGATAATCCAGGCCGGCGAAGGGCGGTTGATTCATCCGCGTAGTACCGTAGCGCGCGGACAGCCTAGCCGAGAGAGGTCCTATGCCATCGCGGGTGGCGATCGTTGCGGCGATCGCGAATTTGCGGATGTTGCCGAGATGCTGCCCCGGCCGCGCTGCATTCTCCCAAGTTCCGTCTGCTTGCCGCCAGCTTGCGGCAAGCCGCACCTTGAATATTTGCCCGATCGGCCCCGACATTGCTCCGCGTAGGCCATAAAGTGCATCCGTGCCGAGATTGGCTGAGGTGCTGATGAAAATCTTCTCGGTGGGTTTCGCCGGCACATAATGGATGAGTCCGGCGAAACTGCTGTGGCCGAACAGGGCGCTCTGCGGCCCCTCGACAACCTCGATTCTTTCCAAATCCAGCGGCTCGATATCGATCCCGTCGCGATTGGCCTGATAGACGCCGTCGACGAACATGCCGACTGAATCCCCTGCGATGCTCGGCTGGTTCTGGCCCCTGAGTGTGGGGAAGGAATTAGCTCCTCCCCAGATCGCCTCAAAGGAGAGACCGGGAACCCGCGCGGCAAGCGCCTGAAGGCTCTCGACTGAACCGGATGCTATGTCGCTGGCGGGGACGACATTGATCTTGAGCGGGACATCGAGTGCCTTCTCCTCGACTCTCCGTGCGGTCACGACAATGGTGGAATCGGCCACCGTCTGGGCAAGGGATTGGGAGGAAATTGCAAGCAGGATCGGAAGGCCTTTTGGCAAGATCATTCTCCCCCCCGCGAACCGCACAACGCCCACTCAGATCCGGTAGGTTCGCACAGGCACCTTGCCCGCCCGCCGCAGGGCCTCGAGCCGTGCGCGTTGGTCGCGGGCCGACTGCCGGCACATCTCGCCGATCGCCCTGAACCTTGGATCATCATGGATCGGCGCCCAGATCGGATCACGATTGGTGAGATACCACCAATGACGGATATCATGACCTGTCTCGATCGACGCCCGGAGGTTGCTGAGCGCCTCATTGCGATCGCCGAGCAGCATCATCGCTGCGGCGCGGTACCGCATGATCCCGCCCATGCCGTAGCTGGGATGCGTATCGATCCAGCGCACCAGATCGCCCAGCACGTGCATTCCCGCCGCCTTGTCACCCTTGGCCAGTAATATCTGCGCAAGCGGAGGTGCGGCGATCATCTGCGCGATGCTTGTTACCTTGGGCTGTCGGAGATCAAATCCGTAACGCGACGCGATTTGTTCGGCCGCACGATCATATTGTCCCGTATGCAACGCAGCGTCGCGGATCGCCTCGGTCCAGCCCCAATTCGAATATTCATTGAAGAGGAAGCCACGCGGATCATAAGCGGCAGCGGCGGCGCGTTGCCAATCCCCGACATATTCGGCGAACAGCACCCGCGTGGAATCCCGGCTTGCAGGCGTCGTTGCGGCAACTGCCCGCGCCGCCGGCAAATCGTTGACGTCGAGGTAGAAGGCGGAAGCAAAGTGCGCGCCAAGGGGGTTTTGCGGGTCATTCGCGATGGTACGCTCGATCAATTCAAGCGCCTCGGCGGTCTCGCCGTGAAACATCCAGCGTCGGAACGCATACCGATTGGCAAGAATATAGTTTTGCGGGTCGATCTCGAGTTCATGTGCCAGCAGCTTCTCGATCTGCTCGGGCGGAAGATGGCTCCAACGGCGCTGAACCGACCACCAGCGCGTGCGGGGCGAAAGCGGATCAATTGACAACACCTTGTCGATCAGGGGCTTTCCTTCCTGACCGATCGCACCGCTATTCCTCAGGGCACTGCGGTCGAGAAATTCAGCGAAAGCAGTCAGGCCGCGACTGTTGCTCGGGTCCAACTCCGCCGCACGCCGGAAGAGGCGCTCACGTTCGGTAGCGGGCAGATCGGACCACATCGCCTTTGCGAAAAGCGCCGGCCCGGAATCAGGACTACGCTCAAGCGCCCTGTCGATCAGCGGCTGATAGCGTTTACGATAGGGAGCGAGGTCGTCCTTGCGCAGATCGGCGCCTTGCATCCGCGCATCGAACAGCGCGGCCAGCGCATCGGCGAAATCGGGATCATATTTGACGGCCCTTTCGAACTGTGCGGCGGCGGCATCGGTCTCTGCGACGGTGAAGCGCCCAAGCAGCGACTTGCCCTTCAGATAAGCGAGATAGGCATCGCTGTTGCGAGTGGTGATCGGGACGGGAGCCAGCGCGCCTAAACCCCTTGCCCGCGCTTCAAGTGAAGCGGAGACATGATCCGCGATGCGATCCTGCAGGGCGTACAGCCTTTTCACCGGCCAATCAAACCGCTCTGACCACAGACGGACATCGCCGCGAGCATCGATGACGAAACACGTGACGCGTAGCATCTCGCCAACGCGCTGAACACTGCCCTTGATGATGTAGGCGGCGTTGAGCTGTACGCCCGCCTCCTTGGGCGAAGCGCCCGCAACAGGGCTGAGCAGCGAAGATTCTCGCGCAATGACGGTCAGGCCGCCGACAGAGGACAGACGATTGAGCACCATCTCTGGAATACTGCGGGCGATGAAGGCATCCGCCGGATCGCTGCTGAGATTATCAAACGGGAGCACCGCCACGCGCACTGGTCCCATTTGCGCCACCGAGTTACGCTCCGATAACAGCCGCCAGGTCGTCACCCCGCCGAGCGTGGCGACGCTCAGGGCAACGGCTGCCATTATCGGCTTTCCACGCCATCGCACCTGGGCGGGCCGAGGCCGTCCACCCGTTGATGTCCCCGCACTCGGATCGATCCGGACCGGCTGGGAGAGCAGTTGATAACCGACGCCACGACGCACCGAGAAATAACGGGGCGTCTTGGGATCGTCGCCCAGCGCATCTCGAAGGAGCTTGGCGCGCTGCTTAACCGTCTCCCCATTTACGTAGATCCCCGTCCAGACCTGATCCATGAGGTCATCGACCGACAGCACATTTGGCGCGGCGCGGATCAGCGCGAGCAGGAACTTGAACGAAAGCTGCGGCAGTGGGATTGCCTGGGCACCTCGAGTGACGAACTGCCCACCTACGTCGACTAAGAGATCGCTGACTTGCCAGCGTTCGGTTTCGGTCAATGGCATCCAAGTGACTCTATGTTGGCCACCGCCCACAATTCGCTAGCGACGTCCCCCAACGGCTTGCCGCTAGACATCTAGCACAAATCCGCTGCCTCGACAGGATGCAACGGGCATTTTCCAACTCTTTGCCATTCCTTCACCGTGGAGTTCTTTCGCCCCCGCGCGGTCATTGGGAATTTCTCAGGCTACTATACCAGTGGATTGATCGTGCCGCCGCTATGAGCTGCTGTTACATCATTCATTAATTTGATAGTTGGTGGCCGATTGATTTAAGGGCGTTTCCGACCCAATAGCCGTCATTCGCGACTGTGCCGCGTACCCTCGAAAGCGGCTCTTTCTGCATCTTGGGCGGTTAAAAATATGCGTGTGTGAGGCCAGCTGCCATCGCCAGAATTGGTGTTCCAAGTAAGGTGGACGATCGCGTAGCGACCATCATGCGGCATTGCCATTACGTCATCGTCAGCGTCACTTCGTGCCACAATCTTCGCATCAGTCTGCCAAAGATCGTGATCCCTGCCAATTTCCAGATGGTCATGGGTATCTCCTCCTAGTGGCGGAGGACGCAAGATCCCCATGGCTCGATCCCATGCCGATCTGTGTCGCTCCTGCGTTTCGGACGAAGACGGGATTTGTCGCAGCGTTGAAACGTCAGCAAGCGCCGGGAATGTCAGTTGAAGACGCTTCAACTCGCTCTCGTCAATCTTGGAGGCGAAGGCTCGGGCCGCCTCACGGCGCGCTGGGGCACCGAGTTCTTGCTGAGCTTCGTGAAGATATTGATCGACGGTGCGAAAGGTCAGGCCGAGGAGCGGCGCGATTTCTTTTGAAGTGGCGCCTGCAAGAACGCGGAGCAGGCATGCTCGTTGGCTGTCGGTGAGGCGGGCTAATGATCGACCCTGCACTGCTCTACTGCTATCCAAATCGTAAGCAGAGAAAACCGCAAAATCCTATTAGATCAAGTGTTTAAGTGCTGCCATTCTGAGATACTAATCGGCCATTGTGGTTTTGAAAGGAATTGCGAGCCGTATAGTATAAATCTGACATCCGCCCTTCTCGTAAGATTGGCTTGGCGGCAGGTCAGTATGATCGAAATCCCTACGATTGAAAGGTCCCGTTCGAGGGCTGGGGCGGCAACTATGAGCGTTCGTTACCTGAAACTTGCAAACTATTGAATCCCCCGACCGCGCCCGTCAGTGATTGATAAAACCTCATTTCCTCTCGTCCGCTTACCGGAAGCCGGCTCAGCCCCGGCCGGGCAGTTAACAGTTAAGGGATTACGACTGAGAAAATTCATCAAGCATGCCATTGCCGGTCAAGATGACAGTGAGCATATCGTCATGAAGCTGCTGCCGGGTAAGAACGTGCCGCATCGGCGAACCTCCTGCTGGAATTCTTAAGCCGCACCCGCTATATGACCATCTAGATAGTCAGGAGGCTTTCATGGATACCGTTAATCTTGCGGATGCCAAAGCCCATCTGAGCGAGTTGGTCGATCGGGTCGAGGCAGGCGATTCGATCGACATCACCCGTCGCGGCAAGCCGGTTGCGCGGCTTACTGCCGTGGCTAGGCCGCGCAAGGCGATTGATGCCACGCTGCTTCGAGCGCTAACAGCAGGGATGCCGCCACAGTCCCGGACTGCCGCCGATCTCGTGCGGTCGATGCGGGACGGCGATCGCTATTGATGCTCTATCTCGACACATCGCTGATCGTCGCGGCGCTGTCCAACGAAGCGATGACGCCGCGCGTTCAGGCCTGGCTCGTGGAACAGGATCCGGCGCTGCTCCGGATTAGCGATTGGACCATCACTGAGATGTCTTCCGCCATGGCGATCAAACTGCGAACCGGGCAGGTCAGCTTGGAGCAGCGCGCCGCGGCGCTCGCCATGTTCAACAAGCTCATTTCCGAGAGCTTCACCGTGCTGCCGGTGACGGGCGGGCAGTTCCGGGCTGCTGCAAGGTTTGTCGATCAACATGTGCTTGGACTCCGCGCGGGGGATGCGCTGCATCTTGCCATCGCGTTCGAACATGGCGCCACGGTGCAAACGTTGGACCAGCGGCTTGCTGACGCGGGACCGGCGCTCGGTGTGCCGACGCAGTTGCTAGCATGATCCAGGCCTTCTCGATCTTAAGGGGTCTGCTCGAGAGCCCCCATGGCAGGTGACTGTTCCGACGAACTCGAGCTGATCACTGCCATTGCCGCGAAGTATGATGTGTCCGATTGTGGTGCCCCAATAGCGTCCTGGGCCGCGCCGGCGAGGACCATATCCTCGCCTCTGAGCGTGCCAGGCTGATCACTGGCGATCGGACCGATTTTGCGCCCGGAAAAACTAACTTGCCGTGTGGACCAATTTTTCCCGATCACCTCAGTTGGTCTGCCTTGAGACAATTGGTCCAATTCTGGAGAGAGCCCGTTTGGGGGAAAGGATAGGAGAATTGTATGGGACGTCAGCGATTTACGCCGGAGCAGATTATCGCGAAGCTGCGTGAGGTGGATGTGAATGTCGATCGGTCCTACCGCGGGCTCTCTTTCGGGGAAGCGTTAGTCATTGATATAATAAGAAATACTGGTGCTGCCGGTGAGGATTGAACTCACGATCTCAGCCTTACCTATGATGTGCTCTATGGGCTGAGCTTAAAGGCTAGACCGGATCAATTCATATCTACGCCGTTATGCCTAGCCCCCGAGTCAGCGAACGATCAGGCCAATACATGTTCTATACGCCCATCAAGCGGCACGCGCCTCGAAAGACGCAATCTTTCCTGGCAGATGACGTGCACGATCTGGCCCAGCTCTTCGACACGCGCACTCGGCTAAGCTAACTCCTGATCGGAAATACGATAATGCTTTGAGTAGCCTGCCTTCACATAAGCGTCCTTGAGCTTCTCGAACATCCCGCGGTCTTTCCGCGACGCCATCGGCCAGATGCCCTGCAGCCGCCGGTCAAACCGTTCGGCCCGGGTGCGCACGGCGGCGTTACGGCTCGGTAACGGCGAACGCCGGCTCTTCCTGGTTCTCGCGCCCCGCTGCTAGCCATTTGTTCTATTATGCGGTCAAGAGCAAAAATTAAGTTTAAATGCCGGGCCGTGCTGCTAACGATGCGGCGAGTCCTAGCGAAGAATTCGGCGAGGCCGCGGGGTAAGTCTGCGAGGGAAGCGACGGCGGCTTTCCCAGTATCCGGCTGATCTCGTTGCCATCGGGTGGTTGGAGAGAGGCATGAACATTCCGTTCCCTACGGGACTGCGCGAGAAATGGGCGGCAGATGCCGGCCCGACGATGCGCATGCTGATCGGCGGCGAATGGGTCGATGCCGACGATGGCGCACGCTTCGCCTGCACCGATCCTTTTACCGGGCAGGAATGGGGCAGCGTGCCCCAGGCAACCGAGACCGACGTCGATCGTGCGGTCCAAGCGGCGCATCAGGCATTCGAAGCCGGCGTCTGGCGCCATACGCCGGCCGCCGGCCGAGCGGCTGCGCTGCGCAAGCTCGGCGACCTGATCGAGGCGCGCGCCGAGGAGATCGCGCGCACCGAAGTCCGTGAGAACGGCAAGCTGTTCAGCGAAATGTACTACGGCGCGCTCGGCTTCGCCAGCGATGCGCGCTTCTTCGGGGGGCTGGCCGAAACGGTGCACGGCTATACGATCGACCGGCCGCTGCCGGGCTTCAGCGCCTGGACGCGGCGCGAGCCGATCGGCGTCATCGCGGCGATCACGCCGTGGAACACGCCTCTCAACCTGCTTGGCTGGAAGCTTTTCCCTGCCCTTGCCACCGGCAACTCGGTCGTCATCAAGCCATCGGAAGTCACGCCGATCTCCACGCTGATGATCGGCGAACTGATCACCGAGGCGGGCATCCCGTCCGGCGTCGTCAACATCGTGACCGGCGCCGGTGCGGTCGGCCAGGCGCTGGTATCGCACCCGCTGGTCGACAAGATCTGCTTTACCGGCTCGGGCGCGACCGGTGCCAAGATCGCCGCTATCGCGGCCCAGCGGCATGCTCGGGTCTCGCTCGAGTTGGGCGGCAAGTCGCCGAACATCGTGTTCGACGATGCTGATATCGACGCAGTGCTCGCCGGGATCGCCTCGGGCCTGTTTTCGACGGCCGGTCAAGCGTGCAACGCCGGTTCGCGCATCCTCGTACAGCAGGGCGTCTACGATGCCTTCGTCGACCGCTTGGCTGCTCTGGCCCGCAGCGTGCGCTGGGGCGACCCGCTCGATCCGGGCTCGCAGATGGGTCCCCTGTCCTCGAACGCTCAGCTCGCCAAGGTGACCTCTTACTTCGATTGCGCGCGCGACGAAGGACTGCGCGTGGTCGCTGGCGGCAACCGGCCGGACCATGGCGGCTTCTTCGTCGAGCCGACGATCTATGCCGACGCCGCGATGGATTCCCGCCTGGTGCTAGAGGAGATCTTCGGCCCGGTCGCCGTGGTCATTCCTTTCCAGGACGAGGCGGAGGCCATCCGGATCGCCAACGATACGCGCTTCGGGCTGGCCGCCGGCGTCTGGACCCGCGACCTGGCGCGCGCGCATCGCATGATCGAGGCGGTTCGGGCCGGAACCGTCTGGGTCAACACCTACCGCGTCGGCGCCCACACGATTCCGTTCGGTGGCTTCAAGGCGAGCGGTATCGGCCGGGAGACGGGCATCGACGCGCTCGACGCCTATACCGAGGTCAAGAGCGTCTGGGTGAACATCGGCTAGCCTGGGGAGGAACAATCATGCCGCAACACAATGCCTTCGATATCATCATTGTCGGCTGCGGCGCCGCCGGGCTGTCGGCCGCCGTGAGCTATGCGGAAGCCGCCAAGGCAGAGGGCCGCAAGCCGCGCATCGCCGTTCTCGAATGCGCGCCGAAGGAGGAACGCGGGGGCGCGACACGCTGGACCTCGGCTGGCCTTCGCGGGACCGTCTCGAAGGGTCTCGACCCTTATTGGGTGGGCCTCGCCGCCCAACTGTCCAAGGGGCTCGCCGATGCGGACATCTGCAGCACGGTGGAGCGTGAGTGCAGCAACTCCCTCCAGTTCCTGCTCGATCACGGGGTCGAGCTGATCGAGCACGAGTCCTCGGTCGCCCGGACGGTGCACGGCAAGCTCAGCCTGCCCAACGGCGGCGGCCATTCCATAGTCGAACGGCTTGCAGAGGCCTGCGAGGCGACCGGCTTAGGAGAGATCCATTACCAGACCGAGGCGGTGAAATTGACGGTATCGGACAAAGGGCGGGTCGACGGTATCGTGGTGCGCGGTGCCGACGGCCTCCTCAAGACCTGGCTTTCGGATACCATCGTCCTTGCCTGCGGTGGCTTCGAGGGCAATCCTGAGATGATGACGCAATATGTCGGGCCGAAGGCTTGTGATCTCAAGCTGATCGCGCCGGGCATCAAATACAACCGCGGTGCGGGCATCAAGATGGCGATGGACATGGGAGCTGGCACCGCCGGTCAATTCGACGGCATCCACGCCGAGGCGGTCGACAGCCGCACGGACCGGCCCGACGCGGTGATCTACGCGCACCCGTACGGCATCATCGTCAATGCCGAAGGCAAGCGTTTCTTCGACGAAGGCCAGAACACGTTCGACGCGACGTTCGAATTGATCGGCTACGAGATCTGGCGAAACCAGAACCAGACCGCCTTCTTCATCGCCGACCGCCACGTCCACGACTATCCCGAAATCCTGGCGATGTTCGACACCGATCAACCCGCGATCGAGGCTGATACGATCGAAGACCTGGCCTTGCAGTTGGGCCTGGAGCCGGATGCTCTCGCCGAGACGGTCAAGGCGTACAATTCCGCGGTCGGCCCCGGTGATTTCGATCCGATGCGGTTAGACGGTAAATCGACAATCGGCCTCGATCCCCCTAAGTCCAACTGGGCCTATCCGCTCGACCGCGCGCCCTTCCTCGCCTATCCCCTCACCACCGCGGTGACCTTCACATACGGCGGCTTGAAGACCGACACGCTGGGCCGCGTGCTCACCGGCACCGGCGTGGTCATTCCCGGTCTCTACGCGGCCGGGGAAATCGCGGGGTTGTTCTACCACGAATATCCGGCGGCAACCTCGGTGCTCAGGGCCATCACCTTCGGCCGGATCGTCGGCCGGCACGCCGTCGACTCGCTGGCCAACGCATGAAGATCGCCGTCTGCATCAAGACCATCACGGGCGGCGCCGTGGATCGCGACGACGCCTTCCTGCGCACGGCGCGCACTCTTCCCGCGGTCCTGCCGCCCTACGACGGGCACGCGGTGGAGGAAGCGCTTCGCATCCGCGAGCGCGGCGGCGGCGTGTCGGAGATCGTGCTCCTGTCGATCGGTGTGCGCGAAGGTCTAGGCGCCCTGCGCCAAGGCCTCGCCATGGGAGCCGACCGTGCAGTGCTGGTGTCGGATCCCCTGCTCGACGGTGCCGACATAAGCGGCGTCAGCCGCCTGCTCGCCGCGCTGATCGAACGTGAGGCTCCCGACCTGACGCTCTATTGTCCGTGGAGCGGCGACATCGATGGATCGATGATGTTCGCGATGGCCGCTGCCCGCCTGGGTCTGCCCTCGCTCGGCCAGCTGCGCAGCCTCATGACAGAGGACGGACGCGCCAGCGGGGCCCGGCAAGTCGAAACGGGCGACCAGCAGCTTTCGGCACCGCTGCCTTGCCTCGTCGAGGTCAACGATTCGATCAACAAGGCACGAAACGCGTCTATCAAAGGCCGTCAGCAGGCCAACGCCAAGCCGGTCCAACTGCTCTCCGTCTCCGACCTTCTTCCCGGTGACGAGTTTGCGGCGGCCAGAACGTCCATCCTCACTGTCGAACCGGCACCGGCAACGCGGCATCCCGTGCTGGTCGAGGCCAAGGACGCGCCGGAGAAACTGTTGGCGTTGCTGGGCGAACGGAGACTGCTGGCATGAAGGCGCTCGTGCTGATCGAGCTGATCGACGGATCACCAAGCGAGGACTCGCTCGGTGTCTTGGCGCGGGTTCAGGCCCTTGGGATCGATACCTGGGCCCTGCTCTGCAGCGATAGCGTCGCGGCGACGGCCGCCGAGATCTCGCGCCATCCGTGCACCGGTGTGCTGACGGCCGAGGCGGCGTTGTTCGCCAGCCCCCGCCCGGAACCACGGGCACAGCTCATCGCCGATCTCGTCCGCAGCGACGGCTATACGCTCGTCGCCTTCGCGACGTCGGTTTTGGCCGGCGAGCTCGCCGCCCAGCTCGCGGCGCACCTGGATGCCGGCGTGCTCTGGGGCCTCACCGCCCTCGCGATCGAGAACGGCGCGGTCGTCGGCACACGCTTGACCCACGGCGACGCGATGCGAGCGCAATGCGCTTGGCTGGCCGGCCCGGCCATCGCCTTGTTTCGGGCGCACGAATGCCCGCCGGCAGTCCCGGGACAGACACCGGCTCCGATCTCCGCAGTCGATCCAGGGGCCCTTGGCCCCTCGCCGGTCGATGCGGAGCAGATTCCGAGCGAGACGGTAACGGGGGCGTCGCTGACCGATGCCGACATCATCGTTTCGGGGGGGCGCGGGCTCGGCCAGAAGGAAAACCTCGAGCTGGTCTATAGGCTCGCCGACGCGCTGGGCGGCGTGGCGGGCGTATCGCTGCCGTTGGTCGATATGGGCTGGGCGCCCCGCGCGATGCAGGTCGGCCAGACGGGCACTGTGGTCAGCCCGCGGCTCTATGTCGCTTGCGGCATCTCAGGCCAGATCCAGCACAAGATCGGGGTCGAGCGATCCGGGACGATCGTCGCGATCAACACCGACCGCGAGGCGCCGATCATGAAGTTCTGCGATTTGGGCATCGTGGGGGACGTCACGGCCGTGCTACCGGCCCTGATCGACGCCGTCCGCCAGGCCCGCAGGTGACGGCGGCCACTTGTCTACCTCGTCTAAGGTAGATCTTCGCGGGACTTCGCCCGCGCCAATTTAATATCCTTGGAGACTTACGCAAATGGACAAAGATCTCGACTTCTCCGGCAAGACAATCCTGGTAACGGGATCGGGCCGCAACATTGGCAAGGCGATCATCCTGGAGTTCGCGTCGCGGGGTGCCAACGTGGTCATCAACAGCCGCTCGAACCGCGAGGAAGCTGAAGGCGTGCTGCGCGAGGCCGAGGCCCTGGGGGCCAAGGGCATCGTCGTACTGGGCAATGCCGGCGAAAAGGAGGTGGTAGAGGAACTTAAGACGCGCGCCGAGGATGCCTTCGGCCGGGTCGACATCTACGTCGCCAATGCCGCGCGGCGGCTGCACAAGGACTTCTGGGAGACCACCGATGAGGAATGGCACTCCCACCTCAACCAGCAGCTGTCGGGTGCCTGGTACCTCGCCAAGGCCTTCGCTCCAGCAATGCGCGATGCCGGCTATGGCCGCATCATCCACATGAACGGCCCCGACGGCTACCATGGCGGCTGGACCCGCGTACCGCATTCCACCGCCAAGGGCGGCATCCGCGTGTTCACCAAGTCGCTTGCCGAAGGGCTGAGCGAGTTCGGCATCACCGTAAACGACATCAACCCAGGCGTCGCCGAGACGGAGCGTGATCTGACCACGCACCCGACCTTCTCTGACCAGTCGCAGATCGAGGCGCTACGCAAAAAGATTCCGATTCGTCGGCAGACAAAGCTGAGCGAGATCGCCTTCGCCTGCGCGTTCCTCTGCTCGCCCCGTTCGCAGGCAATCACGGGCTCAGTCATCCACCTCGACGGCGGTTTGAACATGTTCGGTTGAACCGTGGCTCGATCCCATCGCGGGCGCCTCCGCCCGCCGCCAGAGTATCCTTGGGCCTATGAGATCGGGGTGTTGAGGGCGCCGGCGGAGCCCGCCGCCAGCATGGCGGTCACGGACGGCCGGCTTTCCAGGCCTTCGATGATCGCGGCCAGCCTGGACGCCCGCTGTTCGCCCAGCTTCGGCGCCGTCAATGCCACAAATTTGGGGCGGACAGACTGCATTTCGGCCACTGGGTCGACCTTGCCGAAATCGAAGGTCGATTGGAGTCTGCGGCCGTCGCTCGTCTCCACCACGACATCGCCGATCATGGAGTCGCGACCTTGGATCAGATCCACGGTGGTCCGGTCGAACAGGTCGCGCAGGAGCGGCCGCGCTATGACAGAGTCGCTGAAATTCTCCGGCAGCGAGGTGTCGACGTCCGCGAGCACCATTGCCGTGACCATCCGAAGGCTGAATTTCGCCTCTAGCCCGGTGGCCACCTGCTGCTTGTTGCAGGTTCCGTCCATGTCGCTGTCGGCAAAGACGGTCGCACGGGCAATGTCCTCCGGGGCCAGGCGATAATCGCGGCGTAGCTGCAGCGCTGCCTCGATCGTCGGGTGGATGCCGCCGCAGGCGGCGTAGCGCTTGAACCGGATACCCAGGACTTTCGGCGGGCCGTCGGCGAGCGCGGCTGCGGGGTTGAAGTCCTGGCTCCAGGCGCGGATGCCGGTCTGATGGCCCAACGCGTCGGACGGGCCTTCGTAGCCGCGAGCTGCCCATTGTGCCGCGGTAAGCCCAACCAGCGCCGCCCAGCCTGGGTTGAGCGGCTTCGCCTCGGTTCCGAACGAAGCCTTGAGACCTGCGGCACGTGTCGCCGCTAAGCCGATGGCACTCGCCCGCTGCGCGCGATCGAGGCCGAGCAGCCACGCGCAGCCGGCCGCGGCGCCGATCGCCCCTGACGTCGAGGTGTTGTGATAGCCGCGCAGATAGTGGTCGGGCGTGATCGCCATCGTGACCCTGCTACCCACTTCCACGGCGAAGATGTATGCCGTGATGAGGTCGGCACCCGACGTACCCAGATAGGCCGCCAACCCGACGAGCGCCGGCATGATCGGCACGCTGGGATGGCCGATCATCGCGCGCAAAGTGTCGTCATAGTCGAGTGCGTGGCTGGCCGCGCCGTTGATGAGCACGGCCTCGCGTAACCCGACGGTCTCCGACCGACCGAGAATTGGAAAGTCGCCCGGCCGCCCGAACTCGATCGCATCGGCGACCAGCTTGTCGACGAGCGGTTCGGACGCGCCGGCGATGGCGCAGGCGGTCCAGTCGAACATGCAAGCGACAGCCATCGCCCGCGCGTCGGCGTCAGCCGAAAGAGCCAACCGTTCGGCCGCGTCGAGAATCTGGTCCGTCAGGGTGATCGCCGTGCTGCTGCCGTGCATAGGTCATTCCTCCAGTAGCGCTTTAGGGCGGCGACCTGGAGGTTACCAGGCCGTCTGAAGCCGGCCGGCCCACGGGGCTGCACCGTTCCAGAAGTTAGCATCGTGCCATATGCCAAGCGGAGCCGATGTCGAGCCTCTGCGTCGGCGCTCTTTCGTCGGCGAGGTATTGCGCTTCGACAAACGCGATGTCGCGCCACTGCTGTCCCATCGCTGGCAATTCGCCAGAGTTCGCGATAAACCGCAATCCAATGAGGAATCCGCGGGCAAATTGGACCGCTATACCGAGGATTTCCTGCCTTACCTGCTCGCTCAGGCGCGCGTGCAGCTCCAGCACCCGTCCGCATCTTTCGCCAGGGCCTTGGGATGTCGGAGAGCCAGTATGGCATCATGGGGATGCTAAACCTCTTCGGAACCGTCAGTGGCAAGGACATCTTCGAGCAATCATGGATGCTTGGGCGCCCGGATGCGGTCGAGCAGGACCTCGAGGACATGCGGGCTTTCGGCTGGGTCCAGCTCGAGGCCGCGGGATGGCGCCTGACCGAAGGTGGTCGCAGCGTATTCCTCTCCGTCCTCAGCATGTTGAGGGCAAGGGAAGAGGACGTGCTGGCCGAGTTCGATACCGAGCAGGTGGAGGAGGTCAAAGGTTTCCTCCGCGCGCTCATCGCGATAACCCGTAGCGATGTGCCCGGCTCGCGGCGCAACTTCTGATCGCCTCCCTCGAGCAACTGCGTTCTGCGGGCCGGCGAGGACTCGCGGCAAAAGTCATGGAAGGAAATACATCGATGTGCGTCAGCAAGGCGGTGGAAAGCCGGCGATCCACACGCGCTTTTCTCCCCGGCCCAGTCGATCGCGAGTTGCTCGAACGAGTCCTCGACAAGGCCCGTTTCGCCCCGTCGGGAGGAAATGTGCAGCCGTGGAACGCTGTAGTCGTTTCAGGAGAAGCGCTTCGCACTTTCCTCGCGGAATTCGCAAAGCGCCAGGCAACAGGCGCCATCGTCGGTGACCATGAGACCTACCCCGATACCTTGCCTGATCCTTGGATGGCGCGCCGCCGTGGTTGCGCGGCCGACCTCTATGGCGTCCTGGGCATCGGTCGCGAGCATAAAGCTGCCCGCTCGGCGCAGACGGCGCGTAACTGGACCGGCTTCGACGCGCCGTGCATCATGTTTTGCCACACCCCCAAGTTCATGGTCAGGGCGCAATGGGCGGACATGGGGATCTGGCTGCAGACGGTGATGCTGCTCCTAGAGGAAGAAGGTCTGGCAACTTGCCCGCAAGGTGCCTGGGCCCATGCCGGAACGACCATCCGCGAGCTGCTGGGTATCGCCGAGGACCACATTCTCTATTGCGGACTGGCGATCGGTTATGCTGATCCAAACGAGCCCGTAAACACCCTCCGCACCCAACGGGCTCCGCTCGAAGAAACCGTTCGGTTTCTCGGCTTCTGAACCCGGGCCTGCAGTCCTTCGCCACGCGCTCGCAGACGGCAACTGCAGGCTCCGGCCATATTCCTAGCATCGGGGGCCAGGACGCGTATGAGCCTCCTACCCTCAGCGCCCGATCCTCGATCAAACCCAATCGTTCGAGCTGAGCGCTTCCCTAGGGACGCGGCGCGGCGACTTGTCCGGACTCGAAATGCTCAACCGATCCGGCCGTTGGGTCGCGCTCTGCAATTACCTTCGCCGAAGCGCAAGTTGTCCAAGATCGAGGCCGCCAAGAGAGCGGCCCGATGTCGTTACTTGCATCACACCAAGGCTTCGGGGATTTTGAAGTTGAAGAACCGCGCGGCGTTGAGCCCGAGTATCTTTGCACGCGTGTCTTCGCGCAAATGGGCGAAATCGCGCTCGATCGCCGCAGCCGAGTGAGGCCAGGTGCCCTCGTGATGCGGGTAGTCATTCGACCAGCAAAAGTTGTTCTCGAGGTTGAACGGCTCTACCAGCAACGTGCCGGCGCGGTCCTCCTGGAACGACCCGACGAAGTTGCAGCGGAAGTAGTCGCTCGGCAGGCCTTGCTTGAGCTTTGGGAAGCACCAGAAGTGATGCTTCTTATAAGTCTCGTCCATCAAATCGAGCAGCGCCGGAATCCAGCCCACGCCGCCCTCGACACAGGCGCAGCGCAAGTTAGGGAAGCGATCAAGCACGCCCGATGAGCAGAACGCCACGATCGGGTGAACCATCATCTCGTGCGAGTAAGCACGGTTCATGATCGCCCCTCCTGGTCCGCGCACGCGGCGCGGGTCATCGCCGGTCGCCACATGCATGGCGATCGGGATGCCGGCTTCCTCAATCACCGCCCACAGCGGGTCATAGTCCTTGTGGTTGTATTGCGGCCTGTCGCGGCCGGCGTCAGTTGGCAGCGCGATGACGTCGGCGCCGAGCTTCAAGACGCGTTCGATTTCGGCGATTGCAGCAGGAATGTCGGACGTCACCGCAGTCGGTACGATCTTGCAGCGCGCTCCGTACCGCGCGGTCACTTCTGTGGCCCAGTCGTTGTAGATGCGGAACGCGGCCATCGCCATTTCGGTGGGCATTTGGTATGCGCTCAACGCCGGGCCGTTCGGGAAGCAGACCTCAGCGTCGATACCGTCGAAATCCATGTCGGCGAGACGAATGCTCATGCCGGCGTCGGTATCGTGGGTCATCACCGCTGCCTTCGCACGATACATGTCCTCGCCTTTCAGATCGGCGGAAACCAGCTTGAACGGCTTGCGACCTTCCATGATCGAGTACTGGCCGTCCTCGCGGTTTTCGATCCGCGGCAAAAACGGGCGGTATTTCTCGTCAATGCGGCTCGGGATCAGGTCCAGCGGCGGGGTAATGTGCGAGTCGACCGAGCAGATGAAATACTTCTTCTTGTCGGAGTCGGGGCGCGGCGTACGCTCCCATCCTTCAGGATGCGGGGTTTCCAGCCGCCACTGGTTCTCGGCGTTAACTTCTAGGGTCTTGGCGGCGCTTGCCATCGGCGTGCTCCCTGCTGGGCTGAATTTAACGGGCGGCGGCTAATATCGGTCCACACTGCATAATAATTGTTGACGAGTCAATCAAGTAAGCATTTTTTGCGTTTTGAAGCACCATACTTGATCAACTGTTCCCGCGAAGCGCGCCGCACACCGTCGGGCGCTCCTTACCTGAGCGCAAGCGGGCTGCTCAGAGCTTGATCTTGACTGCCTTGATGTGGGTGTAAGCCTCCATCGCGGCCACCCCTTTTTCCTTGCCGTAGCCGCTGTTCTTGAAACCGCCGAATGGCATCTCGATCTCGCCGGTGCCATATTCGTTGATTGAGACCGACCCGGCGTGGATGCGAGCGGCGAGGCGGTGAGCACGAGAGAGGTCGGTCGTCCAGACACCTGACGACAGGCCGTATTCGGTGTCGTTGGCGATGGCGATCGCTTCTTCCTCGGTATCGAACGGGATTACCGAAAGGATCGGCCCGAAGATCTCCTCCTGTGCGATGCGCATGTCATTGCGCACATCGGCATAGATCGTCAGCGGTACGTACCAGCCTTCACCCCAAGACTCGTCGCGCACTTCCGCTCCCCCTGTGATCAGGCGTGCGCCATCCCGTTCGGCGACCTCGTAGAAACTCCGCACCCGGTCGTACTGTGCTCTGGTCGCAATCGCGCCCATCACGCAACCTTCGCCAGGTCCGGCCTTGATCGCCTTCGCCGCTTCGGCAAGGCCGGCGACGAACCGGTCGTGAATTGACCGTTGGACAAGCAGGCGCGACCCGGCAGAGCAAACCTGCCCGGTGTTGGGAAATATCGCGCGCAGCGCGCCCGGGATGGCCTCATCCAGATTCGCGTCCTCAAAGACGATGTTGGGGGACTTGCCGCCCAGTTCCAGGGTCAGAGGAATGATTCGATCGGCAGCGATGTGGCCGATATCGCGGCCCGCGCGAACGCTTCCGGTAAACGCCACCTTGCGGACCAGCGGATGGCCGACCAGCGCCGCGCCGGCTTCTTGACCGAGACCGGTGACGACATTGAATATCCCCGACGGCAGTCCGCAGTGCTCGGCTGCCGCCCTGGCCAGGTGCAACGCCGAACCCGAAGTGAACTCGGACGGTTTGGCGACGACCGCATTGCCGGTGATCAGAGCTGGCGCAAGCCCGCGCGCGAGCTGCCCGAGCGGCCCGTTCCACGGGGTAATGATGCCCACCACGCCGTATGGCTCGCGGCGGGTGTAGCAGTGGTATCCCTCGCCGATATCGATTCGCTCGCCCCGCGGTAGGTTGGACAACCCCGCGTACATTTCGAAATAGTCGGCACTGCCAGCGATCTCATTCGGCACGAACGCGGCCTGCTTGCCGGTCTCACGCTGTTCGATCTCGGCGAATTCGGCGACATGATCACGGATGAAGTTGGCGATTCGCATGAGGATTCGTCCGCGCTGTATCGGCCGCAGTGCCGCCCAATCCGGCTGCGCGGCAGCCGCGGCGCTAGCGGCCAGGTCGACATCGACCTTGCCCGACCGAGCCACCGTGCCGCACTTCTGCCCGGTCTGAGGCGAATAAACATCGAGCCGTTCGCCCGACTCGGACGCAACCGACGCGCCATTGATATAGTTGCCGGGGTGTTCGTTCATGGACGTCGCTCCAGTGTTCTTGCGCTCGAGGCGGTCAGCGCCACGCGGCACGGATCATTTCCGCAGCCTTTTCCCCGATCATGATCGAGGGTGCGTTGGTGTTGCCAGAGGGAATCGTCGGCATGATCGAGGCGTCGGCGACGCGCAGGCCTTCAATCCCGCGCACCCGCAACTGCTCATCGACGACGGCGGTTTCGTCCTGCCCCATCTTGCAGGTTCCCACCGGGTGCGCGATCGTGAGCGCGGATTGACGAACGAACTCGTAAACCCGCTCGTCGCTCCAGTCGGGGTCGCCCGGGAGCGATTGCTGCGTCAGCTTCGAGCCGAGCGGATCCGCGCGGAGCAGTCGGGCATTCCAGCGCAAGCCCGCGCCAAGGCGGACGAGGTCATCGTAATCGCTTAGGAAGTTCGGATGGATCGCCGGACGCTGATCGGGGTCCGGGCCCTTGAGCTCGATCCTGCCCCGCGATCGCGGCCGCAGCAGCGCTGCAGCGGAGCTGATCGCGTTGCCGGGGCCGATCATGCCCTTGCCATTCAGGTTCGCGGCTAGCGAAAAAGGCCGGAAATTCACCTGCGTGTCGGGACGATCGCTATCGCCCATCACCGAGAGAAACGCGCAGGCCTGTGAGCCGCCCGTCGCCGCCGGTCCGCCGCGCGTCACCAGATAACGGATACCCGGCAGAAGCCTGGCGATACCCCGGATCGAGCGGTTCATCGAAACGCCCGGCTTGACCTCGGCATTCGAACCGGTCGTCAGATGGTCCTGGAGGTTGAGCCCCACCGGCAGGTCGCGCGCGACCTCGATGCCAAGATCTCGCAAGTGCTGTCCGGGGCCGATGCCGGAAAGCATGAGCAAGTGCGGAGAACCGATTGCCCCGCTCGCGACGATCACCTCCCGACGGGCGCTTGCGACCCGCTCAGCGCCGTGGTGGCGATAGCTCACGCCGGTCGCGCGATCGTTCTCCACCACGACGCGTTGCGCGCTTGCGCCCGTTTCGATCGTCAAGTTCTTGCGGCGACCACGAATCGGTTTGAGGAAGGCCTGCTCGGCCGAGCAGCGCCGCCCCTTCCAGACCGTCATCTGCAGCGGGCCGACGCCGAAATGCTCACCCGTATTGAAATCGGCGCGATAGGGTAGTCCCAGCGTCTGCCCGGAGGCGATGAACGCCTCGCTGGTGGGATGCCTGATCGCGCAGCGTGAGACGCCCAGAGTCCCGCTGCCGCCGTGCGCCGCGGATTCGCCGTCGATGTGGCGCTCGGACTTCTTGAACAAGGGCAAGACGTCATCCCAGCCCCAGCCCGCGTTGCCCTGCTGACGCCAGTCGTCGTAATCCTGCGCATCACCGCGCATATAGACCATGCCGTTGATCGAACTCGACCCACCCAGCGTGCGGCCTGCATGGAATGCGATCCGGCGATTGTCCAGCTCTGGCACCGGCTCGCTCATGTGCATCCAGTCGTAGCGTGGATTGCTGACGACATTCGGCAGACCCGCGGGGATGTGGATCCAGACGTTGTGCGGCGGCGGACCGGCCTCGAGCAGCAGGACTCTGACGTGGGCGTCCTCCGACAGCCGGTTAGCTAGCACCGCACCCGACGAACCGGCGCCAACGATAATATAGTCGTACACGGCCAAACTTCCCCGCTGGGTCGGCACTAGGGTCAGCGGATCGCCACGCCTTGTGGCACGGACTTCCAGAATTCGCGATCGTGGCCGTAAAATATGCGGACGCCGCGGTCGCGCATGCTGCGCAGCATTTTGAGAGTTTCGATGCTCTGCTCTCGGTCGACGTTGAGCTCGGGGACGACGAGTTCGTCCATGTTGCGCTTGAGGTAGCAGCAGTCCCCAGTCAGCACGACGTCGCCGTCGGGCAGCTTGACCCGCACGCTCTGGTGGCCAGGCGTGTGCCCCAGCGTCGGGAATACGAGCACGGTACCATCGCCGAACAAGTCGTGCTCGCCATCGATCGCTAGTATCGGGTGGCCGTGGTCGTAGTCGGCTTTGCTATAGAGCATCGGAATTTCGCAGGCCCGCGCAGCGGCTAGCTCCTTGCTCTGGATAACTATCGTCGCGTTGGGGATGCCGACGTTGCCGCCGCAATGGTCGGCATGGAAGTGCGAGTTGACGATCCAGCGGATCTTGCCCGGATCGATGCCGATCGCCTTGAGTCGCACGGCGATCTCCATGCTCTCGTCTATGATGAATCCCTGTTCGTCGGCCCCCAGCTCGTCCTCCGCCTGGCGGCGAAACCGCAGGTTGAGTCCGGTGTCGAACAGCGCGAGCCCCTTGGGATGATCGATCAGGTAAGCCGGAATCGGGGATTTGACGATTTCGTCGCCGTCGCCGGAGATGAAGAAGCTCTTGGTCGACTGGAACAATCCGCAAGTGAAGGCTATCAGCTTCAATCCCGACATAAGTCCAATCCCTTCCCGGCGCTGCGGAGCCAGTTGCGCGCTTCCGTCAGAGTGCGGGGGCGAGGTCCCGCCTGCGGTCGACCTCAAGCAACAAATGGTTTACAAGTCAATGGACGGCCTCCGCCCGACCCGCCTAGGGCAGCGCGAGCCGAAGGCGTCGGAGAGCCGGGGAAGCAGAGATGAAACAGAGGCAAGTCTCGACTTCGACGGCAAGACCGTCTCCCGCCGCCGGATCGGCCGCAACTTCGCTCGCGGCCTGAATATGCTCGGCCGAACCTCGCTCACGAGGGAATGCCTTGGCCCTAGCGAAGTGCGCCATTATCGGGATCGGCGCGACGGAGCAGGGGCGCCACCCCGATGGCCATGCCAGTGAGCTGGCGGCCGAGGCTGCGGCCAGGGCGATTGAGGACGCGGGCATCGCCAAAAGCGAGATCGATGGCCTGGTCACCTGCCAGGCACCCTTTTCGACGCGGCGCGCCGGGACCGACGAGGACATGGGTATGCGCCTCGGCCTCACCCCCGCCTTCGGCTCGACGCTCGAATACGGCGCCTGCGCCTTTTCGCTCACTTCGCCGGGATGGCCTTTGCCTCCGGGTTCTGCAACACCGTGCTGCTGGCTTACGGGACGGCCAGTTTAGCGCACGCCCTCGAGCGTCTCGACGATCGCAAGCGCGTAGGGCATGTCTTCCTTGAACGCCGGTTAAAAGCCGCGGTGAAAGCTCGCAAAGCTGTGCACCGTGCCCGCCGGGGTCACGTCACGCCGCTCGCGGCACTCCTCCAGGCAGGACGGGCAGATCGGCAGGGCAGGAAAAATTTACGACCCGATGCGCAGTGCTACGCGGGCACCATTCAATAGATTGTCAATTATCTCCTGCACTGGGGAAAGACACGCTAGCCAATGCCTTTCGCCAGACGGTCGAGGAGCTCGGAAAGAGTCTGCCACTCCTTGAGGGTGAATGCCTGCTCGAGCCGGTCGCCGCGCTCGTCCGCATCCTTCAGTAGAAGTTCCGCAAGTGCAACGCCGGCCGGCGACAAGCGTGCCAGCAACGCCCGGCCGTCGTCGGGATCGGGCTCGCGAATGATCAGGCCGTCGCGCACCATGGCGTCGAGCCGGCGGGTTACTCCACCGGCAGTGAAGCCTAGGCCGCGCTGGATATCGCGCACCTTGATGACATGCTCATCGTTGATCCGGTAAGTCAGCACGACGATCTGATGCGAACTGGGGTGATGACCTGTGAGCCCAGTCGATTTCTTTCTGTAGGCACGGATCTTGGCAGAGATTTCGTCGAGCTTTCCGAGTACCTTACGCCGATACATGCGGCGGGTGTCGTCCTGCCCGGAAAGGCTTAGCAGGGCGGAGTAGAACCGCCCCGTCGAGCCTTCGTCGTAATCGGCGTCCGTCTTGGCTCGTCCAGGCATCTCTTGCTGTCTTAGGCCTTGTCGTTCGGCGGCGGCACGTCAAGCACCTCCGCATAGCGAGGACGGAACTTGTCCGACCTCGCCAGATCATCGCAGGGCTATGTCCGAGTTTCCGCCTGCGCGCAACACCGGCAAACTTCAGGGCATCATCGAACGGATGCCCGATTCAGTCGCGGTGCGGCGGGATGCCTATCTGGCGGCCGTAGCCATCGGGACGCGGAATTCGCGCAAAGGCCGCGGCTAACTTAGCGAGCCTTGCCATCACGTCGGGCGGGAATGGCGCGGTACGGCGGGTAGCAAGGTCGATATGCAGCGACAGATATTCGACGAACGCTGCGCGGTAAGATTTCCCCGTGTGCCAGAGCTCGTGGAAGTGGTGGATCCGCTTGGCGTCGTACGCGATCACGAAGCTCCGGATCTCGATGGGATCGCCAAGCAGGAGCTCGCGATCGTAGCAGAGGCGGGATTCGCGCTGGAATATCGATAGATGCCGCTCGGCAATATACGAACGGTCGATGCCGATCCACCCGAACAGCGCCCCCGTTTGGGGATGGAACAGGAGCGGATAGGCCATCGACGTCATATGCTCGTTGGCGTCAATCCATTGCGGTTCCACCGTCCCTGACCAGGCGACGATCGGTACGACCGGCTCGGATTCGAAGATCATCGTTGCGCTGCCCCGTCTTTCTAGCCTCCCCCTTGGATTTTTTCGCGCCGCCCGGACCTGAGGTGTCACCGCCCGATCACGGCCGTACAGCCATCGGCCTTCTTCAAAACAACGATACCGGATTGGTCCCGTTTCCGGCGTTGCAGCCGATCGTCTTGGCCTCGGCCAGCGCGGCGATCTTCTCCTCGGAGTAGCCCAGCGATTCGAGGATACGGCGTGTGTCGCCGCCGAGTTCAGGACCCGGGCTGTGAACCCCGCCGGGGGTACCAAGCAACTTGATCGGCACGCCGGCGACGCTCACCGGCTCGGACAGGCCTTCCAGTTCCAGCTCGGGCAGCATCTCGCGCACCGCGAAGTGAGGATCTTCGGCGATATCGCCGATGTGGTAGATCGGGCCGAAGGGGATCTTGCCGCCAAGCCGTTCCATCAGCTCCGCCTTGGTAAACCGCGTGGTGACTTTCGAGAGTTCGTCGACCAGCTCCTGCCGGTGCTCGCGACGGCCGTCCGCCGTCTTGAAGTGGCCTTCGAGCAGCTCAGGCGCGCCGAGCTGTTTGCAGAGCGTCTCGAAGAATGGCTGCTGGGGCCCGGCAATGGCGACGTGGCCGTCCTTGGCGGGGAAAATACCGAAGGGCGCTGCCATCGGCTGATGGTTGCCGACCGGGCCGGGGATGATCTTGCCGAAGGAGCGCTGGTAGACGATCCTCTCCGATATCGCGAGGATCGCATCGACCATGGCAACGTCGAGGAATTGGCCCTTGCCCGTCGTTTGCCGGCTATAGACCGCGGCAAGAATGCCGAGCGCCATGAACATGCCGGGGATGGTGTCGCCGATACCCGGGCCGACCTTGGTCGGGTTGTTCTCGTCGGGGCCGGTGACCGAGTTGATTCCGCCCATGCCCTGCCCGACGACGTCGAGCGCGGGCCAGTTGACGTAAGGGCTCTCGCCGGTGCGCGGGTCGCCGAAGCCGCGCAGCGCCGCGTAGATGAGCCGCGGGTTCCGCGCGCTCAGTTCTTCATACGAAAGGCGGAGCTTTTCCATCACACCGGCACGGAAGTTTTCGACCACCACGTCGATTTCGGGGAGCAAGTCGAAGATAATCTGCCGCCCGGCTTCGGCCTTGAGGTCGACCGCGATGCTCCGCTTGTTCCGGTTGATGCTGTGGAAGTAGCCCGAGTGGCGGCGTTCCTTGTCAGACGGGTGGAACGGTCCGGTCGGCCGGGTGAGATCGCCCTCAAGGCTTTCGACTTTGATGACCGTGGCGCCGAGATCGGCCAGAAGCTGGGTGCCGTACGGTGCCGCCAACGCCCTCGAAAAATCGAGCACGCGCAGCCCCGCGAGCGCACCCCAACCGGTTCCGGGCAATCCGTCCATAGTCCTTCGCATCCTCTACTCCGCCCGCCCATCCGCATCCGGTGTCCGGGGCGGCCAAGCTTCAACTGGGAGGAAATCCCGCTGAACTGCCCGGCGCAGCCGTTGCCGCAAAAAGGTTGCCGAGTCAACATTCGGGGGGTGGCGGGTAACTTGCCGTGTTGACGAAGGTCGAGCCTGTCTGAGAGGCAGGCGGTGGCGGGAACACGGGTCGCAACCCCACTTCTCCTGTTTCGGGAGTCGGGTTCCGACCAGAACCTCTTGCCGTACCTGGCTGTCGCGCCGTGCTTGCTCAGCACCTCATGCTCGCCCGGACCATGGAGCAACATCGCGGACTCCGACGTGGACGTCTCGCTGTAGAGGAGCGATCTCGCTCCACAGAGCGGGATCACGTGCATCGCCGCTTGTGATAATCCGCTGCGGATCGGTCTCCGAGCAGCTGTTGGCAAGCAGGCGCTCGAAGCTCTCGCGAGTTGCCTCCCGTTGCGCAGGATCGATTACAGCCATCCCTTTTCTCCAGTTTTGCCGTCGGCACGCTCCAATTGTCCTTCACCACGCGATGGGCACGCCTCCTTCTCAGATGGGCGATAAGGGCGATTGAATTACCTGAACACGCGTCTTACGATTGGCCATTCGGAGGAGGAGGATCGTGGCGAGATTGGCGGGAGAGGTTGCCCTCGTCATCGGGGGAACGCGCGGAGTTGGCGCCGCGGTCGTCAGGCGCTTCGTCGAAGAAGGGTGCAAGGTCGCGTTCTGCGGCCGCAGCGAGGAACTCGGCGCCGCGCTCATCGCGGAACTCGGCCAAGCGTCGGGCGAGGCACATTTCATTCCCTGCGACCTGTCGAGGCCGGACGAGATCCGGGAGGTGGTCGAGGGGACCATCGCCGCCTTCGGCAGCCAGACCATTCTCGTCAACAACGCAGCGGCGACCGGCGCCATGGAAGGTCTCAGCGACACCGTCGACCTCGCGGAACAGGACTGGAGTGAATACATCCGCCAAGCGCTCACGCACGCGGTGTTCCTGCCGGTCAAGTACTCGGTGCCAAACATGATCGCCGCCGGGCATGGCTCAATCGTCAACATCGCCTCGGCCAACGGGATTCGCGGGACCAGGGGCCCAGCGCCTTATGTAGCGGCAAAGGGTGCCGAACTGGCGCTGACCCGGCACTGGGCATTGGTCTATGCCCGCCACCGAATTCGATGCAACGCGCTCGCCCTAGGCTTCGTCGATACGGGCACCGCCACCATCGACATGATCAAGGCCGACCCCGAGCTGTTCGCGGTCTATCGCGACGCCCATCTGCTCGGCACCGGCGAGCCCGACGATGTCGCCTATGCAGCCCTGTGGCTGGCTAGCCCGGAAAGCCGCTGGATCACCGGGACGGTCATCCCGGTGGAGGGTGGCGCGACCAGCTACATTCCAAGCGCCAGACAGCTCATCAGCGACGAAATGCAAGCACGCCGCTCTGCGCAACGTGCCAAGCGGCAAGGCCAGTGAACGGGGAAAGCGGCCTATCGCGATTGATGGAGGCGGCAACAGCCGCAACGGACCTCGACGATTTCGGGCCAGGAGAATTCCGCGCCGGCGCCGTATTGCTGATGGAGGATGCGGCCCGCTCCGGGGCGAATGTGGCGGGAATGGCAAGGCTCGAAGCACGGGTAAGCCGACAGCTCGAGAATCGGCTGCGGGTCCAGGCGGATCGCCGGCGCCACGCGCAGATCGCCGCGCAAGAGATTGTCGCGCCGATCCTCATCATGGGCCTGCCCCGGTCCGGCACGACCTTCCTTCATTCGCTCCTGGCACAAGACCCGCGATTGCGCAGCCCATTGCAGTGGGAAGTGTCGCGCCCCTCTCCGCCGCCCCGCGAGTATAGTTTGGCCAGCGACCCGCGCATCTTGCAGTGCCGCGCCGAAATGGCCGGCGACGGCGAGACCCAGCGCCTGCACATGCAGGACGCCGAGCTGCCGGTGGAATGCGGGCCGGTGGCCGCGGCAGAGTTCATGAACACCGGAAACTTCGCCTTTTGGAATGCCCCGCGCTATCTCGCGCGAGTTATGGGCGGAGAGGGCCGCGCGCCGGTCGTCGCCAGCTATGCCTGGCACCGGCGGATGCTTCAGCAGCTTCAGGCATTCACCCGGCCTGCCCGGTGGGTGTTGAAGAGCCCACAACATATTGCGAACCTGGGCGAGCTGCTCGATACATATCCCGACGCGACGCTGGTCTTCACCCATCGCGACCCGGTCGAGACCATCCCGTCGCTCGCCAGCCTGGTCAGCCATTTCCGTGCAGCTTGCTACGACCGGTCCGACGAGGCCGCGATCGGCGCGGACGTCTTCACGCTGTGGAACACGGCGATGCAGCGTTGCATGGCCTTCCGCGCCGCCAACCCGGCAATCGCGAGCCAATGCATCGATGTTTCCTATATCGATCTCCTGGCTCGTCCCGTTGAGGCCGCCACACGGATCCTCGCCGTCGCCGGCCTCGCCCCGGATCCCGCGCGCGCCCGGCTCGAGGCCTTCGCCGCGGCCAATCGCCAGGATCGCTATCAGGCTCGCCACGGTCGTCACGATTACAGCGCCGAGCGCTTCGGGCTGACTGTGGAGACAATCGCCGACCGTTTCGCCAGCTATCGCCTAGCACATGTTGGAGCGATGGCGTGAGCGGAGGTGGCGAGCAGCGCCGCAAGCTCGTCGCGGCATGGGCGGACTTATGCGACAGCCTCAAGGCGCGCGCCGAAGAATTGCTGGAAGGCAGCCGCGGCGAGATCACGGACCAGCAGTTCGCGGAGGGCATCCGCCACCTCGGGCGTCTGGCCGTCCATGGCCTGCAGTCGCGTGTGGAGTTTCGCGACACCAACTTTCCGGGGTTCTATCGCGTGTGCGACGACCGCAACCGCTGGGGCGCTCCCAACGCCGACACGCATTACCTAATGGCCGCGCTGCGAGGTGACGGGATCTATCGAATCAGCGGCAACTGCCATGGCCGGCGCTTCGCTGTTGGGAGGCTGTGGTCGGATTCGCCCGGGTTTGTGATGGGCGATGACGGCACGTTCGAGATTCACCTCTCTGCGGCGGCACAGGGCGGCAACTGGATCGCGATCCCTGCCGAGATGGATGGCGCCGCAGGCGTCACCGGCTATCATCCGGGGCTCGGCGGCAGCATTCTGGTCAAGATCTTCGAGGAGGACTGGGAGCGCGACCTTCCAGCCCCGCGCATGGCAATCACCCGGATCGATGAAGGCCGGCCTCAGGCCCCGCCGCCGCTTTCACCCGAATTGCTCGAACGGCGCCTGCGGGATGCCGAGGCACTCTTCCGCGAGTCCTGGGACTTCTACGAAGAGCACCAGGCGAAGATGCGCGCTATGATTGCGCCAAACGTCCTTGCGCCGCCGGTCACCGCTATCATCCCGGTACTGAAGCCGGACATCGCAGGAAGCCCGCTGTTTTACGGCTTCGGATTCTTCGACCTCGCTCCTGGTGAATGCTGGCTGATCGAATCGGAGGTTCCGACGCAAGGGCACTGGGGGTTCCAGCTCTACTCGCGCTGGTATGAGTCGCTGGACTTCCAACACCGTCAGTCGAGCCTCAACCGCAACCAGGCATGCATCGACGACGACGGAAAGCTGCGCATCGTAGTCGGCCCGCAGGAGCCCGGGACAGCCAACTGGCTCGACAGCGAGGGCCATCGCCAAGGCTGTCTGATCTATCGCTGGCTCCGCTGCGAGACCACGCCGACACCCAAGGCTCAAGTGGTAAGACTCGACGATCTCCATGTGCTTCTCCCCACATCGCATCGTCGCGTCTCCCCAGCGGAGCGACGCACGTCGCTTGGCAAGCGAGCCTCAGCGATGGCCGTACGCTGGCAAAGTTGACCCCAGGGACGAAACGAGTCTTCAGGTAGCGCTTTGGCCGGAACCGGGGGCAGCTCACGAGCCTTTGCTGGGGCGCCGAAATCGCCAAAACGTGCGAATGCGATGTCCTCCGGTAAATCGACATGAGGTCTAAATAGACACTTTACAGCGAACCGGGGCGGGATTAGAGTAACCTAAATACTGCAAAAATCGCAGATGTGAAAATCGGAAGATGGGGAGGAAAACATGCGGATTTTCGGAAATCTTTCGGCACTCTCGGTTCTCGCCGGCGCTACTGCGTTGACGCCGCTGTTCGCGACGCCGGCTTTGGGCCAGAACCAGCCGCAGAGCAGCAATACTGCCGAAAACAACAATCGCGTCGAGGAAATCATTGTCACCGCCCAGAAGCGTGCGGAGAACGTCCAGAACGTGCCAATCTCGATCACCGCGGTCTCGGCGGAAGAGCTTAAGAACCGTTCGGTCAGCCAGATTTCCGACTTGCAGTCGGCTACTCCCAACGTCACCTTTTCGACCACTGCGCAAGGCACTCTGGCGAGCACGGTCGGCATCCGCGGCCTGCGCAACGCGAACATCGAGCTGGTGAACGATCAGCCGGCCGCGATCTACATCGACGATGTGTATCAATCGACCGCGATCGGCTCGATGTCGTTTCTCGGCCCCGACGTCGAGCGCATCGAAGTTCTGCGCGGCCCGCAAGGCACGCTGTTCGGCCGCAACACCATCGGCGGTGCGGTTTCGATTCACACGAAGCGACCCGATCTGGATAATTTCAACGGCCGGGTGATGGCCGGTGCGGGCAATCACGGCCTTGTCGAAGGCCAGGGGATGCTTAACATTCCGCTGGTGAAGGACGCGGTCGCCCTGCGTTTCAACCTGGGCTATCGCGACGACAACGGCTTCGCCAAGGAGACGACGTACGGCCGCCGGCTCGGCCAGTCGAAGCAGGTCTATGCCCGCGGCCAGCTGCGGCTCCGCCCGACCGACAGCCTCGATATCAACATCACCGGCGACTATGTCGACGCGCGGACCGACGGCAACCTGCTCCAGCCGGTTTTCCTCACGGTCAGCAATCCGGTGTTCGCCTCGCCGTTCAACCCGGCGGGGCTCTCGCCGGCCTATCGCGAACTCGGCCTTGCCTATTTGGGCCGCTTCCCTACCCTCGCCGACGCAGCCACCATCCAGTCGCAGTTTTTCTCGTGCGGAGGCGGGCCGAAGCCGACCCTCGGGAATCGTTGCTGGTCCCCCAGCCCGACCAATCCGCGCACCACAACCGGACCGTTCTTCCGCGCCGCATCGATGGGCGACATCAGCAGGTACCGGGAATGGGGTGTTTCCGGAAATATCGAATACCAGCTGACCGACAACCTTCAGGTGAAGTCGATCACCGCCTATCGCGACTTCTATCACGATAGCCCGAAGGATTACGACGGCACGGTGCCCATCCTGCTGTTTTCGCGGGCCACTCCGGAAGGCAGGACCTTTACCCAGGAACTGCAGGCCAACGGGAACGTGCTTGATAACAAACTCAAATTCACGCTGGGCTCGTACTATTACAGGTTCAAAGGCATCGAACGCGGCACAAACACGGCTGTTCCGCTGCTCACTGCGGCCTTCGGCTTCGGGGACACCGTGGCCAATTACATCGAGAACCACATCGACAACAAGAGCCTGGGCTTCTTCGGCCAGGGCACGTTCGCGGTAACCGACCGACTCAACGTGACCGGCGGCTTGCGTTACACCAAAGAAGACAAGAAAGTTGACATCACGCAGTTCGGCAGCCGTCCGCTTATACCCGGCCTGTTTCCGAACGGTCTTGCCTGTACCCTGCCGATCCCGCCTGCGGGTTCCGACGCGAATCCCGCCTTGTGCGTCGATAACGAAGCTCTCCATTACCACTCGTGGGATTGGACCGCCGGAGCAGACTACAAGGTGGCCGACCACATCATGCTCTATGCACGCGCCGCCAAGGGCTTCCAAGCGGGCGGCATCAATCAACGCAGCACCGTCGGCGTGCCCTTCGTCAAATACCTCCCGATGACCGCAATCAACTACGAGATCGGCGCCAAGGCCGATCTGTTCGACCGCACCGTGAGGATTAACGTCTCAGCCTTCCAGACCAATGTGAAAAACTTTCAGCGACCGGTTCCAGCAACGTTTTTCGTAAATGGCAGCGCGGTCGCGGTGGTCGCGACGATCAACGCGGCGACCGCGCGTATCCGCGGTATCGAGGGCGAACTCACCCTGATTCCGTTCGAAGGCGCCAGGATCTCGGCACAGATCGGCCTGACCGACCCGAAATGGAAGAAGTTCCTTGCCACCGGTCCTGCGGGTCCCAACACCCTCGACCTTTCGAAGAGCGACTTCCAGCAGATTTCGAAAGTGACCTTCGGCATCTCGCCCTCGTACACGCTGCCGGTCGAGTTCGGCGAGATTCACTTCCAGCTCGACTACGTCTACCAAAGCCGACAGAATCTCCAGCCCGCGCTGGCCTTCCCGCGCGATCAGGAACTGCCGGTGCCGGGGATGATCCAGAAGGGCTTCGGGCTGCTCAATGGCCGTATCGCCGCGCAAGTGGGCAAAGATACGGAAATCGCCGTGTGGGGCAAGAACATCACCGACAAGCGTTACTTCACCGGCGGCCTCAATCTGGCCGGGAGCCTCGGGTTCGCCGACGCGACGGTGGGCAATCCGCGGACGTTCGGTGTCCAGATCAGCCATAACTTCTGATCGAGGCACCGGCCGCTAGCAAGTGAACAGGGGGCGCCAGTGTGCGCCCCTTTTTTTTGCGCAGGACTGGAGAAGTCTATGGGAGTCCGGCCACCTTCAAAGGCTGACGAGCTGCACACGCCTGCCGACAACCAGCGGCAGGCTGTGCAGGAGGTGATTGACCGCTATTTTTTTGCCATCGACAGCTGCAATCCAGACCTCGTTCGCAGATGCTTTGCCAATAACGCGCGGTACACGAGCGATGCCGGCCTGCTCGACATGGAGGGTCGCGACGCGATCGGTAATCGGCTGGGAAAAGGCGGCCGCTTCGTTCACACCACCCATGTCCGCGCCAGCCAGGAAATCGTCATCGACGGCAATGTGGCAGCCGCTGATACCTTCGCGATTGCTTATTTGGTCGAACCCGAAGCGGCCGGAGGCACGGTCCATGTGCGTGGCCTCCGTTACGCAGACCGGCTCGAACGCGGCGAGAACGGGTGGAAGATCGTCAGCCGCCACCATTCCACGAAATGGCAGTACGATCAGCAGGGGTGCGCCTTCATGCCGGTTTGAGCGCCGGTCCGATATGATCGGCCTGAATTCCTAAGCAACCTTTGCTGCCGGCACCGACGGCAGATAGATCGTCTTCTCTTCGAAGAACCCCGCCAGCCCTTCTAGCCCGCCCTCGCGACCGATCCCCGATTGCTTCCAGCCGCCGAACGGCATTGTCAAGTCCATGGTGTTGCCATTGAGCCCCACGCTGCCGGTGCGCAGTTGCCGGGCCAGCGCATAGGCGCGCTCTGTGTCATGAGTGAACAGAGCGCCGTGCAGGCCGTAGGGTGAATCGTTGGCGATTGCGACGGCCTCGTCGACGGTGTCGTAAGGGATCATCACCAGCACGGGACCGAAGATTTCCTCCCGTGCGATACGCATGGCGTTGTCGACGCCCGAGAAAAGGGTCGGCGCGAAGAAGTAGCCGCGATCGAAGCCTGCCGGCCTGGCGCCTCCCACGACCAGTTTCGCACCTTCGTCGCTGCCGATGCGAACGTAATCGTTCACCTTGTCGAACTGACGTTCCATGGCCAGCGTGCCGATCTGCGTTGCAGGATCGAACGGGTCCCCCAGCCTCACCTGACTGAAGGCGTGCTCGAGCACCCCTTCGAACTCCGCGACACGATCGCGCCGCACGAGGATCCGCGACAGGGTGACGCAGGCCTGCCCGCAGTTGCCCATGACCTGACCGAGAATTCCGGGAAGGCAATCGGTGGGCGCGATGTCGTCGAGCACGATCGCGGCCGACTTGCCACCGAGCTCGAGTGTGACTCGCGCTACGCGGTCGGCGCAGACCGACATGATGTGCTTGCCCGTCGCAGTGCTACCGGTGAAGGTGACCTTGTCGACGCCGGGATGGCGAACGAGATGGTCGCTGGCCTCGCGCCCGCTGGCGACGATGCTGAACGTCCCTTCCGGCAGGTCCGCCGCCTCGATGCATTCGGCGAGAATATAGGCGTCGAGCGGGGTCTCCGGCGCGGGCTTGAGCACAACCGTACAGCCGGCGGCGAGCGCGGCCGCAACCTTGATCACGGCGAGGAATACGGGTGCGTTCCATGGAACGATCGCCGCGACCACGCCGATCGGCTCCTGCGTGACGAGGGCATAGCCCCCCGCAGCGCGCTGGCGAGCATCGACCAAGCATGCCTTTTCGAGCACGTCAGCGTAGTGCTCGAAAATCATCCCGCAGTTGTCGGAAACACGCGAGGTGAACATGTTGGGAGCGCCCGCTTCCAAGGTCCACAGCCACGCCAGCGCATCCGCACGGGTCTTAAGCAAGCGAGCGATCTCGCGCAGCTTGCCCGCGCGCGCGGCCACGCTGGTTTTGGGCCAGGGGCCGCTATCAAAGGCGGCGCGAGCCGCGGCGACCGCGCGGTCGACATCGGCCACGACCGCTGCGGGCACCTCGCCGACCACTTCTTCAGTCATCGGGCAGACGATCTCCAGCTGTTCGGCTGATGCTGGCTGGACCCACCTATTCGCGATAAAAAGAGACCGCGGATGGGCGGGCTGAAAGGGGGCTTCGGAAAGATGCGGCACGGTCATCTGCATGGCTGGAGTCCTTACTTTCCGAGGTCAGCGGCAATCATGTCGGACGCTTTCTCGGCGATCATGATGGTGGGCGCATTGGTGTTAGCGGACGTCATCGTTGGCAGTATCGAGGTGTCCACGACGCGCAGCCCGGGCACGCCGCGGACCCTCAAGCGCGCATCGACCACCGCGCGCTCGTCGATGCCCATACGGCAGCTTCCCGCCGCATGGTAGGCGCTGTGCGCAGCCACCCGGGCGAACGCGAGCAAGTCCTCATCGCTGGTGGCGGCAGGGCCGGGCATCAACTCAGCCTCGATGTAACGCGCCAGAGCCGGCTGGCGCGCGATCTTGCGGACCAGCTTGATGCCCTCGACCATGAGGTAGCGGTCCTCGGGATCGTCGAGGAAATTCATCACGAACTCGGGCATCGCCGTCGGGTCGCGGCTGGAGGCGTGAACCCAGCCGCGGCTGCGCGGCCGGCACGGACACACCGCGACCGACAGGCCAGGGAGTCGCTCCGGCCCGAAGTTCTTGGCCTTGGGGTCGCTGGTGAACGGCCGCGACATCAGCTGGACATCGGCCGACGCCGCTTCGGGACGAATTCGGGCGAAGCCGGTGACCATTCCCGGGGTTGCTGTCAGCACACCCGAGCCGAACATGTAGAACTTGGCGATTTCGCCAACGAGCCGCCAACCGTGAACGTCAAGATTGGCGGAATGCGCGCCCCTCACCCGCATGGCCACGGGTACCGCCGCATGATCCATCAGACTTTCGCCGACCCCAGGCAGGTCGCGGACGACGTCGATCCCGAGATCGCGCAGACGTTCGCCCGCGCCGATCCCCGACAGCTCTAGCAGTTGCGGGGACTTGAGCGCGCCCGCGCTGAGCACGACCTCTCTGGCGCGCGCCTCGCGCATCCGGCCCCCGACCGCGTAACGAACGCCCACCGCGCGGCCGTCCTCTACCAGCACCCTGTGAACTTCCGCTGCGGTCTCCAGCCGAAGGTCCGGGCGACCCAGCGCTGGCTTGAGAAACGCCTTGGACGAGCTGCAGCGCCAGCGACCGCGCATGGTCGACTGCGCATGCGCCAATCCTTCCGGATCCCCATCGTTATAGTCCGTGGTCGCCGGGAGCCCAGCCTCGACGGATGCTGCGATAATCGCATCCATCAGCGGCGAGCGATAGCGCTCGACCGGCCGCTGCACATCGAGTTCGCCACCGTGGCCATGCACGCCGGCAGGATCCTCGCCGGTGAAGTTTTCCGACTTCAAGAAATACGGCAGCACCGAGTCCCAGTCCCACCCCTCGAGGCCGAGCTGGCGCCACTGGTCGTAGTCGGCCTTGTGGCCGCGCACGTAGAGCAGACCGTTGATCGAGCTCGATCCGCCCAGTACCTTGCCCTTGAAGTGGACCAGCTTGCGGTCGCCGAGTTGCGCTTCGGGCTCTGAGACATGGACCCAGTCATTGTCAGGGCGGCCCAGCATCCGCGTGAAACCGGAAGGCACATGGAAGAAATGGTTGCGGTCCCGTCCGCCCGCTTCGAGCAGCAGGACCGAGAATCCCTTTGCGGTAAGCCGGTTGGCCAGCACGCAGCCCGCGGATCCTGCGCCTACGACGATGACATCAACGTCCGCGCTCACTCGATCATCTCCCAGGCGTGACTCGCCGGGTCGCGGAGGACCCGAAATAGAGGTATTGGTATTTACTGGTCCCGTGTTGCCTTGTAAGCTGATTTGCGTCAACAGGCAGCATCGGGTCTGCGTTACAAATATAATTGTGTTCTCGAGCCTTACGTCAACGCGCGCAGCTTTACCCTCAGCCATCCAAGGAGATCGGACCGTGGCGATACCCTCCGACTTGCAACTTCTCGCCGATCGCGAGGCGATCAAGGAGCTGACTGCAAAATATGCGCGCTGCGTGGTGACCGGCGATGGGCGTGGCGTCGGCGCGCTCTACTCAGAAGACGGTCGGTTCGCTGCCGGACGTTTCGACTACGTCGGCCGTAAGAACATCCAGGACTTTCTTGAAGGCCAAACCACCCCGGGCAAGAACATGCCGCTCGTTACCGATCACATCATCGAGATCGATGGAGACGATGCGACCTGCTACTCGATCATGTTCACGCCTTGGTTCAAGGGCAAGCACCCCGGGTTCTGCGGGGCGTACAGCGATCGCCTGCGCAAGATCGAAGGCGAGTGGTACTTCGTTGAGCGCAGCTTCGAATTCTTCGAAGGTCGGCCCGAGGATTCCTGAGAACGCTCCACTGCGCGGCCCATCTTTCCTGGCTACAACCAGGGACGTAGCCGTTTCAAACGATTTCGCGAGCTTGGCGCCAACCTCGTAGACGATGATCGCCTGCTCTGCGATCGGAGTGCTGCGCACGCGGTCGTCGCCCCATTTCGCGCCGAGCCGGACCGAGGTCTTGAATAGCCTGCCCGCGGCTCGCCGAGCAGGAACACCCCCTCGTCGAGGCCGAGCGCCACGTCCGGACCACGGGCTTGAGCATCACGTCGGCGAACGTGCTCATCACGATCCCGTCGCCCCAACCCCAGTGCTCCTCCATCAGCTTGCGGCGACGTTCGGGGTGAAGCTCGCCGCAGGCATCAGGCGCGACTGGCGCAGGCGCCGCGGCATCAGGGTGTCCCCGGCACCGCCGACGTCGCCGGCCCAGGTCGCGGCGCGGATTTCCTCCTTGTTGGCTGCCTAGGTCGCGAGGTCTTCCTCGCTCAACGGGTGGTTGCGCGCCGGCACGGTGAAGTTGGCCGTTCGCAGGAAAACGGTAAGCTTTCCGGCCTGCTCGGCGACCAGCTGGATCGTTTGCGTTCCGGACGAACCGGTGCCGATCAAACCGACGCGCTAGTCGGTGAAGTCCGGCTCGTCCTTTGGCCAAAGTGCTGTGTGGGTGTACTCGCCGCTGAAGGTATCGATGCCCGGAATATTGGGCAGGACGGTTTGGAGATCGGCCCCGTGGCCAGCACTATGAAGCGCGACGTGAAAGTTTCACCCCGATCGGTGGTGAGCCGGCAGAGGTTGCCGCCATGGTCAAACAACCCGGTTTGCGCAACCCGATCGTTCCTTCGCCCGCTCAAAACAGCTCGATCCGGTCTTCCATCACCAGCACTCCGTCACGCATGCGGCGCACCACCATCGTGTCGGCGCCCTGGATACCCCGGTGGTTGTGCGGGCTGAAGCCGACGTAGGTGCGCGCTCCGCCCGCTGCCGCCGGCAGCATCTGGACCATCTCCAGCCCGCGGCGAATGCCGTCGCGGTTCATGATCGGCGCCAAGGTGACCCCCTCGAGAAAGGTGGTCATCATGTCGTGAAAGATCCCGATCATCTCTCCGCTCGGGATGGTCTCGCCGGGATAGCGAGCGGCGTAGGCTTCGCGGAATCGAGCATTGACCTGGTTCGCGTCATCCCAGTGTGTGGTTCCCACCCAGCCCTCGAACCCGGCGGCGGCGTCGGGATTGGTCGCGCCATGGAAGGCGTCGTTCATGATCCGCGGAATTTCCGGCCAATTGCGGGTGACGTAAGCCGCCCAGTGGTACGACATCGCACCGCTGCCGAAGTGGGCGATCGCCTGGGGCTGAACGCTGGCCAACTCCTGGTGAGCCTCGGCGAAGACCTCCTGCAGATCGGGGGTGATCGTCTGCGGAAAGCGCACGTCGTAGAGGATCTTAATGCCCGCGCGCCGGCACGCGTTGCGGAAATGTGTGACGCCCTCGACGACGTGGTCGGCCCGGTCCCAGGTGATCGCGACGCGCGTGTAGCCCTTCTTCCTGAGCCAGCTTGCCAACGTATAGACGTCGTGGGGAACGCTGCCCCACGATATCGAAAAGCTCCATTTCGACATCGCGTGAGTTGTCGCCCCGGTGTTCATGAACACCACCTCGCGCTTGTCGGCCTCCGGCGCGATGGAGATGCAATCGTCGGCATGGTGCCCGCCCAGGACCGCGATCACACCCTGGTCGCACAGCTCGTGGAAGGCGTCGATCGAGTTCTGGATGAAGCCGGCGGGCGGACCATAAGGATAGACCTTGATCAGCTCGATCCCACGTTCGAAACGGCCGTCCCTCTTGTACTGTTCGAGTATCAGGTCGTAGATCTTCTCGGCGAGATCGGTATAGCGTGGCGGATTGTCGAGCAGCAGCCCGACCCTCAGCGGCTCGGCCTGCTCCTTGTACTGATCACGGCGCGACATTGCTGGCTTCTCCCGTTAGCTCCGCGCCTTTAGCAGCGCCAAGGGTGAGGAACAACGTTCCTGTATCTCTATTCGGCATTTTTTGCCGGTTCCGAGCGGAGTTGCTTTGACCCCTCGCATGAAGACCTATATGATTCCGGCGAAGCGACCCGCTGTGAGGGGCGCGCGGGAGCCCTCAATTGAACCAATCGAGCTTCGCCGGGCGGGTCGCGCTGGTCACGGGTGGCGGCAGCGGGATCGGGCTCGCGCTGGCCCGCGCGATCGCCGAGGAGGGCGCGAGCGTCGCCGTCACCGATATTGATGCCGAGGCCGCCCAAGCCGCCGTCCGGAACATCCGCGCCGCCGGCGGCCGCGCGCGTGCACAGAAACTCGACGTCACGTCGCGCGATGACTGGAACGCAGCGATAGAAGCGACGCATGCCGAGTTCGGGCCGGTCGATCTGCTGTGCAGTAACGCCGGCAGCAACAGTTGCCAGCTTCCGCTGGCCCGCATGCCTCTCCAGTACATGCGCTGGCTGTTCGAGGTGAACGTGCTGGGCGCGGTCAACGGGACACAGGCTCTGGTTCCGGGGATGATAGCACGCGGACGCGGCTGGCTGCTGTTCACCGGCTCCATGGCCGGCCTTGGCGGAACGCCCTTCAATGCCGACTACTGCGCGACCAAGCACGCCCTGTTGGCGATCGCGGATTGCCTGCGCGAGGAGGTGCGCGAGGCCGGGCTGCGCGTCTCCTACCTCTGCCCCGCAGCCGTTCCCTCGAACCTCGCCCAGACAACGCGCCGCCATCTGGCCGCCGGCATCGCCTCGCAGCTTCCCCCTGCGCAAGCGGGCAGCGCGGCGGAGAAGCAACGCGCCGTGTCGGAGTCGGGCGGCTTCGTCGATGCGGACCTTGTCGCGCAAATCGCACTCGATGGCCTGCGCCAGGGGCGCTTCCTGATTCCGACCCATCCCCGGTCAGGCGCGCGCGCGCGCGCGCGGATCGAACAGTTCGAAGCCGCCATCGCCGCGATCGAGGCGCCCGGAGCACCAGAATGACCGCCCATTCCCGTGAGGCCTCACCTTATAGCATCTTCGCGCTGACGACGATCTGCCTTGGCTTCTTCTACGCATCGCCGACCGGCAAATCCTCAGCGTCATGCTGACCCCTGTCAAGCAGGAGTTCGGCCTCAGCGACACCGCGCTCGGGGCTCAGGCAACCGCTTAGCAGTGGATGGCGGTAGCTTCCGAAGCCGAATTGATATACCCCTATAGCGCGAGGCCACCTCACCTGAACGGGCGACGGCACGGAACATCGTGCAACTTTTGGAGTGCAGAGGATGAAACGCGTTCTCATCACCGGCTGTTCGAGCGGCATCGGCCGGGCGCTGGCAAGCGAGCTCTCGGGCCGCGGTCATCGCGTCATCGCCACCGCGCGAGACCCCGATACGCTGGGGGACCTGGACGTCGCGGAACGTCTCGCGCTGGACGTGACGAGCCGTGATTCGGTCGAGCGCGCAGTCGCCGCCGCTGGAGATATCGATGTCCTGATCAACAACGCCGGCGTCACCATCTGGAGCTCGGTCGAATCGCCGCCGGAGGAAGAGACGCAACGCATCTTCGAAACTAACGTGTTCGGGATGCTACGCATGATCCGCGCGGTGGTCCCCGGAATGCGCGAGCGCGGAAGCGGGGACATCGTGCAGATCTCGTCTGCCGTCGCCCGCCGCTCGACCGCCCTGCTCGGCCACTACGCCGCGACCAAGGCCGCGTTCGACGCCTATTCGGAAGCGCTGCGGCTGGAACTCGCTCCCTTCGGGATCAAGGTCTGCATCGTTGCCCTGGGCGCGGTGGAAAGCAGCTTCGGGGTCAACCGCAAGGAAATCGTCGAGCCCGCTTACGAGGACCTCGTCGATCGCGTGAAGGCGAGGCTGGCGAAAGCGCGCAAGTCTCCGTTCAGCGCCGAATTCGTAGCGGGGCGGCTGGCCGATGCAATCGAGGCGGGAAATCTCCCGCTGCGCTTCGACGGCACCGGGGATGCGTTCGACCTGATCGCCCAGCGTGCCGCGCTCGACGACGTCGAGTGGGAGCGCAAGACCCTTGCGGAGATTTGGACGTCAGAGCGAGCGTGAGCCGATAAGTCATGAATGTGTAAGGGAGACGAGAATGGGGATGCTCGACGGAAAATTCGCCTTGGTCGCAGGCGGTGCGAGCGGCGCCGGAGAAGCCGCGGTCGACGCGTTCCTCGCCGAGGGCGCTAAGGTCGTGTCGCTCGATATTCAGCCCGGGCCCAAGGACGGCTCGCGCCCGCCCGAGCGCTTCCGCGCGATGACCTGCGACATCACCAACAAGCAGGCAGTCGATACCTGTTTCGCACAAGCCGTGCAGTTCATGGGCGGCCTCGACGCGGTGTGCGTGCCGGCGGGCATCACTGCCCGCAAAATGCCCGAGGACATCAGCGAAGAAGACATGCGCCGGATTTTTGAAATCAACGTGTTGGGGACGATGTTCGTCAACCAGGCCGCATTCCCCTACATGAAGGACAAGGGCGGCTCGATCATCAACTTCGCCTCGATTTCCGGGATTCGCGGCCAAGTTATGCGCGCGCACTATTGCGCGACCAAGGGCGCGGTCGCCGCATGGACTAGGGCAGTCGCCATGGATTGGGCCAAGTACAACATCCGGGTGAACGCGATCGCGCCAATGATCTACACCCCGATCGTCGACCGCGTGCGGGCTGCGCTCCCCGAATCCGAGCGCGAGAATTTCGAGAAGAGCATCGGCCAGGCGCAGCGTCTGCCCGGCGGCTTGCGTGGTGCGGACTCGCTGGGTCCGACAATGGCGCTGCTAGCAGGCGACGGAGCAAGCTACATGACCGGCCAGGTGCTCTCGCTTGACGGTGGCGTGTGCATGCTGGGATCCTGATCGCACAGTGGATGCCAACGCTGTAGCCGAAAAGGCGCTTGGGGGCCCCTGACGTATTGCCCCCAGCGCAATTGAGGTGTAGGAATAGGTGATTTATTTGACTCACGGTCACATTTCGCTTGATCCGCGGGGCTCAATCGCGGAATAAGAGACATCAAGTCGCATTAAGTTGATCGTGCACGGTCCAAAGTAGGGCCAAGTCTGCTGAGATTGACCCGCTTCCCAATGCGGGCTCGTGGAAGGAGAGATGTCCGATGCGTATGGAAGACATGATTCTGGTGAGCGTCGATGATCACTTCGTCGAGCCCCCCACCATGTTCGACGAGGTGACCCCCGCCAAGTACAGGGACGTCTTCCCCAAGATGGTGAAGGTAGACGGCTGCGATGCGTGGTCGGTTGACGGTCGCATCATCCGCAACTTCGGCCTTAACGCGGTCGTCGGTCGGCGGCGCGAGGAACTGGGCATGGAGCCCACCGCGCTCGATCAGTTGCGCAAGGGTTGCTTCGACGTCCACGCCCGGGTCCAGGACATGAACGTCAACGGCATCTACGGGTCGATGAATTTCCCTTCGTTCGTCGGAATGGCCGCGCAGAACCTCGAGCCGATCGCCGACAAAGGCCTCGCCACCGCCATCGTCCGCGCCTGGAATGACTGGCACATCGACGTGTGGTGCGGCGCCTATCCCAATCGCTTTATCCCGATGTGCATCGTGCCCACCTGGGATCCCCAGGAGGCGGCCAAGGAGATCCGTCGCTGCGTCGCCAAGGGTTGCCACGCGGTCAGCTTCCCACCCAACCCCTCGCTGACGGGCAATCCTTCGCTCCATTCGGAAGTCTGGGACCCGATCTGGAGGGCGTGCGCGGAAAACAACGTGGTGATCTGCCTGCACATCTCCGACGCCAGCGCCGCCGCGCCCTCGGAAGACACGCCGGTCGATGCCTATATCGCCAACATGCAGGTCAGCCTGCTCAACACGGCAACCGACCTCACCTACTCGCACATCCTGCGCAAGTATCCGGGCATCCGCTTTGCCCTGTCCGAGGGCTCGATCGGTTGGATTCCCTACATGCTTGAGCGCATCGACATGGTCCGCCAGCAGCACGGCGGATGGACCCGTCAGGACTTTGGCGACAAGCTGCCGAGCGAGGTTTTCAAGGAGCATGTCTACTGCTGCTTCATCACCGATCGGACCGGCATCAAACTGCGCCATGACATCGGGATCGAGAGCATCACCTATGAGTGCGACTATCCGCACGCCGATTGCCTGTGGCCTTACGCACCTGAGCAGCTGTGGAAGGAAGTGGGCGACCTCCCCGACCACGAGATCAACCTGATCACCCACCTCAACGCGATGCGCCAGTACAGCTGGAATCCGTTCGAGAAGGGCTACAAGCGTGAGGAGGCCACCGTCGGCGCGCTGCGCGCGCTCGCCGCGAAGCAGGGCGTTGACATCACCCCGATGGCCGGCCGCGGCGGTGAGCCGCCCAGCCTCGAACTGGGGCCGGTGCGGGTCAAGGACATCCGCGCCCAGCTCCAGTTCGGCCGCAAAGCCGCGTGAGGATGTACCGGAGGAGGCTTGACGTCCTCCCGCCCGCCGGCATGAGCCCGAGGCGATGAACCGGCTCGCCACAACGGCGGACTTGCCAGCGCGACGCCGCGGCCGCGGCCGCCCCACGGCCGGCGAGTCCGAAGCGCTGTACCTGGGGATTGTCGCTGCCGCGGTGACCGAGTTCGAAAGCCACGGCTTCGAACTGGCCAACGTCAGCGCGATCGCGCGGGCGGCGGGCGCGACCAAAGCGACGATCTACCGCCTGTTCGGATCGAAGGAGCAGCTGTTCAAGGTCGCCATCCGCGAGGCCCTCGGTCGGGTCCGCACGCCGTCGCGCGAGTTCGACGTGCTGCGCCCGCCCGAGGTGGTCCTACACCACGCGGCCAACGAGATCGCGACCAGCTACCTAACCGGATCGGTAGGCGCGCTATGGCACTCGGTGCTCGCAGAACGGAAGCGCTTCCCCGATTTCTACGAAGAAGTGAAGGTGTTGCTGCGCCAGGAGACTATCGCGTCGTCATTGGCGCGGTATCTTGCGGCAATGGATGAGCTCGGGATCCTCGACGTGCCCGACCCGCTGATGACCGCGCACCACTTTTCGCTTCTGATCGGCCAAGGCCGAGAGCTGGCCTTGCCGCCGAAGGCAGGCAACGCCAAGGAAAGCGATCGTGTTGGCCAAATCGTCAGAATGTTCATCAGCGGCCATGCGCCCGGAACGCATCGCCAGACAAGCAAGATGGCATCACAGCCCCTGTCCCTATCCCCCATCCCTATCGAGAGTGAGCTAGAGCGATGACCGAGGCACAGACACTGGCCGATCGAGCTGTTCCGGCGCATGTCCCCGCGCACCTGGTGAAGCCTTACGATTTCCGCAGCGACTTGGGCGACCGGCCGCAAGAGGCAATCGCCGCGCTCCTCGATGGCCCGGCAGTGTTCTGGTCACCGGTCCGCCATGTGCTGGAAAAGGGCGGTGCCTGGGTCGTGACCCGGTCGCGGGAAGCCCGGGAGGTGCTCGGCAATCCTGAGGTCTATTCGAGCGAAATTCAGGGCGCGTTTCTCAAGGCCATCAGCGACGACTTCCACCTGGGGCCGCTCGCTTCGGACCCGCCTGCTCACGCCCGCTACCGCACGCTGATCAATCCGCTGTTCACGCCCATGAAGATGTTCGAGCTCGCGCCCAAGATCGAGGCGTGGTGCGACGAGCTCATCGACGGGTTTGCCGATCGGGGTCGCTGCGATCTGGTACGCGAGTTCGCCGACCTATTTCCGACGGGAATTTTCGTGGACCTGATGGGATTCCCGCGCGAGCGCCTGGCCGAGTTCCTCAAGTGGAACCAGGATTTCATCCACGGAGAAACGCCCGACCAGCGCTACGGCGGTATCAAGGCGATCACCGACTTCTTCGCCGAAATTTATGAGAACCCGCAACTGGCGCCGCCCGACAGTGTCGCCCGTTATTTGCTGACTTCCGAGCCGGATGGCCGGCCGCTATCGCGCGGCGAGTTCATGGGCGTGGCCTTCCTGCTGTTTTCCGCGGGCCTCGACACCGTGGTCAGCTCGCTCGGCTTCACCTTCCGCCTGCTCGCCGAGAATCAGGAACTGCAGGCACACTTGCGGGCGAACCCGGCAGAGCTGCCGCGCCACGTCGAGGAAATGATGCGGTTGTTCTCTCCGGTCACAGTTCAGCGCACCGCGGTCGTCGACACCGAACTCGGCGGCGTGACGATCAAGGCCGGCGACCGGCTGGCGGTCTCGCTCGCCTGCGCCTCGCGCGACCCCGAGGCGTTCGCGGACTCCGATCAGCTCGATGCGTCGCGCAATCCCAACCCGCATCTCGCCTTCGGCTTCGGGATCCATCGCTGCGCCGGCGCGCAGCTGGCGCGGCGCGACATCGCGATCGCGCTCGAAAGATGGTTCCAGCGCATCCCGCCGTTCCGGCTCGCCCCCGACAGCCGGATCACCGCCGCGGGCGGGTCGGTGCTGTGCCTCGATGGCGTGGTTCTCGAATGGGACAGGATGCAGGTGCCTCAATAGGCAATCTATCGGAGTCGGGATGAGGAAATGCTAGCCACGCAGACCAGCCGCCTGCCGCGCACCGTTGAGCCTTTCTATGCCCGAACAGGCGCCCTCTTCAACCCGATGACGCCCCCCTCCAGGAGATGAGCACGTGGAATTTCGTAACGTCGGCCGATCCGGTCTGAAGGTTTCCAAGATCGGACTGGGGTGCAACAACTTCGGTTGGACCATCGACAAGGAAACCTCGCGCCCGGTCGTCCACAAGGCGCTCGATCTCGGCATCACTCTGTTCGATACCGCGGACTTCTACGGGTCCACGCCGGGCAATTCCGAAGAGGTCCTCGGCGACCTGATCGCCGGACAGCGCGAGCGCGTCGTCCTCACCACCAAGTTCGGTGTTCCGCTGGTCGGCGCCGACCGCACTCCCGACAACTCGCGCTCGTTCGTGCTCAACGCGATCGAGGGCAGCCTGCGTCGGCTCAAGACCGACTGGATCGACATCTACATGATCCATTGGCCAGACTCGCGCACGCCGATGGACGAGACGCTGCGCGTGCTCGAGGACATCGTCCGCGCCGGCAAGGCGCGCTACATCGCCTGCTCGAACCTTGCGCCGTGGCGGATCGTCGAATCCAAATGGGTCGCCGACAAGCTCGGGGTTCCCGGCTTCATCGCCGCACAGGACGAATACAACCTCCTTAACCGTGGCGCCGAGAAGGAACTGCTGCCAGCGCTACAGGCCTACAACATGGCGCTGATTCCCTATTTCCCGCTCGCCTCGGGCTTGCTCACCGGAAAGTACATCGACGCCATGCCCGAAGGGCGCCTGCAGCAGAACTTCCTCAATCTCGGCAATCGCCTGCTGACCAAAGAAAACATCGCCAAGGTTCGCAAGCTCGACGAAGTCGCCAAGGGAAGCGGACGCTCGCTTTTGGAGTTGGCGATGAGCTGGACCGCAAGCCGCCCTAACGTTGCCAGCGTCATCGCCGGCGCGACCCGGTCCGAGCAGCTCGAGCAGAACGTCGCGGCCGCCGACTGGCAATTCACCGCCGATCAGCTTGCTGCGATCGACGAAATCACGCGCTGAGGCGCCGGGAGATACGGCCATGATCAACGGAATTCACCACATCTCGCTCGCGACCACCGATCTCGATCGGTTGCTCGGATTCTACCGCGACCTGCTCGGCCTCTCGGCGCGGCACGTCTCGGTGCTCGAGGAGAACAACGAGCCGTTCGAGACCATTGTCGGCATGAAAGGCGCCAAGGGCCGCGCCGCTTCCTTGCGCGCTGGTAACTGTCAGATCGAATTCTTCCAGTACACCTACCCGGTACCCAAGGACATCGCCAAGGCCCCAGCCTGCGACGCCGGCATCCGCCACATCTGCTTCGACGTGACCGACATCCGCTCGGAGTACGAGCGCCTGAAGGCGGCCGGCATCGAGTTCGTATCCGAGCCGCAGCACCTCCCCAAGGCCAAGGCGACCTCTGTCTACGCCTACGATCCGGACGGCAACATCGTGGAAATGCAGGAAATCCACGAGGGTAGCCCGATCGAGCGGGTTCCGCTGCCGCCGCGCACCTCAACCCCCAGCGCAGCCTAGGACCGGCATGCGACTAGAAGGCATGTGCGCAATCGTGACCGGCGCGACGAGGGGCATCGGTCTTGCCATTGCGCAAAGCTTTGTTTCCGAGGGAGCCTCAGTCGTGCTCGCCGGGCGCTCCATCGAGGAAGGCCGCAAATGCGCCGATGCGCTCGGGCCCAATGCCCAATTCGTCGCCTGCGATCTTACCCGGAAAGAAGAGATAGAGGCGTTGGCCGCCGAGGCCGACGCCTTGTTCGGCCGCATTGACGTATTGGTCAACGACGCGGGAGACCTGTACCGCGCCAACGTTCTGGACCTGCCGATCGAAGAATATGAGCGCATCCACAAACTCAATCTCACCGCTCCGTTCCTGCTTACCCAGCTCGTCGGGCGGATCATGGTGCGCGAGCGGCGGGGCGGCTCGATCATCAACATCACCTCGACGGGCGCTGCGGTGTGCCGTCCCGGCGGGACCACTTATCATGTGACCAAGGCGGGGCTCGCCATGTTGACGCGAAGCTCGGCGCTGGACCTGGGGCAGTATGGAATACGGGTCAATGCGATCGCGCCCGGCGCGTTCGAAACCGAGCTAATGCTATCGAGCACCTCGACCACCCCCGGGCTGCGTGAGCAGCTGATCAGCACGACGCCGCTCGGCCGCAACGGTCAAGTCGACGAGCTGGCAGCCGTAGCCACTTTCCTGGCCAGCCGGGAATCCAGTTACGTCACGGGGCAGCAGCTGTTCGTCGACGGCGGGCGCATGGTCTTGAACCCCGGACTCAAGGTTCCCGAACTCGCGGACTGGGTAGATTTCCGGCGCTGAGGTGCCCAATCACTCAATAGTGAACAGCGGCTCCAGCCGCACCTTCGCCACTTTCCATTCACCCTCAACCCGCACGTATTCGTCGTGGCTGTAGCCATAGCCGTGGCCATGATGGACGCCAGCTTTGTAGAGCGGGCCGAGATAGTGCTCCTGCGCCCAGATTCCCGTGGCACGGTCGGCCGACAGCAGCGCGATTTCGGGCAGGTGGTTGGCATGGAGCGATGGAGCCGAGCCGAACCACTCCTTGACCAGGGCGAGGAATGCCGCGGTCCCGCGTACTTCCCTTCCGCCTGCGCGCAGCGACGGAAGGTCCAGCTGGACGTCAGGAGCCAGCGTACTTGCCAGCAAATCCCAGTCCTTGGTGTCAATCGCCCGGCAGTAGCGCGCGCGTAGCTGCTTGATCTCCTCGATCGCCAAAAGCCAGTCGAGCGCTTCCATCGTCGCTAACTCCTTCTTCGCGCGCGCTACCAGCGGCGCCGGGCCTGGAACGCCTGCGACCGCGCGCCAAGCGCCGCAACACGCTCGTCCGAAGTCACTTTTGGCGAGTCTGCGAACAGCCGATGCGCTTCGGCCACCGCCATCCGCCGCGCCTCGGGCTCGGGAAACGACGCGGCGGTGTGCCAGCGCCACATCACCCCGCCGTAGGTCATGCCCCCCGTGTCGAGCCAGTTGCGAAAACCCGGATCGCGCGGGGCAATGAACATACGGTAACGACCGTCGCGGTCCGGCTCGACTTGGCCATTGTTGAGGCTGGACTGGTGCGCCACGAAATCAATCGTGTTGTACATGCGGTCGAACAATTGCACGCCGAGATAGCGGAACCACTCAGGCGCCGGCGCTTCAAGCACAAGCAGCTCGTCGTCCGCGACATCAAACATGCCGGTGAAATACATCTGCGCTGGCATTCCGCCCGACGCCGAAAAGCGCAACGGAGCCAGCGTGTTGACCCGCAGCTCGGTGAGCCGCTTGGCCTCGACGAGATTGAACTCCACGATCTTCGGAACGTAGCCGACGAAGTTGCGAAAGGCGGCTTCGGTGTCTTCCCGTGAAGGAACGCACGGCACCAAAGAGCCGTCCAGCCGCTCGATTGCCCAGACCGTGTCGCGCCCGGCCGGATCGAGCATCACCTGGCGGCAGAACAGGCTGGTGGTGCGGGGATCGAGGCGCACCCAGTCGCCGGTATCATCCGCGGGCTGTTCCGCGCACAACAAGAAGCAAAACCGGCCCTCGTCATCGCAAGGCCGGTCGAGCAGGTCGATTTCTCCGAGCGACGGTCCCGGCCCGCCGCCGGTGTTGGGCCCGGTGGGGCGCATCATCATCGTCGCGTGGTTCTCTTCGCCGCGGATGCCTGAAACCCGGTAGGTCCCCGCGCCGTCGATCGCAACGAAGCGGTAGGCGTCATCCGGGTTCGCCGCAGCCCACGGATAGGGGAGGCCGCCCCATGGAACCACGTTGGCGAGATCGGTGCGCGCGCCCATGCAGTAGTTGTAGGCGGTCGCAAGGATCGACATCACAAAACGGTCGTACTCGTTACCATGCTCGGGCGCGGGATAGCCGACCTTGTCCGGCAGCTTCTCGAGCTCGCCCAATAGATCGGCGATCGCGCGCAGCGTCATTCGGGAGTCGCTTCGCTCGACCAGACCAGCGGCACTTCGTCTAGCGCCATGATCGCGCCGCCGATGTAGCGCGGCTGGGCGCCGTCCTCGAGGCGGAAGGTCGGAATCGCCGCAACCATTCTTCGACAGCGATGGCCATGTCGAGCCGGGCGAGCTGCGCGCCGGCGCAACGATGGACACCGAAACCGAACGCAAAGTGCGGATTCGGATTGCGCTCGGGATGCAGGCTGTCGGGCTCCCGGAACTCGCGGGGATCGCGGGAGGCTCCGGTGGTCGACACGGTGACAAGGTCTCCGGCTTTCACCGCGACGTCGCCGATGGTCGTGTCGACCGCCGCCATGCGCTGCACCGTAGCCGGTGAATAGAGCCGCAGCATCTCTTCGATCGTCCGCGCCAGATCGGCGCCGGGCCGGCGCAGCTGCGCCTGCAACTCCCGGTCCTCGGCAAGATGGCGGAAGACGAACGACAAGCTGTTGGTGACCGTATCGAGGCCGGCGGTGTAGAGCAGCAGCACGATCCCGACGATCTCGTCGTCGGTCGTAGGGCGATCGTCGACCCTAGCGTTCACAGCCCAGGTGATGAGGTCGTCCGTCGGGCTCACGCGCCGGGCTGCGATCTGCGCCCGAAGGTACGCCAGCAGCTCGCGCAAGGCAGCCGCGCGCTCCTCGGCGGTCGGACTGGTCAGCAAGCGCTTTTCCCAGTCCATGAACCGCGGCAGCTCGGCTTTCGACCAGCCCATGATATCGAGGAACAAGCCGGTCGGAAAAATCCGGGCGAACTCATCGGCGAAGCGGCAGTGGCCGCGGTCGGCGAAGCGATCGATCAGCTCGATGCACCACGCACGGATCTTGGGCTCCAGCTCCTTGATCCGCCGTGCCGACAGCAGCGGGTTGATTAGGGCGCGGTACTGGCGGTGGTCTGGTGGATCGATCTCCAGCGGGGTCAGCCGCCAGCTCTCGCCGACCGAATCGGCGTAGCTGCCGAACCCGGTGCTGGGGAAGCGGTCGGGATTGCCCAGCACCTCGCGCGTTTCCTCGGCGCCGACCACAATCCATGCGCCGACCCCCTTGCGCAGCGGATGGTGGAGGACTGGCGAAAAGAACACCGGCGGCCCGTCGAGCAGCGCGCCCACGGCTTCCTGGGGGCGATCGACGATGCCGGTTCGGAAATCGAACGGTTTGACCAACTGCTCGGGAACATGCGCAGGCCTGATCCAACCGTCCGTGGTCATTAGTCCACTTCCCTTCGCCGCCGCTTTACGGCGATGCGCTGAGCCATTAGAACGCACTCTATCCTATCGAGTGTGGCAGGTTGCAACGCAAAAATTCAGCTTAGCGCCTGCCATCTCGTCATTCAAATACTGCAATGGCGCGGAGAGAAGACGATGCAGGCCAATTTCGTCATCGGCACCGGCCGCTGCGGCTCCACGCTGCTATCGACACTGCTCACCGAGAACCGCCAGGCGTTGGTACTGAGCGAATTCTTCGGCGGCCTCGACATGATCAACCGCTTCTCGCCCGCCCCGATGAGCGGCGAGGATCTGGCGACGATGCTCACCCGGGATATGGAGTTGGCGCACTTCTGGAAGACGCGATCGAAGAAAATCAAGGAAATCCTCGTCGACCGCAAGGCGCTGGCCGACAAGTGGCACGGGCACATCCCCGTGCTCCTCGAGATCGCCCTGCCCGCACTAACCGCCGAGCCCGAGCCGCTGTTCGACGAGATGCTCGCGTGGGCCGGCTCGCGACCGACACTGCCGTTGTCCCAGCATTACCCGGCGCTATTCGAATGGCTTGCGGACAAATTCGGGCGAAAGATGTGGATCGAACGCTCGGGGGCCTCGTTCGAATTCCTCGAGGGGCTCGTCGACACCTTTCCCGATGCCCGCTTCGCGCACATCCACCGCGATGGCCGCGAAGTCGCTCTGTCGATGCTCAACCACATGCACTTCCGGCAGATCGTCTCCTACCAATACGATCCGCCGTCGGACGAGGAAGTGCTCCGCACCGCGCTGGAACTCGACCCCCCTGAGTCCGATCCGTTCCTCGCCCGGATCGATGGGCCTCAGGACGTTCGCCACTTCGCCGATTACTGGTCGTTCTGCATCGCCCGCGGCTACCACGTCATGCCGCGGATCAGGCCGGAGAACCTGCTCGAGATCCGCTTCGAGGACCTGCTCGCGGATCCGCCAACGGTGCTCGGCAAAGTCGCCTCGTTCTTCGGCATGCCCGACGATCCCGGTTGGATCGAGCGCGCCGAGACCCATATCGACCGCCAGATTCCACTGCGGGCGGCCAACCTGACCGAGGCCGACAGCGCGGCGCTCGACGAGGGCTGCTATTACGGCCAGCTCCTGATCGGACGCGAACGCACACCTTCCGCGCTATTTCGGGCCAACCAGGTGGCCCGCGACGTTTTCGACGCGAAGAAACGGGAGTTTGCGTTGAACGCTCCTGCCTGACCGGCGGTCCGTCTCGCTATTGCATGCTCAGTTAATGGTTCCGACGTTGCCACCGTCGATGCGAATATTGGCGCCATTGATGTAGCCCGCGCGCGGACTCGCAAGGAACGCCACCAGGTCGCCGACTTCGTGCAGATGGCCGAGCCGATGCAGCGGGTTGGCCACCGACCGGTCGTATTCCAGCATGAGCTCATAGAAGTCGCGGTCGGTCTCGGCCGGCTTCCCGGTCTTCTCGGCGAGTGCCTTGAAGCGGTAGGTGATCAGCTCCGAGAGGATCACGCCGGGGCTGACCGTGTTGGCGGTGATCCCGTACTGGCCGTACTGCTTGGCCAGGCTGGCCGATATGTTGAGTATCGCCGATTTGCCCGCCGCATAGTCGGGCGCGACGGCGAGCGCGCTGGTGCCGCTCGAGCTGCCTATCTGGATCAGCCGTCCCCAGCCTCGCTGCTGCATCTGCGGCACTATCCGCGTGATCATCCGCACCATCGAGAAGACGTTCTCTTCAAAGCGCTCGATCCAGTGCGCGATATTGGTCTTTTCCCAATTGAGCGGCTTAACCGCGCCCGCGTTATTGACCAGTATGTCGATGCCACCGAAAGCATCTAGCGCAGCCTCCGCCGCGGCGTCGGCGCCGTCCTGGGTGGCGAGGTCGCCGATCACGAAACCGAAGCGACCCGGTCCGGACAGCCCCGCAACCGTGGCCTCCGCCCGCTCGATGTTGCGACCGTGGACGATGACGTCGGCGCCTTCCCCGGCGAGGGCCCCGGCGATCGCCTTGCCGATTCCGCCCGAACTCCCGGTGACGAGCGCGCGCTTCCCGGTCAGTTGCAGGTCCATTGGCGGCCCCTCTGCTTCAGCCCTTGCGGCGCATGATCTCGGCGAACGCGGGACGAATGACTTCCGCCGCAACCTGCACGTTCATGTATTCGCGTACGATGCGAATGCGGCCGGAGCGATCGAACACGAACTGGTAATGGTAGTCGTTGCGATATGGGCGTCCGTCGAAGACGGTCCCGGTCGACGTGCAGCGCAACGCCACGATGTCGCCCTCGGCAATCGTCTCGAAGATTTCGAAGTCCAGGCCGTCGGGAAACACTTCGCCAAGGAGCTTGGCGCGTTCGAGGAAGATCGGCCCGGGAATGTCGCCGGAGAGCCCGGACCAGCCCGCGAAATCCGGCGCCAAGATATCGTGGGGTATCTCGCGCGAGATCCCGTGGACGAAGCGCCGGGCGTTGGTCTTGTTGGTCTCCAGCATGTCTCGACTCTCCTCGGAGCGTCGCCGGGCGGACATCCATCGCCTCTGCGTACCTCTGGCGTTATCGAAGCGGGCACCACGCTAGCGGGCATTCCTGCATCTGAATAGCCAATATCACTCATTTTACGCCAATTCTGTCGATTGCCCCCTAATAAGAAAACCTGCATAGGAATTTACGGGTTCGCGCGATCCGGGTGCCGAAGCGCCGCCGCTGGAGAGGACAATGACAGTCGACTTTGCTGAGCTGCTCTCTACGATACGACCGGACTACGTGCCGGTGGATGGCTACTATAAGCCTGAATTCGTCGCACGCGAAAAGCAAATGCTCTGGCCGCATACCTGGCTGATGGCCTGTCGCGAGGAGCTCGTGGCCAAACCCGGTCAGTACTACGTGTTCGACATCGCCGACGAATCGATCCTCGTGGTACGCAGTAAGGATGGCGTAATCCGCGCCTTCCACAATGTCTGCCCGCACCGCGGCCGCCGCCTCAAAGAGGGGACCGGTGAGACCGGCGACAGCATTGTTTGCCGGTTTCACGGCTGGACCTGGGACAGCACTGGCGAGAATCGTCTCGTCTTCCACAAGGAGGACTGGGCCGCGACCGGCGGCATCTGCGGGATCGACGTGAACCTCGGCGAGGTCAGGGTCGGGCTGTGGGAAGGCTGGGTCTTCGTCACGCTCGATCCGGAGATCGAGCCGCTCGAAGAATACCTCCATCCGCTGCCCGAGGTCTTCGCCAAGTTCGACTACAAGAACACCCGCCTGGCCTGGCACAAGACCGTAATCGTCGAGTGCAACTGGAAAGTGGTGCTGGAGGCATTCCTCGAAAGCTATCACACCGCCACCACCCATCCCCAAGCCCTGAAGTTCGGGAATCGCAAGCCTTTCTCGCAAGCGCACGGCAAGCATTCGCTGTTCGCCTTCCATTTCGTCCGTCCCCCTGAGCCCGACCCGTCTGCCCCGCCAGTCGACTATCGGCTGGCGCGCTATGCCTACGTCGAGGAGATGAACCGCACGCTGGGCGCGCTGTGGGGACGGCACGGGCTTAAAGCGGCCGAGCGGCTGCTCACCGACTTGCCCGAAACCGCAACGTTCGACGAGGTCAACGAGGCCTTCGTGCGCTTCCACCGCGAGGCGATGGCCGAGGACGGAGCTCGTTACCCTGTGGAGGTCACGTCTGAGGACTTGCAGCGCGCCGGCACCGCCTGGAACGTATTTCCCAACATGATCGTGCTGCCGACCATCGACGGCTGGCAGGGCTACCGCGCGCGTCCCAATGGCGACGACCCGGATTCGGCGATCTTCGACATCTGGTGGCTGGAACGCAGCGCGCCCGACGCGCCCTCGACCGTCGACCCTGAGTTCTATCCCACAATGGAGAGCTTCAAGGGCGTCTGCTATTTCCTCGAGCAGGATTTCGACAACATCAAAGCGATCCAGCAAGGCGTGAAGTCGAGCCGGATCAAGGGCATCCGCCCCAATCCAGCGCAGGAAGTGACGATCCAAACGTTCGAGCGGAACTATTACCAGCACCTCGTCGCGCCACGCGGCCAAGTGCAGCGTTGACCGCGCTCTAGCTCCGCCATTCCGGCGCGCGCTTCTCTCTGAAGGCGCGGACGCCTTCCCTGGCATCGCCGGAGGCGAACATCGCCTTGACCGCCGGGTAGTCCGCCTGTGCGCGCATCGCCGCCTCGACCGACGGTTCGGCCAGGCCACGCGCCACCAGCTGCTTACACGCCCGCACCGCAGCCGGACTGAGCGCGGCGATGTCTTCAGCAAGGCGCCAGGCGGTGTCCATGAGTTTGTCGTCCGGGACGACCTCATGCACGAAGCCGAGCACTTGAGCCTCTCGGGCATCGACGGTTCGCCCGGACAGCAGCAGCGCCAGCGCGCGCTTGTCGCCGATTGCCCGCGCCAGGCGATGCGGCCCCCCAGCGAGCGGGGCCAGCCCGATCTTGGGCTCCGGCAAGCCAAAGCTAGCTCCGGCGGCAGCAATGATGATGTCGCAGGCCAGCGCCAGCTCAAACCCTCCGCCCAGTGCGACGCCGTTGACCGCTGCGATGATCGGTTTGTCGAGATCGAAACGCTCAGTCAGGCCGCCAAAGCCGGTCGCCGGCCTTGGCACCTTCGTCGGCTGCGGACGCAGATCTGATCCCGCGCAGAACGCCTGGCCGCCGGTGCCCGTGAGGATCGCCACGCGCAACGACGGATCGGCGGCGAACACATCGAACTGCGCCGCGCATTCTGTGCTCACCGCCGGCGAGATCGCATTGCGCACTTCGGGCCGGTCGATGCGAACTAGGAGAACCGCACCGCGGCGTTCCGAACGGACCGCCGGTTGGGGAGGGTTGGTTTCCTCGGTCATGGCGTCCCCTTCGCTCCCGAATGAATCAGCACAGGCCTCAGGGCCCATCGCCAGATTCCGTCACAACTATAACTGCATGTCATGATGAAGCGTAAAGTCATTCTCGTTCCTGAAGCTATTTCTCCGCAAGAGGCAATTGATTGTATCGAGAAATTGCTGTACCCCTATAGGCTCATATGGCTTGCGAACGGGCCAGCGCGAGAGGCGGTCGTTGAGGTTAGCATACTGGGCCGAATGCACCATTAGGCGTCCGGAGAGCCGGTGCTGAACCGTCTACGCGGATGACCGATTGGCTCTCTCTTTCGTGGCTGGTCACCGGCGCCTCCAGCGGGCTCGGTCGAGCGATTGTCGGCGCGGTGCTCGATCGCGGAGGTACCGTCGCGGCGGGCACGAGAAGCCCATCGGCCTTTTCCAACTCCGATCGGGGCAGCGGCCGCCTCCTTCCGATCAAGCTCGATGCCGCTGATGCCGCATCCATTGCCGCCGGGATACGCGAAGCGGAGGCGCTGCTCGGGCCCATCGGGGTTCTGGTGAACAACGCCGGATACGGGCTTGTCGGCGCGGTCGAGGAGACCAGCGAGGCCGAGTACCGAGCGCTCTTCGAGGTCAATTTCTTCGGGGCGGTCGCGGCGACCAAGGCGGTGCTGCCGGGAATGCGCGAGCGCGGGCGCGGCTTCATCGTCAACATGTCCTCGGTGAGCGGCATCGCCGCACGCGCCGGATCGGGTTTCTACGCGGCCTCGAAATTCGCGCTCGAGGGGCTTTCGGAAGCTCTTCGCGAGGAGTGCCTGCCGCTCGGCATCGAGACGATGATCGTCGAGCCCGGGGCTTTCCGCACGGGCTTCTACGGCGACGCCCGCACGCTCGCTCGCTCGCGCGTCGACGCCTACCGGGAGGTTGCGAGGAGACGGCTTTCCCCAGCGGAACGGCTCGGCGCACAACCTGGCAATCCCGATCGAGCCGCGCGTATCATCCTAGATGCCATGCACCAGTCTCCGCCACCGCAGCGGCTCGTGCTGGGTGCCGCCGCGGCCATGGTCCTCGAGGCTGCTCACCAACGGCGCCTTGATGAAGTCCGATGCCAACTCGTGTCGGCCGGCGAAGCCGACTTTCACCAAGGTCTCCTCGCGTAGTGACTGCCGCCAGGTCCCCCTGGGCAGAGCTCGCCGCCAGTCTGGTGCGCGCGGGCGAGCAAATCGATGGCATTGCGTCGCGCGAGGACACCCTCGCCCGGGCCGAGGGGCATGCGCAGCTCGGCACGCTGCTCGAAATTGCGTTGCGCTGGTATCCTTCGCCGAATTCCTACGACATGGCCTTGCTGGGGATGGCGGTCGTGGCCGCCTTTGCTCTGCTACCGGCGCTCAAGCTGCAGGGGGCGATCGCCAAGCGAAACCCGAGCCCAGATGCCGTCCGCGAAGCCGAAGTCGCGGCGGTCAGCTGACCCAGGGCAGGAGAAAGCCAGTGCCTGGCGCAGGAGCCAATCTCGCAGGGCGGATCGTTGCCATAACTGGAGCGGGCAGCGGCATCGGCGGTGCGGTCGCGCTTGCCGCCGCGACGGAGAAAGCCCGTCTGGTACTGTGCGATCTCGATTCGAATGCACTCGCCGCCACCGCTTCGGACTGCCGGGTGCGTGGCGCCACGGCTATCGAGACCATAGCGGGAGATGCCTCGAGCCGCGCGACGGCCCGCGCACTGGTCGATTCCGCCATCATGGCCTTCGGTCGCATCGACGGGCTTGTCTGCGCCGGCATGACCCGCCGGCACGCTGCCGCCGAAAACGTAAGCGAGGACGACTGGGCCGCGAATCTCGAGCAAGGGCTAACCGGCCCGTTCCGCTGCGCGCAGGAGGCCGGCCGAGCGATGCTGGCGCAAGGCTCCGGCTCGATCGTCATCATAACCTCAACCGGCGGACAGATGGCTGCGCCGGGCATCGCGGCCTATGCCGCGGCCAAGGCGGGCGCCGCCGGGCTGGTCCGCCAGCTCGGGGTCGAGTGGGCGGCGCGCGGGGTTCGCGTCAATGCGGTGGCGCCTGGTGTAACGCTTGCTCCCGACGGCCGCATGTCGTTCGAGTCGGACCTGATCGAGCGAATGGTGCCGACCGGCAAGCCCGTGCTTGCCGACGAGATTGCGCAAACCTGCCTGTTCCTTCTTTCCGACGCGGCGCCCGGGCTTACCGGCCAGGAGCTCACCGTCGATGGGGGCGCCACCGTCGGTCGCGGCTTCGCTTGCTATACGCAACGATAGCCTTGGCCCAAGCGCGCCCGGTCAGTCGAAAAGGATGACCGAACGGATTGCTTCGCCGCTCTTCATGTAGTCGAAGCCGCGGTTGATCTCGTCGAGCGAAAGCCGGTGAGTGATCAGCTCGTCGAGCTTGAGGAACCCGTCGCAATACCAGTCGACGAGGCGTGGTATTGTCGTGCGCGTCTTCTCGCCGCCGAGCACCGAGCCCTTCCAGCTGCGGCCCATCATGAAAGACGACGGGTCGAACACGAGCTCGGTACCCGATGGCGGGATTCCGACACTGATCCCCATCCCCCACCCGGGATTGGTCGCTTCCAGCACGCTGCGCATGAGCACCGGGTGGCCGACACATTCGAACCCGAAGTCGACCCCGCCCGGCGCGATCGCATTGATCGCCGACACCAGGTCAGGCGCGGAGCGGGCGTCGATGAAGTGGGTCGCGCCGTAATCACGGCAAATAGCTTCGCGCTCGGGATTGAGATCGATGCAGATGATCTTCACCGCACCCGCGATCCGGGCACCTTGCAGCACGCTGAGACCGATTCCGCCCATCCCGACGATGGCCACCGACGAGCCCGGCCCGACCTTCGCGGTCTGGAGCGCGGCGCCGACTCCGGTGATGACACCGCATCCGATGTAGCAGACGATGTGGTCGGGTGCGTCGGGGCGGATCTTGGCCAGCCGGCTCTCGGTGATTACGGCATGGTCGGCGAACGTGCCCAGCCCGCAGAACGCGGTCACCGGGGCGCCCTCCAGAGCGAACCGCGGCGAAGGCGGGTTGCGCATCTCGACGCAGGCGTTTGTCTTGCCTGACGTGCAATTGGGACAGACCCGGCATTCCGGTATCGCGACGGGAACGACGTGGTCGCCGGGCTCAAGGCCGGTCACACCGGGACCGCACGACACCACCGTACCGGCCCCCTCGTGGCCGGGGACGATTGGGAAGCCATAGTGCCCGATCTTGCCTTCCATCAGGCTGAGGTCGCTGTGGCACAGGCCGGCCGCGTGCATCCGAACGAGAACCTCGCCCTCGCCGGGAGGCGCGAGATCGATGGTCATGATCTGCAGCGGCACGTTGGCCGCAGTGGCGACTGCCGCTTTAATCTTCATCGTGCGGATCCATCATCATCTCCTCTTGTAGAGCCGGCCAGCGCAAGGACATCCGAGTTGCGGGTGCGACCGACGGCGATTTGGCGGCAGCTCAGAATACCTGGAATTGAGGTACAGGCATAGGCCGCCGGAAACTTTCCCTATGCAGGCACCGCCTTGCCAGTTGGATAAATCCGAGACCTGTGAGCGGCGGATCTGGCTTTCGCCACCATATCCGGGTTATCGAAAGCAAGCTGGTCGTCAGCCAGGAGCCGTGAGATATGTCCCTATGAAACCATTGATCCTCACTCGCCAACCCGGCTCGAAGTCGCAGCCGGTGGTCCGCAAGGCCGTCAATCAACTGCGGCGGGAATGCATCCAGCGCGATCCTGGCACCCTGTTGGGGCAAGAGGAGGAGCTTCTCCGACGCCTGGGCGTCAGCCGCCCGACGCTGCGCCAGGCCGCTGCGCTGCTGGGTCAGGAGCAGCTCATGGATGTTCGCCGCGGTCCAGGCGGCGGCTACTTCACAACGCGCCCGGACATTTCTGCGGTCGTCCATATGGCGGCAATCTGGCTTCAACTCGAGCACGTCGCGATCGGCGAGATCCTTGCGTCGACTTCGGCGCTTCGCCGCGAGCTTGCGCCGCTGGCCGCGCTCAACATGGACGAGGAGGGCTACGGTGAACTCGCCGCATTCCTCGAACACGACCGCGCCATCGACGAGAAGGACTACGGCTTCACCGTCTTCCTCAAGGCTGAATTGCAGCAGAACAACATCATCGGTCGGTTATCCCGCAACCGCGTACTCTACCTCTATCTGCGGATCTCTCTCGACCTGGTCGCGAGCTTGTCCCCAGCAGACGATATCCTGCTGGGCAAGCGATCACGATACCTGGACTTCCGCCATCAGCGCAATCGCATGATCGACGCAGTCCTCGCGCGGGATCCCGACATTGCGCGGCTCGAGGCCGACCGTTGCGGTGACAAGATCCGCAAATGGATGGAGATCGACGCGCGGAAGAAAAAGGGCGCCCGCAAAGGGACCGCAGCGACGCGCGTCGACGGTGCGGCGGCCTGAAGGACCGTAAGCAGAAAACCCAGCGCAGTTCGAGCAGGTCATTGACACTCGATCGGCCTAAAAGCCGAAATCGCGCGACGGATTGTGTTCCACTGAACCGGTCAGGCAATTCGTGCCGAGCGGTCCCATCAGCATTCGCTATCCGCAGGGGTTTCAGGCCCAGTCGTACACCAAGGTTCTTTCGGCAAACATTCAACGCCCGCCATGCCGCTCTAGCCGGTCTAGATAGCGCGCGCGGAACATGCTCGTTGCGAAGGCGACCGCCGCGAACAGCCGGATGGACCGCGGAGAGATAACTCTGCGCGCGCACCAGGTCGCAGTCGATCCGGACGGGGACGTTGCCCGTCTGGTGACGGGTTAGCAGGAATCCCCGGTGGCCGGTTTGCCGCGCTGCGACCAATTCGCTCGCAGGTCCGTCGAACAGGCCGTAGTAAACGAGCTCGACTATGTCCTGGCGCGCGACCAGTTCGTCCAGCATCATTCAGCGCAACGCTTCGGCCTTCCACCAGCGGACGGCTTTCACGGGATCCACGCATCCGGCTCGCGGGATCGTGGGTGGCCGCTGATCACAACGTATTCGTCGCCAACTTCGATCGCCGCCAATGTTCATCCTTCATGCGGCAACGGAATTCCGGAAGCTCTATTTAGCTCTCCGTAAGAAGCGCCAATTGCCGCTTCGCAAAGTGTCAAATACGCGCCTTAGAGTGGGCGAACGCGGCCGACCCATTGCGATGCGCGCATTCGAATCGCTTTCGCTGGCGGGCGCAATCGTGCTAATCGGTAACTCAATAGCACCGCGGCGCCCATGACAGCCCGCTGGGAGAAGGAGAGCAGGCTTGCATCACCGCGTCCTCGGACAGGGCCTGAAAGTGTCGGCGATCGGCGTCGGCTGCATGCCGATGAAGGCTGGAATAGCCTCCTATGGTCCCGCCGACGACGCCGAATCGACCGCGACGATCCACGCGGCGATCGACCTTGGAGTGACCTTTTTCGATACCGCGGAAATCTATGGACCGCACGGCAACGAGCTGCTGCTGGGCCAGGCCATCAAGGGCAAGCGCGACGGCCTCGTTCTGGCCACCAAGTGGGGCTTCCGCTTCGACGGCGAAACCCGCTCCACGGGCGTCGACGGCTCGCCCGCCAATGTTCGCCGTGCCATCGAAGGGTCACTGAAGCGCCTCGGGACGGATCGGGTCGACCTCTACTACCAACACCGGATCGATCCCAAGGTCCCCATCGAGGAGACGATGGGCGCGCTGGCTGAGCTGGTCCGCGAAGGCAAGGTGCTTCACGTCGGTCTTTCCGAGGCAAGCGCCGCGACGATCCGTCGAGCGCACGCGGTGCATCCGGTCACCGCGGTCCAGACCGAGTATTCGCTGTGGGAGCGCGAGGTCGAGCGCGACATTCTGCCCGTGACTGCCGAGCTCGGCATCGGCTTCGTCCCCTACTCCCCGCTTGGCCGGGGCTTCCTCGCCGGCAGCGCGATACCCCGATCCCAGATGACCGACAGCGACTGGCGGCTCCACGATCCGCGCTATGCCCCGGGCAACTACGAGGCCAATCTCGCGATCATCGATGTCATTCGCGCGGTTGCGGAGGCCAGGGGCGTCTCACTTGCGCAGGTCGCGCTCGCCTGGCTGCTGGCCAAGCGCCCGGACATCGTTCCGATCCCTGGGGTCAAACGCCGCCGGACGATGAGCGACAGCATCGCCGCCGCCGACATCGCGCTGGACGCCGAGGAGCTGGGCCGACTCGACGCGATCGGGAAACCGGCCGGCTTGCGCTACCCGGAGGCTATGCTGGCAGCAGTCAACATCTGAGCGCCTCCCGGACGCGCGGCATACCATTGGAGGAGAGATGAGCGACCCCCTGCTAATAGTGAAGGACTTCCTCGCTGGCTTCGGCAACTCGAACGCGGACGACCTTGACAACATTCGCCGCCACATGGCCGAAGACGCTTTTTTCGATACGGGCACCAAGAAGCTGTATTCGCGGCAGGAAACGCTCGACCACCTCGCCAACAGCGCGCCCGTTTATGGCATCACGACCTTCCGTTGCCGCAATCGCCACTTCGCCGTTGACGGGAACCGGGTGTTCAACGAGCGGTGGGATGACCTGATCGACGACAAGGGTGAAGTGGTCGCGACCGCCGAATTGGCAACCGTGTTCGAGATCGAGGACGGCAAGATCAAATCGTGGCGCGACTACTACAACCCGGACGGCCTTCGCGCGGCGTTGGCGAAGCGCAACTTCCGAGGTGGCTTCATGGCGACCGGACAAGCGCCCGAGAAAGCCTCCGCCGAACCGGCTGCGACGTCCTGAGGACGAGTGGCGGCGGCATGATCAGCCAACCGATCGCGACTGCGCGCATAGGCCGAGGAGAGAAACGATGGCTACAGCATTTGACCAGGCGAGCGAGCTACCGCGGCATCCGATAGACCGCATCCCCGTTGCGCTCGAAACGCTCGGGCCCGGCGTCACCGGCTGGAAGGGCGGCGCGGAGGTCCCGCCGCTGTTCATCGAGGCGAGCGAAGGGTCAATCCCCGACACTCCCGCTTTCGTCCAATGGTGCGCCGCACACCGGGATGAACTCGACCGACTGATCCTCGAACACGGTGCAATAGTGCTGCGCGGTTTTCCGGTCGCCTCGGCCGAGGACTTCAACACTTTCGCGTCGGTCTTCCCGACTTACCAGCCAGGGTACGTAGGCGGGATGTCGCCGCGAAAGCAGATCGAGGGCAACGTACTGGAGTCGACTCGGCTGGTCGAGAACTACAAGATCATGCTGCACAGCGAGATGGCCTACATGAAGTCCTTTCCGCCGCGGATCGCCTTCTTCTGCAAACAGGCGTCGCAAACCGGCGGCGAGACGATCATCGGCAGCATGCACGAATTCATGCGCCGTCTCCCTGCCGACCTCCGCGCCAAGCTCGAGGGCCACGAAGTCCACATCGTCCGCAACTTCGGCCCGGCGCATTCGACGGACGGCCTCGCGACGATCGATCACCCTGACAAGATCGCCTGGAACGACGCCTTCTACACCGACGACCGGGAAGAGTGCGAGCGCCGCTGCGCAGAGCTTGGGATCACGCCGATCTGGAACGAGGACGGCAGTCTGACGATGCTTGACGTCACCCAGACCTTCACCGTCCATCCCAAGACTGGCGAGCGCTTCTACCGCTGCAACCTCCACACCAATCGCACCTTCGATCGCGACGGCTTTCGCGAGATCCTCGCTGAGGTCCGCGCCAAACAGAAGCGACCGTCCGGCATGTTCCTCGACAACGGGGAAAAGTTGAGCGAGGCCGAGGCCGACACGATCATCCGGATCTACGAGGAGATCGAGCTCGCATGGCCGTGGCAAAACGGCGACATCATGGTGCTCGACAACCTCCAGGTCGCGCACGGACGCAACAGCTATACGGGACCGCGGGAGATCATGGTCGCGCTACTCGATTACTAAACCCTGCGAGGAGAACGCCCGTGACCACCCAATACGACATCGTCATCCGCGGCGGCACCGTGGCCGACGGCACCGCGAGGCCAGCTTACGAAGCAGACGTCGCGATTGCGGCGGGGGTCATCGCTGCGGTCGGCGAGGTAAGCGACTGCGGACGCGAGGAAATCGACGCCCGCGGGCTGCTGGTCACGCCGGGGTTTGTCGACGTCCACACCCATTACGATGGCCAAGCAACCTGGGAGCACCGCCTCACGCCATCGAGTGTCCACGGCGTCACGACCGTGCTCGCCGGGAATTGCGGGGTCGGCTTCGCACCCTGCAAGCCCGGTGACCGCGACCGCCTGATCCGGCTGATGGAAGGCGTCGAAGACGTCCCCGAGATCGTCATGACCGCCGGGCTGCCGTGGAACTGGGAGAGCTTTCCCGACTACCTCGACGTGCTCGATTCCCGATCGCTCGACATCGACATCACGGTGCAGGTGCCCCACTCCGCGCTGCGCGTCTACGTCATGGGCGAACGCGGCGCCAATCGCGACAAGGCGACGCCGCAGGATCTCGCCGAGATGACCCGGCTCGTCGCCGAGGCGGTGCGCGCCGGCGCCATCGGGGTTTCCACCTCGCGCCTTTTGTCGCATCGCAGCGCCGGGGGCGAGATGATCCCAAGCCTGCAAAGCGCGCGCGACGAGTTGCTCGCGCTCGGCGAAGGACTGCGCCAGGCGGGAGGCGGCGTGTTCCAGCTGGTCCCCGACTACGACGCCGAGCCAGAGGATGAGGTCGAGATCATGCGCGACATCGCCGCACATTCGGGTCGGCCGCTGTCCTTCTCGCTGACCCAATCGCCTCAGAACCCGGCCCACTGGGAGCGCTATGTAAAGGCGGTGGCAAACGCTAATGCGGCCGGTCTCGACATCAAGGGGCAGGTGTTCCCTCGCCCCATCGGCTTCATGTATGGCCTCGATCTATCGTTCAACCCGCTGTGCCGGCGACCGAGCTGGGCCCAGATCGCCGATCTGCCGCTGGCCGGACGCGTCGCTGCCTTGCGCGATCCCGAATTCCGCGCGCGCATCCTTGCCGAGGAGGATGCCGAGCATCCGATGCCTCAGGTCAACATGATGCTCGGTCGCCTCGAGCGGATGGTCGCGCTGGGAGATCCCCCCAACTACATGCCAGGCCCGGAGCAGCAGCTCGGAGCGCGCGCCGTCAGGGCCGGCAAGGACCTAATGGAATTCGCGCTCGATGCCATGCTCGAGCAGGACGGCCAGGCGGTGCTCTACCTGCCGGCGGGCAACTATTGTGCCGGCGACCTCGGCACGGCGCGGGCGCTGATGGACAACGAACACACCGTGCTCGGGCTTGGCGACGGCGGGGCGCACTATGGCATCGTTTGCGATGCCAGCTTCCCCACCACCATGCTGGCTTACTGGGGCCGCGATGCCGCCGCGGCAGAGCGGATGCCGATAGAGCGTGTGGTCGCGGCCCTGACCAGCGAACCCGCGGCGCTGATCGGCCTCAGAGATCGCGGCATTATCGCGCCCGGCAAGCTGGCCGACATCAACGTGATCGAGCGCGAATCGGTCCTCCTGCACGCGCCGCGGGTGAAATACGACCTTCCTGGCGGCGGGCGGCGGCTTACGCAGGCGGCGGACGGCTACGTCGCGACGATCAAGCGCGGTCAAGTAACCTACCGCAATGGCGAGCCGACCGGCGCGCTGCCGGGCTCGCTGGTCCGTCGCGAGGGGGCGATCCCCGTGCTCGAGGCGGTGTAATGGCCGCCCGCGCGGTTGTCATCGAGGCAGCCATCAGCGGATCGGGTGCGCAAGCGAATCCCAACATCCCGCGAAACGTAGGCGGCTCCATTGACGATCGCGCTGCGCGCCGCGGTCGAAGTCACGAACGCGATCGAGCCGTGGCCGCGCGGCAGCATGCGGCGGGCGGCCTCGCGCGCGCTGCGGAAATAGCCGGTCAGCCCATCACCGATGACGACGTCCCACTGCTCGTCGGTCATTAGCTCGGCCGGCGCATAATGACGACGCATGCCGGCGCAGACCAGCCCGGTGACTGGACCGAGCTCGGCTTCCGCCCGGTCGAAGACGCGTGCGTTGGAGTCGCTGGCCGACATGTCGGCGGGGCAGGCCACGGCTCGCCTGCCAAGATCAAGGATTTGGCGCGCGACTGCCTGTGCTGCTTCGGCATGGAGGTCGACGACAGCGACCGCAGCTCCCTCGGCGGCGGCGCCAAGCGCGACTGCCTTGCCTACCCTGCCCGCCGCCTGTCACAACGATGACTTGGCTCGGAAGCATGCCCTCCATTCCGGTCTGCCCCTTTTCGGTCATTGCACTTGACGCAGGCGGCCGCGGCGCAACAGCGGGGTCACAGCCAGGACCATGAGGATCGCCGTCACCCCGATGTAAACGAAGGCCATGCGGTACGCCGTGGCGGCCGGATAGTGCACGTCATTGGGACCGATCACCACCCAACTCGCCAGGATGACTGCAACAACCTGCGCCCCCACTCCCTGAAAAACCGCGCGGACCACCGCCATCACGCCCATCACCTCGCTGGTCCGGTCGTGTGGCGTCCCCAGTGCGAGAAGCACCGGAGCGGACGTTAAAGCCGCGGTTAGACCGATACTGATCGTCAGAAGTGCCGCGGCGACGACGGCCAGCGAGTCAAGGAAGGGCTGCACCGCGAAACTGGACGCAGCCACTATCGAGGCACCCGCCAGTGTGCAAGGAATGGGCCCCCAGCGTCCGGCAAGCCATCCCGTGGCAAGCGAGGACAGTGCGCCAGCGCCGGTCGTGGGTAGCTTGAGCAGCCCCACCACCATCGCGGTCATGCCGAGGCCGACGCCCGTCCAGGTCGGCTGCTGCAGCAGCAGCGACACCGTTTCGGCAATCTGGAATGCCCCTGTCGCGACCAGGGCCGTCACCACCAGCCCGACCGCGCAGTAACGGTTGGACAGCAGACGCACGTTGATGAGCGGCGCAGGATGTCGGCTTTCGTACCTAAACCAGAATGCGAGCAGGAGGAGGCCTGCGATTGCCATGGGCCACGCCAAGTTGGCCAGCCATCCGGCCTGCCGGCCTCCGCTGATGGCAAGCAGGAGGAGGGCGATTGCTGGCGGGAACAGAATGCCGCCCAGCCAGTCTATGGCCTGCTGGGAAGGATCAGGCCGCACAGGCCGTGGCAGGACCAGGCCGATGCCGACCAGTGCGAATACCGCGAACAGAGCAACAAACCAAAAGATGCTCGATGGACCGTAGTTGTCGGTCATGTAGCCCGAAATGGGAAAGCCGAGGGCCGCAGCGGCGGAGGAGCTGGCGAGGATGATCCCGAACCCAAACGATACGCGATGCGGCGGCAATACTTCGCGAACCAGGCCAAGAGCCAGGGGGATGGTAGCCCCGGCTGCCCCTTGAAGGCAGCGGCCAGCAACGACCCAACCAAAAGACTCGGTAGGAGCGCTCATCACGCTGCCGACGAACACGAAGGCCAGGATCGCCATCATCACCGGCTTGCGGCCAAAGCGGTCGCCGAGGCTGCCACACAATGCTGCCACCGCGGCAGACACCAGCAGGAACGACGACATGATCCACCCCGCGGCAATCGGGCTGCCATACAAGTGCAAAAACGCTGACAAAGCGGGGATCGGCATCGCCAGCGCAGAGGTGGCGCAGATTTCCGCCAGGATCAGGATCCCTATCACCTTCCACGCCGCGGGCCGCCCATCGTCCATTGGTTCGGCGAGCGCTGGCGTCGCGGTTGCTTGAGGCATTCCTCTCTCCTGGCTGAGTCGGCTGACGGACTTCCGCCCAGTCATCTGCTTCGCTGCTCGTTTGATTTACCTGTTTTTCCTGTACCCACAAGCAGAATGGGCTCCCGGAAGGTGTTTTCCCGGTATAGGGAAACCTCATTGCGCTGCGGCACCATGGAGGGCGGTACGCTGGAAGTCGCGGCCCTGACCCCGACAAGTTCGAGCGAGGCACGCGCTGGCAATCAGTGGATGCCTAGCCTCGCGCAGCCCCGATCGCTGCAAGCGGCGGCGCACGCCGGCGCGCCCTGCCCGCGCGACGTCAAGGCAGCGATGATCGCGTGGTGGGGACCGATCATCCATGAGCTCTACTTGGGCAACGAGGGCGCGGGACTGACCCACGATCAGGTCGGAGGAGTGGCTGACACACCCGGGCTCCGTGGGCGGCGCGGTGACCGGCGCATCCGTATCTTCGACGAGGAGGGCGAGAAGCTGCCTTCCAGACAGGTCGGAATCATCTGCTGGGTGGCGGACCTCGCAGGGGGGGCGCCTCTAAGCATGTGGCGCAGGATTCCGATGCGGCTCTCCTGCCGAAGACTCATTGGACAGATGACGCCAGGCTAAGATGAAGTGGCTGCCACACCACAGGACGGTCAGCATCATCAACACCAAGGCCCAGCGCAACGACTGTGCGTCAAAGATCGGTCGCAACAAATCGCTGCCGAAACCCACGATTTGCGGCCCGAGGCCGTAACCTATCGCGGTAGCGCCCATGGAGACCAGAGCGGCGGTACGAGCCCGGATGCGAACATCGGCGAGGTCCATGGCCAACGCATATCCAGGCGTGAACACCATGAAATAGAAGATCGTCTGCGTGAAATGCGTAACTACCGACAAAATCAAACTTGACGAAAGTAATGTAACCAGCGCCAATGGGAAGTAGCAGAAGGCTCCCCCGGCGGCGAGCAGCATCAGGCGATCCTTGCGGTCGCCCCCGACCTTCTGTGCGAGATACCCGCTCAATGTATTCCCCACGAGGCCCGCGCCCCCCGCCGAAAGCGACATGATGAGGCCGACCGTGGTCAGATCCACCCCGTACATGCGGATGAAGAAGGAGGGCATCCAGGCAGATGTGCTGGAGGTGCACAACCATAACAGCACGAGCCCGACAACGACGTGCAACAACGGCTTCGAGCGCCACAGCAAGCGAAAAAATTCGCTGGTCGGCACATCCTTGCCGGCTTCGCCTGAGGAGGTGCGCTGGCGGACCGGCTCCCGCAAGGTCAGCAGGACGACCGCGGCGAGCAAAATCCCCGGGGCACCCACCAGGAGCAGGGCTTGCTGCCAACCCAGATTGGTCGCGACCCATCCGCCGAGAAGGAAGCCGAGCAGGGTTCCGATCGGTATGCCGATATGAACGATTGCGACCGCTTTGGGACGCTGGCTTTCGCGGGCTTCGTCTGCCATCATCGACAGCGCGGTCGGTTGAAGCCCGGCCTCCGCCATCCCGACAAGCATTCGGTAGAACAGCAGGGACAGAAAGCCGGTCGCAAAACCGCACAGCACCGTCATCCCGCTCCAAACGGCAATGCATCCGGCAAGCAACGTCTTGCGCGAATGGCGATCGGCAAGGGTCCCGAGCGGCAAGGCGGCGATCAGCGTGCCCAGCGCAAAGATCAAGCCCGACAACATTCCGAGCTGCGTGTCGTTAAGCGAGAACTGGTGCTTGATCGGCTCGAGGAGGACAAGAATGATCGTCCGATCGATCAGATGGCAGGCATAGACGAGCGCCAGCACTGCAAACATGTACAGCTGAGCGCCGTTGAGGCGTTCGGATCGGTTACCCGCTAAGTTTATCGACGCCACGTCCTTCTCCCGAAATCACTTTTGTACGACCGAGCCGCTCTCGCTACCATGACGGGTGCATTATCTTCCGTGCCCACAGGCCCGCCCACCATTCGTCGGCGCGTTCAACGCGTGGACCACGCGGCATCGCGTCACGAAGACTCGAAGGCAGCCATGATCGCGTCCTGCGCCTGGCGGACCAGAGGGCCATCACCGGGATGCGTAGTGATATAGGGTTGTTCCTTCACTACAGCGGCGACAATTCGCTCGCCTGCTTCTTCAGGCGGCATCGATCCGCCGCCGAGTACGGCCTTGGGCACCTCGAGCTGGATCGCGCCCGGTCGCGAGGCTTCCGACTTCTGTTTGAGGTGGCTCACCACCGGGCCCGGGAAGATCACGGACAGGCCGACGTTGGTTCCGGCCAGTTCGGTGCGCAGGCCGTTGCAGAAGCCGAGCTGCGCAGCCTTGCTCGCCATGTACATCGTTTGGCCGGTCATCTCCGGGGTGCGGAGCGCCGCGACCGAGCTGGTCACCACGACGCGCGAGGCGGAGTGCTGCGCCTTCATCGCGGGGAGGAAAGCGCGAACGCAGCTGACGCAGCCAATCACGTTGATGTCGAGGATCCACCGCCAGTCGTCCGTCGTGGTCTGCTCGAACGGCTTCAGGCTGATCACCCCGGCATTGGCGAAAAGCAGGTCGACCCGGCCGTGGCGCGATCGGATCGCGGCTTCAGCCGCAGCGATCGAACCTTCGTCGGCAACGTCGACGGCGTAAGCAGCCGCGGCGCCGCCAAGCCGTTCGAGCTCGTCCGCCAAAGCCCGGGCGCCGGCGTAGTCGCGGTCGCAAACCTGGACGGCTGCGCCCTTGGCGGAGAGCGCCCGGCATACGCCCGCTCCAATCCCCGTGGCGCCGCCAACCACGACCGCGAAACTGCCCTTCAATTGCATGACGTCTCCTTTCCCCCCGTTTCGATTGCGATATATCAATTCTATTCGCCTCTCTGCAAACGGAGAACCACGTCAAGGTGGCGAGACCCGGAGAGCGAACGCCAGCGCAGCTCAACGGATTCATGTTGTTGCAGGTCCTCATCCGGCCGCACGCCTGACGCGCGTGTCATGCGGCCCTCGTAAACTCGCCGCTTTGCGGTGGTTGGTCAACCTCACTGGGGCGCTGATCGGGCCGCCCCCCCGCCTATCTTTGCAAATGGGTGGAGGAGTCGGCCGCTGCAGAGCGTGACCCGTGTTCTCAGCGCTTGATCGGCTGACGTTGATGAAATAGAGGTTACGGAAATAACCGAATCAATGGCTGCTTCTTGGTTATGGAGCCGCGGCTTGGCCGCCGCAAAAGGGAGGGAGAGGAAATGAACGTAGAAATCCGACTTGGCGCCAGCGTTTCGGCGATGGTTCTCGCAATTTGCTGCGCCGCTCCGGCGAGCGCGGAAGAGCAGGGCGCTACCGCTTCGCGATCGGGTGAGCCCGCAGCGAGGGCGGAGGCGGACTCATCCGGGCTCGGCGACATCGTCGTTACCGCGCGCCGCCGTGAGGAGTCCATTCAAACGGCCCCGGTGGCCGTCACCGCACTGAGCGGCGCTACCCTTACGCAAAAGAACGTCGTCAACTTGGCCGATCTCGCCGGGAGCACGCCGAGCGTGTCGATCCGCCGACAGTCCAACAACCCGGATTCGGCGATCATCACCATTCGCGGCCAGCAACAAAACGAAACCAACATCACCGTCGACCCCGCTGTAGGCGTTTACATTGGCGACATGTACGTAGCGCGCGCTTACGGGGTTCTTGGCGATCTACTCGACGTCCAACGAGTCGAAGTCCTGCGCGGCCCCCAGGGTTCGCTGTTTGGCCGCAACACCATCGGCGGCGCGATAAAGATCACACCGGTCAAGCCCGACGTCAGCGGCGGGTTCACCGGTTTCTTAAATGCCGGCGTCGGCAATTTCTCCGCCCGATCCGTTTCTGGCGCGATAACCATCCCCGTCATCGAGGACAAACTCGCCATTCGGTACGCCGGCGCATACCGCAAACGCAACGGCTATACGACCGGCTATCTGGTTGCGGAACCCAATCTCACCCCGATCAACTCGTTCGACATGAACGATTACAGTCGCCAGACGCACCGGCTCTCGCTCGCCTGGCGGCCGACGGACGGGCTTCGCGTCGACGTCAGCGGCTTCCTGTACCGGAGCACGAGCAACGGAACGCTCGTTGCGAACCTGAGTGGCGATATCGCCACGCTCAACCTGACTAATTTTTCGTCGTCGTTCCGTAATTCCCCGCAGCGGGCCGCCGACTTCTACTCGGCACTTATTCCGGTTACCATTCGAAACGGCGGTGTGCCTTCAACCAAGGCGCTGACCAAGTACGTCCAGGGAACGATCGAGTACGATCTAACCGACGAAGTCACCGCAAAGCTGGCCCTTTCGTACGCCAAGTCACGTGCGACGACGATGAACCAGAACACCAGCGGCATCGTCACGGATTCGGTAGCCCTGTTCCAGTTCACGCCGACCACCTTCCAGTCGCAGAACCAACGGTCGGCCGAGTTCCAATTGCTCGGCAAGAGCTTCGATGCGAAGCTCAACTGGATCTTGGGCGCGTACTACTTCAAGGAAAAGGGCTTCGAGACCAATACGGGCATCACCAAGGTGTTCGGCGATCCTGGCGGCTCGGTCACGTTCAACGCCAACAGCGAGAACTCGTCCAAGTCGATGTTCGGTTACGCCGAATTTGCCATTACCGATGCGCTTTCGATCAATGCCGGCGGCCGGTATACATGGGATACCAAGGCGCTGCAGGGTCGTAACCGTTGGAGCTTTGCGACAGCGGGCAATGTGTTTCTCGGCTTGGCGCCTCACCTGGAACGCTCCTGCATCTACTCGCCGGGACCCAATATTACCACGTCAGCTACAACCGACGGTCCGTGCTTGCTCGACAGGACCGACAAATTCCATTACTTCACCTATGACGTCGGCATAAATTACAAGATTTCGCCGGATATCTTTTTCTACGCCAAGGCCAACAACGGCGTTCGCAGTGGCGGACAGCAGGCGCGCGCGGTGAACTTTAATTCGGCGACCGCATTCTTCCCCGACAAGGTCAAGAATTATGAAGCCGGTATCAAGGCGGACTTGTTCGACCGCAAGTTCCGCACCAATGCTGCGGTGTTCCACGTCGACTACACCAATGTTCAGCAGCAGATCATCCTGGCGCCACCGGTTGTCCCGACCACGACGACCCAGGTGATCAATAACCCGGGCAAGGCGAAGGTGGACGGTTTCGAAGTCGAAAGCACGGCTCGTCCAATCGACGCGTTGACGCTTCGCGGATCGGTATCCTACGTTAAGACGAAGTTCCCCAATCCGAACCGCGTGCAGTTCTATACTCCGGAGTGGCAGTACTCTCTCGGGGCAACCTACGACGTCGCTCTCGGAGACAAGAACAGCCTTCGTTTGAATGCCGACTATAGCCATGTCAGCAGCTTCTACATGTCGCCGAACAGGGCGGACCGCAAGCTGCCCGGTTATGGGACGCTGAGCCTGCGCGCCAGCTATCTTATCGGCGAGCATCTAGACTTGTCGCTCTACGCGACGAACGTGACCGACAAAAAATACTATGCCGCCGGTATTATCAGCGGAAATCTTGCTCCGGCAACGGTAGGCGAGCCTCGTATGTACGGTGCCGAGTTGACTTACCGGTTCTAAGCCGAAGCAATCAGGGAGAGTCTGGCAGCGGTGCGCCAGGCTCTTCCGGATCTGCAGCCGGACGTAGTCCTCGTCGATTCCCATCGGCGCCGAACGGCTCTGTGCAATGTAGTCGCGTTCGACGGCTTGCGGCCCGTCGCTATGACGCGGCGGACGCGAGTTTCAGTGTGCCGGTCACGTCCCCCGCCCCCATGGCGGTGCAGAGCTTCCGGGTGATGGCGCCCCGGCTATACGCGCAGCATGATCCGCTACACCTGGCTCCTTTTCCTATACCTATTCTACGTCGGTAAATCCGGCCGAAAACCTCGTTCCGAAAACCCGCCCAACCTCGTCTACGGTGCGACGGGCTTCGGCCGACATCCAGTCTAGAAACGCGGCCAACTGGGGTTCATGCTTCCTCGATTGCTTGCTCACCAGGCAATAGGGGCGCTCGCTGCGAACGGCCAAATCAAACGGCGCGACCAGCCGGCCAGCCTTGACGTCATCGAGCACGAAGGAAATGTGGGCCATGCTCACGCCGCCACCTGCGCGCGCGGCCTGGCAGGCGTGGCTGGAGCTTTCGAATATCATTCCCACGCCGGTGTCGATCGCGTCGATTCCGGCGAGGGCACACCAAATGTTCCAGATCTCAATATGGGGCTTCGAGAAGAACAACGTGTGATGGCGCAGGTCGCCGGGATGCCGGAGCTTCGGTTCCGCCTCGAGCAAGGACGGTGCGCATACCGGCGTGAACATGCCATGGAACAGGCGCACACAATGTAGGTCACCCCACCGTTCCGGTTCGATCATGGCGGTGATATCGATGTCGTCAGGCAGGGTGCCGTGTGAATCGCTAGTGCCCGACAACCGGAGCTTCACCCCTGGATGTATCGCGCGAAAATCATCGAGCCGCGGGACGAGCCAGTCGCTCATCATCGTCGAGAATAATCGGACGCGAAGCGGTCCGGATTTGCGGCGACCCAGTTCGAGATTGCGCACCGCCGTCTCGATTCGGCGAAAACCCTCCCCGATTTCCCGGAGGAACTCGGCGCCGATCTCGGTTGGCCTGACGCCGCGATGTTCCCGCAGCAGCAACGGACACGCGAGATAATCCTCCAATATCGCGATATGCCGGCTGACCGCTCCAGGTGAGACGTTCAGCTCTTCGGCAGCGAGTGAGATTTTTTCCAGCCGAGCCGCTGCCTCGAAAGCGCGCAGGGAATTGAGCGGTGGAAGTCGAAATGCGATCGGAGCATCCCCTCGATAGGTCGCCGCCCGGCATACGATCCGGTGCCATCAGCTTTCCTGATGGCCTAGCTCAGCATTCTGGCATTCACAAGCGCGGTCCCGACGGAATATTCGATCGGGCATGGAGACGGTAGGAGATATCGGGCCGCATTGCGCTCCGGACGTTTGCAGGCATCAACCGCGCGCGTCCGCGGTCGGATCTCCGGTTTCAGGGAAAAAGTACCAATGACGACGAGAGCATGCGAGATTCTGGACAGACTCGAATTGCCCGCGATCGTCGCGCCGATGTTCCTCGTCTCGAACCCTGCGCTCGTCGTGGCGAGCTGCGCCGAGGGACTGGTCGGGAGCTTCCCCGCCCATTCGACCCGCACACGTGACATCTTTCGCGACTGGCTGGACGAGATCGAGGCGGGCCTCGCGGCGCTGAGAGCTTCGGAACCCGAAACCAATATAGGACCCTATGCGGTCAACCTGGTCACCCATGCCACCAACGAACGGATGCCGGGCGATTTGGAGCTGTGCATCGAATATCGGGTACCGATCGTGCTGACCTCGAAGGGAGCGCCCACAGACGCCGTCCATCGCATCCACGGCTATGGCGGGATCGTCCTACACGACGTCGCGAGCCGCCGACATGCGGAAAAGGCGATCGAGGGCGGCGTCGACGGGCTGATCGTCGTAGCGCACGGCGCGGGGGGCCACACCGGAACCATCAACCCCTTCGCACTGATGCGCGAGATCAGGGCGTTCTACGAGGGCCCGATCGCGCTGGCGGGCTGCATCGGCACCGGGCAGGACATTCTCGCCGCCCAGGCAATGGGCGCCGACTATGCCTATGTCGGCACCCGCTTCATCGCCACCGAGGAATCGATCGCGCCGGTGGGCCACAAGGCGCTGATATTGTCCGAAGGGGCGAGCGACATCTTCCATACTGCCGCCATGGATGGCGCTCCGGCCAATTTCCTGACGCGCAGTCTCGTTGAAGCAGGGATCGATCTTGATGTCCTGCGCACCACCCTCCCTGGCAAGATCACCGGCACTACCCATGGCCCCAAGCGCTGGCGCGACATCTGGTCGGCCGGCCAGGGAGTGGGCACGGTCAAGGAGGTCGAGTCCGCCCGGGCGCTCTGCAAGCGGTTGAAGACGGAATATCGGCAGGCGCGTCAGGCCTTCGCCGCCCGGCTGACGGCCACCGGCGGATACGACTGAACCGGTTCTGCGATCCGCTACACGACGGGTACTATTGCAAGGAGGGAAGAAGCATATGCTGCGGGACCATTTCGAGGATCAGCGCGCGGGTCCTCTGGCCAGTATCTGCGTTTTGGACCTCACCCAGTTTCTGGCAGGCCCCTATGGCACGCAGATATTGGCCGATCTCGGCGCGACGGTTATCAAGGTCGAAGCGATGGAAGGCGATATGACGCGCGCCGCCGGACCCTTTCATCCGGCCGATCCGGAACGGCGCCATGCCGGATATTTCCACAGCGTCAACCGCAACAAGCGCAGCATCGCCGTTGATCTGAAGACCGAGGAAGGCAAGGCGATTGTTAGGAAGCTCGCCCGGCAATGCGACGTCCTCGTGGAGAATTACAAAGCCGGCACGCTCGAATCGTTCGGCCTTTCCTATGAGGCCCTGCAGGCGGAGAACGAACGGCTCATCTATGGCGCGCTTCGCGGTTTCGGCGATCCGCGATCCGGCGCCAGCCCCTATGGGGACTGGCCGGCCTATGACGTCGTTGCCCAAGCAATGGGCGGCATCTGTGGCGTGACCGGTCCGGGCCCGGGGCATCCAACGAAAATCGGGCCCGGCATCGGCGACATCGTGCCGGGTATCTTCCTGACAGTCGGCATCCTCGCCGCGCTGGTCGATCGCCAGGCGACCGGCAAGGGCCAGTTCGTGGACGTCGGCATGGTCGATGCGATCCTCGCTATATGTGAACGAATCGTTTTTCAGAAGTTCTTCGCCGGCGTCACCGCTGGTCCGCCCGGCAATCACCAGCCTTTCCTCGCACCCTTCGGCATCTTCGGAACCCGGGACGGTCATGCCGCCGTAGGCGCGTCCACCGATCGGTTCTTCCCGAAATTCTGCGATCTGATGGATGCGCCCGAACTGGTCGAGGATCCCCGCTTCAACACGATCGACGGACGCCGGGCCAACCGTGCGGCCCTGGTCGACGAGGTCGAGGCCAGGACCTCGCGCTTTACCAAGAAGGAACTGATGGAAAGGCTGGGCGGCAAGGTTCCGTTCGGCCCGGTATACGACATGGACGACATCATCGCAGACGAGCATTTCCGCGTGCGCGGCATGCTCGCCGAATTGGACCTGCCCGATGTCGACGCCGATCTCGCCGTCGCCGGCCCGCCCATCAAGATGTCGCGCTATCCGCAGGAGAAACTGCGGCCCGGCCCCGGGCTCGGTGCCGATACGGCCCAAGTGCTGGCCGCCTTGGGCTACGCGGCCGACCAGGTCGAAGATCTGCGGACATCGGGAGTCATCCGCTGACTCCCGCCTGACGAGGTTTCGCGTCCCAACGACAGCCTTGAATGCTGGCGTCCGACCGCTAACGCCATCACAGCCCGAGACGGCGCCGTCCATCGCGATCTCCCGCGTGGTCAGTTGCGCGGCGGCGTCGCCCGGCAGACAGATGCACAGCGAAGCCAACCGGCGGGGGGCGTGAGCGGCTTGCCGGCGGGGATGTGGTCCAGCCGCTACGCTGGCTGCGCGCGGTTTTCGATCCGCCCGGCGTGAGCGCGAGCATACCCCGCATCACCGACCTGCGCGAAAGATCGAGAGCCAACGCAAACAGCCTTCGTCCCTTCTTCGAGCAAAGTGGCTTGCCGCCTCGAGCAGAAGGCCGATGCAGATACCCGGGTGCATGTGCGTCCCGAGACGACCACCTCGGCGGGGTCCGGGTCCGCGATCGGAATGCCGCTGAAAGGCGTTGAACACTGGCATTCCCCATCAGTATAATATTAAACTCTACCACGACTCGCGCCTTGGGCGCTGCCAGCCCCAGAAGGAGAGTTCCATGAGTGTAACCACCCTGCGCTGGCCGGCGCTTGCCCATGCCGACAAGTTCTTCATCGACGGCCAGTGGGTCGTTCCTGTCAGCAACGCGACGATCGATGTGATCAATCCCGCCACCGAAGAAGTCTTCATAACCGTGGCCGAAGCGCAGAATGTCGATGTCGACCGCGCCGTCGATGCCGCCCGCCGCGCTTTCGACAAGGGCCCCTGGCCGCGGATGAAGCCTTCGGAACGTGCCGTATACCTGCGCGCGATCGCGCGCGAGCTCAGGGCTCGGATCGGCGATATCGGAGACGTCTGGACCAGCCAGATGGGCGGCGTACGCGCCAGTGCGGATAGCATGGCCCATCACGCCGCCTACAACTATGAGTATTATGCCGGCCTGGCCGACACGTTCGCCTTCGAGGAGCTGCGCCAGAGCGCCGTTCCGGGCAAGGCGGGGATGCTCGTGCGCGAGCCGGTCGGTGTCGTAGCCGCGATCATCCCCTGGAACGGGCCGGTTGCTCTGACCGCAAACAAGGTCGCTCCGGCTCTGCTCGCGGGATGCACCATAGTGGTCAAGCTTTCACCTGAAGCGCCAGGCGAAGGCCTGATCCTGGCCGAGGTGTGCGAGAAGGTCGGCCTGCCCGCCGGCGTGGTGAATGTGCTGACCTCCGACCGCGAGGTCTCCGAACACCTCGTCCGCAACCCGGGGATCGACAAGGTCAGTTTCACTGGGTCCAGCGCTGTGGGCAAGAAGATCGCCGCAATTTGCGGCGACCGTATCGCGCGCTATACCCTGGAACTGGGCGGCAAGTCCGCTGCGGTCGTCCTCGACGACTACGATCTCGAGCTGGCCGCGCAGGCTCTCGCGAAGCAGTCGGCCAGCCTGACCGGACAGGTCTGCGCCTCGTTGACCCGCATCGTCGTGCCGCGCCACCGGCACGACGCGCTGGTCGAGGCGATGGCCGCCACTTATTCCGCGATCAAGGTGGGCGATCCCTTCGCCGATGGGATCGAGATGGGCCCGCTCGCCATGAGCCGCCAGCGCGACCGTGTTGAAAGCTACATCGAGCAAGGCCGCCAAAGCGGCGCCCGGCTTGCCACCGGCGGCGGGCGCCCGGCCCACCTTAACCGCGGCTACTTTATCGAGCCGACGGTCTTCGCCAATGTGGACAACGACATGGTGATTGCGCGGGAGGAGATCTTCGGTCCCGTGGCCAGCGTCATTCCGGCCGACGATGAGCAACACGCCATCGACATAGCCAACGATACCGTATTCGGCCTCAACGCCGCGGTCTTCACTTACGACAGCAAGCGGGCCTATTGGGCGGCACGCCAGCTCCGCTCCGGCACGGTCGGCCACAACGGCTTCTTCTTGGATCCCACAATTGCTTTCGGTGGCTTCAAGCAGTCCGGCATCGGTCGCGAAGGCGGTGTCGAGGGGCTCTACCCCTATCTCGAGACTAAGACCCTGGTTCTGGACGGCGCCCCGCCGCATCTTGCGTAACGTCGCCGACCCCCATCCTGCGCGGGTGAGCACTCGGCGCATCACCTCAAGCAACACCGACGCCCGCTGACGGCGGTGATGGAAACAGGGACGTCATGCAAGCTTTCCTCGCGCCGTCGAAAGATCGGGCTTCCAGGCCAGATAATTTGACCGCCTATGATTAAATATGATACTGATCGTGTCAATTGCGGGTCGGAAGCGCTGACCGTCAGCCGAGCTGCCAGAGGGAGAAAATGGATGGATGTACTGGCCGACTTGGATCTGCTCGATCCTGCTAATTTCGCGAAGGGCCCGCCGCACGACTATTTCGATCACCTGCGGCGCCACGACCCGTGCCATGAAATGATCGCGCCTTACGGTGCAAGGTTCTGGGCGTTGACCCGATCCGCCGACATCCGCTCGGTCAGCATGGACCTGAAGCGGTTCACTTCAACAGAGGGCTTCCTTTACCCTGCGGCGCTGGCTTCGGCGGTCGAGGCGGCCGGCGAAGCCAACAAGCGCTTCATCGATATGCGCAGGACCAACATGATGTGGCACGACGGCGCCCGCCACGAACGGCTTCGCGGGTTCCTGGCCAGCGCCTTCTCCCCTCGCGTGGTGGCGCGATTCGAGCACTGGATCCGCGAGATCTGCATCCGGATCGTTCAGGAGGTGCTTGAAGCGAAGCGCTTCGATGCGATCCCGCTGATCGCCGCCGAGCTCCCCGCCCAAGTGGTCGCCAGCGTGCTGGGAGTTCCGGACCCAGATCGCTATCGGATCGTCAAGTGGGCGAACGCCATGTTCGGCCGAATGGATCCGGAAATCGGTTTCGAGGGCGCGGCGCTCGCGCACCAGGACCTCGACGATTACTTGTACCGGCTGCACGAGATCAAGCAGAGAGAGCCCGCAGCGGACATGGGTACCGAACTTCTCTCCGCCAACCACCAAGGCGATCCGATCAAGCTGGATGAATATATCGAATCCTGCCTGTTGATCCTCATTGCCGGCTTCGAAACCACGCACACCCTGATCGCCCAGTCGCTACTGCTGATGGCGACCAACGAAAATGCGCGCGAGCAGGTGGAAAGCGGGCCATTGAAGGTCGTGATCGAGGAACTGTTGCGGGTCACGTCGCCGGTCATGCACATGGGGCGCACGGCCAAGGAGGATGTGGAGCTGCACGGCAAGACCATTCGCAAGGGCGATTTCGTGATGCTGTGGTACACGGCCGGGAATCGCGACCCCGACGTCTATGAAGATCCGCATACCTTCAATGTCGCACGCCAGCGCAAAGGGCATGCCGCTTTCGGTGCCGGCGGCCCCCACTTCTGCATCGGATCGCACCTGGCGAAGCTCGAGGTGGAGATCCTGTTCGAGGAGTTCCGCAAGGTTGGCCTGCGCCTCGACCTGGATGGGGAATGGCGCCATGCGGTCACTGTGTCGATCAACGCCATAAGCCGGCTGCCGATGCGGGTGGTCTGACGCCGATTGCGTCGACCGCTCCGGGACTACAGGCGGCCCTGACTCATTCCGAGCCTTTTCTTGCCGACCTGTCCGTCGACAATGGCGCCATCGACGCCAACGGCCCGGGACTTCCTCCGGAGCACGAGGAGGTCGATGCGCAAGGCTGCCTCGTCACGCCGGGCTACCTCGACATCCATACGCGTTGCGACGGCCAGCTGATCTGGAGCGACAGCCGGGCGATCATGAGGCACTGATCGGCCTGACGGCAGGTGTAGAGGACATTCCGGAGGTCGTCATGGCCGAAGGTCTCGACTGATCCTGGCGAAGCCATCCCTAATAGCTCGATGCGGTGGATTCCCGTCCGCACGACGTCGATATCGGCTCGCTGCTGCCCCACAGCCCGCTGCAGGTGCTACTTCACTGGGCCGCCGGAGCGCGCGTTTCGACACCGGGCAGACCATCCACATTTTTAATGGTACCCATCTGACGTGCTGAACGCCATCGACCATATGTTCCAACCTGCGGAGTTCACATGACAAGCAATCCGAACCCTCGGCAGGTCCTCGATCTCTATCGATACCTACCCTACCCGGACCGCCCCAAGCTCCAGTGGCCGGGCGGCGCGCGCATTGCCTTCTGGGTCGCGCCCAACATCGAATTCTACGAATTGCAGCCGCCCGCGCATCCCACGCGCGCCGCGTGGTTCCGGCCCGAACCTGACATCCTCAACTACTCCTGGCGCGACTACGGAAATCGGGTCGGTGTCTGGCGGATGATGGACGTGATGGCCAAGCATGGGGTGCGCGCGAGCGTCTCGACCAGCGTCGCGCTCATGGACCACTATCCAGACATTATCGAGGCGGGCACCGCGCTGGGCTGGGAATGGTTCAGTCACGGAATCTACAACACCCGCTTCATCACCGGCATGTCACCCGACCAGGAGCGCGAGATCATCCGCGACTCTGCCCGCACGATCCGCGAGCGAACCGGCCAGAAGCTGTCGGGCTGGCTGGGACCATCGCTCAGCATCACCGACACGATCACCGACAGCCTGGCAGCGGAAGGCCTCGATTACACGTTGGACTTCTTCCACGACGACCAGCCGACGCCGCTCAAGGTCAAGCAGGGCCGGCTGATCAGCATCCCCTATTCCTGGGTCGTCAACGACGCGCTGATGTTCCACCAATGGCGCGTCAGCCCCAGCCAATATCTCGATACGCTGAAGCACCAGTTCGACCGGCTCTATGCCGAGGGCGAGAGCAACTCGACCGTAATGGGCGTGCCGCTCCATCCCTATCTCATCGGCCAGCCAAACCGCATCGCCGTGCTTGACGAACTGCTGGCCTACGTCACCTCCCATGAAAGAGTGTGGCTGCCGACGGCGCGCGAGATCGCCGCCTACTATTACGAGCACCACTATGACCGGGTGAACGCAGCCTACCGCGCCGCCGAGGAGACGCGTGCATGACCATACCGGACAGCTATCTCGAATACCCGCTGCGCCGCCGCGGCAACGACCACGGCTGGTTCGCCTTCGATCCGCTGCCTCGGCGCGCACCGGTGCACTGGCCCGGGGACGAGAAGATCGCCCTGTTCGTGACCGTCAACTTCGAGCACTATCCGGTTCACGGCCCCGTCCCGCCGGTCGTGGCGCCCCTGGGACTGCCGATGGGAGCTCCCAACTACATCCAGCATACGACCATCGACTACGGCAACCGCATCGGCGCCTACCGCCTGTTCGGGGCGCTCGACGCGCACGGCTTCAAAGCAACCGCGCTGTTCAATTCGGAAGTCGCGCGGCTCTATCCGCGGTTAGTCGAGGAAGTGCTGTCGCGCGGCTGGGAAGTGGCGGCGAGCGGCACGGACATGAGCCGGCCCATCACCGGCAAGATGCCGCTCGACGAGGAACGGGCGCTCATCCGCCAATCGCTGTCCACCCTGCGCTCGATCAGCGGCAAGCCGGTCATCGGCTGGCACTCGCCCGCCTACTCTCAGTCGTTGCACACCCTTGACCTGCTCGCCGAGGAAGGCGTCGACTACGTGATGGACTGGATCAATGACGACATGCCCTATGCCATCACCACCGCATCCAGGGCGCTCCACGCGATGCCGATCAATGACCAGTGGCAGGACGCCAACATCGTCGGGGCCCAGCGCCAGCCGACCGAGGAAATCTACCGCCAGGGCATCGCGGCCTACAACGCGCTCGGCGCCGAGGCCGAGCAGGCCGGCGGGCGGATCCTATCGCTGCCGCTGCATCCCGCGGTAAGCGGCCAGCCGTTCCGCATCTGGGCGGCCGAGAAGCTGCTGGGAGAGATCGCCGCCGGTGGCTGCTGGAACGCCACCGGCAGCGAAATCCTGGCTGCCTTCATCGGCCAGACGGCCGGGGAATGAGCGGCCGGAAGGATCTTGCCGCACTCGATGCCAGCCGGCTCGCCGTTCTGACGCGGACCGGCGCGGTCTCGGCCGAGGAGGCTGCAAGGGCCTGCATCGAACGCATCGGCCAGCGCGACGCGGCGGTCGGGGCCTGGGCCTGGCTCGAGCCGGACGCCGCGATCGCGCAGGCGCGCAGGCTGGATGCCGGCTCGGCGCGCGGCCCACTGTTCGGCGTGCCGGTCGGCATCAAGGACGTGTTCCAGACCAAGGACATGCCGACCGAACATAACTCGCCGATCTATGCCGGCCACCGGCCAGGGATCGACGCCGCCTGCATCGACACGCTGCGCGCTGCCGGCGCCTTGATCCTGGGCAAGACCATGACGGTCGAGTTCGCCGGCGGCTTCGGCCGTCCCGCTTCCACCCGCCATCCGCTCGATCCAGGCCGGTCGCCGGGGGGAACCTCGAGCGGCACGGCGGCGGCGGTCGCGGATCGGCAAGTACCGCTCGGGCTCGGGACGCAGACCGCGGGTTCTACGATCCGGCCGGCCTCGTTCTGCGGCGTCCACGGCATGAAGCCGACCTGGGGCACGGTCAGCCGCGAAGGGGTCAAGTTCATCTCGGTCTCGCTCGACACGGTGACCTGGATGGCGCGGTCGGTCGACGACCTTGCGCTCGTTGCCGACGTCTTTGCCCTCGAGGATGCCGAACCGTGGCGACCCAAACCGATCCGCGAGATGCGCATCGCAATCTGTCGCACGCCCGCCTGGAGCGCGGCGTCCGAGACGGTCCGCACCGGACTGGCGCACTCCGCCGACCGTCTCGCCGACGCCGGTGCGACCGTGGTGGAGTTCGAACTTCCGGACGAGTTCGCCGCGCTGCGCGATGCGCAGATCGCAATCATGATGGGCGAAGCTAAGGCCGCATTGCTCAACGAATACCGCGCCCACCCCGACCTGCTCGATCCGAGCTACATCGACGTCATCGAGGGTAGCTGGTCGGTCCGCCCGGCCAAGCTTCGCGATGCGCTGGACCTGGGCGCCCGATGCCGCATCGCCTTCGACGCCATGGCGGCGCGATTTGACGCCGTTGTCACCCCCAGTGCGACAGACGAGGCGCCGATCTTCGGCCAGGGAACGGGCAATGCCGCGTTCAACCAGATCTGGAGCATCCTCCACGTCCCTTGCATCAACCTGCCCGTCCTCACCGGCCCCAACGGCTTACCCGTGGGCCTGACGCTGACCGGGCCGCGCTTCGCCGACCGCCGGCTGCTTGCCAGCGCTCGCGCAATCGAACCCGTGCTGCTGCGCGGGGACCGGGGCAACCGCCCGTGAAGTTCGGCATCTGGACTCCCCTGCCCCACACGGTCCGGCATGACGATACCCTGACCGCGGCGATAGCCGAGGCCACGCGGGTCGGCCCCGTCGATGGCCCGGACAAGGCCTTGGAGATTGCCGCCGAGACACTGCAGACGGGCGAAGCCCTGGGCTTCGTCACCACCCTGATCGCAGCGCGCCACAGCGGCCCCGATCTCGATGCCTGGCTCTTGGCTTCGGCGCAGGTGACCCGGACCTGCGCGATCGAGCTGAGCGTCGGGGTGCACGTCGCCGGGCTGATCGCGGATTTCGCACACCGCGTCGCCGCAGGAGTAATCGTGGAGCCGCGCTGACTGGGGCGGTTACCGTTTGCATCGACATTCAGTTATCGGATTGAGAAGCCGCCCGATCCGATGTATAGAGTATCATATTAACGCGATTCGGGTGAAGGATGGGCCGGCCGATAGTCCAGATTTGGGCTAGCGCCAGTGCGAACCTGATCCACGATCGTTCGAGCGCCGCGATCAAAATCCATCTGGATATTCGGTCGATCGGTGTCGGTTGGGAGACGAGCACTGTCCATTGGTCCTGGCACGGTCGGCGTGATAACCGGCGGCGGCAACGGCATCGGCCTTGCCCTCGGACATGCGCTGGCAGCGCGGGGCGGACGCGTTGCGCTGGCAGACGTCAATGCCGACCGAGCCAGGGAAGCGGCTGCCGAGATCGGCGGGGACGCGCGAGCGTATGGCTGCGATGTCACCGATTTTGGTTCGCTGCAACGACTGGCGGAAGCGGTCGTCGCCGATTTCGGCGGCATCGATCTGGTCTTCGCCAACGCCGGGATCGCCATTGGGGGCACGGTGCTCGACATCGATCCCAAGGAGATCGAGTGGCTCTACGACGTGAACGTGATCGGCGCGATCTCCACGATCCGCGCCTTCTACCCTGCACTTGAGGCCCGCGCGGCAGAAACCGGCACATCGCGTTTGGTCTTCACCGGTTCGGAGAACTCGATCGGCCTGCCCGCGCTTGGGCCGGCGTCGGTGTACACCTCGACCAAGCACGCGCTTCTCGGCATTGCCGACGCACTGCGGCGGGACCTGGCCAGTAGCAAGGTGGAAGTCTCGATCTTCTGTCCCGGCCTCACCGCCACCCGATTGTGGGACGGCCGCGCAACGCGGCACGACCGTTACGGCGGACCGGTGAAGCTCTCCGAGGAACAGGCTGCCCAGATCGACGGGTACCTCAAGGCAGCAGGACAGGATCCGGCACTCACCGCGCGGATCTGTCTCGACGGCATCGAACAGGGGGAGTTCATGATCATTACCGATCCCGCGATCAGGCAGTTCGCCGACCGCCGTCACGCCGAGGTCGATGCGGCGTTCGACCGGCTCGACGAACGGATGGGCCGCTACGGCATCGCTGCGGCCGAACGGTGACAGCAATGGACTATGTCAACCTCGGCAACACCGGCCTCAAGGTGTCCCCCATTTGCCTCGGCTGCATGAGCTTTGGCCGCGGCGAGTTCCACTCCGCCTGGACGCTCGATGCTGACAGCAGCATGCCGTTCTTCAAGCGAGCATTCGAGGCCGGGATTAATTTCCTCGACACCTCGGACGGCTATGCCGAAGGCCAGAGCGAGCTCGTGGTCGGCCGCGCGATCAAGGAGTACGGCCGCCGCGAGGATCTCGTCGTCGCGACCAAGTTCATCGCGCCGACCGGTCCCGGCCGTAACGAGCGCGGTGCTTCGCGCAAGCATATCATGCAAGCGGTCGAGGGTAGCCTCAAGCGCCTCGGCACCGACTACATCGACCTTTATCAGCAGCACGCCTGGGACCCCACGACCCCACTCGAGGAGACGCTACGCGCCTTCGAGGACCTGCAGCGGTCGGGCAAGGTGCTGCACATCGGCGCATCGAATTACAAGGCCTGGCAGCTCGCCAAGGCCTTGCAGATCCAGGCGTTAAACGGCTGGACGCGTTTCGCCACGATGCAGGTGCAGTACAATCTCGTCTACCGCGAGGAAGAGCGCGAGATGATCCCGCTGTGCCAGGACCAGGGCTTGGGCGTGCTCGCCTGGTCGGCGCTCGCCCGCGGCTTCCTGGCCGGCAACCGCAAGCGCGAAGGCGGCGGTGAGACGGCGCGGGCGCAGACCGACAAGGCTGCGCAATCCATTTATTTCCGCGATGAGGATTTCGCCCTTCAGGCACTCCTCGCGCAGATTGGCGAGCGGCAAGGTGCTTCGGCCATGCAGGTGGCCCTCGCCTGGTTCGCAACGCGGCCGCGAGGGGTGATCCCGATCATCGGGGTGACCAAGATTCAGCAGCTCGAGGAGTCGCTCGGCGCCGGCCGCGTCACGTTGAGCGCCGAAGACCAAGCGGCGCTCGACGCCGCCTATGCGACCCGCCCGGTCTTCTCCTTCACCTGACAAGCCCTAGCACCCGATACGACCGAACTGCCTTAGGACCACTACATGACCTCTTTGATACCCTTGCAAGCGTTTCGCACTGCCGTTCTGAGCGACAAGGAACTGGCCTACAGGATGCGCGGCCTCGATGCCATTGTCCGCATCGGTCCGGATGGCGGCGCCGTCGACCTGGAGGTCCGCGGCGGCGAAATCCGCGAGGTGCGCGCAGCAGCCGGGGAAGCGGACGTCATCATCTCGGCGCCCGATGCGTTCTGGCAGGGCACCTTCACGGGCCCGCTGGCCGAGCCCGGCTACGAGACGCTGACGATGGGCTTCAGCCGCGGCCTCAAGGTATCGGGCGACTTTTCTGCCCATGTCGCTGCCTATCAAGGCGCCTGGCAGCGCCTCTACCTGGTCCTGCGCCAAGCCGTTTGCGGTATGGCCGAGCGACGGCCCGAACCGGCCCCCTTCCGCGACACCGACACCGCGGTCGGCCGCTATGCCTACATCACCGCGAACGGGGAGGAAGCGCGAATCTATTACGAAACGGCCGGCACCGGGCCGACGCCGCTGCTGCTGCAGCCCACCGCGGGTGCGGACGGACGCCAGTACCGCTTCCTTCTCGCCAATCCCGAGATGCAGAAGCGCTTCACCATGTACGCGTACGACCTGCCCTACCACGGCAAGTCGCTCCCCCCGCTGGGCGTGCGTTGGTGGGAGCAACCCTACTCCCCCACCCGCGACTACCTGATGAACTGGGTCGTCGGGATCGCCGACCACCTCCAGCTTGATAAGCCTTTCTTCATGGGTTGCTCGGTCGGCGGCCAGCTCGCCCTCGATCTCGCTGCCTACCACAAGGACCGCTTCGGCGCGTTCATCTCGCTCAACGGCTGGTACGATAGTCCGCCCCGCTTGCCCGATGCCGCAGTGCAGAACGATTTCTTCCGCACGCCCTCGATCTCCGAGGATTATGCGATGTCAATCATCCTGGGCGGAACCTCGCCCCTCGCCCCCGAGGCGCTGACCCACGAGGTCTACTGGATCTACCGGAGCAACTTCCCCGGGGTCTACGCGGGCGACAACGATTATTTCATGCACGAGCACGATCTCAAGCAGTGCGGGCACATGATCGACGCCAAGGCCAAGCCGCTGGTCGCGATCGCTGGCGAGTACGATGGCGCCGCCTATAGTGACGAGCACGGCGGCCCGGCGATTGAGCGCAACATCCCGGGTTGCGAATACATCGTCGCCCCAGGCCTGGGACATTTTGCGCCGTCCGACGATCCGCAGGGCTTCGCGGAGATGGTGATCCCCGTACTCGATCGGGTTCTTGCCCGGGCGTCCGAAAAGTGACCGCGGTCAACGGCGACACCCACCTGCCCGTGATCGACTTCGATCACCACAGCGAAGCCTACGCCGCAAACTGGGAGCAGATCGTCCGCGATTTGCACGCGCTCGACTTCCCGCTGGCGTGGAGCCAGGCGCATGGCGGGTTTTGGGTGACGGGCTCGTGGACCCATATCCACGAGGCCGCCCAGGACTGGGAAACCTATGCGGCTGACAACGATGTGAGAGGCGAGCGCCGGGGCGGCAAGGGATCTCGCATTCCGCAGGACCCGTATCAGCTCAAGCTTTCAGAATCCGATCCGCCATTCCACACCGCGCGCCGCCGGCTCGAGATGCCGTTCATGACGCCCAAGGCGCTGCGCGAGCACGTTCCCATGATCGAACGCTTTATCGCTGAGGCGATCGACAGCGTGCGCGATCGAGAGCAGGCCGATCTGTTGTTGGATGTAGTCCTGCCGATCGCAGCGCGCACAACGCTGAATCTCGTCGGGTACGGGGACGCATGGGCAGAGATCGCCCGCTCGGTGCATCAGATGTCCTACGTCAAGCCCGATGATCCGGAGTTCCCGATCGAGCAAGTCCAGCAGATGCAAGCAGGCTTCCGTGCCATGGTCGCCGAGCGCCGTAACAACCCGCAGGGTGATATTGCCTCGGCACTCGCCCAGGGCATCGTGCTCGGCGAACAACTGACCGATGAAGAAGCCGAAAGCATGATGACCGCTCTCGTGTTCGGCGGGTTCGACACGACCGCGACGACAGCGATCAACGCGCTCATCTGGCTGCAGGACCGCCCTGCCGAGCGTGCGCGACTGTTGGCAGACGAAAACCTGCTGGCCAATGCGATCGACGAATGGTTGCGCGTATGGCCGCCCGCTCAGGGACTTGCGCGCACCCTGATGCGTGACATAGAGATCGGCGGACGCCAGCTGAGGGCCGGAGAGCGCCTCTACTTGTTGTTCGCTGCCGGCAACCGGGACCCGGCAAAGTTCGATAATCCCGAAGAAGTGCGGATAGACCGGGAGAATGCGCGCGATCACCTTGCGTTCAGCGCCGGCAATCACCGCTGCCTCGGTGCACCTGTTGCCAAGCTGGAACTGCGCCTGATGCTAAAGGCTATTCTCGAGCGAATGCCCGACTATCGAGTGGACCTTCAGGCGACGACGCGCTTTCCGACCTTCAGCGCGGTGGCCGGCTATCTTGACGTTCCGATGGTTCCCGGAAACATTCGTGCGAAGGAGATCGCGTGAGCGAGGCAGGTGAAGCGGGCCTGCGGTTGCGCGCGGCGCGCGATCGAGCACGGGACTGGATGCTCGGCCACGTCGGCGCCGACGGCACTCCCGCCGCGCACGATCAGGGCAATGGCTGGTCGCGGTTTCCCTGGACGCTTGCGCTGCTCGGCGAGACCGGTGCCGGTCATGCCGTACTGGAGTGGGCATCGCATAACGGGCTGGGCGCAAACGGCGATTTCGCCGCGGGTCCCGCCTATGGGGCAGGACGCTTCAGCGCTTATCCGATCGGTCACCTGACAATGGGCGCGCTGCTGCTTGAACGGCACGATGTCGCAGAGCGCTTGTTCGGACGACTGGAGGCGTTGCAGGACACGGCGACCGGCGGGATGCCGGTCGATCCGCAGGGCGGCGAACTCGCTCATGTCACCGACCTGCTGTCGAGCGCGCAGGCGGGAATAGCGGCGGTCCTGGCGGGCAAGATGGACATGGCGCGACAGGTCCGCGACTGGATCCTCGCCTGCTTGGCCGAGCAGCCTGAGATGCCGCGCATGGTCTACACCCTGCGGACGGCGCAAGGGCTTGTTACCGAACCACCTGGGGCCTTGCAGTGGATCGGCGCGGTCGATTTTACCAAGCCGCGGCAAGCGTACTTCTACCCCGGGATCGCGGCCGTATTTCTGGCAATGTACGCGATGCGCTCCGGCGATACCGAGGCGCTGGCCGCCGGCCACGACTACCTCTCAGCCAACCTCAATGGCACGCAGCAGCAGTTCGATGACATTGCCTCAGTCCAGGCCTGCAAGTTCGCTTGGGGGGCCGCGTTGATGCAGATCGCAGATCCGGCCGTCGACTATTCCGACTGGTTGGTGAAGATGGCGGACTGGTTCATCGCGCGCCAGCGGCCGGACGGTAGCTGGGGTCCCTCAACGTTCGTGTCGAACGAACCCGCGGTTACCGAGCTGATGACCAAAACCGCCGAGCATGCCATGGAGGTCACCGCCGTGCTCGCCGCGCTGTCCGTTGTCCAAGCCCGATCCCAATAGGCCCATGGTCACGCACGAACGGGAAGGCTATAGCGCTGCTTCACGCACGGGACGTTCCAGGCGCCGCTTGGCGTAGCCTCTCGGCCCATGCGGCGTTGCGATCAAAGCACCATGTGCATGCCGGGCGTGACGCCGAGATTGGCGTAAATCCCCCGTTCGTCGCGCACCTCGTCGCTGCCGTGGGCGACGTAGTAGGGACGGCTGGGCCGATAGTTGATGAACCGTAGCCCGCCCTTACCTACGATGAAGCTGTAGACAGTGTTCTTCGCCACCGACAGGGCACTGCCCGGTCCGAGCTTGCGTGGTCCGGCGAGCAGCTCGCCTTCCAAGACAAAGATCACTTCATCCTCGGTGTGCGAATGCAGGTCGACCAAGCGTCCTTCGACATGGAAGAAAGTGTCCTGCAACCAGACCCCGCAACCGGGGCAAGTCGAGTCCGCGGGGAGCGCCGAGTCGATTCCGTCGTGACGCGTCACCGGGCTTTCGCCGCCAGCGATGGCGTGGACCTTGCCGCCTCTGTGGGGGCTGCGTTCCCGATGATGGAGGAACTCGTGGAATGCCGCACCTTCGGGCCCGGCTTCGGCCATGCAATGCCCGTCGGACTCGACCACGATCACGCTGTCGGGGCCGAACTTCTGGCCGTTGATCATTAGCGCGCCGGTTTGCACGAACAGCGTGCGGCAGCGCTCCGGGTGGGCCCACTCCAGCCTCGTGCCGGGCGCTAGCCGATACGAAGTCAGATGGATCGGCGCCTTGTCACCATGGAGCACATGGCGGATGTCGTTACCGCCCGAAGGCACCAAAACAACATCGGCGCTCGGCGCGCCGGCGGGCGCATCGTCCACTGTCGCCACGATGATCGGTCTCATACCAGTCCTTTCCGTTAACTGCTGGATCTGAGCCTGCCACGGTCCATTCACAAGCCTTTATCGATCGAGCAATGCAACCAGCACTTCCCGCGGCCCGGAGAACGGGTTTCGCCCGTGCGCGCACTTGAGGTTGTCGACTATGGCAACATCGCCATCCTGATACTGCCAGTCGAGCTCCACGTCCTCGTAAAGGTTCATGATCGCATCCGATTCCTCGCGGGTCAGCATCTCGCCATTGTCGAGATAATGACCGTTGGCCTTGTGCTTGGCCCGCACTTCCTCATCGACCTTGCGGCCCTCAAAGGTGCGGTTGGTGTGCAGGTTGGACCGATAGTAGAGCTTGCCACTGCGGGGATGCGGAGTGAAGATCGGCACGGTCTCCGTCAGTTCAAGGCCGCCGTCTTCCTGCCAATTGTACTGGATGCCGAGGTGATCGCACAGCCGCTCCACCTCTTCCTTGCTATCGGTGAAGAAGGCTGAATCCCAGCCGATGTGCGAGGGATGGTCGACCTCCGACTTGCCCTTGCTCGCGCCAGCTGCGGAGAACGAGCGAATGACGTGGGCCTGGTGCTTTTCCAGCTTAGCGCGCAAATCGGCCGGAAAGCGGGCCATGAATTCGTCCATCGAACCCAGCGTGGTGGAACCGCCCACCGGCGCGGCCCTCTTGCAAAACAGCGCGATCCGCGCCGGATAGCGATTCATGTAGGCCATCTCACTGTGCAAGCAGATCTTGAAATCATGGTCCAGCCGGGTGGATTCGAGCACCTTGCCTTCCACCGTCTGGCGAGGTGACATGCCGGCGGTGTAGCCTTCCTGGTAACGCGGGAAGTTGTCCATGAGCTTGTCGAACTCGGTCACGGTCTTCATAGCGAAGCCGCGGAACAGCACCGCGCCATACTCGAAGATCGCATTGTCGATCGCGGCACGGTGCTCGCCCACCCATGCGTTGAACGCCTCGAAGGTGGAAAGCCTGTCGTTTGCCGGCTGGATGAATAGCGGCGGCACATCCTCTCCGGCGTGCCAGGTTTTCACGTCCGGCACGAGGGCGGGGATGGTCACATCGAAGTGGCGCGACTTGTAGTCGGTCTCGCGCATCGGCGGGAGCTTGGTGGCAACGTTCATCTGCTTGTCTTTCTGAATGCAGGTTACCGGAGGTAGCCGGGAAACGCCCGCTCCACCTTGCGCTTGATGGCCGGCCAGGCGAGCGCGCCCATCGGGCCATCAAGCGCCTTCAGGCTTTCCTTCATCAGTTCCGGAACGCCCTGGTTGGGCGTGCGTACCGATGTCCCCACCTGCGCGCGGACCTGATAAGAGCAGGCGCGCTCGAGGAAATACATGCGCATGTAGGCATCGGCGCAGGTGCGGCCCACCGCCAGCGTGCCGTGGTTGCGCAACAGGGCGAAACTCCTTGAACCCATCGCCTGCGCGATCTGGGTGCCCTCGTCGCCGGCCTGGCCCGGGCCGCCGTATTCATAGTAGGCAAGATCGTGAAGCACGATCATCGACTGCTGGGTAATCGGCAGCAGGCCATCGTCCTGTGCCGAAACGCCGACCCCATCCGGCGTGTGAAGATGCATCACGCAGTGGGCGTCGTCCCGTCCCACGTGGACCGGGGCATGAATCTTGAAGCCGGCGGGATTGACCGGGTAGGGGCTGCCATCGACCTTCTGGCCAGTCTGGTCCACCCGCACGAGGTTCGACGGGGTGATCTCCTCAAACAGGTAGCCGAATGGATTGATCAGGAACTGGTGCTCCGGCCCCGGGATGCGTAGGGAAAAGTGGGTGAAGATCGAGTCGCTCCATCCCTCCAGCGCGGCGGCGCGAAACAGGGTGGCAAGATCAGAACGCAGCGCCCATTCCTCGGCGCTGACCTTGCCCTTGAGACTCTGTTCTTCTCCCGCGAACCCGACCACTTTCGTGGGGTCGAACTCTACGACATTGGCTGCCATACATCCTCTCCTCGGCACATAATGAAGCTGGCTAGCGTTCGATCAAAAATTTAATGTAGTGAACTTTTTACGTCACCAACATGCACGATATCGATACGTGAAGATGGACCGCCATGCTGGCGGGCGCCGCCCTATCCGAAATGGACGAGATCGTCGCCAACGATCATCGAGTGCTGGGTGGTCGGCAACAGCCCATCATTTCCGCTTTGATACCCTGCAGTGGAGGATCAGTCGAATTAACATTGGAGAATTCGTATATCAGTACCGCTAATGTGCGACCTTGATTTCAATCTCATGCCCGTGTTCGAGGCGCTTTATGAAGAACGGCGGGTGGGGCGGGCCGCGCTCAGGTTGGGAGTCACGCAATCGGCTGTGAGCCAAGCGTTGGGTCGGCTTCGCCATGCTTTGAACGACCAACTTTTCCTGCGCTCGGCGCAAGGCCTGGTGCCCACTGCCCGTGCGCGGGAACTGGCGCCCTTGGTCCGCGACGTCCTGGCCCGGTGGCGCGAGGCGGCACGGCCCGGCCATTTCGATCCCCGCCTCAGCTCACGCGAATTCCGCATCGTCGTCGGCAGCTATGTCGGCGAACTGGTGCTGCCCGACATCATCGCCAACCTCCAGAAAGCGAGCGACACCGTCCGCCTGCGGGTGTGGAACATGAGCAGCCACCTGGGCGAGTGGCTCGAAGCCGGCCTTACCGACATGGCGATCGGAAGCTTCGAGGACCTACCGAAGATCCTCAGGACTCAGACCTTGTTCCGGCACCGCTATGTCTGGATCGCACGCCGCGATCATCCGGTCGCACAGTCGCTGACCTCGCTCGACGAGGTGTTGGCCCTGCCCCGACTGGAAATGGATGCCGGCGAAGGGCCGGTCAACAGCAAAGGCATCTGGGACGAGGGCGGCATCCGCCGCCGCGCCGCAGTCGACGTCCGGTCCATGCTTCCGCCCAGCTCGAGCCAGGGACCCCGTGCGCAGATCCGATTCTATCTCCACCAGTGGCGCGTCGCCTTTGACCTGGTCGGCAAGACGGACCTGCTGGCCTTCATGCCCGAACGGCTGGCGGCATCGGCCGCGGGGGAATACGGAGCAGTCGTGCTGCGACAGTTCCCGCCGGTCGTCTCGTCCGACCTGTCAGTGATCTGGCACGAGACGCAAACCAACGAGCCCGGCAACCGGTGGCTGCGGGACCTGATCGTCAAGTCCGTCGGGCAGAGCGAAGACGCTGCCTAGAGCGATCAAGCTCGCGAAAAATGGGAGCTGTGCTCCTGCACGAGCATTGCCACCGTCGCCGGCCTGTCCATGAAGCTTTCTTCATCCGCCTGCAGCGCCCGCCGCCGGGCGTATCCATCGCAGCGATGGCTTCCTTCCACCCGCGTTCATCCTCGAACCAGAGCTCGATAATAACATCGAAGCGGATCTGGGCGCCGGCGACGGTCTTTTCCGCGTAGTTGCGCACGTAACCGCGCAGCTGATCGCGCGATCATAGTCGACTTAAAGGTAATTAGCGCGGAGCCTGGGCGGAGTTGCGGGGTCTGGGCCGACGCCATGACGCTGCCCTGGCTTTTGGGCCGCATAGCGCCGCTCGCGGAAGACGGGGCCGTCGATGTCGCCCGACAGCGCGGACCAGCCTGCAAAATCCTCCGCGAACAGCTCGTCGGGAAGCTTGCTCTCGACGAGCCCCAGCACGAACCGCCGCGCCGTCTCCTTGTTCTTCTCCAGCATCGCGCCTCCCCGTTTTGCACGACCGGATGGTGTCAGCCGATCTCGCCGATCTTCACGCCCACCTCGTAGCTCTCGCCCGCGACGCCGATCCGCCTTAGCACGCCGGCGACGGGCGCCTCGATCTCCTGCGTCGACTTGTCCGCCTCGACCGAATAGATCGGCTGCCCGGCCGCGACGATCGCGCCGTCCTCGACTAGCCATTCCGCAAGTTCGCCCTCGGTCATCGACATTGCGAGCTTGGGCATCGTCAGTTCGGTGGTCATCGGGTCTCCTCTTAGTAGCTCATGAGCGCACGGACGCGCGTAGTGATGCTGTCGGTGCTCGGGAGCTGCGCCGCCTCGATTTCCTGAGAATAGGCGATCGGCAGATATTCCGCGCCAAGACGCGATGCGGGCGCCTTCAACTCGCGGAACAACTCCTCGTTAATCGTCGCGGCGATCTCCGAACCGAGGCCGCAGAACTCCGTCGCGAGATGCACGACAAGCGCGCGCCCCGTCTTGCGCACCGACCGCAGCACCCGATGATAGTCGATCGGCATCAGCGTGCGCAGATCGATGACTTCGGCGCTAAGCCCCTCCTCCGCCAGCTTCTCCGCGACGGCCAGGCAGCGTGACACGAACATGCCATAGCTGATGAGGGTGATGTCGCTGCCTTCGCGCTTCACCTTCGCCACGCCGAGCGGAATACGGTAATCGCCGAGCGGCACCTGCTCCTTGAGTGCGTGCATGATCGCCATCGATTCGATCTGCACGCACGGATCATCGTCGAAGATGCAGCTCAACAGTAGCCCCTTGGCCTCGATCGGCGTCGACGGATACACGACCTTCACACCCGGCGAATGCAGCAGCCAGGACTCCAGCGACTGCGAATGCTGCGCGCCCAGACCCCCGACACCACCAGCGCAGATCGTGCGGATGGTAAGCGGAACGCTCGTCGCGCTGCCTGACATGAAGCGCTGCTTGCCGGCATGGTTCGTGATCTGGTCGAGGCACACACCGATGAAGTCGTTGAACATGATCTCGGCGATGGGGCGCATGCCGACCAGCGCAGCGCCGGTCCCCGCGCCAATGATCGCCTGTTCTGCGATGGGCGTGTTGCGCACCCGTTCGCTGCCCCAGCGGTCCTCAAGGCCGAGCGTTGTCTTGAACACGCCGCCCATCGGATCGCCGATATCTTCGCCCAGCGCGAAGACGCCCGCGTCGAGTTCCATCGCGACATGGTGCGCGTCGCGGATGGCCTCGGCCATGTTCATCTTCTTGGCTTCGCCGTCTGCCGGCAACTCGGCGTCGGCGCGCTTCGGATAATGGCCGCGCCGCGGCACGAAGTCCGGTTGCGCGAAGACGTCGACATACATCTCGTCCGACGGCGTCACCCTGCTGGCGAGGGCGAAGTCAACCGCCTCTTCCACCTCGGCCTTGGCCACAGCCTCGATTGCCTGCACCTCCTCCTCGGTACAGGTGCCGGTGTCGACCAGCAAAGCGCGCGTACGCGGCACCGGCCAGTTCCGGCGCGCCTCCGCAAGCGCCTCCGCATCGAGATGGTTGGTTTCGGCGATGCCCGCATGGCTGCCGAGCCGCATGGTCACCGCCTCGACGAACACGGGGCCATTCCCCGCGCGGACGTCGGCGACAATCTCCTTCATGGCCTTGTGGAAGCTCACGACGTCGTTGCCGTCGAGCTTCACGCCCTTGAAGCCGAGCGCGGGCGCGCGGGAGGCGAAGTCCGGGCTCGCTGTATAGTCGGGGATCAGCGTGTATTCGCCGATCTGATTGTTCTGGCAAAGGAAGATGACCGGCAGCTTCCAGAGCGAGGCGAGGTTCAGTGCTTCGTGCACCGCGCCGATGCTGGTCGCGCCGTCGCCGAAATTGACGATGGTGACCCGGTTCTGCCCACGCATCTTCGCCGCCAGAGCAAGGCCGTTGGCGATCGGCGTGCCCGCGCCGACGATACCGGTGGTCAGCATCGCACCCGAAGCCGGATCGGAGACGTGGGGCGATCCGCCCTTCCCCTTGTTCACGCCGCCCTCGCGCCCGAGCATCTCGGCGAACAGGCTCTCGAGCGGCACGCCTTTTGCGACCAGGTCATGAATGCCGCGATAGATAGTAACCATATAGTCATTGGCGTCGACCAGAGTCGAAAGGGTGGCGGGAATGGCTTCCTGGCCCGTCATCGGCCAATAGGTGAAGCGGAACTTGCCGGAGGAAAGGCCAGCCTTGACGGCCTTGTCGACCTCATGAATGCGCGCGATCTGCGTATAGATCGCCTTGAGTGTCTCGGGTGCAATACCAAGATTAGCGCCCACGTCCCGCGTCGCGACGTCCGTCCCCATCCTCGACTCCTGCCGCAATTCCGCCCGTCTTCCCTTGGCGGCTTATTGAGGAATCCCTATAGGTGGCAGGCCAGCGGGTCAAGGAAACTGTGCCGGAATTTCGGCCTGAAATGCATAATAAGTCTACAGGAATAGGAGGCGGAACGGCGGAGGAGAAATCAGGCGCGCTGGAAGGCGGCATCCTGACGCCCGGAAATTTCGAGAAGCTGGCACCCCTTGCGAATTATCCATGCCGAGCCGTGGCTGGCCCTCCGGGGCCAGTCCCTTTTGATTGCGATCGGCGTGGAAATGGGCGCGCTTCTTGTGCCCGAGCCTCAATCCGTTGCGGGGATGCCCATCACCGCAGCCTTTAGCTGCAATCCTTGTGCGAAATCCTGCACATTATGCAGCTCGCCGCGCATCGCCGCGGCGATGCCCTGGTAGAGTTCCGCGACATTGGCGGCCGGGCCCCGGCGGATGGCCTCGGGTATTGACCAGAGCGTATCCGGAACCTCGACCGGCAACAGTTCGCCGCCGCACTCCTGCGTGCCGCGGAGCGACGGTGGCATGATCTCGGGCACGGACGCGCCCTCCAGTCGAAGCGTGCCCCGCTCGCCCCAGACGGTGAGCGCGAAGGCATCCTTGCTGTGCACGCCACCCTGAATGTGCACCGAGACCGGCGCGCCGTTCGCGAGCCTGGCGTGCACCAGAAGCTGATCGGGCGACGTCTTCTCGACGATCTCGCCGGTGGCTGTATCGTGCCCGCGCGGATAGCGGTTGAGCATCATGCCGTGGACGATGTCGAACTGCCCGACGCAGGCCGCCACCATGTCGAGCGAGTGACCGCCGATGATCGAGGGCAATGTCGCACCGTTTCGCGCATCATACAGATAAGCGCCGCTGGGCGGGATCTCCGCGCCCCAGGCCCGGTTGGAGGAGACGAGATCCACCGACAGGACCTCACCGAGCCAGCCATCGCCGATGAGCGCCGCCGCACGGCGAAGCGGCGGCGACATGCGTCCCTGCAGTCCGACGAAATGAGGGACGCCTGCTTCCCGCGCCATCTCCAGCAGCGTGGCCGCTTCCTCGACCGAGCGGCCCAGCGGCCATTCGCATAGCACCGCCTTGCCCCCCCGGATTGCAGCGGAGACAGCAGGGAAATGCTCCGGCGCCCTGACGCTGACGACGACCAGATCGAGCGCATCGAGGCCGGCCAGATGCTCTGCATTGTCGAAGGCGTGGGCCGCGCCATAATGGTCGGCGGTCGCCCGCGCGCTCTCCATGCGCGTCGTGGAGACAGCCGCAAGTTCGAAATCCGCCAGCGCCGCCAGCGCCGGCAAGTGGGTCGCCGCCGCCCAGCCGCGTCCCATGCTCGCGCCAACCAGTCCTACTCTGATTCGGTCGGTCATGCGGCGTCCTCCCCCTCCGTGCGGCAGCCTTTGCGCCGCTCATAATCCGCATTGTCCGCGCCCGCCTTCCGGGCCTTTGCTTATTGAAGCGCTTCCGCCTCTTCGACCACCGGGCGGCTCTCGCGCGTGCCGCGCATGCGGCTGGTGGGGTCGTTGGGATCGGCGCTGATGACGACATAGTCTTCGCCGACCTCGACGAGCGTGCCGACGAAGGGGAAATCGCTGAGGCTGCCCGTCACCCGATAACTCACCGTGTCGCCGACCTTGAAGGTCGAGGGTTCGAAGTTGAACTCGAACGGACAGCTCCCGTCGCCCATACCCATCATGATCTGTCTCCTGATCGCATCAAGCCTTTGCACAAGATTACCATGCCTCCACTATTGTTAAAGGCCTGGCTGGGCGAGGAGCCCGTCGGCCACCTTCCGCTTCGCGCATGAAATAAGGAAACCAGCATGAGGTGGCGCTCCTTTGTAGGATGGTAGTGCCGTCTTAACGACGCCGCCGTTGCGGCTCGCCTCCGCGCCTTAGGGGGTCAGGTGCAGTTCCATCCAGATCGTCACGCTCATGCTTTCGGCTCTTTCGAGATGCTGGCCGGCTGTCCCGCTATGGCATTCAAAATGTCCGCCAGCTCACGCGGATGGGTGTAGAAGGGAGAATGGCCGCTATGAAGCTCGAAGGTGCGGACGCAGGGAGATATCTGCTCCATCTGCCGCTGAAATTCGAGCGGTATGGTGCGGTCCTCGCTGGTGAAGACATAGTAGCGCGGCACGCTGCCCCAACGTTCATGGGAGAGATGGACAGGCGCGGTCATCGCCCGAACCGGCTGGGGAACCAGCCGGGCGAAAGCGGCCTTCGCGTCCTCCCCCGAGCAATCGGAATAGAAGCCGGCCCGCGCGGGCCCTTCCTCCAGCATCACGCTGGCGCCGCCATCGACGGGGAAGAAGCCGTTGGCGATGATGTTGTCGTCGGCGACGGGCAGCGTGTCCCGCATGTCGGGCGATGGAAGCACCGCGGCCACATAGACAAGCGCGCGGACCCGCTGCGGCCGCGCTTCCGCGGCCGCCGAGATCGACCGCCCGCCCAGCGAGTGCCCGACCAATATGACAGGCTCCCCGGCCCTTTCGGCCGCCGCGACGGTCGCCGCCACATAGCTCTCGAATGTCACCCCGGCCGCCGGCATTCGCCGGTCGGCGCCGGGCAGGTCGATCGCTTCGACATCATGTCCCGCAGCGCGCAGCAGCGGCACGACGTGCTCCCAGCACCAGCCGCCGTGCAGTCCACCATGGATGAGGACGAATGCGGCCATATCGATGCCTACGCCGCCTGCTCGGGCGCCGCCCGTGCCGCGCAGACGAAGTCCTCGGGCCGCGGCGCGCGGGTCGCCTCCCAATAGGCAATCGTTGGGAACGGCCAGTTCTGGCTGACCCGCCCCTGATCGTTCTTGTACCAGCTCGACACCTGCGGGACGCCCCAGGCCATCATTGCATTGGCCTCGTCCACCCGGCGGTTATAGTCGTCATAGACGTCCTGCCGCACCTCGATCGCCGCGGCATCACGCAGCGCCGCGAGCTTCAGGCACTCGATCGCATATCCGACGGAGCATTCTGCGAAGAGGATGATGCTGCCGTTCACCACCAGATTGGTGTTGGGGCCATAGAAGATGAACATATTCGGGAAGTCGGGCACCACGGTCCCGAGATAGGCATGGGCATTGCCCTGCCACTTGTCCTGCAACTCCATTCCGCCGCGGCCGTAGACACGGTAGGACGACAGGAAGTCGCTGGCGCGAAAGCCCGTGCCGTAGATCAGCACGTCGGCCGGGTGCAGCACGCCGTCGTCGGTGACGATGCCCTCCGGCCTCACCTCCCTGATGTGGTCGGTGATGATGGAGACATTGTCCTGCCGTAGCGCCCTAATCCAGGTGCCGTTATCGCGCAGGCCGCGCTTCCCGCCCACCGGATAGTTCGGGATGACCTTGCCCTCGAGCTTGAGGTCCCCTTCGGCATGCATCCGGATCCACTGTTCCAGCACCCCGCGCATCTGGGCATTGACTGCGCTGATCGCTTCGGGTCCGCCCTTGTAATTGGGGTCGCCCTTCACGCCTTCGTGCATGCCTTCGACCGTGCGCCAATAGAGCCAGAAGCGGTACCAGTTGGCGTAGAAGGGGACATGGGCGAGTAGCCACTGCTGCGCCGTCGAGACGTCGTCATGATAGTGGGGCGTCGGCATCAGCCATGGTGGGTTACGCTGATAGACATCGAGCCGCGACACCCTGGGCTGGATTTCCGGCACGAACTGGAAGGCGCTGGCGCCCGTGCCGATCACCCCGACCCGCTTGCCGGCGAGGTCCACGTCATGCCGCCAGCGCGCCGAATGGAAGGCAGGCCCGGCGAAGCTCTCGAGCCCCGGAATAGCGGGGTAGCGCGGCGTGTTGAGCTGCCCTACCGCGCTGAACAGCGCGTCGCCCGACACGCTGTGCTCGGATCCGCGGTCGTCGCGATAACGCACCGTCCAGCGACCCGCGGCCTCATCGTAGCGCGCTTCCTCGACCACGGAATTGAAGCGGATGTGCCGACGCAGGTCGTATTTTTCCACGAGCCGCTGGAAATAGGCAAGCAGCTTGTCCTGCGTGGAGAAATGCTGTGGCCAAAGCGGATTGGGCTCGAACGAATAGGAATAGAGCTGGTTGTCGGAGTCGACTCGGCATCCAGGATAGGTGTTCTCGTACCAGGTGCCACCGACCTCCGGATTCTTCTCCAATATTGTGAAGGCGATCCCCGCCTGCTGCAGGCGGATGGCGGAGAGCAGTCCCGACATGCCGGCGCCGATGATGACGACATGCATGCGCGCCGCCGCGGCCTTGAGCTTGGGGGCGCTCCAATCCGGCTTGCGAAAGTCGCCGACGCCGATCTCCTCCTCCAGGAACGGGATGTAGCTGTCATCCACGCCGTCGCCGATCAGGTAGCGGATCATCCGCTCCAGCGTCTCCATGCCGAACTCGGGCAGGTCCGGTTTGCCCGCGTCCAGCCAAGCGCGCAGCTTCTCGCCGGCCAGACGGCGGATTTCCGCTTCTTCGTCGGGGGGCAAGCGCCGCTCTTCGGAGATGGTGGTGGCGACCTGAGGGCGCCGTTCTGGCGTCAGCAGCGAGAAGTCACCGGTCAGGTGCACGAGCGACATCAGCAACGAGGGGATATGCGCTTCCGCTATCGCCTCGTCGATCTGCGCGTCCCTGCCCCTCATGACACCTCCCCAACTGTGATCCCGGCTTCATCGCCGGCTGATAATGGCACCACCTCCGCGGAGGGAAGGTCCATCTCGCGAGCGGTCTGAAGGGGAACGTCCGCGAGCCGGGGTGCGCCGGCCGCGGCAGCTATCTTGATCAGGCGCCTTGCGTCTTCATGAAGCATATCCTCACTCGTGACTCCGCGCGCCGTTCTTCGGCTGCTTATTCCGGAAAAGCTATATATCATTAGACTGCACGTCAACTCATCACTTTCGAGCAGCTCGATCAGAACTCGGTCAGATTCATTCAAGGGGTAAACGCCAACTCGTTCCAACGCCGACGTGGGAAGCAAGAGCATCGGCATCTTTGGCCAGGGCACATTCCGGTTCACCGCCCAACGGAGCGCCACTGGTGGCCCGCGCTGGCTCCAGGCGCGCCGAACGCGCGCTTGCGCCATGCGATGGTGCGACGCGGGATTGTGGGTTGGCCCCCATGTGGTTGACGCTGGCCCGGCTGCAGGAGGCGGTGCCGCAACCCATAGCCGACGCGTTCTGGAAACATTGCCACAAGGCTGTAGCTCAAAATTCACAGCCCGGTGATTTCTGTATAGGTTGCTTGCATGTCTAGCGATTACGTCAAAGCCCTTCTCTCCTGCCAAGTGCTGAAGCCGTGGCACGGAGTCTTATTGCGGCTTGGGGCCCGTCGCTGCCCGTGCCTGATAGCGAATATAGTGGCGTAACGCTTCCAGATCCTGCGGCGAAAGAGTGCCGAACTTGGGCATGCCTTGCCGCACCAGCATGCCCTCCGCCACCACTTGGCGGAAGGTCGTGTCGTCAACCGGCACGCCCGAGCGGCGCAGGTCCGGCGCTGCGCCGCCGGCCACCGCGCCCGGGCCGTGGCAGGTGCTGCAGTGGACCGGGTACAGGTCCGCGCCCAAGTCGACCAGCTTCTCGTCAATGACGAAGTCTGGGTCGTCGACGAGTGGCAGCATCTCCTGCTTGGGCGCGGGAGGAAGCTTCGCCGTGCCGCCCAGAACGAAGGTCAGCACACGGCGCTTCTGATCGCGATAATTCCAGATATGGTCGGCTCCGAGCAACCCACCCAGGGCACCGGACGTGCCGCCCACGCCCGCGATTACGGTCACATATTGCACGCCCTTAACCGTGTAGGTGATGGGCTGGCCTGAAATGCCGTTCTGCGCGTCGAACGACCAGAGCGCCTTGCCGTCCTTCGCATTGTAGGCGACGAACTGCCCGCCCAGATTGCCCTCGAAGACCAGGTTACCCGCGGTGCTCGCCACGCCGCCGTTGAGTGCGCCGGGCAGCGGCACCGACCAGACCTTCTTCTGCGCCACCGGGTCCCAAGCGAGCAGCGACGCGATCTTCCCGTTGCCACTGCCGGGCGACATGCCCTTCATCGCCATCGGCTTGTAGCCGGCGTCCTGACCGAAGCCGTGCCGCTGCCATTTCGCCGGATCGATGCCACGCGGGTCGTGCAGGCCGGGAATGTTCTGCACCGGCAGGTAGACGAGACCGGTCTTCGGGCTGAAGGATTGCGCATGCCAGTTATGACCGCCAGCGGGGCTGGGAAAGACCATGATCGGCTTGTCCTTGGCCCGTGCCTCGGGGTTCTCGATCGGGCGGCCGGTCTTCGGGTCCACACCGCTCGCCCACGTCACCTTGACGAAGGGCTTGGCCGAGATCAATTTGCCGGTGTCGCGATCGATCACGTAGAAGAAGCCGTTCTTCGGCGCGTGCAGGATGACGCGCCGTTTCTTGCCGTCGATGTCCAGCGTCGCCAGCGACATGTCCTGCGCGCTGTTATAGTCCCAGCTTTCGCCCGGCGTGGTCTGGTAGTGCCAGATATATTTGCCGGTCTTGGCGTCCAGCGCGATGATCGAGCAGAGGAAAAGATTGTCGCCACCGCCGGGGCTGCGCACATTCCGGTTCCACGGCGCGCCATTGCCAGTGCCAATATAGATGCGGTCCAGTTCCCGGTCATAGGTCATGGCGTTCCACGCCGTACCGCCCCCGCCATATTTCCACCACTCGCCGGTCCAGGTATTCGTGACCTTCGCCAGCGCCTCGTCGGACGCGGCGCCGTCCGGCCCTTTCTTCGGATCACCCGGCACGGTGTAGAAGCGCCAGCGCTGCGCGCCGGTGCGCGCGTCATAAGCGGTCACATAGCCGCGCACATTGGCGAAGTCTGCGCCGCCATGGCCGATAATGACCATGTCCTTGAACACGCGTGGCGCGCCGGTGATGTAGCGGCCGTCTTCCGGCCCCTCGGTCGTCTGCACCGACCAGAGCTCTTTGCCCGTCTTGCCGTCGATCGCGATCAGCCGGCCATCCTGCGTGCCGGTGTAAATATTGCCCCCCCAATAGGCGATGCCGCGAATGCCCCAGGCCGCTTGCAACTTTTCGCCCGCGACGTCCGTGACGTGGGGGTCGAAGGTCCACAGCGTCTTGCCCGTCTCTGCATCCACGGCATAGACGATCGAATAGCCGATGCCGAAATAGAGGATGCCGTCGACCGCCAGCGGCGCGCCGACGACGCTGGGCATGGGCGGCAGGTCAATCGACCATTTAAGCCCGAGATCCTTCACGTTGCTGTCGTTGATCTGGTCGAGCGGGCTGTAGTGGGTCTCGTCGAAAGTGCGGCCGTAGCCCGCCCAGTTCGCTCCGTCCGCCGTGTTACCCAGCATTTTGATCGTCAGCGCGTCCGGCCCTCCGCCCTGTGCCGCGCCGCCGCCCGGCGCGCTTCCACTACAGCCCGCAAGCAGCGCAAACGCGGCGGCGATGGAGGTCGTGGAAAGGACGCGGCGGACCCTCCGGTCGAACTGCATTAGCATGCGGCCGCTCTCTCCCATATTGGCTGAAGCCACGTCTATACAGCTATCTCAATCAACGCAATCGCTCAGCCGGCTTCCTCGAGGAAGCCGTAATGATCGCGAAACTGCTCAATCGTCAGATCAGCGCGCCGCCGGACCAGCAGGATCGTCTTGATCATCCCTGCCCCTCCCCCGTTTACAGCGCCAAGGCAGATGTCCCGCAAGGTGCGTTAAAGGGTCAGCAGACGGGCACCGCATGAGCTTGTCAAACGGGCCCGCAGATACAGCGCGGCGACTGAGGCCGCCGCGCTCCTGTTGCTGTTAATCGGCTGTGATCGCGTAAATTGAGCCGTATGGGTGGTGATATTCGCCGGTCGAATAGCTCTTGCCCATGAGCTGCGGATCGCACAGCTGCTCCCCAACAGGCACGATCTCACGCGCGCCGTAGCCGGCTTCCTTGACGTCCATTCTGAACGCCCGCTCCGCCATAGTTGACAACGTCGCTCATCAATTCGTTTTCCTGTCGTGAACTCGTTTGCACGCTGGAAGCACCGGCGGCCGTTGTTTGCTGGAAAAACAGCATGCCGCTCAATCCTGCCGAATCTGCCTCGGGGCGCCAAATATCGCTGTCTCTATTCGCTTCGTCGAGCAGGGATGCTCCTGCTGCCCCCCTTGCCTTTCGCTAGGACGCCGCAGATGCCGAGGCCCCGAACCCATAAGACAGCGCAGGACGACTCGAGGCAATAGAGTTCACTTTTTCCTTGATCGGCATCCCGATGCGCGACATGCATGCCGAAGACAAGCTGGGAAGCGGAATGGAAAAATTGCTCATAAAGGCGCGGGGCGCGACCATCGCCGGCGACATCGAGCGGCGTCCCGGCGCGCCCCTCGTGATCTTCTCGCATGGCGGCGGGCAGACGCGGCATAGCTGGCGCGGCGCGGTGGAAGCGATGTGGGCAAAGGGCTTCGAGGCGATCTCGCTCGACCTGCGCGGACACGGCGAGAGCAGTTGGCCGGACGAGTCGCATTATGCGCTCGAACTGTTCGCCGAGGATCTCAATCTTGTCGCCCGCACCTTTGGCGAGGGCCGGCCCATCGGCGTTGTCGGCGCGTCCTTTGGCGGCATGATGTCGCTGCTTGCGGCGGCGGTGCCCGACTCCCCCATCGGCGCAGTCGCCATGGTCGACGTCGTCCCGCGCGTCGAGCAGAGCGGCGCGATGCGCATTCGCGGCTTCATGCTGGCCCATGCCGAGGGCTTCTCCTCGCTCGAGGAAGCCGCCGCTGCCATCGCCGAGTATCGCGGTGAGCCTGTGCCGCGCAGCACGGCGGGCCTGGAGAAGAATCTGCGGCGTCGCGAAGACGGTCGCTGGTATTGGCACTGGGACCCCAAATTCCTGTCGAGCATTCCGCGCGGCGAGGAGCGACTCATCGAGCTGGAGCAGGCAGCCGCGTCCTACAAGGGGCCCCTACTGCTGGTCCATGGTCTCAAGAGCGACGTTGTGGGCGAAGCAGGCGTCCAGGCGTTGAAGGAATTGGCGCCGCAACTTGAGTATGTGGACGTTGCCCATGTCGGACATATGGTCGTCAGTGATCGCAACGATGCTTTCATAGATGCGGTCGCCGATTTCCTGTCCAGAAATTTCGCGGTCGCAGCCGGAGGTCAGGCATGAGCGGCACGGAAAAGGCTCCTTGGTTCGAGGAGGCAGCCGGCCACCGGCTCGGGCAATGGCTTGCCGGCCGCTTCCCGGATGTCGCCGCAGGGCAGGCCAATCTGGCGCCGCTGGCCGGTGGCACCAGCGGATCGGTGATGCTGGTCACTGCCGGCGACTGGCGCGCCGTGCTGCGGACCGTCGCGTGGCCGGCGCGGCCCGACAGCCTCAATGCCCTGCGGCGCGAGGCGCGCGTGCTGGAGGCGCTGAAAGGGTCGGCCGTGCCGCACCCCGCCTTCCTTGCCTATTGCGACGATGAAGGCGTGATCGGCGCGCCCTTCTGCCTCACTGGCTTCGTCGACGGCTGGATGGGATCGGGCAACCCGCCCGCCGGTCAGGGCTGGACCGAGGCGGAACGGCACAAGACTGCCTATGCCATGATCGAAGGGCTCGCCGCCCTATCGAAGGTGGATGTCGCGGCGGTCGGCCTCACCGACTTCGGCAGGCCCGACAATTTCTTGGAACGGCAGGTCGACCGCTGGCAGGCGCAGATGGAAAAGCATCGCGCCCACCCCGATTATGGTGACCGGCAGCTGCCCGGCTGGAACGAGCTGGCGCAATGGCTGCGCGACAGTCGGCCGGAAACCCAGCGCATCACCATCATCCATGGCGATCTCAGCTTCTCCAATGTGATGTTCGCCAACGACCTGCCGCCGCGCCTCGCCGCGATGATTGACTGGGAAATCGCGACGATCGGCGATCCGCTGCTCGATCTCGGCCGCGCGCTTTATCCCTTCCCATCGGAAAGTGGCGTGCCGGGCTATAGCCTCGCCGTCGATCTTTCAGCTTATCCAACCCGCGAAAGCCTGGCGCGGCGTTATGCGGAATTAAGCGGACTCAATGTGCAGAACCTGCGCTATTATATGGCACTGTCCATGTTCAAGCTCGCGGCCCTCATCGAATTCAACCACGTCAAGAGCCTGCGCGAAGCGCCCGGCTCCATGTCACACCGCCTGTCCGCCTTCATCCCGCGCCTCATCCAAGGCGCGCTGGAAATCACGCGGCAGGCATAAGGCCCTTTCCAAGGAGTAACCGAATGATTGATTTCTCGCTCGAACCGGAGTTTGAGGAAACGCTCGAGTGGATCAGGACCTTCGTCAAGAACGAGGTCGAGCAACTCGACGTGGTGCACGGCTACAGCACCAACGCCCCCTATGTGACGACTAATACCGGATCGATGAAACTGCTCAAGATGCTGCAGCAGAAGGTCCGCGACAAAGGCATTTGGGCGCCGCATCTGACGCCGGAGATGGGCGGCCAAGGCTTCGGCCAGGCCAAGCTGTGCTACATTAACGAGATTCTGGGCCGCTCCAATTGGGCGCCGCGCGTATTCGGCGCCAACGCGCCCGACAGCGGCAATGGCGAGATCCTTGCCCATTTCGGCACGCCCGAGCAGAAGGAGCGGTTCCTGAAACCCCTCCTCAATGGGGAGATCATCAGCTGCTATTCGATGACCGAGCCCGATGGGGGTTCCGACCCGACCAATTTTAAGACGCGCGCGGTGCGCGACGGCGACGACTGGGTCATCGATGGCTATAAGTGGTTCTCGTCCAACGCCCGCTACGCCAGCTTCCTGATCGTTCCAGTCATCACCGATCCTGATGCCGAGCCGCACAAGCGCATGACCATGTTCCTAGTCCCCGGCGACACGCCCGGCATCGACTTCGTGCGTAATGTCGGGCTGTGGGGCGAAACGGGCGACATGTGCACCCATGGCTATATCCACTATAACAATGTCCGCGTGCCCAACAGCTGCGTGCTGGGCAATCCAGGCGAGGGCTTCAAGGTCGCCCAGTCGCGTCTGGGTGGCGGCCGCATCCACCATGCGATGCGCACAGTCGGTCTCTGTCAGAAGGCGCTAGAAATGGCGTGCGAACGCGCTGTTAGCCGCGAGGTGAAGGAAGGCCGGCTCGCGGATCTCGGCGTCGTGCGCGACCAGATCGGCGGCTGGTGGGCCGAGCTGCAGCAGTTCCGCCTGCTCGTGCTGCATACCGCGTGGCTCTACGATCAGGGGCCGGCCAAGCAGCGCGAGGCCTATATCCAAACCGCTGCGGTCAAGGTGAAGACCGCTGAAGTGTGTGAGAAGATCATCTGGGGCGTCGCGCACCTCCATGGTTCGTGGGGCGCGTCGAACGAGACGCGCTTCGGCCCGATGATCGGCGCGGCCTTCCGCATGGGCATCGTCGACGGCCCGACCGAGGTGCACCGCGCCGTTCTCGGCAAGCAGATCCTCAAGCGCGTCCAGCCTGTCGAAGGCCTGCTGCCGTCGGATCACGTGCCGACGCTGCTCAAGGCGGCATATGAGAAGTACGGCGAATATTTCGCCGAAGATCCACAACGCTGAAGATGAGGAAAGGGCGGACCGCAAGGTCCGCCCCTTCTGTATTGGGCCTGTAAAGCCGTGGTTCAGCGCAGCGATAGCCCGCCGTCGACGCTCAGGCTCGCGCCCCAGATCGCAAGCGCATCGAGGCATTCGATGCCGTCGTGCGAGACGCGTAGCGGGTTCACTTCAAGCGAGGCGAGGTCAGGCCCTAATGCGAGCGCGGCATCGCCGATCGCCGCGATGACTTCGGCAAGCCTGCCCCGATTGACCGGCGGCTGGCCCCGATAGCCATCGAACAGCTTGCTGACCTTCAGGCGGCGTAGCATCTTCTCGACCTTATGCGGGGTGACAGGGAGCAGGCTGAGGTCGGCGTCGGCCATCAGCTCGACCCAGACGCCGCCCATGCCAACGGCGAGCACCAGGCCCCAGGCCGGGTCGCGCGCGACGCCGACGATCAGCTCCATCCCTCCTTTGCGCATCGGGGACACTATGAGGCCCTCGATCTTCGCATCGGGCTTCTTTTCCGCAACGCGGGCCAACATAGCGCGATACTCCCGGGCGGCGGCCTCCGCGCCTGCGATGTTCAGCGCAACGCCCCCGACTTCCGTCTTGTGCGCGATGTCGGTGGAGAGAATCTTGAGCACAGCTGGCTCGCCGAGTTCGGCGGCAATGGCAGCAGCTTCCTGTGCCGAGCGAGCGATCTTCGCTGGGATCACCGGCACGCCGCGTGAGGCAAGGAAATCGAGCGTCTCGCGCTCATTGGAGGGCTTGTCCTGATGCGGGACCACCGGCGCAGGGGCTGCATCCTCCAATCCTTCCCGCGCCGCGGCGGACCAGCGGAAGGCGCCGCCCACCGCCGCCATGGCATGGCCCAGGCCCGCGCAAGACAGTGGCATGGCCGTCTCGTGCAGGGTCTCGCGTGCATAATCGCTGACCGTCAGGTAGCTTTGCGGCAACAGAAAGCCCGGCACACCGCCACGTTCGATGCCCGAAGCAAGATGCCGTACCACGACACGGCCGAGAACGTCGCTCTCGGGCTTCATCGCCAGGTCGAAGCAGGCGGCGACGAGCGCGACGTTCTCGTCCTGCCCGACGATGGCAACTGAATCCTCGAAGGCCTGCAGATTGCCGAGCACGCCGCCCGTTACGTCGAGCGGATTCTGGATGGTCGCATAATCGGGTAGGATTTCCTTGAGCTTCCGGCTCGTTTCCGGCGAGAAGCTGGCGAAGGGAACGCCGTTCGCCTCGCCGAGGTCGGCGATCATCTCGCAGGCGCCGCCCGAAAGCGAGGAGACGCCGAACCCTCCGTCGCCCAGCACTCCGGTATAGGCGAGCAAGTTGGATGTCTGCAGCAGCTGCTCGATTGTATCGACCCGAATGATGCCGAGGTCACGGCAAATCGCGTCGAACACCTTGTTGTCGCCCACCAGGGCGCCGGTATGCGCCTGCGCGACCTTGGCGGCGAGTTCCCCGACGCCGACCTTCAGCATCACGATGGGCTTCTTCACCTCGAGCGCGCGCCGGGCAGCGGCCAGGAAAGCCTCGGGCCGGCGCGCCGATTCGGCGAACAGGGCGATCGCCCGCGCCGCCGGGTCGTCGATCAGGAACTCGATCGCATCCGCCATGTCCACTTGGGCTTCGTTGCCGACAGCGATCACATGGGTGAGCGAGACGTTGGTGGCGTGCGCGGTGTTGGCGATGACCCCGCCGGTGGCGCCGCTCTGGCTGACGACGCCGACGCGCGGATCGGGAAGCAGGGGCAGCGTCGCACTGAGGGCGGAGAGCGCAACTCCATCGACGAAATTCAGGAAACCGAGGCTGTTCGGGCCCATGAGGTCGATGCCCAGAGAGCGAGCCTTGCCGAACAGATAGTCCTGAAGGCGGGCGCCTTCGGAACCGACCTCTGCAAAGCCGGAGGTGACCACGACGCCCTTGAAGATGCCGGCAGCGGCCATGTCCTCCAGCGTCTCTTCCATCGCGGCGGCCGGGACCATGACGAATGCGCTGTCCACCGGCATGGCTATATCGCGCGCGCTGACGACGCTTTGCCGCCCCAGAACCATTTCCCCGCGCTTGTTGACGAGGTGGATGGCGCCCTCGAACTTGAGCGCCTCCAATGTGCGGAGGACAAGGCCGGCCCAGGGATTTTTTTCCGACGCCCCGATTATAGCGACAGACCGTGGCGCAAACAAACTGCGCAAGGAACCCGATATCGACCCTCTTCCCATGTTGGCTAGACTCTTAGTATAGTTTATTGATCGATCCAAGAATACAAATTGTGAGAATTATTCCTGTCCGTAAATTGCGCTTGCGATATGATCGCTGACGGTCGGAGCTGAGATCACGCGCTGCTCCGACAGCCGCTCGATGTCCTCGGAGCCGTAGCCCAGCTCCTCGAGCAGTTCTCGATTGTGCTCGCCAAGCTCGGGGGCGTGCGCAAAGGCGGGGGACGCCGTGCCGTTCACGATCGCGGGCTGGCCAACGTAGGTGAACGGCTTACCGTCCGCCTCGCCCTCCACGAACATCGGCCGGCTGGCGATCTGCGGATCCGCGCGCACCTCGTCTATGCCGTCATTGATGGGGCCGATGGGGAGGCGGTGTTCGGTGGCCATCGCCAGCCAGTCGGCCCGGTCGCGGGTCGAGAGGATCGCCTGAATCTCCCTGCGCAGCGGCTCTCCCCGCTCCTCGTCCTTGAGGTCCGGGCGACCGACGAGGTCGCAGAAAAGGTGCCAGAACTTGCGCTCCTCGGGGCAGAACAGGAGATATTTGCCGTCGCGCGCCTCATAGGCCTGATAGCGGGCCACAGGACGAAGATTGTCAGGGTTCTGCCACCAGCCGCGGCGCGAGGGCCGGTTGATCTGCGCCGTCGCCGCGATCCACGCACTCGCGACCACCGCATGCGCCGAGGAAAGGTCGATGAAGCAGCCTTCCCCGGTCCGCTCGCGATGTGCGAGGCCCGCGGCGATGTGGAAGGCGGCATAGATCGCGCCCATCGACGTGCCCTCGCCTGCGGACACCATCGTGTTGGTGCGGCGCAGATAGACATCGTTCGGAACCACGAGCCCGTCCTCGCCCGTTTTCATCGGGATGGCGCCCGCCATCGCATCCATCATCTGACCGTGCGAGGGAACCTCCCGAAACGGCCCCGTCGCCCCGAATCCGGTATTCTGGCAGTAGACGATGTCGGGCTTGAGCGCTTTGAGCTGCTGGTAGCCAAGACCCAGCTTGTCGTTGCGGTCGGCCACGGCGTTGGTGAGGAAGGCGTCGGCAGTCGCGAGCAGTCGTTGGAACACCTCGCGGCCGGCCTCCTGCTTCATGTCGAGTGCGAGGCTGCGCTTGCCCTTGCTGGCCTGCAGGTGGATGTGCCGCGTCTCGGGCAGGCGGAGATAGTCGCCGAGAAACGGGCTTTCGATTTTGATCACGTCCGCGCCCAGATCGACGAGCATCATGCCGGTCGCCGCCCCGTTGAGAAGCATGGACGATTCGATGATCCTGTAGCCCGAAAGCAGCATCGTCAGCCTTTCCTATGCCGCACCCGCGACGAGTTGGGTTTACGGGCGCAGCAAGCCCCTTCGCCGGCCCCACCACCTTCTAGCCGCGGGCATAGTTTTAGGTATCTCTATTGATTTTGTCCAATGAATTGGGGAAGGGAGGTCCATCAATCTGGAAGGAGCAGAACAATGGCGATCTTGGAGGGCAAGACGATCCTCGTAACCGGCGCAGGACGCGGCATTGGTCGCGAATGTGCGCTGCTGGCAGCAAAGCATGGCGCCAAGGTGCTGGTCAACGATCTGGGCGGCGGCATGTCGAGCGCAGACGAGGGCTCGATCGGCCCAGCCGAGGAGGTGGTGAGCGAAATCCGCGCCGCCGGCGGCACCGCGGTAGCCAATGGCGGCAACGTCGCGAACATCGCCGACGTGCGGCAGATGGTCGAGCAAGCGAAGGACGAGCTTGGTGGTCTCCACTCGATCATCAACCCGGCCGGCATCCTGCGCGACGTGATCTTCCACAAGATGGAGGAAAAGGATTGGGACGACGTCATCGCGGTCCATCTGCGCGGCTCGTTCAACGTCGTTCGCACCACCATCGAGCATTTCCGCGAGCAGCGCGAAGGCAGTTATGTGCTGTTCGGCTCGACGTCCGGCCTCATCGGCAGCCCCGGCCAGGCCAATTATGCTGCCGCCAAGATGGGCATCGCCGGTCTGTCGCGCATCATCGCGATAGAGGGCCAATCGCGCTCGATCCGCAGCAACGTGCTGGCGCCCTTCGCCTGGACCCGGATGCTCGACAGCGTCGTGCCGCAGAATGAGGAGCAGGCCGCCCGCCTCGACCGCATGAAGAAGACCATGCGCGCCGATCAGGTCGCGCAGTTCGCGGTCGCGCTGTGCGCGCCGAGCGCCGACATTTCGGGCCAGATCTTCGCGGTGCGCGGCGACGAGGTGCTGCTGTTCAGCCAGCCCCGCCCCGTCCGCTCAGTCTCACGCGTGGGCGGATGGGATCTCGAAACCATGCTTGAGTCGGGTTTGCCGTCGCTCAAGCCGTCGTTAGTTGACCTCGGCGTCGCGTCGAGCGTCTTCCCTTACGATCCGATCGGCTGAAGCCGGCTGCGCCTCTGCGCGCCCGGCCCGGCATGGAAGGCGCGCCGCTCCTCGCGGCGCCTTCTTTTCGGAGCGGTGTCAGCCGGCGCTAACGCGGATCACGACCTTGCCGATCGCATCTTGCTGCTGCATCGCGGCGAAGGCCGAGCGCCAGTCGTTGAAGGCGAAGGAGGCGTGAACGTGCGGGCGAATCGCCCGATCTTCAGCCAGGCGCTTCAGTTCCTCGCTTATCTTGCGGCGACGCTCCGGGAAGCGCCGACCATATTCGCCCGCGCGCACGCCGACCACCGAAAAGCATTTGATCATGGTAAGGTTGGTCGGCAGGCTGGTAATGCGGTTGCCGACGAAACCGACCACGAGGATACGCCCGCAGAAGTTGATGCAGCGCACGCTCTCATCGAAGACGTCGCCGTTGACGGGATCGAAGATCACGTCCGCGCCAACGCCGCCGGTCGCTTCCTTCACCTTCTCACGGAAGCCGTCCCGGCCGTTGATGAGCAGGCTCGGGGCATAAAGCTCGCCGACCTTCTGCAGCTTGTGGTCCTCGATGCCGGTCGCGATCACCTTCGCGCCGAGTGCCCGTGCGAGGTCGGTCGCGGCAAGCCCCATGCCGCCTGCCGCGCCGTGGATCAGCGCCGTCTCGCCGGGCTGCAGCCGGGCGCGCTCGACGAGGGCTACATAAGCAGTGAGATAGGCGGCGCCGAAAGCCGCGGCCTCGTCATGGGAAAGACCGCTCGGCATGGGGTCGACCGTCGCCTCTGGCAGCACGCAATAGTCGGCGAAGGCACCGACGCCGATGCCTGTGACCCGATCACCCACCTTGACCCGGCTGACGCCCTCACCCACCGCCGCGACCTCGCCCGAGCAGTCGCCCCCTAGGGTAAAGGGCATGTCGGGCTTCATCTGGTACTGGCCTCGCGTCATCAGAAGGTCAGGAAAGTTGAGGCTGGCGGAAAAGACGCGGATCAGCACCTGCCCCGCCCCGGGCTCCGGCACCGCCACTTCGTTCATTGCCACGCCGGACAGATCGTCCGACAGACTGTTTACCTGCAGAGCCTTCATCGCATCCCTTCTTTCTGTGCTTCCTACGCGCTTCCCGTATCCGAAGCTATTGACCTCTATTCAGATACCTTTATCGTACCCGCGCCAAGGTGCAATGGCCAGATTTTCCAGCGGCCAGATTCGATCGGGATGACTGATAAACATGCGTTGCTATGATTTGACCGACCCGGAAAGCCGTGTCGTAGGGAAAGTGCTGCGGGATCAAGCGGCGCACATTGGGGATATTGTCTGGCTGCATTCGGACGACCGCAAGGTTACGTTTGCACGGGCCGAAGCCATCGTGAACCAATATGCGCGCGGGCTGATCGCGGCCGGCGTCGAAAGGGGCGAGTCGGTCGCCATGCTGGTCGATCCGTCAATCGACTCCATGCTGCTGGCAATGGCCGTGGCGCGCGCGGGTGCGCTGTTCACGACGATCAACACCGATTTCCATACCGGCTTTCTGGAGGAGGCGCTCGCCCAGGCGCAGTCCAAGCTCCTGATCGTCGACCCGGAATATCTACCGCGGCTGGACAAGCTACCTTCGCTCGCCGGCATCAGGACGGTCTTCACCATCGGCGAAGCGCCCGCAATCAAGGCGATCGCTCATGGCGATGTCGGCCAGTGGCTTTCGCTGAGCGACGAGCCGGTCGAGGAGCGGTCGGGCTGGCTCGACCCCGTGCAGTGCTGGTGGTCATCGGGGACGACCGGCAAGCCCAAAGGCATCCTCCACAGCCACTCGTCGGTGCTCGTGCAATGCACCGCCTACAACCGCGAATATCTCGAAGGCGAAGTGCTCTATACCTGCACGCCCCTCTATCTGGGCAGCGCTTGGTCGGGCTCGCTCTGGACCTCGCTCCTTTACGGCGTGACGGCGGCGATCGATGCGCGCTTTTCGGTCAGCCGCTTCTGGGACCGCATCCGCCACTACAAGGCGACCCAGGCCTTCACGCTCGGCGCGATGCACATCCTGCTGTGGAAGGCGCCGCCCTCCCCGCGCGACACCGACCATACGCTGCGCCGCTTTGTCGCCATTCCGATGCCGAGCGACCTGATCCCCAAGTTCAAGAAGCGCTTCGGCATTGCCGCCATGTCGCAGGGCTATGGCACCAGCGAGACGTTCCGCGTCTTCGACGCGCCCGACGACGACAGCGACAAGACCGGCGCGCTGATCGGCACGCCGGTGCCGCGCTATGAGGTGGCACTCCTCGACCCCAACGACCTGCCCGTTCCGGTCGGCACTGGCGGCGAGATCTGCGTGCGCCCGCGTGAACCCGGCCACCTCTTCCTCGGCTATTTCGGCGATCCGCAGCGCACGCTCGATGCCTGGACGAGCCTGTGGCACCACACCGGCGACATGGCGGTGCAAAAGGAAGATGGCCTTTATTACTTCGCGGATCGCAAGAAGGATTATATCCGCTACAAGGGCCGCAGCTTGTCGATGTTCGAGATCGAGCAGGTCGTTGACAAGCATGAGGAAGTGGCGGACGTTGCCGCCTATGGCATCCAGTCCGAGGAACTGGAGTCAGAGGCGGAATTGATGATCGCCGTGGTCCGCCGTCCCGGCGCGAGCGTGACCGCCAAGGAGCTGGCGCGCTTCATCAACGACGAAGCGCCCTATTTCTACGTGCCGCGCTTCATCCGCTTCATCGACGAGCTGCCGCGCAACGCGCATGGCCGCATCCAGAAGAACGAATTGCGCGACGAGGGCGTGACGGCGGATACTTGGGACCGCGAATCGACCGACTTCGTCATCACCCGCGGTTGAGTGGAGCAGCCGCAATGGACCATGAACTCGTACGGAACTTCGCTTCCGAAATCGTGACGCAGACCTATGGCGAGAAAGACGCCATGCTCTATGCTCTGAGCGTGGGCGCCGGCGCCGATCCCGCCGACCGCGCCTTCGTCTATGAAAGGGGGCTGAAGGCGCTGCCGACCTTCGCAGTGACGCTCGGACGCGAAAAGCCCTGGCTGACCGACGCCAAATATGGCCTCAACATCGTTAAAATGCTGGCCGCCGAACAGAGTACGGAAATCCATCGTCCTCTGGAGGCAGCCGCGACGATCAAGAGCCAGATGACGGTCGAAATGCTGCACGACAAGGGCGAGGGTCGCGGCGCGCTGATGACCATGAAGCGCGCCTTGGCCGACGCGGAGACCGGCGAGCCGATCGCGGACGTGCGCATCACGGTGTTGCTGCGCGGCGACGGCGGCTATGGCGGTCCCTCGGACCCGGCGCCCGCGCCGCATATCCTGCCCGACCGCGCTCCCGATGTCATCGACGCCTATCAGACCTCGCCCGACCAGGCGGCGCTCTATCGCCTGGCCTCGGGCGACTATAACCCGATCCATATCGACGAGAGCGTGTCGAGCGCGGCGGGCCTGACCAGCCCGATCCTGCATGGTTTGTGCAGCTACGGCATCGCCTGCCGCCATGTGCTGGGCGCAGTGGTCGACAATGATCCCGCCGCGATCCAGCGCTTCGACGCGCGCTTCACCAGCCCGGTCTACCCCGGTGATCTGATCGTGACGGAAATCTGGAAAAGCGAAGGCCACGCCTCTTTCCGCTGCCGCGTGCCCAAGCGCAACGCGATCGTGCTCAACAACGGCTACGCCAAGCTGCGCTGATCCGGTTCGGAGCAGGACATGACAAAGGCCGGGGCGCGTCGCTCTCCGGCCTTTTTCGTGGGTGGGCTGCAGCCAAGCGCCCGGTCACCATTGCAGCGGCAGATAATCCACGCCGAACACCGACCCGCCATAGGTTACGGCCTTGTCGCCATCCGCGATGCGGAAGGGCGGCAGATTGTCGAGCCAGGCGTCGAGCACGATCTTCAGCTCGCGCCGCGCAAGATGCGAGCCCAGGCAATTATGCGCGCCTGATCCGAAGGCGATGTGCCGCATCACGTCGCGCCGTTCGAAGTCGATCTTGGTCGGATCTTCGAACTGGTTGGGGTCGCGGTTGCCGAACATGGTGGGCAGCGACACATAGTCGCCTTTACGCATCTGCACGCCGTGAAATTCGGTGTCCTGCGTCACGAAACGGCCCGACACCACCATCGAGTTGGCGCGCAGCATCTCTTCCATCGCCTTGGGGCGCAGGTCCGGATTGACGCGCAGCTCTTCTTGACGATCCGCGTTTTCCGCGAGGAACTTGAAGAGGAAGCCAAGCCCCGCCGCGACCGTGTCCAGCCCCGCGCCATAAAGCACATACGCCATGCCGAGCTGTTCGGCGTCGTTCAGCGCCCGTCCTTCGCATTCCGAATTGGCGATATAGCTGACGACATCGTCCTTCGGCTCGGCCTTCCGGGCCTTCAGCGTATCGACCAGATAATCCTTGATCGCCCGCGCCGCCTTCGCCCGGTCCTCCATCACCGTGCCGTGCAGCAGCTGCTTTTCCCATTCGAGGAACAGCGGCGCATCCGCCAGCGGCAGGCCCATCAGCCGCAGGAACACGGTGGTCGGCACTGGCAGCGCGACCTTCTCCTGGAAATCGCATTGGCCCAGCGGCTTTACCTTCGCCACCAGATCGGCGACGAACGCGGTGATGCCTTCCTCCAGCATGGTCATCCGGCTGGGCGAGAAGACCTTGTTCAGGAACATGCGATAGGGGCGATGCAGCGGCGGATCAACCTCCAGCGGCAGCATCGGCCAATCCTCGCCCAGCAGCTGGGAGAAGCCCGAATAGCGGTCGCTCGAAAAGATTTCCGGCGTCTGGAATGCTTCCACGATCAGCGGATAGCTTTTCACGATCCAGGTGCCCCGGCCGCGACGGCCGCGCGGCGCGTAGATGATCGGCCGCTCGTCGCGGGTGGCGTCCATAGCCTGGGGCGGGTTGCTGGTCACGCCCGCGATCGAATCGAAGGCCCAGTCCTGCACCAGTTCGGCCGGGACATGGTCGGGGACCGGGGCGGAAGTCGCGACGTTCATTGCCATCTCCGAAAAATTCAGTTTACTCTAAGTCTTCTTGGAACCCACCGCAATCAGCGATCAGGAACCCAGCATCGTGCGTCCGCCGTCCACCGCAAAGGTCTGGCCGGTCATGTAGCGCCCGCCCGCCTCCGCGAGCAAACGCACCAGCGGCAGTAGGTCCTGCTCCACCTTGCCGAGGCGCCCGCCGAGCGGCGACAGGCGCTTGCGGTCTTCCTCCAGCTGGTGCCGTTCTTCGGGATCAAGCTGCGCCAGATAGCGTTCGGCGACATCGGTGCCCATGGTGGGCGCGATGGCGTTGACGGTGACGTCATAAGGGCCCCAGGCGGTCGCGACCGCGCGCGTCCAGGCCAGCACCGCGCCTTTGGCGGCGGAATAGGCCGATCGGTCGGGCATGCCGCGAATGCCCGCCAACGACCCCATGTTGACGATCGCCCCGCCCTTTTCCTTCATCAGGCGAAAGGCGGCCTGATTGGTGAGGTAGGTGCCCTTGGCATTCACCGAGAGGACCAGGTCGAAAACCTCCTCGGGCAGGTCCTCCGGCGTATAGCCCGGCTTGTCCATTCCTGCGGAATGCACCAGCGTGTCGAGCCCGCCCAGCCAGCGCGCCGCCTCTTCAAAGGCGGCGGTAACCTGCGCCGAGTCGGTGACGTCGCAATGGCGATAGCGCGCCATATGGGCAGGCAGCGACGCGACCAGCGCCTCGCCGAGGTCGTCGCGCTTGTCGAGGATCAGCACACGCGCCCCGGCCTCCACGAAACCGCGCGCCACCACCGCCCCGATGCCGCGCGCGCCACCAGTGACGATGGTGCGATATCCTGCCAGTTCTCCGCTCATTATCATCTCCCCCAAAGCGGGCATTTGCCCCTTTCGGTCCGATGCGCATGCCTCTAATTGAACTCACTCAAATAGCAAGCAATCGCGCGGGAAAGGAGAGGCGCATGGAAAAGACGACGGTCCTGATCTGCGGCGCGGGCGGCGGCGGCATCGGTATCGCCACATCGCTGACGCTGGCGCGCGAGGGCATGGACGTCGTCGCGGTCGATCACACGCAGGAACTGGTGGACGAGACGGCCCGTCAAGTGACGGCGCTGGGCGTCGCCTGTCATGGCATCGTCGCCGACCTGCGCGATCCCGCCGAGCGAAGTAGGATCGTCGCGCGAGGGGTGGAGATGGCCGGCACCATCCACGGCGTCGCCAATATCGCGGGCGGGATGACACCCACGCAATGGGGCCGGTTCGAAGGTACGCCGGACGAGGTGTGGCGCACGGTGATGGCGCTCAATCTCGACTATGTCTTCACCATCTGCCGCGACGCGGCCGCGCATATGATCGAGCGCAAGGTGGCGGGCGCCTTCGTCAACATCGCCTCGGTCAGCGCGCTGCCCTCGGCCACTTTCCACGCCCCCTATGGCGCGGCGAAGGCAGGGGTGATCGCCCTCACCCGCTCGATGGCGGCGGAGCTGGGCCAATATGGCATCCGCGCCAATGTCGTTGCCCCCGGCGCGACCAAGACGTCGCGCGCCACCGGCCTGCTCGGCGAGCGGATGGAAGCGCGCTACAGCGAATGGAATCCGCTCGGCCGCACCACCGCGCCGCAGGAGGTGGCGGACAGCATCGCCTTTCTCCTGTCCGACCGTGCGAGCGGCATCACGGGCGCGATGCTCACCGTCGACAGCGGCATGACCTCGCGTTGCGCCTTGGGCGGCGTCGACTATTTCGAGGGCCGCAGCAACTGGTAGGCACCTACCAGCGCCCCCGCAGCTGTGCACCTCTGCGCCGTTCGCGCAAAGTCTGCTCGCGCACTTCCGGCGAAACCCTCGGCGTATCTAGCGGAAGCAGCGACGGCAGGTCGGCAAGCTTCACGAGCGTGACGGTGGGCACCGGCGCCGATGATGCCTGCATCCAGCGAAGCTGGATCGCGCCGGTGCCAGGGTCGCCGGTGTTGAGCCAGTCGGGTACCCCGGGATCGCACGAAGGCGTCGAGGCGTCGAGCGCGCGAAGATATATAGATCGGTATGTTCGGTGCCGAGGCGCTTGAGGCTGGCCTCAAGCGCCTCGGCACATAGGCGGCGCTGCCACCGTCTCCGCCGCTCCAGGGATCGCCGAACTTGGTCGCGATCACGACGTCCTTGCGCCGGGCCCAGAGCGACCCGCGCAGCATCTCCAACCGGTCACAAGGATGCACACCTGCTCAGTTCCTCACGTAGACGGTGACGACGCCGGCAGATCCCATACCGATATTGTGCTGCAGCGCGACCTTGGCGCCCTCGACCTGCCGCTCGCCCGCCTCCCCGCGCAGCTGCTGCACGAGCTCGGTGCACTGAGCAAGGCCGGTTGCGCCCAGCGGGTGGCCCTTCGACATCAGTCCGCCGGAGGGGTTCACCACCACCTTGCCGCCATAGCTGTTGTCGCCGTCCGCGATGAATTTCGACGCCTCGCCTTCGCCGCACAGGCCCAGCGCTTCGTAATTGATGACCTCGTTGGTCGTGAAGCAGTCGTGCAGCTCCACCACGTCCACGTCCTCCGGACCGACGCCCGCTTGCTCGAAGGCGTCCTTGGCCGCGCGAACCGTGATCCCACGTCCGACGAGATCGATCGCGCTATCGAAGCTTTCGGCGGCGTCCGTGCCCATCGCCTGGCCGGCGATGACGACGGTGCGGTCCATGCCCTTCTCGCGCGCAAACTTTTCGCTGACCACGATCGCCGCGGCCGCTCCGCATGTTGGAGGGCAGGCCATTAGGCGGGTCAGATAATCGCCCCAGATCACCGGCGCTTCCATGACCTCATCGACCGTGATCGGCTTGGTGAAGAGCGCCATCGGATTGTTCGCCGCATGGGTGCGGGTCTTCACGGCAACCTTGGCGAAGATGTCCGCGTCTGCGCGATATTTTTCGAGATATTCCTTGCCGGCCGCGCCGAAGAAGCCGGGTGCGGACATCGCTTCCTCAACCGGATAGCCGAGTTGGTTGAACCGCGCGATGATCCGGTCGACGGGCGACACGCGGAAATCCTCATTGACCAAGGCGCCCGGCTTCATTTCCTCGAAACCGAAGGCGAGCGCGCAGTCGGCCGCGCCTGACGCCACCGCCTGACGCGCCAGCAGCAGCGCCGAGGAGCCGGTCGCGCAGGCATTGCGCACGTTGATGACCGGAATGCCGGTCATACCGACTTCGTACAGCGCCCGCTGGCCGCAGGTGGTCGCGCCGTAGCAATAGCCGGCATATGCCTGCTGCACGTCACCAAGCTGCAGACCCGCATCGGCCAGCGCCACCCGGATCGCGTCCGACGCCATCTGGGGGTAGGGTGCCTGTGCGCCCGGCTTGCTGAACTTCACCATCCCAACGCCGCCAACTAGCGCACCAGACATCGACAGACTCCATCGTTCCACGGCGGCTCTGCGAGACGGTCGCCTCGCCCATCCGTATGACATTTAAAGGATCGCACCCTATATAGCTATCTCTATTGCCATCGTCCAGTGAGACGGAAGCTCGCGACACCGGAGGAAAGATGCCCCGGGTGAAAGGGCCAGGCTGGCGATCCACCCACCCGCGACGAAGCCGATCAGTGTGCCCATGGGCTGCCGATGTGGACGATCGAGACCGCCCTCGCCCTTTTCTAGGGCGGAATCTCGACCGCTACCACCGACATTGCGGTCAGCTGCAGCCCCGCCACGGCGGTGCCGACGACGAAGCGTAGCATCAGCAAGCTGCCATAGCTCCAGGCTGCCGTCATCATGCTCCAGAGCGCGATGCAGACCGCCAGGATCGTCTTGCGTGAACGACGGTAGGCCAGCGTGCCGAGCGGCATTGCTGCTGCCAGGGTTCCGAGCACGAACATGAAGCCGGAGAAGAGGCCCAGCTGCGTATCGCTCAGTCGGTGTTCGTGCTTGATGGTAGCGCTGCTTTCCCGTGAAGCGGCCACCTCCTGCATAATCCATGCCTCCCCACGCCAGCCTCAGCCGGACGGCCCTAGTCGAGCGGTTCTTGAAGGACACGTAACGGCACGTCAGTTCCGTAACCTGAATTAAGTGCGGGTGGTCTTTGGCTCGACCGGCAGCTCCGCCTGTATAAGCGACGACCCACGGTAGCCGCCGCGACCTGCCAACGCGCGCAAGCGCGATGGCATGGTCATGTCGAAACGTGCGACGAGGCCGCCGACGCCCTTGAGCGGGAGCGCGGCGACCCTGATCATCAGGGTCGCCGCCCGCCGCAAGGCCTTGTCTGTTGCGGTTCTTCGTTGTTTGTCAGACCCAAGGGTTGGGGGGTGGGGGCAGGTCGGCCATGTCCCGCGGCTTGTTGATCGCGTGGCCCTTCATGGTGGCGCCGTTGTCGACGGGCAGTTCGACGCCGTTGATGAAGCTCGCCTCGTCCGACAGCAGGAAGGCAGCGGCATCGGCGACCTCGGCGGGGCGCCCGACCCGGCCGAGATAGTGCTGGATGAGCTTGGGGCCGGTGTCCGGCGAGGCAAGCAGCTGCTTAAGCTTGCCCTCCCCGGTGTCGATCGTGCCGACGATCAGGCAGTTCACGCGGATCAGATAACGCGAATAATAGACCGCAAGCGAGCGGGTGAGCGCCTGGATGGCGCCCTTGCAGGCGGCATAGCCGTCGTTGCCGATCTGCCCGCGCACGCCGGCGGCGGACGAGATGTTGACGACCGACCCGCCACCCGCCCGCGCGATTGCCTTCAGCCCGTATTTCAGCGAGAAATAGGTGCCGGTGAGGTCGACACGCAGGATATTGAGCCAGTCCTCGGTCGCGATCTCGGTAATCGGCCCGTCGGTGCGGGCCTGGATCGTCGCGGCGTTATTCACCAGCCCGGTGAGTCGGCCGTAGGTGCGCTCGGCCGCCGCGACGGCCGCGCGCACCTGATCCTCCTCGCCGATATCCATCGGCACGAACAGCGCCGCGCCGCCCTCGGCACGGATCTGCTCTTCGACCGCCCTACCCTTGTCGAGGCTGCGCCCGGTGATCACCACCCGCGCGCCGGCCGCCGCAAACCGCTTCGCCATCGACCGTCCGATGCCGGCCGTCGAACCAGTGACAAGGACGACCTGGCCGTCGAGCCGTGCGGTCATTGGCCGGGCACGTAATCCACGGGCGTGTAAACCAGCGGCAGGTTGACCGGGATGGTCTTCCCTTGCCCGCCTACGAAGATCACCGGATCGGCGCTTTCGTCGATACGATAGTCGGTGATGACCTTGTGCACTTCGTCCAGCGCCGCGCGCAACTGGAGCGTCGCGAGGTGCGATCCGATGCAGCGGTGGATGCCTGCACCGAAGGTCAGGTGGCTGTGCGCGTCGGGGCGGTGGAAGTCGACCTTGGTAGGATCCGGGAATTTTGCCGCGTCGCGGTTGGCCGCGCCAGTCGACATGACCACCCGATCGCCCGCCTTGATCCTGACGCCGGCGATCTCGAAATCCTTCGCTGCCTGACGTGAGCTCATGTGGAAACCGTGGACCCGCAGTAGCTCTTCCGACGCCTTCTTGATGTCCGCCTCGCCCCGCACCAACTCGTCGCGCAACTCGGGATGCTGGGCCAGGTATAGGAAGGCGTAGGTGATCGCCGCGCGGGTCGAGTCCGTGCCCGCGAAGAAGAGCAGCGTAGTCATCGTGATGATGTCCTCGTCGGTCAGCGGCTCGCCGTCGACTCGGCCTTCCAGCAGGAAGGAGACGATATCCTCGCCCGGTTGCTTACGGCGCTCGGGGATCAACTTGGCGACGAAGTCATCGATCTCCGCATTCACCTTCACGCGAAAGGCGCGGGCGTCGTCGGGCGATCCGCCCTCGCGCAGCACCTTGGCCGGGCCGAAGATGAGGTCATGTGCCAGGCCGGAGAAGCGCGGATAATCCTTTTCTGGAAGGCCCAGCTGGAAGCAGAACATGCGCCCAGGGATGACGTCAGCGAACTCGCTCACGAACTCGCAGCGGCCCTGCGGCGCGATTTTGGCGAGCTGCGTGCGGGTGAGTTCACGCACGAACTCCTCGTAGCGCATCATCTGACGCGGCGAGAAGATCGGCGTGAGCACGCGGCGCCACGCGATATGCTCGGGCGGATTCAGATAGAGCGGCTTGTACAGCTTCGAGAAGGGGTTGGCCGGGAAGCCCTGCGACCACTGGATGAATACATCGGGATTCTGGTAGATCGCTCGAATGTCCTCATAGCGGGTGAAGACCCAGAAGCCGCCGTAGTAGTTAGAATAGAAGACCGGCTTTTCCGCGCCGATGCCGACCGCTGCCGTCGGCGGGAAGTTCATCACTTCCGGGCCATTCAGCTGGTCGAAGGCTACCACCAGCTCTGGCGGCACATGCTCTGGCGCATCAATCGTCAACGTAGCCATCATCAACTCCTCTAAATTGTTGTCACCCAACGTTGCTCCCCGGCGCCGGCTGATTATCGAGCAGGAAACGCTCCGGGCCGGTTCGCGTGCGTGGGCGCCTGCGACGGGCACGTGGCAATAAAGCCGATGCGGAATGCCGCCGACTTATGCCGCGTCAATGGCTGACGGTCCCACGTCGATTGTCCTGAACTGATCCATTCATCCTCACCTTCACCACCATGATGCTAGCCGCGCGCCGTTTGGTCAATAGAGAGATCTCAATTGCCGCCGCTAATTTATGCCTCCAGAGGCAAATATGGCGCATCATTGTTCGGCAGAGTCCCCCGACTCGGGAACAGGCGGGAGCGTCCGGCCTGGCCAGCAGGCGAGCGCGCTGGAAATAGCACAATTTGCTGTTAAGGTCCTGTCATGTCGGTAGCTCAGCAAAAGATCGGCGAGGGCGCGAAAAGGAGGGCACCCTACGGTTCGTCATCCAATCGGCGCTCGCTGCGCAAGGCCGATACGATGCGGCGGCTGATGAATGCCGGTTGCGCGCTGTTCACCGAATTTGGCTATGAAGCGACGACCATCGACCAGATCGCGGCGGGGGCCGGGATCAGCCGCGCGGCCTTCTATCTGCATTTCGAGACCAAGGCCGACATCATTCATGCGCTGATTGCCAACGTTGGTGAGAGCCTGCGCGGCCGCTATGCCGCGTTGGCCGCGCTCGGCCCCGAGCCCTCCGTGGAAGTGGTAACGGCTTGGGTTGAGGGGTTTTTCGAAACCTGCCGCAGCGACGGATCGACCGTCTTACTGCTCCAGCGCACGCTCCAGCCCAATGGCAAGCTGTTCGATGAAATCAGCTTCTATGACGAGATCATGGCACTGCTGGGCACGGGTTTCCCCCGCTTCGCGGCGGCTGGCACGGACGAGGAAATCCGCGCTGAGGCGCTGCTTTTCTTCCTAGAACTGCAGGCGCTTATTCGCCTGACGTGCACCAGCGACGCACGGCTGGACTGGAAGCTGATCTGCCGCGCCTCGGCCAAGAGCTTCCTCGCCTTCGTCCATGCCGGGCAGCCGGCCTGACGGCTGTCCTGCTGCCCGTCAGGAAGACGGCAGCAGCACCCCGCCTTCGGGGTGCGCGTCGGCCGGATCGACAAAGATATCGACAGTCAGCTCCTGCGTCGGATCGTAGCGATAGCCGCTAAAATCGGTCACGCCCTCTTCTGCCAGCACAGCGTCGTCGATCACGAACTGGCCGGTAAAATCACGCGAAGAGCGGTTGAAGATCGCATAGGCGGCGTCCGCCATGATCTCCGGCCGGCGCGAGCTGCGCATCATTTGCTCGCCGCCCAGCGCAAATTCGACCGCTGCTGTCGCCACCGTCGTGCGCGGCCATAGTGCGTTGCAGGCGATGCCGTCGGCGCGGAATTCCTCCGCCATGCCCAGCATCACCATCGACATGCCATATTTGCTTATCGTGTAGGGCAGGTGCTGCGCGAACCAGTTGGCGCGCAGATCAAGCGGCGGCGAGAGCGAGAGGATGTGGGGATTGGCTGCCTTGCGCAAATAGGGGATGGCGCTGCGGCTGGTAAGAAAGGTGCCGCGCATGTTAATCGACTGAATGAGGTCGAAGCGCTTCATCTCCATCTCGGTCGAGCCGGACAGGTTGATCGCCGAGGCATTGTTGACGACGATATCGATGCCGCCGAACTTGTCGGCCGTCTGCGCGAGCGCGTCGACAACACGGTGCTCATCACGCACATCGACTAGTAACGGCAGCGCATTGCCGCCCGCCTTTTCGATCTCGTCCGCCGCTGTGTAGATGGTGCCAGGCAGCTTGGGATGAGCCTCGGCTGTCTTCGCGGCGATGGCGATATTGGCGCCGTCACGCGCCGCGCGCACGGCGATGGCGAGGCCGATTCCCCTGCTGCCGCCGGTGATGAAAATGGTCTTGCCCGCAAGGCTCATATCGGTCCCCAAAATAGTGACGCCGCCCGAAAGCGGCAAAACGTCGCCCAAGTCAACGCGCGGCGTGCCGCGTGCCCACCCTTTATTTCCAGGCCCTTATAGTCCGCTCAGATCGAGCAGCGAAACGCTGCTTTCGCCCGGCCCGCTCGTCACAGCGACGTCGGGAACCAGCAGCGCGGGCTCGCCGCCCAGCGCCTTGGGGTAGCAGACATTGATGTCCGCCGGCGACCGCCACGGCTTCTCGCCATCCAGCCTGATCAGCTTGTGCGCGCCGTCGGTCGTGAACATGTGGATCTCGCCGGTGCGCGGATTGGTCACGAACAGCGTGCCGCGCTTGGTGAAGGTGACACCGTCTAGCACGCCAAGGCCGGTGACGGACGGCTCGGGCAGCGCGCCACTCTCGAACTCCGCGTCGGTCAGGCGATAAACCGCGCCGCCTGCCTCGTCATGCGAGGAGCAGCTGACCATCCAGCATTCGCCGTCAACCGGCGACACGGTAAGGCCGTTGACAAAGCCCGGTGTGAATACCCGCCGCACCATCGCCACCGCTTGCGGATGGCCGTCGGCCACGCCGTCGATCGCATCGTGCGGGATGCGATAGACAGCCGAGGGCACTGGCGGCGGCAGCACGCTGACGCTGTTCCCGTGCGGGATGTCGCCGACGAACAGGTCGCCCTTTGCGTTGATGGCGAGCCCGTTGGGCTGGTTGATCGCGTTGAACTGGCGCGCGAACTCGGTGCCTTCCCAGAGCGGGATGGACCCGGCCTGGCGCCGGCGCTCGACATCAAACACGAGCACCTGCGAACGCAACTCGGCCGGGTCCTCGATCAGCGTGTCCGCATCCTCCGACGCCATCAGCGGGCAGCCGCCGCGCGCCTGGAAGACATATCCTGCCGCAAACTTGCCCGTCGCTACCGTCAGGACGTCGCAGCCCAGCGTGCCAGTGAGGCCCGTCACCATCTTCTCCTGGACCAGGCTGACATGGCCCTGTGGGTCGATGCGGCCGACGCTGACATAGGCCTGCCCGTCGAGATAGACCGGCCCCCCGCCTCCGCGATAAGGCGCCACGCCCACTTTCATCGCGCAATTACCAAATAGGAAATGCTCGCCATCGGGTAACATTTCGGCGCTTTCTGGATGAGTGCAGCCATCGATCCGGCCGATCAGGCGGAGGTCATGGGTGGCTGGGTCGGCGCTCGCTGTCCATTGCGGCATCGGTCTTGATCTCCTGCTCTCTCTTACCAGCCGGCCAGCACCGCCGCACGCTCCCGATGCACGTTCACGCTGCCGAGCGCGCTGCGATCCGCCATGGCGCGCTTGAGGAACAGGTGCGCGGGATGCTCCCAAGTGTAGCCGATGCCGCCATGCGCCTCGATCGCGTTGCGCGCAACCTGGACGGAGATATCGGTGAGATGCGCCTTGGCGAGCGCCGCCATGCGTGGCGCATCCTCCTGCCCCATGTCCCAGGCATGGGCGGCGTACCAGACGAGCGGGCGCGCCGGCTCCAGCTCGACGGACATATCGGCGAGCTGATGCTTGAGCGCCTGAAAGCTGCCGATCAGCCGGCCGTACTGCTTGCGCTCCTTGGCATAGTCGATCGCGCGCGCCTGGATGGCGCTCGCCGCGCCCAGCGCGTCGGCGGCCGAGGTGATGCAGAGCGCGTCGAACAGCTTGCCCGCGACTGCCGCGTCAGTCGTCAGCACGTCGGCGGCCGCATCGAACGCCACAGCGAAAAGCGGGCGCGTCCGGTCCAGGGTATCGACGGGGGTCAGGGTCGCGTCGTCTGCCTCCACGATCGCGAGCGATCCATCTTTGCCGCCGACGATGAACAGGTCAGCGCTGTCGGCGCGCTCGACATAAAGCTTCGTGCCGACAAGCGGCGCGCCTTCCAGCGTCCAGTCCGCGGGCGCCCAGCCACCGTCTTCCGCCAGCGCGAAGGCCGCCTGCGCGCCTTCGTCGAGCAGTTTCGGCAGCCACTTGCCCTTCTGCTCCTGGCTGCCCGCCGTCGCGATCAGCCAAGACGCGAGGATGGAGGGCAGCACGGGCGCGGGCACGGCATAGCGGCCGGTCACTTCGGCGATCACGGTCGCGGTCAAGAGGTCGAGGCCAAGGCCGCCATCCTCTTCCGGCACCATCGCGCCGGCAAGGCCCAGCTCTGCCACGGCGGACCAGAGGTCAGCGTCCAAGGTCGTGCGCGCGATCGCCTCCACCCCTTGGGCGCCGCCGAAGCGCTCGCCGAAAAATTCGGTCAGCATTTCGCGTAGCGACTTCTGCTCGTCGGTCAGATCGAAACGCATCGGTCAGTTCTCCGAGCCAGAGCGCGGCAGCCCTAGGCCGCGTTCGGAAATGATGTTGCGCTGGATGTTCGACGTGCCGCCCGAAATGGCCTGGCCGAGCGATCCCAGCATCTGGTTCACCCAGCGTTCGTCGCCGCCGCGGTCCCGGCCCTGCTTGGGCGCGAGTAACGTATCGTCGCCGATGATCTCGGTCGACAGCTGGGCGACGCGGTGGAAGAAATTGGTGGTAGTCAGCTTGTTGACGAGGCCCAGCACGCCCGGACTCTCGTTGTTCGCCGCCAGCGTCTGCTGATAATAGCCTGCCCAGAGCTGGCTCTGGAGATAGCCCTCGATCTGGATGAGGGTGCTGCGGATGCGCGGGTCCTCGATCGCCGGCTTGCCGTTGATCTGGCGGCGCTGCGCCAGCTTCACCAGGCTGCGGAACATCGGCATGGTGCGGGCCGACGAACCGATATGGTTGCGCTCATGCTTGAGCGTGGAGCGCGACACGTTCCACCCGTCGCCGCGCGGACCGACCAGCCAGGATGCAGGCGCGCGTACATCGTCCAGGAACACTTCGCAAAATTCGGTGTCGCCGTTGATCTGCGTGATCGGGCGGACGGTAACGCCCGGCGCCTTCATGTCGAGCAGAATGTAGGAAATGCCCTTGTGCTTGGGCGCATCCGGCTCGGTGCGCAGCAGCGCGAACATGTGGGTGGCGTACTGGGCCAGCGTGGTCCAGATCTTGTGGCCATTGATAACCCATTCGTCGCCGTCCAGCACTGCGCGCGAGGTGAGCGAGGCAAGGTCGCTGCCCGATCCCGGCTCCGAATAACCCTGCGCCCAGCGATATTCGCCGGTCAGCGTCTTCTTGATGAACATGTCCTTCTGTTCATCGGTGCCCCATTCGATCAGCGTCGGGGTAACGAGCGCCACGCCGTTGCCGGACACCTCCATCGGCGCGCGGGCGGCAGCGAATTCCTCGCGAATGATCTGCGCGCGGATGACGTCGGGCGCCTGTTCCGATCCGCCATATTGGCGCGGCACGCCACGATAGAGATAGCCCGCGTCCGTCGCTTGCTGGCGGAAGCGGCTGATAAAGGCGGGGTCCTTCTTGTTTTCAGCCGACGTCCATTGCTCCGCGAGGAATGACCGGACGCGCTGCTGAAAGGCGGCCTGTTCGTCGGTATATCTTAGGTCCATCGGTCGTTCGTCATTCCCAGCAAGGTGGATCGCACCAAACCCTTAGCGCACCATACAGATATCTCAATAGCAAATCAGCCAAGCCGTGCGCGCACCGCCCCGCGCGATGAGGCCAAGGACCAGCCGCTCCAGCAAAGCATCGCGCATCTCCGCGATGCGGCGCCGCGGCAGCACCAGCGACTGCGCATGTTCGCGGAAGGCGAGGAACGCGGCGGCGGGATCGGCGCGACCGACGAAGATGCTGTGCCGCTCCAGCAGCCGCAGCGCGGGGCGCGCAACGCCAGAATAGGCGGGCAGCTCATTCTCCGACCCCAGCCGCGATTCAGGGGCTAGCCTGCGCGCGGATCTTCGGCCCGGATCAATCCCAGGGTGACGATACCTAGAAATCAAGCCGTCGGCGGGACCTCCAGCAGCGCGCGAAGCGCGCGCTGATCGACCTTCATGGACGGTGTGCGGGGCAGGGCGTCGAAGCGGCGGATCGACACCGGCACCTGATAGGCGGTCAGCTTATCCTTGAGGAAGGCTTTGAGCGCCCCCTCATCCGGCACCTCCTGCCCGGAGGCGGCGATGAAGGCGGCGACGGGCACCTGACCCAGCCGGTCGTCAGGCATGGCGATCACCGACGCCTCGCTCACCGCCGGATGGCTCTCCAGGGCGCGGACCACATCGTCGGGCTGGATCTTGAAGCCGCCACGGATGATGACATTATCGGCGCGGCCAGTTATCCACAGGAAGCCGTCCTCTGACATTCTCGCGAGATCGGTGGTGCGTAACCATTGGGTGCCGTCGCCGATCTGCCGCGACTTGAGTTCCAAGATGCCGATCTCGTTCGCAGGCACTTCCGCGCCCGTCTCCGCATCGACGACCCGGCCCTGCACATTGGGATTGAGCCGGCCGACCGCACCGCGCCGGTCGACCCGGTGCGCCTCGAAATCGGCAATGGTCCAGCCCGCCACGCCACCGAATTCGGTCGCGCCGTAATTTTGTAGCACGGGAATCCCGTAGCGCTCGTAGAAGGCATCGGCGAGATCGGGGTCGAGCGGCGCTGTGCCGGTGCGGAAGGCCTTGAGCGACACAAGGTCCTCCTTAGGCACATTGGCGTCATAGACCATCTTGAGCGCGGCCGGCGGGGCGCTGGCCGCCTTGATGCCATGGCGCTTCACCGCATCGCGAAAACCCTCGACGGTGAATTTGGGCAGTAGCGCGCCGCTGCGCCCGGCCATGATCGCGTTCATCAGCGCGAGCAGCCCGCCGATATGCGAGAAGGGCGCCATCAGCAGCTGCACGCCTTTCCGCAGCACCGGCGCATCGTCGGCCGAACGCCCCTTCTCGAAACGCGCGGCGGCGAAGACTGATTCCTCGAAGCCGACACGCTTCATCGCGATCCGCTTGGGCGCGCCGGTGGTGCCGCTGGTCAGCATCTCCACCGCGACGCCGGGCGCCGTGTCAGTTTCCGCAGGCGCGCAGGTTCGCTCCTGCCGTACCTTCACCGGCGCGTCGGCATCGCCGGTTAGCTCCATCACGAGGCAGCCGGCCTCGGCCAGCGCGGCAGCAACTTCTGGGGCGTCCAGATCGGCGGGAATGCCGGCCACGGCGGGCACCTGGGTCACGCGGACATCCTCGGCCAGCTTGTTCGCCTGGAACATCGGATTAAGCGTTACCACGCAGCGGTCGCCGATCACCGCCAGTACGGCGGGCACCACGGCGACATGGTTGCGCAGCATCAGGCCGATGCGGCTGTCAGCGCCTAACCCATTGGCGTCCAGTATCTCGTCCAGCGCGCGATAGGTCCGCTCGATTTCGCCCCAGTTCGTCCATTTCCCGTCGAACTCGATCGCTGGCGCATCTCCATCGAGTGTCAGGATCGTCTCGATTCGCTGCTTCAACGGGGTCACATCTGCTCTCCAAGGCTGCCGCCAAAATGCGGCTAATCCTGCCCTCCGCGCCTGTCCAGAGATATCTCTTTTTGCCCCGGCCCCCACGGTTTATCTGGAGCCCCGATCCTACGCAAAGGAAAACCGATAAATTTACTTGCCAGGAAGATTCTAAGCGCCAATAGCTCTACTTCTATTACAGTGGGGAGTAGGCCATGGCCGCGCGATCGGACGGTTTGGTGATTGGTCGGATCACCGACGAGGACATCGAGAAGATGCGCTGTCGGATTGGCTGGACGAACCCGACGCTTCGCAAGGGCTGGCTGACCGTGCCGCACAACGCGGTGTGCAGCGCGGATGCGGTGCGGCGCTGGGCGATTGCGATCGGCGACGACAACCCGCTTTATCTCGACCCACGCCACGCGGACCGCAGCCGCTGGCAGTGCACAGTGGCGCCCCCGGGCTTTGAATGGTCGATGGGCTGGGACCGCTCGCCCTTCCCCGATGCCGAGCTGCAAAAGGCGAGCCGCGGCGCGCTGCGCGGCGTCCAGCTGTTCCACTCGGGCGCCGAGTACCGCTTCTACCACCCGATCCGCGAGGGCGACGAGATCTTCAAGTCCGAATGGCTGGCGAGCGTCACGCCCAAAGAGAGCAGCTTTGGCAAGCGCAGCGTACTCGTCGACAACGCCAACAGCTTCTGGAACCAGCATGACGAGGTCTGCGTGACGAGCAACCGCTGGTTCGTGCATGTCGAGCGCGGCAGCTCGGAGGGGCGCAATGAGAAGAAGGCGCAGGACGCGCCGCCGAGCTACAGCGACGCGGACATGGAACGGATCGAGGCGGCCTATGACAGCGAGTACCGCCGCGGCGCCGACATCCTCTACCTCGAGGACGTGAAGGTCGGCGACGCGCTGCCGGCGATGGCCAAGGGGCCGCTCACTATCACCGACATCATCAACATGCACATGGGCGGCGGCTGGTTCACCTACGGCAACCCGCCCTTCAAGCTCGCCTACGAGAACCGCAAGCGGCTGCGCGGCTTCTACTCGCGCGACGACTATCGCAATTGGGACACGGTGCAGCGCGTCCACTGGGACAACGCGCTGGCGCAGAAGGTCGGCGTGCAGCGCACCTACGATATCGGGCCGATGCGTTATGTCTTCGTCTGCCACTATCTGACCAACTGGATTGGCGACGACGCCTTCGTCCACCGGCTGCGATATGAGCTCCGGAACTTCAACTATATCGGCGACATCACCTGGATGAGCGGGACCGTCACCGAGGTACGCGACGACCCCGTGCTCGGCCCGCTGATCGAGGTCGAGATCGCCGGCACCAACCAGCGCGGCCAGACCAACATCACCGCGAGCGCCACCGTCCTCGTCGCCAGCCGCGCCAAGGGGCTGGCCCGGCTGCCCGCGAGCCCGCCGCTGCCCGCACATCGTTCCGCTGGAGACCCCGATGAGCCCCGCCGCTGAGCCCGAAATCGTCGTCGAGGTGCTGGACAACGGCCTCGGCAGGATCTCGTTCAACCGCCCTGACTTCGCCAACGCCGTCCACCCGGGGCTGATGCAGCAGCTCTGCGCGGTGATCGACCGCTGCACCGCCGACGCCGCGGTACGGGCGATCGTGATCACCGGGCGGGGCCGCAACTTCGCCGCCGGCGCCGACTTCGGCTTCCTCGAGGACCTGCTCGACAGCCGCACCGAGGGCGTGAACCAGAGCCTCTACACCTGGTTCAAGGGCGCGGTCGAGCGGCTGTGGAAGTGCCCCAAGCCGACCGTCGCTGCGGTCAACGGCGCGGCGATTACCGTCGGGTGCGAGATCAGCCTGGCCTGCGACGCGCGCGTCGCCTCGCCGCGGAGCCGCTTCGGCGAGAACTGGCTGCACCTCGGCCTCATACCGCCGCTCGGCGGCGCCGTGCTCCTGCCGCGGCTCATCGGCCTCACTCACGCCAAGCGCATGGTGCTCGAGGCGCAGATCATCGGGGGCGAGGAGGCGCTGCGCCTCGGCCTCATCGACGAGCTCGTCGCCGACGACCAGATCCTCGCGCGCGCCGAGGCCCGCGCGCTTGCCATGGCGAGCCTGCCTCAGGCCGCCTTCGCCGCCGCCAAGGCCGCCCTCCACCGCGGCTTCGAATCCACCATGGAAGCCGAATGGGTCACCAACGTCCTCAACCAGGCAATCCTCATCGGAACCGACGACTTCAAACAACAAGTCAAAGAACGCAGTCCGACCAGGAAGGCCTGACCAGAATCCCCAGCCATGATCGATTCGCACTCACGCACCAAATGGCGGTGGCCCCGAGCTCAAGCGGGAGGCGCTAGCCCTCCTGGAAAGCAGTGTGCAGGTGGCGCCGGGCCGCCAACCCACGGGCTCTGCCGCCGCTAAAGCAGCTCGCCTGGTTTATCATCAAATCTTCCGGCACCCGGCGCCGGGTTCTGAGCCGTTGCAGTCGCCTAGATAGCCGACAACGATCTTGGGCTCGGCGCCACTGCAGCCGGCAATGGCCATTTGAGCGCCCTTAGCAGCAGCACAGGCGTCAGCCGACGAAGGCGCGTTCCATCACATAGGTGCCGGGAACCGAATGCGTCCCCTCCACCAGTCCGTTGGACTCGAGCAGAGCGGCCATGTCCTTGTTGAAGGTCATGGAGCCGCACAACATGAAACGGAACGATCCGCGATCGGCGTCGCCCACACCCATCTCGTTGCGGAAGATGCCTTTACGGATGAGGTCGGTGATCCGACCTTTGCGGTTGAAGTCGCCGCGCGTCACGGTCGGATAATAGATGAAGCGATCCCTCAGCATCTCCCCGAAGATCTCGTCCTCGCGGATTTCCTCCTCCAAGAAGGAGCGATAGGCGAGCTCGTCGGTCTGGCGTACGGTGTGCGTGACGATGATCTTCTCGAACTTCTCGTGCGCCTCGGGATCGCGCAAAACAGAGAGAAACGGGGCCAGGCCGGTACCGGTCCCCACCATGCACAGCGTCTTGCCGGGCGTCAGCGCGTCGATCACCAGCGTTCCCGTCGGCTTCTTGCCGAGGAAGATATGACTGCCGACCTCGAGATGCTGCAGGCGGGCGGTTAGCGCGCCACCCTGTACTTTCACGGAGAAGAACTCCAGATGGTCCTCCCAGCTCGGGCTCGCAATAGAGTAGGCGCGCAGCAGCGGACGGCGGTTCTCTCCCAGGAGACCGATCATGATGAACTCGCCAGAGCGGAAGCGGAAGTTCGACGGCCGCTCCACCCGGAAGCTGAACAGGCCCTGGGTCCAGTGATGCACCCACGTTACTTTGACAAGGTGCAGGCCCTTATCGTCGGCAACCTGCTGCAGAGATACCTGATCGACGCCGTGCAGACCTTCGGTCATCGCGACCTCGGCAGATTGAGGACGCGATCAGCGATGATTTCTTTCTGGATTTCGGTCGCGCCGCCAGCGATCGTCAAAACCCAACTCCACATATAGTCAAACGTCCATTCATTGCTGTGCCGGGTGCCGTCATAGTCGAGGAAGGGCTGGCCCGAGATTTCCGCCACCACTTCCACGAGCTGCTTGTTCACCTGCGAGACGAGCAGCTTCACCATCGAGCCTTCTGGCCCCGGCTGGCCGGTGCGGTCGATGTTCGACACGTTCATGATCGCCATGGCGCGCAGGCCGAGCGCGTCGGCCTTCAGCTCGGCGAGCTTGCGCGCGATCTCCTTGTCCTCGATCGCCGGCGTGCCTTCCGCCGTGATCGTGCGGCGCGCCAGCTCGATCGCGCGCTCGACCTTGCCGGCCATCGAAATTTGGTCGCGCAGGAAGGTGTTGCCACGCTCGAAGGCGAGCGTCGACATCGCGACCGACCAGCCGCCGCCGATCTCGCCCACGACATTCTTTAGCGGGATGCGCACATTGTCGTAGAAGGTCGCGTTGATGTCGCTTTCGCCCATCATCGTGTTGATCGGTCGCACCTCGATGCCCGGGGTCGACATGTCGCAGATAATCCACGTGAGGCCCTTGTGCCGCTCCGATCCCGGTTCGGTGCGGATCAGCAGCTCCTGGAACTGCGCGGTGGCGGCGCCCGAGGTCCAGGTCTTCTGGCCGTTCACTACCAGATAGTCGCCGTCGATCTCGCCGCGAGTCTTGAGTGCGGCGAGGTCCGAGCCGGCGCCCGGCTCGGAGAAGCCCTGGCACCAGATGTTTTCGCCCTTCAGGATTTTCTCGAGGTGGAACGCCTTCTGCTCCTCAGTGCCGCGGGTAATGAGCGTCGGACCCGCATGGGTGAGCGCAATGGTGAAGCGCTCGTAGCCCGGCGCACGGGCGCGCTCGCATTCCTCCCACCAGATCAGGGTGCGCACGCCGTTGAGGCCGAGCCCGCCGTATGCCTTGGGCCAGTTCACCCCGGCCCAGCCGCCGTCATAAAGCCGACGCTGCCAGTCCTTGTCGAAGGCCGCGCCCGCCTGCACCTCCGCCGGGCGGGGCTCAGTGGGAACATTCTCGGCCAGCCAGGCGCGCGCTGCCTTGCGGAACTCGATGTCCTCTGGTGTATAGTCGAGATCCATTTCGCGTCCCTCAGATCGTCAGCAGCGGTTGATCGAGCAGCGCGTCAAGCTGCGCCTTGCGTCCGCCGAACCACGGCGCCAGCATCAGCGCCCGCTTCATGAAATGATGCGCGGGCAGATCTGCCGTGATGCCGATGCCACCGTGCAGCTGGATGTTGATGTCGGCGTTGCGGGTGGCGGCGCGGTGGGCGACGACCTTGGCCGACGAGAGCTGTAGCGGCGCATCATCGCGGCCATCGCGCAGGGAGAGCGCGGCGACGTAGAGCAGCGACTTCGCATGATCGCTGCGCGCCGCACCTTCGGCGATCGGATGGCGGACTGCCTGATAGGCGCCGATCTTGCGGCCGAAGGTCTCGCGGATCCCCGCATATTCCTGGATCATGCCGAGCGCGCCTTCGGCGAGGCCGGTCAGCATGGCAGCCGTCAGCAGCATGCCGTTCTGCGACGTTTCTTGAAGCGGGGCGCGGCCAAGGATTGGCAGGCCGAAAAGGTTACGGCGCGCGACGGGGGTGAAGCTGTCGAGCCAGGGCGTCGGCTGAAGGTCCGACGGCGACACACCAAGCAGCAGCGCCTCATTCCCCACCGTGGCGATGATGCATGCCGCATCTTGGATGTCATAGACCCGGGCAGTCCCGATGACCTGATCGGCCGAAGCGGTCAGCGGCTCTTCTCCGATGGCGAGCGCGGCCGCCGCCTCTCCCAAGAGGAGCCGATCGCGCAGCTCCGTAAGGTCCAGTCGGGCGGCGAGCTTGGCGGCGAGAATGGCGGGGATGATCGCGGTCGGGCCGATCACCCGGCCGAGCTCACGCAGGATGAACGCCTCCTCGACGACGGTCATGCCGACACCGCCGCTCTCTTCGGGAAGGCCGATACCAAACCAGCCAAGCTCCGCCACCGCCTTACGCTGCGCCCGCGCGCGGTCGGCATCGTAATGGGCGTCGAACAGCCGCGTCAGCGGCAGTTCATTCAGGATGAAGTCGGCGGCGAGATCGATGATCTGCTGCTGGTCGTCACTCGGGATCAAATCCATTAAGCCGGTCCTGCTCCTGTCGCCCAACTCGCCCCACGGGACGACACCCGCAGCATCCGTCTGCCCTGGCTTTTGCGGTGGCAAGTCAGTCCTAGAGGCAGTTTTCCGCTAATTCAATAATCTCTTTTGGCTTGCGGTAGGAATGGTGGCTGCTAGGAGCAGGTGTGCAAAGCGCAACAACGGGAGACGAGCAGATGTCCGAGACGCCGCCCTTGATCGTGGAACGGCACGGCCATGTGCTGAAGCTGACGCTCAACCGCCCTGACAAGCTCAACGCGCTCAACCGGCCGATGCAGTACGCGCTCGAGGCGCAATATGCCGCGGCCAGTGCCGACCCGGGTCTCCGCGTCATCGTCATCACCGGCGCCGGCCGCGCCTTCTGCTCGGGCGCCGATGTCAGCGGGCTTAAGGAATCGGCCGAGACCACCAGCGATCCCAAGCAGGTGGTAGTGCCGAAGTTCACGAACCGCATGGCCGGCATCTGGAAGCCAACGATCGTCGCGGTGAACGGCGTCTGCGCCGGCGCGGGCCTGCACTTCGCCGCCGACGGTGACATCGTGATCGCCTCGGAAGCGGCGAGCTTCGTCGACTCGCACGTGAACGTCGGGCAGGTGACGGCGCTCGAGCCAATCGGGCTGCTGCGCAAGATGAGCGCGAGCGCGGTGCTGCGCATGGTGATCCTCGGCAAGGCCGAGCGGCTCAACGCGCAGCAGGCACTGACCGCCGGGCTAGTGTCCGAGGTGCTCCCTGCCGACCAGCTCATGGCGCGCGCCATGGCGCTCGCCGAGATCGCAGCGGCCGTGTCGCCGGCGGCGGTCGAAGGCTCGCTTAAGGCGGTATGGGCGTCCTACGAACACCCGCTCGCCGAGGCCTATGCCAACGGCTTCGACATCCTAATCCGCCACCGCAGCCACCCGGACGCCGTCGAAGGACCCGCAGCCTTCCTTGAAAAACGCCAGCCAAGCTGGAAAGTGCTGGGGGAAGACTGACGCCGGCTGGCAGTGATTGCTTGACGCGCTAGAATGCGAAAATAAATCTAGCTGTCTATCAAGGAGCACCCATGGTATCGATCTCGTCCGCCGTCAGGCGTGTCGCCCAACAAATCCGCGGAGATATCCTCGCCTCGCCCCCAGGGCAGATGCTGGGCTCTGAAGACGATCTGCTTGCGCGATACCGGGTCAGCCGCCCCACCCTCCGCCAAGCCGCCTCGCTGCTGGCGCAGGAGCAGCTGCTGATCGTCAAGCGAGGCGTTGGCGGCGGGTATTTCTCCCGCCACCCGGACACCAGCGGCGTCGCCCATTCGGCCGCGGTCTACCTGATGGCACACTCGACCACGATAGGTGAGATTCTGCAGGCGGTGGGCCCGATAAAGGGGGAGCTCGCGATCCTGGCGAGCCGCAACCGCGACCCGGAGCTTCATGCCGCGCTTCGGGAATTTGCCGAAGCTGACATGCCGGCCGACGAGAACCTCTATAGGGCATTCCTGCGCTCCGAGCGGGCCTTCAGCCGCATTCTATCGCTGATGGCGGGGAACAAGGTGCTCGCCCTGTTCCTCGACACGCTCTACGATTTCTGCGCGGAGCTGCCGCCCGAGCAGGACGTCTACCGCAACCACCCTTCGCGGATCCGCGAATATTGGTCAGCGCGGGGCGAGATGATCCGCGCGATCCTGGCGGGAGATGAGGAGATCGCCGCCGTTTTCGCCAAGCGCTGTGCCGAGATGGTGACGCGGTGGACGCCGCCGGAAGCGGGCCGCATGATCCGGTCCATACCTTCAGGGATGCCGGAACGCCTGGACGACCCAGCGTCGGACCCTGCGCGGCATCCGGCCGCGACGCTTCCTATGCGCCCGCCGGCCCGCCAAGGAGCCCGGTCAGCACGGCGCCGATCATAGCCTCGATCGCGAGCCGGCAAGATCCGGGGCGAAGTTGGGCCGCGTCTGGCCCTCACCGACAGCCCGGCCGGCTGTCAGGCGGGTTCCTTCTTGCGCGAGAAGGAGAGCTGCGCGCGCACGTCCTTCATGCGCACCGGCCCGAGATCGACGCTCGGCGGCTCGCCGCCCTTTCCCGCCATGTAGGAGGTGTCGACGCCCTTGGCGCGCGCGCGCGCGCGCAGCGCGCCGACCGTCGCCTCCTCGCGCTTGATCTTGTCGAACGGGTTCCAGCTGTACTGCCGCATTGCGTTGAAGTGCGTGATCAGGTTGATCTCGTCCTCGGGCAGGTCGCCGAGCTCCTTCCAAAGCTGCTCCGGCGAGTTTGGCCACAGGCAGTCGGCGTGCGGATAGTCGCATTCGTAGGTGATGTTCTCGATGCCGATGTCGTGGCGCAGCTTGATGCCGGTGCGGTCCGAAATGAAGCAGGTGTAGACATGCTCCTTGAACACCTCGCTCGGCAGCTTGCCGCCGAAGTCCTGCCGCGTCCAGGCGCCGTGCTGCTGGCGCACCATGTCCATGCGCTCCATGCAGTGCGGGACCCAGCCGATCGACCCCTCGGAGAGCGCGAAGCGGATGTCGGGGAACTGCCGCAGGATGTGCGAATAGGTGAGGTCGGACGCCGTCACGTAAAGGCTGACCTGCATGTTGGTGATGTAGGCATCGATCGGCGTGTCCTCAGACGGCGCCGCGGCCGAGGCATCTGAGATGTGCAGGCAGATGACGACATTGTTCTCGACGCACGCCTGCCAGACCGGGTGCCAATAGTCGGAGTGGAGACTCGGCAGTCCGGTCAGCGTCGGGTTTGGCGGGAAGCTGACGGCGTGGCAGCCCTTGGCCGCGTTGCGCCGGATCTCCGCGGCGGCCTCGGCCGGGTTCCAGGTCGGCACGATGCCGCAGGGGATGAAGCGCTCGGGGTAGGCGCCGCACCATTCGTCGACGTGCCAGTCGTTCCAGGCGCGCACGATCGCGGTGGCGAGCTCCTTGTCCGCCATCGGCTCGAGGTTCTGAGCCGCCATGCCGACGAAGGACGGGAAGTTGAGCGAGCCGAGGATGCCATTGGCGTCCATGTCGTCGACGCGCGCGTGAACGTCGTAGCAGCCAGGGCGCAGCTGATCGAGCGCGGTCGGCTCCATGCCGAGCTCCTCGGGCCGGCGCCCGACGACGGCGTTGAGCCCGAAGCTGCGGATGATACGGTCCTCGATCCGCCAGGCGTCGGCACCCTCCTCCGTCTTGATCATCGACGGAAACCGGCCCTTGAACTTCGCTGGCGTGTGGTTGTCGAAGATCGTCGGCGGCTCGACGAAATGATCGTCGACGCTCACCAGAATCATGTCCTGCATCTTCATGCCACTCATCCTCTTGATCGCAGTCGTGACAGCGGTCCTAGACCGCTATTTCCTGTATATCAATAGCTCAACCATTTGCATCGCGCTAAGTGCGCGCTAGAAAGGATTTGCTCGCTGAGCACCCGCAGGCGCTCGTGCTCAGCGAATTCTTCGGCAACGACATGATCACCTGGGCGAAGGCGCAGCCCGACCAACCGCTCAGCCGACACTATCCGCAAGATGTGGCGGCTGAACAGTCTGGATTGATATAGATATTTGTCCGTCGTGCCGCGCCGTTCGCTTTGGTTGCTTCGGATTCGGCGAACCGCCCGAGCCACCGTTCAACAGGAGAAAGCTCTTGATCGACTTCTACACCGCCTCCACCGTCAATGGCTACAAGGTGGCAATCGCCCTCGAGGAACTCGGTCTTCCCTATACGGTGCATGACCTCGAGCTCGGCAATCTCGACCAGAAGAAGCCAGAATATCTGAAGATCAACCCCAACGGCCGGATTCCCGCCATCTACGACCGGGAGACCCATACTGCGATCTTCGAATCGGGCGCCTGCCTCATCTACCTGACGGAAAAGACGGGCAAGCTCACCGGCGCCGACCCCGCAAGCCGCGGCCGCGTCAACAGCTGGCTGTTCCTCCAGGTGAGCGGTGTCGGCCCGATGCAGGGCCAAGCCAATGTCTTCCTGCATTATTTCGGCGAGGATCTTCCCCGCGTGGCAGCCCGCTACGTCAACGAGACCAAGCGGCTATACGGCATCGTCAACGACCGGCTGGGCGTCAGCAAATGGCTCGCCGACGACTACAGCATCGCCGACATCGCGATGTTCCCGTGGATGATTATTTCCGAATATGCGAACGTCTCGCTCGACGACTATCCGAACATCAAGGCCTGGACAGAGCGCATGCACGCGCGACCTGCCGTCCAGCGCGGTCTCGCCGTCCCACCCAAGCGCGAGATCAAGGACCGCGCCGCCGCCGTGCAGGCCATCCTGCAGCGCTGAGTGAAGGGCGCCCGCGAGATCGCCGTCGCATTGTGAACGACGGCACCTCGCTCCCCGAGCGCGCGGCATGTGCCTGATCCGACGCTCGTCGCGCCGCCGACGACGACCGCGATGCCTGCCTTAAGTTCCATAAACACCCGATCCTGCGAACGCGGTTGTAATTGCGGTATATCAATTGTAGTCTTCTGTCCGGAAACAGAGATCAACCGTCGAGACTCGTACCCGCAGCGGCGGATCAAAGCGGACGAAACCAAGGGATGAGGATTGGATGCAGGCAAGCGGATATTGGAGCAACGCCCGGATTCGCGAGTTCGGCCTGCTTCCCGCTCCGCATCCGCTGCTTCCCAACCCGCGCGGGCCGCGCGACGTGGCGAGCGTGCTCAACGTGGCGCTGGAGCGTGCGCCCGATGCGCCCGCGCTGATCGGGCGGTTCGGCCGGCTTAGCTACGCCGAGCTCGACCAGGCCGCGAATGCGGCGGCGGTGGCCTTCTCGGCGCTCGGCATCGGTGAGGGCGACAGGATTGCGGGATCGGCCGCCAACCACAATGAGCTGGTGATTGCCTTTCTCGCCAGTCAGCGCCTGGGCGCGGTCTGGGTCGGCATCAACCGGGCGCTGGCGCTGCCCGAGAAGAAATATCTGTTGGACGATTCCGGCGCCTCGCTGTTCCTGTGCGATGCCGACACGGCCGAGACTGCGCGGACATGGATCGGCGAGGGACTGCGATATGTGATGACGCTCGACCCGGGCGATCCCGGCAGCGACCTCGCGCGAGCAGTGAGCGATCACCGCGGCGCGGCGCGGCGCGGGGTAGCCATCAACCCCTGGGCGCCCGCCGCAATCGCCTACACCAGCGGCACCACCGGCTTTCCCAAGGGCGTGGTCCACAGCCAGCACAATATGATGGTCACCGCCACCATCTCGGTCGAGCATAGCGGCGACGGCGTGCCGGAGACGGTGCGGGGTACCGCCCTCCCCCTCACCATCCTCAACGTCATGATCCTGGGACCACTCGCCGCGCTTTCGACCGGCGCCGTGCATGTGAATCTGGACCGTATCGACGCGCAGGGCGTGGCGGAATGGATCGGTCAGGAGAAGATCGCGAACATCTCGCTCGTGCCGACGCTGGTCCAGGATCTGCTGACACGGCCGGATATCGATCAAGAGCAGCTGCGCTCGCTGCGCTGGCTGGTCGTCGGCGGATCGACGGTGCCCCAATCGCTGCCCCAGCTCTATAAGGAGCGCTTCGGCCGGCGCATGACGGTGGGCTACGGCCTTACCGAAGGGCCGAACGGTGTTGCCAAGACGCATGAGAACAGCCCGGAAGAGGCGGGCGTCATCGGCCGGCCGCTGCCCCACCTTCACCTCGCCATCCTCGACAAGGAGGGCCGGGAAGCGCCCCGCGGCGAGGTGGGCGAAATCGCGATCCGGGCGACCGACACGGGGCCATGGGCCGGCGTCTACAAGCCGACCCTCGGCTACTGGAAACGGCCCGAGTCGACCGCTAAGCTGCTACAGGACGGCTGGGTCCACACCGGCGACGTCGGCGTGCAAGACGAGAGCGGCGAATTCCACATTCGCGACCGCGGATCGGACCTCATCCTGCGCGGCGGCGCGAACGTCTATCCGGCGGAGGTCGAGCGTGTGCTACGGCTCGACCCGCAGGTGCGCGACTGCGCGGTCGTGGGCAAGCCGCATGCGCGGCTCGGTCAGACCGTGGCGGCCTTCATCGAGACCGAAAGCGGACCGGAAAGCGAGCGCCAGGCGCTGATCGAGCGGCTGCAGGGCCTGTGCACCACCAACCTTGCCGCCTACAAGGCGCCCGTCGACTGGATCGTGCTGCCCGCCATGCCGCGCAACGCCATGGGCAAGATCGTCAAGACGCAGCTCGTCCAGCAGCTCGCCGGTTCGGTGGAAGAGCCGCAGACCGCATGAGCGCGGCGGGCATGAAAGTGCGCGCCGAAGTCGTCTTCGCGGCCAACGAGCCGCTGGAGGATCGTCGAGGTCGAACTGCGCGCCCTGCGCGAGGGCGGAGCGCTGGTCCGCATGCAGGCGGCGGGCCTCTGCGAGATCTACGGAACATAGAGGAGTTCAAATCATGGCGACTTTACTGGAACGCTCCGAAGCCCCTGCTTTCTTGCAAGGGACCAAGCTGCTGCTGATCGATGGCAAGCATATCGCGGCCCAGTCGGGCAAGACCTTCGAGGTCGTGAACCCCGCCACCGAGGAAGTGATCGCCACCCTGGCTGAGGGCGACGCAGCGGACATTGCACTGGCCGTTTCCGCGGCGCGCAAGAGTTTCGAGAGCGGCGTATGGCGCAGCCTGCCCGCGTCGGAGCGGGCGCGCATCATGCTGCGCTTCGCCGACCTGGTGGAGGAAAATGGCGACGAGCTGTCCCTGCTGGAAACAATGAACAACGGCATGCCGCGCGCCTTTGCACGGAACAGCGTCCATGGCGGCGCCAAATGGCTGCGCTGGTTCGGAGGCTCTGTGACGCGCATCTACGGCCAGACAGCCTCCAGCGCTGTGTCGGCGCCCGGCGAGTTCCATGTCTATACGCGTAAGGAACCGATCGGCGTCGTCGGCCTCATCACGCCCTGGAACGGCCCGATCGGTACCTTCTTCATCAAGGTCGCTCCTGCGCTCGCCTCGGGCTGCAGCATCGTGCAAAAGCCGTCCGAGATCACCCCGCTGACAGCGCTGCGGCTGGGCGAGCTGGCACTGGAGGCAGGCGTCCCGGCCGGCGTGCTCAATGTCGTGCCGGGCTTCGGAGCAGGCGCGGGCGCGGCCATGGCCAATCACCCCGGCATCAACAAGATAAGCTTCACCGGATCGACCGCCGTCGGCAAAGAGCTCGTCCGTGCGTCTGCCGGCAACCTCAAGCGTGTGACGCTGGAGCTTGGCGGCAAGTCGCCCTGCGTGGTGTTCGACGATGCCGACATGGACATCGCCATTCCTGGCGCGGCCATGGCGATCGCCGCCAATACGGGTCAGGTCTGCTTCGCGGGCTCCCGCCTGTTCGTGCAGCGCAAATCGTTCGACAAAGTCGTGGCGGGCATCGGCCGGGTGCTCCAGAGCCTCAAGGTGGGCAACGGCCTGGAAGAGGACACGGTCCTCGGCCCCGTCGTGTCGGCCAAGCAACGCGACCGCGTGACCGGCTATATCCAAACCGGTCTTTCCGAAGGCGCGGAGATCGTGTCGGGGGGCCAGCCGATCGACGGCAAGGGCTTCTTCGTGTCGCCCACTGTCTTCGCCAACGTCCATGCCAGCATGAAGATCGTTCAGGAGGAGATTTTCGGGCCGGTGCTGGTCGCGACCCCCTTCGACGATGTGGAAGAAGTGCCCGCGCTCGCCAATGCAACCAACTATGGTTTGGGCGGCGGTATCTACACGACCAACATCAACACCGCGCATAAGCTGGCCGCGCGAATCGAGACGGGCAATGTCTGGATCAATTGCTATTCGATGCTCGACGCCGCCATGCCCTTCGGCGGTTACAAGGAATCGGGCTGGGGCCGCGAGCTGAGCGCCGAAGGACTGGACGCCTATCTCGAGACCAAGTCGGTCTGGGTGAAACTCTCCTGACGACGGCTGGCCGGCCCCTGGCGACATGGCGGATGGCCGGAGGGTGATCCGTTCGCCTCCGGTCGACGACAAGAACAGGATCTGGGTCGGGGAGGATGCCGTGGCGAGCAACTGGAATGTGCCGGGACATGTCGCTCCCGCCCTAGTCGTCGACTTCGACATCTACCGCCCGCCGGCGCTGCAACAGGGCCTCCAGGAAGCATGGCAGACGCTCGCCGATGCCCTCGATCGTCCGGTCACCCGATAATGGCGGGCACTGGATAGCGACCGGGGCGGCGGTAGCGGCCGGCGGCGGTCACGTCTGGTGGACTCTACACGGTGGCGTCGATGATGTCCTTCGTCTTCCTCTATCTCGCGCGCCACCCGGAGCCGCGTGCGACGCTGCGGGCGCGGCCCGACCTCATCGTCAACGCTGCCGACGAACTGATCCGCCGCCACGGCCTGGTCGCCTCCACTGGGGTGTTGACGCGCGATGTCGAAATGCACGGCGCGGCAATGAAGGCCGACGAGCACATCATCCTGCCCAACAGCTTCGCCGGACTGGACACGACACTCTTCCCCGACCCCTGGACGGTCGACATCGAGCGCAAGGGCACTGGCCGGCACGCGGCCTTCGGCAATGGGCCGCACCGCTGGCGTCAGCCTCGCGCGGCTGGAAATCCGGCTAGTGATCGAGGAATGGCTGGCGCGCATCCCTGACTTCGCGCTCGATTCCGACCGGCCGCCGGCGTTGGGCAGCGGCATCGTCAGCACGGCGAATGCGCTGCCTCTGCTCTGGGTGGCCGGACCATAGCCACCAGCCCGCCGTTGCAATGCCGTCAAATAGAGATAAAAGAATCAAAAATACGGTAGTAAATGGATGGACTGATGAGCTTTACTCTTCCGCTTTCGCGTGATGTCTTTTTCATTGGCGGGGAATGGGTCGCCCCCTCCTCGCCCGAGATGATCAGCATCATCTCGCCCCGGACGGAAGAAGTGGTCGGCACCGTGCCCGCCGGCCAGCGCGGCGACATAGATCGTGCCGTCGCCGCTGCGCGCAAGGCGTTCGACCATGGTCCCTGGCCGCGCATGTCGGTGGAGGAGCGCGGCACAATCATGCGCAAAGTCGCGGCCTATATGCGCGAGCGCGGGCCGGAGGTCGCCAAACTGGTCTCAACCGAGATGGGCGGCCCTATGAGCATGCTCGGCCGCTTCCCCGACGGCCCGGGCAACCTTATCGACTATTATGCCGATCTTGCGAAGGAAGTCGGCTTCGCCCATTCGCGCGTCGGGCAGGTCGGCCCGGCGGTCGTGCGCAACGAGCCGATGGGCGTCATCGGCGCGATAACGCCGTGGAACGGGCCGCTCACCCTGCTACTCATGAAGTTCGCGCCCGCGCTGATGGCGGGCTGCACGATGGTGTCCAAGCCCTCGCCCGAAGCGCCGCTCGATGCCTATGTGCTGGCTGACGCCTGCGCCGCCGCCGGCTTGCCCGCCGGCGTGTTCAACCTGGTGCCCGCCGGGCGCGAGGCGGGTGAGCATCTTGTCAGCCACCAGGATATTGACAAGATTGCCTTCACCGGCAGCACCGCCGCCGGCCGGCGCATCGCCGAAATCTGCGGCCGCGACCTGCGCCGTGTCAGTTTGGAACTGGGCGGCAAGTCGGCGCTGATCGCATTGGACGATGCTGACGCGGCCGCCGTGGCGAAGACCGCTATCCCCTTCGGTTTGGGCTTCAACAGCGGTCAGGCTTGCGCCGCGCTGACCCGAATTCTCGTCCCTGCCCGCCGGCAAGCCGAGTTCGTCGAGGCACTGTCGGCGCAGATGGAAACGCTCGTGACCGGCGACCCCTTCGACCTTTCCACCACGGTCGGCCCGATGGTGGCCGAGCGCCAGCGCAGCCGGATCGAAGGGCTGATCGCGACCGCGATACCCGAAGGGGCCAGGCTGGTGCGCGGGGGCAGCCGCCCCGCCGATCTGCCGCGCGGCTGGTTCGTCGCGCCCACCCTCTTCTCCGACGTCAAGAACGAGATGACGATCGCGCGGGAAGAAATTTTCGGACCGGTCGGCGTCGTCATCCCCTATGAAGGCGATGACGAGGAAGCGATCCGCATCGCCAACGACACGCCCTACGGCCTTGCCGGCGCGGTGTTCAGCCCGGACGTCGACCGCGCCTACAGCGTGTGCCAGCGTGTGCGCGCGGGCACCTATGGCATCAATACCTTCTATATCGACCCGCGCCTGCCCTTCGGCGGCTTCAAGGCTTCGGGCATTGGACGCGAGAACGGCAAGGAAGGGCTGCTGGCCTTCACCGAGACAAAGACGGTGCTGGGCCTGCCCGAAGGCATCGTCTGACCGCCTGCTGCCATTATTGGAGAGATGACATGACGGACGAGCAAGCGATCCGCGAGCTGCAGCTGGCCTATGCGCGCCATTTCGACGCGCGCGACGCGCAGGCCTTCGCCGACCTGTACACCGACGACGCCGTGCTGGTGCAGATCGACGGTAAGGAAATCCGTACCAAGGACAAGTTCGTGAAGTCCGTCATCAACATGCCGCCGCCCAACGGGGGCCATCACAAGGTGCTGGAGACCGACACGAAGATCGACGGCGACGAGGCGAACGCGATCTGCCGCTTCCAGGCGCGCACTACCACTGGCCAGGACATCACCGGCCATTATGAAGACAGCTACCGACGCACCCCCGAAGGCTGGCGGATCACCCGCCGCGCGGTGTTTCTGGACTGAAGCAAAGAGGGTGCAGATGGACAGTTTCGATTATGTGATCGTCGGCGCGGGCCCCGGTGGCTGTGTGCTGGCCAATCGCCTGAGCGCCGACCCCGCGATCCGCGTGGCATTGGTGGAGGCCGGGCCACCCAACAGACATTATCTGATCGATATGCCCAAGGGCTTCGGCAAGCTTCTAACCGGATCGCCCTTCGTCACCCATTATCCGACCGAGCCCGACGCCACTGGACAGGCCTATGTCTGGGCGCGGGGCAAGACGCTGGGCGGCTCTACCTCCGTCAACGGCATGGCTTATTCGCGCGGCCAGCCTGAGGATTATGATGGCTGGGAAGCAATGGGCGCGACCGGCTGGGGTTGGAAGACCATGCTCAAGGCCTTTCGCGAGATCGAGGATCATGAGCTGGGTGCGGACGAGATGCGCGGCGCTGGTGGCCCGCTGCATGTCGGCGTCAACAACATCAGGCATCCGGTGAACGATGCCGCGTTGGAGGCGGCGCGCGCCAACGGCCTTCCGGTGCGCCCCGACAATAATCGCGAGGATCAGGCCGGCATCGGCCCGATGACGCACATGATAAAGAAGGCGAAGCGCATGAGTGCGGCCGACGCCTTTCTGACGCCGGTGCGCAGCAGGCGAAACCTGACCGTCATTACCGACGCGCGGGCGAACCGCATCCTCTTCGAAGGGCGGCGCGCGACCGGAGTGGAGCTGGCGGTCGCCGGGGGGGAGCGGACACTTTCCGTCACGCGCGAGGTGCTGGTCTGCGCCGGCGCGTTCGAAACACCCAAGCTGCTGATGTTGTCGGGGGTAGGCCCGGCCGAGCAGTTGAAGGCCCACGGCATCGCCGTGCTTCAGGACAGCCCGTCGGTGGGCACGAACATGGCCGAACATCGCGGCATCGCCCTGCAATATCGGCTGAAGGACAGGCTCAGCCATAATCCGCAATTTTCCGGCTGGCGGCTGATTCTGAACGGAATCCGCTACTACCTAACGAAGACCGGCGTACTCTCCTACGGCTCCCACGAGTTGATGGGCTTCGCCAAGGTTTTGCCGCAGTCGCGCACCGCTGACACGCAGCTATTCATCTCGCCCTTCTCGCGCGTGATGGGCGCCCCCCGCCCGACCTTCGAGAAGGAGCCGGGCGCGCAGTGCCTAATCTACCCGACCAGGCCGACCAGCCGGGGCACGGTGACGCTGCGCTCTGCCGACCCCGCCGACCTGCCGGCGATCGCGCCCAACGCGCTCGACACCGACTATGACCGGCATGTCAGCGTGGAGATGGTCCGCTATGTCCGCAAGCTCTTCGCGACGCCGCCCCTCGCCGACCTGATGGAGGGCGAGACGCTGCCAGGGGCGGAGGTGGAGAGCGACGAGCAGATATTGCAGGCGATCCGCACCAAAGGCACTTGGGGCTTTCACACCTGCGGCACCGCACGCATGGGCAGCGATCCGGCAAGCGTCATCGACCCGCAGTTGCGCGTGCGCGGGGTGGAGGGGCTACGCGTCGTCGACGCCTCGGTCTTCCCGACCCTGCCTTCCTGCAACACGACCGCCCCGGTCGCGGCGTTGGCATGGCGCGCGGCGGAGATCATCCGCACTACCTGACAACGGGCGCTGCGCCAGAGAGACGGGCGGACAGAAGACCGCCGTCCAGATCCGGGGTGACTTTCGGCCGCGTGACTGGCAGGTGTTCGGCGATCTCGGCTAGCACCTGGTGGCCCGGCTCCGGATCATGTGCTCTCGCCATCCTCGGGCTTGCACTTCTCTTTGTAAATGTATTCGGTGCTCCGCTTGGAACACTAGAGTGGTCGACGGGCGGGCATGATGGATTGGACGCGAAATCGGGACGACAGCAAGCGGACGCAGCTGCTTGCCGGTTCTGTCGTCACCCAGGTTGCGGAACGGATCAGGGAGGACGTCTTCCAGCTGGCCGACGGAGCCTTCCTCGGCTCCGAGGAAGACCTGATCCTGCGCTATAATGTGAGCCGGCCGACCCTACGCCAGGCGGCCGGCCTCATCATCCAGGAGCAGTTGCTGGTCGCACGCAGGGGCGTGGGCGGCGGATTCTTCGTCCGCCGCCCCGACCCGGAGGTGGTAACCCATATCGTCTCTCAATATCTGCGCTCGAGGAGCGTCGGCATCAAGGAACTGGCAGAGGCCGTCCGGCCGATCCGTGTGGAAATTGCGCGGCTGGCGGCGCTGTCGCGGGACCAGGCCGCGCGTAAGGCGCTGACGGAGTTTCTGGAACAGGAGGAAGCCGCGGCGCAAAAGCTCGAGTTCCAGAGCTTCCTGCAGAGCGAACGCGCCTTCAATCATCTGCTGGGGAAGGTCAGCGGCAGCGAGACCCTGTCCCTCTTTCTCGAGATTCTGCTCGACCTATCGTCGACGGTTCATCGCGAAGAGCACATGTATCGTGGACATCCCGACAGGCTGGCGCGCTATCGCCGCGAACGGCTGCGCCTTGCCCGGGCGGTAATTGATTTCGACGACGAGCTGGCGGTGCTGGCCGCGCGTCGCTGCGCAAGGATGAGCCATGATTGGCTGATCGAGGAGCTGTTCGAATCCGTTGGCGCGAAGAAACGCGCACGGCGGAAGAAAAGCTAAAGAAGGCTTCGTGCGCATACTGATCACGGGCTGCCCTTGGGGCATAGGTCGGACGCTTGCCCGCTATTTCGGCGAGCGCGGTCACGACGTCTTTGCAACGGCCCGGAACCTTGCCACGCTCGATGGACTCATCGAGGATCCGGAGCCGCTTTTCCGCAACTAAGTCGGCGAGGGTTGCGGAGAAGCGCTGCAGGCGATGACCTCGCTCAGCGATGAAGCTTTCGCGAATCAGGTCTGCCCCGCGCTCATGGGCCTGGGGGCCTGATCAAAACCGGAAGGATCGCTATAACGGTCAACAGCGTCGACGCGGATTTGCAGGCTACGTTCACCCTTTTCGGGCTGACGCCGTCCACATCGCTAGCCGATACCCTTTCCGTCGGCATCGAACATGATGCGCAATTTCTCACGGTGTGGCGAAGTAGTTGCATGCTGCAAAAGTACAGCTTGGCCAGAACCGGTGCGCAGTACCCGTGTCAGCTTGAGCAGCGGACTGCCGACCTCAACTTTGAGGATGTCTGCGTCAGTCGCATCGGCCAGGATGGCACTGATGATATTCTCGGAATGATTGCCAACCACGCCGATGTCGAGAAGAACCTCTGCTACTAACCGCCCATCCAGGATGCTCGGCGTCAATTGCTTCCCCAAGTGTTCGGGAAGATAGTGCTGCGTCAGCCTCATCGGCACATCGTTCATGCTGCGCAGACGAGTGATATTCAATACGGAAGCGCCCGCCGGAAGGTCCAGCTGAGCGCAGATATCCGCCGACGCGGTCTCGAACCCGAAACTCATGAGCACGAGCTCTCCCGCCCCCGCGAGCGCGCCCACGAGGTCGACCACTGCCGACGCCCCATGCTCTTCTCCAGGCAAAGCGAAGACGCGCGTGCCGATGCCAGCACGACGCTCGATCAAACCCTTGGCTTCGAGCGTCTGCATCGCGCGCCGGACGGTCGCCCGTGAAACATTGTAGGTTTCCGCGAGCACATCCTCGCTCGGCAACAAGCTGCCGCCCCCGTAGCGGCCGGAAGAAATGCCAGAATGAAGAATGGCGAACAACTGGTGATGCAAGGATGCACCTGGTCTACGCGTCAATCCGACCATCGAACTTGTTTCTTTCAAACGCATCTCAGTTTCGTCCTAGCAAAACTCGAGACTGGATTACAATTTCGTTGGGGCAGACTGCGCCAGCGGGACTGATCGATGTTGCCCCGTTCTCGTCCGCAAACCGAGCCGGCACCATTTAGCCCGCCTGGGCGTCCGCTGCGAGCCGCCTGCCACATGCCTCGCAGCATAGGTGTCGCGCTCCGCTGTGGCGCATCATCTGCCATCCCCGCCCGGGCCTTGGTGCGCGACAAGTAGAGAGATGAAATCGCCTCGGGACGTGTCGAGTGCGTTCTCTCGCGCTGGTTGCCCGGATGTCCGAACAGCGGGTGAGCGCCCAGCATCGAAAACGTCGGATCGTCGAGCGGCCAGCAGGAGGCTCCTTGCGAAGCAAGTCGAGCGCGTGGGGCAGCCCATCTAAAGGGTGTCGCGGCAGCCAGCTTCAGGGCCTCCGTCACGCCGCTCTCGAACATATAATATAGTGCCCCCCGCTGAATCACTGCTCCACTTGCCGGGTGGGCGCAAGCTTGTCCCTTGGGCACGGGCGATCCGCCCGGCAGTGGCGGCCGGGTTCCCCCGCTGGCTTCGCAGCCGCACATCCTCTACGGTCGCTCCAATTGCAGGCAGTCGGTATCGCTCCAGGGAGAAAGCATGGCATCGAGTGCCAACATTCGACGATCCCCCGTTCCCACTGAAACTGGGACCGGCAAAAGGAAGAAGGCGAGAGTGGCTGTTCAGATCGCTCGACGGCTCGAGGATCGTATCCTGGCGGAAGGCTGGCCTATCGGCTTCCAGATCGGGCGAGAGGCAGAGTTGGCTGTCGAAATGGGGGTCTCGCGCTGGACGCTGCGGGAAGCTGTTCGAATTCTTGAGGCATCGGGGTTCGTCGCGATGCGGAAAGGCGCCGGCGGCGGACTGTTCGTCGCATCTAGCGCTTACGATTTCGTCTGCAAGATGGCAGCCAACTACTTCGAGTTCGTACAGGTCACCGGAGAGGAGTTTGGCAGCGTGATGCGCACGCTGAACCGCCTCGCTATGACACAGGCGATCTACCGCGTTCCCGACGAGGAACATCGCCGCATCGAAACGCAGCTGTCCGAGCTCGCCGCCCTTCCCCTCCCGCAGCAGCTCGAAAGCGCGGGCGGGATCCATCAATCGCTGGTGAGATTCTCTGGGAACCCTGCCCTCGTGCTATACGTCGGGATTCTGGGGAAACTCACGTTCGATGCATGTGTCTACTCGACCCTCGATGACGAGGTCTGGCTCTCGTCGTTCCGATCGGTAAATGCCCTTATTGCTGACATGACCTCTGCGGTGCTCGCCGGACGCGCCGATCAGGCTCAGGCAGCAAGCGATGCCTTGGCCGCGGTCTTCTGCCGGCTGTTCGCCGCGTCCTTCCTGCATCTCAGGATGCCCATCACGTCAGCGGCTACCCAGCGCGCCTATGACTTCTTCCTGCCGGCACGGCCGCTGAAGAAGGTTGACGGCGTGGAGCGGGCCATCCGCGAAATGATCTTCGACGAGGGCTGGCCGGTCGGATCGAGCCTGGGGTCGGAAAAGGAACTGGCCGCTCGCTTCCACGTTGGCCGGTGGGTGCTGCGCGAGGCGCTGCGCTCGCTCGAGCAGCTCGGCGTCATCGCGATGGGCCGCGGCAGCCGGAGCGGCGTCCGCGTCGTATCACCCGATCCCACTGCGGTCGTCGAGACCTGCCGCCGCTACTTGCGCCGCGAGGGCATGAGCGGCGAGCAGGCCCGGACGGTTCGGGACCTTCTCCGGGCGCGCGCTGGCCCGGGTGATCACCCACACTCGATCGGTGACCTGTTTCGGCAGATTCTCGCCTAATGAACGACCGTCCCCCAGGCCGTGCAGCGCCTTGCCGGAAACACTATCCACCGCTAGAAGCGCCGACTTTCCTTGAAACAGCCGATCGGCGTGGCCGGCGCTATAACGCCCTGGAACTTCCCGCGCGCGATGGTCACGCGCAAGATCGGCCCGGCGCTGGCTGCGGATTGTGGCGTGGTGCTGAAGTCGGTGCTGCAGACCCCGCTTTCGGCCTTGGCGCAGCCGGCCTTTCCTTACCTTGGTTCATGCAAAATTTCTGTCGTGGCGATGCCAGGCCTGAACTATCCGTAGGTCGGCCAGCCATATTCCCTTAACTGGCTCCTCGGGCCAGATAACCCGATGGCAAGGATACAGCTACGCGCGATCGGGTTTGGAAACTCGTTCGTCTGACGTGTTGCCGTGCGGTGCAAACTCGGGCAGACCTAGGGATCGTCACTATGTCAGCACAATTGCACAGCAACTTGGAATGGGCGTGGGAAGACAGCACGGTAGCGTTTGGTCGCGCCGCCGCCAGGTGAAAGGGCAGCATGGATACCAATATCAGAGGCAAGGTCGCGATCGTGGGAATTGGCCATACCGCCCAGGGTGAGTTGCCGGGCCAGTCGCCTGAACTCAACTCGGTGCTGGCAATCAAGGAGGCGATGAAGGATGCGGGAATCGACCGCTCCGCCCTCGACGGGCTGATAACCTGCAAGTCTGTGCAGGGCACCAACACCGATTGCCAGGTAGGGCCGCTGCTGGGAATCAACCCGCGCTACGCGCAGACGCTTGACTACGGCACCTGCAATTTCTCGATCCACCTCGCCGTCCAGGCAATCGCGACCGGCATGGCTGACACCGTGGCGTTGTGCTATGGCGCCAATGCCCGCACGATGAAGTTCCCGTTCGGTTTTTCCGCCCCCAACCTGGCGGGCGTTTCGGGGCTCATGCATGTCGGCGGACCGGCCGCGCTCGCGCTCCAGCGATACAAGTCGCTGTACGGCATGACGGACGAGGAGTTCGGCTGGATCGCGGTTGGCGCGCGCGAATGGGCGCGGCGCAACCCCATCGCCCTGTTCCGCGATCCGATGTCGATGGCGGATTACTTGGCGATGGATTATCTGATCGAGCCGCTACGCCGGCCCGACCTGACGATGGTTTCCGATGGCGGGGTCAGCCTCATACTCACCAGCGCGGAGCGCGCGGCGGATTTCCCGAACAAACCGGTCTACATCCTGGGCATGTCCGAAGCGTCGCAAATCCGGGGCGAGTTCACGCCCAGCTACCTGGATCGCGAATTTCTCGGACTTGCCTCGCGGCAGATCTGGAATTCGACCGGGCTAACCCAGTCAGATATCGACCTGCTCTACATCCAGGACCCGACGGCCTTCTGGGTGCTCCAGATGATCGAGCATTTCGGTTTCGCGTCCCTCGGCGAAGGCGGCAAATGGCTGGCGGAAGGGCATACGCTGCCCGGTGGCAGCCTGCCGCTCAACACCAACGGCGGCCAGCTTTCCGAATGCTATATGTGGGGCTGGATGCACATCGTCGAAGCGGTGCGACAGCTTCGCGGTGTCGCCGGCGCGGAACGGCAGGTGCCCGGCGTGGAAATCGCCATGTACCTGTCCACGCAGACTTGGTTCAAAGGAGGGGCGTCGATCATCTCGACGCATAAGGGATGACAGAAAAAGCCTATAATAAGCCGATTCCCGATGTTGACGATCCCCAGATGGCGCCGTTCTGGACGGCTGCTCGCGACCGGCGCCTGACCGCGCAGCAATGTACCTCTTGCAAATCCTACCGGTATCCCGCGCTGGAGATCTGCCCGACATGCCTCGAACAGGGAGCGGAATGGGTCGACGTGTCGCAGGAAGGCACGATCTGGAGTTTCGCGACCTATCATCGCGCCTTCCATCCGGGCTTCAAGGAAGACCTGCCTTACGTCGTCGCCATCGTCGAGAATGCGGACGGAGTGCGTTACACCGGTCGCATCCTTGGACCGCGTGACGATCTCGCCGTCGGGGCGAAGGTCCGTGCGCTGTTCGTCGATTGCACCGATCGCTTCACGCTCCCCGCCTGGGAGCTGCTTGGGGCCTGAGAGGACCGAAGAAGCACTCAGGCGCGCAAGGTCGTCGCTAGAGTAGCGTGGCAATCTTCACTTGCACGAACAACCGAGCTTCGGCTACGCAGCCAAGAGGTATATATTAATGCTGGTCGTGCAAAGTGGAATGGCGGCCTGATTTCCGTTGCCTAAGAACGTATAGCGCAACGGGAGTGCTATACCTATCTCGCGTTGAACGCTGATGTAACGCAGCGCGTCATCGAAGAGCCTGTGACGCTGCTGGCGTAATGGAGATACATGAATGACCAGGATTTGTTTCGTGGAGCATGACGGCACCGAGCATGTCGTGGAGGCAAGCGATGGGCAGTCGGTGATGCGGGTCGCGATCGAGAACGGCGTACCTGGCCTCCAGGCCGAATGCGGCGGCAACCTGTCGTGCTCGACCTGCCACGGCTATCTCGAGCAGAGCTTCTACGAGATGCTGCCCAAGCCCGACGAGAATGAGGAGATGCTGCTCGACGGCACCATCGATCCGCAACCGACGAGCCGGCTGACCTGCCAGGTCATCGTCACGCCCGAGCTGGATGGCATGGTCGTCCGCTGGCCGGAATCGCAATACTGATCGCAAGTCGCGCAGAGGACATCGCCATAGCAACCGTACCCAATGCCAGACGATCAGGATCGGGGATCCGCTCGAGCCCGCGACCGTAATGGGGCCCGCCGTCAGCGCGCGCCATCGCCATGGAGCGTAGACCGCAACCGCCTCGCATGCGATGGGGATTAAGGCCGTTCTCGCCGCCATTTAACCGCTAATACGGAAATTAGGAGATAGTCGAATGAGGATAGTCGCAGCACTGGCTGTCGAAGCCGGCAAGCCCCTCCTCGTGGAGGAAGTCGAATTAGCGGACGATCTCGCGCCCCATGAGTTACTTGTGCGGAACGTAGCCACTGGCATATGCCATACCGACATCACTCTGCGCGACGCTCCACCGGAAAGCTTCATGGGCACCAGGCCGACCGCCCTGGGGCATGAGGGAGCAGGTGTTGTGGAACGTGTAGGGGCCGCAGTCACCTCTTTCGTTCCCGGTGACCATGTCATCATGACGTATTATTCGGATGGCGAGTGCCGGAACTGCCATGAAGGACACGAAGCCTATTGCAACGCTTCATTTCCCGGAAATTTCAGCGGGAGGAGGCTCAATGGCTCTTACGCGCTTCATTCGCTGGACGGTACACCAATCTATGGCAGCTATCATCAGCAGTCATCCTTCGCCCATTACTCGATTGCAAACGACCGCAACGCCATCAAGGTCTCGAAGGATGTGAACCTCGAACTGCTCGCCCCGCTCGGATGCGGCATCCTCACGGGCGGCGGCTCGGTTCGTAACCGGTTGAAACCACGTGCGGGGTCGACCATCGCGATATTCGGGATGGGTGCGCTGGGGTTCGCGGCCGCCCACATGGCGCGTAAGGCAGGCTGCTCTTCCATCATCGCAGTGGATCTTCACGAAAGCCGGCTGGAACTGGCCAAGGCGTTCGGCGCAACCCACTGGATAAATGCGAGCCGGGTGGAAGATGCCGTTGCGGAGGTGATGAAGATCTGCCCTGAAGGTGTAGATCACGCCTTCGAAGCCACTGGCAGCACTAAAGTGATGGAACAGGCGATTGCGGTTCTAGGAAGAGGCGGCAGCTGCGTGATATCCGGAGCGATCATTGATCCATCCGCCAAAGTAACTGTTTCGCCCCTGACGTTCATGAAGGGGGTCACCATCAATGGAACTTTGCTAGGCGATGGTGACCCCGTCGGCACAATCAACGAATTCATCGAAGATATTCGTGCCGGGACTTTCCCCATCGACAAGCTGGTGACACTCTATGATCTCGACAGCATCAACAGCGCGATAGATGACGCGATGCGCGGCACCGTTATCAAACCTGTCGTCCGCTTTCCTGCGAAATAGTATGCGAACTCTGCCGGGTGACCGTTGGGAAAACGCAACGACACCGAATAGATACCGCTGAGGCGGCGGTCAGCGGGGTAACGGTATGATTGGGGCACTCGACGGTGCCGCATGCAGTTCGGTCAGATCGGAACTTCTTGCTCCGCTCGACGCCCCTGGTATGCGGCCCTCAGCGCAAGTATAACCCCATTTATACAAATACCGATTGGGAGGGGTGTCGACGATGATCAATCTGCAGGACGCCGTCGCCGTTATCACTGCCAGAACGAGCGGTATCGGGCTTGCGCTCGCTAAATCCGTTAGCGCACGAGGCCGCAGGCGCGGCCAAGCCCAGCCAGCTGGATGAGGCTGGCGCCGCACTCGACATCGGACTGTGGGGAATAAAGAGGTGATATGTTGAACACGGCCTACCAGACCCGCCCCCCCTTCTCCTTCGGAACCTGACGATGGGCAGCCATCCTGCCATTGCGCCGGGCCGCGTCGCGGTCATCACCGGGGGCGCGAACGGCATCGGCCTTGCCGTGGCCCTGCGCTGCGCCGCCGCCGGAATGCGCGTGTGCTTGGCCGACATCAGCGACGGGCTGGCGGACGCGGCCGATGCGGTCGCCAGGGCGGGTGCGGCGGACGTCATGTACCGGACGGTCGACGTGGCCGACGTCGTGCAGATCTGTAGCCTTCGCGATGCCGTGTTCGAGCGGTTCGGGGAGGTCGGACTACTCATGAACAACGCCGCCATAGGCGGCGGCGGCGACCTTTTCTCCGGCCCCGGAAGCTGGGAGGGGATCCTCGGCGTCAATTTGGGCGGCGTGCTGAACGGTGTGCAGGCCTTCGTCCAGCCCATGGTGGATCAGGGCACGCCCGCCGCCATCGTGAACACCGGATCAAAACAGGGCTTCACCTCGCCGCCGGGCAACACGGCCTACAACGTCACCAAGGCTGCGGTCCGCACGCTGACGGAGGGGCTCGCGCACAGCCTGCGCCAGATCAACGGATGCCGGGTTTCGGCCCACCTGCTTGTGCCCGGCTTCACCTACTCCGCCATGATGTCCCGCCATTTCGCGGAAAAGCCCGCCGCCGCGTGGACGTGCGATCAGGTTGCCGAAGCCCTGCTGGCAGGTTTGGCGCGGGGCGACTTCTACATCTGGTGCCAGGACAACGAAACGTCGCGCGCGATCGATGAGCGCCGCCTGCAATGGGCGCAGGACGACGTCATCCACAATCGCCCGGCGCTCTCGCGCTGGCACCCCGATTTCAAGGATGATTTTGAGGCATTTTGCTTGAGCGGCAGATCGCCTGAGTAGGAGAGAATACCCCGCCGCCGACATAGCGACGGAATTTCTCTCCGCCCATCATCAGGGTGACCCGATCGCTTTGCCCGAATATATAGAATCCGGCCTCATGATCCTGATCGCCGGATTCGAAACGACCCACACCCTTATCGCACAGACCCTCCTGCTGATGGCCACCGACGAGGAGGCCCGGCAGCAGGTGGAGACCGGTCCGCTGAAGATCGTCGTCGAGGAACTGCTGCACATCGCATCGCCGGTGATGCACATGGGGCGTTGCGCGCGTCAGCACGTGGAACTGCACGACAAGACGATCCGCGAGGGCGAGTTCGTCATGCTATGGTACACCGCCGGCAACCGCGATCCCGAAGTGTACGAGAATCCGCACAAATTCGATATTTCCCGGCGTCGCGCGGGTCATTCCGCCTTTGGCGCAGGCGGTCCCCAACTATTGCATCGGATCGCATCTCGCCAAGCTGGAGGTCGAGATTTTGTTCGAGGAATTCCGCAAGGTCGGCCTGCGTGCGAGATCGGCACCGATCCCCCGGGGCATCTCCGGTCACGATCGCGGTCCGGCCGCCAAGCTATTACATTCCTATCGGTTCTTCCATATGGGCGGCCGCTTCTGAGAGAATGCCGCAATACCCTCGGCCATATCCTCGCTGACCATCAGGCTGTCGACCGCCGAACTGAACTGCACGGCACGGGCCGCTTCGTCGGCATCCGCATAGCTTTCAGCTTCGCGCATCGACTGCATGGTGAGCCGGACCGCGGTGGGCGAAACCAAAAGAATCTCGGCTGCCAGTGCGCGTGCCGCGTCCATCACTCTGCCGGGCTCCGACACGCGATTGACGCAACCGTAGCGCAGGCCGGTCTCCGCATCGATTGTGCGCCCGGTCAGCAACAGCTCATAGGCTATTTTGCGCGGAATCTGTCGCGGCAATCGCACCGCCCCTCCCGCCGCCGCGAAGAGACCGACCTTGACCTCTGATAGCGCGAACGTCGCGGCCGGGTCGGCAATCACCATCTCGCAGGCAAGCGCAGTCTCAAAGCCACCGCCAAAGGCAAAGCCGTTGACCGCAGCGATCACCGGCTTGATCTTGCTGCGGCTGGTCAACCCGGCAAATCCGCTCGGGGGCATCGGCGTGCCGGAATCCGCAGTCTTCAGGTCCGCGCCTGCGCAAAACGCCCTGTCCCCGGCGCCCGTGATGATTGCGACCCAGAGTTCCGGATCCGCTTCGTACGCGTCGAAGATTCCGGCCAGCTCGTGATGAGCGGCATTGGGTAGGCTGTTGCGTGCGTCGGGCCGATTGAGGGTGACCTCGAGCAGATGACCATCGCGCTTGACGAGGACGTACTCGTAGCGGTCCTTGAACGCGGGTCGGGTCGGCGGGAAGACCCTGCGAACGGCATCGCGATCCAAAGCGAAGCGATTGCCCTCCGGTCGCGCCGTTACATAGATCCGCTGTTCCAGCAGGTCCTGCTCGACCATCCGTTCAAGCACGTCGGCGTCGAGATTGTTGGCCAGGAAGCGCTCTCCGCTGTCGAGTTCGCCCAGCACAATGCCTCGGACAGGAGCGCCCTTCGCGTACGTCACGGTATAGCTCAGAACGCGACCCCAGCCCTCCGGCTGGCGCGCAACCGGCGGGACCTCTGCTTCGTTGCGCAGGCGCTGCAGTCGTTCCCGGTCGCATCCTGGCCACTCGGAGGGAATCGTCGACAAGATGACTGTGCCATATTTGGACTGGAACCCGCCGTTCAGGCCAACCAGCCCGTACGCTCCTGGCTCTCCGCGCAGGCGTTCCCCGATGGCGGCAATCGCGTGCATCGAGTAGTTGTTGCCCGGACCTCCGAAGTAAGGAAGGCCGCCGGTCACGGTCAGACCGCGCGGGTCGCTGGGTGCCAGTCCGAGCGCATCGATCGCGGTGGTGAAGACCGCGATCGGGAAGCAACTATAGAAGTCGAAGAACGAGACGTCCTCGGTCCCAATTCCGGCCATCTCGAGCGCACCTTCGAGCGAAAGCTGCGCGGCTGGATAGGAGCCCGGGTCGCCGCGCTTGATGATGTCCGGCTCGCTGACAAGCGTTGCGGCGTGGATGAACAGCCACTTCGCCTGCGGGATTCCAAGACGGCACGCATGCCCGACCGTTGTAAGCAGAACAGCGGCGCCCTGATTGACCTGGTCCCGCGATACCATCTTCAGCCGATAAGGGTCGGCGATCAGCCGGTTACGCTCGGTGACCGTCGCGATCTCGTCCGCGCTCATCGGCGCGATTGCGGCAGCACTATAGGGGTTCTGCGCTGCGACCTCCGTGAACGGTGCGAAAAGCTTTCCCATCGCCGCTGCGTAATCTTCGCGTGAGAGACCCAGGCGCCGACGCCGCGCGTTCTCGAGCAACGCATAGACAGTCGGAGCAGCGGTCAGTCCATGGACAAGGTTGTTGCGGAATATCAGGCCATCCAGGCCTCGGCCATGATCCTCGATCTGGCCCTCAAGGGTTTCGCTCCAGTCGCGGCTCTCGCCGCTCGCCTTCAGATGGCGGATGGTGGAGATTGCCTCGGAACCAAAGGCCAGCGCCGCCTCAGCCTTGCCCTCACGCAGCCGTTCGGCCAGGTCGGCGATCAGCGTCAGCGGCGATTGGCCGCTCGCCTTGTCGAGGATCGCTACCGCGGGCTCGATCCTGAGCCTTCGAGCGACCGCCAACGGGTATTTGTCGGGCTTGCCGAAAGCCGCCGGTGCGGGCGTGCTGTCCTCGAAGGTGCGGATCGCACCCACGATTGAAATGCTTGCGCGGACCTTCTCGCCGGCGTCGGCGATCGCCGCCTCGCAGGCCCGTGCGGCGATGTCGGCTGGAGAAAGCGCGGCGTAGTTGGGATCATCGAGCCTTTCGGTGAATTGCCCGGCACCGACAATGATTGGAGTATTATCCGAAACCACTGCGCCTCTCCATCTGGCAGTCCGCTCGCGCGACCGTGCCATCGGCGGGGCTCTCGCCCTGTGCGATTTTCCGCGTCCGACTCCTCATGCTCTAGGATCTGAATACAGATATCGCAATAAGCAATGGCGCCCGACAGCTCCGGTCTAGGATTCACTGGCCGGCAGCGAGGACGGACAGCACGTCGAGGAGTGCGGTCGCTGCATTGCGTGCGCGGTGGTCTTGGTCATCAGCTCTACGACTCCCGCGTTTGGCCAGGGACATGTTGAAGGCGAAGGATATCGCCGGATGATCGAGACCAAGATCGATGTCAGCGGCGACACCCTTGCGAACCTCGATCAGGCGCGCAACAGCATCTCCGGCCGGGAGATGACCCGCCATTATGAGGACAAATATGGGCGGAACGGGGGCGCACGCAGGTCAGAATTGGGAGCGTCCGAACCCGTCGCGCTTCGTGTCCCCTCAACCGGTGAAGGTGATCGCGTAGATTGAGCCGTCGGGGTGGTGGTATTCGCCGGTTGAGTAGCTTTTGCCCATGATCGACATGAGCAGTTCGTTGCCGCGGAAGGCGAGCATCGTCGAGCTGCCCTGGAAGTTGTCGGCAAAGACGTGGGTCTTGCCCTGGCGGTCGGTACGCATGACCTTGCCGCGATAGGGCACCGGCTCGTCCCAGGTGGTGACGTGATTGAGGTCGACACCGCCTTCGTCCACCCAGAAGAGGTCGCCTGCGAACTTGCCGAAGCTTTCCGGCGCCTTGACCGCGTCGATGAGCGCGGGAACCTTGGCGAGCGGGATCGGCGTCGGATCGATCTTGCCCTGACGGTCCATATGATAGTGCAGCCATTGCGGCTTCTCGGTCGCCTTGAAGTCGACATCGTCGATATAGGAGGCGCCCATCTTGCCCAGCACGATATATTCGCCGGCATATTCGCCCCACCATTCCGGCGCGACCTGGATGTCGAGCGGCATCATCGGCGCGGGCGTCACCGGCGGCGCCAGCGTCACCCACGGCTCGATCTTGCCCTTGTTGTCCACCGTGTAGATCGTGCAGTTCATCATCGACATGCAGAAGAACTTGCCTTCCTGCGGCGAGCCATAGGGACCGAAGCCGCCGGTCAGCCCCGCGCCCGGGATGCCGTCGTTCAACGGCCCCGCGTGCGGGATCTTGGCGAACACCTCCATCCGGTCGTCGCCCTGCCGATACTTGAAGACATAATGCTGGTTGCGCGCACCCGTCCGGCCAGGACCGGCTTGGCCGACCAGCATCACCTGCCCCGCATAGGCCCCGAACTCGGGCGGGATGCGGATTGGGCACAGCGGCATGTAGGTGCCCATGTTCCCTGGACGCACCAGATATTCGAGCGAGTTGTCGGGCATCAGCTTGATGATCGCGCCATGCCCCTTGGTCGGATCCCAGCCGAGTTGCTCCTGTCCACCAATATCGCCGAGGATCAGCGAGCCGTCCGGCTCCAGCCAGTCCTGGTTCGGGCAAAACATGAGCTGCGGATCGTACAGCTGCTCCCCAACAGGCACGATCTCACGCGCGCCGTAGCCGGCTTCCTTGACGTCCATTCTGAACGCCCGCTCTTCCTTCAGCCAGCTATAGTCAGTCGTGGCGGCAACGTCGGTCATCAATCGTTTTCCTTCGTTTGATCCGTCCCTTGGGCCTTGAAGCCGTCGCGCATTCACCTCTCCGCGGCTCAGCCGAGTCACGGCCGCACGGGGACGGCGAGGTTCATATGTAACTCTATTTCACTTGTCCAGTATACCGGCGTCACGGCACTGAGCGCGCTTTTCTATCTAACTTGATGATTGATATTAATTTTATGGAAAGACCACAACTTCGACTCTCAATATTGCGATGCCTTTTTATAATTTTCCGGCCCAATCCACGGGCGAACGATCATGCGGCGACCCACGAATCACAGGCCGCCGCAATGGCCGGACCGCTATGGCGCGATCGCGTGAATGGACAGCGGCGGCCCGACGCCCTGCACGAGAGGCGACGCGCGCATTGTGCGGCTGCATACAGACCGCTCGCAGTTGGATCGCCTTCGGCGCGCCCTACATGCCACTTTGCCATACAACTGAAACGATGATCCGCGGTCAGTGGGCAGACATACTCGCGCTCATAAGCGGCGGAGACCGCTTTCAGAAGCCGGTCCCACGCGCCAGCCCGCACAGCCCCTTTTAATGAATTCACGCCGTAATCCTCGACGAGCGATCCGCTGTTCGAGGCATCGCTTTCGGTGGTAGGACACGACGCAAAGCCGCTGTCGTGCCGCTCGGTGACCAGCAAGCAGAACAATGTTGAGTGCCTCCGTGAGAGCAGGCATTGCCTACTCAACTCAGCGCGTCCAGCCCTCGCCCGACCGCAGCAGTCCGCCTCCATCCGCAGCTAAAGTACGGACCAAGGTAAGGACCAAGACGCCCGATACACACATAATACATTGAAAATAGGTGATTTTCTGGCGGAGACGGAGGGATTCGAACCCTCGGTAGGAGTAATCCCCCTACGGCGGTTTAGCAAACCGCTGGTTTCAGCCACTCACCCACGTCTCCGGGAGGCAGAGCGGGGCTATAGCGGCGGTTGTGCAGCCAATCAACCGAACCTTGACGCTCCCGTCCGGCGCATTATCGATTCAGGCTGGCGGATGTTCATTGCAGCGACAGGCGATCGCAGGCTAACCTGAAAGCGAAATGCGGCGGGGTGGATGGAATGGTTAAGATGAAATGGTGTCATGCGGCTGTCACTTTGGTGAGCGCTGCGGTTTTTGCGCTCGCTCCGGCCTATGCGCAGGTGCGGACCATCGATCCCAATAACGCCAATGCCGATCTGGCGCCGGTCCCGTCCTCGGAGGGGAACTCTACTACGCCACCGGCAGCCCCCACTGCCCCTCCGCCCGCAGACACAACGGCAGCGACACCCGAGGCGGCCTCGTCGACCGCGCCTGCTTCGCAGACGGCCAACACCGCTGCCGCCGCAGGCGGGACCTATCATCAGGAAGATGTGATCTCGGCCGCCGAGGGCGTCTTCGGCAAGGGCGCCGAAGGGCTCGCCAAGATGATCGAGTCCATCCTGAAGGACCAAGGCGAACCCAATGCCTATATTGCCGGCCGGGAGGCGGGCGGCGCGATCGGCCTGGGGCTGCGCTATGGATCAGGCACCCTGTTCCACAAGGTCGAAGGCAATCAGCCGATCTACTGGACCGGCCCCTCGTTGGGTTTCGATATCGGCGGCAATGGCGCCAAGACCTTCATGCTGGTCTATAATCTCTACGACACGAACGACATCTTCAAGCGCTTCCCTGGCGGGGAAGGCGCAGTCTATGTGGTGGGCGGCTTCAATGCGAGCTATCAGCGCCGCGGTGACATCGTCGTCATCCCGATCCGCCTTGGCATCGGCTGGCGGCTCGGCGCGAATGTCGGCTACCTCAAGTTCAGCAGGAAATCGCAGATCCTTCCCTTCTGAAGACAGGCTCCCCTGGCGCGCCGTTGCCAAGCCGCACCTTGGAACGAGCGGCCCGCCAAGCAGTTAAGTTGGCTGGAGGAAGCAGGCGCATGGCTTGCCTTGCTTCCAGCGGCAAATTGCCAGGAGGAGGAGCATTCATGCCAGTTTCAACCGTTCCGGCGATCGAGCGCATTGCCCGGGTCATTGCCGCCCAACGTTTGAGCATCAACGCGGATGGCGGCGATGCTTCAGCGGGCGACGCGGTGGATATGGAGTGGGATTCGTACCGGGATGATGCCGAAGCGGTGCTGCGCACGCTACGGGAGCCCGACGAAGCGATGGCAGCGGCAGGCGACGCTGTGGTTTGGGAAAGGATGGTGCGGGCGGCGCTTGACCAGTAGCTTGCTATTTCGCCCACGGCTGGCAGCTCGCCTTACCACCCGCATGCCTGCGGGCGCAAAGGCGCTTTAGGCAGAGACTCTCGTCAATCCTTTGCGGCGGATCGCCGTGCCCGCAACCAACAGGCTGGCGATCAGCGCGAGGGCCGGGATGGTTGGCGCGGATGCAGGCGCGGGGCGGCTGGCCGGACGCGGATGAACCTTGGGCTTGGCAGTCTCGGCAGCCAGCACCGGAGACGCCGCGCTCATGACGCAGATGATCGCCGCCGCGTACAAAGATTTCAGCAAGGTGCGCTCCTCCGCCGCTGCGATTGTTCGCAACGAGAGCTTAAAGCGCCAACGCGACTTTGGTTCCGCCTAATTTCAGGCGTGCCGAAATGAAACAAATCTTGAAACGCCGCTTTGTTCCTGCGGCGTAGTGGAGTCAGCCAATGAGCGCGTTCAAGACAGCATCTGGATGATGCCGGAAAAGTCGCGTCCCGCATTGCCGTTATTGGCGTACACTTGGTAAAGCGCCTCGGCGGCGGCCCCCATTGGCACTGCAGCATCGACATCCTGCGCCGCCTGCACTGCCAGCTTCAGATCCTTGAGCATCAGCCCGGCTGCGAATCCTCCTTGATAATCATTGTCGGCGGGAGTTTTAGGGCCCACGCCGGGCACGGGACAATATGTCGTCATCGACCAGCACTGGCCCGAGGCGGTGGAGGCGATGTCGTAGAATGTCTGCAGATCGAGGCCCAGCTTCTGCGCCATCGCAAAGGTTTCGCAGGTGGCGATCATGCTCGCGCCAAGCAGCATATTGTTGCAGATCTTGGCCGCCTGCCCCGCCCCGCTCGCGCCGGCATGGATGACATTTTTTCCCATCAACGCGAGAATCGGCTGCGCACGGCTGAAATGCTCCGCCGCCCCGCCGACCATGAAGGTCAGCGTGCCTGCCGCCGCGCCGGCGATCCCGCCTGAAACCGGCGCATCGATCATGCTGTAGCCTTTGCCCGATGCTGTGGCGGCCACTGCTTTGGCGGTTGCCACGTCGATCGTAGAACAATCGATCAGCAGCGCCGAGGCGGGAGCCATGCCGAAGACCTCGCTCTCATAGACGCCTCTGACATGCTTGCCCGCAGGCAGCATCGTGATGACGAACTCGGCGTCCGCCACCGCGGCGGCGGCGGAAGCTTCGGCCTTGCAACCGCTCGCCGCGGCGCGCTGCAGCGCCTCCTCCGAAAGATCGAAGGCGCGAACGTCATGCCCGCCCTTGGCGAGATTGGCGGCCATGCCGCCACCCATGTTTCCAAGCCCGATAAACGCGATACGTGCCATGTCTGGCGATCCTCCCGTGGGGTGTAGGTTCAGCGCCCTTTCCAGACGCCCTGACGCTTCTCGACAAAGGCGGCCATGCCTTCCTTCTTGTCCTCGGTCGCAGTCAAAATCTGGAAAAGGCGGCGCTCGGTCACGAGGCCCTGGTTGAGCCCGGTCTCAAAGGCGGCGTTGACCATCTCCTTGTTGATCATCGCAGCCATCGGCGGCATCGATGCGATCGTGGACGCCGTCTTCAAAGCTTCGTCGACCAGATCGGCGGCAGGAACGACCCGCGCGACAAGGCCTGACCGTTCGGCTTCGGCGGCATCCATCATGCGGCCGGTCAGGCACATTTCCATGGCCTTGGCCTTGCCGACGGCACGCGTCAGCCGCTGGGACCCGCCCATGCCCGGGCCGACGCCGAGCTTGATTTCCGGCTGGCCGAACTTGGCCGTATCGGCGGCAATGATGAAGTCGGCCATCATCGCGAGCTCGCAACCCCCGCCCAACGCGAAGCCGCCCACCGCCGCGATCCATGGCTTACGCGTAGCGGTGACGTGCGAGGTCCATTTCGAGAAGAAGTCCTCGAGATAGAAATCGGCCGCCGCCTTATCGGACATCTCCTTGATGTCGGCGCCCGCCGCGAACGCCTTTTCGCTGCCGGTCAGCACGGCGCAATGCTGCGAGGGATCGGCATCATAGGCTGCGAAGGCCGCGATCAGATCAGCCAGCACTTGTGAATTAAGTGCGTTCAGGGCCTGCGGGCGATTGAGGGTTATGAGAGTGACGGCGTCGCGTTGCTCCACCAATATGGTCTCGTAGGTCGCCATGCTATTCTCCTGATCAGTGAAAAGGCGTCCATTCCTCGTCCGCCGGCAACGGCGCGAAGATCTGGTCGAGAAGATGATCCGTGACCCCTTCGGGCGTCGGCGGATCCCATTTCGGGCTATTGTCCTTATCGATGATCAGCGCGCGGACGCCTTCGATGAAATCATGCCGCTGGCAGATATGCGCAGCCACGCGATACTCGACCTTCATCTCTTCGGCGAAATCGACATGGTCCCGGCCTTGCGCCAGCAGCCGGAGCGAAACCTTGCAGGTTTGCGGAGATTTGGTCGCAAGCGTGGCCAACTCCTTCTGCGCCCATTCGCTTCCATCGGCTTTCAGCGCCGCCAGCACATCCTCGTAGCGATCGGCGGCAAACAACCGATCGATCTTGTTGCGATTGCCGATGATTCGCGCTTCGGGCGGCGCCACGGCAAATTCGGTGACCAGCCTGTCGATCTCGGCAGGGTTTGCGATCAATGCTTGCTTGAGTTCGTCCAGCCGCTCGCCCGGAACATAATGCGTCGAAAGGCCAAGCGCGACGCATTCCGCGCCATCGATCCGCGCGCCCGTCAGCGCAAGAAATTCGCCCGTGCGTCCGGGCAGGCGCGACAGATACCAGCCTGCGCCAACATCCGGAAATAGCCCGATGCCGCTTTCCGGCATGGCATAAATCGTCCGCTCGGTCGCGATCCGGTAATTGGCGGGCTGGGAAATGCCCACGCCGCCACCCATCGTAATCCCATCCATGAACGCGATCACCGGCTTGGCATAAGTGAACAGCAGGTGGTTCAGCCGATATTCGTCATGAAAGAAGCGCCGCGCGGCAACGCCGTCGCTTGCGCCGCTCTCGGCAATCAACCGGATATCGCCGCCGGCGCAGAAGCCGCGGCCGTCGACATGATCGATCATGACGAGCCTGATTGCCGGATCCTCGCGCCATCTGAGCAGCGCATCGCTCATCGCGACACACATTTCCCGCGTCAGCGCATGGATTGCCTTGGGGCGGTTGAGCCGCAGGCGGCCGACGCCGCCCTCGACAAGGGTCAGCACCTCGCCGGTCATTGGCGCAACATTTCGCGCGAAATGATCACGCGCATAATCTCGTTGGTCCCTTCGAGGATCCGGTGCACTCGCAAATCACGGAAAAAACGTTCGATTGGATAATCCTGCAAATAGCCATAGCCGCCGTGAAGCTGAAGCGCCCGATCGACCACGGTCATGCCGGTGTCGGTCGCAAGTCGCTTGGCCATGGCGGCGAACTTGGTCTTGTCTGCCGCATTGTCTGTGACCTTGACCGCGGCCGCGTACAGCAAGGTTCGCGCGGCCTGCAAATCGGTTTCCATATCGGCAAGGGTGAACTGGGTTGCCTGGAAATCGGCAATCGGCTGGCCGAACTGCTTGCGCTCCTTGGTGTAGCGCAGCGCCTCATCGAGACAGCGCTGCGCGCCGCCAAGCGAGCAGGCGCCGATATTGAGCCGGCCACCATCCAGCCCAGCCATGGCGATGCGAAAGCCCTCGCCTTCGCCGCCAATTCGATTGGCGATCGGCACACGCACACCATCGAAATTGACCTGCGCCGTCGGCTGCGAACGCCAGCCAAGCTTTTTTTCCTGCGCGCCAAAGCTGACGCCGGGCATACCCTTCTCGATCGCCAGGCAGGAAATGCCCTTGGGACCATCCTCGCCGGTGCGGACCATGGTCACATAAAGATCGTTTTCGCCGCCGCCCGAGATAAAGGCCTTCGATCCGGTCACAATATAGTGATCGCCGTCCCGAACGGCCTTCGTCTTCAGGCTCGCGGCATCCGAGCCGGCGCCGGGCTCGGTGAGGCAATAGCTCGCAATCCGCTCGCACGCGACCAGCGACGGCAAATATTTCGCCTTGACCTCGGCCGAACCGAAACGATCGATCATCCAGGAGGCCATGTTGTGGATCGAGATGAACGCCGACGTGGAAGGACAACCATAGGCCATGGCTTCCATGATCAACGCCGCCTCAAGCCTGCCAAGCCCGATCCCGCCACACTCTTCGGACACATAGATCGCCGCGAAGCCAAGCTCAGCCGCGGCCTTCACCACATCGCGCGGGAAATGATGCTCCTCATCCCATTTGGCTGCATGAGGCGTGATCGCGTCTGCGGTGAACCGCTGCGCCATCTCCTGGATCGCGCGTTGATCGTCGGTCAAATCGAACTGGGACATCTACCCCGCTCCTATCATCCCATCGTCGGGATGACGAAGCTCGAATCCCCTGTCGCCGAACCGTCTGGCCAGCGCTGGGTGATGGTTTTGACCTTGGTCCAGAACTTCACGCCTTCCATCCCGTGCTGGTTGGTGTCGCCGAACGCCGAACGCTTCCAGCCGCCGAAGGTGTGATAGGCCACCGGCACGGGAATGGGAACGTTGACACCGACCATGCCGACATTCACCCGCGCCGCAAATTCGCGCGCGGCGTGGCCGTTGCGTGTAAAGATCGCGACGCCGTTGCCATATTGATGCTGCGACGGAAGCGCCACCGCCTCCTCGAAATCGGCGGCGCGCACGATCTGAAGAACCGGGCCGAAAATTTCTTCCTGATAGGTGCGCATCCCGGTCTTGACGCGATCGAACAGAGTCGGGCCGACGAAGAACCCCTCCTCATGCCCCTGCAGCTTGAAGCCGCGGCCATCGACCACCAGCTCAGCGCCTTCATCGACGCCCATCTGGATATAGTTTTCGATCCGCTGCTTGTGGGCAGCAGTCACGACCGGGCCGTAATGCGCATCCGCATCCGTCGAAACGCCGACGCGCAGCGCTTCGATGGCGGGAATGAGCTTTTGGCGGAGCGCGTCGGCGGTTTTCTCGCCGACCGGCACCACCACGGGAAGCGCCATGCAGCGCTCGCCCGCCGAACCGAAGGCCGCGCCTGCCAGATCGTTGACGACCTGATCGAGATCGGCATCGGGCATGACGATGCCGTGGTTCTTCGCTCCGCCCATCGCCTGGACGCGCTTCCCGGCGGCGACACCGCGCTGATAGACATAGTGGGCGATGTCCGAGGATCCGACGAAGCTGACCGCTGCAATGTCGGGATGATCGAGGATGGCGTCGACCATCTCCTTATCGCCCTGCACAACATTGAGCACGCCATCGGGCAGGCCCGCTTCCTTCATCAGTTCGGCAAGCCGGATCGGCACCGAGGGATCGCGCTCGGAGGGCTTCAGGATGAAGGCGTTGCCAACCGCGATCGCCACGCCGAACATCCACATCGGGATCATCGCGGGGAAGTTGAACGGTGTAATCCCGGCGCCGATGCCCAGCGGCTGCCGCATCGAATAGACATCGATGCCAGGGCCGGCGCCAATAGTATATTCGCCCTTCAGCGCATGCGGGATGCCGCAGCAGAATTCGATCACTTCGAGGCCGCGCTGAATGTCGCCCTTGGCGTCCGCGATGACCTTGCCATGTTCGGACGCCAGCAGATGCGCCAACGCATCCATGTTCGCCTCGACCAGTTCCTTGAACCGGAACATCACGCGCGCCCGGCGCTGCGGGTTGATTGCTGCCCAGCCCGGCTGCGCCGCCTTGGCCGCATCGACCGCTTTCTGCAGCTCGGTGGCGCTGCCCAGTGCGACCTTCGCCTGAACCTGCCCGCTGTTGGGATCGAACACGTCGCTCTGGCGAGCGCCGCCGCCCAGCGTCGCACCGGCGACGAAATGTTCCACGATACGCATGAGAGTTCCTCTCGAATCCTGGTGACTTGATTCTCCGAGGCACCATGATCCAATGTGGAAATGCAATCAATCGGGCAAAAATGAATGGATGAACTGCAAAACCGCAGCCCCCTCGATTGGGACGACGTCCGCATCTTCCTCATCCTTGCCCGTTCGCGGAGCATGGCGGTCGCCGCGCGTAGCCTCTCCATCGATCCCACCACCATCAGCCGCCGCCTTGCCCGGTTGACAGCCTCAGTGGGCTCGGCCCTGTTCGAGACCGTCGGCGGCAACCGGCAGCTCACCGAGCGCGGGCTTCAGCTCTACGGCCATGCCGAGGCGATGGAAAATGAAGCCTTGTCAGCGCTCGGCGAAATGGAAGGCATGCCCGAAGGCATTCTCGGGCAGGTCCGGCTCAGTGTTGCCGAAGGCCTGGCGACGTGGGTGCTGGCGCCGCGCATGGCCGCCTTTCAGGCTGAGCACCCCAATCTTCAGGTCGATCTGGTGACGAGTTCCGGCCTGCTCAATCCGTCCAAACGCGAAGCCGATATTTCGGTCATGCTGGCCCGCCCCCGATCGGGCAAGCTTCTCGCGCAACGGCTCGTGACCTACCGTCTGGGGCTCTATGCTTCCAAAGCCTATCTGACGCGACGCGGCGTGCCCAATGCGGTGAGCGACCTCCACGATCGCGTATTGGTGGGATATGTGCCCGACTTCGTTTACGCGCCGGAGCTGGACTATCTGAGCGAAGTCGCGCCCGGGCTGGAGGCACGGATTCGCAGCACCAGCATCAACGTCCAGCACAGGTTGATCGTCGAAGGCGCCGGCATCGGCGTCTTGCCCCGGTTCATGGCCGCCGGCGACCAACGCCTGACCGAAGTGTTGCCGGAGGATATCGGAATCGAACGCAGCTTCTGGCTGGTCACCCACAGCGACATGCGCCGCCTGGCACGGATCGAAGCAGTCGCGAGCTGGCTCAAGCATTGTGTTGCAGGAATGTCATAGTCTTGCGGCGCGAACATGTTCATGGCCTATTCAAAGGTCTGACGCTATCTCGCGAGAAATGGTGATTAAAGCCGGCGTACTCCTTGCCTCCATTGTGGCGCTCTGTGCCCCTGCGGTCAGCTCAGCCGAGCCTCGCCGTAGTGAGCATGAGGCCGCCTATTCGGCTGCCCGCTCCGGCGCCATCCTGCCCTTCCCCGAGATCCGGCATCGCGTCATGCCCCGAATGGGAGGGGCCTCGCTCATGGGCTTCGATTATGATGAGGGTGATGCGGTCTATACGCTCAAGCTGATGCGGGGTGGTTCGGTCATCTGGGTCGATGTCGATGCGCGCACCGGCACCATCCTGGGCCGTTCAGGCGATTAGGCTATAGCACGGCGCTTGCCGCGCGCAGCCATTTCGGTCATTTCGGGATTGTCTCACCCGTCCTGCATGGGAATGAAAGCATATGCGAGTTCTGATTGTAGAGGATGAGCCCAATCTGGGCCGCCAGTTGCGGGCCACGCTGGAAGGCGCAGGCTATGCGATAGATCTTGCTACCGACGGCGAGGATGGTCATTTTCTCGGCTCGACCGAAAGCTATGACGCCATCATTCTCGATCTCGGCCTGCCGGAGATCGATGGCCTGACCGTGCTCGATCGCTGGCGCAAGGATAAGATCGACACGCCCGTACTGGTGCTGACCGCGCGCGATAGTTGGTCGGACAAGGTGGCCGGCCTCGACGCCGGCGCCGACGATTATCTTGCAAAGCCGTTCCAGACCGAGGAGCTGATCGCGCGGTTGCGCGCGCTCATCCGCCGCGCGTCGGGCAATGCCTCTTCGGAGCTGACAGCGGGCGATATCCGGCTCGACACGCGATCGGGCAAGGTCACGAAGGCGGGCGAGCCGGTCAAGCTCACCGCGCAGGAATATAAGCTGCTCTCCTATCTGCTCCATCACAAGGGCAAGGTGGTCAGCCGCACCGAGCTGATCGAACATATCTACGATCAGGATTTCGATCGCGATTCGAATACTATCGAGGTGTTCGTCACACGCATCCGCAAGAAATTGGGTGCGGACGTGATCAGCACCATCCGCGGGCTCGGTTACTCGCTCGAAGACCCCACCGCCTGATCCGGGGCAGCGGATGAACGCTTCCGCGCCCTCCCCGACCGTGCGCTCGACCGGATCGCTCACGCGGCGCATGATCCTCGCCGCCGCGCTGTGGATCATGGTGCTGCTGGTGGGCGGCGGCGTCGCACTTGATCGCGTGCTCAAGGATGCGGTCGTCAGCAATTTCGACGCACAGCTCGATTATGTGCTGACAGCCATGATCTCGTCCGCCGAAATCGGCCCCGATGGCGAAGTGCGTTTCAGCCGCCCGCTGGGCGACCAGCGTTTCCTCGAGCCCTATTCGGGCCTCTACTGGCAGGTGTCCGCCGACGGCGTTGAACCTTTCCGCTCGCGCTCGCTCTGGGACCGGGCGCTGCCGATCGGCCACATGTCGCCCGACGACGAACTTCATATCTACGAAAGCGATGCCTTCGGAAACGACTCCCTGCGCATCCACGAGCGCAATGTGCGCCTGCCCCATTCGCAGCGGCTGTGGCGGTTTCAGGTCGGCCAAAGCCGCGAAGAGCTGAACCAGCAGATCGCGGTGCTGCGCCGCACGCTGCTTCGATCCTTCATGCTGCTGGGGCTCGGCCTGCTCGCCATGGCTGCGGTTCAGGCAACCTATGGGCTCTGGCCATTGCGCAAGATCCGGCGCGAGATCGCGGACGTGCGCGCCGGCAAGATCGCGCGTGTCGACGCGCGGCTTCCGCGCGAGATCAAGCCCATGGTGGAGGAGTTGAACGACCTGCTCGCTCACAATGAGCGGCAGGCGGAAGAAGCGCGCCGCCATGCAGGCAACCTGGCACATGCGCTCAAGACCCCGCTGACCGTGATCATGAACGAGGCAACCGCGAACAGCGCCGACCTCAACACGACCGTGATCCGTGAGGCGACAACCATGCGCCGGCAGGTCGATCATCATCTCGCCCGCGCGCGCGCCGTCGGGCGGCGTGGGAGCGGCCAGAGCGTTGCCGCCGTCTGGCCGTCCCTTCAGGCCGTCGAGCGCGCCGTGGCGCGGCTTTATCCAGAGAAGGTGATCGATCTCGACGGCGAAAAGGAGCTTTCGGTTCGGGTCGAACGGCAGGACCTTGACGAAATGCTCGGCAATCTCATCGAGAATGCTGCCAAATATGGTGGTGGCCGCGTATTCGTCACGGTACGCTCTTCAGACAATATGGCCGAAATTCTGGTCGAGGATGACGGCACCGGCATTCCCGAAAGCGAGCGCACGGCGATCTTCGAACGCGGCGCACGCCTCGATACCGGGAAGCCGGGCACCGGCCTTGGGCTGGCCATCGTGCGCGACGTGGCAGAAATCTATGGCGGCGCGATCGCGCTGGATGAGAGCGAAGATCTTGGCGGCTTGCTAGCTCGGCTGCGGCTGCCGCTGGCTTTGGGCTAGAAGCTGGATTCCTCATAAACGCGCGAAACATCGCCGCCCCACTCGCCATGATAGAGATCGAGCAGACGCTGCGCGGGGGGTTTGCCCGATGCAATCACTTCCCGCAACGGATCGAGATAGCCTTGTTCGCCATCGCCCGCACCGTTGAGCCGCTGCCGCGCGGATAGGCCGGCACTGGCGATCTCCAGCACATGCTTTCCGAGATCCTGGAAGGTTCGCCCACGCGGCCCGCGTGCGGCAAGCCCCAGCTTCGGGACTTCCGCGCGAATGCGATGATGATCCTCGATCGTCCAATGCTTGACCAGATCCCAGGCCGCATCGATCGCGCTGCCATCGTAGAGCAGCCCCACCCAGAATGCCGGCAGCGCACAGATGCGATTCCAGGGGCCGCCATCGGCGCCCCGCATTTCGAGGAAGCTTTTGAGCCGCACTTCGGGAAAAGCGGTCGAAAGATGGTCGACCCAATCTCCTATGCGCGGCTTCTCGCCTGGATAGGCTGGCAGCCTGCCGTCGAGGAAATCGTGAAAGCTCTGGCCCGCTGCATCGATATATTTGCCGTCGCGGTAGACGAAATACATCGGCACATTGAGCATATAATCCGCATACCGCTCATAGCCGAAGCTGTCCTCGAACACGAAGGGCAACATGCCCGTCCGGTGCGGATCCGTATCCGTCCAGATGTGGCTACGATAGGAAAGGAAGCCGTTCGGCTTTCCTTCCAGAAACGGCGAGTTGGCGAACAACGCAGTCGCCAGCGGCTGCAGCGCAAGGCTGACGCGGAACTTCTTCACCATGTCCGCCTCTGACGCGTAATCGAGATTGGTCTGGATGGTGCAAGTCCGCAACATCATGTCCAATCCCATCGATCCCACGCGCGGCATGTGCCGAAGCATGATGGCGTAACGGCCCTTGGGCATGATCGGCAGCTGGTCGCGCCTTTTATCCGGCCATAGGCCCAGCCCGAGAAAACCGAGCCCCAGTTCGTTCCCAACTGCCTTTACCTGATCGAGATGCCGCGATGTCTCGGCGCAGGTCTGGTGCAGATTTTCAAGCGGGGCGCCCGAAAGCTCAAGCTGCCCTGCCGGCTCCAAGCTGACCGCGCCATCCGCACCCGAAAGCGCTATGACATTGTCGCCCTCGTAGACCGGCTCCCATCCGAAACGGGTAAGGCCCATCAGCAAATCGCGAATGCCGCCGGGTTCCTCGTAGGACGGTGCATGATGATCCTGCGTCCGATAGACGAATTTTTCATGCTCGGTGCCGATCCGCCACTCGGCGCGCGGCTTTTCTCCGCCTGCGAAAACCTGCAAGAGGTCCTCGCGCGATTCAATAAACGGGTCCTCTCCCTCAGCGGCTTTACGCGTGCTCATCGGGCGCGCCATAGCTGGCGCCTCACAGATGCGCCAGCCCTAATAGGTTGCTACTTGCTACCCTCTTCAGTCACGGCCATCCACACGCTGATGGCTGCGACGGCGGCTGTATCGGCGCGCAGGATGCGCGACCCGAGCGTGATTGCCTGAGCACTCGGCAATGCCTTCAGCGCTGTACGCTCGCCATCGGTGAAGCCACCTTCGGGACCCGTCAGAATCGCCGCCGGCTCCGCCCGCGCGATGGAGGCCAAAGGCGCGCCGCCGGTTTCGTCGGCGAAGATCAGCTTGCGCCCCGCCGGCCAATCCTTGAGCAGACGTTCAAGCTTGATGCTGTCTTCCAACACCGGGAGTGCGGTCCGGCCGCATTGTTCGGCGGCCTCGATCATGTGCGCGCGCAGCCTGTCCCGGTTGATTTTGTCAACGATGGTACGCTGAGTGATTACGGGGACGATCCGGTCGACGCCAAGCTCGCAAGCCTTTTCCACCAGCCAGTCGATGCGGCCTTTCTTAATGGGTGCCATCAGCAGCCAGAGGTCCGGCACCTGCTCGCGCGGCGCCAGCTTCGCCTTGATGCCAAGCAGCATGTCGCGCTTCCCGATGTGCGACACTTGTGCCAGCCATTCGCCGCTGATGTCGTCGAAAAGGCGAACCGGATCGCCGACTTTCAAGCGCATGACGTCCGCCAGATAATGCGCCGGGCCTCCGCTGACGGGAATTTCGGCCGCGCCTTCGAGCGGCTGATCGATATAGAGGCGCGGCGTGCTGGCAGGCGGCCAGGCGGGTGTGGCAGGCATCATGCCTAGCCTAGCAGCGTGGACGCTCACACGCGATAGGCCGGTCGTAGGAATGGCGGATCACCAGGCGCTCGCGCACGCTGGCTGACCTCGTCAGGCCTTCTCCAATGTGCATTGGAGCGGATGCTGGTTCTGGCGGGCGAAGTCGATCACCTGGTTGACCTTGCTCTCGGCCACTTCATAGCTGAACACGCCGCACACGCCGACCCCGCGCTGATGCACGTGAAGCATGACCCGGGTGGCATCTTCGATCCCCATCCGGAAGAAACGCTGCAGGCAGAGGACGACGAACTCCATGGGCGTATAATCGTCGTTGAGCATCAGCACCTTGTAAGGCGAGGGCTTCTTCGTGCGCGTGCGGGTGCGCGTTGCGACACCGACTCCGGTGCCGCCATCAGCGTCCTTGCCTGACGCCATTCGAACCTGATCGAACTCGTAATCCTGACTCATCTGCGAGCAATCTCTCCGCCGGCAAAGATATGGCATCCGCGGCGGCGAGAGCAAGAGGAGCCTGGCGCGATTAAAGCGTTAACGACGCAAAAAGAAGGCGGCCGCCCGAACGGACGACCGCCTTTCTGCTAACTTCGCGGGAGATCAGAAAGCCGAGGCGGCCTTAATCTTTTCACTCGCAATGGCGTAGCGGTTGGAAAGCGGCTGAAACACCTCACCCATCATCTTGGCGAGGGTCTCGCTCACCTTGGAGACCTCGCTGACGGCCGCGTCAAATGACGTCTTGGCATATTCGCCATTGAGCTGGATGAGTTCCACCGGCGACTTCACCGCACTGTAGCGCTTCATTGCGGCGGTCGCCGACTCGAAGCTCTTCTTGGTGTAGTCGGCGGCTTCCTGCGCAAGCGCTTCCGCATTCTTGGCAGCGATCTTGGCTGATTCGGCGATCGCCTCAAGGTTGCCCTTGGTAAGGTCGGCGAAGTCTTCGCTCAGCTTGGTGCTCTTTTCGAACGCGGCCTTGGCGCGGGCGCTCATGTCGGTGAAAACGGTCTGAGCCTTTTCAGTTGCAGCAGTAGCCATTTCAGTCATTCCTTTCGAAATCGTTTCGGGTTCAGCAGGCAGAGGGGTCTCTTCGACGACGGCTGCTACCGCAGCCGGTACTTCTTCAATCGCCGTGACAGCCGCCTCAACCGGAGGAGGAGGAGCAGCGACTTGGGCCACGGGCGCCGCAACCGGAGGAGCGGCAGCGGCTTTGGCTACGGGCGCCGCAACCGGGACAGCCGGAATCGTAGGATTCGGCTTCTTCGTTACGGGCGCAGGAGCCGGGGGGGCCTTTGCGACTTTTGCGACCTTGCTGACATTCTCAACTGCCGGAGGAGCCACAACGGCTTTTGCCGCGGGTGCAGGCTTCGGCAACGCCGAAGGCCGAGTCACGCGGGATACCGGACGCTTGCCAGGGCCGGATGGTGTTTCTTTGCGCGCCATCTAGGAGAACCCCCTCTATGTTGCGACGCACAATAACCGAGTCGGAATCATTTTGCAAGACTTTTGTTGCACCGCAACATAAGTCGTTTCTACAAACGCGTTAGCGCGTGCGAACGTAGCGACCAGGCGCGTTTTCGAGCGCTTTCAGCTTGCCTTTCCCGGGGCGGCGGGCGCGCTTTGCGGGTACGCTATCGCTGCCGAAACTCTCGATCCATCGGCGCCAATCCGGCCACCAGCTGCCCCGAGTTTCTTTCGCGCCCGCAATGAAATCCTCCAGCGATCCGACTTTCTCTTCATTGGTCCAATATTGATATTTGTTCGATGCAGGCGGATTGACCACGCCAGCAATATGACCGGACCCCGCCAATACGAACCGCTTCGAACCGCTCAAATAATCCATAAATTTCCAGACGCTCGTCGCCGGGGCGATATGATCTTCGCGGCCCGCCTGGATATAGACCGGGGTGCTGATCCGCCGCAGATCGATCGGGGTGTTGTCGATCCTGATGGCGCCCGCCTCCACCAGTTTATTATCTCTATAAAGGTCACGTAGATAATCCGCATGCCAGCGCGCGGGCAGGTTGGTGGTATCCCCGTTCCAATAGAGCAGATCGAAGGCTGGATAGTCCGCACCCAGCAGATAATTGTTGACCACATAGTTCCAGATGAGGTCGCGGCCGCGTAGCAGGTTGAACGTCACCGCCATGTAGCGACCGTCGAGATAGCCCTTCTCTGCAGCGAGGCTTTCGATCAGCTTGAGCATGTGCTCATCGACGAAAAGCGTCAGATCACCAGCGCGCGAAAAATCGATCTGCGCCGTGAAGAAAGTGGCCGACCTCACCTTGTCCGCCTGACCGTTGGCGGCCAGCCACGCCAGTGCCATGGCGAGTGCCGTCCCGGCCACGCAATAGCCGATCGCATGGACCGAAGGCACGTCCAGGGCATCGCGTACAGTGTCGATCGCATCGACGAGGCCGCCGAGCACATAATCGTCCATCGTGACGTCCGCCATGCTTGCGTCGGCGGAGCGCCACGATACGACGAAAACCGTGAGCCCTTGATCCACCGCCCATTTTATGAAGCTGTTCGTGGGATTGAGGTCCAGGATGTAAAAGCGGTTGATCCATGGCGGGAAGATCAGGAGCGGAATGGCGTTCACGCGCTCGGTGGTCGGCTCATACTGGATCAGCTGATAAAGCGGCGTTTCGTGAACGACCTTGCCCGGCGTCGCGGCAATATTCTTTCCAAGCTCGAACGCGGTCTGATCCGCGTGGGTAAGCTGCCCCTTACGCATGTCGTCGAGCATATGCTTGAGGCCGTGCAGCAGATTTTCGCCGCGCGTCTCGATTGTCCGTTCGATCACCTGCGGATTGGTGAAGGCAAAGTTGGACGGCGATAGGGCATCCACGAAGATCTTTGTCGCGAACCTGATCTGCTCGCGCTGCTTGGGATCGACTCCTTCCAGAGTATCGACGCCCTTGAGCAGATGATCCGACAGGAAGCCGTAGCTTTGCCGGATCAGATCAAACAACGGATGGCTTCGCCACTGCGGCGCCGCGAAGCGCTTATCCTTGTCGAGCGCGGAAGGAGGAACCGGCTCGCCGGCAACTCCCGGCATGAAGTGTTGCCAGAACTTGATGTTGTCGATCCACAGATCGTTCAACGGGCGGGCAAGCTTTGCAGCCTCATCGGCCCAGGCTGGTGAGCCCATGCCCGATGGCAGGGCCAAGCCAGCCGGTTCTTTGGTATCGGAAAGAGAGTCGGTGGCATATTCGAGCAGCATCTGCTGGGTGCGGCCGAACAGGCTCGTCCAATGCTGAAGCTCCTCAAGCGTTGCCACGGGCGATCGCAGCAAGTCCTCTGTTTGATCCTTGGCCTCAGACATCACAGCTCCAGAAAATTATCGTCAGGCTTTGCCCCGCAACCTGCTTTGGCACTATAGATGCCGCCACGATGTAATTACCATCGTACTTTGTGCTAGAGGGAAGAATGTCCGAGGAATTTTACCGCATCAAGCGTCTGCCGCCCTATGTCATCGCTGAAGTCAATGCGATGCGCGCGGCCGCCCGCGCACGCGGCGAGGACATTATTGATCTCGGCATGGGCAATCCGGACCTGCCGCCGCCGCCGCATGTGATCGACAAGCTGTGCGAAGTGGCGCGCAAGCCGGACGCGCATGGCTATTCGGCATCCAAGGGCATCCCCGGCCTCCGGCGGGCGCAAGCGGGCTATTATGCACGCCGCTTTGGGGTCGAGCTGGATCCGGAAAGCGAAGTCGTCGTCACGATGGGATCCAAGGAGGGGCTATCGAGTCTCGCCACCGCGATCACCGCGCCGGGCGATGTCGTGCTGGCACCCAACCCGAGTTATCCGATCCACACCTTCGGCTTCATCATCGCGGGCGCGACGATCCGCTCGGTGCCGACGACGCCGGACGAGCGCTACTGGCTCTCGCTGGATCGCGCCATGGCCTTCACGGTACCCAAGCCTTCGATCCTGGTGGTCGGTTATCCGTCAAATCCCACCGCCGAAGTTGTCGATCTCGCCTTTTACGAGCGGCTGGTGGCTTGGGCGCGGGAGCATCAGGTGTGGATTCTGTCCGACTTGGCCTATTCCGAGCTTTATTATGACGGCAACCCCACGCCATCGATCCTGCAGGTTCCGGGCGCCAAGGAGGTGGCTATCGAATTCACCAGCATGTCCAAGACGTACAGCATGGCTGGCTGGCGCATGGGCTTCGCTGTCGGCAACAAGAAGCTGATCGCCGCACTCACTCGTGTAAAATCCTATCTGGATTATGGCGCCTTCACCCCGATCCAGGCGGCCGCCGTCGCTGCGATCAACGGCCCGCAGGATATCGTCGAGGCCAATCGCCAGCTCTACAAGAAGCGGCGGGACGTACTGGTCGAAAGCTTCGGCCGCGCCGGCTGGGATGTGCCGCCGTCGCGTGCCAGCATGTTCTGCTGGGCTCCCCTGCCCCCCGCCCTCGCCCACCTCGGCAGCCTCGAATTTTCGAAGCAGTTGCTGACGCACGCGGGCGTCGCTGTCGCTCCTGGCGTCGGCTATGGCGAGGATGGAGAAGGCTATGTCCGTATCGCGATGGTGGAGAATGAACATCGCATCCGGCAGGCTGCGCGCAATGTGAAGCGCTATCTGCAAAGCATGGGCGTCAACACGCCGACGCAGGTCAAAGCCGTCTAAACACTGTCCAATGCCGATTCTTCCGGATGTGCTGGTGCCGGGGCTGCGGCTCGTCGTCTGCGGTACGGCACCCGGCACGCGCTCCGCCCGGGAGCAGGCTTATTATGCTCATCCCCAGAATGAGTTCTGGGGCGTGATGCATCGTGGCGGCGTGACCCCGCACCGCTTGACACCCGATCAATATCCCGAGCTGCCCCGCTACGGCGTGGGCCTGACCGATATCTGCAAGCATGCGTTCGGCGCAGACAGCGATCTCGCGCGCGAGGATTTCGATGCCGCCGGCCTGGCCGAAAAGATCAAGGCGGCGGCACCAGACATCCTCGCCTTCAACGGCAAACTCGCCGCCAAGCGCTTTCTGGGCCGCAATGACGTGCCCTATGGCTTTCAGGCCGAAAGCTTGGGGCCAACCCAGCTTTACGTTGCGCCGTCCACGTCGAAGCTAGCGAGACGCTATTGGGACGAGGCGATCTGGATCGAGTTGCTGAACGCTGCAGGCTTTTCGCGATAGGATGAGAAGCGTGTCTGCGGAACCTTGAAGCCTTTCCAAGCGTCCCGCACCTAATGCTTGCCCACTTAGCGATAATCTCGCACTGTCCAACGCGATGAGCGGGCCGCAAGTGACCATGGACGCGGGCGATCAAGCCGTGCTGAAGCTGGGTGGTGACCTGACCCTGGCGAACGCCGTCGCCTTTCAAAATCAGATTGCCTCGTTACCCGCTGCACCCAAAGCGCTTGACCTTAGCGGTGTCGATCGCATCGATACCGTAGGCGCTTGGCTCGTCCATTCTCTCGCACGCGACAATGATGCGCCTATTCAGGGGGCGAGCGACGAAGCCGAACGGCTGATCGAGCAAGTCAGCGTGGCCGACGAGCCGGTCAAGATCAGGCCCGATCGCACGCCGCCGTTTCTGCGCGTGCTGGGCGAAATCGGCGAAGCGACCGCGCAAGCGGGACACACTCTGCTCGGGCTGCTCGGCTTTTTCGGAGCCGTGGTCGTCGCGTCGTGGCACCTCATACGCAATCCGCGCCGGTTCCGGATCAACGCCGTCGTCGCGCAGTTCGAAGCGGTCGGCGTCACGGCACTGGCGATCATTGGTCTGATGAGCTTTCTGATCGGCATCGTGATCGGGCAGCAGGGCGCCGTGCAGCTCCGCCAGTTCGGAGCTGAGGTCTTCACAATCAACCTGATCGGCCGCATCACATTGCGCGAGCTCGGTGTGCTGATGACCGCAATTATGGTCGCTGGCCGCTCGGGCTCGGCCTTCGCCGCGCAGATCGGATCGATGAAGCTCGCCGAAGAAGTCGATGCTATGCGCATCATCGGCGTCTCGCCCATGGAGGCGCTGGTGATGCCGCGGGTCATCGCCGCCGTGATCCTGATGCCGCTGCTGGGCTTTTATTCCTCGCTGGTGGCGATCGTGGGTGGCGGCATCTTCTGCTGGATCAGCCTCGACATACCGCCGATTACCTTCGTGCAGCGCATCCGGGAGGTTGTGCCGATCACGGACATGTGGGTAGGGCTGCTCAAGGCGCCGGTGTTCGGCCTCATCATCGCCATGGCCGGCTGCTTCCAGGGCATGCTCGTCGAAGGCAATGCCGAGGATGTCGGACGGCGCACCACGGCTTCGGTGGTGCAGGCGATTTTCCTGGTGATCGTGCTCGATGCCTTTTTCGCCGTCTTCTTCACGTCAATCGGTTGGAACTGATGGCGCAGGAGCAGGACGCCATCATCAGAGTGGAGGACCTCAGCAATTCCTTCGGCGACCAGAAGGTGCATGAACATCTGAGCCTTGAGGTCCGTCGCGGCGAGATCCTGGGCGTGGTCGGCGGCTCCGGTACGGGCAAATCGGTGCTGATGCGCTCGATCATCGGCCTGCAGCGCCCTGACTCGGGCTCCGTCGAAGTGTTCGGCGAGCCGATGATCGATCGCGATGAGAGCGAGGCCAAATGGGTGCGCAAGCGCTGGGGTGTGCTGTTTCAGGGCGGTGCGCTGTTCTCGACGCTGACCGTTGCCGAAAATGTCCAGGTGCCATTGCGCGAATATTATCCCGAGCTGGAGCAGAAGCTGCTCGATGAGGTTGCCGCCTACAAGGTGGCCATGAGCGGCCTGAGCATCGAGGCCGGCCCGAAATATCCCTCCGAACTTTCGGGCGGGATGCGCAAGCGGGCCGGGCTTGCGCGCGCTCTCGCGCTTGATCCCGAGCTTTTGTTTCTCGATGAGCCGACTGCTGGCCTCGATCCGATCGGAGCGGCCAATTTCGACACGCTGATCAAGGAACTGAAGGAAACGCTCGGCCTCACCGTGTTCCTGATTACGCATGACCTCGATACGCTCTACGCGATCTGCGACCGGGTCGCAGTGCTCGCCGATCGCAAGGTGGTTGCGGTCGGAACGATCCCGGAACTATTGGCGTTGGACCATCCGTGGATCACGGAATATTTCAAGGGGCCGCGCGGACGCGCCGCGGCTGACGCGGCGGATCGCGAAGACGCCGCTCATGTCGAGGCGAGGGGATAATGGAAAATCGCTCCAACCATATACTCGTCGGCGGCGTCACCCTTGCCCTCATCGTGGTTACGCTGGCATTTATCGTCTGGCTCGCGGGCGTCGGAAACACGAACGATCGGGAATTTGACATTTACTTCAAGCAGTCGGTGGAAGGCCTGGCCAAAGGCTCCGGGGTCACCTTCGCCGGCGTGCCTGTGGGTAATGTCAAAGAGATCGTGCTGCTGCCGGAAAATCCCGATTTCGTGCGCGTCCGCATCAAGGTGAAGCCTGACGTCCCGATCCTTCAGGGCACTACCGCGACCATCGCCGGGGTCGGCTTTACCGGCGTCTCCCAGATCAATCTCGATGGGGCGATGAAAGGCGCACCGCCGATCGACGAACCTGGCCCGGCGGGCAAACCCGTCATACCCACCAAACCGGGCGCGTTGGGGGAACTGCTATCGAGCGCGCCCAAATTGCTGGAGCGCCTGAGCACGCTATCTGAACGCCTCACGGAGCTGTTGTCGGACCGTAACCAGCAGTCGATCACCCATATCCTTGCCAATGTCGATCGGCTGAGCGGAGCGCTCGCCCAGCGCGCGCCGGAGATCGCGGCAATGCTGGCCGAAACGCGGACGGCGGTCCGCCAAGCCGGTGACGCGGCGCAGAAGATTGGTGAGCTTGCCCAGACCACCAATGGCGTGATGGCGGAAGACGTGAAACCAGCCATGCAGAATTTCAACAAGGCAGTGGCGTCAGCCCAGCACAGCCTCGATACGCTCGATGGGGTGCTGACGGACGCGCGGCCGGGCATAAAGACCTTCTCGACCCAAACCATTCCGGAGGTGAGCCAGCTCGTCAGCGATCTTACCGAGATGAGCCATGCTCTGACCGCCGTCGCCAATCGCCTCAACCAGGGTGGCGCTGGCGGCGTGCTGGGCGGTTCCAAGCTTCCCGATTACAAGCCGAGGCATTGATATGAACCGCGCAGGCAGGCTTTCTCTACTGTTCTTGATCGTGACATTGTCCGGCTGCGTCAGTTTCGGCGGCAAGCCGCCCAAGACGCTGCTGACGCTGACGCCCGAAGCCTCGCTTCCTGCCGGAAGCACGCGGAGCGGTGCGGAAGGCAGCACGCTGGTCGTCCTCACCCCCGGCGCGCCAGCGATCATCGCGAACAATCGGATCGCAGTGCGCAGCAATGGCAATGATGTCGCCTATCTGGTCAATGCCAACTGGGCCGATGCGCCCGCCAAGCTGTTTGCTGACCTGCTGAGCGAAACCATTGCAGCCAAAACCAGTCGCACCGTAATCGATCGCCGCCAATATGCCTCCGCTCCCGGCGCGCGGCTGGGCGGAGAGCTGCTGGAATTCGGCGTCGATGCGACCGCGCGCAAGGCGGTGGTCCGCTATGACGCAGTGCTGATGCCGGGCGACGGCAAGCCGCTTCTCACGCGTCGGTTCGAAGCGAGCGCGCCTGCTTCTCCGGACAATGTTCAAGCCGCTGTGCGCGCGCTCAACGAGGCTGCCAACCAGGTAGCGGCGCAAGTCGCGGACTGGGTCGGGAACTGAACCATATCGATCCGATAGCTTTGTCTTTTGCTGCTTAACCCCGCCCGCGATAGGGGGCGACGCCCTGGTCGGGCAGCCACAATCCTTCGGGCGGCGGTCCGGATTGCCAGAAGACGTCGATCGGTATGCCTCCGCGCGGATACCAATAGCCGCCGATGCGCAGCCAGCGCGGCTTCATTTCAGTGACGAGCCGCTCGGCTATCCCCAGCGTGCAATCCTCATGGAAGGCCGCGTGGTTGCGATAGGAGCCGAGGAAGAGCTTGAGCGACTTGGATTCGACGATCGTCTCGCCGGGCGCATAGTCGATCACCAGATGCGCAAAATCGGGCTGCCCGGTAACGGGGCACAGCGACGTGAACTCGGGCGCGGCAAAGCGCACCAGATAGAGCCGGCCAGGCCGAGGGTTGGGAACATAATCGAGCGTCGCGGCTTCCGGGCTCGACGGCAGTTCACTGGTGCGGCCAAGATGCAGGGGGTCCATGCCAGCGACTGCTATCCCGTGCCGCTGCATGATTCAATCGTCACGGCGATTGAACCAGAGCGCGGGCGGGGCTAAGCGCGTTCGCAACCGCACAGGGAGGCTGGCATGGATATTCTCGTTTCGACCGAATGGCTGGCAGGCGAGCTGGGCGCGCCCGATCTGCGCATCGTCGATGCAAGCTATTTCGCGCTCGATTCGAGCCATGACACCGAAGCGGATTACAATGCGGGTCATATCCCCGGCGCGATCTACCTCAACCTCGCCGAACTCAAGGATACGAACAATCCCGTCCCCTTCATGCTCCCGCCGGCAGAGAAGTTCGCGAGCCGGATGCAGGCGCTCGGCATCGGCGACGGCAACCGCGTCATACTCTATGACGATACGCCGCACCGCACTGCCGCGCGCGCCTGGTGGATGTTCAAGACATTCGGCGCCCATGATGTTGCCGTGCTCGACGGCGGGCTTGCCAAGTGGAAGTCCGAGGGCCGCCCTCTCGAAACAGAAAAACCGAACCTGCGTCACCGCCACTTCACGGCCTGGGCCGACCAGAAGGCGATCCGCACGCTCGACCAGATGATCGCCAATGTTCAGTCCGGAGCCGAACAGGTACTCGACGCCCGCAGCACGGCGCGATTTACCGGTGAGGAAGCCGATCCGCGACCGGAGGTGGCCTCGGGTCATATCCCCGGATCGAAAAACTTGCCCTATGATCAGCTCTTCAATGCCGACGGCACCTGGAAAAGGGGTGACGATCTCAAGGCGGCGTTCGAAAACGCGGGCATCGATCTGGGCAAGCCGCTGGTCACGACCTGCGGCTCCGGCGTAACCGCGTCCGTGCTGCTGTTCGGCGCGGCACTGCTCGGCAAGACGGACGTTGCGCTCTACGATGGCTCGTGGAGCGAGTGGGGCACCAACGCCTCCACGCCCAAGGCAGCCGGCGCGGCGTGACCGACGAAGGTGATCGGCCTGCAACGCGGCTGGTCAAGGCCGGCCGCCGCAAGGGGCTGACGCAAGGCATCGTGAATCCGCCGGTCTGGCGCGCCTCGACCGTGCTCTTCGACAGCGTGGCTGATCTCCGCGACGGCGTGAAGCATGCCAATGACAGGCTCTATTACGGCCGTCGTGGTACGCCGACGCAATGGTCGCTTGCTGAAGCGTTGACCGAACTTGAGCCCGGCGCGGCGGGCACGATGCTTTACCCCTCCGGCGTCGCTGCGATCGCGGGCGCGCTGCTTGCCGTGCTCACGCCCGGCGACGAGCTGCTGATGGTCGATAGCGTTTATGAGCCGACCCGCGCCTTTTGCGCGCATGTGCTTGCCCCGCTCGGCATTACCACGCGCTATTATGATCCGCTGATCGGCGCCGGCATCAGCGGTCTTTTTTCGGATCATACGCGAGCGGTGTTCCTCGAAAGCCCCGGCAGCCTCACCATGGAGGTCCAGGATGTGCCCGCGATCGCTGCCGCAGCCAGAGAGCGCGGCATCGTCAGCCTGCTCGACAATACCTGGGCGACGCCGCTGCTCTTTTCGCCCATCGAGAAGGGCATCGACCTCTCGATCCTCGCCTGCACCAAATATATTGGCGGCCATTCCGATCTCATGATGGGCTCGGTGACGGCCACGGAGGCATATTGGAGCCAGCTTCGGCGATCCGCGCAGCTTCACGGCCAATGCGTAAGCCCTGACGACGCCTCGCTCGCTGCCCGGGGCCTGCGTACGCTGGACGTGAGGTTGAAGGCGCACGAACAAAACGGCCTTGCCGTCGCGCATTGGCTGAAACAGCAGCCCGAAGTCGCACGGGTTCTTCATCCGGCACTCGGGGACTGCCCCGGCCATGAAAGCTGGAAACGGGATTTCCGAGGCGCCTCCGGCCTGTTCAGTTTCGTGCTCAATGGCGGCGATGATGCCGCGCGCGCCGGGTTGATCGACGGGCTGGAACATTTCGGTATCGGTTTTTCCTGGGGCGGCTATGAAAGCCTCGCTTTGCCCGTCGACCCGGCGTCGATCCGGTCCGCGACCGGGTGGCAAGCCGAAGGGCCGCTTGTCCGCCTGCACATCGGGCTTGAGGATCCGGAGGATCTGATTGCCGATCTTGCCCGCGGCCTTGCGCGTTTTCGAGGTGCGTGAAGATTTCACTGCCAGCGGGTACGCTGCCCAAATCAACGGCAGCCATTGCCACTTCGCCTTGCAGTGCGTCATGAATTGATCGTTTCTTGGGCAAACGACCGTGATAACTTTGCAACAACCTCTGCCTTTTTAGCCTCTTACGCCATTTACCTTTTGTTTCGGATTCTGCTGTGGTGCAAAAGGCCGCTGCTCGATAGGCAGCTGGTCCCACCCCAAGAGGTCCGGCCCTGTTGGCGCAGGGGAGTGATCCGAAACAGAAAAAGGGAAATACTCATGCGCTTCAATCTTCTTGGCATGTCGGCTCTTGCGCTGGCGGCAGTTTCTGCCCCGGCTTTCGCGCAGGATGCAGCCCCGGCCAGCGACTTCACCGTAACCGGCGGTGCGACCCTCGTGACCGACTATCGCTTCCGCGGCATTTCGCAGACCGACAAGCGCTTCGCCGTGCAGGGAACGCTGACCGTCAGCCACTCGTCCGGCTTTTATGCCAGCGTCTGGGGTTCTTCGATCGACGACTATATCGCAAATGGCGGCGACCAGGAAATTGACCTGATCGCAGGCTATAGCAAGGCGTTCGGCAGCATCACAGTCGATGGCGGCGTTCTCTATTACTATTATCCGGGTTCCGGCGGCATCACCACGGATTTCTTTGAGCCTTATGCGAGCGTCAAGACGACCTATGGCCCGGTGACCGCCAAGGTCGGCGTGGCCTTTGCACCGAAGCAGCATGCACTTGCTTACGTCGGCGGCGCAAATGCTCGTGAGGACAATCTTTACGTCTATGGCGAACTCTCAGGCGCCGTGGGTCCGATCGCGCTGACCAGCCATCTCGGTTACAGCCATGGCCCCAGCTATCTCACCATCGGCAAGAACTATTGGGATTGGAACGTCGGCGCCAGCTACACTTGGAATCATCTGACCTTCGGCGTCAGCTATGTTGATACGAACAAGGATGCGCTCTCCCCGTCGGGACGTAACATTTCCAAGGCCGGCGTCGTCGGCTCGGTCGGCGTAGCTTTCTAACTTTTTCCATCAGTACGCGTAAGGAAAAGGGCTGCGAGCAATCGCAGCCCTTTTCCTATGAGCCGGAGCTCGTCACCGGATTCTTAACCTTCATCGCCGACAAGCCTGCCAAAAGGGTGGGTCGATCGGCATGAGAATTCTCTGGATCAGCTTGTTGCTGGCTGCAAATGCCGTCAGCGCCAACGCAATGGAATTACCCGGAACGGGGCTGACGATTTCCGGCGGACCCACCGCCGTGACGGATTACCGCTTTCGAGGCGTGTCTCAAACGCGAAGCCGCGCGGCTTTGCAGCTTGACCTTTCACTGTCGCATTCCAATGGCCTCTATGCAGAGCTTTGGGGATCGACCATCGATCTTTACGACGATGATCCGGCCATCGGCTTCAAGGACGGGCTGGACGTGGAGGTCGATGCGATCGGCGGGTGGAGCGGCAACATTCTGCCCGGAGCCACGCTGGACGCCAACGTCACCTATTACATATATCCCGGCGTAACCGGCCCCGCCAATTATGCGGAGGCGCTGGCTTCGCTTGCATTCGCGCTGGGGCCGGTAGGAGCCAAGATCGGCGGCGGCTATTTTCCTGACCAGAAGGCAACCGCGGATCATGGCGCGTGGTTCTACGGCGAACTCTCGACCGAAATCCCCACAGTCTGCACCATGACTGGTCATCTGGGCCGGCAGACCTTCGGGACGGGCTTCGGGACGGGTGCCGATTATTGGGAATGGTCGCTCACGGCGTCCCGCGAATTCGGCCCCTTCTCCACGGGGCTCAGCTATGTCGACACCAATCTTCCGCGGGGCCAGCATGCGGGCGCGACGATCGTCGGATCGTTGGGTTTGAGCTTCTGAGCGCAAATTCGCTTCGCTACGGAAGCGGGATAGTTCGACACAGCCAATCCCGCTATCTGGGCATCGTCATGTTGCATGTTCAAAACCCAAATTCCTGCGTGCGCAGGCCTAACGCCGGCGCCTGACCTTGCAGCGCACGGGCCTGCTGGGCGGCTCATTCAACCCCGCGCATGGCGGGCATCGCCGTATTGCGCTCGGCGCGATCGCCGCGTTGCGACTCGATGAGCTGTGGATGATGGTGTCCCCTGGCAATCCGCTCAAGGACGACGCTGGCGACATGGCGCCGCTTGCGGCGCGGATGGCGTCCGCGCGTCGCATCGCCCGCCACGCGCCGATCCGGGTGACCGCCATCGAGCGCGATCTCCATACCCGCTACACCGTGCAAACGCTCAGCTTCCTTGTCCGCCGCTATCCCAAGCGCCGGTTCATCTGGCTGATGGGAGCAGACAATCTCGCCGATTTCCACCGCTGGCGGCAATGGCGGAAGATTGCGATGACGGTTCCGATTGCCGTGATCGCTCGTCCCGGCTATAATGGCTGTGCCCGGACCGGACCGGCCTGGGCCTGGCTTCGGCGTTTCGTCCGGCCCGAGAGCCAGGCACAAAGATGGACGAACTGGAGACCACCGGCGCTCGTGTTGCTGCGCTTCGTACCCGATCCAGCATCCGCCACGCGGATCCGTCGCGGAAATCCCGGTTGGCATTTCTCACACAAACCCACTGGCCGGCGCGATCCGGTGACGCGCCGCCTGATAGCCTGAGGAGGCTCTTTGCCCGCACATAGTCCTGCGCGAGTCAGCGAAGGAACCGACCCATCGGCCGCGCTGCACGAACTCGTGCTCAAATCGCTCGACGACGATCAAGCCGTCGAGACCGTCTCCATTCCGCTTGCCGGCAAATCGACCATCGCCGACTATATGGTGATCGCGAGCGGCCGCTCGAGCCGGCAGGTCGCGTCGATGGCCACCAAGCTCGCCGACAGGATCAAGCAAGAGACCGGCCGCACGCCGCGCATCGAGGGCTTGCCGACGGCGGATTGGGTACTGATCGATGCCGGCGACGTGATCGTCCATCTTTTCCGCCCCGAGGTCCGCAGCTTCTACAATCTCGAGCGGATGTGGGCTTTCGGCGAAGCGCCCGCGCCCGCCGTGGTCGGCGCCTGACGCGCCGCGTTGCTGCTTCACATCATTGCCCGCGGCCGGATCGGTCAGGGCCCCGAAAGCGCGCTTGTCGATCGCTACATTAAGCGGATCGGCTGGCCCGTCCGTATCACGGAGCTGCCCGATCAGGGTGGGCGCATTCCTCCGCTCACCCCGGGAACCAAGCGGGTCGTGCTGGACGAGCGTGGCCGCCAGCTCGCGTCCAAGGCGTTCGCCGATCTGCTCGGCCGCTGGCGTGACGAGGGCGTTCGCGAAGCGCGCTTTATGATAGGTGCCGCTGACGGGCATGACGATCCCGTGCGGCAGGATGCCGACCTGCTGCTCGCTTTTGGCGCGGCGACATGGCCGCATCTGCTGGTGCGCGCGATGCTGGCCGAGCAGCTTTGGCGAGCGACCAGTATCCTAGCCAACCATCCCTATCATCGCGAGGGATGATGCGGCGTCTCCTCCCAATTGCTGCAACGCTGGTGTTGGGGGGAGCGGCGTTCGCCCAAACCATTCCCGATGAGCAAAAGGCGCTCGCTGAAGCCCAACAGGCCGCCGCAGCGGCAACGCGCCTGTCCGAACAACTGGAAGCAGCAGCTGCGAGCACCTTGGACGCTGCCGACAAAACCCGAGCGGAGGCCGCTGCGATCGCTGCGCGCATCCAAGAAAGCGAAGCGGCGATCGCTGCGGCCGAAGCGCGCGTGGCGCTCATCGAAAAGCTGCGGCGTATCCAGCATGCGCGGCTTGCCGCCCGCCAGCGCCCAATCGTGCGACTGACTGCGGCGCTGCAGATGATGGCGCGCCGCCCGCCTGCGCTGGCGCTGGTTCAGCCAGGTTCGATCGACGATCTGGTTCATGTACGATTGCTGCTGGCGGACACGCTCCCCCTCATCCGCCAGCGGACAGCCGGCCTGCGCGGAGAGCTGGATCGCGCCAACCGGTTGCGTACCCAGGCGGCGCTGGCGCTTGCGTCGGTCCGCCAGGAAAAGGCGGTGCTGCTCGCGCGGCGCACGGCGCTCGTTCATCTCGAAGCTGCGCAACGGGCGCAATCGCTCAAATTGGGCGACTCTGCCTTCCTTGAGCAGGAGCGCGCCCAGGCGATGGCCGAAAAAGCACGCGACATTGCCGATCTCATGAAATCGATGGATGCGCAGGCGGAAATATCCGCCAGGCTGGCATCGCTGCCGGGGCCGCTGCTTCGCCCGGCTATTCCAGGCGCTGCCGCCGCGCCAGCACCCGAAGCGCTACTCTCAACACCCCAGCGCCCGGTCTACAGGCTGCCGGTGCTCGGCCGCGTCGTCACCGGACTGGGGGAGATTTCGGAAACGGGCGTGCGCTCGCGTGGGCTTACGCTTGCGACGCCGGCGAACGCGCAGGTCGTCGCGCCGGCAAGCGGTGGAATCCAATATGCCGGAAGCTTCCGCGGCTATGGCCAGATCCTGATCATCGATCATGGCGGCGGCTGGACCACCTTGATCACGGGCCTCGGAGGCGTCTCCGTAAAAGTGGGCGATACGGTGGTCCAAGGAAGCCCTGTCGGCCGGGCGGGCTCGGGCAACCCGCGCATCACCGTCGAGTTGCGCAGGCAGGGCGAGCCCGTCAATATCGCTCCGCTTGCGGCGCGCAGCTGAAAGCCTGTATCCTGGCTGCAATCGTGAAGGAAGATTCTCTCTGATGCCCAAGTTTCTGTTGCGTTCCGCCGGCCTTGTCGCGGCGGTGGCGATCATTCCAGCGATCAGTGCAGGCATGGCCGCCGTCGACGTCGACACCTATAAAGAACTCGATCAGTTCATGAGCGTGTTCGAGCGCGTTCGGTCAGACTATGTCGACAAGGTCGACGATCAGACGCTGATCCGCGGCGCGATCGACGGCATGCTCGCCAGCCTCGATCCGCATAGCTCCTACCTCGATGCACGCGATTTCCAGAATCTGAAGACACAGACCGAGGGCAGCTATGGCGGGCTCGGCCTCACCGTTTCGATGGAGGACGGCGCGGTCAAGGTGGTTGCTCCGACCGAGGATTCGCCGGGCGATCGGGCTGGTATCAAATCCGGCGATTATATTACCCATCTTGACGGCCAGTTGATCTATGGCGGAACGCTCGACGAGGCGGTCGACAAGATGCGCGGCAAGCCCGGCACCAAGATCCGCCTCACCATCGTTCGCCCCGGCCGCGACAAGCCGTTCGACGTTACCCTCGTGCGTGAGGTCATCCAGCTCAAGGCAGTGAAATGGGAAGTCAAGAACCGCGTCGGCATCGTCAACATCAATAGCTTCAGCAAGACCACGGGCGAAGGCGTACGGGCCGCGCTCGCGGGGATCGACAAGGCGACCGCGGGCCATCCGCTCGGCTATGTGGTCGATCTGCGGTCCAACCCGGGTGGACTGCTGGATCAAGCCATCGAAGTCTCCGATGCCTTCCTTGAGCGCGGCGAGATCGTTTCACAGCGCGGCCGCGATCCGAGCGATATCGAGCGCTATTACGCACATGCCGGCGATCTTGCGCACGGCCTGCCGGTTGTTGTGCTGGTGGACTCGGGTTCGGCCTCAGCTGCGGAGATCGTTGCCGGCGCGCTGCAGGATCAGCGACGCGCACTGGTGATGGGCGAGACGAGCTTCGGCAAGGGATCGGTCCAGACCCTGCTCCAGCTCACCGACGATACCGCGCTCCGGCTCACCACCGCACGCTATTACACGCCCTCGGGCCGCTCGGTGCAGGAGGGCGGGATCAAACCCGACATCCCCGTGCCCCAGCTCACCGATTCGGACCGCAAGGACCGGCCACGCCTGCGCGAGGCGGATCTCCGCCGTCACCTGATCAATGAAGCCAAGATCAATGACGATGTGCTGGAGGATGATGCCAAAGACGATCCACGCTTCGCCGGCACCCCGGAAACGCTGGAGAAAGCCGGCATCAAGGATTTCCAGCTCGATTATGCGGTGAAGACGATCGCGCGGCTGGCCAATCTTCCAGCCACGCCGGCGCTCGCATCGGCGAAGGGCAGCCGCCGCTGATCGCGATGGCTGCGGCCCGAGGGATCATGTGGCCATCTTTTTCGGTGGAGAAAGGGGCGGCATGACCCGTTTCGCAACGGCCCGCCTGCTTGCGCTGCTGCTTCCGCTTGCGCTGATCGCAGGCGCATTGGGATCGCAGCTCATCGGCGGGCTCTATCCGTGCGAAATGTGCCATTGGCAACGCTGGCCGCACTATGCGGCGATCGTTCTGGCATTGCTCGCGTTCCTGGTCCCTTCCCCCGCCGCTCAGAAAAGGCTTGTGCTTCTTGCCGCCGCTGCGATCGCGATTAGCGGGGCGATCGGCGTGTTCCACGCCGGGGTGGAATATGGCTGGTGGCAGGGACTCACGGAATGCAGCGTGCTGAACGCCGGCAGTGGGCAAAGCAGCCTGGCTGACATCATGGCCAGCCCACTGATCCGCTGCGACGTGCCGCAATGGACGCTGTTCGGCATTTCTCTCGCTGGATACAACGCCATCTTTTCGCTGGGCGGCTCAGCGCTTATCTTATGGCTATGGCTGAAATCCCGCTGACCGAAGCTGATTCGGCGACGATGCTTCGCGTCGATCAGGCAGGCGAATTCGGCGCGACCCGCATCTATGATGGCCAGCGCGCCATCTTCGGTGATCGGCATCCAATCTCCCGCCTCATTGCACGCATGGCAGCACAGGAGCAGGCGCATCGCGTACATTTTGATCGGATGATGGCCGAGCGCGGCGTGCGGCCCACGCTGCTTGCTCCGGTTTGGAACCTTGCCGGTTTTGCGCTGGGCGCGGCGACCGCCCTGATCGGGCCGGAAGCTGCCATGGCGTGCACCGCCGCCGTCGAAACCGAGATCGATCGCCACTATGGCAAGCAGCTCGAAGAACTGGGGGATCGCGATCCGGAGCTGCGGAGAGCGATTACCGAATTCCGGGCCGAAGAGATCGAACATCGTGACACCGCCATCGCCGCGGGCGCCGAGGCTGCGCCAGCCTATCCGCTGCTGTCCGCCGCGATCCGGCTCGGCTGTCGCGCCGCGATCGCATTGTCACAGCGAATTTAGGGGACTTCAGCGCTGCTGTTGCGTTAGAGGAAAGCGACAAGGAGGGACTTCGCCATGCGCAGAACGCTGCTGCCCGTCGCGCTCATCGCGCTACTGATTGCAATCACTGGCGCGCCCTCCCCGCTGCTCGCTCAACCGGGCGGGGTGGTGAAGGACATCTTCGGTAATGAGAAGTGCCCTGTTAGCAACGGCGAAGAGATCGTGGTGTGTCGCCGCTTTCCAGAAAGCGAGCGCTATCGCATTCCCAAGGATTTGCGGGACGCAGCCAAGGATGCTCCTGCCCCTAACTGGGCGAACCGGGCGATGGCGCTTGAATATGTCGGCCGCAGCGGCACCAGCTCCTGCTCGCCAGGCGGCGGCGGCGGAGATTGGACGGGATGCTGGACGCGGCTGATGAAGCAGGCCAAGGCGGAGCGGAAGGACGAGAAGAAGGCGGAGCAGGATATCCCGCTGCCACATTAATCCTGCGCTCATTCACTCCGGCGGAAAAGGCTGCATGAAAATTTGGCGAATCCTCATGTGCGTGCCGTTGCTGGCGGCCATTTCTCCTGCAGCGGCCGCGGATCCGCCGCCGAAGGAGCCAACGAAGTACACCACGCTCATAATCTACGGGGATGATGCTTGTCCGCGCAGCAGCGACGAGGAAATCATCGTGTGCGCCCGCGAACCTGAAAGCGAGCGCTACCGCATTCCGAAACGGCTGCGCCGCGAGAAGCCAAAGGCAGAAAACCGGAGCTGGGCCGACCGCGCTCAGGTGCTCGAAATGGTCAACCGCCGCGGGATCCCGAACAGCTGCTCGCCGATCGGCAGCAACGGTCAAACCGGTTGCATGGCGCAATTTCTCCGCCAGGCACGCGAGGAGCGCGAGCAACAGCAAAGGGAAGGGCCCGAGGCGCCCTGAACACCCGCCGGAACAAGCCGGCGCACCAGCAATTCAGCCGCATATGTACCGTGCTGTCCTGACCGGCCCGCATGATTTCGAAAGCTGGCGCGATACCGCCCGTCCGCTGGCGCTGGCGGGAATTCTACCCGACGAGATCATATGGGACGTCGGGGAGACAGCGAGTGTCTCGCCCGCTCCCCCCGCTGGCGAGGCGCAGCTATCGGTGCCACGCGCCTTTGTCGATCTCGCGCGGCAGGCGATTCTCCATGCCGATCCCGAGCGCTTCACGATCCTCTATGCGCTGCTCCTGCTGCTCGGCCAGGATCGTAAACTGATCGAGGATCGGAGCGATCCGCTCGTTGCGCGCGTTGAGGCGATGGCACGAGAGGTCAGCATGGCGAAGACGCAAAAGATCCGGCAAGGCAGCAACAGCGAAGCCGCGTGGGCGGCGCTACGCGATGAGGCAATGGGCTGCACCCGCTGCCACCTCTACAAAAATGCAACCCAAACCGTGTTCGGCGAGGGTCCAGCGGACGCCAGGATGATGCTGGTGGGCGAGCAGCCTGGCGATCAGGAAGACCTTCAAGGTCATCCTTTCGTTGGCCCGGCGGGTCAGATGCTGGATCGCGCGCTCGAGAAAGCGGGCGTCGATCGCATGCAGGTCTATGTGTCGAATGCCGTCAAGCATTTCAAATTTGAGCCGCGCGGCAAGCGCCGCATCCATTCCAAGCCTAATGCCGGGGAGATCTCGGCCTGCCGTTGGTGGATCGATCAGGAGCGCGCGCTGATCCGGCCACGCGTGATCGTGGCGCTGGGCGCGAGCGCGGGACATGCGCTGCTCGGCCGCGCCATAACTATCAGCCGGATGCGCGGCACGCCCATCCCGCTCGAGGACGGCAGCGAATGCCACATCACCATTCATCCAAGCTATTTGCTGCGCATCGATGACGATGCACGTGCGCGGCAGGAATATCAGCTGTTCGTGGAAGACCTTGCACGAGCCCACGCTGCCGCCGCGTCTTGAACCACGCCGTCGAAGTTCCCATCTTCCTGAATCATAATGTGAAAACGCGACAAGCTGAGTCGCAAATGCGGCGAGCCGAGTCGTCCGTTAGGCAGGGGTCAACTTGTATGATCCTATGCTTTCACGTTAAATTGGCTCACAGGATGTTTGGGCGGGTATTCGTTGAATCGAATTAAAAAGATTTTCGCAGTTGCCGCTGCCGTTTCGCTAACCGCTTCTACTGGACTGGCGCGCGAATATGTTGTGCAGTTGCCTGCGCCCGCCGATCCGGTCGTCGCGCCCGCTCCGCTCAACCCACGTGCCATGCCGGTCGGACCGCGCTATGCGGCCGTGCTGATGGACGCGCATAGCGGCGAAATTCTCTACGCAAACGCCTTCCGCGAACTGCGCCACCCCGCCTCGATCACCAAGGTGATGACGCTGTTCCTGACGTTCGACGCGCTCGCCGCCGGCACGCTCAAGCTCACCGATCCGGTGATCTTCTCGCCGCACGCCGTGTCCCAGCGGCCATCGAAGCTCGGGATCGAAGCGGGCCACAGCATCACGGTCGATCAGGCCATTCGTGTCGTCGCCGTGAAATCAGCGAACGACGTTGCGATGGCGCTCGCTGAAAAGATCGGCGGCAACGAGAAAAACTTCGTCGCGATGATGAACCGCAAGGCGCGCCTGCTTGGCATGCATGACACGGTCTACGCCAATCCGTCGGGCCTGCCGGATCCCAATAACGTGACCTCGGCTTACGATATCGCGCTGCTCTCCTCCGCGATGTTGCGGACCCACCCGACTCGCTATGCCTATTTTTCCCAGCGGAATTTCGCCTATGGCAAGCAGACGTTCGAAAACCACAACCACCTGCTCGGCAAGGTCGTCGGCATGGACGGGATCAAGACCGGCTATACCGTCGATGCAGGATTCACGCTTGCCGCCTCGGCGCTTCGCGACAATCGCCGCCTGATCGCGGTGGTGCTCGGCGAACCTTCCATTTCGGCGCGCAATCGGGACGCGACTGCGTTGCTAGAGGCCGGCTTCACAGTCTTGAAGGAACGGGCGAACGGCGTCCGCGTCGCGGTTGAGGATGCGCTGCCGCAGGCGCAGCATCCAGCGTTCCGCACGGCCGAGCCGGTAACAGAGCAGGGCTCGAATGACGATGCGAAAGTCGTCAAAAAAACCACGCTTAAGAAGAAATCCGGCAGAAAGGCACCGGCGAGAAAAGACCCGGTTAAAAAAATATCGGCTAGGAAAACCTCGGGCAAAAAGGCTCATGCATCCGCGCAGGGGTCGCATAAAACTTCGCACAGTACCCATCAGAAGAAGCAGGGTTAGGTTCGGCCGCGATAGCGCCGATCAGCAGGGCGCAATCACCTCCACCTGAATGAGCTGGCGCCCATAGCGTTGCCCTTCGACGCGCACGGGCGTTTCGATCAGATGCAGCGGGATGCGGTCCATTTCCAGCCAGATGTCCCGGCCGTCGCCCGTCCGCAGCACATAACAGTTATCCTTGCAAATCAGGTGGCCCGACTCGCTACAACGATCGGCGGCAAGAGCAACATCGTCCTGATGATCGTCCATCGACAGCTCCCGAGAACATTCTCAGTGCCATCCTCCCCACGATCCAACATTAACTCAGACTCGGGCTGACGCAAATATGTCACAAAGCTTAGCTGCTCAGGCTTCGAGCCGATCGGAATGCGTTCGTCTCATTCGCGCAACGTTTTGGCGCAGGAGGGCGCCGATGAAGAAAAAGCCTGCGATCAAGGTCAGCCAGTTTGCCGGCTCAGGAACGGCGGCGGTCGGTATCAGCGGCACCGGCTGATTCGCGTCGCCGGAAGAGTTCGTTCCAGGAAGCCCGTTTTCGCTGCCGCCGCTGCTTGAGCTCGCCGGGTTGGTCATCATGCTTCCGCCCGAACTGCCCGAAGAGCTGAAACTGGAGGTAGAAGTGGTCTGTGTCGAACCGCCGGGGCCGGCGCTGTTGTCAGCAATGGCTTGGGGATTGCTGTCCGTGGCTGGCGGAGGGCACCCAAACTTCCCTGCGACTTGAGGGCCGAGCGCCTGGATATCAGTGCAGTTCAGGATCATGCCGCCCGATCCGCCACCGCCGCCGCCGCCCGAACCGCCGCCGAAGCCTTGGAATGGGCCGCCGCTGATTCCGCCCTTGCTCGGCAGCGTAAAGCCTGCGTGGGCAAATCCGTCGACAGGCATATTGCCGAACGCCAGGTTCCAGCCATGCGGATGGGGATGCTTGTCTTCTTCGATATAGGCACCCGGATCTTCCGGGCCGCCCTTGCCGTTGAACGCATTCGGCGTTCCCAGCGCTGAAGTTATGCCTTGATGGGAGCGGCCAAACAGCTTCGCCTTGGCATGAGCGATCGGCTCGCGCATCGCCGACTTGTGGGCAGGCGCTGGCCAACCCAGCAGCCAGTCTCCAAACAGCGCGGTTGCGAGTGCTGCGGCAAGAATGATGAACAAGAGACGGGTTCGGCGACGGCGCCGCGCTGCCGGGTCAGGAGACATTTCTTGCACGTCCATCGCTCACTCCACAAGGACCGGGCCTGTTGAGGAGCAAGAGCCGTGCCAAAAAGGGCCGGCGCGCCGCTGCAATTGCCGACGATGGTTAGCCAAATTTAACGGTGTAAAGCTTGTCGACAGGCTAAGGTTGAAACGGACGCGAAACTGCCGCTAAGCAGCGCCGATGCCATCCTCATCATTGCGCTCCTGGCCGCGCCGGATCATGAGCTGGATTGTACGAGCCGTGATCGGCTTCGTGGCGCTTTCGCTGCTATGGGTGGTGATCTATCGTTTCGTGCCCCCGCCGGTCACGGCCACAATGCTGGCAAATGCGCTCGACGGCCGTGGCATCACCAAAGATTGGATGCCGCTTTCGCAAATGGATCCGAACATGGCGCGCGCCGCGATCGGCGGCGAGGATTGGAATTTCTGCACGCATCACGGCTTTGATTTCAAAGCGATCCAGCAAGCCATGAAGGAGAATGAGCGCGGCGGGCGCATTCGGGGCGGCTCTACCATCAGCCAGCAGACGGCAAAAAATGCGTTTCTCTGGCAAGGCGGCGGCTTTTTCCGCAAGGCGCTGGAATCCTGGTTCACGCTTCTCATCGAGCTGATCTGGGGCAAGTACCGGATCATGGAGGTGTATCTCAATACCGCTGAAACCGGCATCGGCACCTACGGAGCAAATGCCGGCGCGATGCGATACTTCCATCACGATGCCTCGCGCCTAACGCCGACCGAGGCCGCGCGCATTGCCGCGGTGCTGCCTTTGCCCAAGAAGAGGGAAGCCATTTCCCCTTCGGGCTTCACCCTGCGGCACGGCAACATGATCGCACGGCGCGTGGGCATCGTGCGGCGCGTCGGCTTCGATCGCTGTCTGCGCGGCTGACCGCTCAGCCCAGCCCCATCAGGCTCAACACTTCCTTCCGGCTGCGTTCGTCATCGCGGAACACGCCCATCATGCGGCTAGTCGTCATCGAAACGCCCGGGGTGCGGACGCCGCGCGCCGTCATGCAGGCATGGCTGGCTTCGATCACGACGGCGACGCCCTGCGGCTTGAGATGATCCCAGATGCAGTCCGCCACCTCCGCGGTCAGACGCTCCTGAATCTGCAGGCGGCGGGCAAAGCTGTGAAGCACGCGCGCGAGCTTGGAGATGCCGACCACAAGACGGTCGGGGAGATAGGCGATATGCGCCTTGCCGATGATCGGCGCCATGTGATGCTCGCAGTGCGACTGGAAGGGGATATCTCGCAACAGCACGATCTCGTCATAGCCGCCAACTTCTTCGAAGGTGCGCGTCAGGTGCCCTGCGGGATCTTCAGCATAGCCCTGACAATATTCCTTCCAGGCGCGCGCCACCCGCTTCGGCGTATCGAGCAGCCCCTCCCGCGTGGGATCGTCGCCAGCCCAGCGGATCAAGGTACGGATCGCATCGGCGACCTCGTCGGGCACAGGGATTTTCGCGGGCGGTTGGATCAGGTCGCCATCTTCGGGTTCAGCCGGCACTATCAAATCCTCTCGTTACAGCTCCGCCCATAAGCGACGAGACCGCCAATGTCACCGCGAACGATGGCGGATGTTCGACGGCCGCCCACGCCGCACGAGCGGCCGCCGCTCCCGGCGTGGCCCATGGTGGACCGGCATGTGATTGGCGCCTTGCGGCAGCTCGAAGCGGAGCGAAGCCGAAATGGGATTGGCCTCCACCAGCCGAAGCTCAAGTCGCTGGCCGATATGGTAGCTTTCACCGGACTCCTCGCCGATCAGGCTGCGTGCGGCTTCATCATAATGGAAGCGCTCGACGCCGAGCGTCGAGACCGGCACCAGCCCATCGCCGCCCAGATCCTCGACGGTCGCAAAAAAGCCGAACGGCTGCACCCCGGTGATCCGGGTCGGCAGCAGCTGCCCGACCTGGGTGGAGAGATAGGCGGCCACGTAGCGGTCGATCGTCTCCCGCTCCGCCTCCATCGCCCGGCGCTCGGCCTGGCTGATGCGCTCGCCCAGCGCGTCCATCTGCTCGGCCTCACCTCTCGTTAGCCCTCCTGCGCCGAGACCATAGGCATCCACCAGCGACCGATGCACGAGCAGATCCGCATAGCGCCGGATCGGCGAGGTGAAATGGGCATAGCTGCCAAGCGCGAGGCCGAAATGGCCCTGGTTCTTGGGTGCATAATAGGCTTGGGTCTGGCTGCGTAGCACCGCTTCCATGATTTGCGGTCGCGCATGCTCATCCTCGATACGGCCGATCACGCGATTGAAAGTCTCTGGGCGGATCACCTGCCCAAGCGCGAACTCCATGCCAAAGGTTGCCAGATAGTCCTTGAGCGAGACGAGCTTTTCGCGGCTGGGCGGTTCGTGAACGCGATACATTACCGGCGCTTTTTTCGCTTCGAGCGCTTTGGCCGCAGCGACATTGGCGGCGATCATATAGTCCTCGATCAGCCGGTGCGCATCAAGCCGATCGCGCGTGGCAACCGAAGCGATCCGACCCTTCTCATCCAGCACCACACGGCGCTCGGGCAAATCCAGGTCGAGCGGCTGGCGATCGTCGCGCGCCTTGCTCAGTGCTTTCCAGCATGCCCAGAGCGGTTTCAGCGCCAGCCCGGTGAGTGGATGCTCGATCGTTCCGTCGATCGCTGCCTGTGCGTCCTCATAGGCGATGTTGGCCGCGATCCGCACGACTGCGCGGCTGAAACGGAAGGCCGTCAGCTTGCCTGCGGCAGAGATGGTGAGATGGCAGACGAGGGCCGCGCGGTCCTCATTTTCCTTGAGCGAGCAGATGTCGGCCGACAATATCTCGGGCAGCATCGGGACGACCCGGTCCGGAAAATAAACGCTGTTACCGCGCTTGCGCGCCTCGCGATCAAGCGCGGCATCGGTGCGAACATAGTAGCTCACATCCGCGATCGCGACGATCGCCCTGAAGCCGCCGCGATTCTCCGGATCGTCATCCGCCTGCGCCCAGACCGCGTCATCGTGATCGCGGGCGTCGGCTGGATCGATCGCAACGATCGGCAGATGGCGCAGATCTTCGCGTCCCTCGCCGAGCGGTTGCTTCGCCGCGCGCGCAGCCTCCTCGATCACCTCGTCCGAGAAAATATGCGGCAATCCGAACTTGTGGATTGCGACAAGGCTGAAGCTGCGCGGCGCGAACGGATCGCCCAAATGTTCGATCACGCGAGCGGTAATTCGGGGCGGCCGCCCTGCCTTCTCGGCCAAGACCAGGTCGCCGACATCGGAATCAGCGGCATCAGACACCGGAACGTCTCGCCGTTCGCGCTTGTCGACGGGCTTGAGCCAGAGCCGGTCGCCTTCGCGGTGAAGCACCCCCAGCATCAGCTCTGCACCGCGCGCCAGCTTCTTCATTGGATGCGCGACCAGCCCGCGTCCCGCTTCCTCGGTGCGGGCGAGAATGCGATCGCCGACGGCAAGCGCGCTGCGCTTGCGCCCCTCGATCACCCGCAACTTGGGCGGAACGCCTTCGCCATGCCAGCTTTCGGGAATGGCGAAAGGCTGACCGTCGTCGCCGACTTCGACGATGCGCAGAACCGTCACTTTCGGGACACCGCCCATTTTGTGGAAAGCACGGCCGGGGCTGCTATCGATCAAGCCTTCATCGGCCATGTCCTTGAGCAAGGCCTTGAGCGCGATCTTCTCCTGCCCGTGCAAGCCGAAGGCACGCGCGATCTCCCGCTTGCCGGCAGGCGACGAACTCTCGCTGATGAAATCGAGGATTTGCTGGCGGCTTGGCAAACCGGGTGCGGGACGACGAGGCATGTGCCCCATGTAGGAAGTCTCAGAGCGTGGCGCGAGCTTTCTCGTCGTTGCGACGGCGCAGATCCTCGACGCAGCGTATCGCGGTCAGACCATCCCAAAGCCCCGGCTTTTTTCGTGCGCTGCGCGGTTCGGACAAAGCGGCCTTCAGCGTGTCCACCAAGCGCTCGACCTTTACCAGCCGGCTGGTCCCTTCGCTGATCGTGATCGGCCGCTCCGTATTGTCCCGAAGCGTGAGGCAGGGAATGCCGAGATAGGTCGTTTCCTCCTGGATGCCGCCTGAGTCCGTAACGATGGCAGCCGCGCCGCTCACCAGCGCCATGAAGCGGATATAGGGCGCGGGGCCCGTGAGCCTGATTCCCGCCGCCTCAAGGCGCGGAAGCAATTCCGCAGTCTCAAGCCGTTGCCGCGTGCGCGGATGAATGGGGAAGACAAGCGGAAGCTGCCGCTGCGCCTCTTCCAGCGCCGCCACCAGCTCCGTGAGCTTGACCCGATCATCGACATTGGACGGCCGGTGCAGCGTAACCACGCCATATTCGCCTTTCTTCAGCCCAAGTTCGGCCGGCCAGGAACAGCCTTCGATCTTGGGCCGCACCAGTTCGTAGCTATCCATCATGATGTTGCCCACGCGGGTTACGCGATCCTCCGCTATGCCTTCACGCTTGAGATTTTCATCGGCATCGGGCGAGGGTGTCCACAGCACGTCGGCAATGACGTCGGTGACAAGCCGATTAATCTCCTCGGGCATGTCGCGATCCCAGCTTCGTAGTCCCGCCTCCAGATGAACGGTGGGGATGCGCAGCTTGGCGCCCACCATTGCGCATGCTGCGGTGGAGTTCACATCGCCCACGACGACGAGCCAATCCGGCCGGTGGGCCTGCACGACTTTTTCATATGCAATCATTACACCACCGGTCTGCTCCGCATGGCTCCCCGAGCCCACCCCGAGATGGAAATCGGGCGCAGGCAAGCCGAGATCGGCGAAAATATCGTCCGACATGGCGGCATCATAATGCTGCCCGGTATGAACAATGGCCGGTTCGAAATCGACGCTGGCCCGCAACGCATGCCAGAGCGGGGCGATCTTCATGAAGTTCGGCCGAGCCGCGGCGACCAGGTGGATGTGACTGGGCTTTGTCATTGGATGTTCCGATATCGTTGCGATGCTCTAGCAGCATTTGCTTTCAGCGAAGTTGCGCATTGTGTTGGCGGTGCATGCCGTGGCAAGGCTCAGCGCATAGTTCGGGAGAAAATATGGCCAACCCTGTCGCGCATGCGCCATTCATCGTCGGCATCGGCGGAGCTGCAAATGCAGGATCCTCCACCGAGCGCGCTTTGATTCTGGCGCTGGCATCGGCGGAAAAAGCAGGCGCGCGGACGCAGATGTTCGGCGGCGAGGCGCTCGCGAAGCTTCCTCACTATATGACGGCAGGTTTTCGTGAATCGGAGGAAGGCAATGCGCTTGTTTCAGCCATCCGATCCGCCGACGGCGTGATCGTCGCGAGCCCTGGTTATCACGGAAGCATTTCGGGCCTTGTAAAAAATGCAATCGACTATGTTGAGGAGACTGCGAAGGACGAGCGGGTCTATCTCGATGGCATTCCCGTGGGCTTGATCGCGACCGCGTATGGCTGGCAGGCTACCGGCAGCACGCTGACCACGTTGCGCTCGATCGTTCACGCGTTGCGAGGGTGGCCAACGCCGCTCGGCGCCGCGATCAACAGCTCGGGTGGCATTTTCAAGGACGGCGTCTGCACCGACGAGGGTGCAGCGCGCCAGCTCGATCTAGTCGGGCGTCAAGTTTATGAGTTTGCCAGGCTCAGACTGACGAATCCGGCGGTAACGAACACAGGTGACGCAGAAAACTAACCAAGTAGTTAGCAAAAATAATCAGAGCATTTTTCGCCCATTTCCACCTGAAAAGTGGCGTGGCCAATGCCAAAATCATGCTCGATGGTATGGGCTGCCTCCGCCAGAAACGCATCGCCAGGGTGGCCGCCGGGCATGACGAGATGGGCGGTCAGCGCGTTGGTGGTTGTGCTCATGGGCCAAATATGAAGGTGATGAACCGCGGTAACGCCCGCAAGCCCGCGCAGCCGTTCAGCCACTGCATCGGGGTTGATCGCGGGCGGCACGGCATTGAGCGCCAAGCCGAGCGCATCACGAAATAGTCCCCATGTGCCCGCGACGATGACCGCGACGATCAGGAGACTCATCGCGGGATCGATCCACTCCAGACCGGTCAGCAGCACGACGATGCCTGCGGCTACGACGCCAGCGGAAACCACCGCATCTGCGATCATGTGCAGGAATGCACCGCGGATGTTGAGATCACCCTTGCGGCCGCGTGCGAACAACAACGCAGTGGCGGCGTTGATCAAAATGCCAATCGCAGCCACCACGATCATCGTCATGCCAGTCACCAGCGGCGGATCAAGCAGCCGGCGAATCGCTTCCCAGGCGATTGCGCCGCACGCCAGCAGGAGCAGAATTGCGTTCGTCAGCGCCGCGAGGATCGAGGATCCCTGCAATCCATAGGTGTAGCGCCGCGTCGGGGGCCGCTTAGCCAGGAGATAGGCTCCCCAGGCGAGCGCAAGTCCCAGCACGTCAGAAAGATTGTGTCCGGCATCCGCCAGGAGCGCCATAGAATTTGCGAGCAGGCCAGCCGCGGCTTCCACAAGGACGAACGCAATGTTGAGGGCAATGCCGACCCCGAATGAGCGGCCATAGTCTATCGGCGCTCGATGGGCGTCCCCGTGAGAATGGTCGTGAGGGTGTCCGTGCATCGCTGACATGATCTGCCGATATCAGCTTCGACTGCACATCTCCACGCTTGCCAGCACCTGTTTCAGAGTAGGTTTGGTTTTGGCTGAGGGAGGACGCAACACGCTTGCCAGAAGCGACTCGCTTCGAAGTCTTTTCAGCTCATAAAAAGGGAGCCGGCCTTCCGACCGGCTCCCTCATTTAGGCTACCGAAGGGTAGCAGCTTTGGCTTAGCTGCCCGAACCCGGCCCGAAGGTGATTTCCACACGACGGTTCTGCGGTTCACGCACACCATCGGCGGTTTCGACCAGCGGGTGGCTTTCGCCGAACGCCTGGGTCTGGACCGCAGCATCGGGCACGCCCTTGCCGACCAGATAGGCCTTGGCGGCATCGGCGCGACGCTGCGACAGCGCCATATTATATTCGTCCGAACCCGCACGGTCGGCGTGGCCGGCGAGCATCACCTGAGCCTGACCCGTCGTCGAATAAGCCTGGGCGGCGTTGTCGAGGATCGACGCAGCTTCCGGCGTAATGTTCGACTTGTCGAAGTCAAAGAAGATGATGAACGGTCCCGGCACAGCCGCAGGCGGCGGCGGAGGCGGCGGGGGTGGCGGCGGCGGCGGCGGCGGCGGCGGCGGGGGCGGGGGCGGAGCAGCCGCCTCACCGAAGTTGTAGATCAGGCTCGCCAGCAAGCTGTGCGTGCGCACCCGCGCGTCGTAGACCGTGCCGGCAACCGGCCCTGGGATCTTGCGAGGATGGGTGTTGAGCAACCGGTACTTCAACCCGACATCCACATGGGTGCCGATCGGATAGCGGACGCCCGCGATCGCCTGCCAGGCAAAGCGCGTGTCGCTATCGTCCACGATCGGGCCCGTGGGGCCAGCAGCGATACCGCTGAACTTGGTTCGAGCGACACCGGCGCCACCGCCGACATAGCCGTTCAGGCCGTCATCGGGCCCGAAATCTAGCAGCGCATTGCCCATGAAGGTCCAGATGCCAACTACACCGGCCGCATCAAATGTGCCCGTGGCGTTGTTGAACCCGGCAGGGCTGTTGTTGGTGATGGACTTAACGGACGAATGCTTCTTGGCAACTTCGCCTTCAAGGCGAAACATGCCGAAATCATAGCCGATGATGCCGTCAATATCATAGCCGGTCTTCATGTCGGCATTGACGGCGTTCTTAACACCAAAAACACGAAATTTGATGTCTTGGACGATCATCCCGCCGCCCTCGACACCAACGTACCAGGCTTTGTCGCGGGCCATCGCCGGCGCGGCTAGCGCCGTCGAAGCGAGCACTGCCATCAAGGCGAGCTTACGCATATCAATCCCCTTTATCATCCGTTCCTGCGAGGAACGGGGGTCTACCTAACCAACGCGAGTCAATCATGCAAGTGCAGTAACGACTTCGCATTCCCCCAGTATTCGCATGACAACGAACCGTCCATACGGCCGGGAGACGCACGCTAAACAGCTTGCACGAGATTAGGTTGCACGAAGTTGAAAAAAATATTTTCGGCTGAGCGCATGGCTGCGCGCGCCCAAGAAGATGGGGTTACGGCATCCTCCGCCTCGACATCTCTCCCCGCCGCCTCTCGATTAAATTCCGGCCACAGCGCGGCGATCACCAAGGTCCTGAATTTCAAGGACTTTTCATCTCCAAAGACAGCCAAGGGACGATCGAGTTACAACCAAAATGGTGTAATCAAAGCCAAATCGTCCCGGATCAGCACTTCCAGCTGACAGCTTCGGCTGACCTGCTTTCTGGAATATCAATCAGCGGACTTTACTTGACCGAGGTTCAAATATCTCTGCTCGGCACCGCAAGGGAATCTAAAAACCGTGAAAGCGGCTGCGAAGGTTGACAGCGGACGCAGGCAAGACCATGTCCTCATCGCCGCCATTTTTCGACGGCGTTTCGCCAACTTCCTCGCTGAGGGACCATGTCTGACAACGATCATAGTCGATTGACCGTCCCCTTGAGGAAAGCGCTGAACTGATCTTCGATTAGCTCGCCGGCGCTGCCTTAAGGGGGCGGTCGCGCAAGAGGTTGAGCTTATGAATGCAACCATCCGGTTCATCACCCATCAGTTCCGCCGCGTTCCGTTCGCGCGCGATCCCAACATATTGTTCGATGATGGGCTGACCTTTGGCGAAAGGCTCGCCGATCGCGTGGCCGCCATCGGCGGTTCCTGGAGCTTCATCATCGGCTTCAGCATTTTTCTGGTCGCATGGGCGCTGCTCAATACGATAGTGCTGGTCAGGCACGCCTTCGATCCTTTCCCCTTCATTTTTCTGAATTTGATGCTCTCGATGCTGGCGGCATTGCAGGCACCGATCATCATGATGAGCCAGAACCGGCAAGCGGCCAAGGACCGCCTGGACGCGCGCCTGGATTACGAAACCAATCTTCGTTCCGAGGCGCAGATTGCCAGCCTTCACGACAAGATCGACCTCTTGCTGGCCCACCTTGGCGACGGAAAGCCCCTTTCCGAAGCGCCGCAGGACAGCGTCCCCGTAGATTAACGCTGCGCTCGGACCTCTTCGCTGTCGTTCATTGTCGCGCAGCTTTTGCTTGAGTAGGGCGCGGTTCGATGCCTGCCGCGCCCGCCCAGCCCTCCGCCTATTCCCATCGGGCGCCGCTCTCCCGCCGCGCATTTGCGCTGATCGTGGCGCTAGGGATCAGCGCGTTGATGATCCTGATGCTGCTCAAGCTGGGAACGATGGTCTCCGGCCCTTCAGACCGAGCGCTGAGCCCCATCGTCGTACAGCTGCTCCCCGCAGCGGGGAAGACTAGGCAGACGGCACCACATTCTGCACGCGCCGCGCAAGCAAAGGGTCATATACTGCCGCCCATTCCGCTGCCGCCAAGCCCCGCTCCCAAGCTCAACATGATCATGTTGCCGCACGAAGAGTTCGCGGCCTCTGACATTTCGCGCCTGCCCTCAACGCCACTGCAGACAAGGCCCGAGGAGGACAGGAGCACGAGCAGCAGCGAGGATGACAGCGTCGGCCAAGGGCCGCATGGCGAGAAGCTCTACAATGCCGAATGGTATCGCGAGCCCACCCATGCCGAGATGGCCACCTATCTGCCTGCGGGCCTTAGCCAGGCTGGTTGGGCAGTGATCGCATGCCGCACGATCGAGCATTATCATGTCGAGGACTGCCAGGAACTCACGGAAGATCCCCCCGGCACCGGCCTTGCTCGGGCACTGCGTCTTGCCTCCTGGCAATTTCTGGTCCTCCCGCCGCGCATCGGCGGCCGCACGATGGTAGGCGCATGGGTTCGGATCCGCTTCAACTTGACGCAGGAGAGGAAAACCGGGTGACAGCGTCAGGAACACCACCGGTTCCTGAATCCTAAAGAAGCGTCAGCCATCTTTCCAAAGGTCACGGGACCGATCACATGAGTCGCAATCGGAGCCTCTTCAAGCGGCGCGCTAGAGGAAATCTGCCTGGTGTCGAGCGACGGAGCGCGATTCAGCCCGATCGCGTTCACGCTGCCGATTGGCGGAACCTCGGCCATTCCTGTTCGTGCGACGCCGGCACGTCTAGCGCGTGCGCAGGGATTGCCCTGCCCTTCTGGCGCTTCTTGTATGCGGCGTGCAATCCGGCGGGTATGAACAAGGATGCGACTGCACCCAGGATCACCAAGCTGCCGCTGATCTCCCCGATCGGTTGCTCGTGCGTCAGCAGGATCGCCGCGTACAGCACCAGCACATGCCAGGCGAACACCTGCAGCGAATGTTGGCCGAGAAAAACCAGGAAACTCCGCGTGAAGAACCAGCGTAGCGCTTCCGCCGCGCGGCGAGTGACCGCGCTCCGCGCCGAGCGTCCGGCCTTCGCGAGCCAGGTCAGCATGTACAGATCAACGAGGAAGGAAGCGAAATGGATCACCGACAGGTTCTGCCGGTGAAATAGCTCATGGTTGAAATGATGCGAGAATCGCGCCGAAATCAGATCGAACACGATAATCTGGCGGAGCATGGCGAAAAGCAGGAAGGCTGCCACACAGATATAGAAGGTCAGCTCATATTGGCGGCCTTGCAGAACCGAAAAATCGACTGATCTCGTAACGAGGCGATAGCCCACATACAGCCCGAGCACATAGATCAGCTGCCATCCCAACAGGTTGAAGCCGAGATCGAAGCTGACCTCATAGCCGAGCCGGCCAAGGACCGCGCCTGCTCGATCAAACGCCATGCCGGCAAACGGCATTTGCCCGATCGCCCACAAGGTCAGCGAGATGGCCGCCGCCGGCAAAATATAGCCGCGATGGAACAGGATCAGGAAGAAGGGCGTGGCCGCCACGAAATAGAGATACATCGCCAATATCCCCATATCATGGGAGCAGGTGAGCAGCAGGAGTGAGGCGCCGGTGAACGCCACGGGATGTTCCCAATAAGGCCGCAGCAGCATGCCGCCGCCGGTCCCGAGAATCATAGCCGCCGTGAGCAAAATCAGCACCAGCCCCGCATGATATGTGTAGATGGTCAGCCAGCGGCCCCAGATCGCCTTATACATTGCGGCCGGCGAACCGCGGACCAGCTTGCCGCCATAGACAAGGCTCACCACCAGTCCGGACATGAACACGAAACCGTTGGCGCCGTCGCCAAAGCTGATCAAACCGGGGCTAAGGTGGCCGATTCTCGTCTGCAGCACCTGGTTGAGATGTACGCTCATCATGGTGATGAGGAAGAATCCACGAAAACCATCCAGAATCGGATAGCGCATGACATGCCGTCCCCTGCTGCGTCGCAGCGGGCTGCCATAGATGTTTTCGGTCCGCCGAAGAAGGTTGTTAATCGTATTCATATGGTTAACCGGGCGCTACGTCGTTTTGGGAGAGTTTCTCCGGCCGGCGCGCAGCCCGGAGCCTATTTCAAATGCCCGATTCAACTGATGTTCAGCAGAGATTGGCCACAATCATCCCCGATCGAAACGGAGAAGAGCCTTGAAATCGAAGCTTACCATCCTCGCCTGTTCTGCCGCTGCGGCGCTGGCATCGCCGTTGCTTGCCCAGACTTACCAGGATCAACAGCGCTGGGATGCCGCTCAGGCGCGCTATCAGCGCGAAACCGAAATTTATCAGCAGGAGCGTGATCGCTATTATGATGCCCGGGCACGGGATCGCGACGGCCGCTATGGCGGCGGCTATGGCAGCGACCGTTTCGCCACTGATTATGATGCTGCCCGCTACTATCGGGACGATCCGCGCTATCAGGAGCGCCGGCTTAGCTCGGATGACCAGGTTTATCGCGGTTCCGACGGCCGCTATTATTGCAAGCGGAGTGACGGCACCACCGGCCTGATCGTCGGCGCAGCGGCCGGCGGCATTTTGGGTAATGTCATAGACGGTGGCCGTCATCGCACCGGCGGCACGCTGATCGGCGGTGCGCTGGGCGCTCTGTTGGGCCGCTCGGTGGAGCAGAACAGCGCTGCCAACGACATACGCTGCCGCTGAGCTCTATTCGCCCACCAGATGAAGGGCGACTTCCCGGCGATGAGGCCGACGGCGGTGTTCGAACAGGTAGATTCCCTGCCATGTGCCGAGCACCAGCCGTTCACCCCTCATCGGGATGCTGAGTTGTACCTGGGTCAGTGCCGCGCGCAGGTGCGCCGGCATGTCGTCCGGCCCTTCATCGTCATGCGCATAATCGACGCCTTCGGGCGCGATGTGCGAGAAGAACGCCTCGAGATCATGTCGCACCTCCGGCGCCGCATTCTCCTGGATGAGCAACGAAGCTGACGTATGCCGGCAGAAGATTGTCAGCAGGCCATCGGTGATGCCCTGCTCGGAAGCCCAGCGGTCGATATCGCGGGTGATCTCGACGAGCCCCTGCCCGCTCGTCTGGATCGTGAGGGTCGTGAAGGATTGGCGCATCAGCCTGCTTTCCTTTTGAGCCTGCGCTCGTCCGCGAGTTCAATCCACACCGGCGCGTGATCGCTGCTTTTGTCCCAGCTCCGCACCTCCCTGTCCACCTCGGCCGCGACGAGACGGCCGGCCAGCGCCGGGCTCAACAGGAGATGATCGATCCGGAGGCCCGCATTGCGCGCGAAGGCGTTACGGAAATAGTCCCAGAATGTATAAATTGTCTCATTCGGATGCATCGTTCGCAGCGCATCCGTCCAACCTTGCTGCAGCAGCCGCGCATAGGCCGCTCGCACTTCGGGTGCGAAGAGCGCATCGTCGATCCAACGCTCCGGCTTGTAGACATCTTGCTCAGTCGGCATCACGTTGAAATCGCCTGCCAGGATCACGGGGAGCCCGCTGCCGATCAGCTCCGCAGCATGCACGATGAGGCGCTCGAACCATGCGAGCTTATAATCGAATTTGGGCCCGGGCCTGGGATTGCCGTTGGGGAGATAAAGCCCGCCGATCACGATGCCATTGATTGCCGCCTCGATATAGCGGCTGTGAACATCATCGGGATCACCTGGCAAGCCCCGCCGGGTTTCCTGCGGCTCCCCGACCCGGCTCAGGATTGCCACGCCGTTCCAGCTTTTCTGACCGTGCCAGATGGCCTGATAGCCCGCATCGCGGATGGCATCTTCGGGAAATTTCTCGTCAGGCGCCTTGAGTTCCTGCAAGCAGACAATATCGGGCTCCGCCGCTTCCAGCCAGCGCAGCAGGACAGGCATGCGGCCGTTAACGCCATTCACATTATAGGTCGCGATCTTCATCGCGGAGCAACTCCCCGGCCCGCAACTTGTTTCTGCTCTGACCGGTTGCGAACATCCCGACGCGCCATCGATTCGGATCTGCCGCCCGTATCCGATCGCTTCTGGGACATGGTGCGGCCATCAGCGCCCCCCCGCTCAGGAGCCCCGCGCTGCTTCCTCTTTCGCCTTTATTTGCCGCGCCTTGCGCTCGTGCATGATTGCAGCCTCGCGGAGACGGCGCGCCAGATCCGCATCGTCGGTCGCGGCCGCCTTCAGCCGCGCCACGCGTGCAAGCTGCAGATAGTAGATGGCGTCGCGAACGTCCTCCATGCCAGCCTCATAGCAAAGTTCGCGCGCCGCTGGAGTATCGATCTGCATACGCGATCGCATTCACGTAATCTGGAGGAGCCCTGCCTTTTCCGCCCCTTGTCAACAAACACCACACTAACATGGATTAACTACTGAGATCGAATAGGGCAAAAACGGCCAAATTCGCAGCCGCAGGCGTTGAATTATGCACCTCAATCATCACTTGTTAGTGTTCTTTTAGGAGCTATTGTGCGTTTAGCGTGTGAAAACAATAACGCGGAGAATGTTCATGGCTGAGCCGGCGCAGAAAGGCGACGTAACGCCCCGGTCGGCGGCGCACACTTCTCGTGAGATCTTGCCCACGGCCGTGCTTAGCGAACAGCATCGTCAACTCAAGAAGCTCGCGGCCGATTTGACGACGATGACGCAACAAGTGCAGGTTGCAGACACGGAAGCCTTTGGGCGGTTACGCCTTGCGATCAGCCGGGCGCTGCAGGAGCATTTCGAAGCGGAAGACAGGGTGCTCGGCCACGCGATGTGGAGCAAATCGGGCATGCCGGCGACCCTGCTCGCCGACTGGGACCGGCGGCGCCAGCAGTTTCGAATGGCTTATTCGCAGCATCTTCGCGATTGGACGCTCGCTGATGCGACCCGAGACTGGGCCGGCTATGGAAAGGCCGTGGCCCTCCGCATTGGCGAGGCAGAAACCCTCGCCCAATTTGAAGAAACCCAGATCTATCCGCTCGCGCGTGATGGCTGAAGGACGGGCATGTTTACGCCCGTCCCTTCAGACTCAAATCGTCGAGGATGACGTGACCCTTGTCTTGGCCTCTGCTTTCACCGGGCGAAGCTTGGCGGGTTCCTGACCTGCAACCGGCGCCGTGGCTGGAGCCAGGCCGGGTTCGCCCTTGCAATCACCGCTGCTGGTCTGCACCACTTTAGGCTGGGCGTTGCCGCCATAAGAGGTTACCTGCACGCTTCGGCTGCAACAGCCGTTGCCGGTACTGGTCGAAACGAAGGAATAATGCACAGCCCCCGCTGGCATTTTGCCAAAGGCGGCCATGTCGAGCTTGCCGTCGGGCGCGGCCATATGCGCCTGCATTGCGGACGCCTGGTGAATGACGGCACTCATTTCGCGATCCATCTGCGCAGCCATGCGGTCCAGTTCGGCAAAGGGCGACCAACTTATCTGATCCGAGGCCATGGGCGTGAGGGCAAATGGATCGAAGAATGCCACGGGCAGCGACATCTCCGTCACCGTAGATGGCTGAGGCGCGACCGTAACCTTCGGCGCAACATCGCCTTGATATTCGATCCTGGCGATCGAACCATCCGGCATGGCGATCTTCATCACATGACTATTGTGGGTTGCTGCGACTGCTGTGCCCACAGCTGCCAAAGCCGCAACGCCCACGACGGCGGCACGAGTTTTTCGCATCGATCGTCCTCCATTCATCAATGAATCGAGCGCCTTATACTATCCCGGCAACCTGAACCGCAGATTGCCGATCGCCACGCCGATGGAGAAGATCGCACCCCACGGCGTGCCCCTCCGTGCGATCAGCTCGCTTGAGCGCGGCGTCGGATAAAGGCCAGAATCGGGCTGGCCCGCTTAAGCGTGGTACTCGCCTGCGCCCTATATTTTCAGAGCCTGCTCGGCCGGCATGTAGCTCAGGTTGAGCGCTTCGGCGACGGGCTCGCTGGTCAACTTGCCCTTATGGGTCGAAAGCCCGGAGCGCAGCCCGGGATTCGAAAGGATCGCCGCAAGGCCCCCGTCCGCCAGCGCCAGCCCGAACGGCAGCGTCGCATTGTTGAGCGCATGGCTGGAAGTGCGCGGCACGCTGCCCGGCATGTTGGCGACGGCATAATGGATGATGCCGTCGACCTCATAGGTAGGATCGGCGTGCGTCGTGGGATGGCTGGTTTCGAAACAGCCGCCCTGATCGATCGCGACGTCAACCAGAACGGTGCGCGGCTTGAGCAGGCTCAACGCTTCGCGCCTGATGAGCTTCGGCGCGCTGGCGCCGGGAACGAGGACGCTGCCGATCACCACATCGGCTGTTTGGATTTCCTCTTCGATGGCCTGGCTCGTCGAAAAGCGGGTCCGCACGCGTCCGGCGAAATGTTCGTCGAGTTCACGCAGGCGAGGCAATGAGCGATCGATGATGACGACTTCGGCGCCGAGGCCCGCCGCCATCCGTGCGGCCTGGCTGCCGACCACCCCGCCGCCGAGCACGACGACACGCGCGGGCGCCACGCCCGGAACCCCACCCAACAGCACGCCGCTGCCCCCGCTATAGCTGCGCAATGCGAAAGCGGCAGCCTCGATCGACAGCCGCCCGGCAACCTCGCTCATCGGCGCCAGCAGCGGGAGGCCATGACCCTCCGACACGGTTTCGTAAGCAATCGCGGTTACGCCGCTTTCGAGCAATCCCCTTGTCTGCTCCGGATCGGGCGCGAGGTGCAGATAGGTGAACAGGATCTGCCCTTCGCGGAGCTGCGCCCATTCCTCTGGCTGCGGCTCCTTCACCTTCACGATCAGATCGGCCTTGGCGAAGACCTCGGACGCGGTCTGGGCGATCTCGGCGCCGGCCTGCCGGTAGGCGCTATCGTCGCAGCCTATGCCCGCGCCCGCACCCGTCTCCACAAGCAAGCGATGACCATGCGCCACATATTCGCGAACCGAAGCCGGCGTGAGCCCAACCCGGCCCTCCTGCTTTTTGATTTCCCTGGGAACACCAACCAGCATCACCGCCACCCTTAAAAGCGTCCATCACTATGTTGAAAATATCGCTTTTAACGTGCAAATTGTAATCATATTTCGCGAATTCTGGTGGGCTTTTCGCCTATTTCGAAAAAACCTTAAGCAGAGGCTTAACATTTGTGATCGATGAGTTTGACCGGAAAATCCTCGCGCGGCTGGTGGTGGACGGCCGCGCCACTCAGGCCGAGCTCGGGGAGACGGCGCATCTCTCCGGGCCGGCGGCCGGGCGCCGCCAGCGTCAGCTCGAGGAGAAAGGGCTGATCTGCGGCTATCAGACAATGCTCGATTTTCAACGCTTCGGCTTCGGAACATTGGTCATGGTGCTGATCCAGCTCGAACGGCAAAGCCGCGACGTGCTGACCGCGTTCGAGGAAGCAGTGTCCCGCTGCCCCTCGATCATGTCCTGCCACCTGCTTTCCGGCAGCGAGGATTATCTGCTCACGCTGCGCGCGCGCGACCTGAACGATTTCGAGAAGATCCACCGCACGGAGCTTGCCGAACTACCCGGCGTCGCCCGCATGCAATCGCTTTTCTCGCTACGGGAGGTGGTGTCGCGCCCGGTACCGCCGGCGCTGCTGGCCGCGCGCTGATCCGCATATCGATCCGGTCGGCAGCCGCGTGCGGGCGGTTCACCCACCTGCCCGGCTAGCCGGATGGCTCCAGCGTCCCCGTCGCATCGAGCAGCGGCGCGATCTTGGCGCGCATCTCGGCATATTCGGCGTCGGCCTCGCTCTCGGCAACGATGCCGCCGCCCGCGCGCGCGGTGATTGCGGCTTTGTCGGCGAGCATCGATCGGATGATGATCGAGCTGTCCAGCGCGCCGTCCGTGCCAATGCGGAAGACCGTGCCGAACATCGCGCCGCGCCTGCTGTCTTCCAGCTCGTCGATGATCTCCGCCGCCCGCTTCTTGGGCGCGCCGGTGATCGATCCACCGGGCACGACTGCTGCCAGCAGATCGACCGCGTCGCATCCAGGCTTCAAGCGTGCCTCCACGACCGACACCAGATGCCAGACCGAGGCGAAGCGCTCGATCTGCGCAAGCTGCGGCACGCGCACTGATCCGGCCACGGACACCGTCGCCAAATCATTGCGCAGCAGATCGCAGATCATCAGATTTTCGGACCAGTCCTTGCCCGAAGCAGCAAGCATATTGGCAGCGCCGCGGTCCCGCTGTGGATCGACAAAGCGCGGCGCAGTACCCTTGATCGGGCGCGTCTCGATCAGCCCATTGGAGTCGAGATGGACGAAGCGTTCGGGCGAAGCGCTCAGCAGCGTGCGCCCAGCTCCCAGGTCCAGAAAGGCTCCGAAGGGATTGGGGGAAAGCGCGCGCAGCCGCAGATAGGCCGCGACGGGATCGAAGCCATCCGGTCGCGCCGCCAAGAAGCGCGCGCTGAGATTCGCCTGGTAGATGTCCCCCGCATGAAGATAGCCGCTGATCCGCTCGATGCGACGGCTATAAGCTTCTCGGCTGAAGCATGGGCGCCATGCCAGCGGCGCCGCATCGGGGCGGCGCGAAGTCCGCTGCGCTACATCCTGCCAACGCGCGAAGCGCCACGCGGCTAACTCGTTCGGCCGATCGCGCGTCATGACGAAGGCGCGCGAGGCGCAATGATCGAAGCCGATCACGAAATCATAGCTGCGCGCGGCCAAACCCGGCGCCGTGTCTGGCTGGTGCCGGCTGCACACGGCCAGCCGCTCCCGGCCGGCATCGTAACTCAGCATGCCTACAATCCCGCCGCTGAACGGCAGCGGGCCGCGGCGTTGGGCCGGCAACCTCGCCTTGAGCGCGCGCAACCGCCCGAACAGGTCGGGAGAGGACGGATCCTCGACGATCAGTTCGTCCAAGGGATCGATGCAAAGATAAGAGCAGCCGCCGCGCGGATCCCCGATGGCAGCGCTATCCAGAAAAGCGATTCCCGGCGCGTCGGCGAGCACCGAAAACAGCGCGGCCGGATCGCAGGCATCGATTTCCTGCACCCAAAGACCGCCAGCTTCCGTCGCAGCGCCGAGCGCTGTCATCAACGGCAGCCGTGGCCAGCTGCTGTCGGCATCGGTACTGTGCGGGGTGACAATCCACATGTCGGCTAAAACGTCCTCGGTTTGCCTGCTTCTAACCATGTCGACTGCTGCGCGCGAGTCAGCCAATGACGTTCATCAGGCTGTGCGCTCATCCAATATGGTCACGAGCGTAGACGCGACATGCTGGGACGAAAACAATTAGGCCCGAACGGGAGGCAATCCGAGCCAATGTCTCACAGGCGGGAGCTGGCGCAGAACCAGCCTTTCTGCGAGCAGTACCGCCACCATCGTGACACCGAACAACGGCAGAAACAGCGCCAACGCCGCGAGCAGCGCGAAGAACCCGATCGCGATCGGCTGCCCCGCCGGCGCGGGCGGCGCGCCGAGCGCATCGTCGGGTCTGCGCCGCCACCACAGCACGACGCTGCTGACCGAGAGCAGGACAAGACCGAGCGCCGTCACGAGGTTGAGCAGCTGATTGGCGAGACCGAACAACTGCCCCTCATGCATCGCGACCCCATAGCCGACGACACGGTCGACGAGCGCGCGCTCCGCAAAACCCTTGCGGCTGAGGATCGCACCGGTCCTGCCGTCCAGTGTGAGATCGGCACGCAGCGGGCGATCGGCGGCATCCGATTTGGCCGTCCACGGCTGGTCCGGCGCGGTCGGGGGCGCGATCAGCACTGGCGCCGCGAGACCGAGGTGACTGACGGTGGCGACGAGCCGGTCGAGCGGCGCGTAGGAGTGCAAGCGGTGCATCATCGCCCTGCCGCCATGTTCGACGTGGTCGCCCATCATCATGCGCGTGCGCCTGTCCATTGCCGCACGCGCTTGCAGGGTGTCGGCATGGCCGGTGGACCAATCCTGCTTGACCGCAGTAGCCTCGGCCACGGAGCGTGCCGCCTTCAAATTACTGCCCCAGCTCTTCGCCCAGGGGAGCCCGGAGAGCAGCATGAACAGCGCCAAGAAGGATATCCAGAAGCCAGTGACGCCATGCAAGTCCCGCCAGAAGCGCCGCCCGCCTGAGCGGAGGCGCGGATAAAGCATCCCGCCCAGTCCGCCGCCGCGAGGCCACCACAGGAACAGTCCCGACAGGATCATGACGATCGTCCATGAGGCGGCCAGCTCGACCAAATAGCTCCCCTTGTCCCCCGCCAGCAGTTCGCCGTGCAGGCGGAAGACGATCGGCATCAGGCGGTTGTCCTCGTCGACCCTTTTTAGAATGGCGAGCGTCTGCGGATGGACAAAGACGCGGGTCTCGCGCGCGCCGGCGCCGACGATGATCTGCACGGCCTGGTTCGGTGTGTCGGGCAGCTGGTAGCGGTGCAGCACCGATCCGGGCACGGCGCGCACCGCCGCTTGCGCCTGGGCTGCGGCGCTTGCGCGCGGAGCTTGCGTCGCCACATTGGCATAGGGCCGATCGATCAGCGCCTCGATCTGCGGCCGGAACAGATAGAGCGAGCCGGTGAGCGCAAGCCACAGCACGAACGGGATGCAGAACAGCCCGGCGTAGAAGTGCCAGCGCCAGACGGCATTATAGCCGGGCCAGCGGCGGGTGTCGGCGGATGCCATGTTCATCGACCTCACCCCTTAGAACCGCGTCTTGATGCCGGCGTAGACCGTGCGCGGCGCCCCGACATAGATCGAGCCAGTCGTGGTCATCAAAGTCGCGGCGGGGTTCTGCTGGCCCGTTGCAGGGTTGATGCTGTCGGCGATCACCGAGGCCGAGCCGACATAGGTCTTGTCGAACATGTTCTGTACCGAGGCAAAGAAGCTCATGTGCGACAGCCACCCGGCCCCTGCCGGCGGGTCGTAATGGATGTTGAGGTTGGCGAGCGTGTAACCCGGAATCTTCAGCACATTGCCATTGTCGATATAATAGCGCGACCGATAGGTCAGCTCGACGAACCCGCCGAGACCGGCGAGCGGTCCGTCGGGCTGGTCATAGCCAAGACGGCCGTTGACGAAGGTCGGGATCACGCCGGGAATCTTGTTGCCGGCGCGATCGAACAGGCTCGAGACGGTGCCCGAGGTGAGCCGCTCGGCGAACTTCGTGTAGTGCTGATCATTGTAGCTGTAGTTTGCCTCGATCCGCGCGCCGGGCAGGAGCGCCGGCAGCGGCCGCCAGTTCAGGCCGACCTCGATACCGCGATGAAGCGAGCGCGGGGCGTTGGCGGTATAGGTGAGCAGGTTGACGCCCGCCGACTGGCTGACCTGCTCGTTTCGGAACCACTCATAATATCCGGTCATCTCGGCTTTGAGATTGTCCCCCAGCGTCAGCTCCGCACCGAGATCGACGCCGGTATTCTTCTGGGTCTTGAGCGCGCTATTGTTGCCCGGCACGCCCGCCGGCGTGACGAACAAGGCGCCTGATTGGGGAATGCCATATCCGGTACCGATCCGGGCGTGGAAGCGCACAGCCTTTGTCGCCTGCCACAGCAGTGCTGCCTCAGGCGCGACATTCCAGAAGTGGCGCTCAGCCGGAATGAAGGCAAGCACCGGGCTGGCATTCAAAGGATAGCTGTAGGCGGTCTGGCGGACATTGATGATCGACCGTTCGCTGCCAAGCCCAGCAATGAGCTGGAGATCGTCGGTCAGCTCGAGCTCTTCGCGCAGCCGCAGCCCCATGTTGCGGATGTCGCCGAACACCGTCTGGGTAGGGGCCCCGAACCCGTTGCGGCCTGCTGGCGTCTTGTTGAAGCTGTAGCTTTGGTTGTCCAGATAATTGTAGAATAGGCCGGCGAAAGTCGTGGCATCCATGCCGAGCAGCCTGCCATGGCTGGTCACGTCGCTGCTGACATTATAGCTGTCGAGCGTGCCTTTGAACGGCGTCGCATTGGTCGGCTGGTTGACCACCCGGCTGTCGAAGGTCGCTTGCGTCCGCCAGGTCGTTGCCGGATCGAAGTCATGCTCGTAGCGCACGCCAGCGATCGTGCGGCGGTCGTTGCGCGCAAGATCGCCCTCCGCGGCGGTTTGGCTGATGCGAGCGCCATTGACGCCGTTGACCAGCACTGAGATCGTGCCGCAGCCGGGCGCAGCTGTCGCCGCCGCCTCACAGCGTCTCTGATACGGATTGACCCGATACTGGTTCATTGACAGCCGGGTGGAGAGCCGGAACTCACCTTCATTGTAGATGATCTTGGCGGTTACGCGATCGCGATCGGAGAGCGCGTAGGTTCCCAGCGCGTTGATCGTGCCGGTTTCATAACCGGTATGGCCGGTCGTCCCGTCCGCGCGCACGAAGCTGCCGAACAGCGCATATTCATAGGCCGCGCCAGCAGCGCCTATGCTGGCATACAGATTGGCGTAGCCGTCACCACCGCCATCGAGGTCGAACTCGGCCCCATTTATGTCGCGGCCGCGCCGCGTGCGGAAGTTGACGGCGCCGCCAATCGCGTAATTTCCATAGCGTGCCGAGGACGGTCCACGCACGACGTCGACCGCGCCATAGGCATGGGGATCGGTCAGGTCGAAACGGGCCAGGCCATCGGGCTGGGTGACAGGAAAGTCGTCCTCGAAGACTTGGATGTTGCGCGCCCCGAAGCTGTTGCGCGCGTTCGAACCGCGTATCGAAACTCCGACGTCGCGCGGTCCGTTGCCCTGAATCACGACGACGCCGGGCGACAGCTTGACGATGTCAGCGATGGTCGCGGCCGGCGTGTTACGAAAGGTGCGGTCATCGATCGTCGTCACCGTCTGGCCGGTGATCTTAGTTGTCAGCGACAGTGCCTTGCCGGTGACGACGATCTCGTCCGTCCTCCGGGTGCGATCGGGGTTCGTCGGGCTGGTCGTCTGCGCGACCGGCCCGACATTGCCGTCAAGCGCGCGCAGCTCGGCATCGATGGCGGCACGTTCGCGGAGCAACTCAGCGCGGCGAGTCTCATATGTGGTCTGCGCCAAAGCGGGCGACCCGAACGGGGCGATTAAGGATATGCTGGCGGCAAGCAGCAATCTGGACATGAAGTTTCTCTATCGGTGAACGCGGCCGATCCTTTTCCGGGACCGGCGGCATGTGCGGACTGGCTGTACCGGCTGGCCGCGAGGCGGCAGGCTGACCGGAACGCGACGTGATCGAGCTCCGATACGCGGCGCCCGCACGCTCAAACGGCGCGGGCGCAACTAGCGGCGTTCGGAACGATCAGGCGGTTGCAGGGGGTCCACGCAGCGGCGGGCGCAGATAGGCTCTGCCCAACGGGTTCGGCGGCACGGCGGCGCGGAACCCAGCTGCAATGATGAAGGCGATCGCGATCGCCAGCAGGATCGGGTCGGCGGCCGCCAGGGTCGGCGCCGACAGCCCCGAAAAGGCGCAGGGCTGATCGGCTTTTTTCTGGTGATCGCCATCATCATGGTGGCCAGCGAGACCCGGAACCGCAATCTGAACGGTCGGATCGCCGACACCGGAGCAGAGCTGCACGGTGATCACGCCATCGGATAGCGTCGGCATGAAGCCAACCGGCACCAGCAGCTTCATCAGCAACGCCATCGCCACCAGCCAGGAGGCCAGCCGGCGGTGCAGAAGGATGTGGCGACGAACCGAATTCACGCGCGCCCAATAGCCGCGGCAGTGGTGATTGTCATTACCGTCTTAGCGACATCGAGATGGAAGGCGACGCTTGGTCACCACTTCCTGTTTGGTCGCGAGCGTGCCGCTGACAAGCGGGGCAAATTCGGAAACGAGCGCCCAGCGCTGTGAGTTATCGAAAGCCCGCAGTTCGCATCCGAATCCGAAGGGTAGCACGCCACAATCGTTACTAAGTGAGTTACCGTTTCTTCATTCGGCGCGCGGAGGCACAGGGTATATAATGAAACTGTCGTGGACCTGAGGACGATCGGGAGCGTCGAGATCAGCCTTCAGGCCGATTTGCAATTCGCCGATACTTTCTGCGGGTAATTCGAGGCGATGCTCGTTTGGGTGCGTTGCCGCCTCGTGCGGATAATCGCGCTTCGGCGTGCGGGTCATTTCGATATGGGCGCCCAGGGCGGCGCGGATAGGATGCTCGGCCGCGAAGGCGGCAAGCCGATCGATGCTGGAGCGTTCCTCCGCCATAAAGTTGACCGGAACATAGAGGCGGCCGGGGTAGAGCGTATCGCCGGACAGCAGAATTTTGAGCCTGGGATCATAGATCATGATCGCGGCCTTCTGATGGCCCGGCGTCGGAATGATGCTCAAAACACGTCCACCAAGATCGAAGGGGACAATGTCCTCGGGCCAGTTCTTGATGCCGAAAAAGCCAGCCACGTCTTCCGGCTTGAGGCCAATGACAACGGTGTTAGGGCGGTCGCGAAATGCCGCATCGCCTGCAATATGGTCACCATGGCTGTGGCTGTGTGCGACAATGAGTGGAATGTCTGTACGACGATGCGCAGCCAGCCATTCCATCATGATCTTGTCGACGGTTGGCCTGATCCGGCCACCCTCGGCTCCGGTATCAACCAGCAACGCCTTGTCATGCCCGAATATGAGATAGAGGAACGGCGCTTCAAAGTTGGTCTTGACTGATTGCCGGATCACGAATGTGTCGCGATCGAGCGACTGAACCTGGGTAGCTGGTTCGTCTGCCCGCGTGCCATCGATCCAGGGCTCGCGGAACAAGTTGGGCGAGGAAGCGGCCGTGGAAAATGCTGAGCTCGCCCCGCAAAAGAGCATGGCCGCCAGAAAGGACCCGGCCAGCTTAGCTCGTCGATTGAATGCCACGCCCGGCGCCATCGCATCAAATCCCCTTCAACAAGCTCTGGTCGGCTCACGGCCAAGCATCGGGCAGACGAGGCACCGTCCTTTCGAACCAGTGCCCGCCCGCCCTGCAGGATCAGTATTTATACCGCAGTTCGATGCCGAAGGTGCGCGGCGTAACCACCGTCCGTTTGTAGTAACGCAATACGACCCCGTCGTTGACGCCGATACGCGAGCGGTCATTTGCAACCGAGGACACCGCATATTTGTCCAAGATGTTATTCGCGAAAAAGCCGAGACTATATTTATCCGTCTCATAGGAGACGGTCGCACGGTGGAGAACATAACTGGGCAGCTTGTCGCCAAAGGCACGCTCCCAACCCAGCCGGGTCACCACGCTTCCGCGATAGGTCGCCGTCCAGTCGGCAATGATGTTTCCGTCCTTGAACGGCATTGTGTAGGTCGCGCCCAAGCTGCCGCTGTTCTTTGCGGAGCCTGGAAGGCGATCGCCGGAATGTGCGTCGAGTTGGATGGGGACACTAGGATAGGTTCCCGGCGGATCGTTGACGGCGATAATGGCCGGAACATCCTCGGTCAGCTTGGCATCCGTGTACGAATAGGTGCCCTGTATCGTTACGCGGGGAACGGGCCGTGCCTGGAATGATGCTTCAAAACCTTGCGACTTTGCTTTGCCGCCATTGACCGTGATGCCGACGATCCCGTTGATCGTGGCAGAATCGAGCTGGATGCCCTTCCACTTGATCTTGAAAACATTGAAGTTGAACGTCAGTTTCCGGTCAAATAACTGAGTACGGATGCCCAGCTCCAAATTCTTGGTCGTGTCAGGGCCATATTGCTGTTCGTTTGGCAGAGCACAGACATTTTGGACATTAGGATCAAGCGGCAGAATGCAAGGTGCAACGGCATTCGGACCGCCGATACGATACCCCTTGCTGTAGGTGGCATAGAGCATGATGTCGTGGGTGAAATTGTATGAGCTGTTGAATTTCCATACCCAACCACTCTTCTTCGACTTTGCTCCTGCGGGTTCAGCATCGTAGGGGCTAAGAGGGTCGCCAATCAATGGGACAACCGCGCGACCACTCACGTCGGAAGTATATCCGAAGCGGCGCACGCCGGCGGTAACCTGCCACTGAGGGGTCACCTTGAATGTGCCCTCGCCAAAGATCGCCTTTTCGGTTACTTTGGATTTATCGAAAGAACTATATTCGATCTCCTCCGGATTATCCGCGATGGAAAGACCATAGATCCCGAAACTTGAGATCATGCCCGGCACATGTTCCGTATAGTCCCGATGCCATTTCTGCTCGTTGTAGAATCCGCCCAGCACCCAGTTGAACGGGCCACCATGCCGGGAGACAAAACGAACTTCCTGATTGAACTGCTTGCGGCGATCGTTTGATTCGTTCCAGCTTGTGAAGGCTGGAAACGCTTCATAATCATAATCCAAGTCGAGCAACAAATCGGTATTGTCTGTCTTGTTCCTGTTCTGGACATAGGTGTATGCCGTCGTGGCCACGAGATCGGCGATGTCAAACAGATTTGCATTGATTTCCATGGCGCCGAGGTGCGCGTGGCGGTTTACCGGTTCAGTATAGCGCTTGGCGCTTTCGTACCTGCCCGTGCCCAGGACGCCGTTGCTGTTGTATTGGCCGCCGTCGGTTTTGGTTTGCTGATACGCATAGGTGAAGTTCACCTTCACATCGTCGCTAATCTGGGCAAGCAGCTGATTACGTGTTGTGAAGGTTTTTTCGAAGTTGAGATCTTTCTTTTTCTTCAAATTGGCATCATAGCCAGCTTGCGTAATAGTATCCGGACCATCGGGTTGCGGAAGCGATACGCCGGGCGTCTGAATAAGCAGCGGATAATCGATAAAACCGGGATCGTAATAGTAGCCCATCGCCGAGCGGAAGGCGAGGTGATCCCTCAGGATCGGAATGTTTATAACCCCGTCAATCTGATAACCCACCTTGCTGCCGTGGCTCTTGCCATAAAGGCGGCCATGGGCTTCGCCTTCGATCTGGTCCGTATTCGGGCGATTCGGGATATTCCGGATGGCGCCAGCAAGCGTACCGAGGCCGTAAAGCGTACCTTGCGGCCCGAGCAGCGTTTCGACACGCGCAATATCCAGCAGCTTGAAATCATAGTAGAGCGGAACTTCGCCCAGATAAACGCCGAGCGCATCGTCGTAGGAATTGCCGGTCGCGTCCGAATCCGAAGCATTGAGGCCGCGAAGCACGATCGTTCCGGTTGAGCCCGCCCCCGTATCCGAAATCGTCATGCCGGGCGTAAAAGCAGCGAGATCGCGCACATCGTCGATCCGCTTTCTGGCAAGCTGATCACCACCGATTGCAGTGATGTTAATCGGTACGTCCTGGATCGACACCGCGCGGCGAGTGGCTGTGACCACGATCTCGTCGCTTCCGCCCTCGTTTGCGGCGCTGCTGTCTGGTTCGGCTTGAGCCAAAGCGGAAGTCATCCCGGCGCCCATCAAAATGGTCGCGCCGAGCAGTGTTTTGCGTAACGATCTCATAGTCACTTAGACCCCTTGCTAGTGAGCCTATCGTTTAGTGACATCCCTCCCTGTGGTGCTCTGGCTGGGCCGGCACCTTGTCAGCCGCCATGCGGCTGGCCGCCCTCCCACTCTGCGTGCTCTCCGCCACTATTTTGACGAATGTGCATCGGCGGATGAAACGACGCGAATGATACTGGTGAGATTTCTCGAAATCGCCTGCGCCCAACATTACGGTTGCTAGAAAGCTTAGCACTGTAGGTCAGCTGTCGATTCACGAGCCCTCACTTTGCGTTGGTTATCAGCCAGCGCGCCCCGTCCGTTCATCGCGCTGTCCGGACGGCGATGCGTGATACGGTATGGATATTACGTAACTCGTCAAGTGTAATAATTTTGCACCTGCTCAGTATGAAGCGAAAATGGTTTGCACCGCACAAATTCAGCGTTTTTTGATCGGCGCCGTGCTTTTAGGGCGCGCCCGCATCCGCCATCGCTATCGTCCGTTTTGCTGCGATTGTCCCAATCGAGGCGAATCGCCAGTCCAAATGACTCGATCGCCATGCAGCACTCGCCCGCCTGCATTTCCCTCAGATATCCGCTGATAAAGCACCTTCCTTCCATCGTTCGAGATTATATGAGGAGCGCTGCGCGCAAGAATCGAGGCAGATTCACATCTTTGCTGAGTATTACATCTACTTTTTTTTGTAATAATTTCCCTCTGGACAAGCCATGTGAGTCGAGCGATGTTGCATTGCGAAAGGGGATCGACTCATGATCGGGATATTCGGCAAGCTAGGCAGGTTATTACTGATCGCTGGCACGCTGGCCGCCGCATCCTGTTCTCAGACGTCGAACGCTCCCCCTGAACAACGTAAAGAGTTCAGTATCGGCTGGTCGATCTATGCCGGGTGGATGCCGTGGCCATATGCCCAGCAAGCCGGCATCGTGAAGAAGTGGGCCGACAAATATGGTATCAAAATCAATGTAGTACAAGTTAACGACTATGTAGAGTCGATCAACCAATACACGGCGGGCAAGTTTGACGGCGTTACCGTCACGAACATGGATGCGCTCACCATTCCCGCAGCCGGCGGCAAGGATACAAGCGCCATCATCGTGGGGGATTATTCGAACGGCAATGACGGCATCCTGCTGAAGGGCGCGGATCAGCTAAGCGCGATCAAGGATAAGCAGGTTTATCTTGTCGAGCTTTCCGTCTCCCATTACCTCCTCGCACGCGGGTTGGAGAAAGCGGGTCTCAAGCCCACCGACGTTAAAACGGTCAACACATCCGACGCGGACATTGTCGGCGCCTTCGGCAGCCCCGATGTTAAGGCGGCGGTGGCCTGGAATCCCCAGCTTTCTGTCATGAAAGAACAGGCAGGCGCCAAGGAAGTCTTCGATTCTTCGCAGATACCGGGTGAAATCCTGGATCTCATGGTTGTCGACACCGCAACGTTGAAGGCCAACCCGAACTTAGGAAAAGCACTCGCCGGCATCTGGTATGAAACGGTCGCTCTGATGAAGCGGCAGGATGCCAAGGGCGCCGAAGCACGCGCAGCCATGGCCAAACTCGCAGGCGCAACGCCTGAGGATTTCGATCGTCAGCTGACAACCACCTACCTCTATTCCGATCCCAAGGCGACCGTAGCCGCAACGACCGCCCCCGCACTGATTTCGACGATGAAGCTGGTGCGCGATTTCAGCTTTTCAAAAGGACTTTTTAAAGGCGCATCGACCGCTGACGCCGTCGGCATGGCTTTTCCTGGTGGAAAAACGCTGGGTGACGCTCAGCATGTGACGCTGCGGTTTGACGAGAGCTTCATGCAACTGGCAGCCGACGGAAAACTGTGAACGGGTCCCATGAGGCTCCAACGAGGGTGATGTAACGATATGCGTTGGGTGAACCGCCAAGTTCGCCGGAGCGACCGCATCCTTTTGGGCTCGCTGCCGATCTTGATGCTCCTGCTGCTGTACATGTTTTTCGCGGCGCAGCGACATGCGCTCAACCCGGCCGACAAGATCCTACCGCTGCCCGCCGGCATGGCGTCCGGCATGTCGGCCCTACTCTTCCAGCCGGACCAGCTGACGGGTCAGCTAACATTCTGGGCCGACACATTTGCCAGCCTCCAGCGGCTTGGACTGGGATTGGGCATCAGCACGTTGACCGCGCTGATCGTCGGACTGGTCCTCGGGGTTCTGCCGCCGGTGCGTGCCACACTCGGCCCGTTGGTAACTGGTATCGCGGTCATTCCGCCCATTGCCCTTCTCCCCATCCTATTCATCGCCCTCGGCCTTGGGGAAACAGCAAAGGTCGCGCTTATCGTCATCGGGATCACGCCGGTCATGGTTCGCGACATTGCTGCCCATGTTGCCGATCTGCCGAGAGAGCAGATCGTCAAGGCGCAAACCTTGGGTGCGAGCAGCTGGCAAATCATGATCCGCGTCGCCCTGCCGCAGGCGATGCCGCGTCTCCTGCACGCGGTCCGCCTTGCGCTCGGCCCGGCATGGGTTTTCCTGATCTCTGCTGAAGCGATCGCCTCGGATATCGGCCTCGGTTACCGGATCTTCCTGGTTCGCCGATACCTGTCGATGGACGTCATCATCCCCTATGTCGCATGGATCGCAGGCTTGGCGATTATGATGGATATTGCCCTGGCGTTCCTAAGCCAGCGCCTGTTTCCGTGGGCGCATGGAGCGCGCCATTGAGCGCGCTTCTCAGCCTCCGCGGCATCTGGGTCGAATATGGCGACAAGATCGTCCTCGAGAAGGTGGATCTCGACGTCGATGCGGGCAGCTTTGTATCAATTATCGGCCCATCCGGTGCCGGCAAGAGCAGTTTGTTACGGATCATCCTGGGCCAGGAAGTGCCCACCCGCGGGTCTATCTTCCTTGACGACGCCCCCCTCACACCCGAGTGCGGCCCTGATCGCGGCGTCGTTTTCCAACGCTATTCGGTCTTCCCGCATTTGTCGGTTCTGCAGAACACCGTCTTCGGCCTCGAATGCACAGCAGCGCCTTTTACGGCACGGCTGTTCGGTTCGGCGCGGCGGGCGGCGGAAAAAGACGGGATCGAAATGCTGAACTCCGTTGGCCTTGGTGACAGCATTCATCTCTATCCCGCGCAGATGTCAGGCGGAATGCAGCAACGTCTGGCCATAGCTCAAGCCTTGATCAAGCGTCCGCGTATTCTGTTGCTGGATGAGCCGTTCGGTGCACTTGACCCCGGCATTCGGGCGGACATGCACGCGCTGATCTTGCGATTGTGGCGCGATTATTCGCTGACGATTATCATGGTGACCCATGACATCCGCGAGGCGTTTACACTGGGAACGCGACTGATCGCGTTGGACAAACGGCGCATCGATCCTCATGCGCCCCACCGTTTTGGCGCATCGGCCGTCTACGATCTTCCTCTCAAACCGAACAAGGGCCCCCTCGAAGAGGAAATTATCACAGCCGATATTATCCAGGAAAATGAGACAAGGATTGGATATGAGTAAGCACGTCACGAGCCTGGCGCGGCTTAGTATGAGCCTGCCCGGCGAACTGTTCCGGCAGCTTGACATGATGGTCGAAGAGCGGGGCCTGCCGTCGCGATCACAGCTGATTGCCGAACTGATCCGTCATGCCATTGCGGAGCACGAAGCCCTGATCCGCCCGGACGAGATGCTCGCCGGCACGATAACCATTGTTTACCGCGGCGATCGGGGCCGCGTGCGGCACCAGCTTGCCCAGACTCAGGCCGATTATCTGATCGAAGTGATCTCGTCCCAGCACGTATTTCTGGAGGACGACCAGTCTTTGGAGGTTCTGCTGGTTCAGGGGCCGGCGGTAAGGCTGAAGGATCTTTGCGACGCCCTGCGCAGGGTACGCGGCGTGTACCAGCTCCAGCTCGTGACCACGACAGCGCTGCTGCCGCCTCTTCACGAGCAGGAAGGCGGCAACGATAGCCGTAAGGGAGCCGCGGCATGACCGAAGCCTTGTCCAATCCGCTGGCTGCGCGCGATCATGCACGCGGGCAAGCCGGCACGGTCGTAGAGGCGATGCCGATTCTGCCACCGGTGGCAAACGATCTGCCTGCTGATGTGCAGGCCGATGCGATCCTGTGGGAGGAAACGATTGCCGCCGGTGGTTATGCGAGCCGCCGTCTTCCGCGCGGAGGCCGTCTTCGGCTGATCGATCTCAAGGGCGACGCCTGCGCATCGATGCTGATCTTCAATGCCGAGATGCCGACCGAACGGCTGAATGTTGCGGATACCGTAAAGATCCAATGGAACGCCTATCTTGGCGCGGGCAAGCTGCTGCTGTCCGACATGGGTCGGGTTCTCATAAGCATTCTCGAAGATGGCGCCGCGACGCACGATACCTTCTGCGGTACATCCAACGCGGCGAGCAATTCTGCGAAATATGGCAATGGCGCCAATAGCGGTCCGACCCCGAACGGCAGGGATCGCTTTCTTCTTGGCGTCGCGAAACATGGCCTGCAGCGCCGCGACGTCCATCCATGCGTGAACCTGTTCAAGGGGACCAGGATTGAGGCTGACGGCGCGATTACGCCGCAGATCGGGCCATTCGAGCCGGGACGAAGCGTCATCCTGCGCGCCGAGATGGAGGTGATCATCGTGATCGCCAATTGCCCCCATGTACTCGATCCGCGCGAGGATTGGACAGTCACGCCGCTGCGCGCGACCGCGTGGCGTGGCCCGATTACAGCGGAGGATGATGCGATCCGCAATGCAACGCCGGAAGGACTGCGCGCCTTCCAGAACGTCGAAGATTATTTCCGTCGCTGACCAAAGGAAAATCCTGAATGAGCGTCGATCCCCATCTTTCCTGCCTTGCCGGGACTATCGTCCATGACGGGGTTGTGCCTGCCCGCGCGCCCTGGCTTCATCACGTCACAAAGGGCCAGACCCTTCGCATTGTCGACCTTGAAGGAAACCAGGCGGTTGACTTCCTTCTTTATTCTGCCGCCGATGATACGGAGCGCTACAGCGCTCAGGACACCGTCGCCGCACAGAATAACCTGTTCCTTCGCCAGGGCACCGTGCTTCGGTCCAACGAAGGCCGTCCGATGATGACCATTGCCGCTACGTCAGTCGAATATCACGACACGATCGGCGGCGCCTGCTCCTGCGAATCCAATACGCTGCGCTATGGGCATCACACGAAATCCCAGCATGCTTGCGTGGAAAACTTTCTGGAAGCGAACCTTCTAGAAGGCCGGGGCAAGCGCGACATGGTCTCGAACATCAACTTCTTCATGAACGTCCCGGTTGAGGAAGATGGTGCGCTTGGCATCGTCGATGGGATTTCCGCGCCTGGATTGTCGGTCGATCTTCGCGCCGAAATGGACGTCATCGTCGTGGTTTCCAATTGCCCGCAGATCAATAATCCCTGCAACGCATTCAACCCCACCCCCGTGCGCATGATCGTCGCCGAATGAGCTTCGATACCGTTCTAGTCGCGAACCGAGGTGCAATCGCCACGCGCATCATTCGCACGCTCAAGCGGATGGGGCTGCGCTCCGTCGCGATATATTCAGAAGCCGACGAAGGCTCGCTTCACGTTTCGGAAGCGGATGAGGCGGTGTGCGTTGGTCCGGCGCGGCCAGCGGACAGTTACCTCAACATTGAAGCAATCCTTGACGCTGCCCGCAAGACAGGCGCTGGCGCCATCCATCCCGGCTATGGGTTTCTCGCCGAAAATGTGGAATTTGCCGAAGCCTGCTCGGCCGCAGGAATCATCTTTGTCGGGCCAACGCCGGACAATATCCGCACATTCGGTCTGAAACATAGCGCGCGTAGCCTTGCCGCCGCGCATGGCGTTCCACTGGCGCCCGGCACGGACCTGCTGAGAGACGAAAGTCAGGCCGTCACAGCCGCGCGGAAAATCGGCTTCCCTGTCATCCTCAAAGCGACCGCGGGCGGCGGCGGTATCGGCATGCGTATTTGCGAGGATGAGGAAGCCATTCGCGACGGGTTCGCCTCCGTCGCCAGGCAGGGGCAAAGCAATTTCGGCGACGCGGGTATTTTTCTGGAACGCTACATCCGACGCGCACGCCATATCGAAGTCCAGATATTCGGGGACGGTGCGGGCAAGATCATGCCGCTCGGCGAGCGCGATTGCTCGCTCCAGCGCCGTAACCAGAAGGTTGTCGAAGAGGCGCCGGCGCCGCTCCTTCCTGAAAAGGTCCGCCAGGATCTCTTTGCGGCGGCGGTCAGGCTTGGCCAGGCCGCCAACTACCGATCGGCGGGCACCGTGGAATTCCTCTACGATGCTGAGCGGGAAGAGTTTTTTTTCCTGGAAATGAATACCCGCCTGCAGGTCGAGCATGGCGTAACCGAAGAGGTGATGGGTATTGATCTCGTCGAATGGATGATCCGCGGCGGCGCAGATGATTTCGCGTTCCTTGATGCAAAACCGCCCACACCTGCGGGACATAGCGTGCAGGTCCGCCTCTATGCCGAAGATCCCGCACTCGATTACCGTCCCACCTCAGGAACACTCACCGCTGTCGAGTTTCCCAAGAATATTCGCACCGAAACCTGGGTGATGGCGGGAAGCGCGGTGAGCGCCTGGTACGACCCGATGCTGGCCAAGCTGATCGTACATGCGCCAAGCCGCGACGAAGCCGTGGCAGCGATCCAGGCGGCGCTTGATAACAGCCGGATAGACGGCATTGAGACGAATTTGCGCTGGCTCCGCGACGTGGTTCGCTCTGCTGATTTCGTCAGCGGCAACGTCTCCACCCAGGCGCTCAACGACATCAGCTTCAATCCGCGCAGTATCCGCGTGATAAGCGGCGGTACCGCCACCACGGTACAGGATTGGCCCGGCCGTCAAAATCTCTGGGCGGTCGGCGTGCCTCCGTCCGGGCCGATGGATGATCAATCCTTCCGGGTCGGCAACCGACTTCTTGGCAATCCGGAAGGAACCGCAGGCCTTGAAGTCACCGTTACCGGCCCGACGCTGAGCTTCACGGCACCGGCACGCATCTGTCTGACAGGCGCGGATTTCGGCGCAAAGCTTGACGGGCAGCCGGTTCAACGCGGCGTCGCGATCGCGGTTGATTCCGGCCAAACGCTTGAGCTTGCCCGCGCGTCGGGCGGCGGCATGCGGGGTTATATCCTTTTTGCTGGTGGGCTCGACATTGCGCCCTATCTTGGCAGCCGCAGCACGTTCGAGCTCGGCCAGTTCGGCGGCCATGCCGCGCGTCGGCTGCTCGCCGGCGATACGCTTCACCTCGTCGGCAATCCTACCGATGAAGGCACAGGTTCGGTGGAACTTCCCGCCTTTGCAACCGAGTGGACCTTGCGCGTGCTCTACGGTCCGCACGGCGCGCCCGATTTTTTCACTGATGACGACATCGACACAATCGTCGCGGCCGAATGGCAGGTTCACTACAACAGCAACCGCACGGGTGTCCGCCTGATCGGCCCCAAGCCGCAATGGGCGCGGGCCGATGGTGGTGAAGCCGGCCTTCATCCGTCCAACATCCATGATAACCCTTATGCGATCGGCGCCGTGGACTTTACGGGCGACATGCCGATCATCCTCGGCCCGGATGGTCCCTCGCTCGGCGGCTTCGTCTGTCCATTTGTTGTGATTGCCGCAGATCGCTGGAAGATCGGCCAGCTGGTCCCGGGCGACAAGATCCGCTTTGCGCCCGTCAACAGCGAAGATGCAAAGGCGGCCGACGTCCTGCAGCGGCGCTTTGTATCGAAGGGCGCGGCGATGGGTTGTGGCCCCGCGCGGCCCGTAGCAACGCTCTCGCCCTTCCTTGGCGAGATCGCTGAAACACCCGGTCGTCCCCGCACCGTCTATCGCCAGCAGGGCGATCGCAACATCCTCGTCGAATATGGTCCGATCGTTCTCGATATTGAGCTTCGCATCCGCGTGCACGCACTGATGACCGAGCTTGAGCGATTGGCCCTGCCAGGAATTATCGACATTGTTCCCGGTATCCGATCGCTCCAGTTGCATATCGACGGCGTGACGATGGACCAGCGGGAAGCACTCGCGATATTGATCGCAGCAGAAGAGCGGCTTGGCGACCTTGCTGATTTCTCCATTCCCTCACGCATCGTTCATCTGCCTTTGAGCTGGCGCGATCCGGCGACAATCGAGACGATCGAGAAATATATGGGTGCGGTTCGCGATGATGCGCCCTGGTGCCCCGACAACATCGAATTCATCCGGCGGATCAATGGCTTGCCCGATGCAGCGACGGTCGAAAACCTGATTTTCGATGCGAACTATCTCGTCATGGGTCTGGGCGACGTCTATCTGGGCGCGCCTGTCGCGACCCCAGTTGATCCGCGTCACCGACTTGTAACGACCAAATATAATCCCGCGCGTACGTGGACCCCGCCCAATGTCGTCGGCATCGGCGGCGCTTATATGTGCATCTACGGCATGGAAGGTCCCGGAGGTTACCAGCTTTTCGGCCGTACCATTCAAGTCTGGAATACCTATCGCCAGACCGATGCCTTCATCGAGGGAAAGCCGTGGCTGCTACGCTTCTTCGATCAGATCCGCTTCTATCCAGTCGGTGCCGAAGAGCTCGTGGAGTGGCGACGCGATTTCCCGAGCGGGCGGCGCTCCATCCGGATTGAGCCGTCCGAATTCCGCCTTGCCGATTATCGGGCTTTCCTCGCCGACAATGCCGAGGCGATCGCGGAATTCGAAGAACGACGCCAGGCTGCCTTTGATGAAGAACGTGCCGATTGGAAGCGGCGTGGCGAGTTTGATCGCATCACCGATCTGGCGGATTCGGAGCAGCCGCAACTTAGCGCCATCGAGGTGCCGGAAGGCACCGATCTCGTCGAAGTTCCGTTTGGCGGCAGCGTCTGGAAGCTGCTGGTCGCTACCGGTGATCAAGTGAAGGCGGGCGATACGATCGCGATTATCGAAGCGATGAAAATGGAATGCCGGGTGGAAAGCCCCAGTTCGGGAACCATCGCAGCGCTCTACGTCCAGGAGCGACAAGCCCTGCAACCCGGCGCACCGATGCTCGCATTGAGGAAACATAGTTGAACGCGCCCGATCGTCGCAGCGCAATCGCAATCGCGGCGGAGGTCAATGGCGGGCGATTGAGTGCCGTCAGTGTGGCCGAAGAAACGCTCGGGCGGATTGCACGCTATGACGCGATCCAGCCTCAAATCTGGATCAGCAAGTCGACGCAAGACGATATGATCGCGGCCGCTCGTGCGGTTGATGCCCGCATCGGCGCTGGTGAACATCTGCCATTGGCGGGCGTGCCATTCGCAGCCAAGGACAATATCGATGTTGCCGGGCTTGAAACGACGGCGGCTTGCCCGGCTTATGGCTACCGGCCCGACACATCCGCTACCGTCATCGAACGGTTGCTTGCAGCAGGCGCAATCTGCGTGGGCAAGACCAATCTTGATCAGTTTGCGACAGGATTGAACGGCACGCGCAGCCCCTATGGCAGCCCGCGTAATGCCTATAACCTCGCTTATGTCAGCGGCGGATCAAGTTCGGGCTCAGCCGTTGCGGTCGCGGCGGGCCTGGTGCCGTTCGCGCTGGGGACCGACACCGCAGGCTCGGGCCGCGTTCCGGCAGCTTTCCAGCACCTGATCGGGTTCAAGCCGAGCAAAGGACGGTGGAGCACCAAGGGTCTTGTCCCGGCATGCCGCACACTCGATTGCATCACCGTGTTCACCAACGACACGGCGAACGCACGCCTGGTCGATAAAATAGTGGCGGGTTACGATCCCGACGATCCCTATTCGAAATCGCTGGCAGACGTCGCAATCGGCCGCAGGGCGATAGGCGTGCCGCGGCGTAATCAGCGGGTCTGGTTCGGGGATGGCGAGGCCGAATATCTGTATGATCGCGCGCTCGAGACGTTCGCTGGCCTCGCGGACGTCGTCGAAATCGATCTCGCCCCGCTTCAGGAAGCCGCGCAGCTTCTATACGGCGGTCCGTGGGTCGCTGAGCGTGCCGCCGCAATGGCAAAAATTCTGGCGACCAATCCCGAAGCCGTCGATGCGACCGTCCGGACGGTCGTGGAACCGGGTACATCGATAAGCGCGGTCGAGCTATTCAACGGCCTATATCGTCTCGCCGAGCTCAAACGTCATGCGGATGCGCTCTGGACGCAGATCGATCTGCTGGCGTTTCCAACCACTGGCACGACATATCGTGTGGCAGAGCTGCTGGCCGCTCCGATCGCGCTGAACAGCAATCTCGGTTTCTATACCAATTTCGTGAACCTGCTCGACATGGCGGCGGTCGCCGTGCCTGCAGGCATCCGCGCGAACGCGACCGGGTTCGGCATCACCTTGATAGGCCCGGCGAACAGCGATCGCTCCTTGCTCGACGCAGCCGACGCCTATCTCTCGTCGGCCAATCTTCCTTCCGTGCCACCGCTCGATCTGGAGGGCAAAATGCAGACCGTGAAACTCGCCGTTGTCGGCGCTCATCTGAAAGACATGCCGCTTCATTGGCAGCTCACATCGCGAGAGGCGCAGTTCGTCGGCACGTTCGAAACTGCGCCAAACTACCGGCTTTATGCCATGGCAGACAGCGTGCCGCCCAAGCCTGCGCTGGTCCATAGCGGAGATGGCGGATCTATCGCCGTCGAAGTCTATGAAATGGGTGTTGCTGAATTCGGCAGCTTCGTCGTCGAGGTGCCGCCGCCGCTGGCGATTGGAACGGTCATGCTTGCCGATGGCAGCAGCGTTAAAGGGTTCGTCGCCGAACCCCGCGCTTTGAGGGGGGCCGAGGACATTACCCATCTCGGCGGTTGGCGGGCCTATATTGCGCGGAAGGGCTAAGGGTCCGACCTGCAACGTTACGGGGCAACATGAAAGGTTCTGGATGCAACGTCTTGGGATGATGATCATGGCAACATTTGCAGGGATCACTGCAGCGCCGCTCTCCGCCAAAGCACCGAAAGAACATGTCATCGAGGTGCCGGGCTTTGCCGACTTCTTAGCGATCGACGGCAAGACCGTCTGGGCAACCAACGAAGGCCGGGTGGAGCAATGGTCACGCAAGGGCAAGCTCGCCGAGGTGCCGATTGCTCACCCCTGTGGCACCATGGTGATCGCGGACGGCAGCCTGTGGGTCGCAAATTGCGGGGACGGGACGCTCAACCGGATCGACCTAAAAACGGCGAAGCTGATCGCGACGATCCCCACGGGCATCGCCAAGCTGACTGAAGCCGAGCTGCAGCTTGCCGCCGGCGCTGGATCGATCTGGATCGCCAGCGACGCCAAGGGCGTAATCGCGCGCGTCGACACCGCGACCAACAAGGTCGTCGCGTCGGTTACGGTGGATCCGGAGACCTCCTATCTGGCCTATGGCTTTGGCGCGCTCTGGGCCGTGTGCCTAAACCAGCAGACGATCCAGCGCATCGATCCCGAGACCAACAGCGTCACCAAGCGAACCGCGCTTGGCAAACAGCCTGGCTTTCTTGCCGCGGGTGAAGGCGGCGTGTGGGTTCAGGAACAAGGCGACGGCACCGTCGCCCGCATCGACCCGGCCAGCGGCGAAGTGTCTGGGCGCGTCAAGGTCGGTGAGGTCCTGAAGTGGGGTGATATCGATACGGGCGGCGGAAAGCTGTGGTTGCGGACGACCGAGGATCAGACGTTTGTTGTGATCGATCCAAAGTCTATGGCTATCACCGCACGCGTCGGGAAAGCGGAAGGCAGCGGCGCTCTGCGCTACACGAAGGCAGGTCTGTGGACGTCAGCCCACGACGTGCACACGCTATCCTGGTGGGGCCGTCCAGCTAAAATCGGCGACTAACCACCCGCCCCGCCGCGCAATTGTCGACGGCGGGATGGGTGGCAAAAAAGATCAGCGCGCAGAGGCGAGCTGAGTTGAGGACTTTGTCGACCGGCTGGCAGTCCGGGCTTCAATCTGCGAGCGAACGTCGGCAATCACCGATGCCCGGCATTCCTGCGACTTCGCTTCAAGGGCGAGGTGGACGCCGGCGAGACGATCGCCGCATACAGAGCGCGCCGCTTGATCCATGCGGATTGCAAGACGCTGCTGTCCTGCAGCAGTCGACAGATCAAGGCCTTTCAAATTAAGAATCGCCTTGTCTTCCGCGAAGGGATTTTCGGCAGTGCCTGCAAAAGCCGAGGTCGCGAAGGCGAGAGCGGCAACGGCCGCCAAACCAATCTTCATCATCATCTCCTGACATAGACATTCGCCGCTCTGCATGGCGGTATGAAGGCCATCTAGTATCAGGAGATTAAAATTGCAATACTGAACGGATGGTTGTTATTTTATTACTCAGGCAGCCTTTGCGTATTACTTGGCGCTTATCACCAGCATCGCAAGGTCCTCAGCATGGCCGAGCAACCCGATCGGAAGACGCGCTTCAGCAGAGACGGCATTGCGTGTCTTGATATCCACGATTTCTACGCTGATGGTACGCGCAAATGGCGCGGACCATTGACGCACTGTTTCAACCGGCAAGCTGACCTTCCAATTTCGCCTACCTGTTGCCGGCACCGCGTGGCCATTAATGCGAACCGCTGATGCAGCGTTCGCACGGTGCCCCGTTACCAGCAGGCAGTTTCCGGCCTCGCAGGCCACCAGTCGCGTGCTCGGTGCCGGTGCGGCCAACGCCGGGGCGGCAATGGCCGTTGTGACCAAAGCCATTGTTTGCATACCAAGATGGGAGGCCATGGGCATTTGTCGCGGATTCCCTCAGTCGAGTGCTATGCCGGCTTGTTCGAAGAAGCGCCGTACGGGCTCCAGAACCTCTGCGTGCTGTTTCCATCGCGCCACCGAATCCCCGTAGATCGGCCGGCGGACCTGCGCGGCACTCGGCGTCGAAACCGGAGCGCTGTTGGTGTGAAACGAGAGGCAATCATCGGACCATTCGAGCCCGCTATGGGCGAGCAGCCGCCGTGTTTCTCCTTCCTGGTCGGCGATCAGATCCTCGTAGCGCAACTCGATCAGGCGATCGGGGAACGCCGTGCGCCATAGGGAAATCAGCCGATCGAAACGGACATAATAGGCCGCGATATCGAGCAGGTCGTAGCTGTAATCATAATAGCGCGAACTGACCGCGAACAAATTCCGGAAGTTGCTGAGCACCGTATCCATGGGATGGCGGCGCAGGCAGATCAGCCTTGCCGAGGGCAGCGCCCTCGCTATGAAACCCGCATACAGAAAGTTGCCTGGAAATTTGTCCGTGAACCTCAGCTTCGGATCCCGTCGGTGATGGCCCGCCCGCTGCAGATAGGCGCGCCCAATGTCTATCATATTGTTGCGTGCGGCTGCAGCGATGGTATCAGGGTCCAGCACAGCGGGATTGCGCGTCCCGGCCGCTTTTTTAACCGCGAGCGGCATAGCCTGAAGTTCGCCCGCGCTTTCGACATCCGGATGCGACGAGAGGATGCGATCGACCAAGGTGGTGCCGGTGCGTGGCATGCCAATGATGAAGATCGGCGCATCGTGCAGGGATTCGGCCGCGGGAGCCGCTGAGATAGTTGGCCAGTGCGCCTCTACGGCATCGAAAATCCGAGCGTCCCGCGAAAATGCATAGGGCAGCGTGCGGCGGTAATCTGCATTGACGGCGCACAGCGTCTTGAGCGCCTCCGTCGGTTGCCCAATATCCTCAAGCTCTTTGGAAAGCGCATAGCCCAGCAGGAGGATCGCACGGCCATCTTGCGCGTCTGCCAGCGCCTGTTTCAGCCGGGCAACATGGTTCCGCTCGGACGTCTGCTTGCGCAGACTGGCGAGAAGGTAATGCGCACGGGCATTATCTGGTGCCAACGCAATGAGCGCCTCAAGCGCTGCTTCGGCCTCCTCCGAACGGCCCAGAAAGTTCAGTGTGACCGCTTGGTTATAACGAAACTGGGTGCTTTCAGGCCTGAGCCGCACGGCCTCGGTAAAATGTACAAGCGCGGCGTTGTGATTTCCGAGGCGTGCATAGGCACATCCCATCGTGTCGCGGCTCAACGCATCGGTCGGTAATGCCTTCTCCGCCGCCTGCAGCGTCGCTGCAGCATCGCCATCCCTGCGGACGAGCGTGAAAAGCTTGGCAAGCTGGGCGCGATATTCACCCTGCGGATCCAGTGCGATGGCACGATCGACATGCTTGATCCCGACCTGAATGCGCCCGGCGCCTGATTCAGCGATGCCAAGCAGGAAATGCCCCTCGGCATCGTCCGGATTATCCTTAACCAGCGTGTTCGCCAGCTGATAGGTCAAGTTGAGATCACCCTGGACGAGCGCATTGCGTGCCGCACTTATTCGCCCGGAGCGGAGCGCGATCATGCGGCCGCTGCGCCTCCTACGGATCCATCCCGCTCCGGCTGTCCGCCCGCCAGAAGATCGCTACCCGATAAACCATTTTTCCGGCGCGCCTTGATCATGTCGATAACGGGCTGGAACGGGAATATCGTCTGCTCCCAGATCGAAAGCCTCCGGCGATCGTCCTGGCCAACAAGCGCGGACTCTCCTTCGCGATAGGTGCCGAAGATGCGATCGAGCAGGATCAGGGAGTTGCCGTAATTACAGCGCGTGTTTTCGTAATCGACCGAATGATGCAGGCTGTGATTTTGGATCGTGGTGAAGAAAAATGCGTACCATCGCGGCGGATCAGACCGCACATTGGCGTGAGCAAAGGTCGAGATCACGCTCAGCACATTTAGCGCTGCAAATATCGCTGTGTCCTGAAGATCGAACAACGCAACCACGCTTAAGCTGATGAGAAACAGCTCAATTGGATTGCCGACCGCTCCCTTGCCAGCGTTCAGCTGCGTAATGTGATGGTGCGGCGCATGGGTCAGCCAGAACGGGGCCCAATTGTGCATCAGCCTGTGCATCCAGTACTGGCCGAACTCGATCAGGAAGACAACGAGGGCGACCTGCAGCAACCACGGCATGTGCATGGCCCATTCGGTAGTCACGCCAAGAGAGGCCTTCGCTGCCTTCAAGGGATCGTCGGCCAGCTTTTCGGTGAGCCAGACAATCGCGGAGGCGCTCATCACGTTGTAGAAAAGGTCCGTGAAGAATTCACGCCGATCCATACGCCAGCCCGCATGCCGTTCATGGGCTTTCTCAAGAAGCAATATGGTGATCGTAATCAGGGCGGACGTTACCACGAGCGTCCAGGGGTTATTGAGCAAGGAGGCAGGACCGAACGCCCAGAACAACATGACCACCAGGATCATCCCCGGCGGAAGATGATTGAAGACTTTGTTCTTCATGGCAATCCCCATCTTGCGAACGTCCCAGGCGTCCCCCATCAACCGTTCCGTTCAAGGGGGCGGCCGATAATGACTTGCGCGCGGACCGCGAGGAGCCTGAGGATCGGCCGAAGCGCCTTCGTGCCGATTGACGGAAGGCGACGACCAAGGGTGCTCGCGTCGACACGCGCACGCGCTTCTTGGCTGGTTCGCATATTACAGCTCCATTCAGAGCTGTCAGATTGCGCTGCAGCGCGTCATCAAGGCAGGCGCAAACTTTCGATGATAGGCATAGATGTGGGCTATGCCCTCTGCTGGGCGCGGATACGCCTGATCACCTCATCCCAGAAAAGCTGGGTCGCCGTGTCGCGTGCCGGTTCGGACCGGGCCAGCAGGAAGATATCATATGAAGGCTCGAAGTCGGCGTGGAGCATCGGCCAGAGCTTCCCTTTGGCGACGTCGTTTTCGGCCGCAAGGATGGGAAGAAAGCCGATGCCGACGCCCTGAAGGATGAGCCGCCGCGCCTCGTTTATATCTTCGGCTAGCCCGCTCACCTTAGTGCCAAGCCGGTAACGACGGCGCAGATGGGTTATCAATTCGATCTCGTCATCACCGGTAAGAACGAATCCTTCGTCCTTCAGCTCGTTGAGCCGGCTCACGCGATAACCGAAATAGGGGTGGTTGCGAGAGCAATAGAGTTGCTGGCTCTCCACCAGCAACGGTTCGTACATCAGAGTTCCGCGAACACTGTTGTCGTAGCCGACGCCAATCTCAACTTCGCCCTGTTCAAGCGCATCGAGCACCTGGCGCCAAGGCGAAACACGGATCTCGATGTGGATAGCGGGATTGCGGCGGTGAAAGCTCGCGATCGCTTCGTCAAGCTCGGCCGACACAAGGCCGGATACGATCTGGATGCGGACGATCCCTTCGACGCGCTTGGTGGCTTGCGCGATCTGGTGTGGCACCATCCGTGCCGCTTCCAGCATGTCCTCGCACAGCGCGATCATGGCCTTGCCGGCCGCTGTCATCTCGACGCCGGTCGCGGTCCGTTGCAGGAGGGTGGCTCCGACATGCTCCTCGAGCCGCTTGAGGGCGGCGCTGATGCTCGGTTGCTGGCGATTGAGCTGCCGTGCCGCCGCCCCGATCCCGCCCGCCCGAACGATATCCACAAAAGTGCGCATCAGATTCCAGTCGACGCGGCTCGCAAATTTTTTGTCGATAAGGGGTGTCCGATCGGTCATGCGTCCTTTCCATCGAAGGGCGTCGCTCCCCGGCCTTCTCTCTCAACGATAGCGCGACCGGCCCTGTAGGTCATAGACCAAATCGATGAAAATCATAAAATTACGGCAACTACCGTTATGCCCTGCCTGGCCTAGGGTCTGCATCTAGAGATGACCGAAGCCACCCTCCTCCCCCTCGTCGATATTTCTTCGCTGGAAAGCGGCGATTTGGCGGATCGTTTGATCGTCGCCCGCAATTTGGACCGTGCATGCGCGCAAACGGGATTCCTCTACATCAAGGGCACGCAATTGGATCGCGCGCTGGTCCGCAAGCTGGTCGAACGGGCCAAAGCCTATTTCGCGCTCGACCATCAAACGAAGATGGAAAGCTATATCGGCCGGTCTGAGAATCATAGCGGCTATGTCCCCGTGGGCGAGGAGCAATTGGGCGGCGGCACCTATGATCTTAAGGAAGCCTACGACGTCAACTGCGACTGCGCGTGCCCTGAGGCGCGTCGTCCGCTCGTGGGTCCGAATATCTGGCCTGGCATACCCGGGTTTCGCGAGGATGTGGAAACCTATTACCAACATATGGTGAGGCTAGGTCGCCTACTCTTCCGTAGCTTTGCGCTGGCCCTGGGTCTCGACGAATGCTTCTTCGATGCCCATCTTCACAATCCGCCGAGCCAGCTTCGTCTGATCCATTATCCCCTCGACACAAGCGTCGAGGATCTGCCGGGCATCGGCGCACACACCGATTATGAATGTTTCACGTTGCTGTTTGCGACCGCGCCGGGGCTGCAGATCGTCGACAAGCAGGGCGAGTGGGTGGACGTGCCACTGATGGACGATACGATGATCATGAACATTGGGGACATGATGGAGATTCTATCCAACGGACGGTACGTTGCGACGAGACATCGTGTCAAAAAGGTGAAGGAGGAACGCTATTCCTTTCCGCTCTTCTATTCGTGCGATTATGACTATGTTATCGCACCGGCAACGAGGGACGAAGCACCTCGATACGCGCCGCTCAAGGGCGGCGACCACCTCTTCAATCAGACGGCGCAGACTTTCGCCTATCTGAAACGCAGGGTAGCAAACGGTCAACTCGTTTTGCGCGACCCCATGCCGCTGCATTCTTTCGGGCCACGGCAAGTGCGATAATTCATGCTGCCAAAGAAATTGGCAAATATATTCCACCCGTCCGGCAATTTTTTTCGCAAACCCAGGTGTGACGTGCTCGCGCCTGAGCCGTGCCACCGGGCGCCCCTACTGCTGGTAAGGAGCGGCCGAATGGCGAAGATCATGATTCCAGAAGCTTCTTCTTAAATAGCGCCCTGATGAGCCTGCTTTCGAGGATTCTTCCGACAGCATAAAGAGAGGCGAAGAGAGCGGCGAAGACATAGGCAGATGTGGGCGAAAGTTTGTTATCGTCCTCTTCGGATTTATCAGCACCGTCTTTCTTGGGTTTTTCTGGCGCGGGTGCACCAAGAAATTTGTCTATCGGATTCTGTGGCAGGACCTCGTCCTTCTTTTTCTTCGATTCTTTGGCGGGCGGTTTTTCGAACTTTCCGGCGACTAAAGTCAACCCCGCGAAACTCAGGAACAACAACGGCGCCAGAAAGCAGAGCAGCAATATCCGGCTGGTCAGATGATATTGCAGCACAGACCCGGTCACAGCTTTTTCGATCCGCAGGATGCCGTCGTCGAAAACGGACATCTTGTCCTGGGCGACCGGGTCCTTTTTGCGGAAAGTCAGCGTGTCGCCCGTCCGTTCGTAGCTGGTGCCGGGCTGGCGGAACAGGGGGACGAGCTTGCCCAGAGCTTCGTCGCTCGATTGCTCGGGTGCGAGCGGCACGCTGCCGCTGATGTGCCAGATCCAGTCGACGAAGCGCAGGCTCGCACGGTCTCCGATTGAGCGTGCTTTTTCGATGTCGCCTTGGGCGGCATCTGCCTGGGCATGCCGAGAGGGCAAACGGAGGCTGTCCGGGCGGAGCAGTTCCATCACTCGGCCGGTACAGCCACCGGCCGGCCAAATCGTTCCTTGATCGCCTTCCAGCCCTCGGTGAAGGGATAGGTCATCTGCTCGCTGATCGACATGCGGCGGCCGCCTTCCATGCCCAGCAGTTCCGCCTCACCGTCGATGCACGTGCCGAACATGCGATCGATGAAAATGAAGTTGTTGGAATAATTGCTGCGAGTGGATTCGTAATCCTGCGAATGATGCAGGCTGTGATGCTCAGTGGTGTAGAAGAGGAAACGCCACCAGCGCGGCGAATTGAAACGAACATTGATGTGCTGGTAAGTGCCTATCCCCAGGCTGATTGCGCCGGCCAGCAACACGGCGCGCGGCAGGAAATCAAAGAAGCCGCCGACCCCGAGCCCGATCAGAAAGAGCTCCACCGGATTACCGACCGCCCCCTTGTTGATGTTCAACTGGGTGATGTAGTGATGCACCGAATGGGGCAGCCACAGCGGGTACCAGTTATGCATCCCGCGATGCATCCAATATTGCCCGAAATCAAAGATGAACGAGATCAGGAAGGCCTGAACCAGCAGCGGCAAGCCGGTGAACCACGCCAGCTTGTGCCAGTCAAAACTGTGCTGGACGGCTTCAATCACGGCGTCGCTGCCGATATAGTATTCGGCCAAGCCGATCACCGTAAAGCCGAGCCCGACATAAAATAGATCGGTGACCAGTTCTTTCCAGGTAAGGCGCCAACTCTCGTAGCGCGGGTTAACCCATTCGAGCGCCAGCAGCAGTACCCTGAAGCCGATGCCGATGCCGATGGCCGTCGATGTCTTGGCGATGGAATTGGGCGCATAATACCAGAACGCGATCAGCGCGAACAGCATCGTGGGCTGAAACCAAGTGAATATGAACTGCTTCACCGGGCCGCCCTCCACCCTGGGTATGTTTTCCCACCCCACAGTTACCGGCGCCTGCGTGCCTATCAGCCTTTTACCTACGAGAACTCCGTCCATATGCTTACTCGCAATATTTCCCCCTTACCCCGCGGCTTCATCCGGCACCCAAGGGGAGGAGGGTGTCCGCAATCAGTCCATCATCTTGAAACTGTTCCCATCACGCCAGATGCCATTACGATATATATCCCATAGATGCCGTCTATGCCGTGCATTTGGGGATGTTCGCACCGGTGCCGGCACGGGTCGGAACGGCCTTGTCAAAAGGATGGCTGCCTATCGAACGCCGAGTGACAGCTGTTCGCACGCACGCGCTGACGACCGGACCGTCTGAAACCGCCCCATTTTCGGCCGGTGAATGTACGTCAAGTTCTGACGAAGGCACAATGACCCGGAACGGCCGGGATGCCGGCGTCTGCGGCTCTCAACTCCACGCCTGCTGCCGTGCCCGCTCTTTCATTGCATCGATGAATAGCCGCACCGCGGGCATGGCCGCACGTCCACCTTCGAACAGGAGACTGACTGGCAAGGGCGCGGGGGCGTGATCTGCCAGCACACGCACGAGACGACCGGCTGCGATGGCGCCGGCGGTTTGATAACTCAGCAGATTAGCCAGGCCGACGCCCGCCTCTGCCGCGGCCAGTGTGGCATCGATCGTATTGACGGTGAGGCGGGGAACCACATTCATCTTTGTCTCCCCCCTTTGTCCAAATGGCCAGCTATCGCCTAGACGCACCCCATTGCCGACAATGACATGATGCCCCGTCAGGTCCGCCGGTGTGACGGGAATGCCGCGGTGGGCCAGATAGAGGGGGCTGGCCACGATCGTCTGCTCGACAAATCCGATTGCGATCACCCGCAATGCGCTGTCGGCAAGCGGCCCGATCCGGACGGCGACGTCGATCCCTTCTTCGACAATCCGTACATTGCGGTCCACCAACATCATGCGCGCGCTGAGCCCGTCATGCCGTGCCAGCAGCGCGGTGACGACGGGCAGCACGTGCAGCTTCCCGAACATGACGGGTGCCGTAAGAAAGATCTGGCCGCGCGGCACCGACCGACCGCCCATGACGATCTGCTCGGCTTCGCGCATGTCGGCGAGAATGCGGCGTGCTCGATCGAGAAAGGCGGCGCCGTCGTCGGTAAGCGATACGGCGCGGGTAGAGCGGTGAAAAAGCCTCACCCCCAGATGCCGTTCCAGCCACGCGATCGCGCGGGTGACGGCCGGAGGAGAGGTTTGCAGGGCGCGTGCCGCCGCCGTGAAACTATGATGATCGACGACGGCAACAAAAGCCGTGAGGGATTCGAACCTATCCATTATTCTCTAAATTGAAATAGTGATCGTCATCCGTCGCATATTATGGCGCTTTGCGCAAAATGTTACTCCTGCACCATGGCAGCGACTTTTCTTCGCACGATGTTCGGACCCGGCAGCCGCGCACTTCAGGAAGCCGCCGGTTCTCGAGCGGCCTATGCCAGAATGGAGGCCGGTGCCGGCGATGTCGATGTCCTCACTGCGGGGGAAATCGACTTCATCGAAGCGCGAGACAGCTTCTACATCGCGAGCGTAAGCGAGAACGGCTGGCCCTATATCCAGCATCGCGGCGGCCCAGTGGGATTTCTCCGCAGCATCGGTGCAAACCGGATCGGATTTGCCGATCATCGCGGCAATCGCCAATATCTCTCGGTCGCCAACATTGCCGCTGACGATCGTGTGGCGTTGTTCCTGATGGATTATCCAAACCGTCGTCGGCTGAAGCTGATCGGCCACGCGCACAGCAGCGACAACCCGGACGCCATCGAGACGCTAATGGTGCCGGGTTATCCCGCCTTTGCCGAACGCGTCATTGTTATCGACATCGTCGGATTCGACTGGAACTGCCCGCAACACATTACTCCACGCTTTACCGTGGCGAACGTCCGGCGGGAAACGCAACCCCTCTTGGATGAGATCGCCCGGCTGCGGGCTCGAGTTGCACAACTGGAGGAGATGGAACCATGAGCCAGAAGCTTACGAGAGGTGTTCATCATGTCGGGCTCACCGTACCCGATCTCGACCAGGCACGAACCTTCTTCTGCGGTCTGCTCGGCTTTGATGAAATAGGTGGTGTGCCGTCCTATCCCTCGATCTTTGTTTCCGACGGCGTAACGATGCTGACTCTGTGGCGCGCGGCCGATCCGCTGACGGCTCGCCCGTTCGATCGTCGTGCGAATATCGGGCTGCATCACCTCTCGCTCGCAGTCGCCGACGAAGCGGCGCTGGAGTACGCGTGGGAAAAGGTCAGCACCTATCCCGGAGTGATTGTCGATGCCGCGCCTAGTCCGATCTTGCCCGGTTCGGCGACGCGCCACTTTCTGGTGTTCATCCCCGGCGGCATCCGGATCGAGTTTGCGACGCCTTTTGCCTGACAAGGCTTCCGCCTGGCGGATAGCCCAAGGACGGTCATCGCAGCGAGTGCCCGGATGTAGCTCCGGCGCGTTTTCCAACGGTTAGAAATAGACCACCCTCCCGACCTACGGACCACATCCAGCTGAGCTGTGCCAGCAAAGCTTCGATCTGCCAGTCGTCGTCTTCCGGCTCAAACAGCCCCTCTGGTTCCTCTGCGATCAACGCGCTTGGGAACGCCCGCACATATTGAACGTCGTTTTCGACAAACCAGCGCCGAATCTCGCCGAGCGAATGTCGATGCTCCTCGGGATGATGATATTGATCCCGCAGCCATGCCTCGCGGCGTGTTGGCTCCGCCGCACGATCGGTGAGTACCGGATCCTCGGGCATCCAGCGCCCTCTTGTCAGACGGCCTACGAGGCGGCGCAGCATCAGTGGAATGCGTGCAAAGCGATTGTAAAGGCCAAGGATGATCATTCCACCTGGTCGCGCAAGTTCAACCACGCGGCGGAAGTTAGCGCCGGGATCGGACGTGTGATGGAGGACGCCAGAGCAATAGACGACATCGAAAGCGCCCGGACAGAGGCCTGCTCTTGCAATGTCCGTTTCGACGAAGAGCAGCCTGTCGTTCCGAAAGCGCCCAGCCGCTTCCGCTCCAAGCATGAGCGAGGCCCGCGTCAGATCAGCACCGATCACGATGCGGTCTGCGCGTGCAAGATAGAGACTCATCTGGCCCGTTCCGCAGCCGATTTCGGCGATCCGGGCGTCTCCGGGGATAGCCTCATCGAGCAATCGCGCAAAAGAACTGCGCTCGGCACGAGAGCGCAACCACGCCAAGCTATCATTGGGGGGATATCCAGGAAACGGTGCCGCGGTATAAAAGTCACGCACGATTTCCGTCCGGTCGGTGCCTTGGAGGCGCAGCGCTGGAATACCGTCGGGCGCTGCGTAGCGACCGCCGCATGACGTACAGTGCCAATTCGGATCGAGCGAGGCACGACAGGCCGGGCAGGCAAGCAACGCCCGGAAATCGCTTCTCATTAGAAAACTGAATAGACAAATGGCGCCAGTGCCTCGACCCCAGCGGCCAGTGTCAGGATCAGCCCTGTGAGGCAGAGGAAGATCATCAACGGGATCATCCAGCGCCGTCCCGATTGCGACCGCCACAACCCCTGCGCCATATCGGCGGTCGTGGCGAAAGCACTGCCGAAGATGATCAACTGCCGCCCCAGACGGCTACGCTTCCTGATCATGCGACATCCTCCAATTGGGTTTGTTGCGATTGATGCTTCTTACGCACGCAGACATTGCCTGCGACCAGCAGATCGATGCCGCTGCGGCGGAAAGTCGAGTAGCCTTCCGCGGCTCCGTTCACGATCGGCTCGCCAGCGAGGTTGAACGAGGTGTTGAGCAGCACCGGCATGCCGGTTCGGTGGCCATAGGCCTCGATCAGCTTCCTGAGACGCGGTGCCATTGTCTCATCCAGCACCTGCACTCTTGCTGTGCCGTCGACATGGGTGACAGCCGCAAGTCGGTGCCGCCATTCCGGCCTGACAGGGAACACAGCTGACATAAAACGCGCCAAGCGGGGCCCGCCGGCTGGCAACAGGAAGAAGCGATCCGCATGCTCCCGCAGCACGACCGGGGCAAACGGCCTGAACTCCTCCCGATATTTAATATCGCGATTAAGCCTGTCGCGCATGGCGGCATCATGCGGAGCAGCCAGGATGCTGCGATTGCCGAGCGCACGCGGGCCGAATTCCAGCGCACCCTCCATCCAGCCGATGACGCGGCCGTCAGCCAGTTCGCCCGCAAGCATGTCCAGCTTGCGATCATCCTCGATCGTCTCGTTTGGCAGGCTATCTTCCTTAGCCAAGCGCGCCAACGTCCCCGCATCTATTGTAGGGCCCCAAAAGGGGTGATCCGGCACCGCACAATGTGGTTGGCCGAAATGAATGCGATCCGCGTAGAGCGCTGCGCCGAGGGCACAGCCGGCGTCTCCCGGCGCCGGTGGGACGAAGATCCGGTCAAAGCCTGACTCGGCAAGCAACCGCGCATTCGCGACGCCGTTCAAGGCGACACCACCTCCCAGGCAGAGATCGGCGAGGCCGGTTTCACGCTGCAAGTCTCGCGCAAGATCAACCAGCACGTCTTCGAGCACGCGCTGCGCGCTCGCTGCAATGTCAGCGAAGCGTTGTCCCTCGCCGGTTTCGAGATCAATCGGCTCATAGGGACTGCGCGGTGGGCCGAACAGTTCGACGAAGCGCTTGGAATAGCTGCTCTCGACGCTGCCATGGAAATCGAAATAGCTGAGATCGAGCGCGAACGCGCCGTCATCCGTGCGCGAGATAAGCTTGCGAACATCGTCGAGGCGGCTGGGATTTCCATAGGCCGCAAGACCCATCACCTTATACTCGCCCTCGTTCACCGCGAAACCGAGATAGGCCGTGAAGCTCGAATAGAAGAGGCCGAGCGAGTGGGGAAAGCGCAGCTCACGCAGCAGCTTGATCGTGACTGAGCCGTCACTTCTCTTCATGCCTTCGCCGACAGTGAGCGTCGACCATTCACCCACGCCATCGGCGGTAAGGATTGCGGCGCGCTCGCATGGGGCAGCAATGAAGGCGGCAGCGGCGTGGGATTGGTGATGCTCGGTAAACAGGATCTTGCTGCCGGGCACGCCAAGCTCGGAGGAGATCATTCCTTTTACCCAGAGCTTCTCCCCAAGCATATTCTTCATCGCCTTGGTGTAGGCGCGCCGCGAATGTGGAAAACTGCGCAGCAAGGTGGTGACGATGCGATCGAACTTAAGGGCTGGCCGCTCGTAGAAGACCACGCAGTCAAGCTGTTCAGGTTCGAGCCCGGCGTGGTCAAGGCACCATTCAATGGCGGACAAGGGAAACGCTGCATCGTTCTTGCGTCGGGAAAGACGCTCTTCCTGTACAGCCGCGACAGGCACGCCATCGATCAACAGCGCCGCCGCGGAATCGTGATAATGTGCCGAGATGCCAAGGATGCGCATCAATATTGTCCTCGAAGATTTTCGTGCTTCGGCTCGATGACGATCCAGCCAGGGCGCTCGCGGCGAGCGGCACGCTTGGCCAGCAAGGCGAATGGCAGCAGCAGCACGAAATATTGGATCGTCAACACCATTCCGGCCATGACGCCGGCGAACGCCATCGCAAGTCGCAAATAGGCTTTCCACAGTCGGCGGAAGCGTGCTTTCCAGAGCAGGCGCCGTGTCCGCCCAGGAGCCGCCCGCTCAAGCTCACTCAACGAATAGCGCATGTGGAACTCCTCATCGCGAAGAATGCAATCGAATACCGCACGGGTCAGCGGGTCATGATCGAGCACGTCCCGGTACAGCGCGAAATCACGTGCGGCCGCGCTTTCGGAAAGATGGATGAACGCGAGGAGGGAGACCATATCCTCGTCCTCGACCCGAAGGTCATCGAGGCCGCGTTCGCCCGGCGCGATCCAGTCTGCATCAAGAATATCCGCATCGGCCACGAAATGTTCAGAGCGCAACGCCAACCCGCGTGCACGGAACAACGTGGCATGACGGGCCTCATCGCGGGCATGCGCGTGAAAGCGGCGACGAAGAACGGGATCGCTGGTCAGCTCGGCCGCGCGAACGAGGTCGCGGCCGCCGTCCGCCTCCACCTGGGCGAACTGAAGCAGCTTGCGTGAGCGGCGGCCGGGATCAGCCCAGACGGCGCGATAGAACGGGCGTAGGATCGTCGTCATGCCTCTTTGCCCCAGTCGCTTGTGAGTGCTCGCCCGCGGGCCGAAGGTTCAAACGGCCCTGATGAACAAGCGCCGCCAGAACGGCCTCGGCCATGACGCGATTGGCTTCGGCATCCGGATGACCATCGCCGGCGATGCGCCAGCGGGGATCGAGCGGTACCAGCACATAAGGCAGCCCCGCCTCATCGAGAATATGACGACGCAGCCTCCGCTCGGTCTCCGGTTCTGGGCTGAAGCTCGGCACCAGAATAAGCGGGATGGCACCCCGCGCGCGGGCATCGCGAACAGTGGCTGCCAGCACGGCACGCGTGGTCGCGACGCCATTTTCGATCGTGCTGCGGCGTCGGTAGAGAAAGGCGTTCTTGAGAACACGCAGCACCCGCCAATAAGGCGTGGCAGGATGCCACAAGAGGTCGGCATCCAGATGGGGCCGGTCCGTTTCCAGATTACGCTCGACGAGCGTTGGCGTGAACAATGCAACGACCGCGCGCGGCTCGCGATAGCGTGGCAGTTCAGCAGCGAGACGCATATAGCTTTGATCGGTGCCATAGCCGTTCACCGCCAGATTGGCGCTCTGAACTCCCGTGGCAGCCTGCACAAGGCCAGGCAGCGTTTCCGGCCAGTTGAGGCGAAAACCGGCCATGATCGACTCGCCCGTGAACAGGATCGCTGGACGGTCGTAAGCAACCGGCGTTGAGGGATCGGGGATACGGTGACCGCCCGCATCGAAATGGTAGAAGATGTGGCGGCCTCCAAAATCCTCAACCCCGGTACGTGCGGGCTTGTTGATCCAACCGAGATGCCCATCGACCTGACGCAGCGGCTCTTCGCTCGCTGCCCAGCGATCGACGCCCCGCCATGGCGCCGCACGCAGCACAGATTCGCTGACCGCGACGCTCAGCAGCGCAGCGAGAAAGCAAAGGAAAGCTTGAAGCGCAATTTCCCTTCCCCTCCCCGAGCGGACCATTCGGCCAGCCCATGGCCGCACCAGCAGAAGCAGGAACAGGCCCAGTACCATCGCACTGGTTCGTTCCACCTGCCACCAGAGGAGCTGACGGCTGCGCGTGAGAAACATATGCGGCAGCACATGTTCATCGAGCCAGTGCTTGTCCGCCATCCAGGCGAACAAGAGCAGCGCAAGCCCCGCGCAGGCGATCAAGGTCTCGACCAGCCGGGTTGAACCCCGGTGCGATCCAATCTCCATCTTACCCGCGCTCGCGCTAGCGAACGATCACGGTGCCCGTCATGCCGAACGCACTATGCATGAAGTGAGTGCACCGCACCTTGAAAGTCCCGGCTTGCATCGGGATCAGCTTCACGTTGGCGGATTCATGACCATCCAACTTTATGCTGCCGCCGTTCACCTTGGCGGCGTCGTCTGGAGCGACTTCGCTAGCGGCAAAGAATTGCTTTGCAGCAAAGTCGTGGCCGCCGCCCGCGTCGTTGACGAAATGCAGTCTATAGGGCGTGCCCCGCTCAAGGGTCACGGTCGACGGATTGAACTTGAAGTTGGAAAGCTCAATGGTCAGCGATTGGGCCTGCCCCCAATTGGATGGGAGAGCTTCGCCACTCGCCGCCACCGACAGGCAGATGAAGAACGAGGGCATGAGTTTGGCGCGCATTGATCCTGCTCCTTCGTGCGGCGAGACGGAGATCATGGTGATTCCATCAGCCACTGGCTATGTTCCGGCTGGGAGTGCTTTGGTTCAGGATGATCGGGCCGACCGGTCGTGATCGACACGTATCGATCCGGAGCTCCACCTTCACTTGCGGCGATCCTGACTGGAATGGCCTTGTCTATGAAGGGGTGGTCAACTGATTTCTGATGTAGGCAGGAGCGTGTGATGAAGCTTATCGCTGTGCCGGCAGCGGCACTGCTGCTCGGGGTGCCCGCGTGCAGCCAAGCGCAACCCACCGATCCGCGCTCGCCGCTGGTGCTCGAACGCACCATCGCACTACCTGACGCCAAAGGGCGCATCGATCATCTTGCAATCGATTTGGCTGACCATCGCCTGTTCGTCGCCGAGATCGCCAACGGCACCGTCGATGAGGTTGATCTAACGTCAGGCAAAGTTATCAGACGGATTGCCGGTCTGCCTGAGCCGCAAGGTGTCGCCTGGCTCACGGCTGAGCATGAGCTGGTTGTGGCCTGCGGCAATGGCTCGGTTCGATTCTATAGCGCCGACCGCCATGAACTTGCGCGGATCGAGCTTGGCGACGACGCCGACAACGTCCGCGTCGACCCGCGCAACGGCCATGTGATCGTCGGCTACGGCAAAGGCGCGCTCGTGACGATCGACCCTTCGATCCACAAGGTTATCGCCAAGTTGGCACTCCCCGGCCATCCGGAGGGGTTCCGGCTGTCGGGGTCGCGCGCCTATATCAACGTGCCTGACGACGGCTCGGTGATTGCGGCGGACATCGACCAAGGACGCCAACTCGCGCGCTGGTCGACGGGATTGCACCGGCTCAATTTCCCGCTGGCGCTCGATCCGTCGGGAAAATCGCTCATAATCGCCTACCGCCTCCCAGCCGCGCTCGCTACGATCGATACTGCTACAGGCCGCACAATCTCACTCTGGTCCGCATGTGGCGATGCCGACGATCTCTTTCTCGCTGCCAGCCACATCCTGCTGGTGTGCGGCACCGGGCATGTCGATGTGGTCGCGGAGGATGGAAAGAGCCAGCGGGTTCCGACCGCCGGCGGCGCACGCACCGGGCTCTATGTGCCCGAGCTGAACACGCTGTTCGTCGCGGTGCCGGCGCGCGGGCATCCGGCGGCTATTTGGGCGCTCCGGCTGAACCTATCGCAAGCCCCCCACTGAGGCTGCAATCAGAGATATTTCGCCAACTCGCCTATAGGCTTGCATTCGTAAGATAGGCGAGAAATGTTTGCGATCGACGCTTTGCTGCTCAATTGCTCGAATAACGGCCCACGACCAGCGTATCGCAAGGGCCGGAGAGTTGACCTCGGGTCGCCAATCACTTTCGAACCGGAATTGGCGGTGGGATGGCGGATCAATCCCAAGACGGCCCTTGAGGCATCATGGATTCATCTCAGCCATGCCACCTTGTTCAGCCGCCAAAATCGAGGCCTGGACTCGATGGGCGTGAGGATGATCTATCATTTCTCTCGATGACAAATCTTGGGCCGAGAGCGAAGTCACGGCGGTTGGTCCATGCAGGTCGCTCGCAGCGAAACCTCATCACTACCGGCTCGACCACCGCCTCCGGCCATGCCGTCTCGCTTTCGGCCCGGAAAGAGAGTCTTTCTTGAATCGCCTCAAGTGATATGTCTACTAAATTGATTGTAATTGATCCGCCGGGACTCTATGCACATCGCGACAATTTTTACGACGATCACGAGAGCGCATCGCCCATCGCGGACAGTGGAGGCGCACTATGTCTGACATGAGCGATGCCAAGAAAACCGATGCGGCCGAGACCATCGAACTGAGCGTTGAACGCGTCCGCGAAGCATTGGCGGCTCTTCGCTTCGGGACCATTGCGTTGACCGTGCACGAGGGTCGCGTGGTCCAGATCGACATCACCGAAAAGACACGTTTCTAAATAGCTGCTGTTCGACCTGGCCTTGCATTGGTGACCTCGCTGCGTTCCCACCGAAACGCTGGAAGGCTCGCCATGGTGGTCGGCGCCTTGCACCCACATCGCCATCAAAGCTCAGCTTGGCATTGACCTACCAAAGCTATCTTGGCTGCCTTAGTCTACAATTATAGTAGTAAATAAGATTGGTCGTCTGCTATCATTGAGTAGCGAGAGACTCGCGGCTTTTGAACGAGATGCAGCTTGCTCCGCGTCACCAACAGCTAAAGCGCACGGTGCCGGGGCGACCACGCCAGGCATCGTGATCTCCGTCCGGCAAGGGAGAAAACGATGCGCAAATTGATCCAACGCAGAATCTAATCCGCCACCGAGACGGCCGGCTACAGCGGCCCTCTTATCGGCTTTCCAAAGCACAATGCCGTCGGCGTTACGCGTATCTTGCGTCGGCGCCCCTCGAAGCATGTCCGATCATATCAAAAACACAGGGAAATCATGAACTACGCAATTTCAAAAAGGGGCCGCACCCTTGCCATTCTCAATTCGACTGCTGCGACGCTGGGCTTTCTTTATTCAGCTCAGGCGCTCGCGCAAACTGACGCGGCCGCGGATCCACAATCCGCTTCGCCCACAGAAATCGCCGCGGCGGATACTCAGATCGCAGCAAACAATTATAATGATGGTGTCGCCATTGTGGTGACCGCGCGCCACCGCGAGGAGGTGGCGCAGGACATCCCAATCGCGCTGAGCGTCGTAAGCGCCGAAACGTTGGAAAAGACGGGCGATTTCACGCTGGGCCAGATCCAGCACGAGATCCCCACCCTGCAGGTGGTGAATACCAACCCGCGCAACACCAGCATCACCATCCGCGGCCTCGGCGCCAATTCCTCGCTGGCGGTGGACGGGCTCGAATACGGCGTCGGCTTCTATCTCGACGGCGTCTACTACGCGCGGCCGGGCCAGACCCAGTTCGACCTGATCGACCTTTCCCGGATCGAGGTGCTGCGCGGGCCGCAGGGCACGCTGTTCGGCAAGAACACTACCGCCGGCGCGATCAACGTCACCAGCCGGCTGCCCAGCTTCGAGCCGGAGCTGACCGGCGAGGCGAGCCTGGGCAACTACAACTATGCGCAGATCCGCGTGGCCGGCTCGGCCCCGCTGATCGCGGACAAGGTGGCACTGCGCCTCTCCGTCGCGGACACGCACCGCGGCGGCTATCTCACCAACCTCTGGGACAACAGCAAGGCGCAGAACTACGACAATTTCAGCATCCGCGGCCAGTTGCTGATCACACCGAACCCGCAGCTCTCGATCCGCCTGATCGGCGATTATTCGAACGAGCGCCAGCACTACATTCTGACCCAGTTCGACAGCTATTTCACCAGCTTCGCCAACGGCGCGCACATCAACAACAACATCTACGACCGCGCCGCCCGCGTCGGCTATACCCTACCCACTTACGGCGTGTTCGCGCGCCTGGGCAATTCCAACTCGCCGTTCCAGGCCAACATGAAGAGCTTCGGCGGCTCGGGCGAGATCGACTACGACCTCGGCTTCGCCCGCCTGACCTCCATCACCGCCTACCGCAAGTGGGATTGGAGGCCGCACAACGACGTGGACGGCACGCCCCTCTCGATCAACCTTCAGGGCCAGCAGCAGAACTTCCAGCGCCAGTTCAGCCAGGAACTGCGGATCGCCTCCAACGGGCGTCACTTCGTCGACTATCAGGCCGGGCTTTACTATTTCTGGCAGACCGTTCCCGGCTATGGCGCCAACCAGTACGGCCCCGATTTTGGCACCTGGACCGGGCTTCCCGCCAGCCTCTCCGCGGCGCTGGCCAATGCCGAGGCGGATTCTTACTCGGTAGCCAACACGCACAGCTATGCCGCCTTCGGCCAGGCCGACGTGAACCTGACCGACAGCCTGACCTTCACCGGCGGGCTGCGTTTCACCCACGAGGACAAGAACGGCAAGTTCGTCCGCTGGCAGAATGCCGCCAGCGTGGCGCAACTGGCGGCGCTGCCCGGGGGTAACAATGGCCCCACCGCAGCGCAGTTCGCGCTATCGCCGCTCAGTTTCAGCGGCCAGACGCACAACAATGCCGTCTCCGGCCTTGCCACGGTCAGCTACAAAGTCGCGCGCGACGTGCTGATCTATGGCACCTATTCGCATGGCAGCAAGTCCGGCGGGCTGAACGTCACCGCCGGCGGCGTGCTGCAGCCGGTCGTTAAACCAGAAAAGGTCGACAATTTCGAACTCGGGCTGAAGTCGCAGTTCCTGAACCGCACGGTCACGCTGAATGCGGCCGCCTTCCTCACCGATGTCAGCCAGTTCCAAGCTAACATCAGCCAGACGATCAACAACGTCACCGTCCAGTACATCGCCAACATCCCCAAGGTCCGCTCCAAAGGGATCGAGGCCGATGCGGCCTGGGCGCCCAGCAAGTGGGTCAGCCTTGGCAGCTCGCTGGCCTATACCGACGCGAAATACGTCCGCTATGCCAATGCACCGATAGCGCCGGAGAACTTCAACCTCACCACCGCGCTGGGCGGCGCGCAGGACCTCTCGGGCGTGGCACTGCCCGGTGTCTCGAAGTTCGCCTTCACGCTCTCGGCCGATCTGGCGCAGCCGGCGTCGGACGGGCTGGAGGTCTATGCCCATGCCGACTACCTGCACCGCTCCTCGTTCAACTCCACGCCGACGAACAGCGTCTACGGCATAGTCCCCGCCTATGGCCTACTCAACGCCCGCCTCGGCCTGCGCACCGCCAATGGCCGCTACGACTTCGCGTTCTGGGCCAAGAACCTCGCCAACACGCGCTATTACGTTTCGCGCAGTCCCGTAAACTATGGCCTGATTACCGCCGTCCCCGGCGATCCGCGCACGTTCGGGGCGACGGTGCGGGTCAAGCTGTAAGCCAACCGGGGCGGGTCCCGCCCCCCACCCATTCGCGGAGACAGCGACATGAACACCCCAAGCAATCCCAGCCGCGGCCAGATCCTCCGGCTCTCCGCGTTCGCCCTGCCGCTGTACGCCGCGTACCAGCCAGTGATCGCCTATGTGCCCACCATCCTCGCCCGGCATTACGGCATCGCGCTGGCCACGCTGGGCACGGTGTTCCTCGCCGGGCAGGTGATCAACGCCCTGCTCGACCCGGTGGTCGGCACCCTATCGGACCGTTGCAGCAGCCGTTTCGGCCGACGGCGGCCGTGGGTGGCCGGCGGCGGGGTGCTGTTCATCGTCGGTGTGGCAATGCTGTTCTTCCCGCCGGCGCAGGTCTCGCCGGCATGGTTGGCGGCGGGGGCGCTGGCCTATTTCTCGGGCAGTTCGATCACTCAGACGGCGTTGTTCGCCTGGTCGGGCGAGGTCAGCGGCGACTATGCTCAGCGCACCCGTATCGCGGCCCACTTCACCTTGCTCAGTTCCGTCGCTCTGGTTCTGGTCTTGGTGCTGCCCGCCATCGCCGATCATCTGCGGCCGGACGATCTGCCGCTGCGCCTGCACCTGTTCGGCACACTGGTTCTGGCCAGCGCGGTCCCGGCGCTGTTGCTGACGCTCACCGCGGTTCCGGACACTGTCACCACCGCCGCCCGCCCGGCCGCAGCGCCGTTCGCAGCATTCCGCGCGGTCTTCGCCAATCCGCTGATCCTGCGGGTGATCGCTGCCGATGCCATCGTCACCGCCGGGCAAAGCGTGCGCACTGGCCTGCTGCTATTCATCATCACGCTCTATTTCCATCGGCCGGAATGGGCGGCGGGGCTGTTCCTGTTCCAGTACAGCTTCGGCCTGCTCGCCGCCCCCATCTGGCAGCGGATCGGCATCGCCCTGGGCAAGGCACGCGCCGCGGTGCTGGGCGAGGCGGCGCAGGCGGCGATCAATCTGGCGCTGCTGGCGCTGACGCCGGACCGCTTCGGCCTGCTATTGGCACTGACTGCAGCCCAGGGCCTGACGCAGGGCGCCGGCAATCTCATGCTCCGCGCGCTGGTGGCCGATGTCGCCGATGCCCACGCCGCACAGACCGGCGAGGAGCGCACCGGCCTCTACTACTCAGCCTTCAGCATCTCGATGAAGGTGGGCAGCGCGCTGGCGCTGGGGCTGGCGCTGCCGCTGCTCGGCTGGCTGGGCTTCACGGCGCAGGGGGCCAATGGGCCCGCGGCGCTGTCCGGCCTGCTGCTGGTCTTTGCGCTGGGTCCGGCCCTCGCCCACGCCATTGCCGCCGCGCTGATGGCCGGCTTCCCGCTCGATCGCCACAGCCACGCCCGAATTCGCGCCGGGCTGGACACCCGCTTCGCACTACCCGCCGAATAACCCCCTCCCCAACCCAGGAGCCACCACCATGACCGACCTTGCTACCTCCTACCCCAATGCCAAAGACCCTGCCTCGCCGCTTGACATCCAGCCGGTCGCCGGCCGCATCGGCGCCGAAATCCGCGGTGTCCGCCTCTCTGCCGATCTCGATGACGCCACCATCCGCGCAATCGACGATGCCGTCGTGCGCCACAAGGTGGTGTTCTTCCGCGGCCAGACCCAGCTCGACGACGCCGCGCACGAGGCCTTTGCCGCGCGCTTCGGCGATCCCGTCGCCCACCCCACGGTGCCGGTCGCCGAAGGCTCGCGCTACCTGCTCGAACTGGACAGCAGGGAGGGCTATGCCGCGTCGAGCTGGCACACTGACGTGACCTTCGTCGATGCCTATCCCAAGGGCTCCATCCTGCGCGCGATCACCGTGCCGCAGGCCGGCGGGGACACCCTGTGGGCCAACGGCGAGACCGCCTATGACGGCCTGCCGGAGCCGCTGCGCCAGCTGGTCAATACGCTGTGGGCGGTGCACTCAAACGACTATGACTATGCCGCAACGCTCGCCGCCACCGCCATCGATGCCGGCCTGGCCCAGCGCAGTAAATATCACAAGAGCGTGTTCGCCAGCACCGTCTACGAGACTGAGCATCCGGTGGTCCGTGTCCACCCGGTCTCGGGCCAGCGCAGCCTGCTGGTCGGCCATTTCGTGCGCCGTTTTGTCGGCCTGAACGAAGCCGATTCGGCGCGCATCCTGGGCGTGCTGCAGGATCACATCACCCGCCCGGAAAACACCGTGCGCTGGCGCTGGGCACCGGGTGACGTCGCCTTCTGGGACAACCGGGCCACCCAGCACCGCGCCATCGCCGATTTCGCACTCCAGCGCCGCACCCTGCGGCGCGCCACTATCAATGGCGAGGTACCGGTGGGGATCGACGGGCGCCGGAGCCGGACGATCCGCAAGGAAAAGCCGACCGAGACCCAGCCGGCCTGATTGCACCCACGCCCTGGTGCCTCATCACCGACCCGCCCCCGGCCGAAAAGCGCCGCGCTGGGGGCGAGCTCGGCCTGGCGGGCAACCGATTATAGTGCGCGGATCAAACCGTGAGTAACAGCAGCCATCCCCATTGCAGGAGCACAGTCCGGTGCTGAACGAGACCATCTGGCCCGAGGTCCACACGCCCGTCCCCCGCAACGCCGCCGTGGCCACCGCCAGCGCGCGCGCGCCATGGGCGCCATGGCTGCACCCGCTGCTGCGCGAGCCGCTGTTTCACTTCTTCATCGTCGGCCTTGCCATTTTCGCGCTGGCGCACTGGCTGGAAGCGCGTTCCACCCGCTACGTGATCACCATCGGCCCGGCCGAGATCGCGCGGATCAAGACCAGCTATACCCAGCAATACGGCACCCCGCCCGACGCCACCCAGATGCGCAAGATGATCGACGGCAGCATCCGCGAGGAAATCTACCTGCGCGAAGGGCTGGCACTGGGGCTGGACCGCAACGACGAGATTGTGCGCCGCCGCATCGCCCAGAAATACCAGTTCCTCCAGGCTGACATGGCGACCGCGCGCCAGCCCTCCGACAGCGAACTGCGCGGCTGGTTCGCCGCGCACCGCGCCGATTTCACCCTGCCCGCCACCCGCTCGTTCGATCAGATCTACTACGCGATCGACCGGCGCGGCGAAGCGGCGGCCAAGGCACTCGCCACTGCGGCCGCCGCCCGCCTCACCCATGGCCAGCCGCCGCCCGCGGCCGACGATTTCCCTGGCCCGCACAGCGTCACCCGCCTGGGCCAAGACGATGTCGACCGGCTGTTCGGCGGCCAAGGTTTTGCTGCCGCGGTGTTTGCCGCTCCCACCGGGCGCTGGGTCGGCCCGCTACGCTCCGGCTTCGGCTGGCATCTGATGCGCGTCACCGCCGCCGCCCCGGCACACAGCCGCGATTTCGACGCGGCGCACGACGATGCCCTACGCGCCTGGCAGGAGCAGGACCGCGCCGACCGCGACGCCGCGGCCTATCAGCACCTGCTCGCCCATTACACCGTCCGCCGCGCGGATCAGCCATGAGAGCGCGCCCCCTCATCGTTGCGCTGCTGCTGATGCTGGGCATTGCCGCGCCGGTCGCCGCGCACGAAGTGCGCCCGGCCTATCTGGAAATCACCGAGCGGGCCGACGGCAGGGCGGAAGTGCTGTGGAAGCAACCGTCGATCGGCCTGATGGCGGTGGCGCTGCGCCCGCATATCACCGGCGGCCTGATCGACCGCGCGCCAGACGAAGTTGCCGATGCCGAAAGCTTCCAGATCGCCCGCTGGCACAACCTCGATCTCCACGGACGGGGCCTGGGCGGGCGCGAAGTGCGCATCGACGGGCTAGAGCGGACGATCACCGACACGCTGGTGCAGGTCCACCTGAAATCCGGCGATGACGCACAGCAGGTGCTGACCCCGGACCAGCCGGCCTTCGCCATCAACGCCCACGCCGGCGCCGCCGTGCCGGCCTACCTGTTCCTCGGCGTCAAGCACATCCTCACCGGCATCGATCACCTGCTGTTCGTGTTCGGCCTGCTGCTGCTGTCCAGCGGCTGGCGGCAATTGCTGCGCACCGTCACCGCCTTTACCGCCGCGCATTCGATCACTTTAGCGCTGACCGCGTTGAAGCTGATCAGCGTCAACCCGGCACTCATCGAGGCGATGGTCGCCTATTCGATCCTTTTCCTGGCGGTGGAGCTGGTCCGCAAGCAACAGGGCAAGGACGGGCTCACCCTGCGCCAGCCGTGGCTGGTCGCCTTCGGCTTCGGCCTGCTCCACGGCGCCGCCTTTGCCGGCGCGCTGAAGGAGATCGGCCTGCCGGAAAACGCCATCCCGCTCTCGCTGTTCCTGTTCAACCTCGGGGTGGAAATCGGTCAGTTGATCTTCGTCGCCCTCGCCGGCGGTCTGCTCTGGACGCTGGCGCGGGTGCGCTGGCCCGCGTCCGCGCCGCGGCTCGCTTGGACGGCGGCTAGCTACGCCATCGGCTCGTTCGCCATATCCTGGTTTCTCGAACGCCTGCACGCGGCACTGACCATCGCGTGAACCTGCCCACCGTCATCAACGTCAACCGTCATCAACAAGGGATAGTCACATGAAAAGATCGACCAAATTCCTGCTCGGCGGGGCGCTAGCGCTGCCGCTGGCCTGGCATGTCGTCATCGGCTTCGGCACCACCGCCCCAGCCCGCGCCGGTGAGCAGAACACCGTCGCCCCAGCCGCCGCGGTTAAGGTCGATCCCGACCGCGAGGCCTATTTCGGAGACCTCCACCTCCACACCACCGACAGCTTCGACGCCTATGTACTGATGGGCACCAAGACCACGCCCGACGAGGCGTTCAGGTTCGCTCGCGGCGATACCATCAATTACCTCGGCCAGCCGATCCGGCGCAGCGAGCCGCTCGACTTCCTCGCCGTCACCGACCATTCCGAAAACATCGGCGTGTTCAATCAGCTGGACGATCCCAACGGCGCTTTCTCGCTGTCGGACGTCGGCAAATTGGCGCGCGCAGGCGGATATGAGAACTTCCTCAAGCTGGTGAAGCTGCTGAGCAGCGGCAGGCTGGGGCCGGACAACGAGAAAGTCTCCGCCTCCACCTGGCAGCGCCACATCGACATCGCCAATGCCAACTATCAGCCGGGCAAGTTCACCACCTTCATCGCCTATGAATGGACATCGATGCCATCGGGCCAGAACTTGCACCGCAACGTGATCTTCCGCGGCAACACCGCGCCCTCGCCGTTTACCGCGCAGGATTCGACCGATCCGCAGGACCTGTGGGCCTGGCTGACGAAAATCCGTGCGCGGGGTTATGAGGCGCTGGCCATTGCCCACAACGCCAACGCCTCGAACGGGCTGATGTATGACTGGACAAGCCTGAAGGGCAAGCCGATCGACGAGGCCTATGCCGAACTGCGCGTCGCCAACGAGCCGCTCTCTGAAGTGGCGCAGAACAAGGGCACCTCGGAGACCCATCCCGCGCTCTCGCCCAATGACGAGTTCGCCAGCTACGAGATCTTCGATCATCTGCTGATAGGTAATTCGCCGTCGAAGCCGGGCGGATCGTACTGGCGTGACGCGCTGGGGCGCGGCCTGGTCATCCAGTCAAAGATCGGCGTGAACCCCTACAAGGACGGCGCGGTCGGCGCCAGCGACCTGCATTCCGGCCTCTCGGTCAATTCGCCCGAGGAATACGGCACCACCGCCAGCGCCAACCTGGGTGGCGGCAAGCCGAAGAATGCCGATGAGGCGGCCCATGCCATCGGCAAGGCCGCCGATCCGCAACGGGCGCTGGCGCCGCAAGTGCTCAGCCCCGGCGCTCTGACCGGCGTCTGGGCAGAATCGAACACGCGCGAGGCGATCTATGCCGGGCTGCGCCGCAAGGAGACCTATGCCACCTCCGGCAGCCACATCCGGCTGCGCTTCTTCGGCGGCTGGGGCCTCTCGCCCACGCTGACCACGCAGAACAGCTGGGTGCACACCGCTTATCAGGCCGGTGTGCCGATGGGGGCGGACCTGCCCCGCGCCAGCGCCCGTGCCCCCAGTTTTGCGGTGGAGGCGGTGAAGGACCCGCGCCGTGGCAACCTCGATCGCATCCAGATCGTCAAGCTGTGGCGGGAGGGCACCCAGCAGCGCGAACGCATCTTCGATGTCGCCTGGGCGGGTGATCGCCGCCTCGATCCGGCCACCGGCAAGCTGCCAGCCATCGGCAACACTGTGGACCTCAAGACCGGTCAATATGCCAACTCCATCGGCGCGGCGCGGCTGGCGACGGTGTGGACCGATCCGACGTTCAAACGCGGGGACAACGCCGTCTACTACGTGCGCGTGCTGGAAATCCCGACGCCGCGGTGGACCACCCTGCGCGCTATCGAATATGGCCTGCCCCTGCCCACGGACGTGCCGGCAACCATCCAGCAGCGCGCCTGGTCCTCACCGATCTGGTACAACCCCGCGAGTTGACGTGGCTTCGCGCCCGCCGCCCGGCGCCGCGGGCGCGGCCTGGAACCTGACCATGCCCTTTCCCGTCACCGCCAATGCGTCTCTGGAAGCACGGTGCGTGGAAGATTTGCCAGAAACTCGCGCAATCCCGGCTTTTGCCGGCAGCTATCGCGACCGACCAGAGAGATGTCGAAATCGGTGGACTGGGTGGTGCGCGACGCAGTCCGGACCGAACTGGTCTCTGGCTGATATTCCCTGTTGAATGGGAATTTACAGGGAAATTGTCATTTTCGTGCCCGTCTGGACTGCTGGAAGCCTCAAAAATGCGGCCAATCAGGGACAAGTACGAGGTGCCCGATTGCTGTATTGCTGCACGGGATGTGGTAGTGTCGATGAAGGCGCTTGACCTTGCGACCGAGAGCGCCGCGCATGATCAGCCACATGATCATCTCGATCCCCTCGCTGCCCGTTTCGCGCAGATATTCGATGTGCTGGATGTGACGAGCATCGTCATTGTCCTGTTCCAGCAAATCGAGGAACTTGTTGTCCCACTCGCGATTAAGTAGCCCCGCCCGCGGACCTTGCAACTGGTGGCTCATGCCGCCGGTGCCCCAGATCTGCACATTCAGGTCTTCCGGGAAGCTTTCCACGGCCCTGGCAATCGCCTCGCCCAGCGCCCAGCAGCGGTTGCCGGACGGCACCGGATAGGTCACCACGTTAACAGCCAGCGGTACGACCTTCGCCGGCCACTTTTCCGGCTGGCCGAACATCATCGACAGCGGCACGGTCAGGCCGTGATCCACGTCCATCTCGTTGATGATCGTCATGTCGAAGTCTTCGAGGATAAGGCTCTGCGCGATGTGCCAGGCAAGGTCGGCATGGCCTTCCACGTCGGGCACAGGGCGCGGGCCCCAACCTTCGTCAGCGCTCTTGTAGTGCTCGCCGCAGCCGATGGCGAATGTCGGGATGATGTTGGCATCGAAGGCCGATGCGTGATCATTGTAAACTAGGATAACAACGTCAGGATTTTCGACCTTCTCCCATTCTTTGGTCCACTCAAAGCCTTGGAAAATAGGGCCGAAGTAGTCGTCACGGGTCTTACCCTGGTCAACCGCGACGCCAAGCAGGGGGACGTGGCTTGAGCCGACGCCTGCGCTGATGTGGGCCATCAATAGCCTCCCTTGATTGAACGCTGTCCTTCGGGAGAGCGCCCACCTGCGGCCATCATGGCCTGATACTCCGGGAACGACATGTCGGTCATCGTGGAGACGCCTTGAGCAACGCTCAATCCATCAGTGGAGATGAGTTTCGCCAAGAAGTATATGTTGCCGCCTAATTCGAGCATTCGGTTGTAGTCGCGCGCCAGTAATGCCTCCCGTTGCTCCTGAGACATCGGCCATTCCATGAGGTAAGCTCTCTCGTCGGCCTTGAAGCGCTCGCGATTTTTCGGCTTCATCAAGCTCATCGCACATTGATTGAGGTGATACCCAGCACGCGCCCGGGCCGCGGTATACACGCGAGTCCCCGGAATATCGTCAAACTGCGCAAGATACTCGCGAATGTTCTTGCCCGCTGGCGTGTTCATGCGGTCCGCTCCGATCTCAGTGTAGGACTCCGTGCCTCGGCATTGCCGCACGTCTTGGGGGGTGGACCTGGGGCAACGTCTCTCGCGAGCAGCGCCCCAGGCATTTGAGGTAATACTACTTCTTGGTTCGCCAGCCTTCCGCATAGTTATCCCGAGCGACCTCCGAATAAGGCACCGGAGCGACAACCGCCTTGATCTCGGTTTGTACGTGCGGCTCCACGGTGGGCTTGGACGTGCCGCCATTCGGTTCACCCCAGAGCAGTGAGACTTCCGTGCCAGGTTCCGCAAAGCCCTGATCCATCATCGCAAGCGTCAAGAACTTCCCCTCGTTCGCGGTATAGCCGATCCAGGTCGACAGGCCGACCATCTGGCCGTCGCTCAGCACCTGATCGAACGGGTGCATGGCGTAGACCGAGCTGGGGTACTCCATGAATTTCGCGCGATCGCCCTTGGACAGAGCGGAGCTTTGCACACGCATCACGTCTTCGTTGTCGAGCGCCAGCGTCACCTTGGTGCGGCGTGGCCCCGCTGCCAACTTCTCCAGTGCCGCACGGCCGATGAAATCATGGTCGAACTTGATGAACGGCCCGTACCCCAGATCCCAGGGAGTCGTGTAATAGCCCTCGATCGAGTCCGGCACATAGCTGCCGCCGACGGAGCACTTGGCCTCATATGAATTGATAGACAGCCATTCGCGATAGGATTTCAACTCCTCACCGGTGTAGATCGCCGGGAACGGCGAAGGGATCCAGCCGGATTCGAGCGTATTCGAGGAATAGGTACGACCACCCACCAGCGCCATACCGTATTCCTTGCCGGCCTCGACAAGGGCGGCGTGAACGGCACCGTAGTCCTCCCAGGGCCCGTACAATTCCCATCCCGGTTGACCAGCCATACCATGGCGCAGGGCATGCACGGTCTTGCCGGCGATCGTAAGATGAGTGATGTTGAAGAACTTCAGGTCCGGCGGCGTCGTGCCCGTCGCGACCTCGATGATCTTCATGGCGTTCGGTCCCTGGACCTGGAACCGGTAGTTCTTGCGCTTTCCGTCGGTGCGCATTGCCCAGCGCTCGTCGCGCTCGACCTTGACGTTCCACTTACCCGAGGCAGCGTGGAATTCAACCCATTCGATGGCCGGTGCGCGGCCGACCAGGTTGAACCGGTTCTCCTCCAAGTAGAACAGGATCACGTCCCCGATGACGTGGCCATATGGGGTGACCGGGACGAATTGCTTGGCCTTGTCGGGCACGAAACCTTTGAAGCTGTTGATTGCAAGATGTTCCAGCATGGCAAAGGCGTCGGGCCCGCGGACCTCCAGATCCACCATGTGGTAGGACTGGTTGAACAATACCGCCGTATGTGCCCAAGCCCACTGTTCAGCGCGCCAGTTCGAATACTCGGCTGGGACACCAGGATATACGTTGGGGCCGACTTGCTGGTTGCGGATAAAGTCTACCAAATTCGACTGCTGTCCGAGAAATTCATCGAGAGTTTGGGTCACGTCAGGCTCCTCTGGGTTAGGCAATTGAACGAATTGATTCATCGTGGGATGGTGGCTCCCACGCCAGCCACTCGTGCACGATCTTCACAAAACCCTCCGGGCACTCGGCCGGCGCCATATGGCCCGCCGAAGGAATGATCCGCAGTTCGGCATTTTGTATTTCAGCGGCAATGGCCACATGTTGCGCGACGGGGCTCCATTCATCGCATTCTCCGACCACGACGAATGTCGGGCAGGTAATCGTCCGCAGAACTCCGTTTACCGGAGGCCGCGTGAGCAACGCTTCGATCTGCCTTTCAAAGGTGTCTTGTCCAGCTTCCCGGACCATTGCGCGGAGTTGATGCATGAGAGCCTCATCGCTGCGGTTCTGAGGGGCCACCATTGGCGGCAGCCAGGAATCGACCAGCTTCTCGATCCCGAAGGCGCGGCCCGCATCACGAAGGGCGTATCTTGTCTCCTGCTCACCGGTCCGCACGTCATGAGTGCCGGTATCGACCAGCGCCAGACGGGATATTCGCTCTGGTGATCGGCGCCATATTTCGAGTGCGACCCGGGCGCCCATCGAATGACCCAGCAGTGCGAAGCGCTCGGGCAGGTCCCTCAACGCGAGTTCCGCCATGGCTTCGATGGTAGCGGCGTCGCGATAGAATCGTTCCGGAAAAACGACGTTCGTTATGGTCTCAGCCAAGCCAGGAAACATCCGGGAATCGCACATCAGCCCAGGCAGCACGACAAGCGGCTCCCCCTGCCGTTCCGGAAACCATTTCGTATTCATGAAATTTCATCTATACGAATTTTGCGGGAGCGTATAGATGGAAATTCGCATGCGCCACCAGCTGGCCACCAAACCCGAGCAGCCTTTGGGAGTGTTGAAATGGCAAAGCCGATCATCCACCCGAACTGGAGCATCACGCCAGATCGGATCACCGACGGGTTCTCACTCGAAATCACGGCAAAAGATGTCGATTCGCTGAGACTTGCCGCCTCATCGCTTCCGCATCACACGCCGGTCGCGGTCACCTTTCTGCCGGGGGAAGAGCCGGCTGCCCGGATCGCTGCAGCAAAGGCCGTGAGGGAGCTTGGCTTCGAGCCGATGCCCCATTTCTCGGCACGGCGAATCGCCTCCCTCGATGAATTCGAGACCTACCTGAACGCAGTGGTCGGCGATGCTGGCGTCCGCCGGTGCTTTGTCATTGCTGGCGATCCATCTCAGGCCGAAGGTCCTTTTGAGGAAAGCTCGGCATTGATTGCGACGGGGGCGTTCGAGCGCGCAGGAATCACGGCCATCGGCGTTGGGGGCCACCCTGAGGGACATCCGAACATGTCCGTCGAGCAATGCTTCTCAGTGCTCGAAACAAAATGCGCGGACATCGAAAGCCGGGGCATGGCGCCGCTCATCGTCACGCAATTCGGCTTCGATTCCCGTCCAATCCTTAAGTGGCTCAAGCAGTTGCGTGCTCGCGGGATCGATGCACCTGTCCGGATCGGCGTTCCCGGGCCAGCCGGAATCAAGACCTTGATGCGCTTTGCAGCGCGATGTGGTGTCGGTGCTTCGGCATCCGTGCTGGCCAGGTACGGCATTTCAATCACCAAATTGATCGGGACGGCCGGGCCGGACAAACTTGTCGATGCCTTGGCTCAGGGGCTTGGCGCCGAACATGGGCCGGTACGCTTGCACTTCTACCCCTTTGGCGGCCTTGAAAAGACTGTCGAGTGGATCCGCGAGTATGACGCCCGCCACTAAAAAATCGAAATCGGGAGATCAATGATGCCTGAGCAATGCGTTCTGACCCTCCAATGTGAGGACCGACCCGGCCTGGTCGCCGATGTCGCAACCTGCCTCAAGGACGCGGGCGGCAATATCGTCGATGCCCAGCAGTTCAACGACCGACTGACCAACCTCTTTTTCATGCGCGTTGAGTTCGAACTTGCCGCACAGCATGAGCTCGCACAATTCAGCGCGGCCTTCGAGCGGGTTGCCTCCCGCAATGCAATGCAGTGGAAGGTACGCCGCAAGAGCGATGCCCAGAAAGTTCTGCTCCTGGTCAGCAAGTTCGATCACTGTCTGGGCGATCTACTCTATCGACGCCGTATCGGTGAAATCGATATGGACGTTGTCGGCGTCGTATCAAACCATCCGTTGAACGTCCTTCACACGACGATGATCGGCGACATTCCGTTCCACTACCTGCCGGTGACGAAGGACACGAAGCCTGAGCAGGAAGCCCAGATCAAGGGAATTGTCGACGAGACCGGGGCAGATCTGATCGTTCTTGCGCGGTACATGCAAATCCTGTCGGATGATCTGGCCGCCTTCCTCTCGGGTCGGTGCATCAACATCCACCACTCCTTCCTGCCCGGCTTCAAGGGCGCGAAACCCTACCATCAGGCGCACGAGCGTGGCGTCAAGATGATTGGCGCCACAGCGCACTATGTCACGGCGGATCTCGATGAGGGCCCGATCATCCACCAGGATGTGGAGGCGATCAGCCACTCCGACACGCCAGAAGATCTGGTGCGCAAGGGTCGCGACATCGAACGGCGTGTCCTGGCCACGGCTGTTCACCATCATCTCCAAGGGCGCGTGTTCGTGAACGGCTCGCGCACCGTGGTGTTCAAGGCGTAGCGGATATGGCACAGATTGTGGACGGCAAGGCCTTGGCTGATCAGATTGCCGGCAAGGTTACAGCTGATGTCAAGGAGCTTACCGCCCAGACCGGACGCCCGCCTGGGCTAGCGGTCGTGTTGGTCGGGAATGACCCGGCCAGCGAAGTCTATGTTTCGCGCAAGATCAGGCAGTGCCGCAAGGTGGGGATCGAGTCATTCGAATTCCGCCTTCCCGCAGAGTCCTCGCAAGAGGAGCTTTGCACATTGATCGATCAGTTAAACCGCGACCCCCGCGTCGATGGAATCCTGACACAGCTGCCCTTACCCAAAGGCATCGATGCGACATCCGTGTTGGACCGCATCTCGCCGACGAAAGACGTCGATGGGTTCCATCCCGTGAACGTTGGTCGGCTGTCGACAGGGACGGGGGGTCTGATCCCGTGCACACCGCTCGGCATAATGACGCTGCTCGACAGCCTCATAAGCGATTACCGCGGTTTGAATGTGGTCGTGATCGGCAAGTCGAATATCGTCGGGAAGCCGGTTTCCATGTTGCTGCTTGAGCGCGAAGCAACCGTCACCGTGACCCACATCGAAACCATTGACCTGCCCGACATAGCCAGAAAAGCGGACGTGATAATTGCTGCAGCCGGTGCCCCCCACCTCGTCAGAGGATATTGGGTGAAACCCGGAGCAATTGTCGTGGATGTTGGTATCACGCGGGTGACTGACCCCGACGGGACCACGCGTCTGGTAGGCGATTGTGCAACACATGAACTTGAACACGCGCATGCCGTCACACCCGTGCCAGGCGGCGTGGGCCCAATGACCATCGCCTGTCTGCTTGCCAACACCGTCCAGGCAGCGAGGATGCACCATCATGAGCACTAACAAGCCGTTTCGAATAAAAAACGTCGTTAGAGTTCGCGAACTGCCGCTCCTCGCGGATATCGGCATCAATCCTGACGAGGTTGGTCGTCGACAACCGCTCGTCATTTCGGTTGAACTCGAACTGAATGCAAACGAGATCAAGGGAATTGACCAAACAGTCGACTATCGTCGGGTGGCCAAGGTGGCCGAAAATTTGGCGCTTACTCACATACCGCTTATCGAGACGTTCGGCCAGCAGCTGGCGGAGCATTGCCTGGATATGAAAGGCGTAACCTGCGCCCGTGTTCAAATCGACAAGCCATTTGCCTTGACGCGTGGACAGGCGGGAGTCGAAGTAGTCTTGTCGAAAGCTTGAGGCGGTCCCTGAGCAAACGGAATTAGAAAAATATGCCTTATATCCATACCACCCATGTAGGTTCCATGCCGCGGGGCGAGGATCTGACCCCGCTGCTGCGTGCGCGTGACGCGGGCGACGCTTACGACGCGGCGGAATTTGACGCCAAAGTGTCCGCGGCAGTCGACCGCGCGGTCATGAAACAGGTGGAAAGCGGAGTCGATATTGTCTCGGACGGAGAGATCGGAAAAATCGGCTATTCGACCTACATGATCGAGCGATTGTCCGGCTTCGGTGGACATGTCGACCGCAAGCCTGCGGCAGACCTTGCTGAACATCCGAACCTATCAAAGAAGCTCTCGGCTATCATGGGCAGTCAGGACTTCGTGCGCGCGAGCTGCGTCGACAAGGTCCGCCTGGTCACGCTCGAGCCGTTGTGGGAGGACATACGCCGGTTCAAGGCGGCGCTGGCGAACCATGCCGGGCCGACCACCCAAGCTTTCATGAACGCCGCCTCCCCCGGGCTCATCACCGCGTTCCAGGTGAATAAGCATTATCCCAGTCACGAGGCCTACCTCGCTGACCTCGCCGACGCGATGCGCGAGGAGTATGAGACCATCGTGCGCGAGGGCTTCTTGCTCCAGCTCGATTGTCCCGACCTGGCCATGAGTCGCCACACCGGCTATCAGGATTTGTCCGAGACGGAGTTCCTCAAGGTCGCGGCAGCCAATGTCGAGGCGCTTAACGCAGCCACCGCCAACATTCCGCCCGAGCGAATGCGGATGCACGTGTGCTGGGGCAACTACGAAGGCCCGCACGACCACGATATCCCCCTCGAGAAGGTGATCGACATCGTCATTGCCGCACGTCCCGCGACGGTGCTGTTCGAGGCGGCGAATCCGCGCCACGAGCATGAATGGAAAGTGTGGAAGGAAGCGAAGCTACCCGACTGGAAGGTGCTGGCGCCGGGCTTGATCGACACCTGCTCGAACTATGTCGAACATCCGGAACTGATTGCCCAGCGCATCGAGCGCTTCGCAGGATTCGTCGGACCCGATCGGGTCATCGCCAGCACGGATTGCGGCTTCGGTACGTTCGCTGGCTACGGAAAGATCGATCCGGAGGTAACTTGGAAGAAGCTTCGCAGCCTGCGCGCGGGTGCCGACATCGCGGGCGCCTCGCTGTGACACCGGACGAACGCCGCGCCATCGAGTGGGACTGCGCCCGGCTGGTCGCCCTGTACGCCAACCTCAACGATGCCGCACGGTGGGAGGAGGTGGCCGCGCTCTACACGGAGGACGGCATCATGAGCCGCCCCACCGCCCCTGACACCCCGATCGTAGGCCGCGCCGCGATCCTCGCGGCATTCCATCGCCGCCCGCCGCGCAAGACGCGGCACCTCTGTTCGAATGTGGTCATCGAAATATTGTCCTCGACCGATGCCCGCGGGGAGAGCGCGATGGTGCTGTTTACCGCCGATGGTCCGCCGCTAGCCGGCTCATTCCATGACCGTTTCGTCCTCACCGCCGACGGCTGGCGCTTCGCCGAGCGGCGCGGCTCGCTGGCGTTCTGATCGCGATGACGACCTCCGCGTCCACCACCGTCAAGTCGGCGATGCGCACGCTCGACATCATTGAATTTGTCGTATCGTCACGCGAAAGCGTTGTTGCCCAGGACATAGCAGATGCGTTGGCAATTCCCGCTAGCAGCCTTTCCTACCTGCTTTCGACACTCGTGGAACGCGATTATCTATCGCGCGAAGGCCGGCAATATGTCCCTGGCCCCGGTTTGGCGCGCCTCGCGAGCCCCACCCGGGCACCCTCGTTTTTTGCTATGGCCAAAATCCTGATACGCTCGCTGCGATTTGAACTTAATGAAACATGTTCTCTTATGGTGCTCGACGGTTGGGAGGTAGTAGCCAAGATTACTGAACCAAGTGAACAAGCGCTTCGCTATGCAATCGACGTTGGCCAGCGCAACCCGTTGCATAGCATGGCATCGGGCAAAGCTATCCTCGCGGCCTTGCCAGAAGCTGCACTGACGCAGTATTTCGCCGAAACAACAAGATCGCAATTCACGACCTCTACTTTGACGGAGGAAAGTGAGATTCGAGCAGATATTGCGCGCATCCGCGAAAGAGGATACGCCATCGCAAGAGATGAATACCAGCTTGGATTGGTAGGTCTTGCTTGCTCGATTGGGAGACCTGAACTCAGCGCCGTAGCGGTGGCCGTGCCAACCGCCCGCTTTGATGCCGAACTCGAATGCCGCGCCTCTAGAAAGCTCATGCATTTGGCAGAGCAGCTTGGAACGTGATGCCATTGTCTCGACGCCGTCAGAATTCCAGCGCAATTGCCGAAATGGCCGGACCTAGCCTGCAGCCGGAAGGCATCGGCGATGGCCTGGAGGCCGAATCTTCGGTCTATCACGGGGCGGATGCCGCTCGTTTCCAGCCATTGGACAAGGTCGGTCTGATGGTCACGATGCCCGACGACCAAGCCCTGGAGCCTGATCAGTCGCGCGATCAACGCGGCCGTCGGCACCATTCCTGCAAAGCCGTCGAGCACGCCGATCAGGACCAGCCGTCCTGCTCCTCAAGGCGGGCGGCAAGTTCGCCGATCACGCGGTAACAATCCCGCACCTTAGCCACTGAACTGTTCGGCTCGCGACCTTCGCGGATGGCCGCGACGAATTCGCGGTCCTGAAGCTCAATGCCGTTCATCGGGACGTCGACTTTGCTCACGTCGATCGGCTCTTCCTTGCCGTTCACCAGGTCGTCGTAGCGCGCGATATAGGTCGCGCTGTCGCCGATGTAGCGGAAGAAAGTGCCCAGCGGCCCGTCGTTGTTGAACGAGAGCGACAGCGTGCAGATCGCGCCAGTTTCCGCCTTGAGCTGGATCGACATGTCCATCGCGATGCCAAGCTCGGGATGCTTCGGACCCTGAATCGCATTGGCCCTGACGATCCGCCCCGACTGATAGGCGAAAAGGTCGATCGTGTGCGCCGCGTGGTGCCACAGCAAGTGGTCGGTCCACGACCGCGGCTCGCCCTTGGCGTTCATGTTCTTGCGGCGGAAGAAGTAGGTCTGAACGTCCATCTGCTGCAGGTTGAACTCGCCCCCAATGATCCGGTTGTGCACGTATTGGTGCGAGGGATTGAAGCGGCGCGTGTGGCCGACCATGCAAGTGAGGCCGGTTTCCTGCTGCTTGGCGACGACGGCCTCGGCATCGGCCCAGGAATCCGACAGTGGGATTTCGACCTGGACGTGCTTGCCCGCCTCCATGCAAGCGATCGCCTGGGCGGCATGCATCTGCGTGGGCGTACACAGAATCACGGCATCGACATCATCTCGCGCCAGGGCATCTTCCAGCTCGGTCGAGGAATGGCGCGCGCCGTACTTCTCGGCGACGGCCGCCGCCTGCTCGCCGGTGCGGCTGATGATCGAGATGATCTCCACGCCGTCAATGTTCTTGAGGCCGTCGAGGTGCTTCTCGCCGAAGGCGCCGGCTCCGGCGAGAGCGATGCGCAAGGGTTGGGTCATTGGGCTGGCTCCAGAACGATGTGGCCAATGGCCGTATTGCTGCAGGGAATGTGATAGTGCCGGTGAAGGCAGCGGGTGGCCTGGCCAAGCGCGCCGCGCATGATCAGCCACATCACCATCTCGATACCTTCCGAGCCGGTCTCGCGCAGGTATTCGATGTGGGGGATCCGGCGCGCTTCCTGGCTGTCGCCCTCCAGCAGGTCCATGAACCTGTTGTCCCACTCGCGGTTGAGCAGGCCGGCGCGCGGTCCCTGGAGTTGGTGGCTCATCCCGCCGGTACCCCAAATTTGCACGTTGAGGTCTTCCGGGAAGCTCGCCACACCGCGGGCGATCGCCTCGCCGAGCAGCCAGCAGCGGTTGCCCGAGGGCACTGGGTAGGTCACCACGTTGACCGCCAGCGGGACCACCCGGCAGGGCCATTCGGTCGGCTGACCAAACATCATCGAGAGCGGCACGGTCAGGCCGTGGTCAACGTCGAGCTCGTTGATGATGGTCATGTCGAAATCGTCGAGGATTAGGCTCTGGGCAAGGTGCCAGGCGAGGTCGGGATGGCCGATCACGTCGGGCACCGGGCGTGGTCCCCAGCCCTCGTCCGCCGGCTTGAACCGCTCACCCGTACCTATCGCGAAGGTCGGGATGATATTGGCGTCGAACGCCGAGGCATGGTCGTTGTAGACGAGGATCACCACGTCCGGCTTTTCCCGCTTCTCCCACTCGCGCGTCCATTCGTACCCCTCGAAGATCGGGCCGAAATAATCATCGCCGGTCTTGCCCTGGTCCACAGCCACACCGAGTAGCGGCACGTGGCTCGAACCCACCCCTGCGGTTATGCGGGCCATATTACGACTTCCTCTCGGCCGCGCCGCGGTTGGCCCTGATCGAGCGATTGCCCTCGGGACTGCGCCCACCATCCAGCATCATCTGCCGGTATTCGGGGAAGGTCATGTCGGTCATGGTGGAGCAGGCTTCTGCAAAGGAGATTCCGTCGGTCGAGAAGATCTTCGACAGGAAGTAGATGTTGCCGCCAAGATCGAGCAGGCGGTTGTAGTCGCGAGCCAGAACCGCCTGTTTCTGCTCCTCGCTGAGCGGCCACCCGTCGAGATAGGCGCGCTCATCAGCCTTCCACGACGCCCGGTTTGCCGGCTTCATCAGGCTCATCGCGAACTGGTTGAGATGATATCCCTGACGTGCCCGTGCGGCGGTGTAGACCCGCGTTCCAGGAATGTCCTCAAACTCGGCGAGGTAGGCGTGGATGTCGGAATACAGTGCAGTCATGCGCCCTTGCTCCAGGTAAAGGCCAGCGGCGCCTTGCGGAAGGCGGAGCTATTAAGGTGCGCAATGTACCGGGGGTTGGTCAGCCACGTGCTCACAGCCCGCGCGCCTCCAGCTGGGCGTCGAGTCGCGGAAACACCCGCCGCGCATTGCCCTCGAAGATAGCGTGGCGCTCCTCCGCAGAGATGTCCAGTGCGTCGACATAGCGCTTGGTATCGTCGAAATAGAACCCGGTGGTCGGGTCGATCCCCCGCACCGCGCCGACCATCTCGCTGCCGAACAGGATGTTCTTGTTGTCGATCACGTCGGCCAGGAGGTCGATCCCCGGCTGGTGGTAGACGCAGGTGTCGAAGAACACGTTGTTCATCAGGTGGGCGCCCAGGTCGGGCTTCTTCAGCATATCGGCCAGCCCGCGATAGCGTCCCCAGTGGTAGGGCACGGCCCCGCCGCCATGGGGGATGATGAAGCGCAGGGTAGGAAAGCGGCTGAACAGATCACCTTCCAGCAGCTGCATGAAGGCCACGGTGTCAGCCGCGATGTAGTAGCCGCCCGTCGCATGCATCGCCGGGTTGCACGAGCCGGAAACGTGGATCATCGCCGGCACGTCTAACTCGCACATGGCCTCGTAGAACGGGAACCAGTAGGCATCGGTCAGCGGCGGATGGGTGAACCGGCCGCCGCCCGGATCGGGGTTCAGGTTGCAGCCGACGAAGCCCAGATCGGTCACGCAGCGGCGTAGTTCCGCGACCGAGCTGGCCATGTCGGCCTCGGGCGATTGCGGCAGCATGCAGACGCCGGCAAAGGTCTCCGGAAACAGGCCGACCACGCGCCCAATCAGGTCGTTGCACACCTGCGCCCATGTGACCGCGACGGACTGGTCGCCCACGTGCGGCGCCATGGCGCTGGCCCGCGGGGAAAAGATCGTCAGGTCGGCCCCGCGCTCCTTGATCAGGCGCAGCTGGTTGGCTTCGATCGTCTCGCGGATCTCGTCATCGAAAATCGCCGGATAGGGCGGTGCGGGATGGCCGGCCTTGAAGGCGGCCTTCTGCTCCTCGCGCCAGGCGTCGTGCGCCTTGGGCAGCACTGTGTAGTGCCCATGGCAGTCGATGACGAGGCTCACACATTCTCTCCTTGCTCAGCGATCAACAGGTCCTTGCGCCCTGCCATGGCCTGCTGGCGGCGAGCGGTGCCCGCCGTCATCACCGGTTCTACGCCCAACTCCGCCAGCGTAGTCGCCGACTCCGCCATTTCTGCGGCCCTGCGCAGTCCGTGCGTGACCATTCGCTCGACATTGTAGGCTGCCCGCGCGCGCCACGGCATGGCCTTGTCGCTCGCGTCGAGCGAGGCGAGAACCTCGTCGGTCACCCCGGCCGCCTCGGCGGCCTGGATCATCTCGGCGGTCAGCGCCTCGATGCCCTTGACCATGACCGAGCGGATCATCTTGATCGCGCTGGCTCGGCCAATTTCGGGGCCCACCACCCGCGCGTTGGTGAACCCGGCCTCGCTCAGCAGCGCCTCGGCCTCATCGGCTTGTTCGCCTGCGAGCAGCAGCGGCACCGCCATCCGGCCGGGATGGACCGGGGCCAGGATCGCAACGTCGACATAGCGCCCCCCTGCCCTGGCCACGATTTCGGCCGCTTCCCGCTTGGCGCCGGGAGACACCGAATTCATGTCGCACCACCATGCCCCGCGCTCCAGCAAGGGGGCACAGGCCCGCGCGGCGGGCACGGCCTGGTCGGCAGTCACCAGCGAGAGCACCAGCGAAGCGCCGTGCAGCGCTTGCGCAGCCGTTTCGGCCGGAGCCAACCCGAGCCCTGCCGCCGCCTCGCGCCGCTCCGCCAGGAGATCCCAGGCCGCCGCCGCCAGGCCCCAACGAGCCGCCGCCGCGAAAGTGTTGCCCGCTTCTCCAAATCCGATCAGGGCCAGCTTGCGCTCCATGCCTGAAAACCTGCGCCCCGCTCTCGCGATCGGCAAATCGGATTGCCGCTAATACCATAAGCACAGACTATTCCTCGTCCGACCTTGGGCGATCCGGCGCCTCGGTCCGCCCCGCCAACGGGCCTCGGAATCAAGCCCGATTGCTATCATCTCCACGCAACGCGCCTACCCCCCGCCGGCTCCGGGCGTGGCGTCGCCGACACCCGATCCGGAACCCATAGCGGCCGCTTGGGCAAGACTCGCGCTTCTGCGGGCAAGCCGCGAACAATCAACCCGCGGCCCTGCGTAGTTCCTGTAGAAACTCTTCCTGCACCACCGTCGGACGCCACGTCGCACGAGTGGTGACTCCGATCGTCCGTTCCTGCCCCGCCGGCGCGCTTCCGAGAGAGACCAGCCAGCCAGCCTCGAGCTCCACCGCCACCTGATCGGGCGACAGCAAGGTGAGAAGGTCGCTGTTGATCAGCAGCTGGCGGATGATCATCACCGAGCCGCTCTCGATCGGTACGTCCGGCGGCTCGAGCCCCGCGCTGGTGAACATGTGCTCCCAGGCGAGGCGCAGCGGAGCCCCAGGACCGGCAACGACCCATGGGTAGTCGGCCAGGACAGCCAACTCGCTCAATGGGCCCTTCCCAGGACCGCCGTCGAGGGGATGTCCTTTGCGCGCGACTACCACCGGCTGGTCGCGGAACAGCTCCTCCTGCGCCAGGTCCGGCTCCATCAGCGGCACCCGTAGGGCACCCACCATCATGTCGATCATGCCGTTGCGCAGCGGCTCGGCCAGTTCGGCACGCGAGCCTTCGACGATCGAGATCCGCACTTGCGTGTGCCGCTTCAGAAACTGCGCCACGGCAGCCGGAAGCACCTTCGCCCGCGAGAGCGGCATGGCGCCGATCACGATGCGCCGAGTCTCGTGCCCCTTCAGAGCCTCCACTTCGGCGAAACCAGCCTGCAGTTCCAGCCGTGCCAGCCGGAATGCGCGCACCAGCGCCGTACCGGCCTCGGTCAATACCACCGCCTTGCCCCGACGGTCCACCAGCCGCCGCCGCAGCGACAGCGAGAGATCGGCCACGGCGCGATGCAACGAAGGCAGCGACAACCCGGTCGCGATCGCAGCGCCCTTATAGCTGCCGCTGTCGGCGAGGGCGAGCAGTGCCCGCATCCGCGACATGGTCACCTGCGAGCTGGCGATGTGATCGCTCGCCGCGCGCAACCGCGGCACCAGCAGGTCGGCAGCATCGGTGGGGACCATGCCGTCGTGCCGCCGCTCGAACAGCGGCAGGCCAAGCGCGGCCTCGATGCGGGCGAGGGCCTGCGTCAACGCCGGCTGCGTCAGATTGACCGCCGAAGCCGCGGCATTCATCGTGCCCAGCTCGGCGATCTTGGCCACGGCGGCGAGGTGGCGCAGGTTCATGTCCCACAGGTCCATGGACGCGATCCTTAGCAAAAACTAATCGCCACGCCACTGTTTCGCCTTTCGCCGAACCCTGTGGGGAGTCATCTGTTCCTCTGCCAGACAGATGAGTGGAGCTATCGGCATGAGCGGTATCGTCGTCCAGAACATCGAACGGGCAGCGCCCGACGTAATCAATGGGCTTGCCGCCTGTGGGGTGGCCACTGTCCACGAGGCGCAAGGTCGCACAGGACTGCTCGCCGCCTACATGCGTCCGATCTACTTGGGCGCGCGCGTGGCCGGTTCGGCTGTCACGATCAGCGCGCCACCCGGCGACAACTGGATGGTGCATGTCGCCATCGAACAGCTCAAGGACGGCGACATCCTGCTCCTCGCGCCCACTTCACCCTGTGAAGACGGCTACTTCGGCGATCTCCTCGCCACCAGCGCCCAAGCTCGCGGCTGCCGCGGTCTCGTTATCGATGCCGGCGTGCGCGATGTGCGCGATCTCACCGAGATGCGGTTCCCGGTCTGGTCCAAGGCAATCTACGCGCAAGGCACGGTTAAGAACACGCTCGGTTCGGTGAATGTGCCGGTAGTCTGCGCAAACCAGTTGGTGCATCCGGGCGACGTGATCGTAGCTGACGACGACGGGATCTGCGTTGTGCGCCGCGCCGATGCCGAGGCGGTGTTCAAGGCCGCCCAGGTCCGCGAGGCGAACGAAGCCGACAAACGCGCCAAGCTCGCCGCCGGGGTGCTCGGCCTCGACATATACAAGATGCGCGAACGGCTGGAGAAGGAAGGGCTGAAATATGTCTGATCGCCGCTCGGCCCGCTGCATGTGGATGCGCGGCGGTACGTCAAAGGGCGGCTACTTCCTCCAGGCGGACCTCCCGGCTGACACCACCGCTCGAGACGCCCTCCTCCTGGCCGTCATGGGCAGCCCTGATCCGCGCCAGATCGACGGAATGGGCGGCGCCGACCCGTTGACCAGCAAGGTCGCCGTCGTCAGCAAGAGCGAGCGCGCCGGCATCGACGTCGAATATCTGTTCCTCCAGGTCTTCGTCGACCAGGCCATCGTCACCGATGCCCAGAACTGCGGTAACATCCTCGCCGGGGTCGGCCCATTCGCGATCGAGCGGGGCCTTGTTGCCGCCACCGGTGATGAAACCCGCGTGGCCATCTTCATGGAAAACACCGGCCAGGTCGCCGTAGCGACGGTGCAGACCCCCAATGCCCAGGTCACCTATGCCGGCCAGGCTGCGATCGACGGCGTCCCTGGGACCCACGCACCCATTCCGATCGAGTTTCGCGACACCGCCGGATCGAGCTGCGGCGCTCTGCTCCCGACCGGGAATGCTGCCGATGTGATCGAGGGCGTTGCCTGCACCCTGATCGACAATGGCATGCCCTGCGTGATCATGAAGGCCGCCGATCTCGGGGTGACGGGCTACGAAACCCGCGAGGAGCTGGAGAGCGAGGCCCTTTCCCCGCTGCGCGCGAAGATCGAGACGATCCGCCTTGCCGCCGGCCCCCTGATGAACCTGGGCGAAGTCAAGGAGAAGTCCGTCCCCAAGATGTTCCTTGTCGCCCCGCCCCGCAACGGCGGTGCAATCTGCACCCGCTCCTTCATCCCCCACCGCGCCCATGCCACGATCGGCGTTCTGGCCGCGGTCAGTGTCGCCACTGCCGCCTTGTTGGACGGCTCGCCCGCCGCAGCGGTGGCGCAGGTTCCCGACGGCCCCCGCAAGACGTTGTCGGTTGAGCACCCGACTGGTGAAATGAGCTGCGTGCTTGAAGTGGATGAGGCGGGAGCGGTTACCAGTGCCGCCCTCCTGCGCACCGCCCGCAAGTTAATGGACGGAGTGGTTTTTGGCTGACCTTGCTCTCTCGCGCTTGAAAAAAAACAAACATCCGCTCAGCCCGAGCTTGTCGGAGGCCGACAGCGCAACGGGAACGAACAAATGACCGACCGCATCATCTCCTGGCACGCCAGCCCTTCGACTCCCCGCTTCACCCCGCCCGCCGGCGCGGTCGATGCCCATTGCCACGTGTTCGGGCCGCTGGCCGAGTTCCCGTTCAGCGCCAAGGCCAAGTACCTGCCGCAAGACGCGGGTCCGGAAATGCTGTTTGCGCTGCGCGACCATCTCGGGTTTTCGCGCAACGTCATCGTCCAGGCGAGCTGCCATGGCACCGACAATTCCGCCACGCTGAACGCCATTGCCAAGTCGGGCGGCAAGGCGCGCGGTGTCGCCGTGGTCGATCCCCGGATATCCGAGGCAGAACTCGCGGCTCTCCATCTAGGCGGCGTGCGCGGCGTTCGCTTCAACTTCCTCAAGCGCCTGGTCGATGACGCGCCCAGGGACAAATTCCTGGAAGTCGCCGGGCGCCTGCCCGCCGGTTGGCACGTGGTGATCTATTTCGAGGCCGACATCCTCGACGAACTGCGCCCCTTCATGGACGCCGTCCCGGTCCCGCTCGTCGTCGACCATATGGGCCGCCCCGACGTGCGCCAGGGCCCGGGCGGTCCTGACATGAAGGCGTTTCGCTCCCTGCTCGACAGTCGCGAGGACATCTGGTTCAAGGCCACCTGCCCCGACCGGCTCGATGCGATCAATAGAGGTGGCATGGGCGATCCCTGGGACAATTTCGCCCGTTCCGTCACCCCCTTGGTTGCTGATTACCCAGACCGCTGCCTCTGGGGCACCGACTGGCCGCACCCCAACATGGAAACCGAGATCCCCGACGATGGGCATCTTGTCGACATGATCCCGCGTATCGCACCGACCGCCGAGTTGCAGCGCAAGCTGCTCGTGACCAACCCGATGCGGCTCTACTGGCCAGAAGAGCTTTGCTGAGGCTCCCGCAGCGAGCGGCAGGTAATCAACCAACGCGGTACCGCCATCGGCACCATAGCACGCTGCCACTCTCGCCGAGCCGAAGGCGCTCGACACCACCGCGGGCCGCCACGGCCCCCGCACTGGCATTCTGGCCGTGATTGAGTCTCAGCCCTAGAACCGCCCAAAACGAGAAGTTGTTGCTCGGTCAAGCTGGCGAGCCTCCTTCGCCGTCATAGCCTTAAACTCATTTGCACTTCGGGACGAATTAATGCGCAATATCGTTCAGAGTGGGCTATGGTCACTCATCGCTGGCTTCTCTTTGGTAAGCGTCGGCGGCTGAGAGACCCAGCGCGCTCCCGCTTACGAAGCAAGGGGACCGCCCATGGACCTGAACTACCTCTTTCACCGCCATCAGCTATCTCTTATGCGCGCCAAGGCTGCGATTGGCGTCGAGGCGCGCCGCGCGCATCAAGCGCTTGCTGAAGGTTACGCGCGGCGGATCGATGCAGGGCGGGCCGAACGGTTGCCTGCCGGAGTGTCGCCCCGAAAGATCGCTACCTGCAGCGCATCATGACAGCATGAAGATATTTCATAGGATGTTTGGGCAACATGTGCCTCTGCCGGGAGCGGACAATTGGGAAGGCGGGCACTATGTCAGCCGGTGTACCATCTGCCGATGCGTGATTACACGCCTGCCGGGTCTTCCATGGTCCCGTGCCGACGATCAAAGTGCATGGGATGAGACGCCGAAGTGACGGTTGGCGAAACGCCTGAGCGGCGCGTCGACTTTTATCGGGGATGGTCATCACATGCCGCAGAACGGGCGCTGGTGGCGGATCACCCGGGCGCCAAGACGCGCTGCATGAACAGTGCGAGGCTATGGGCCTACATAGCAGACGCACTCGAAGCAGGAGATGAGCAGACCGTCGCCTCCCTAACCGGCAATCTCATTTTACTGGTCAATAGTTGCGGGGTTCCCGCGACGGAATCCTGCGAGTGATATCATGAAATGCCCAGTTGCATCAAACCGATACGGTCCACAGAAAATTGGCATTGGCAGTGGCCCCGATAAGGCGCATTGAGAACCATGGATCTACACGGAACGCTGAGCGAAAATCTCCGCGCCACGCTGAAAAGCGTATTGCGCTTCCGAAACCTGCCGGTTCATAAAGACACATTCGCTTATTGGCACGATCTTCTCAATCATGGCCAGGATGAGATGCGCAAAGGGCATCCAAGCCCTGAGGTTAGCGAACTGATCCGCAAGCTGGGCATGGAGCTCATGGAGCGCCGCAACTGGCAAATGAATGCGGGGCAGTGAAAGCTTTTTTTCTGAGGCGACGGTAAGAAACGCTCAGCTCGGCAGAAATGACAGGTCATTAATTTGGCTGCCTTGCGGCTACCGCTTCGGTCCGTTCCATTTTTGACTGCAGCCGGCCATGCCGAGTCGGCAAAACAGCTCAAGGATTGTCCAGCGGCGAGGCCGCGCTGATCATAGTCGGAACGCCGCGAAGTACGCCTTGAAATCTGGTCAACGGCTCACCCAGTGTGATGCCACGATTGTCGATACGATATTCGCGGATCGTGTCTTCATGCGGTCCCATTCGCTTTTTAACAACCGAGATTGCACGCCGGACGCGCCCACTTGCCTCGAAATAGCGAAGCAGAACTACCGTGTCGGCCAGATAGGTCAGGTCGACAGGCGTCTTCATATCGCCGACCAGTCCGTGCTGGGCCACGGCCAGGAAGGTGGTGGCGCCTTGTCGGTTCAGATATTGCAGCAGTTCGTGAATGTGGAGGATCAGCGCGGCTTCCTCCGGCATCGCGGCTTGGTAGCCGTTGAGACTGTCGATGACCACCGTCTTAGCCTCGTACTTTTCCACGCTGACGCGCACACGTTCCGAAAATTCGCCGGGCGACAACTCCGCTGCGTCGACCTGCTCCACCGAAAGATTGCCGCTGGCGACCATGCCCTGTAGATCGATCCCTAGCCCCTTGGCGCGGGCAAAGAGCAGGCCAAGTTCTTCATCGAAGATAAACATCGCAGCCTTGCCGCCGCGCCTGATGGCAGCTTGAACAAAGGTCAGCATGAATAGCGATTTGCCGGTACCGGCGGGGCCGAGAATAAGCGCGCTCGATCCGCTATCGAAGCCGCCCCCGAGCAGAGCGTCGAGTTCTGGGCTATCGGTCGACACCACGGTTCGGGCGAATCTGGTCTTGTGTTCCAGTGAGACCAGACGCGGGAACACCTGTACGCCCCCCGTACGAATAACGAAGTCATGATAGCCGCCGCGAAAGGACCTGCCTCTATATTTCAGAACCCGCAGGCGCCTGCGCTCCGCCCCATATGCCGGTGCCAGTTCCTCGAGGCGTATGACGCCATGGGCGATGCTATGAACAGTCTTGTCGGTGGCCTCGGACGTGAGGTCATCGAGGAGCAGCACGCTCGCACCGTGCCGGGCAAAATAATGCTTGAGGGCCAGAAGCTGCCGCCGATAACGCAGCGAGCCTTGGGCCAAGAGCCGGATCTCCGACAAGCTGTCCAGTACCACGCGCTCGGGCTTTACCGCCTCGAACCGATCAATAATGCTCTGGATGGTCTCGCCGAGTTCGAGATCGGAGGAATAGAGGAGGCTTTGCTGCTGGTTTTGATCAAGCAGACTTTCCGGCGGGACGAGTTCGAAGATATGAAAGTTCCCCGGCAGTTCCCAACCATGCGAAGCTGCACTGTCCCGTAGCTCCCGCTCGGTCTCCGACAGGGTGATGTAGAGACACTGTTCACCCGCCCGCGTTCCGCTGAGCAGGAACTGGCTGGCGATGGTGGTCTTGCCGGTTCCGGGCTCGCCCTCCAGCAGGAAAATTCTTCCGCGGCTCAGGCCGCCGGCAGTGACATCATCGAGGCCTTGGATGCCGGTAGTCGCGGTTTCCGAAAAATCCATGGCCCTCTCCTCGTGTCGATAAGAGTTTCATGGTGCGCCAACTCTCCTGCCGCTGCGAACGAGACCTAACTGCCCAGCTTCGCTGGAAGTGTAACGCATAAAAGCTCTGTCAGGCCCAACATTTTGAGTCGAGGACCCGTCTTGGCATGGGAGAGCGAGCAAGAAGGCCCCACATATACTCCGAGGGCGTGCGCCGGGATGAAGCATCATGCCCGGCGGTGCAAAGCCATTCAGGCGCATTGGTTCGATGGCCGAGTTGCATGACACGTCGCGTAACCGCCGTCGTTCCATATAGGACATATGATCTACTATTTCTTGCCCTTGCAAAGCTCTGCAATCGCCCGAACGAGCTTGGTAGACGAGGTCGGCTTTTGAAGGCATCGGATGTGCGACAATTCTGAAGGAATAGCCGAAAGGTTGTAGCCCGTAACGAACAGCACCGGAATAGGTTTGCCGATCAGCATCTTGGCGGCCTCGAAATCCATGCCCCGACCGAGGTTAAGATCAAGGACGGCGCAATCGGCAGAGCTGGCTGTCTGATCATCTGCATCTTCAAAATGGGGATACGGGCCAAGCACATGCGCGGCGGCATTTAGCAAGTGCCCGCCTGACCAAAGGTGTCGGGTCCGCCTGCGGGTTGCACCAATGGGCGCGGCCGGGATGAGTGAGGCTCACAACAATGCGACCGTCAGGCGCCGTGTGGGCGTCGCTCGACCATTTCCGGCTGTTGGTCTCTTGATAGCCGTCCACGCGCTCTCACGCCCCAAGCTCTTCGCGAACCCAGCGTCCCGCTATGCCTCCGAAGCACAGCACGACCCGAACGCCAAGCGCGTCGATTACCGCCTGATGCACCGGCCAGCACGCCCGAAGGAGGCTCTCCTTCTCTCCTTGCAACATCGCTTCGGTTGACGAGCGGACGAACACCACATTGCTTGCCGGGACCGCGCGCGGATCGAGCCCGAGCGAGGCAAGCATGTGCAGCATGCGAGGCTGCATCCCCCATTTGCCCGGCATGGCGCCGCGCCAACTCTCGTCAGCATATTCTGACCACCACGCCGGACCCGGCAGCCATGGATTTCGCCGCTGGAAAATGTGCAAAACACTACAAGCCAAATGCCTCAATTGCCTGTATAGCGCGCCGTGGAACCGGAATGTGCCGGCACCGGGTCAGGTTTCTCAAGCGGAAGCGGCGATCATATTCTGAGTAGGTTTCTGCCCCATTTCGCTCCTTCTGGCGGCTTTCCATTAACGTGCGAGTCTGATGACCTTTTCCACACTTCCTTCGCTTCTTGGCGCCGCCTTGGCCGAACGCGGTTACACAACGCCGACGCCGGTACAGGCCGCCGTGCTCGAAAACGGAGCCCTTGCCCGCGATCTTATCGTTTCGGCACAGACAGGTTCGGGCAAGACGGTGGCGTTCGGTCTTGCGATGGCAAGCGATCTGCTCGGCCCTGATAGCCACATGCCGCCGGCAAGCGGCCCGCTTGCCCTGATTGTCGCGCCGACCCGCGAACTTGCGCTTCAGGTCAGCCGCGAATTTATCTGGCTCTACAGAAAGACGGGCGCATTTGTCGCGACCTGCGTCGGCGGGATGGACGCTGCCAAGGAACGCCGGGCGCTCGGTCAAGGCGCCCAGATCGTGGTGGGGACGCCGGGGCGCCTGCGCGATCATCTTGAACGCGGCGCTCTCGATCTGTCGGCGTTGCGCGCAGTCGTCCTCGATGAGGCAGATGAAATGCTCGACATGGGCTTTCGCGAGGATCTGGAGGAGATACTCGACGCGACCCCGGCCGAGCGGCGCACCCTGCTGTTCTCGGCGACCATGCCCAAGCCGATCGTGGCGCTCGCCCGCCGCTATCAACGTGATGCGCTGCGCATTTCCACTGTCACCGACGATCGCGGCCATGGCGACATCAGCTATCAGGCTGTCGCGGTCGCACCGGCGGACATCGAGCATGTGGTGGTCAATCTGCTGCGCCTGCACGAGGCCGAGACGGCGATGCTGTTCTGCGGAACGCGCGACAGTGTTCGCCACCTTCACGCCAGCCTGGTGGAGCGGGGATTTGGCGCAGTGGCGCTTTCCGGCGAACATAGCCAGAATGAGCGCAATCAGGCGTTGCAGGCGTTGCGGGACGGCCGCGCACGGGTCTGTGTGGCAACCGATGTGGCGGCGCGGGGCATTGATCTTCCCAGTCTCAGTCTCGTTATCCATGTCGAGATTCCGCGTGACGCCGAAACATTGCAGCATCGGTCGGGACGCACCGGCCGCGCGGGCAGGAAAGGCACGGCGGTGCTGATCGTGCCCTATCCGCGCCGCAAGCGGGTCGAATCGATGCTGCGCGACGCGCGCGTTGCGGCCGAATGGATCGCGCCGCCCGCCGCCGAGGACATCCGGCGCGCGGACAGCGAACGGCTGCTCGCGACGCTGCTGGCACCGGTCGAGTTGAGCGAGCAGGATCATGCGCTGGCGGAGCGCCTGATCGAGGAGCGCAGCGCGCATGACATCGCTGCCGCGCTCGTTCATGCGCATCGGGCGCGGCTCCCGGAACCGGAAGAGCTGCTCGGCAAGGACGCGGTGCCCGAAATGCGGGGGCCGCGCGCTGGCTTCGAGAACAGCAGTTGGTTCCGTCTCGATGTCGGCCGTAACCAGAATGCGGAAGCACGCTGGATCCTGCCGCTGCTATGCCGACGCGGCCACGTCAACCGCAGTGAGATCGGCGCGATCCGTATCGCCGCCAATGAGACGCTGTTCGAAGTTGCAGGCGCCGTTGCGCCGCGTTTCCTAAATGCGCTCCGCCGCACCGCCGATGGAGCTGAAGATGTGGAGATTCAGCCGGTCGAGGGCAAGCCGCGCGATGAGGACCGGCGACACCGCCGTGACAACGGCTCCGCTCGCTCGCCAAAGCCCTATCGCGGTCGACCCGCCCGACCTGAATATGGCGGCCCGGACGAGAGGAAAAACCATAAGCCTGGCGCGGTCGCGGCGCCTCGACGCAAAAAGCCGGGCAAGGGAAAATGATCCGCATTCTCAGGCGGGAAGAAGGATAAGCTTAGATCAAGGCTGCGGCGGGGACGAGGCGGGACAGAGTCTCATGGCCATGCCTCGCGGTATCACCATTTGCCGACCCGCGAGCTCCGAAGAGATAGCTAACCTCGTCGTATTCCTCGTCTCTGAGCCCGCTTCGGATGTCCTACCTCGCCGACAAAGCGGCCGTTCACGGCGCAGAAACCGTGCCATGGAACTTGCCATAGCTTTATCTGCCATGGAGGGTGCCAGGCCAGCATGCCGGATGGCTTATGACTTCCCCTCGGCCTGTTCCGTCGCCAACGCCGTTATTCCCATGACACCGCCCAGTTGCATGGAGTCCAGCGCGGTGCTGGGAACAAGGACGATCGTGGCGTTCTGCTTTAGGCCTTCGTAGAGCATGTTCATCGCCCGCAGGTGAAGCGCCGTCGGATTGTCGACATAGCTCCTGGCTGCCTGCTCAAACTTCTCCGCGATCTGTCGCTCCGAATCGCCCAAAATGACACGCGCCTGGCGTTCACGCTCGGCCTGCGCCTGCATCGACATCGCGTCCTCCAGCGCTGCCGGGATCAGCACGTCTTTGACCTCGACCGCGATGACGTTGATCCCCCAGGGCTCGGTGCGCGCGTCGATGATCCTTTGCAATTCACCGCTGATCTTGTCCCTGCCTTCCAGCATGTCCGACAAGATGGTCTTGCCGATGACATCGCGCAGCGCGGTTTGCGACGCCCAGCTGATGGCGGATTGATAGTCAGCGACCGCCAGCGCCGCCTTCTCGGGGTCGATCACCTTCCAGAACAGCACGGCGTCGACATCGACCGGTACGGTGTCCTTGGTCAGCGTCTTTTCCGCGTTAAAGGAGGTCGTGATTACGCGGACATCGATCCAATAGACGACCGTATCCACGATCGGGATGATGAAGCACAGTCCCGGCCCCTTCATCGCCAGAAACTTGCCCAAGCGCAGAACGATCAGCCGTTCCCACTGGTTGGGTACCTTGGTTGCCAGCCCGGCGAGGCTCGCCAGGATGAATGAAACAGCGACGATCCCCACGGCGCCGGAGATCGATGTCTCAACCTGCGTGTCGGCCACAGCTAACCCCGCGATGAAGATGATGAAAAAAATCAGGGATGGAATAGCGCTGGCGGACTTCATCGCTTTGCTCCCTTCGCAAAGGGTTGCGCCAAAGCCGTGATTGGTGCCCGCGCATCATACACCCCTCACGGCTGCCGGTCCATGCGCAAGGGCCCTGGCAGCGATCGGATCGACACGTATACAATTACAACCCGCGCCTGTTTGCCTAAAGCGCGAAGCTGACCACGTCGGAATCACTATCCCGAGCGCGATAAGGCAGCCTCGCCGTCGTCATGCCGCCTGTTCCCGCCGACATAGCCGTCGTACTCGCGCGTGCGGCGGCATCGCAGGCGCTAGGGTAGCGCTTAATAAGCGCCGTTCAGTGCTGCCGCAGCAATGCCTCCGAACGGCCATTCTTCTCGATCGGCCGTTTCGCGATGGGAAGTGCTTGGGCTGCGTTTGGACAAAATGGCACAAGCAAGCACCTTAAGCTTATCTGCCTTCGGGTTTTAGGCCGCCAGCTCGCCCACGTGCCCCTCTAGCCATTTTCCCATGCATCTTCGCAAGCCTCAAATGAGCCGCGCGGACCCGGGGATCAGTGGTTTCTGTTGCTAACATGCGCTCATGTGGCTGGCGGTTAAGGTGATAGGCTTCGTCCTGTGACACTTTCGTGTAGGCGACACCTTTCGGGGGTTCTGACTGAATTCCAGTTTTATCAGTTGCCGCCAGCTCCGTACAACTCGCAGTTTCCAATTCTTTCGGATCAACGGTTATGGCCCTCGTCATGCCAGTGCTACGAATATATAACCGCGTGGCAACGCGCCGGTAGACCGTGCTTTCGTTACCCTCAATGATCTCTTCGTCCGTCTCGACCTCATAGGAGCCTGCCGACAGGATTTCATCGCGGCCTTTGATCTTGAAGGGCTCATCAAATGTAACGTGCGATTTGGTGATACGGAGAGCCATCATTGAACCCTCCCGGTTCGACCGCCGTCATCAGCCCATCTCGAAAGCGCGCGGTAACTAATGGACCCCGCAGGCAGGGTAGCGCTTCTGCGCTCCGTTTTAACTTGGGATGCAAGAACGAGTTTGCGATAACCCTCGACTAAACCTCTATGTGCTACTCGTGCGCATGAATCCGTGGCGGCATTGAACATTGCGATCGAAGCCTTGAGCCGCCGCTCGAAATATGTGGCGTTCATTTAAAAAACTCCCGTTCTGCAAGCGGGAGCGCCTACGTCTCTCTGTCACGGGATGCTTGCGACCAAAATCGGGTGATGGAGGACCATAACACAAACTGCTAAGCAACGTGTAGCAATTCTCCATCCATCCGGCTCAACCGGGCTCGCCTTCATTCGCACGATGATGACAGCTCAGGTGCTTCGCGCGCCGCAGTTTCGGACGGCGTTCAAAAGCGCCGACTTTCCCGGACATTCGCTCCCGCGGGAGAATATTGGCTGCTTTTTGTTTGGGAGATGCCAAGGCTATCCACCCGACATTCTCAAGCGACCGCAGCAATTTAGCGCTCGCTGACCGGCTGGTCGCCTTAGATTAACCGCCACGAACAACCACTCGGAGCTTGCGTCAACAATCGCTCCGGTAGGCATCATGCCGATGCAAAATTGGTATTTCACACAACGGCTTTTTGGTGTCATCCATGCGCATTCGGCAGCTTTTTCCTTGGGCCCGAGTAGGCGAATGGCACGTTATGATCAAAGGCGGCGTTTCGCCATCACTCAAGGAATTTCCATGGACACCGTTCGACGTGCGTTTGAGCTGGCAGCGGTCGGTAATTGCCGTTCGCTCGAAGAGTTGAGAGCTCGTCTTCGACGGGAAAGGCTTGAATCCGTCGATGCACATTTGTCGGGGACGACCATCCGCACCCAGCTGAAGGCTTTGATGCAGCGCAGGCGGCGACAAGCGTTGCGGGAGGCTTGCCTTGCAAAATGACCATCAGATCGAGCCCAAGCAAAGATCGTGAGTTCAGATGGCATTCTGATCGGCACTTTCGATTAACGCGATGGAGATCACATCACGATCATTGGACAGCAGGGCTCATCGCCTCGCAGCATCTCCGTCGGTCGTGAACATATGGCACTCCATGTTCGGCCAGCATGCTCCAAGAATTGAAGCGAACCACTGGGAAGGCGGACACTTCGTCAGCAGATGCATCACGTGCGAATGCGTCATTGAAAGATTGCCCGGCCTTCCGTGGCGACGTGCCTCCGGTCGGAGGGGCGACGGAGGCCGGGGTGTAACGGCGGCAAGTGCTGTAGAAACTGAGCGCGTCAATGAGCGATGATCTATTTCAGGAGCGACGTGTTGATTTTTATCGGACCTGGTCATCGCAGGCGGCTGAGCAGGCATTGGCGGCAGATCATCCGGGGGCGAAGACGCGGTGCACGCATAGCGCCGGCATTTGGACTCTTATTGCTGATGCGCTGGAGGCAGGCCAAGGCAGCGAAGTCGCTTATCTTACGAACAATCTCTTGCTATTGAACAAAGGCTGCTTTGTAGCTGCCAGCGAACTCAACGCGAGTTAGGGCGCCAGTTGCCACGGACTAGAGCTCCAGCCGCAATCACGCCGCCGTTTTAAGGGCGCGAGGCATACGTTTCACGGGGCCATGGATAATGTGAGCGCGCATTTTATTCCACAAAGCCAGTGAACCTTCGCTGGTACGGCAGACAGCACGTGTACCGTTGGGGATAAGGGTTTCCAGAGATGTGGTCGCAATTCCCATATCCGCGCAGATGCGTACAACTTCATGTTGCGCAAGACTGACGTTCATTGCACGTGACATAATATCCCCCGGGATCAGGCTGACTGAAGATTGACCGCTGCCATTTTTCCGCGCTGATTCTGCTCCAAATCATAGCTCAAGCGTTGGTTTTGCTTCAGGGAGGCCATGCCCGCCCGCTCGACTGCCGAGATATGTACGAAGCTGTCGCCTGAGCCGTCTTCAGCCGCGATGAAGCCGTAACCCTTGTCATTGTTGAAGAATTTGACTGTGCCGATGGGCATATATGTTTCCTTTCGCCGAAACATGGAATTTCCTCAGGCAAAGCACCGGAGAAGCTTGAAGCGTGAAGGGAAAGGTCAGCCCCTGTGGAGCGTCAAATTCCGTCGCATGCGACGTTAGCATTATGGGCATAGTCGATCTGGCGGGGATTAGCGAATCTCGTCTCGCCGCGGCCGCGCACTCACGTCAGGGCGATGTCATCGCCGCCCGACGATCGCGTTCAATCAACTCCAAAGCCAGCGTTCGTGCGAGTTCGGCCATGTCTTGTGGCGCCTTGCATCCCCGATCAATGACCGAGCGTGTCGAAGCAGATGGTCCCAATAGGCCCGCGTGTCGCGATGGACCACCTGATTGCGATGCCGGGTCACGCCTTCGCAGCGTCGCTTGAAGATTATCCTTCAGTGATCCGTGCAGGTTCATGGCTCACATGGCATGATACGCGCGCTGGCGCCAAGGAAATAGGGTGCCGATGCGGATTTCGCGTTCCAGCGGCACCGACTAGATCAAAACACGCCCGGCCGGCGTCGCTTGTCATTAGACCAGAAACATGACCATGCTCCGCTTCACCTCCATGCGCGAGTGTCAATCGGACTAGCTTGCGTGCTTTCATCGAACGGGAATTCCATGGAACAGCGACGTATAATCGACAAACGTTGCAAGCATCCTGACGCCAGAGATCAGGGGCGCGATATGTCTCCAGTGGTGTTGAGGCCAGTCAGCGGGGCTTTCCGAGTTGACTGCTGACTGTGGGGCGTCTCAGGTGCAGAAGGCGGCCAGCGAGGCAGCTCGAGCACCCATCAAACTGATCGACACTGCCGATCTTCCCGGCGGAGGCGAATTGCACCTGCTTCAGTGTGGAGATGCTTTTTCGATCCAGTTCGGCTCGGATGAGTTAATGGGCAGTCAGGTGGCGCATTCCGAACAGGCACTGGCGACGCTGGCTTGCGCGCGGCTGGGAGCTGAGGGAAGTGTGCTGATAGGCGGGCTCGGCATGGGATTCACCCTAGGCGCTGCACTGGCAGTGTTGCCCCGAGGAGCGGTAGTCACGGTCGCTGAACTCGTCCCGAAGGTCGCCGCCTGGGCCAAGGGGCCATTGGCCCACCTCTTCAAAAACTATCTTTCGGACCCGCGCGTCTCGCTCAAGATCGGCGATGTTCACGACGTGATAGCCAGCTCACCCAACCGCTTCGATGCGATCTTGCTGGATGTCGACAATGGCCCCGACGGCCTTATCCATCTCGCCAATGACCGCATTTACTGCAATTGGGGATTGCGGTCGGCCCATGCTGCGCTGAGACCCGGTGGCATACTCGCAATATGGTCTGCCTATGCAGACGCGGCCTTCGTAACACGGTTGGAAAACGCAGGTTTCGACGTCGATGAAATCGGCTTAGCTGCCAATCCCGGCAAAGAAGACAGGCAAAATTTCATCTGGCTCGCATCCAAATTTGGCTAGCCTTTCTCGAATGTCTCTAAAGTCGGTGAAAAAGAATTGCATTTCGCGCTGGCTATCCGAGCTATGGGCGCCTATCGGTGTAGCGCTGCTCCAACCGGATCAGAGCGTTGGCTATCCCGCTCGAACGCGGCCAAGGAGCAAAGACGTGGCCAAGGGTCAACGCCGAGGCAACAAAGAAATTCGAAAGCCTAAAAAATCAGCGGAAGCAAAAAAGAGTGTGGTAGCATTACCTGCGCGCGAATCGGTGAAATCAGCGATCGGCAAAGCGACGTGATCTTTCAGCGATTCGCTGCCCACCTGCTCAATGAATGCTTGTCGATGACGGGCCTGTAGAAGCGGCAATATGATCGAGCATTCGCTGCATGTCATAGCGATAGAAAAGAATGACTTAGGAGATCAAGAGATTTGGGCCCGTCATAGCTGCAACCCCTTGTTGGATGTCAGGCTGGCGACGATCTACTTTAGCTACTCGTTTCAAGGCACTGCGGATATGCACGATTATGCCGAGAGAATTGCGGCAATCTACAAGCAATGTCGGCCTAGGCGCACATAACGATACTATGGTTGGGCATCCAGCGGGGCGCGATTGATAACGGGCGTCTCCAAGTTCGTTGCTCTCAAAGCTTCGACAGCTCTTCTACAATCCGCTTTGCTGCGATAGCCAGCGCCACTCGCCTGAACGATGCCATCGTCGTCGACCAATTCCCAGCGCCAATCTCCACCAGCATTCCTTAGAGATGTCAGACGCGTCACGCCTTCCAAATGGATCTCAAACTGCACTGCCTTCATCCTGACATGAGATGTTGGACGATTTAGCCCCACCATATTCAATCATTTGAACTTTCGCGGTCGGGATTCTCGCTGCACCATCGATCGATTTCCCGCAGACTGCGCAACGACATGCTGTCAGCGACGGCTTGTGACCGCCGCCGCCGCTCTTCGCGACCCTCGGCTATAAGCGCCTCCTTCCCCCACGCCGTAGCGGCCCTGGCGGCGATGATGCGGGCGTGCGGAAGCTCTGCCTTAGCGGCGCGATCGCGCTGATACATTTCCTGCGCGCGACACAGGGTGGCCGAAGGATACATCTGAAATCCTCTATAATTTTGGGGGCTTGGCTTTGTTCACCAGGTAGATCCCATCATTTAGCGGGCTTGGCTTGACCCCTCCTTGCCTGAGCAACGGCATCGTGCAAATTCGAATATCGATAGTTCTTGTACAGGAATTCACAAGCAGGCACGCGCATAATTCCGTACCTGTCCATCAACTCAGTTTCTTCCCCTTCATCTGATATGGTGTTCATCATATGCGCCGATGCGATTCGAAGCTGACGAGACGCTTTTCCTCGTTATTCCGGGGCATTCCGTTGATCTTGGCGGCCAATTGACGAAGAATTCGAGAGCGATGTTCGAACGTATTGAAGCGCGTTCCGATTCGACCGCCGGCAAAATCTTCCGCGAACAAGCGCCGTTTATCATCCAAGGCTTGGCGCCGAGCCAGTGCAGCTGCCACCGAGGATCGAGAATTGTTCAATGTTTGTCTCCACCTGAGCGGGAGCACGAACCATCTCTCAGTCACACTACGCCCAAATAGTGAAGCGCGATGCCCTCGATATAGGACAGAAGGCCCAAATTACGATAAGATTGTTGTGATGCTGAAAATAATCTTGCTGATTGCCGCTGTTTGGCCCCGTGGCCGGGGGCCACATTCCGACAGGCAGTTTTCGGGCAGATTAGCACATCAACTGCCGACCCTCTCGAAGTAAGCAGATGCGCCACCGGTTGTATGAACGGCCGCTATTGGTTGTTCGCCAGCCGCGTGCGAAGGACGAGAGCTTAGATCCGGCGGCAGTTGGGCCGGTTGCGGATTGGCAGCTTATGTCGAGCTTCGCTCGATCGGAGCGCTCGTCGACGAGCTTTACGAACGGGGCATGCTCACCAAGAGCAGGACCTATCGCGATGGCAAGACCGTCGGTGGCATCCCGTTCAGCAAGGGGCCGCTGGCAGCACTGCTGCAGAACCCTATCTACATCGGCAAGGTCAAATACGCTACTGAGGCGACAATCGTCCGATAGATTAAGGCCAACCTTGGTGCCGAAGTTCAAGAGATTAGTGCCTTTACCCGGCAGCGGCAGACATGGCGCGTAGACTATCGGACGAGATGGCGGCTCACGCCGACAAAGGAGACCTCCATGATGCCTGGCAAGGCCGTCGAAAGCGGTCGTTCCTTCAGCCGATCACGGCATTTGCGCGAGGCTGGCCAAGCCGCCTGCGGTGACGCCGGGCAAATTGCTGGATCGATAAGCGGTGCGTGCGCCGCGACTCCCCGTCTGGGGTGGGTGACGCACTCGGCAACGGCCTCAGCACTCAGTCCTGCGTCGGCTGCGAAATAGTCCGCGATTGCGCGGGGTAGTTCGATCGCCATCGGTGATCTCCTTTGATGAAATGGCGGCTGCTCTTTCCAGCTAATCCAATTAGCTAGGGACAGCCTCATCGATAATCGGGACAAAGGTGGATGAGATGTTTCGATCAGAGGGACAATGGCTAGGCAGGGTTTGGTCGAACTGGACGCGGTTATCGCGATTGCGCGAAGAGGTTCGTTCCGTGCCGCTGCGCTTGAGTTCGAACTGTCGACGACTGCGCTGAGCAACGCGATCGGCAAGCTGGAGCGCCAGCTCGACGTACGCCTGTTCAATCGCACCACCCGCAGTGTTTCGCTGACCGATGCCGGACGCAACTTCGTCGGACAGGTCGGGCCGGCGCTGCAGGACATCCATGAGGCAATGAACGCTGCGCGATCGCAGCAGGAAATTCCGGCGGGAACGCTGCGCATCAATGCCTTTGCGACGGCGGCGCGTGAAATCCTCTCGCCGCTGATGCTTTTGGAAATACGTCGGTGAGCCCACCACCACATTACGCCGGCCTGGTCCCAGTGGCACGGCAATCATGTCGCTGGGCACCAGATCCCGCGTTCGAACGCCGAAGTCGAACCCTTCGGCCACGACCTTCCTGAGGCTCTATCCGCAGGTGCGCACGGCCCCGGCCAAGTTGCTGGTGCGAAACGGGTGGCCGCTCATTTCCTGAAGTGCGATTTGATGCCCGGCCTCCACGCTCGCCCGGCTGGCCTAAACTGGTCGTATACGTGACCCCGATCATATGGTCGATTGATCGAAGTCCAATCACTGCCGGAAAAGTTGAAACGGTCTGGATTTAATTCGTCATGCAAATGCACGCCGAAGCGATCACCACGTACCCATCGGACGGTTCCTGCCACCTCATCAACCGGGCCGAGGCGGATGAACACGGTGTCTCCAACCTGCAACGGGTCAAGACGAGCCTTTGCGCCAATGCCCCGCCGCGAGATGTTGCGTATCAAAACATCGGTTTCCGGCAAGCGATCACTTCGAATGCTGGCGCGCACTAATCGTGCAGGGCGCGCTTCGCGGGCAGGGTTGAATGTGCCGTCAGCTGCTATGATGGGCTCGAACTTCATTTGCTGATCGCGCGAAAGCAGGGGCTATGGAGCACGGGCCAAGCGCCCATAACAATTGCTAACATCGAACGGCATCCTCTGGGCAACCGCACGTAGCGATGCAGCCTTAACAAACGCCTAAGTTCAATTACTTGCCAGCGGCCGGTCTCCATGGGACAGCCTTCAACCCTTTACCTTCAACCGCAACTCAAAGCCGGCGAATGGCTTCACTTTCAAGTGCCCCCGGCTTGGATCGCACCCCTAAGGTCCGTCGGTCCAAATGCACTTTAGCATTTGCCGCCCGCCGGGCGTGGCTTTCGGCCAATGTAAGATGAGCTCGAGATGAACTTCTTCACCCTCGACCGGTAGAACGCCAGACGTGCGCGCGCCGAGACCTCGTGATGATATAATGCGCACGAGAATTGATTGCTCAACACTCCGCGAACTGCGCATTGTGGCAGTAAGAATATGGCTGTCCCGTTTATTTCGCTCTCGCAACTTTCTCGCCTATGTTCTTGTCGTCATGTTTAAGCCGCGCAACCAACAGGCCGCTGGACTGTGCAGGTGGGCAAAGGTCGCACAGCCAGCGAGTGAGCTTGGCAGGGACCTCCTACCTCTCCTTCGATCGACTTGCACGCCCTGCACTTAATGATCGGTAAAGCTGTCGACAAGATTATCGCTGTAAACTAAGGTGATAGACCAAAGCTTTGCGCGGGGATGGGGCCGCAGAGCTTGGATTATTCCCGATGGCCCGCGGTGCGGCGGCGACGCAGATCTTGGCAAATCCGCCTGCGCGAATGTCGAGAATCTACTCGTGCTGCGACGCTTGGTTAACCTTCTGGGATTAAACGGGCGGCAGCGGTCGTTTGCTCTCAAGACCGTTTCAGCGGATAACGATCATGCTCTTCCACCTCGTCATAGGCTATGTGATGTTTAGCCTCCTATGCGGAGCAGCGCTTGTCTTTATGGTCATCGGGGACCGCAGCCATTCCCGCACTTTCGAACGGCGTGAGCAGGACACGAGCCAAGGAAGCACAGAACTGCACTCGGAAAGCCAAGAGCATCCCCACTCAACCGTATCGGCCGACGATGAGAAGCTTCAAAGATACGGATAAGTCGACCCTCCTTTAGCTCGGGCCACGGCAGCTAGCCTGGCGTAACCCTTGCGAACGAATATTACTGGTCGATCACGCCCCCTTGCTAGCTTGAGGCTCTTCATACGTCCCAAGGGAGAGCGGCTTACCGAAGCCGCTTCTATTCGTTTATAGCTTATTCGGACAATCGCAGGGACGATCGCTATCTCATCGACGGTTCTGGCTGCCACCAACATGACCCGCGGCCATGGCCGCTGCCCGAAAGGCGAGCGGCTGCGCATGGGCTTCCCGCACGGCCATCGCAAGACCACCACGCTGGTAGCTGGGTTACGAATAACCGCCATGGTCGCGCCGATGGTGCTCGATGGCCCAATCAACGGTGACTGGTTCGAAGCCTATGTCGCAAGGTGCTGGTACCCGAACTGCGGCTCGGCGACGTCGTCATCATGGACCATCTGTCGAGCCACAAGCGCGCCTCGGCGCGTGAGCGGATCGAAGCAGCAGGCGCGACGTTGCGCTTTCTGCCTCCCTACAGTCCCGACTTCAACCCGATTGAAGAGGCCTTCTCGCGCCTCAAGGCGATGCTCCGAAAGATCGGCGAGCGCACCGTCAGCGGCCTCTGAGACCTGATCGGCCGTCTCGCCGACATCTTCCAACCAGACGAATGCGCCAACTACTTCACCTCATGCGGTGTGACCCAGCTTGATCGCTCTAAGTCAATGTATCCAAATATTGGACAGCTGAAAGCTGAATTTCAAAATCCGCGATTAACCACCTTAATTCAATTTTCGAGACTCAAGGTTTATTTTGTGCTAAATAGCATAAATATCTGTAGACTCCAAAATGTGCAGAGACCGGCAGCATCTGAAAAGATGCCGTCATACTCGCGAAACAGAATAACCTATGTTGGTTGACATTGTCAGGGAGGCTAATAATGCCAAAGATTCTCGTGGTCGAAGACGACTTGATGATCGCGGACATGGCGGAAAAAATCCTTGTCGATGCGGGTTATGAGGTCTGCGGCATCGCGCGCACTGTCGATGAAGGCGTTTCGCTTGCGCGGCGTCACGAGCCGGATCTCGCTCTCATCGACCTGAGGCTTGCGGATAGCGGCCTGGGCACATCTATCGCTGCTCAGCTGGTTTCCTTCGGGACGCTTGGCATCCTCTACGCCACCGGCAACAAGGCGCAGGTCATGCTCACCGCCACCGATGGTCACGCATGCATCTCCAAGCCTTATCGCTCATCCGATCTCCTACAAGGACTTAAGCTGGTCAGCGAAATCGTTGCCACCGGCACGGCCGCATCACCCTTCCCGCACGGTTTTCAGGTTCTCCGGCCGGCTGTCACACCGAAGACAATCGACGCATGAATGGCGACGCAGCCCAAGTTCGCAAACTCTTGCGCCAGCAATCGGCGCTCGCCAGCTTCGGAGGCTTTGCGCTTCGCCAGAACGATCTGATGGACGTCCTAACCGAAGCAGCGCGGGTTTGCGCCGATGGGCTCAGCGTCCCATTCTCCAAAGTTTGCCGTTATCGCGCCGCCGAGAATGACCTGCTGATCGAGGCCGGCTTCGGATGGCATGAGGGCGTGGTCGGTCACGTAGTATCCCGCGCCGATGAAAGCTCACCCCAAGGCCGCGCGTTCATCACTGGTGAGCCCGCGGTCTGCAAGGATCTGCGCGACGACAGCGAATTTGTTTTGCCCCTTTTTTATGCTGAACATGGCATAATCTCAACCATCGACGTGCTCATAAAAGGCAGCGGCGACCTGGCCTACGGCGTGCTCGAAATCGATAATGATCAGCAGTACGATTACGATCAGCACGACATCAACTTCCTAACCGGCTTCGCTAATGTATTAGCCGAAGCTGTTGATACGTCCGAGCGCACTTACGTCCTGCAGGCTACCATCAAACGGATGAAGGATCTTGTCGGTGAGAAGGACCATCTGCTGGAACAAAAGAAGATTCTAGCCGAGGAACTCCAACATCGCGTGCGCAACAATCTCCAGCTCGTCTACGGGATGCTGACCAAACAACTTGACGAGACCGAGGACCTAGCCGGACAAAGGGGAATCAAGGCGATTGCACGCCGCGTATCGACTCTCGCGCAAGTGTATGATCAGTTGCTCGGCACAGAGATGACCCGGACGCTGGACTTCGGTAACTACGTCAAATCGTTGTGTGAAAATCTTGCTGGCGTTCAGGGCTCGCCAGATGGGTCGATCAAGCTGAATTGTGATAGCGATGTCGTGCAGCTGGATCTCGATGCCGCAACGGCGTTAGGCATCGTCGTCGCGGAGCTGGTTACTAACAGCTATGATCATGCCTTTCCTGGCGGTGAGGGAACGATCACGGTATCGGTTCACGAGCCAGCCGCAGGTACGCAAATAGCGGTCCTTACCATTGCTGATGACGGGCCCGGTTTTACGCTCAACACAAATAGCAAGAGACATGGATTGGGGCTGGTACAAAGGCTCGTTGAGCAGGTGCGCGGTCAGGTGAAGCTCGATTCCGATGGCGGGGCGGTGTGGACCATAGACTTCCCCGTTGCGGCCGTCGCAACCTAGCCCTTCATTGATCCGTTGTCATGGAATGGCGTCATCAGATAGATGCCAAATATAGTTATACGTCCGGTCACGAGACGAACTCTGCGAGCGAAGCCTTGGCATCCGGGATATTGGCTTGATCCAACCCATTCGCCGCAATCACAAGCCTCGCTAGGGCGGGGATCGACTTGCAGCCTGTCTTTTTCATAATCGCGGCGCGATGGTTTTCAACTGTGCGCTGACTCAGCCCAAAATCCGCCGCGATATTTTTGCTAGGCTCGCCAGCAAGTACCTTCTGCATTATTTCGCGCTCTCGTGATGTTAGCCTTTCCAGTCGGCTTAATGTCACGGCGCGCCATCGATTTCTCTTTTGGCTGTCGCGAGACTGTTCAAGTGCGCGCTGTATGCTACCGAGCAATTCGGAACCATCTACGGGTTTTTCAAGAAAGTCACAGGCGCCAGTCTGCATGGCGCGCACTGCCATCGGTACGTCGCCGTTCCCGGTCATCATGATCGCCGGCAAGCTGTAACCCTTCTCGCGCAATCGCTGAATCAATTGCAAGCCACTTATGCCGGGCAAACAGGCGTCAACCAAGAGGCACTCGACGCGGCCGGGACGATAAGCCCTCAGAAAAGATTCGCAGTCGCCAAAACAGCTGCAAGGCTGGCCTTCCGCCTCGAGCACACTACGAAGCGCTCCGCGCAATTGGGGGTCATCGTCAACTATAAAAACCACTGGGCCCGACTTTGAGTCGTTCGAGCCATCGAGCGCACGACTGCCCGACGAACGCGCGGAAGGAGCAGCGTCTGCAGGCACATTCCTAACGGCTGTTGACAAAGGGGTCAGCGTCACCGACCTGTTGGACTCCGCTGGCAAGATGGGATCGCCTCGGACAGCAGCGCTGCTTGATGCCACATGGAAATTCCGAGCTTGCGCAGCAGCCAGATAGGCGAATTCATTCCTAAAGCGCTCCAATAATTCTCTTATCTCGAAGTCGGCCACTTCTGCGCGCATCGCGCCGCCATTGATCTGATCAATGGCGATCACTCCATTCAGCATAGCCGACATGTAGTCCAACGTTTCTTCAAAACGGCTCAATAGGGCCTTTTGAGCGGTGTTTTCGACTGTTTTTGTCAGCAACTCCTGCAATAGCGACAGGGTCTGCAGCGGCTGACGAAGGTCGTGAACTGCAGCGGAGACAAAGCATTTTTCCCCCACATTCGTCCAATCAGCCCGGCGCCGCGCCTCTTCCAAAGCGTTGGCGGCAAGCCTGCGCTCCGTAATATCGGTGAACGTAATTAGGACGCCCTCCACACCGTTGCCGGCGGGGCGATAGGGCAAGACCCTACGGCGAAACCAAACGCCATCAGCAGCCTCCACTTCGCATTCCAGCGATTGCGCGTCCTTCAAGACTGCCTTAGCATCCGACACCAGCCCGCCGTCGGCACCAAGAAAACTCAGCTCGGAGAGCGGATGTCCAATATCACCGGCAATTATATTGAAAAGAGACTTCGTCGTCGGCGTAAAAAAAACAAGATTGAGCCCGGAATCTAGTAGCAAAATTGCAGTTTCTATACTATGAATTATATTCAGATAATTTCGTGGTTTAACGAAACCATACATGGAATCGTCGTGCGCATTATCTTCATTAACGCAGATCCTATCGGCGGCATGATGCGTATTATCATGATAAATCAATAAATCCTCGTCTGCGGACTGAGAATCTTTTCTAACTGACAAGGTCTTTTCGCTAATAGCCTTTTGCTCTTGGTGCATAATCTCGAGATTATGGTCGGAGCCCTGCCGTTTGGCTCTTGTGGCATCTAAATCTTGTTCAGGTTTAGCAACACGCCCTTCGTTGTCGGAGGTGGCGTGGGTCATCCTCATCTCGCACCGCTTGAAGACGCGCTTCGTTTTGGAGATGATCTCGAATTGATGCTTGACAGAGTCACAACCGCCCCTCCACTTTTTGATATGCGGGGAACTGTCCTAAATAGAGTTAGTTCCGGAGAACCATATATTAAAATCATTACGCTGTAATCATTATATAATTTATAGAATTCTCTATGGCGAAAATTTTGATCGCGTTATAGCGGCACCGAAAAACTGAGTAATTAAATCAACTCGTTTTTACATCCTACAGGATAACCTAATCCGCATAATTCGGCCCGCAAGATGAAAAATGCTTTGTTATTATGGCATTTTTTTAGCAAACATAGGATTTGACGTAACTGTCTTCCCAGTTCTTTTCACCCCCGCCAGGAGCACACCTTTAAGGCGCTGTCATAACGATAGCCACAAACGGTTCTAAGCGCACCTCACGTTTTCATGGATCCGTACCATTATGGGACATGTCCGAAGCCCAAAGCCTTGCAACCTTCGGATTCCGTCAGACAATCGACAGTTTAATCAGAAAGATTTGCAATCAACCAATCGAGAAACGCCAGCGTCAAATGCCTAGGTAGATTCCGAGCCTTTTTTCTGCCGGTTATCGCTGACTATGTTCGACGATCCTGAGAAGCGCTCAGGAATGATTCGAACGATTTCCAAATCCCTTTCTCGAGGTTCAGCGTGAGCTTCGTTGCGTGGAGGCATAGTCATGGGTCAGTTTGTGGACGTGCAAGGTCGTGATATCGCAGGCACGACGATGTTTATCTACTATTTCAATGGCACGACTTACGAACTCCTGGGTTCTGCCTCAAACACAACCGCCGCCGACACCGCGCAAACCCCAGGTGTTCAACTGGCTGCATATTCTGAAGAGGTTTGGCTTCCCACAGGCGATGATCCAGCCAACATTGTGGTGTTTAATCAGGCAGGCACCGTTCAGACCCTTGGTTCCGACCCTTCCATAAATATGCAATATACTGTTACGTTGTTGGACCCAATCGGCGCAACGGGTGCGACCGGCGCAACGGGTGCGGCAGGCGCAACTGGATCCGCCGGCGCAACGGGTGCGACTGGATCTGCCGGCGCAACGGGTGCGACTGGCGCTACGGGTGCTGGTGAAACGGGCGCAACGGGCGCAACTGGTGCGACTGGATCTGCCGGTGCAACCGGTGCGACTGGCGCTACAGGTGCTGGTGAAACCGGCGCAACGGGCGCGACTGGTGCGACTGGATCTGCCGGAGCTGCCGGCGCAACCGGCGCGACCGGCGCTACGGGTGCTGGTGAAACCGGCGCAACGGGCGCGACTGGTGCAACTGGATCTGCCGGGGCTGCCGGTGCAACCGGCGCGACTGGCGCTACGGGTGCTGGTGAAACCGGCGCAACGGGCGCGACTGGTGCAGCGGGTGCGACTGGATCTGCCGGGGCTGCCGGTGCAACCGGCGCGACTGGCGCTACGGGTGCTGGTGAAACCGGCGCAACGGGCGCGACTGGTGCGACTGGATCTGCCGGTGCAACCGGTGCGACTGGCGCTACAGGTGCTGGTGAAACCGGCGCAACGGGCGCGACTGGTGCGACTGGATCTGCC